>APMI01000386.1_pt1 | contig 395939 bp, 351 predicted proteins | sample 667938 | NCBI WGS metagenome assembly APMI01 (sample SAMN01084076, study PRJNA167559) | wastewater metagenome | biome: Wastewater | place: Denmark: Ejby Moelle, Odense | collected 2011-11-28
TCTGAATATGAATTTTTTCTGCACTTGCCAGGTCAAAGGCTGAAAGAATATTGCCTTCATTGATTTTTAGTTGCTGGAGTTCAGATGGGAGTGAACTTACAGACAGTTCGTTTTCATCTGTCAAAATAACACTGCGTTCAATCACATTTTTCAGTTCACGGATATTGCCTTTCCATGCATGTAGCTTCAGTGCTTCGAGATAGGGTTTTGAGAAACGCATGTTTTTCTTACCCGCTTTTATGGCAAACTGTTCAAGAAAATAATCAGCCAGCAATTCTATATCAGCCACCCGTTCTCTTAAAGGTGGTAATGAAATACTGAAAACAGAAATACGGTAATAGAGATCTTCCCTGAACGTTCCTTTTTTTATCTCTTCCTGCAAATCCCTGTTGGTTGCTGCAATAATGCGGACGTTTACCTTGGTTGTTTTACTGTCGCCCACTTTTAAAAACTCACCGGTTTCCAGTACTCTCAGTAATTTGGCCTGTAATGCCAATGGCATTTCACCAATTTCATCCAGAAACACAGTGCCGCCATTTGCTTCTTCAAAAATTCCTTTACTGTCTTTTACTGCACCTGTAAATGCTCCTGCTTTATGGCCAAACAATTCGTTTTCCAGCAACTCGTTGCTGAATGCAGAACAGTTGATGGCAACAAATCCTTGTCCTTTCCTTTTGCCGGCATTATGAATAGCATGTGCAAACACCTCTTTTCCTGTTCCTGTTTCACCCGTTAATAAAACGGTGGCATCCGTTGCTGCTACTTTTGTTGCTGCTTCATAAGCAGCCTGGATAGCTTTTGATTTGCCGGGAATACTGTTAAAGGAATATTTGTTTCCCAATTGTTTTTCGAGTTGCTGCACCCGTTTTGACAGTGCTACTTTTTCGGCCGCTTTATACAGAAGGGGAATGATACGGTTGTTGTCATCTCCCTTTGTGATATAATCAAAAGCCCCGTTTTTAATGGCCTGCACACTATCGGGAATATTACCGTAAGCTGTGAGCAAAATAATTTCAACAGCAGGATATTTTTCCTTGATGGTTTTTGATAACTCCACGCCGTTTCCATCGGGAAGCTTTACATCGCATAGCACAACATCAACCTCGTTATCCTGCATTTTTTTTAAACCCGATCTGCAATCGGCAGCCTGTATCACATCAAAACCTTCCAGCGAAATAATCTTCGCCAGCAGGCTGCGCAGCTTTTCTTCGTCGTCAATTATGAGAATATGATTTAACATGCGTTAAGCGGCAAAATGAAGTGTAAATATAAAGCAATGAATCATGCACAGTAAGGTTAGACTTTTACGATAGCTCCAAATCCGTATTTAGCAGAAAGAAAGAAATGACCACCAGCTGTTTATTTTAAACTCATCAGCAGATTTTATCGCACAACAAAAAGAATATGCCTCAAAGGGAATAAGTGGCAAGATCACATTTCGGTTAGAACAGGATTTGTTTGCTCTTGTTGTGTTTTTGCGTGAGGAGTATGAACATTGTTAATAGGCTGTATATACCCTTTATGTACGCTGTATGTACGCTTTATGTACGAAGTAAGCCCTTTTGGGCCAAAATGTACCAATACGGCCTGATGCGGCCAAGATGGCCAAAACGGCCTTTTGATTTTTATTCCCTTTTTGTGAGGTGTAATCTTGTGCTGTGATGTTTATGCTTTATTGATGCAGCAGTGATTTACATTTATCAGGATGTCTGATTTTTATGTATGAACTACATAATGGTATAAACCTTTTTCAAAATTTTATAACTCCACTTGCAGAAATAAATTCTACTTTTGTGTTGAAAGGCGATGAAAAAATCTGCTATTCTCATATTATCCCTTGTTTACATCCTTACAACAACAGGAGCAACAATGCATTTTCATTATTGCATGGGCAAGCTTTCTGATTGGGGTTTGGTTCATAAGGAATCGAAAACATGTGATAAATGCGGAATGGCCAAAAAGGATGGCAAAGGTTGCTGTAAGGATGAACATAAGTTTATAAAGAACAGTTCGGATCAGCAATCGACAGAAAACATCATTCAGCTTACTCATTTTATTGCCGCTGAATTACCATCTTTTTATTTAACAGAACAGGTTCCTGCTTACTCCTCACTTTCAGTTGAGTACCCTGTTACCAATGCACCTCCGGCTGATTCGCAGCCACCAGTCTATCTTTTCAAACGAACTTTCCTGATTTAATTTACTGCTTCAGTTATTGAGCCGGACAATCAAATTGTCGGGCTTACGGCATTTGTATATGCCAACCCTTTCTTTATAATCAATAAATAATTTACAATGAAATCAATTAAAGTACTGATGATGGCAGTTTTAACCATCTTATCGTTAAATGTATTTGCTCAATCAAAAAGAAATGTAAAAGACACTGTGCAACATGCTAAAATATATACCTGTGCTGTACATGATACTGTGGCGATGAAGCAACCCGGTAATTGCCCTGTATGTGGTATGAAACTGAATCTTACAACAAAGGAGGCTATGAAGATGCAGGCAGCCAATCAATATTCCTGCCCGATGCATACAGATGTTGTAAGTGATAAACCCGGTACATGTTCAAAATGCGGTATGAGTTTATCTCTTTCTCCAAAAGAAAAAATGAAAGTGGGCTATTATTGCCCGATGCACAGGGATGTAGTGAGCGATAAAGCCGGTAAATGCCCCAAATGCGGCATGGAACTCGTTGAACAGAAAAAGAAAAATTAAACAATCATCTAAAAAAGAAAAACAATGAAAGCAATTTTTGTTTCACTTATCGGTATCAGTGCCATCTTTTTTTCTTCGTGCGGATCAAATAATACAAGCCAGCATGAGGGACATGATATGAGTAAGATGGAAAGTGATACTGTTGCTGCGGGTACAGCAACTGCTGAAGATACCAGTATAAAAAAGACGGCTGTTACTTTTACAAATATTGATCCACTGATCACAACTTCATTGAAAGAAATTGTGGAGCATTACCTGCATATTAAAAATGCGCTAGCAAATGATGATGCTAAAGAAGCAGCCCGTGGTGGTGCGGCCATGTTCCTTGCCATAAAAAAACTCGACAAGTCGGGGTTTACAGCTGAGCAAAAGAAAGTGTATGATGAAGCTGAAGAAGGAATGAAAGAAGATGCGGAACACATCAGCAAGAATGAAGATAAGATTGAACATCAGCGTTCGCATTTTGCTTCACTTAGTGACGATCTTTATACTTTAGTAAAGGCATTTGGCGGTGGCAGGGCTTTGTATTATGATCATTGCCCAATGGCAAAAGATAATCAGGGCGCCAACTGGATCAGTGAAGTGAAAGAAGTTAAGAACCCTTATTTCGGATCAAAGATGCCAACCTGCGGAACGGTGAAAGAGATTATTCAATAAAGCTTTAAATCAACAACATGGTTCAAAAATTAATTGAACTGGCCTTACGTAACCGGCTGATTGTACTGCTGATAGCTGGGGGCCTGTTTGCGTGGGGTATTTACTCCGTAAAGGAAAACCCGATTGATGCGATTCCTGATTTAAGTGAAAACCAGGTGATCGTATTTACCGAATGGATGGGACGAAGTCCGCAGGTTATTGAGGACCAGGTAACCTATCCTTTGGTGAGTAACCTGCAGGGTATACCCAAAATTAAAAACGTACGTGGATCATCGATGTTCGGGATGAGTTTTGTGTATGTGATTTTTGAAGATAATACCGATATCTACTGGGCAAGAACAAGAGTGCTGGAAAGGTTGAATTATGCCCAGCGTTTACTGCCGCAGGGTGTAACCCCAACGCTGGGGCCTGATGGCACCGGTGTTGGTCATATTTTCTGGTATCATCTTGATGCACCTCGTATGGATTTGGGCGAACAACGGGCCTTGCAGGACTGGTATATCAAGTTTGCCCTGCAGACTGTTCCTGGTGTGGCAGAAGTAGCATCGTTTGGAGGTTTTGAAAAGCAATATCAATTAGTGGTTGACCCGGTTAAACTGCAGTTCTATAACATTTCGCTGATGGATGTGATGAACAAAGTGAAAGCGAATAATAATGATGTTGGAGGAAGAAAGTTTGAAATGTCTGAGATGTCGTATATCATCAGGGGGTTGGGTTATATCAAGAGTAAGGAGGATGTGGAAAATATAGCCTTAACCAATTACAATGGCATACCGGTGCGTGTAAAAGATATCGGGAGTGTGCAGATGGGTGGTGATTTGCGGCTGGGCATTTTTGATATGGATGGAAAGGGAGAGGTGGTAGGAGGAATCGTTGTTATGCGTTACGGAGAAAATGCCAGCAAAGTAATTGATGCTGTAAAAGCGAAAATGAAGGAAGTGGAAAAGGGATTGCCGGCAGGAGTAACATTTAAAACATCGTATGACAGGAGCACATTAATTGAAGCAGCTATTGACAATATTAAAGGAAAGCTTCTTGAGGAAATGCTTGCCGTATCGCTTATTGTGATCGTTTTTCTGTTTCACTGGAGGAGTGCTTTAAGCATTATTATACAGATACCAATTACGGTGGCTATCAGTTTTATATTACTCAATGCATTCGGACTGTCGTCGAACATCATGTCGCTGACAGGAATTGCATTAGCTATTGGTGTGATCGTTGATAACGGGATCATCATGGCTGAAAACTCATACAGGAATCTTGCCGACTGGCAGGCTAAACATGAACCCGGAAAATAAAGCAGTAATGAAATGCCCATAAGCAACGCATATCAACCGGTGATGATTATCTGGACATACTATATGACAAACAAAACCAGCCGCAAAGCGGCGCACTAAAAAAGAAACACATGCAATGGATCAAGCATATATTTAAACGTAAGAGCCGGGAAAAGGGTTCTGATTATTATCAAATACCCGAGCTTGAGCGCATGGGTATTATTGAACGCTCCTGCAAACAGGTGTCGAGGGGTGTTTTCTTTTCCACCATCATCATCATCACTTCATTTCTGCCTGTTTTTTTACTGACGGGTCAGGAGGGAAAATTGTTTCATCCGCTGGCATACACCAAGACGTTTATTATGATTGTGGATGCTGTGCTGGTTGTAACACTTGCACCTGTTCTGATTTCCTTCTTTATGAAAGGGCGGTTCAGAAATGAAAAGGCCAATCCTGTTAACCGTATACTGGAGCGGATTTATGAGCCAATCATCAGGGCCTGTATTAAATGGAGAAAGACAGTGATTGGGATTAACATACTGGCGTTGCTTGTAAGTGTACCGCTGGTGATGAATCTTGGAAGGGAGTTTATGCCACCTCTTGATGAGGGTTCGTTATTGTTTATGCCAGTAACGTTGCCTGATGTTTCAAACTCGGAAGCCAAACGTTTACTGCAGGTGCAGGATAAAATAATCCGTACAGTACCGGAAGTGGCACATGTTTTAGGTAAAGCCGGAAGAGCGAATACAGCTACTGATAATTCTCCTATCAGCATGATTGAAACGATCATTCTTTTAAAACCGAAAAATGAATGGAGAAAAGGAATGACCAAAGATGGGATTATCAATGAACTCAATTCCAAACTTCAGATACCCGGTATAACCAATGGCTGGACTCAACCTATTATTAACCGCATTAACATGCTTTCAACCGGTATCAGAACCGATGTTGGCGTAAAGGTTTACGGGCAGAATCTTGACAGTATTTATGTTTTTGCACAAAAGATCAAAAAACAACTGGAAGGGATTGATGGTGTGAAGGATTTGTATGTAGAGCCGATTACCGGCGGAAAATATATTGACATTACGGTTAAGCGGGAAGAAATAGGCCGGTATGGTTTAAGTGTGGATGATGTAAACACAGTTGTTGAAAGTGCATTAGGTGGAATGAAACTGACAACCACCATTGAAGGACGTCAACGGTTTTCGGTAAATGCACGATATGGACAGGATTTTAGAAACAATTTGCCTGCGCTGAAAAGACTGCAGGTACAAACAATGAATTACGGCCCCATTCCATTAGAAGCTGTTGCAGATATACAACTGAGTGACGGGCCTCCCATGATTAATTCAGAAAACGCCATGCTGCGTGGTACTGTGTTATTTAATGTACGTGAAAGAGATCTTGGAAGCACCGTACAGGAAGCACAAAAGCGGCTCGATGAAATGATCGTGAAACTTCCGAAAGGATATTTCCTGGAGTGGAGCGGCCAGTATGAAAACCTGATACGTGGTGAAAAAACATTAAAGATGATTTTGCCGGTTGTATTGCTCATCATTTTTCTCTCCATGTACTTTGCTTTTCATTCTGCAAGAGAAGCCTTCTTCAGCCTGATCAGTATTCCGTTTGCATTGATAGGGGGAGCATATATGATTTCGATCTGGGGTGTTAATCTTTCGGTTGCTGTTGCTGTTGGTTTTATTGCTTTGTTTGGACTTGCTGTTGAAACGGGGATTGTGATGGTGATTTATCTTAACGATGCAATGCAGCAGCTTGTTGCACAAAAAGGAAATTCGAGGGAACTCATTACGGTGAATGATTTAAAAGAATCGGTGATTGCAGGTGCTGCCAAACGATTGCGTCCAAAAATTATGACAGTTGCAGTATCGCTGTTTGGGCTTGTTCCTATTTTATGGAGCAGTGGTGTGGGCAGTGATGTGATGAAACCAATTGTACTGCCCATGATTGGAGGCGTGTTTACTTCGGCCATCCATATTCTTTTAGTAACCCCCATTATTTTCCTGATGACAAAAGAATACGAATTAAAAAAGCATGGAAAAATTGAAGTACTTGATGCTGATCATTAAACTGATGCAAATGAAAAAAAACATATTTTTTGCAGTTGCCCTTTTGTTTCTCACAGTAAAGCTGCATGCACAACGTCTCACACTGGAAGAAGTGATTACCACAATCAGAACATCGCACCCTGTAGTGAAGATGTATGAAAATGAAATCCGTTCAATGGATGAGGCTGCAAAAGGAGCCCGCAGCTGGATGCCTCCACAGGTAGGTTTTGGCCAGTTTATGACACCCTATAATCCACGGTTGTGGAGCAGGGATGGTAATGAACCGGGAATGGGTTCCATAATGCTTTCGGGTGAACAGATGATTCCTAACAGGAAAAAACTGGATGCTGATGAGAATTATATGAAAGCAATGTCATCGGTTGAAAAGGAAAAAAAGAATGCAACACTGAACGATCTTGTGCATGATGCGAAACAATTTTATTATGAATGGATCATTCTTGAAAAGAAGCTGGCAGTGCTCAGTGAAAATGAGAAGATCTTATCATTCATGATTAAGAATGCTGAGATCAGGTATAAAAACGGGCTGGAAAAAATAAGCGCTTACTATAAAGCAAAGGCCGCATTGGGCGATGTAAAGAATATGCAGTTGATGTATGAAAATGAAATACAGCAAAGACGAATCAGGCTCAATGCACTGATGGGCCGTAATGCGATGATTGATTTTGATATTGATACAACGTATCGCCTGGCTGATTATACAGCGCTTGTGTTCGACGGTACCTTGTTTTATAACAGCCGCAGTGATATGAAATCGCTTGACAAAGAAATTACACTGACCCGTTTAAAACAGGAAACCGAACGTGCTGCTCTGAAACCGCAATTTGGAATAAAGTATGATCACTCGTTTGGGTTTGGCGGACAACCACTACAGTACACAATTATGGGAATGATGAAAATACCGTTGGCAAGGTGGTCGTCGAAAATGAACAAGGCCAATATTGAAAGCCTGAACTGGAAAGTGAATACCCTTCAGTCACAAAAAGAAATGATGGCTAATGAATACAGCGGAATGGCCTATGGTATGCGCAATGAATTTGAACTGAAGAAAAAACAGATCAGGCTATATGAAGAAACCATTATTCCCGCCCTGCGGAATAATTACAAAGCCATGCAACTGGCTTATGAACAGAATACGGAAGAGCTTTTTATGCTGTATGATGCATGGGAAACATTGAATATGAAACAGCTTGAACAGATTGAATTAATCAATACTGCCTTGCAGTTGCAGGTAACAATTGAACGGTTAATTGAAAAAAAATAAACTCATTTTTTATGAACAGAAAAGAATTCTTAAAGGTTTCAGGCATTGGTGCAGGTTCTGTTTTTGCGGGTGCTTCAATCTTATCTTTTATCTCATCCTGCAATAAAGGAGGCATGATGAATGGCGGTATGAATATGCAGGGCCAAGCTGTTCAGGTTGCAGAAGGTAATTTCAACAGGTTGCTGCCAATACCCAATGAAGTTCCAGGTTTTACTACATTAACTGCACAACCAACCACTGCTGATATCAAGGGTGTAAGCAGTTCTGTATTGGGTTATCAGCCGAATGCCATTTTAGGACCAACCATCCGGGTAAATGAGGGTGCTTCAGTGAATATAAATTTCAGAAATAAGCTTTCTGAAAAAAGTAATATACACTGGCATGGATTAAAAATTCCTGCAGAAATGGATGGGCATCCTGAATCAACAATTGAGGCAAACGGGAGTTTTAATTACCAGTTTACAATTAACCAACGTGCGGGCTTAAACTGGTATCATCCGCACCCGGATGGAGCTACTGCAAGGCAGGCATTTCTTGGACTTGCAGGGTTGTTCATTGTCAACAATTCAGAAGAAGCATTATTGAATCTTCCTTCCGGAAATGCTGAGATACCACTTGTAATACAGGACAAACGTTTTACGGGTTCAGGTATTGATTACAACCCCTCAATGATGGATGTGATGACAGGATATATGGGAGAAACAGTTATTGTAAATGGTGTTGCTTCACCGTTTACTGAAGTGGCAACTGCTTATTATCGTTTAAGAATTTTAAATGGTTCTAATGCCCGTATTTATAATCTTGCGTTCAGCAATAATGCAGACTTGTTGATTATTGGTAACGACGGAGGTTTGCTTAAAAGTCCGGCAGCCGTAAAGTCAATTTTAATTTCTCCCGGTGAGCGATTGGATGTGCTGGTAAATTTTTCCGGACTTACTGAAGGTTCAGATGTTTATTTAGAAAGCAGGCAGTTCAGTAATGCAGGAAGTGTACAGGGTAAACAGAAATTTAAAATTCTCAGGTTTAAAATTAAGAATATCGTCAACGACCGGTTTTCTGTACCCACAACTTTAGCATCTGTCAATTCCATTTCAACATCAGCAGTAACAACGACAAGGAATTTTGTTATCAACGAAATGCAAATGAGCGGCAGCGGAATGACTGGCTTACATAAAATCAATGGTAAGACTTACGATAAAAACAGGATTGATGAAACTGTTTCTGCCAACACAACTGAACTTTGGGTGTTTGATAATACAAACGGGCAGGAGCCCCATCCTATTCACTTACATGCGGTGCATTTTCAGTTGCTGGAACGTACAGGTGGCCGTGGACAATTAACCGCAGCAGAAAGTGGATGGAAAGATACAGTTTTGGTATTACCGGGAGAGAAAGTGAAGATGATTGTTCCGTTTGCAGGTAATGCGGGCAAGTTTGTTCTACACTGCCATAACCTTGAACACGAAGATGATGGAATGATGTTACAATATCAAATAAGCTAAGCAAATAACAATATGAAGCGAATAAGTTTTATTTTACTGGCAGCAGCAGTTCTGATTTTATCTTGCAATGATTCAAAAAATAAACATTCTGAATCACATAAAAATGAATCAGAAACTACGTTATATACCTGCCCGATGCATCCTGAAATTATCAGGGAAAAACCCGGTAACTGCCCCATTTGCGGAATGCAGTTAGTTAAAAAAGAAACAGGCAACAGGAAAGTTGCAGATGTTGATCTGAATACTTTACTGAAACCCACAGACGAATTTGTAGTATCCTCCATTCCTGTAACTGTCATACAGCAGAGGGATGAAGAAATTGAAATCGAAGCACTGGGAAATATTGCTTACGATACAAGACAGGTTGGAAGTATTTCTGCAAGGGTTTCAGGGCGAATCGAAAAATTATATGTGCGGTACCGTTATCAAAAGATCAGCAAAGGGCAGCGCATATTTGATATTTACAGCCCGGAGTTACTTACTGCACAGCAGAACCTGTTGTTCCTGTTGAAAAATGACCCGGGTAATCTCTCTCTTATTGACGCTGCAAAAGAAAAGCTTTTATTGCTTGGAATGGATGCAGGCCAATTGAAGGCAGTTATCCAATCAGGTAAACCCTCTTTAACGATTGCTGTTTACAGTAACTATAACGGTCATATACATGAGGCAGTAAGCAATATGAACCAGCAGCAGGAAGGGATGAAAGATCTTTCATTAATTACAGAAGAACTTTCCTTGAAAGAGGGAATGTATGTGCAGAAAGGGCAATCCGTTTTTACTGTTTTTAATCCTGGAAGAGCATGGGTAATTCTGAATGTATATGATGAAAATGAGGCGTTGCTAAAAAAAGGAAACCGTGTGAGAGTAATACCTGAAACTGCACCGGGTAAGGATTTCAGGGCAACAATTGATTTTATTGAGCCTTTTTACCGGAAGGACAGTAAAACAATTTCTGCCAGGGTGTATTTTGATAACAGCCGGTTAATGATCCCGATTGGCAGCCAGGTAAAAGCTACTGTTTTTGGAAACTCAAAAAACGCTTATTGGTTACCGAAAGATGCAGTCTTATCACTGGGGCTTGACAAAGTTGTGTTTCTGAAAGCAACAGGTGGATTCAAACCCCTGACAGTAAAAACAGGAATTGAACATAAGCAGCATATCCAGGTACTGAGCGGGTTAACTGAAAAAGATTCTGTTGCAGTAAATGCACAATACCTGATGGACAGTGAAAGCTTTATTAAAGTTAAACATTAAGTTATGCTAAGGATTAAAAATGATTTTAAAATAAAAACTGCAATTATAAGTATTGGCTTATTGTTACCGGCAGGTTTCATCTTACTGCTTTGTTTTCTTGCATCCTGCAAAAACAAAAACAAGATCACAAAAGTTCCGGATGTGTATTATACCTGTTCGATGGATCCACAGGTAGTGGAGTACAAACCCGGCAAATGCCCGATTTGTAAAATGGAACTTACCCCGGTAAAAATGAGCAGCCGGTCTGACAATGAAGAACTGCAGCTGAGTGATCAGCAGATACAGTTGGGAAATATTCAGCTCGATACAATCAGGAACGGTGTAATTGGCGATAAGATTGTATTAACAGCCACGTTGAATTTCGACCAGATGAAATCATCATCCGTCAGTTCAAGGGTAACCGGGCGAATTGAAAAATTATATTTTAAAAACATGGGAGATTATGTACAGAAGGGAGCGCCTTTATATGAACTGTACAGCGAAGAATTAAACAATGCCAAACAGGAGTATGTGTTGGTGCTGGAAAGAAAAAAAACTTTTACAGGAGAAACGACTATTGATTTTGAACAACTGTTACAGAGTGCAAGAAATAAATTGTTGTTATGGGGCATGACTGATGCACAGATCAATGAACTTTCAAAAAATAAAAGACCCTCTCCAACCACAATATTCTACAGCCCGGCTGGCGGATATATTACCGAGCTGGCTATAAAAGAGGGTGATTATTTAATGGAAGGAAGTACCATTGTTAAACTGTCTGAACTTTCAACCTTGTGGGCCGAGGCACAGGTATATACATCGCAACTATCAGAGATTGATAACCGAAGTGAAGCCATTGTTCAGCTTCCTGATTATAATGGAAAGGAAATTAAAGGAAGGATCGAATTTGTTAACCCGGAAATTAATCCTGATACAAGGATTAACCTGCTGCGAGTTACCATTCCAAATATAAATCATGAGCTGAAGCCCGGTATGCCTGCTTATGTGTTTTTAAAAAGTCCGCAACGAAAAACATTAACACTGCCTGTTGATGCGGTTATCAGGGATGGCAAGGGTGCAACTGTATGGGTACAGGTTAAAAGAAACACGTTTAAAAGTGTGATGGTGGAAACAGGATTGGAAGCTGATGACCGGATTGAAATTAAGTCTGGCTTAAATGATGGAGATGTGGTTGTTTTAAGCGGAGCTTATTTACTCAACAGTGAATATGTATTTAAAAAAGGCAGCGACCCGATGGAGGGGCATAAGCATTGATTTTCCCTTGTAGTTTAGGCTGACTTTTTCAGTTTTATCTTTTTTTGCTGATAAGTGTCATGTTCGTTTCCAGCATTGCCTGTACGAACGGGCTTTGCCATACCGCTTGTCTTCTATATAAAGGAGCAATCAAAAATAAAAAGATGTTTGTAAGTAACAGTTAGGCCTTTAAAATATAAGGTACTTTTTCTCCGTGATGTTACTCTCTTGTACCGGAATGCAGCTGCGAAAAAGAATAATGCAAATCAGGAACTGTCAGAATAGTGTAAAGTAACAGTTAATAAAAGTAATTAAATACTTTTATTAAATTAAGTTTTATACCTTTGAGCAATCAATCACTTAAAAAATGACATATGCTCACAACAATAGCTGAAAATATTCTGAATGTAACCTTGCTCGAACCAAGACAAAAACATCCCACCATTTTTGTAAGATTTGATGAACTGCAGGAAGGAGAGAGTTTAACCATTCTGAATGATCATGATCCCAAACCATTGTATTACCAGTTATTAGGTGAAAGGGGAAATATATTTGAATGGGAATATCTCGAAGAAGGACCTGAAACCTGGAAAGTAAAAATCAGCAAACGTATCACCGGTCAAACTGATGAAACTCTTGGACAGATTGCAGCGAAAGATTTGCGCAAAGCACAGGTCTTTAAAAAATACGGGTTGGATTTCTGTTGTGGCGGTAAAAAAACTGTGAAAGAAGCCTGCGCAGAAAAAGGACTGGATATTACAAAAGTTGAGCAGGAACTGCAACAGGCAGATAAAATGCCCGAAACCCGTTCGCTTCCTTATGGAGACTGGAGTCTGGATTTCCTGGCTGATTATATTGTAAATACCCATCATAGTTATGTAAAGAAAAATCTGCCTGATATAAAAGCTTATGCAGAAAAAGTAATGAAAGTTCATGGAAGTCAGCATCCGGAATTACTGCAGATTCACCAGCTGGTGGAAGAAATAAACGCAGAGTTAACCGAACACCTGATGAAGGAAGAAATGATTTTGTTCCCATATATCAAAGAACTGGTTGCAGCAAAAAACGGTATGCAGCCTTTAAACAGCTCAAAGTTTGGAACAGTTCAGAATCCAATTAAAATGATGGAAACAGAACATGAAATGGTGGGTAAAAATCTTGCTGCCATCAGGGAACTTTCAGCTGATTATTTATTGCCCGAAGATGCCTGTGCAAGTTACAGTTTACTGTATCGTATGCTTGATGCGTTTGAGGAAGATCTGCACCTGCATATTCATCTTGAAAACAATATCCTGTTTCCCAATGCACTTGAAATTGAAAAGCAATTGAACAACTAAAAATGTTGAGCATAGTTGCTTTATGCAATCAGTTAAGGATGATGTGAAATTGACATGAACTATTAATAAATAAACATGATGAAGAAGTTACTGGCAATACTGATGGTTACTGCTGTTCTGCTTGCCTGCAATTCTGCAGCTGAAAAAGAAAAAAGTACAGCAGCAGATACATTAACAAACAATCATCATGATCATGAAGAAGCAACCGGGCTTGCTTTAAATAATGGTGCTAGATGGAAGGCCGACTCAATTACAATTGCGAATGTAAGCCTGCTGAAGGAAACACTTTCAGTAGCAAAGAAAGAAAAGCTGGAAGATTATCTGCAAACTGCATCACAATTACAGGAAGGCTTGAATAAGATGCTGAGTGAATGTAAAATGAAAGGAGAGGATCACAATGCACTGCACCAATGGCTTGTACCTCTTATGGAAAAAGTGAAAGTGTTAAAAACAGCAACAACTGTTGAAGATGCTGCAGCTATATCAACCGCAATCGAAAAGCAGGTAAATCTTTTTACTGAATACTTTGAATAATGATAAATCAATACTGATAAAAAAATACAATGGAACTGAATAACGAAGAAACAGAAACAATTCCCGTCTTTCTGCAAAATATACAACCGGGAAAAATTGTGGAATTAGATGTTCGTCCTGTTATTGAAGGAGGAAACGATCCTTTGAGTATTATTCTGCAAGCGGTTAAAAAACTGGAGCCAGGTAAAGTGCTGAAAATTGTCAACAGCTTTAAACCCACCCCATTAATACATCTATTGGGTAAACAGGGGTTTGAATCGTACGTTGAACAGCTAAGTGATAAACTCATTCATACTTATTTTTATAAGCAATCTGCTGAATCAGCAGTAATAGCGGAACCCACTGTGCCGGTTGAAATGGATGAGTGGAATGAAACCCTGAATCGTTTCTGCAACAGGCTTGTAACAATTGATGTAAGGGAACTGCCAATGCCTTTGCCTATGCATACAATTCTTGAAGCCCTGGATAATCTGAAAGAAGATCATGCATTATTTGTTTTTCATAAAAAAATTCCTGTGTTTCTTCTCCCCGAATTGAATGAGCGAAAATTCAGTTTCCGCCTGAAAGAAATAAGTGATACAGAAGTGCAGATGTTAATTTATAAAGACTGATATGTTTAGCACAACCGGAAATGCAGCAATGGCAAAAACTACTTCTTACAAAGTGGTATTGCCATTTTATTTATATGCAGCAATTGCTTTTTTAATTGCCACTTTTCTTTTGGTTGTTTCAGCGGGTAGTATTACCAGCCATTATTTTCAACCTCATACATTAGCTATAATACATATAATGGCGCTAGGGTGGGGCACTATGATCATTCTTGGTGCAAGTCACCAGTTGGTTCCGGTTTTAATTGAAGGGGAGTTATACAGCAATAAACTTGCTCTTCTTTCTTTTTTTTTAGCCGCACTTGGTATACCGCTGTTATCGTACGGGTTTTATGTGTTTAATCCCGGCTGGCCGGCACAGGCAGGTGCTGTATTAATAATTGTTGCCATTGTTTTTTTTCTCATCAATCTTGCAGTGAGTATGGCAAAAAGTAAACATGAAAATGTACATGCATTTTTCATTTTTACTTCTGCATTATGGTTATTGGCAACGGCAGTAGTGGGGCTTTTGCTCCTTTGTAATTTTACCGAAGCAGTACTTCCAAAAAGCTCGCTTGATTACCTGCCGCTGCATGCACACATGGGTATTGCCGGTTGGTTTTTATTATTGATAACAGGTGTGGGCTCCAGGTTAATTCCCATGTTTCTCATCTCCAAGTACAGCAATAAAAAAATACTTTGGCTGATTTATGGATTGATCAATGCCGGGCTTCTTGCTTTTGTTTTCCTCTTTTTATATTCATCCAGCAGAACACTGTTGATCATTCCTTTATTGGCAGTTACGGCAGCGGTTCTATTGTTTGGTTATTTCTGTTGCCAGGCTTACAAACAACGCATCCGTAAAAAAACAGATCAGCCAATGAACATATCATTACTTTCTGTTTTAATGATGTTGTTGCCTGTTATCTTCCTTGTAATAATCGTTTTTTTATTGAGCCGGTCAGCTGTTGAAAATGTAAGATTGGTAATTGCTTATGGGTTTATTATCTTTTTTGGTTGGATTACAGCAATCATACTTGGAATGACGTTTAAGACCCTGCCTTTTATTATCTGGAATAAAGTACATCATCATTTAACAGGGAAGGAAAAAACGCCTAACCCAAAAGATTTATTTAATAACACTGTTTTTAAATGGATGAGTGCTGCTTACATTTCAGGTTTCGTGTTATTTGTTTCCGGGATATTATGTAACAGTACAATTGTATTGCAGGCAGCTGCTTTTTTATTGCTGCTTACTTCTTTATTATATAACTGGAATGTCATTAAATTGCTTACATATAAACCTGTTGCGAAATGAGCCTGTTAACAAATAATCACTTGAAAAGTACTGTTGCATTAGCATATTTGCAAAGTGTAACCGATCCTGAAATAGGGTTGAATATTGTGGACCTGGGTTTGGTTTATGAGTTGAATTTTAATGAGGCAGAAAAGCTGATACGTTGTGTAATGACGCTTACAACACAGTTCTGTCCAATGGGTGAATCAATCACAACTGATGCAAGGGAAACACTTAAAACAGGTTTTCCGGAATATGCGGTTGAACTTGAATTGACTTTTGATCCACCATGGAATCATGAAATGATATCTGCGGATGGGCGTGAATTTTTAAATGAAAGATAAATGCTGAGTCTTACCTGCAAAACAGCCATTAAAGCCGTTATTTACCTGGCATCAAAATTTGATTCGGGCGAAAGAGCCGGTATTAAAGAAATTGCGGAGTTTATTGATGCCAGTGAGCATACCGTAGGAAAATTTCTTCAAACACTGGTAAGGGAAGATGTGATTAACAGTGCAAAAGGTCCCTCTGGTGGATTTTATATGACGGCCAAACAGAAGAAGCAGCCAATCATCAACATCATCAATGCGGTTGATGGTACGGAAGTATTTGATAGCTGCGGACTTGGATTAAGCAAGTGTTCGTCAAAACATCCCTGTCCCATTCATAATGATTACAAGATCATCAAAGATCAGTTTAAAACAATGTGCCGTGAAAAAACAGTGAGTGAATTATGTGATACGGTGAACGATGGAATTTCCTACCTGATGGGATGAGTTGATAGATATATTTTCACGTTGCAGGAAAGAGATGAAAAAAGGATACCGTGCCAGGTATCCTTTTGAAGTATTAAAAGAAGAAACTTTTTTTCCTTGTCCCAAAAAAGAATTCCGCAGACTGTAATTATATCCGGTCTAATTCATCTTTGGTCAATTCGTTTCTTGTATCGCCTGTGTTAAGTGTTGTTGCAGGTTCAAAAAGCATAACTAAAACTTCGTCTTCGGCAAAAGGTTTGTGTTCCACACCTTTCGGAACAATGATAAATTCATCTTTATTCAGGGTTACAGTTTTGTCTCTGAATTCGATTGTAAGCATTCCACTTACAACAAAAAACAATTCGTCTTCATTGTCGTGTTTGTGCCACACAAATTCTCCTTTGAATTTGGCAAGTTTTATACTCTGCCCGTTGAGTTCACCAACGATTTTTGGCGACCAGTATTCTGAAAAAAGTGCAAACTTTTCTGTTAAAGCGATTTTGTTCATGTTCTTCTTCTTTTTTTTATCAGCAGGGTAGTAGTGCTGTTTTGCTATGCCGTGTTCGTTTCTCTGAATTACGTTCAAAACTCAAATAACCAATCCAAAAATCCCTGCTGCTTATTTGGATTGCTGTCGAACAATCAGCAGGACAGAATGAATTTTTCTTAGAGGTTCTGTTGTGTTGCCGAAGGCGGGGATTTTTAGCATAAAAGTTCAATAGAATTACTGTTGTTGAACCTTGCACAAAAGATCAAACAACGAACTTCATCCCTGCTTTTGGCAAACCCTTGTTGGCTGCTGTTTTATTTTTGAACTTTCAGCTTTTGTTTTTTTAACCATTTTTCTGTGTCTGCAAAAAATTGTATTGGTTGTTCTACCCAACTAAAATGTCCGGCATCATTTATTACGATTTCTGTTGCATTAGGAATATTTTTTACAATTCTGTCTGCTTGGGATACTTTATCGCAAATAAAATCGTCATCACCGACTACAATTAACGTAGGGACTTTAATCTTGGTGAGCAGTGGAAATAGATATTCTGTGCCAAAAAAAGAGGCATCCGTATATTCTCCAGCTTTGTCACTCATTTGTGGATCACCCAATTTCTCAAATTCTGAAATCTTATTTACATCGTGAAAATAAAAAGGAAAAATATAGGGCATCATTTCCGAGTTTTTAATTTTTGTAGTGTCTTTTCCAAAAAAGATATTCGAACCTGCTTCGAAATACGGTTCCCCTTTACGTTTCATTACCATTTTTGTAAACTCTCTTTCATAAATACTGTCCCTGCCAGCAAGTGGTGCTAAAGCAATTATTCCATTTAGGTTTTCATTATGATGTATGCCATAATTAAGTACTTGAAATCCGCCCATAGAATGTCCCATCACCCAAACTTTGGATTGTTTTAGATAAACTCTTAAACTGTCCATATCATTCATAAAATCTCGGCTTGAATATTTTCTTGAATCGTTTGGACCAGTCGACTGACCACTAATTCGTGTGTCGTAATAAACAATTGTAAAATATTTTTCAAATGGTGTTAGGGAGTTTTTTAGATAATTAATTGATGGCCCCCAACCTGGTGTAGGTACAAGACAAATTGGACCTTTGCCACTAACATAATAGTGAATCTTTATTCCGTTAATGTCGGCAAAATGGTCTCCTTGCGATAAAGCGTTTTGTCCAAATGCTAAATTTGTTAGACAAAAAGTAATGATTGTCAGAAGAAAGCAAGTTCTTTTCATATGTTGTTGTCATTTTTTGATTTCTTAGGGTGTCTGCAAAATAGCAGCCAATGTTCCCGGGATTTGCGTTCGGGCGGGTTTCGGAGCACAAAGTTTCAATTTATTACTAAAGTTTATTAGAGGTACTCAGCTCAAAGTTTGCACGTCAGCCCGCCTGACGCAAAACCCGTGTTAGCGGCTAGTATTCTTCAATGTCCAAATTGCTCCGTTTTTTGTAGTCTGTTTTTCTAAATGACCTTTTGCTGTTAAGTTGTCCAAATATTTTTCACTTTCATTTCTTGGCATTCCTGTTAGTTCAGAAAATTCTTTTGCTGTCAATGAATGATATTTTGAAAATACAGCATTCCAAGTCTTGTCATAGATTGTTTTGGTAGCAGTAGGAAACAATTTAAGCAAAGCACTCTCAAATGTGCTGTATGGTTTTGAGCCATAAACCATTTCTTTCTGTCCTGTTGAGTCTGTAAAAAACATAGTTGGAAAACCCCTTACGCCTAATTCTCTACCCAATTTTAAATCTTCTTCAAAAAGCTCTTTTGCTTTTCCTTCGAAATCAGTTTTTAGCTTAACAATGTCAAGTCCAACTTTTTTCCCTGCTAATTCTAAATGTTCCCATTTAGTAATGTTCTTTTTTTGAAGAAAAACCATTTCTCGTATTTCACGAAGAAACAAAATTGCTTTTTCATTGTCTTGCATTTGTGCTGCTTTAAAAGCAATTGAAGGTGGATATGAGGAATTTAATGGGTCTTCCAACCAGACATTTCCGTCTATTGGCATATCGTAATAAACACTTACTTCGTCCCAATGGTGAGCAACATCAGAAGGTTTACTAATGCCACCACTATTATAACTCCAATTTGGCAACAAGCCACCCATTCTATATTCCACTTCAATGTTGTTTCCATATTCCAATTTAAGTTTTCGTAATTGTGGCTCAATGCCCCAACAAGAAGAGCAGATTGGGTCGGTGTAATAGATTATTTTTACAGGTTTCTTGTTTGCTTTTACCAAACTGCTGTCTGCCGAATTTGTTTTATTAGTTGGTATTTCGCAAATACCACTTTCAGGGTCACACATTAAAGGATTGTTATTTTCCATTTTCTTTTTTGTTTGAGATTGACAACTTACCTTGCCAAAAGTGAACATTGCGATTAAAATAAGATAAGTTATTTTCATTTTTTAAAAGTGTCTTACACCGACTGTTTATCTTTGTGCAAAGCTGAGGACTTAAATTCAACTACGCAATAAGTCAGAAAATTATGACTACTAAAAAAGAAATTATTGATAACGAAACTTGTCCTGCACAAGGGCTTTTGAAGTCGCTGTCTGGAAAGTGGAAACCTGAAATATTTCGTTTGGCCGTTGAAGCTCCTTTGCGTTTTAGTAGTTTGTTGCGTCAAATTGAAGGTTCTAACAAACAAACTTTGTCTGTCGCTTTAAGAGAGTTAGAAGAAGTCGGGCTGTTAGAAAAAGTTGTCATTCAGCAAAAGCCTTTGCATATAGAATATAATCTTACCGAAAAAGGGAAGTCGCTAATTCCTGTCTTTAAGCAGTTAGAGATTCTTGGGTAGTGTCTGTTATACTTGCCGCTAACGTTTTGCGGCTTGGCGAAGGTGGCGATTTAACCACAAATGTTCATACGAAGCACACACTTCAAATTTACGAAAAACTGTCATACGAAGCACTGAACCGCCACTTTTGCCAAACCGCTGTTAGTGGCTGGGCTTCTTTGTTTTCCGTCTGTCAGCAACATTTTTTGTCCTGCTGAATTGGTGGACAAGCAACACTTCCGTAGCTACAATAAACACAGCAGTCGCCTTGTTTTGGTTTTAGAACTTGTTTGCATTTTTCACATTCGTAAAAATATTGGCAAGCGTCTGTCGGCATTGTTTCTTCTTTCTTATGTCCGCAGTTGGGGCAAGTTATTGTTGATTGTAATTTGATTTCCATTTTAATTTTCTTTTTTGTCGGTTACAGAATATCCTGTTGAGTTTATTGCTTTTTCGATTTCAGAAATATTTGTTTTTGAGTTGTCAAATTCTATGATTGCATTTCCATTTTCATATGAAGCGTTTGAACTTATTATTCCTGTCAATTTATTTACTTCGTGATTTACGTGTTCTTCGCAACTCGCACAAGTCATTCCGCTAATCGTAAATTTTACTTTTTGAATATTGGATTTGTCCACTACTATGATTTGCTTTTCTTTCTTTGGGTAGAAAATGCTTGAATAGTATGGAAAGGCAAGCATAACGATTGCAAATGCTGTTACAATTCCTAAAAACATTTTTGACTGAATGAATTTTGGTTTTTCTTCTGTCTCACAGTTGCAGTCAATTTGCTTTTTAGGTTTCAACTTTTGATACCAAGCAAAACCAAGAACCAAAATTGTCAAACCGATAAAATACGGTCTGAAAGGTTCGAGCCAAGAAAAAGTAGAAGCAAGTCCGCTTGTTCCTGCAATGAGAGCCAAGACAGGTGTAATGCAACACAATGAAGCTGCAATTGCTGTTAAAAGTCCTGCTCCGATTAGTTTGTTGTCTGTTTTCATAATGTTTCTAATATTTTGTTTTCGTCAAGTATTTTGAAAAACGGTTTCAGCATTTTTTCATACTCTTTTGTTAATGAGTAAAAAATGGTTTGAGCTTCTCTTTCTGTTTCAATGAGTTTTCTGTCTTTGAGTTTTCGCAAGTGTTGTGAAACCGCTGAAATTGTCATACCAAGAATATCGCTTATATCACAAACACAAAGTCGTTTTTCTTCATAGATCAGAAAGAGAATTTTCAGTCTTACGTTGTTTCCTGCCAATTCAAGTCCGTTTGATAAATAGTCAAATGAGCCGTTGAGTTCTGAAACTCTGTCTTTACAGCGATTTATTTGTTTAATGTCCGCTTGTTGTCGTATGCAAGAATTGTTGTCCATAGTACAAAGGTAGTCAATTTGCTTATTTAAGCAACTACTAAAATACGAAACATCAAAATGAACCCGATTTGTCTGTCGGGTTGTGTCGTCATAGCCTTGCCACTAACGTTTTCGGGCTTTGCGTTCGGGCGGGTTTCGGGGTACAAAGTTTCAATTTATTATTAAAGTTTAATAGTAGTACAAAGCCCCAAGTTTGCACGTCAGCCCGCCTGACGCAAAACCCGTGTTGTACGTAGTTTATTTGAACATTTCAATTCTCATTATTTATTTTGGGTGAATTAGCGTCTAAGTATGGATATCCAATTTTTTTAACCGCTTCTTTGACTTTGCTTTCATCACTTATTTTGTGTACTATTATTACATATTCGTCCGAGTTTGTGTCAATAAAGCCAAGTTTAAAATTTTGCTTTTGAATTGACTTGTCAAAGTCTCTAAAAACATTTTTAGCTGAAACCGATGCATTTTCGCCATAGTCTTTAGGATTGGGTAGTTCAATGTTTGTATTAAAATTGTCTTTCAAAGATGAATTAACTCTCCAAACTAAGTCTCTAATTTCTTGTTTCCAATCTAACACCATAATAAAATGAATACCGTTATTGTCTAAGTACTCTTTAACATAATTCAGTGTCGTATAATAGTTTTGGTCACCGTTATAATTACGGAGAGTGTCTATGAAACTTGAAACTTCTTTCGTTTTCGTGTCTCCAAGGCATAGCTTAATTAATTCAATGTAACCTTGCTTTTGAGTTTCGATATCTGTCATAAGTAATTGTTTGTTTATAGTGTCTAAATTTTCTATTGTTGAATTTTTTATTTCAACTTTAGGGGTTGTCGTACCACCACAGGATACGGATTGTAAAACAGCTATTGTCGATAATATAGATTGTCTGTCTGATTTTAGGGTCTTTTTAAATTACGTACAACGCATAAATATACGAAAGTTTTCAACCTCCAAACTTTCGCTTTTTTATACTTATTGTCTGATTATCAATACCTTTTTTATATTGTTTTCTGAAAAAAAACTTTCGCAAATACAACTGCCGTCTCTCCGGGTTTACATCATTACTTACATGGCTTCGCCACCTCAGTCACATAAACTGGTTTCTTTGTTATTTCCTGCCTTTAACCCACTAAAGCTTTAAATCATCCAATGGACTTATCACCTGCAGCAAATCTCGGTTGCTTACATGCAGGTAACGCAGCGTTGTTTTTATACTGTTATGCCCCAATAGTTTCATAATCATCGTCACATCCGTTCCTTTATCCAGTAAATGGGTGGCAAAACTATATCGCAGTGCATGGATACTGCCCGGCTTCAGCACACCTGCTTTTGCCTTGGCTGCCGATAAAACCAGTTGAAGGCTCCTCGTACTGTACGGCTCATGTTTAGCCTGCCCGGGAAAAAGATAACCATCTTTAGAAAGCTTTCCGCTTTTCCAGTATTCACGCAGCATCACAAGCAGTACCGGGCTTAATTGTACAACACGGTCTTTCTTTCCCTTTGCCTGCCGTATAGAAATACACATACGCTTGCTGTCAATATCCTGCACTTTCAGGCGCACAACTTCGCTTACACGAAGCCCCGTGGCGTATGCAAGCATCAGCATGGTTTTATGTTTAATGTTTCCGACCGATCTGATGATGGCACTTACCTCTTCCTGGTTAAAAAAACGGGGTAGTTGTAGCTGCTTCTTGGGCCGGGGTATAGTATAAAAGAATTGTTCACGCTTTAATACCTGCTCAAAATAAAATTTTAGCGCATTCAGCCTGCTGTGCAGAGTGTTTTCAGTAAGCCCGAGTTGCACTGTGCAATACAGCATATAACGTTTCAGGTGTTCAGTACTTAAATCCTGCACCCTGTGTTCACCAAGCAACTGAAGCAGTTGCATAAATTCATTGCGGTAAGTTTGCAACGTACTCTGGCTGTATTTTTTCAAAACAAGCTGCTCCAGGAAACACTTCAGTTCGTTTCTGTTATTTGCCGATAAACGGATAGTTGTATCATGAAGTTTCTCTTCCTGCATGGGCAGGGCAGTGGCTGCGGAAAGTTTACATTTTACCCGGTTTTCTGTTGTGTCGAGTATATGCCAGCCCTTGTACGTACTGCTCCAGCGTGCACCCGCCACTTTTTTAATCCGCTCATTCAATGCCTCGTTATGAGCAAAGCAAATCAATATGCGGGGCTCTTTCCGGTGAGTAATTAACTGATAGCGGATATTTTCCATAGTGCATTTGTCATCTGTCACAACTAAGTTCTGAAAAATTAAACAATAATGGTCATCCGCACATAAAAAAAGCCCCGCTTTCGCCGGGGCCTTCAAATCTGTATATGCATATTACTTTTTGTCAAGCATCTTCTCAAGTAAGGCAATTTTTTCTCTTTCACTTTTTAATAAGGCTTCATATAACTCAACCATTTTCTCTAATGGATTAAATGTGCAATCATGATTGTACTGATAGTTGGGGCTGTGATTTAAAGTAGATCCTTCATAATTATGTTGAATATTATAAACAGTGGCTTCTTCATTAAAGCTTTTAATTGCATCAGGTGCAACTTTCAATGCCTTTGCCACTTTTTCAATCATATCCTTATCTAACGCTTCCTTTTGCTCCAGTGCAGATATAGCCTGCTGGCTCAAACCAAGTTCCATCGCCAGTGCATCCTGCTTAATTCCTAATATCTCCCGTATGCGTTTTACATTTCTGCCTTCATGTATTACTTTTTCCTTCATAGTGCTTGTTTTCGTAAAGATAATTCTTTCATCCTGTTTTCCCTTGCTTTATAACAGCAAGGGAGGATCTGCAAGTATACATGTTTTCCTGCTGGTAAACTACCGCATTTCATGGTAAAATACAAGCAATTGTAGTAGCATACATCAGCTTTCCGTTTTTACTTGTAATCCAAAACAAAACAGCATGAACATACTCAGCCCCGGTTTAAACAGCATTGCTGATTTTTTTTCTGCCTATGCCTTGCCACAGGCAACACAGGTACTCAGTTCCGGTCTCAAAGCTGCAAATAGTAATAAAATATGGAAGCATGCATCACCGGCCGATCTTATTTGCTTCTGCCGGCAGCTGGAACAGTTACTCCAGGCTGTCTTTACACTAGTGGAAGAAGGCAACAGGGTAGAGGAGGCCCGGCTCAGCACACCCATTGATGATAATACCTTACTCAATAATTATCAGGCATGGTGCGGGTGGCACAGAAGCTCCACTCCATGGAGTTTTTTTCCACGCCATCTCTCAAAAAAAGAATTTATCGATCCATGGAAAGCCCTGGAAAAAATCACCCGCTTTCAATCATGTACGCAATGGAAAAACCAGCTCAGCAATATCCTGCATTATGCTTTATCAAATGCTGATTATACCGAACTGGATAATCAACCATCAATGCTGCAAACTTATTTGCTGCTGCACAAGCTGCTCGAAGCAACCCACCTCATTGAAGTACGTGCAATAAAAGAAGATACATCAGGCCCACGCCCCAAATGGAAAAACCGGGCACCAAAAGCAAATGATGAAAACTGAATATTTTTTTGCTGTTGAAACTTTCTCCGGCGCAGGTCTCCCGACCTGTTGCCAAATGTTACTTAACTTAAAATAGCATAAGGTTACATCCGTCAGCTAGGGGTCTGGCCTCCAAACCCTGTAGTCAGCAGAAAACAATCGGTGAAAATGAAAACAAATTTTACGGCGGCCCGCAATTCAACATTACCTTCTGTTTTGTATGGATACTTGCAGGTATCCGTCTGTTCTTTCTTTCTTGCAAAATGCTTAAATAGGGTAGTGCAAAAACAGAACGGTAACTGCCGCTGTGCTGTACCGTTACAACCGGCTTTGGATAAACAGTGTCAGCTGTTTTCTTTTCTTCTTCAAACACAAATAAAAGCTGTTGCATAATCTCAGCTTCAGCAATACCCGCTTTCAGCAGGTCAAGCACCTTCCTGTGCAGCTGCCGGTACAACGCCAGGCATTGTTCTTCTTTGGGATAACTCCGCTTGATTTGTGAAGCAAGGCTCGAAGCCCTGCCAAACAGGCTGGAGTTCTGCATCGTTTTGGCAAAAGCATGATCCTTCTTTACCCGCTTACCCGTAAGTGAGCTTTTCTGCCGGGCATAATACTGCCCATCCATTTTGTAAAAACAGATATTGTCGATCGTTCCCGTAATCTTGTATGGTCCCACCTGTTTAGCCACCAGCACATATTTCCCACAAGAAAATCATTTTTCCCAACCCATACAATCGTATTTCCCCCCTCAACGCCTAAACGTCTCAATGCCTCAACCATGAACCATGAACTATGAACCATAAACCATTCCCCCCCTCAACCCTGAACGTCTCACCGCCCAACCCCTCAACGCCTCAACACCTTCCTCCCATATACTTAAGGCATAAAGCATAGATACTCCCCATTAAAAGCGTTCCAACTCCCTAAACCCTAAACTATAAACCATAAACCTCAAACTTCCCCTAGCCTAAATCAAATAATCAGTTATGATATTTCCCCTCATCACGCCAACCTCAAACCATAAACTATAAACTATAAACAAAAAAAGGACACCCCTTAAGGCATCCTTTTGAACTATTCATTCAAACTTACTTACGCATTCGCCATATCAGGAATTGCTTCCACTTTATAGGCACCTGCATCAAGTTTTGCTTTTGTTTCAGTAAAGGCTGTTAACGTTTCTTCAATATCAGCATCGGTATGTGCTGCTGAAGGAATTAAACGGTAAATGATATGTCCTTTTGGAATAACAGGATATACAACAATCGAAGCAAAGATGTTGTAGTTTTCTCTTAAATCCATCACCATGGCTGTTGCTTCTTCCACACCACCTTTCATATACACAGGTGTAACAGGTGTATTGGTATTGCCGATATCAAATCCTCTTTCTTTTAATCCCTGCTGCAGTTTGCGGGCATTGTACCAGAGTTTTTCTTTCAGCTCAGGCATGGTTTGCAGCATGTGTAAGCGTTTGAGGTTACCAATAACAATTGGCATGGGTAAACTCTTGGCAAATATCTGTGAGCGGATGTTGTAACGGATATAATCGATAATCACACGTGGTCCCGCCATAAATGCACCAATAGAAGCCATTGATTTGGCAAATGTGCTGAAGTAAAGATCAATACCATCCTGGCAATCCTGCTCTTCGCCTGTACCTGCACCTGTTTTACCAAGTGTACCAAAGCCATGTGCATCATCAACCAGCAAACGGAACGTGTATTTATCTTTCAGTGCAATAATTTCTTTGAGCTTGCCCTGGTCGCCTGCCATACCAAAAATGCCTTCAGAAATAACGAGAATACCACCTTGCCCCTGCTTTTCAATTAAAGCAGATGCTCTTTGTAACTGCTTTTCGCAATCTTCAATATCGTTGTGTTTAAAAACGTAACGGTGACCGGGATGTAAACGCAAACCATCAATAATACATGCATGACTTTCTGCATCATACACAATCACATCATGTCGTCCGCAAATGGCATCAATTGCACTCATAATTCCCTGGTAACCGAAGTTCATCAGGATTGCATCTTCTTTCTTTTCAAAATCAGCCAGTTCTTTTTCTAGTTGTTCGTGAAGGTTGGAGTTACCACTCATCATACGTGCACCCATTGGGTAGGCAAGTCCCCATTCTTTCGCTGCTTCAGCATCCACCTTCCTGATTTCAGGATGATTGGCCAGACCGAGATAATTGTTCAGGCTCCATACAATCTTTTCTTTGCCACGAAATTTCATTCTGCTGTTGATTTCTCCTTCCAGTTTGGGAAAAGCAAAATAACCATGAGCCCTTTCTCTGTGCTGACCAATAGGACCGTAGTTTTTGATCAGCTTCTCAAAAATGTCCGCCATATTATTAAAATGTTATTAGGTTGAAAAATTCCCGCAAAGGTAAGGCATTGCAGCGTATAATGAGTGCCCGATATGGCTAAAATCAGGTAACAATAAAACAATCAGTTTCAACAGGTTCAAACGGTATCTTTGCGCCTTAAATCAATTTTATGCGTTCTCTATTTTCACTATTGATTGTATTATTGAGCTTTCAGTCCTTTGCTCAAAAGGCCGCAGCAAAACAAGAGCCGGCAGAACCGAAAAGACCCAAATTAGTGGTAGGTATCATGGTTGACCAGATGCGTTGGGATTACCTGTACCGCTATTACAGCCGTTATACAGCAACCGGAGGTTTTAAACGCTTACTCAACCAGGGTTTCAGTTGCGAAAACACGTTGATTCCTTATGTACCCACCATTACCTGCGTGGGTCACTCAAGTGTATATACCGGCAGTGTGCCTGCAATTAATGGAATGACCGGAAACAACTGGTATGATTATGAGAAAAATAAAGCAGTGTATTGTACAGAAGATAAAACAGTGAAAACGGTGGGAAGTACAACAACTGCAGGTGAGCAGAGTCCACGTAATATGCTTACAACATCCATTTGTGATGAGCTGAAACTGGCCACCAACTTCCGCAGCAAGGTCATTGGCATTGCCATTAAAGACCGTGGTGGTATTTTGCCTGCAGGGCATAGTGCCAATGCTGCTTACTGGTATGATGGGGCTACAGGAAAATGGATTACATCAACGTACTACATGAATGAATTGCCACAGTGGGTGAACAACTTTAATGCAAAAAATGTGGTGGATACATTTTATACAAAAGGATGGAATACACTTTATCCCATTTCAACTTATGTACAAAGCACAAAAGATGAAAACAGTTATGAAGCCAAACCTTTTGGTGCAGATCAGAAAGGATTTCCTTACGATTTAAAACGTTTTGCCGGTAAAAATTATGGCAGCGTTTCATCTACACCTTATGGAAATACAATGACCATGATGATGGCAAAAGAAGCAATTGCCAATGAGGCAATGGGCAAAGATTCCATTACCGATTTTCTTGCAGTAAGTTTTTCCAGCACCGATTATGTGGGCCATGCATTTGGTCCCAACTCCATCGAAATTGAAGATACCTACCTGCGTCTTGACAGGGATTTAGGTGAGTTATTCGATTATCTTGATAAAACAGTTGGCAAGGGACAATATCTGACTTTTCTAACTGCCGATCATGGTGTGGCACATGTACCTGCTTTCCTCAATGAAAATAAATTACCCGGCGGTTTACTGGATGATAATAAAATGGTGACTGACCTGAATGTGATGCTCAAAGAAAAATACAACTATGGTAATCTTGTGCTGGGCGGATTTAATTATGAAGTTTGTTTAAACCGCAGTCTCATTGATTCTGCAAAGCTCAATAAGAAAGCAATTGTTGATGATGTGGTGCGTTTTGTAAAAACAATTAAAGGTGTTGACCGTGCATTTCCTATTGATGAATTAATGAATCAACCGATGAGTTATAAAGTGAGGGAGATGATTTCAAACGGATGGTATCCCAAACGCTCAGGCGATGTGCAGCTTGTTTTAACTCCAGGATATATTGATGGTGGCCCAACAGGTACAACACATGGTTTGTGGAATCCTTATGATAGTCACATTCCGTTGCTGTGGTATGGCTGGAATATTAAGCAGGGAAAATCGAACAACGAAGTCTATATGACAGATATTGCTGCAACACTTGCAGCCATGCTTCGCATTCAAATGCCCAGTGGTTGTATAGGTAAACCTATCCTTGCAGTTGTTGAATAAACTTTTGCAGCAGCATCCCTCTCTCTTCAGGAGAGGGACGGGAGGGAGAGGCCAGATGCCTAGCGGTTGTATAGGCAAACCCATCCTTGCAGTTGTTGAATAAACATTCTATTTTACATCTGAAGATTTAGCAGTTATTATGCGGCTGGCATTATAGTTGGCACATATACGAAATAGTACAATAAGCCCCTTTTTAAGGGGCTTGTCTGTCAAATTGACCAAAGAAGATACGTATGAAATAACCACTCAGATGAAAAATTTTGCAGCAAACGGCGATGAACATTTCAAATGCCGGGAATTGCAGGCTGGTTGGTTATAACATGTGGCAAAATCAAATAACTAATTATCACATGAATCAAAAGAATTTATTTATGGGCCCCGGTGATGAAGATGTGGACTTTATGCCCATTATTCCGCTCAACGAAGCAGATACAGATAATGATGAACCTCTTGAAATTGGAGATGAATTACCCATTCTTCCATTACGTAACACGGTTCTGTTTCCTGGTGTGGTATTGCCCATTACTGTAGGAAGAGATAAAAGCATACAGGCCGTAACCGAAGCATATAAAGGCAACAAGTTAGTGGGTGTGGTGGCACAGAAAGACAGTAATGTGGAAGATCCTTCTGTTGCTGATCTGGAGCGTATTGGTACTGTTGCCAAAATAGTAAAGCTCATTAAAATGCCCGATGGCGGTACAACCGTTATCATCCAGGGAAAGAAACGTTTCAGCATTACTGCCATTACTTCCGAAGATCCGTTCTTTAAAGCAAGCATTGAAGTGCTGCAGGAAGAACCTACACCCGAGGATGAAGACTTTAAAGCAGTGGCCGGTTCTATCAAGGATATGGCAGCACAGATTATTCAGCTGTCGCCCAATGTTCCCAGCGAAGCATCCATCATCTTAAAAAATATTGAGAACTCAGGTTTCCTCATTCATTTTGTAAGCAATAATCTCAGCGGTGAAATTGCGGATAAACAAAAGCTGCTTGAAACACAAAACATCAGGGAAAGGGCGGAGTTACTGTTAACTTACCTGCAGAAAGAACTGCAGTACACTGAACTGAAAAACAAAGTCACTAATAAAACAAGAACCGAACTCGATAAGCAGCAGCGTGAATACTTCCTTCACCAGCAAATGAAAAGCATTAAGGAAGAACTTGGCGGCGATAGTAATGACCTTGAAATACAGGAAATGAAAAAAGATGCCGAGACAAAGAAGTGGAGTGAAGCTGCAAAAGAAATGTTCAAGAAGGGAATTCAGAAGCTGGAGCGTATGCATCCTTCAACTCCCGATTATTCAGTGGTGTATAATCATCTCGACCTGATGCTTGATTTGCCTTGGGGTGATTATACCGATGATCAATATGATCTCAAGAAAGCAAAGAAGGTGCTGGATCATGATCATTACGGCATTCACAAAGTAAAAGAACGTATTCTTGAATACTTAGCTGTACTGAAGCTGAAGGGTGACATGAAAAGTCCCATTCTTTGTTTGCTTGGCCCTCCCGGTATTGGTAAAACATCATTAGGGAAAAGCATCGCTTCTGCTTTGGGAAGAAAATATGTACGCATCAGTTTGGGCGGATTGCATGATGAAAGTGAAATAAGAGGTCACCGTAAAACATATATTGGTGCAATGCCCGGTCGTATTTTACAATCGCTGCGCAAGGTTAAATCATCCAACCCTGTAATGATTCTGGATGAAATTGATAAGATTGGAAGTGATTTCCGTGGCGATCCTTCAAGTGCATTACTTGAGTTACTTGATCCCGAACAGAATCATACATTCTATGATAATTACCTGGAGCTGGAGTATGACCTGAGCAAAGTATTGTTCATTGCAACTGCAAACAGCTTATCCAATATCCAGCCTGCATTGCGTGATCGTCTAGAAATCATTGACCTGAGTGGTTATGCAGTGGAAGAGAAGATTGAAATTGCAAAGAAGTATCTCGTGCCAAAACAAAAAGAAGCACATGGATTGCAGAAAATGCAGTTTAAAATCAGTGATGCTGTATTACGTAAGGTAGTGGAAGATTATACAAGAGAAAGTGGTGTTCGTGAACTGGATCGTCAGCTGGCATCATTAATGCGTTCGCAGGCAAAAGAATTTGCAATTAAAGGCAAACTGAAAGCAACCATTACTTCGAACGATATTGAAAAGATATTGGGCAAGCCAAGATATAGTAATGAAATTTATAAAACTGTAAACATGCCGGGTGTATCTGTGGGTCTTGCATGGACATCTGTTGGTGGTGATATACTTTTCATCGAAACCAGTTTATCAGAAGGAAAAGGGGAGTTGCGTTTAACGGGTAATCTTGGTAATGTAATGAAAGAAAGTGCCACTACTGCATTAAGTTATTTACAGGCTAATGCAAAAAAAGCAGGCATTAATGCAGAAGATTTTCAGAAGAAAAATATTCACCTGCATGTGCCTGAAGGTGCAGTGCCTAAAGATGGTCCGAGTGCAGGCATTACCATGCTTACATCCATCACAAGTGCATTTACAGGCAGAAGAGTAAAACCTTTTCTTGCAATGACGGGTGAAATTACATTGCGTGGCCAGGTGCTTCCTGTTGGTGGCATCAAGGAAAAAATACTTGCAGCAAAGCGTGCAGGAATTAAAGAAGTGATTATGTGCTGGCAAAACGAAAAGGATGTTCAGGAAATAAATTCACAGTACATCAAGGGTATGAAATTTCATTATGTAAAAACCATGTTGCAGGTGCTTGATCTTGCTCTTACATGAGCGGTTGCAGTTGGTGTATCTATATGACCGTTTATACCAAGTTTACAAATAAATGACATCTACGAAAGTATTCACTCACTATTATTGCAATCAGAGCAGGGATTAATTTCCCCGCTGGTTGTTTTAAGGGTTAAAAGAGTTTCCCCCATTTCAATGGGGGAATTTTTTTGTAGCTGCTCACAAACTCTCATTCCTTATTCATCAGTCGCCTTTCTTTGTTATCTTCGCCGCCTTGTTATACAGGTGAAATTTGAATGTTATGAGTAATCAGAAAGAAATAGTAATGAGTGGTATCCGTCCAACAGGATACCTGCACCTTGGAAATTATTTTGGTGCAATGCGGAATTATGTAAAAATGCAGGATGAATATGAATGTTATTTTATGGTGGCCGACTGGCACTCATTAACTACTCACCCTGATACCAAAGAATTAAGAGAAAACGTAAAAAGGGTTTTTGCTGAAAATATTGCTTGTGGTCTCGATCCCGATAAAGTTGCTTTGTATTGCCAGAGCCATGTGCCTGAAACAGCCGAGCTTTACCTGTACCTGAACATGCTGTCGTATAAAGGTGAACTGGAAAAAACAACCACGTTTAAAGATAAGGTTCGCCAGCATCCTGATAACGTCAATGCAGGATTGTTAACTTATCCTGTTTTAATGGCGGCTGATATTATTTTACACAGGGCCAAGTATGTTCCTGTAGGGAAAGACCAGGAGCAGCATCTTGAAATGACCCGCAATTTTGCCAACCGTTTTAATCATCGCTACGGTGAAGTGTTTCCTGAACCTGCTGCGTTTAATTTTGGTGGCGAGTTATTAAAGGTGCCCAGTCTTGATGGTACCGGTAAAATGAGCAAGAGTGAAAATCAGTATGCTACTATTTATCTTGCTGATAGTGATGACCTGATCCGCAAAAAAGTGATGAAGGCAAAAACTGATGCTGGTCCAACAGAACCGAACTCTGAAAAGCCTGATTATATTGAAAACCTGTTTCAACTGATGCGGTTGGTAAGTTCGCCCGATACATTGCAGAAGTTTGATGATGATTTTAATAACTGCGTTATCCGCTACGGCGATATGAAGAAGCAGTTGGGAGAGGATATTGCAAAATTCATCAGCCCGATACGTGAAAAAGCAGCAGCTATGCAGAACGATGATGTATACCTGGAGAAAATCATGAAACAAGGCGCTGAAAAAGCAAGGGTAAGTGCTGAAAAAACCATAAAAATGGTCAGGGATGCAATGGGGCTGAATTATTTTTCGCACAGCTCCTGATTGAGTGGATAAAACAATTATCTTAGAAAATCTTTATAAACAACCAGAACTACAAAAATCTCCTCGACGGAAGGGCTTATGGCAAAGAGTAAAAAACCTAAACACATAGCAATTGCCGGTAACATTGGTGCGGGTAAAACCACATTAACTGAAATGCTGGCCAAGCATTACAAATGGATTCCCCAGTTTGAAGATGTGGATCATAATCCCTATCTGAACGATTTTTATGAAGATATGCCCCGCTGGAGTTTTAATCTTCAGATTTACTTTTTGAACAACCGCCTGAACCAGGTACTGGAAATTCAACGTGGAACTGAAACGGTTATACAGGATCGTACAATTTTTGAAGATGCACACATTTTTGCACCTAACCTGCACGATATGGGGTTAATGGGTAAACGTGATTTTGATAATTACTTTTCTTTTTTCTCAACATTAAAAACAATGGTGTCTCCTCCCGATCTGTTGATTTATCTCAAAGCATCGGTACCAACACTGGTTGCACAAATACAGAAACGTGGAAGAGAGTACGAAGAGAACATCCGTCTCGATTATCTTAAAAAGCTGAACGATTATTATAACAAGTGGATTGATAATTACAAAGAAGGAAGCCTTCTTGTTATAGATGTTGATAATAATAAGTTCGCAGAAAATGAAGAGCACTTTGGTGAAATCATCAATAAGATTGATTCGCAGCTGTACGGTTTGTTTTAATCAATAACAGGTTGCTATGAAAAATATTCTCCTTACACTGCTTCTTTGCGGAAGCACCTTTTTCTCTTTTGCACAAAAAGCTGTGGATACTGTTTACAGGTTTGGAATGGATTCCATGATTTGCAAAGTGTCTGAAATGCATGATCCAACGATAGTGTTTACGAAAGCAGAAGTCCCTCCGCAATTCCCTGGTGGAGAAACTGCCTGGAAAAACTATTTTACAGAAAAATTTAAAGGGCTCAAGAGCGGAGATATGATAGAAGTGCAGTTTATTGTTGAACTGGATGGAACGATCAATTCTGTTCAGATTCTTTCTCCAGCTGATTTAACAACGAAAGAAGAAAAAAAGGTCATTGATTTTATAAAAGAATCAGGCAAGTGGTTTCCAGCAAAGCAAAATGGTTACTGTGTTCGATCGTGGAAACGTGTACGTTTTTATTAGCAAAAAATAAACCCTGCCATGAGTAGCAGGGTTATTCTTAGCAAACAATCGATTACGACCACTTATACTTTCGGCGCTGCAGCTAAAATTTCTTCACCACAGCCGGAAGCATATTTTTCAAAGTTCTTTACGAACTGTTCAGCTAAAGACTGCAATTTGTTGTCATAAGCTGCTTTATCAGTCCACGTATTTTTCGGATTCAGTATTTCAGCAGGAACAGCGTCACAAACAGTTGGTACGGCAAGATTAAATACAGGCATCGTTTCATATTCAACTTCGTTCAGCTTGCCCGTTAGTGCAGCGCTTATCAATGCCCGTGTGTAAGCCAGTTTAATGCGGTTGCCTGTTCCAAAAGCACCACCTGTCCATCCGGTGTTTACAAGCCATACATTCACATGTTCAGTATTCATTTTTTTACCCAGCATTTCTGCATATTTCGCAGGGTGCAGCGGAATAAATGGTGCACCAAAGCATGCACTGAATGTAGATTTCGGATCTTTTACTCCAGCTTCCGTTCCGGCTACTTTAGCTGTATACCCACTGATGAACTGGTACATTGCCTGGCCCTTTGTCAGTTTGGCAATTGGCGGCAATACACCAGTAGCATCGCAGGTAAGAAAAAAGATATTTTTCGGTTGGCCTGCAACGGAAGGTTCAAGAGCGTTGCTGATAAAGTTTAATGGATAACTTACTCTTGTATTTTCAGTAATGGTTTTGCTGTTAAAATCAATCTGGTTGGTGCCTTCAAAGAAAGTTATGTTTTCAACGAGAGCGCCATGTTGAATGGCCCTGAATATTTCGGGTTCTTTTTCTTCGCTTAAATCAATACACTTGGCATAACATCCTCCTTCAAAGTTGAACACAGAATCCTCATCCCATCCATGTTCATCATCACCAATAAGTTTACGTTCAGGATCGGCACTCAGTGTTGTTTTTCCTGTGCCGCTTAAGCCAAAGAAAACAGCAACGTCGCCATCTTTTCCTACGTTGGCGCTGCAGTGCATGCTTAAAACATTCTTTGTTTGCGGAAGCAGATAATTCAATACAGTAAAGATGCCTTTTTTCATCTCGCCTGTATAACCTGTACCACCTATTAAAATCATTTTGTGTTCAAAACTTACAATCGCAAAATTGCTGTTGAGAACACCATCTGTTTTTGGATCAGCAAAGAAATTGGGTGCCTGGAAAATATGCCAGTCTGGTTCAAATGTTTCAAGTTCTTCTTCCTTTGGACGCAAAAAAAGGTTATAAGCAAAGAGATTGCTCCATGGGTTTTCATTCACCACACGGATATTCAGTTTGTAGTTTTTATCAGCACATGCATAAGCATCTCTCACCCAAATTTCCTTGAGACTGCTGAAATGATCCATCATCTTTTTATACAGCAGGTGGAAATACTTTTCATCAATTGGCTGGTTAAAATCGTTCCAGTGAATGCTGTCTTTCGTTATTTCATCAACAACAATAAACTTGTCTTTTGGAGAACGGCCTGTAAACTTTCCGGTCGAAATGCAAAGTGCTCCGGTATTGTTTAATACACCCTGACCACGGTTAATGGTTTGTTCAACTAATTCATCAGGACTTAACTGGTAATGTACCTGGTCGGACAAATGAAGACCAAGTCGTAATAATTCTTTTCCAGGGAAAAAAATGGTTGGTAATGACATGCAATTGTTTCTTTTTAACTGGCTCAAAAATAGAAGGTATGGCAAAACAAAAAAAATCAGTCAAACGATTTCTGATTGAATAAATTCAATGAATCACTAGTATTGATGAATTAATTTTAAAAAAGAGGTCAGAATAATGGATTTTTTAAAAGATATTTAAAGCAGGAGTGAACAGCTTGTAAACTTTTTGCAAACAAGTGTTAGCTTTACACTTCAGCTGTAATTTTTAGATGGTTATGAATGAAGAACCGATATATCTTATTTTGCAGCTTCTTTCTTGATCCATAAAAATTCTCATATGAAATTTCAACCAGTAAAACCTGAGCTATTTACCAAGAATCGTCAACGTTTTATTAAAGCAATGCTTCCCGGTTCCATTGCCATTTTTGTAAGTAATGATGAATGGCCAATGAATGGCGATGCATTACATCCCTATAAACAAAACAGTGATCTTTACTGGTTAAGCGGGATTATGCAGGAAGACAGTATGGTGATTTTGTTTCCTGATAATCCTGATCCAAAGTACAGGGAAGTATTGGTGCTTGTTCGCCCCAACGAACTGAAGGAAAAATGGGATGGCAAACGTCTGCGTGCAAATGAAGCAACTGCAATTTCAGGTATCAAAACAATTGTTTGGTTAGATAGTATCGAAGGTTTACTGCAGGGCTGGGTTCACCTTGCAGACAATATATATTTAAGCAGTAACGAAAACGACCGCAAATCATCCCCCATCCGCAGCAGGGACTATCGTTTCATTGATGAAATGAAGAGCAAATATCCTTTGCACAGTTTTCAACGCTCTGCAAAAATTATGAAAGAACTGCGTGGTATTAAAACAGCAGAGGAAGTTGAGCTGATGCAGAAAGCGATGGATATTACAGATGTTACATTCCGTCGCTTACTGAAAGTGATTAAACCCGGAATCCTGGAAAATGAAATTGAAGCAGAAATCTTTCATTCATTTCTTTCGCAGGGATCAACTGGGCCGGCTTACGGAAGCATTATTGCCAGCGGCGACAGAGCACGCACTTTGCATTATGTAAGTAACAATGATATTTGTAAAGATGGCGAACTGGTGCTCATGGATTTTGGTGCAGAGTATGGCGGTTATTGTGCTGACCTTACCCGCACTGTTCCTGTAAACGGTAAGTTTACCAAACGCCAGAAGGAAGTATATAATTCCTGCCTGCACCTACACAATTATTCAAAAAGCATTCTGAAACCGGGTATCAGCATTATCGATTATACAGATAAAGTAGGAGAGGAAGCAACCAAACAGTTTGTAAAAATTGGTTTGATTACAAAAGCTGATGTAAAAAATGAAGATCCTGAAAACAGGGCTTACCGTAAATATTTATATCATGGTATTTCGCATCATCTTGGTATTGATGTGCATGATCTCGGTACAAAAACAGAACCTGTAAAAGCAGGCATGGTGTTTACTATTGAACCGGGAATTTATATTGAAGAAGAACAAATGGGTGTGCGTATTGAAAATAATTACTGGATTACTAAAACAGGTAATAAAGACCTGATGAAGAATATCCCGATTACAGTTGAAGAGATAGAAGCTTTAATGAAGAAATAACAACGTTTATCAACGACACATTCAATGAAACAAATTCCGAATTTATTTACACTACTCAACCTCGTATTGGGCTGTTTGGCTATTATTTTTATTATGCAGCCCGGTGAGCATATTGGTATTCTTGATAATGGCTATCTGCGCATTAACGATAACCCTGAAAAACTGATGTATGCCTCGTTTTTCATTTTTGCAGCAGGCCTGGTTGATTTTCTGGATGGCTTTGTAGCCCGGCTCATGAAAGCTTCTTCAGAAATGGGTAAGCAACTCGATTCTTTAAGCGATGCAGTAACGTTTGGTGTAGCTCCGGCAATGATCATGTACCAGCTGCTGCGCATGAGTTATCTGCGTGAAGTATCAGCATTTGAAACTTCCTTCTGGCTGTTGTCGCCTGCATTATTAATTGCCTGCTGTGGGGTTTGGCGGCTGGCGAAATTTAATATTGATACAAGACAGACTACTTCATTCAGGGGTGTACCAATTCCTATGACAGGGTTTGTGATTGCTTCCTTACCATTAATTATCTGGTATAACGAATGGAACCTTGCAGAACTGCTGCACAACCGCTGGGTGTTGTATGTAATTACGCTGGTTGTAAGTTATATGATGGTTTCTGATGTTCCGATGATGAGCCTGAAGTTTAAAGACTTCAGTTTTAAAAATAACAAACCTAAGTTTATACTTGCAGCATTGGCAATTATTCTTGCAGTAGTGTTTCAATGGGCTGCAATTCCGTTCATTTATTTCGTGTACGTTGCGTTATCTTTGCTGCTTCGTAAACAGATCGTTTAATTTAATATTTATACAATGACCTTCACTGTACAGGTAAAAGTAATGCCGCTTAAAGATTTGTTAGATCCTCAGGGAAAAGCTGTTATGGGTGGCTTGGGTAATCTTGGTTTAAAAAGTATTACTGATGTCCGCATTGGTAAAAACATCAGCATGCAGATTGATGCTGCAACTGCCGATGAAGCAAAAGCCATTGCTGAAGAAGCTGCCAAAAAACTGCTGGCAAACCAGGTGATGGAGCAATTTGAAATTAGTGTTAATTAAAATAATTTGATGATTTGAAAATTTGAAAATTGAACCGGGTTCTGTTTTCATTTTCAAATTCGATTATTTTCAAATTTTCAAATTATGCTTTACATTATTCCCACTCCCATTGGTAATTTGAAGGACATGACCTTTCGTGCACTGGAAGTACTGCAGGAAGTGGATGTTGTTCTTGCTGAAGATACACGTACAAGTTCTGTACTGCTGAATCATTACCAGGTGCAGAAACCGCTTTCGCCTTACCATCAGCACAATGAGCATAAAATTGTTCAGCACCTTGTTGATCAATTAAAGGAAGGAAAGAAGATGGCCCTGCTCACCGATGCTGGTACTCCCGGCATCAGCGATCCTGCATTTCTGCTTGTTCGTGAATGTGTAAAAAATGATATTGTTGTTGAAACACTTCCTGGTGCAACAGCATTTGTTCCTGCTTTAGTGAGCAGTGGATTACCTGCTACACGTTTTACGTTTGAAGGATTTCTTCCGCAAAAAAAAGGAAGGCAGACTGCTTTAAAGTCACTTGAAGCAGAAGAACGTACAATGATTTTTTATGAATCGCCTTTTCGTTTGGTGAAAACGCTGGCAGATTTTATCACCTATTTTGGTGAAGACCGTCTTTGCTGCGTAAGCCGTGAACTGACAAAAAAGTTTGAAGAGAATAAACGGGGCACATTAAAAGAAGTACATGATTATTTTGTGGCAAAAGGAGTGAAAGGTGAAATTGTAATTGTGGTGGCTGGCAAAGAAGCGTAAAGATTATCTTAAAAAAATTAAAAACGCCATTCTGTAAACGGAATGGCGTTTCTTTTGCATAACAGAAATAATTCGAATTATAAAATTGTTATTATGCGTTATCTCATTTTTTCCCTTTTTCTATTTTTATCTGTATCGCTTAAAGCCCAGCAAATATTTTCTGTTCCTGATCTTGTGAAACAGGCGTTTGACAGGCAATATCCCGAAGCCAATAATCTCAAATGGAGTGGCGGACTCGATAACCATACAGTAAGATTTACATTGAACGAAAAACAAATGAAGGCTGTGTACACAAAAGACGGCATTTGGGTATCAACAGAAAAGCAAATGAAAATGGAAGAACTTCCTAAAGTAGTTCAGGATGGGTTTGCCAATTGCAAGTACAAAGACTGGACTGTAAAAGATATTCTTGAAGTAACAAAGCCACGAATTGAAGCCAATGAATATAAAATTGTTGTGCAGAAATCGGTGCTTAATAAAAAGCTTCTTGTTTTTGATGCAAAAGGAAGATTGTATGAGGAATTGATTTCTTTATAATTCAAAAATGCGGATGGTATTTTTACGGACTGTTATCGAAAAGCATGCAACGCTTTTTCTTTTCCAGGATTAAATAAAAATGAATTCAGCTGTTTATTCAGATACTTTTTTTCTGTTTCTAATTATTTGTAGCAAAAGCGTTTAGCAGATTTTTTGTAAAAATAAAACAGATAAATTTTTCCTGTTGATATACGGGTGGTAATAAAAATTACCGTTTAGTAGTATTGACGGGAATTTTTTTTTCTATTAATCTTGTTCTGTTACTCCCAATTCCTCCTGTATTTCCAGAATTTTTCCTGTACCATTTTAATTATTAAACCCAAATGCAATGATCAACGAATCATTGAAGTTCCTCTGTGAGGAAGTGAATAAGTATTTGAATTTAAAAATAGCCAACCCCACGCCATCAATACCAAGGCTTGTGGTTAGTAATATATCATTATCATCGGAAGCAAATGCAGACATTAGTCCTGATATAAAAGATAAAGCAGTTTTAAGCCTGGTAAATGTGGAAGAAGATAAGGTTGCTAAACAACAGGAAAATTATACAAGAACTGATCTTACAACTGTATATAAAAATCCCCCGCTGTATCTGAATCTCTATATTCTTTTTGCTATGAACAGGAAGAAATATGATGACTCATTGAATTTACTTGGAGCCATCATCCAGTTTTTTCAACATCAGCAGGTCTTTACACCAATTACTCATCCATCACTCGACAGTCGTATTCAAAAGCTTGTGGTTGATTTGCACAATATGAGTTTTGAACAAACGAATCATTTGTGGAGTGTGCTTGGTGGAAAATATTTTCCATCGGTAATGTATAAAATACGGCAAGTGACGATTGATGAAAATGCAGTGATCAGCGAAAGTGGATTTATCAAAGAAGTTCAGGTAAATGATAAAATGAAAACGCCGGTATCATGACGAATTCATTCAAAATATTATTCATGGTTGAAGTGCTGCATGATTTTTATAAAGACGGGAAATGCAGCGACTTCAGGTTTATTCCCAATAAAGAAACTGAGCAACTGCTTCGTGATTGCAAGGCATTGTATAAAACACTTGGGAATAAGTTGGTGGTGTTGATAAAAACGGATGAAAATGGCAAGGCGTTTATTACTCCAAAATCAACTGACAGGTTTGTGTTTTACATGGAACTCATGCAGCCTCTGTTTATGACAGTGTCAGGTCTTGAACTTGCTGCATTATCAGCCAGGCGTTTTTATTTTACGAATATTCACCAGAATAAAGTAACTGTTGCTGTAAACAACGATGTGCTTTATCTCACAGAAAAAATCAGTGGATATGATGGAGGTACAACTTATCATCCCGGTGATGTTGCGGATGAATCAAATGTAATTTATGAATGTATAAAAGACAGTACCGGTCATATTCCTCCCAATCCGGGTTTCTGGATCAGCCGTGGAAAAAATCAATATGCTGCTGCAAGTGATCTGCTGCAGTTTGTACCTCAGCAAAAAAGTTTCACCGTATCACCTGCATCAGCTTCAGTAAATATATCCGTGTTTGGATTAAATACTGTTAATAATAATTTTGAAGTTTTGCTGAAGCAGCAAACATTAAATTATGAAGCAGCAGTATCAGAAGTTGTTGTTGATTTTTCTTCATTGCCCGAAGCAAAATACAAACTGCTCATTAACGGTAAAGAAATGTTTGTGTATGTAAGCAATGCAGCTGTTTACCAGAATATGTTTGGAGTGATTGATTTGTATAATCATCTGCCTGACGGAAATGATTTTGCATTTACAGATGTGAATGGAAAGCTGAAAGACCAGGTCGTTGCCGGTAAAAATGCGTGGCTGAATTACAGCGTCCGTTTTGCAAACAGGGTTGCATACTGGAAATATCTTGTACCAAATAAAGGTGTGCAGGCAATCGACAGCAGTCCGCATTATGCATTCAGCGCAAATGCAAATCCGGCTGATACATTTACATCACAACAACCAATTCCATTATCAGAACAACCTTACGAATTTAAGTTGACCCTTTTTGAATCTGTAAGTTCTGAACCGCCGCTGGCACCAAATCCCGATGTGCATGCATCAGGAATGCTTACAAAAAATGGAACAGATTATTACTGTAATATCTATTTAAATTATTAAACCATTATTAAAAATTAAACGTCATGGCAACAACGTACAAAACTCCCGGTGTTTATGTTGAAGAAATTCCAAAACTGCCACCATCTGTTGCACAGGTAGAAACTGCAATTCCTGCGTTTGTGGGTTATACAGAAAAAGCAGAACGCAGCGGCGAAAGCTTAACAGGAAAACCTGTTCGTATCAGTTCGCTTGTGGAATTTGTTCAGTTTTATGGAGGAGATATCAATCCATCTTCCATATCTGTGAAAGTTGATACTTCAAACAACTATGCAGTTACAGAAGTTACAATGAGTAACACGCAACGTTATTTTATGTACGATAGTCTGCGTTTGTTTTTTGATAATGGAGGTGGTGATTGTTATATCGTTTCAGTAGGCAAGTTTGGTACAGCTCCCATAGCAGGCGATGAAGTTGCTGGTACAGGTTTAAGAGGTGGTGTAAAAGCACTTGAGAAAGCAGATGAGCCCACCATTATTCTTTTCCCAGATGCTGTTAATATGGTTACAAGTGGAAGCGATGATCCCGGCTATTATTCATTACAGCAAATGGTGCTTGAACAATGTGCTAAACTTCAGGACAGAGTAGGTTTGTTTGATGTAAAAGAAAATGTTAGTGGTGGACAAAAAACCGGAGTAGATAATTTCAGAAATAACATTGGTATTAATAATTTAAAATATGCAGCTGCTTACACGCCTTGGGTTTACGCAACCTATCCACGTGAAGTAGAGTTTACTTCATTCAAAGATGCTGTAACGCCTTCAGGTGGAGGTGGAGCAATTGATCTTGGCACTATTTCATCTGATCCTGTAACGAATCAGTTAGTTGCAGATACAAACAGTGCATTCAATGAAATTGCAAAAGTGAATACAGTTTTAACGGCTATTAAAAAAGCTGATAAAACAAATGGTAATCTGAATCTTGCTGCAACCGCTGCTCCATCATTAAAAGATAAGTTCAGGGAAATTAAAACTGCTGTTGATGCTGCAACTAACTCGACTGATGCAAAAGCTGCAATGGTGATCCTGCTGAATTTCTGCCGGCTGTCATTGCTTGAATTTCAAAAATTGAATATAACATTAAATAATCCTACTGCTTTGCGTGGTGATGTAAATTCTTATGCAACATCAGAAGCATTGTGGAGAGGTGCAGCTAAAGCATTTATTCTGATTGACAGAAATGAAGATACAAGAGCTTTAACCAGTGTGGCGAATAATGCAGCAGCTGTTGATGCGCTTTATCCTTCCATTGATGCAAACTGGCTGGGTGGTGCAATTACAACGATTGTACTTCCCGGTTCACCAAAAGATTATGGAGATTCTGCAACTGCAACAAATCATCCGGCGATCGGTCGATTGATAGCGATTGATCTTCAGATTGCTTTCGATAAACTTTCTTCTTATGCTGATACTGTTTTGAATGCTGCAACTGCATACAAAAAAGCAGCGCAGGATGCATTGTTCCAAAAGCATCCTGTTATCAGCAATATTGTTTCAAACATTACGAAGGAGTGGAATAAAATTCCACCAAGTGGTGCTATTGCTGGTGTGTATGCAAGAGTGGATAATGCAAGAGGTGTTTGGAAAGCGCCGGCAAATGAAAGTCTTAATTCTGTTTCTGCTCCATCGGTACAGATTACTGCTGATGAGCAATCCAACCTCAATGTGGATGCCGTTGCAGGAAAATCAATAAATGCCATCCGTTCATTTACTGGTAAAGGAACATTGGTTTGGGGAGCAAGAACACTTGCAGGTAATGATAATGAATGGAGGTATGTAAGTGTACGCCGTTTCTTTAACATGGTTGAAGAGAGTTGTAAAAAATCAACTGAGCCATTTGTGTTTGAACCAAACGATGCAAACACCTGGGTGAAAGTACAGGGCATGATTGAAAACTTTTTAACGGTGTTGTGGCGACAAGGTGCCTTGCAGGGCGCAAAACCTGAGCATGCATTTTACGTAGCTGTTGGTCTTGGTAAAACAATGACTGCATTGGATATTCTTGAAGGAAGAATGATTGTTGAAATTGGAATGGCAGTTGTTCGTCCGGCTGAATTTATCATTCTTAAGTTCTCACATAAAATGGCAGAAAGCTAATACAATGTGTGATGTATGATGAACGATGTACGAAGTTTTATAACTACAAACTATAAACAACAAACTAAAAACGCAATAATATGGCAACATATCCACTTCCAAAATTTCATTTCCAGGTGCAATGGGGCGGTGTAAGAATTGGCTTTACTGAAGTAACAGGTCTCGACATGCAGGTTGAGGCAATTGAATACAGGGAAGGAAGCAGTCCTGAGTATTCAAAAATTAAAATGCCCGGCATGCACAAGTTCAGCAACATTACATTAAAACGTGGCACTATCCAGGGCGACAGTGATTTTTATAAATGGATCAACACCATCAATCTTACTGTATCTGAACGCAGGGATATTATTATCAGTTTGCTCAATGAAACACATGCACCTGTTATGACGTGGAAAGCAAAAAATGCTTTTCCGGTGAAAGTGCAGGCAAGTGATTTAAAGAGTGATGGAAATGAAGTGGCGATTGAAACACTTGAACTGGCACATGAAGGATTGAATATTCTCAATTGATTTGGTGAATGGTGAATTGTGAATGGTCAATGGTGAGTGCCCGTCTGACGCCCTTGTCTGACGGGACAAAGGACTAACTGCTGCATGATGTTCAGTACTTCAGCTGGAATAATTCATGTAATAAAATTTGTAAAATTTCATTATGGCAACTTCGCCCGGTGGATATTATCCTCCAGTTGGATTTCATTTCAAGGTTGAGTTTGTTGGTATTGGTAATGATAACGACATCCGCTTTCAATCTGTTTCAGGTTTGGCAATTGAGTATGATACAGAAAGTTTTAAGGAAGGCGGTGAAAACCGTTTTGAACACAAACTTCCCCTGCGAACAAAGTATGCTGATCTTTCACTGAAACGTGGAATGCTCACCGATTCAAAAGTAATTGAGTGGTGCATGAAAGCATTTGTAAACAGGGAATTTAAACCTGTGCAGGTAAATGTTATTCTGCTCAATGAAAAACATGAACCGTTGAAACGTTGGGAAGTGATTGATGCATGGCCAAAGAAATGGAGCGTAAGTGATCTCAATGCACAGGAAAACAGTGTGGTGATTGAAACACTTGATCTTGCCTATAAATACTTCAACGTAAAATAAATACTATGCCGGTTGAAATAAGAGAGCTTGTAATTAAAGCAACGGTAAACCAGGATCAGAATAAAACTGCATCCGGTGCAGGTTCATCTGCTGGTAATGATACAAATGAAGAAAGGGAATCTGTAGTTCGTGAAGCGGTGGAAGAAGTGTTACGCATTATCGAATCAAAAAAAGAACGCTGATATGCCCGAAGGTCAGTTTGAAAAATTGAAAATATTCGCTTACAGCGATCCCGGTTGTGAAAACCAGGTAGGCGAACCGTTTACTGTTATGATGAATCCTGAAAACTATACACAGGAAATTAAAATGGAATTTGAAAACGGGCAGGGGCAAGGTACAAGCGGAAGTCAGCCAAGATTTAAACTGAAACCACCTGAAGAATTATCGTTTGAAATTTTATTCGACAACACAGGCATCATTGATAAAAATCCAAGAGATGACATTTCGCAGGACATTGAAAACTTTAAACAGTTTTTAATGGGTTATGATGGAGATATCCATCAACCAAAATTTTTCAAGTTTGTGTGGGGCACTTCTTTGATGAAAGGAATTTGTGTGCTGCTCAACATTGCTTACAAATTATTTAATCCAAACGGAAAGCCAATCAGGGCAATCTGCAAAGTTTCGATCCGTGAATTAAAAGAAGAAGAGCGAAGAGTTGCGGAAGAACGGAACAGCAGCCCGGATCTTACACATTACCGTACTGTAAAAAAGGGCGACACACTTCCATTGATGTGTTACCGTATTTATGGTCATTCAAAATATTACTGGCAGGTGGCGAAGGTAAACGGGTTGAGCAATTTCAGGGAACTGCAACCCGGCGATGAATTGTTTTTTCCGCCAATAGAAAAAGTTGTGAAATAAATGCCCGAAGAAAGAACCATACCATCCGATCAGCCAAAGACAGTTGTTACATCAACAATCCTGTCGGGTGGTAATGCAGTACCTAAAACATACAATGTTCTTTCCATTATTGTGAGTAAAGAAGTAAACCGTATTCCATCGGCAACAATTGTAATTGCAGATGGCGATCCTGCAAAACAAAGTTTTGAAATCAGCAACGCAGCTGATTTTGAGCCGGGAAAAGAAATTGAAATAAAACTTGGTTACCGCAGCAGTGAAGAAACTGTGTTCAAAGGAATTGTGGTGAAGCACTCAATTAAAACAAGAAAGAAAAATTCATTGCTGCTGATTGAATGCAAAGACAAAGCAGCAAAGATGACGGCGAAATGCAGGAGCAATTATTTCAAGGAAATGAAGGACAGTGATGTGATTGAGCAGCTCATTGATCATTATGGTTTGGATAAAGATGTAAGCAGTACAACTGTTGATCATAAACAACTGGTTCAATACAATTCAACTGATTGGGATTTTATGCTGTGCCGTGCTGATGTAAATGGATTGTTGTGTATTGCAAGCGATGGAAAACTGTCGGTAAAGAAACCTGAGTTTTCTGCTGAGCCTGCACTCACTGTTCAGTATGGAGCAACTGTACATGAACTGGATGCAGAGATTGATGCAAGACTGCAATACAAAGCTGTGAAAGGAACGATGTGGAATTATACCGACCAGGAATTGCTGAATGATGTGGAAGCGGAAGATCCATCCGTTCCTTCAGCAGGTAATCTTGACGCTTCAACGCTGGCAGATGTGTTGGGTGAAGATGAGTTTATGTTATACCACAGCGGAAAAATTGAAGAGCCTGAACTGAAAGAATGGGTGAATGCAAAAATGATGAAAGACCGTTTGGCAAAAATCCGTGGGCAGGTAAAGATTGATGGAACAGCTGCCATACTTCCCGGACAAATGATTGAACTGAAAGGTGCAGGTGAACGGTTTGAAGGAAAATTATTTGTTACGGCTGTTCGTCAGGAATATGAAAACGGGAATTGGCAAACGAATATTCAGTTTGGTATTAACCCCGAATGGTTTGCACAGAGTTTTGAAGTACAGCAACCAATGGCTGGTGCTTTACTTCCCGCAATTGAAGGTTTGCAGATTGGTGTGGTTACAAAACTTGAAAATGATCCTGATGGTGAAAACAGGATTATGGTTCGCATTCCTGTGATACATAAAGAAGATGAAGGTGCTTGGTGCAGAATCAGTTCTTTAGATGCAGGTGATGAACGTGGAATGTTTTTTCTACCGGAGATTGGTGATGAAGTAATTGTTGGTTTTATTAATAATGATCCAAGGCATGGAGTGGTGTTGGGCATGCTTAACAGTAGTGCAAAGCCTGCACATCTTACAGCTGCTGATGATAACAATGAGAAAGGTTACCAGAGCCGCAGCAAAATGAAAATGATTTTTAATGATGATAAAAAAAGCATCAGCATTGAAACACCGGGCGGACATAAAGTGCAGATTGATGAAGACCAGAAAATGATTCACCTGGAAGATATGAATGGCAACAAGATTACAATGGATAAAGATGGAATTACGATTGAAAGCATCAAGGATATAAAAATGAAAGCAGCATCGGATATGAAAATGGAAGCAGGCAGTAATGCAAACCTCAAAGGCGGTGCACAAACAAAAGTAGAAGGTGGTTCAGGTGCAGAAATTTCAAGTGGTGGTACAACAAATGTAAAAGGAAGTATGGTGAATTTGAATTGATGAGTTGAATACTTAATTGAAAAGAAGAAATGTGTAATGCAGTACAAGTGTGCGACGCAACCAAAGATGAATTGAATGACTGAAGCTGGTTACAAAAAATCAACTTCAGATTTTATAACATAAAAATTTTATCACATGCCAATGGCAGCAAGAGTTGGAGATATGCATACCTGTCCGCTGGTAAACGGCACGGTGCCACATGTTGGTGGGCCTGTGCTTCCGCCGGGATGCCCCACTGTTATGATTGGCGGGCAACCCGCTGCAAGGGTAGGCGATATGCTCACCTGTACAGGTCCGCCCGACAGCATTGTTGCAGGATCATCAACTGTAATGATTGGTGGTATGCCTGCAGCAAGAATGGGCGACAGTACTGCTCATGGCGGAGCAATTGTTGCAGGTTGTGCAACTGTAATGATTAATTAAAGTTTATGGCATTCGATCAGCAAAATAATTTTTTAGGAAGAGGGTGGAGTTTTCCTCCAACATTCAACAAGCAGTTGAAAGAAGTGCAGATGACAGAGAAGATTGATGACATTGAAAAAAGTCTGCAGATACTTTTAACTACAAGCATTGGTGAACGGCTGATGCAGCCACGCTATGGTTGTAACATGGAGGACTTGTTGTTTGAAAGTTTGGACACGGCAACAAAAACAATTATCATCGACCGGATAAAAACCGCCATTCTTTTTTTTGAACCAAGAATTGATGCAAAGAAAATTGAACTGAATACACAGAATGAACTGGAAGGAGAAGTGATTGTGGAAATTGAATACGTTGTTCCTTCCACCAACTCAAGATACAATTTTGTTTTTCCCTTCTACCGTAATGAAGGAACTGAACTTGATTTGTTAACCGGCAATCATCCTTTAGGAAACTGATATGGCAAAATGCAGCGATAAAAAAAATCCATTACAGCGAAACGGAACAGCACAGAAAGAACGGTTGCTGCCCGGTTTGCAGAAGGGTTATGTAAATGTGGATGAAAAAACATTTGCAGACTGGATTGTTTTTGCCAAAGAGTTTGCCGGTTACCTGCATTATTACGAATTGAATGGTGCTAAATCAGGTGACTGGGTTTCGTTTTTCAGTGACAATGTATCCGCAGTGCCTGGTACAATTACTGTGCAGGATACTGATTCGTATAAGCGGAATATCAAACAACGGTTTGACTTCCTGAAAAAAGATGATTATGCGGATCAGCTTCCTGCTGCTGAACGAAAGCTGGATGAACTCTTCAGTGCTTTGATCAGTTTCTGTGCAGCATTGGATGAGTTTTGCCGCTTGCTGCCAGCAGATGTAAACCTGAAAAACGGAATTGAAAATTTAATTAAAACAAATCTCTCTCCTGCATTGCAACGTATGCTGCGTTATTATAAAGCAGCAAAACATCTTGGTTACCTGAAACCTGGAAATGTTGATGACTGGAAAATTCTTGGTTCGCCTGTACAGGAAATTCAAACATTTATTACAGGCAATGGTTTGAGTAATCTGTGGTTTGGTTTTTCAGCAGCCAGTTCGTGGAATGATTATGTTGACAACTACGTCAAAAAAGATGAAAGCATTTTTGGTGATGATGCACTTGACCTGTATTTCAAAAGTCTTTACAATGTAACAACAGATTATACTGAAGCGCAATGGTTGCAATGCATGAAGATGAATCATGCTGCCAATCATAATTTATTTGCAGGAGTGTTCGATCAGTTTTTGATGGCTCACAGCAAACTGGTTGCAGATGCTGAAAAGGAACTGCAGCAAAGTCTTGAAAAACGAAACACACATCCTGCACATTATGCTTTGTTCCTGGCGTTTCTTCGTTTGTTCAGGTTTGCACAAAATGATCTGAATACAATTACACAACGACATCTTGATTTTTATTATAAAGAAGTATTGCAGTTAAAGCAGAAATCAGCACAACCAAACAGTGTGCATGTGCTGGCAGAACTGGCAAAACCTGTGAATGAATTTATTCTTGAAAAAGATACCTTGTTCAAAGCGGGTAAAGACAGTGAAAAGAAAGATGTGCTGTATGGATTAACAAATGAAACGAGTTTTAATAAAGCAGCGGTAAAAAGTTTGCGTGCAGTTTATATTGGAACTGCTGCCGATGATGATATGATTGGTTCATCTTTTAACGGCAGAATGTTTGCAGCACCAATAATGAATTCGGCCGATGGTGCAGGTGCTGAGTTAACAACAGAAAGCAAGGAATGGCATCCGTTTGCCAATAAGATGTATGTAAACGGTGATGTGGCAGATATTAAAATGCCGCTTGCAGAAATTGGATTTGCCGTTGCCAGTCATTACCTGTATTTACAGGAAGGTGAACGTAAGATTATGTTGCGGCTTTCTACAGATGGCAATGCCGCATTGAAGAATAAACATTATGCTGTTTATCTCACTACCGAAAAAGAATGGTACAAAGTTGCATCAACGGTTACTGTTGATACAAATAATCACCTGAATAAAGGAACAGAACCCTGTGTTGAATTTTCATTTACGTTAACCGGCGATGAACCCGCTATAACCAACTATTCGGCAAAAGTGCATGGTGGTACCTTGAATGTAAATGTGCCGGTGATGAAAATTGTGTTGCTGAATGATGAAACTGTTTCTTATGATTATAATGCTTTGAGAGATGTACGCATTGAGAAAATAGAAGTGGCTGTTGAAGTGGGGATGTCAACATCTTCTTATAATCAGCAAGGATTAAAGCAATTGCTTGTAAGCACAGATGGAGGAGTAGTGGATGTATCAAAACCATTTCAGCCATTTGGTAGTCAGCCGAGAAAAGATGCAACATTGGTTATAGGAAATAAAGAATTGTTCAGTAAGAAAAATGCATCTGTAAAGTTGAATATTGAGTGGGGGGGTATAACTGATTTTTCGCCTTCTAATATTGATTTTGATTCGACAGGAGATTATTATCCTTATACAAGGTTTTGTTTTCTGCAGGGAGGATTATGGAATCTGCAAAATAGTTCTCTCAATATTTTTAACAGCAATAATTCACATGTGCAGGTATTCAGTTCTGCTCAGGCAATACCAGCTCATGCAATTGTTGATTACAACGAAGAATATCTTCCATATAATTCTGCAAGCGTAAAAGGTTACATGCGTTTTGTTCTTGATGGAACTTTTGGTCATAAAGAATATTTAAAAGCTCAGTCAATCTATTTAATAAACAAGGCAAATGAAATAACACCGAACCCTGAACCAACTGAACCTTACACTCCAGTCATTCAATCACTCTACATCAGCTATTCAGCTTACAGTGATGTGGTGCTGATTAATCAATCAACAAAAAATGAGTTTGATCACAAAACAGTCAGCCTGTTTCATTTATACCCGTTTGGTGATGCGGAGCAACATGCTTATCTAACCAAAGAAAGTTTTCATTACCTGTTGCCGCAGTTTATGCATATCAATGAAGCTGATGACAAACCTGTGCAGCATGAAGCAGAGTTTTATATTGGGTTTGAACATCTCTCCGGTAAGCAAGCAGTGAATGTATTGTTCCAGGTAATGGATGGAAGTGCTGATCCCACCATCAGTAAACCTGATGAACATATTCAATGGAGTTATCTCAGCAATAATCAATGGATCAATTTTCAAAAGCAGGAAATCAGTGATGCAACCATGCAGATGATCCAGTCGGGCATCATCAGCTTTATTATTCCTGCCGATGCAACAACCGTCAACACAATTCTTCCTGCGGGTTATTTGTGGATCAAAGCATCTGTTGCTGAAAAATCAGAAGCTGTTTGCAAGTTGTTATCGGTAAATGCCCAGGCGGCCGTGGCTATGTTTCAGGATAAACAGAATGCTGCTGACTTTTTAAATACGGCTTTGCCGCCTGCCACTATTTCGAAATTAAAAGATCCGCTGGCTGCTGTTAAAAAAATCACCCAGCCTTATTCCTCTTTTGGTGGAAGGGCATTGGAAAACAGTGATGCGTTTTATGTACGTGTGAGTGAGCGCCTGCGCCATAAAGCAAGAGCAATCACAATTTGGGATTATGAACACTTGATACTGGAAGCATTCCCGCTGATTCATAAAGTGAAATGTTTAAACCATACCAAAAGTGAAGATGCAGATTATAACGAAGTAATACCTGGACATGTGACTATCATTACAATCCCGGATCTGCAGCGGAGAAATGATATCAATCCACTGAAGCCTTATACAGACCAGGCAACATTAAAATCTGTTGAAAAGTTTTTGAAGAAACGCATCAGTTGTCATGTGCAGCTGCATGTGGTGAATCCTGTTTTTGAAGAAGTACAGCTGAAGTTTAAACTGAAACTTGCAAAGGGTTATGATGACTTTACGATCTACTCCAACAAACTGAAAGAAGAGATCACAGCTTTTCTTTCGCCGTGGGCTTATTCAACAGGTGATATTGGTTTTGGAGGTGATGTGTACAAATCAGTACTTATCAATTTTATCGAGGAGCGGCCTTATGTTGATTTTATTACGGATGTGCTTTTATGCCATTATGATGATAAAAAAAATATCATTAGTGCCGATAGTGATCACATCATCGCTACAACTGCTAAAAGTATTCTTGTTTCTGTGCCCGCAGCAAAACATGAAATTGAAGAAATAAAAATACAGCCGGCCAACGAACAATATGAATGTGCAATGATTGCTGAAAAGAACGATTCAAAGAAATAATTCATGCAGGAAAGTATTACCATACAAAAAACTCCGGTACTTACTGACAGCAGTAATTATGATTTGCTGCGCAAAAAAGGATTGGAATATATTGAACAGTTAAGCAGCAGCATCTGGACGGATTATAATATTCATGATCCCGGCATCACAATGCTGGAGTTGCTGAGTTATGCCATTACTGATCTCGGCTACCGCACATCTGTTGATGTAAAAGATCTAATTGCCGAACCTGAATCAAAAATTCCAAAAGATGATCCGGCAAGGCAGGGCTTTTTTACTGCAAGAGAAATATTAACTGTTAATCCGTGGACAAATGCTGACTACCGTAAACTGCTGATTGATATTGACGGCATCAAAAATGCCTGGCTTAAATGCAAGGAATGTGCCTGTAATGATTTGCTGATTTATGCCAAATGCAGCACCAGCAAACTGCAATATCAAAAAACAGAACACCCCATCATCATCAAGGGATTTTATGATGTGATGGTTGAATTTGAGAATGAAGAGAATGCCGGGGATCTTAACAGTGGAAAAGTAAAATATAATTTCACTTTTCCTGTAGCAGATGGTTTTTCCACTGCAATGATTGAAATGCGTTTGCCTGCATTCCAGTTACTGGAGGAGCAAAAAGAGTTGTATAAAAAAATCAGGAATCCTAAAAGTGAAATTGAAAAAGTTGTTGTGAAGTTTATTTCCGGCAACAGGAATGATAATCTTGATGTACCGTTCAATCAGCTTGCAAATGTGTTGCGTAGGGAAGTGTATGCAACAGTTGAAGTAACATACAAGCCGGATAAATCGCTTGCAGCAACCGAAACAATTTTGTTTTCAGATATGGCTATGCATGTCTGGTTCAGGAAAGATGCAGACAGGAAGCAGGTGCAATTGAAAGATATCAAACAGGCAATTGAAGATGCTTCAGCTTCTGGCATTTTTTCTAAATGGCTTTCATTGATTCATCGTGCAGATGAAGTGATGAAGTTGACAAAAGACAGTCTGCACAATCACCGTAACTTATGTGAAGATTATTGCAGCATTAAAGCGATTGCTGTGGAAGATATTGGCGTATGTGCAGATATGGAAGTGGAACCCTGGGCAGATATTGAAGCAATACTCGCAGAAGCGTATTATAAAATTGATCAGTATTTCAGTCCCGATATAAAATTTTACTCGTTAAAGGAGCTGATGAATGAAGGAGTGCCTGTTGATGAAATATTTGAAGGCCCAAAACTCAACAACGGTTTTATTAATAACGATCAGCTCGATTCAACCAATCTTAAACAGTTTATTTACACATCTGATATTATTAACCTGCTGATGGATATTCCCGGTGTGAAGAATATCAAAAATTTTGTACTCACAAAATTTGATGCAGATGGTAACCTGGTTAAAAGTGAAGATTGGGTAATGGAAATGCAGTACAATCATCAGCCAAGATTGTACATGGAAGCATCCAAAATTCTTGTGTACAAAAACGGGCTGCCTTTTCTTCCTGATCAGCTTGAGCTTAATGATACATTACAGGTGATAAAAGGCGAGCATGCACAACCAAAATATTCTGTTCTTGAAAATGACCTGCCGGTTCCCAAAGGAAAGTATTATGATCTGAATGATTATTACCCGGTTCAGTATTCTTTGCCACTTACGTATGGTGTTGGGTATGATGGTTTGCCTTCAACTGCTTCGGTTGAACGGAAATCACAGGCCAAGCAACTGAAAGCTTACCTGATGTTTTATGAACAGTTGCTGGTAAATTATCTTGAACAGCTAACCAATATCAAAGAGTTGTTTGCACTTGATACGTATGTGAGCAAAACTTATTTCAGCAGAATGCTTACCGAAGCTGAAATAAAAGGTGTGGATGATCTGAACAACGGACTGGATGAAGCATTGTTACATGAATTGGTTGAAACGCAGGATGAATTCTTCGACAGGAGAAACCGTTTTCTCAATCATTTGCTTTCACGTTTTGCAGAAAACTTTAACGACTATGCACTGATGCTGTACACATACAGCACAAGTAAAGCGGTTGCGGATGCCAAACTGATAAAAGATAAGATTCATTTCCTGCAGGATTTTCCTTACATGAGTGCCAACCGTGCAAAAGCAATTAACTATAAAGATCCTTCGCATGTATGCAGTAATGAAAATATTGCCGGTTTGCAAATGCGTATTCAACGTTTGCTTGGAATGGATTCGTTTGCAGGTTTCTTCGAACTCTATGAAGAGAAAGACGAAGATGGAATTTCATTTGAACGCAGGTGGCGGCTCAAAGATGAAAATGGAAAAATTCAATTAAGCAGCAGTACAAAATATGCAGATGCTTCGCTTGATGCAAGTGAACAAAAAGCCAGGGCTGAAATAAATGTGGCAAAGCAGTTTATTACTGATGCATCACGATACGAAATAAAGAAAGTAAAAAAATGGGTGCTGAATCTTACTGATTCAACCGGCGAAATCATCGCAACCCGAAAACAACATTTTGCTACAAAAGCATCAGCTGAAACTGCACGTGATGAAATTATTGCTTACGGTAAAAAAATGCTAACTGCTGATAAAGTGTATGTGGTAGAACATTTGTTACTGCGACCGAGAAACACGCCTTTATCTCCTGGTATTCCTGGCGGAGATCCTTTGCTTACAATTTGTATTCCTCCTGATTGTGAAAAGAATCAATTATGTGGGGAGGAAGATCCTTATTCATTCCGTATTACTGTTGTGCTGAGTGGTGAAACAGGAATTGCCAACAGCGGAATTGAATTCAGACGTTTTGCCGAGCAAACAATCCGCACAGAAATTCCTGCACATCTCGGGGTTAAAATTTGCTGGGTCTCCAACGATCAATTAATGCAGTTTGAAAAAGTTTATTGTGAATGGTTATCGGTTCTTGCACAACCTGAACCGGATGATGTTTTGCTTCATGATAAATTGAGTGCATTGCTGGCTGTGTTTGAACAACTAAAAAATGTATATCCTGATGCCAAGCTGCACGATTGTGTGGATGGTGACGACAGCAACAGGGTATTTCTTGATAACACCATTATATAATCATTCCGTTGTTAACGGATAACATAAAACCTTTACGTTATGCTTCCGGTTCAAGTTGAGTTTCCGAAGTTTGTTCCTGATCAGTTGCTTACGTCAGATGATCTGAACCAGTTATTTGGATACCTGGATGAACAAAACCGAATGACCAGGACCAATCTCATTGGTATTGGAATTGTTTGCGGTTTGCAATTGCAGGTTAACAATGCACAAACTGAAGTAAAAATTACAAGAGGTTGTGGTGTTACTTCACAAGGCTACCTGGTTGCTGTTGAAACAAACGCTTACACTCAGTATAAAGAATACAAAGTTGATACAGCCCGTGTTTACGATCGTTTTTATAAAACGGATGGCAGTGGTAATAAAGTTGCGATGAAAGTGTGGGAGCTCCGTCAGCCGGCAGTTGATCCCGACCTGCATGATATTGATGCTGGCTTTTTGAAAGATAAAGTTATCCTGTTGTTTGTTGAACTGAAGGAAGAACAAAACAAAAACTGTAATCCCAATTCATGTGATGATAAGGGAACACATGTGTCAGTTTCATTTTTGCCAATGGCTGTTTCAAAAGATGATGCACAGTTGCTGATGGGTGCAACAGGAGGAAGTTTTGGAGTAAATACATACACTGCATTGCCCGAGCTTCGCATGAAACGATGGGATGTTCCAAACACATCGCCTGTTTACAGCCAGGATATTTTTGAAAGTTATCTTAAACTGCTCGATAAATCTTTTGTCGATAAGGTTGAAACAACACTCAAAAACATTTATACTGTTTTCGGATCGGTTGTTGCGCCAGGTTATTCATCAAACCCATTCAGTAACCTTTCAGCAAAATTCAGTTTTCTTTATAACGGCAGTTTTAATTTAAATCAATTGCTGCACCTGCAGTACTTCTATGATCTGTTCAGCGATTTATTGCTGGCTTACCAGGAATTCAGGAAGGCAGGAACGCATGTGCTGAGTACATGCTGCCCTGATGAAAATTTGTTCCCCCGCCATTTGATGTTAGGCGAAGCAGTTCCATCTGTAACAAATGGTATACTGCCTTTCAGGCATTATTTTATTTATTCGCCTTTGTTTGACCAGGATGGAATGCTGAATGAATTACGCAGCCTGTTTAAACGCATGGTGCTGATGATTGATCAGTTCTTTTTACCAACAGTACAAGGAGTGAACACGAAGGAAGATAGTTTTATCCGCATCATACCAAGTATGTTGTGGGATGTGCCACTTTCAAACAAAGCAATTCCTTATTACTATAATGTAAACAGCGGATCACAACCACTATATCTTGAATGGGATTACCGTCGAACATTGCTCAATGATGCCAAACGTAATCTCTCGTATCATGCTGCACAATACAATTCATCCGATGATTTTGTAACAGCTCCGTTAAACTACGATTTAGAACCCTATAATTTTTTACGGGTAGAAGGAATTGTGGGTAAACCATATTCACATGTGCTGAAGCAGGTAAAAAACCAGATTGCAAAAAACCGTTTGCCCATTGATATTATTGCTTTGAATACAGAGGTAGCAAGCTCTTTTGCGAGGAGCATGAGTTTTGCAAACAGGGCAGATGTTTCTGTTGATGCAATGGAAATGATTTGTTATTTCCAGGATCTTGAATCAATGTACGACAGCCTGCGCAACGAAGTGCTTTGTTCGTTATGCAAAGAGTTAAGATATTATTTTGATTTCACGTTTGGATTGATGAATGCCTTCATCAAAAAGCAGGTTGTTGCTGGTGAAACATCGCAGGTAAGCTTGTTTGATGTTTGTAATAAAGAAGGATATGTGCTGAAAGATAAATCGCTGGGATTAATGATCGAGTTTCTTTACCGCAAAGGATTAACCGATGAAACATTAACCATCGAAAGTTTCTTCCAGGCGTTTGGAATAAATGTGCAGGATATCAATAATGATGATATTCCTGATAATCTTACATCACAGCAATCAGTCATCTATCTGGCATTGCTCAACTTCTTTAAAATTCCGTTGGGAATTATCCGTCTTTCAACTTTGTTGACAGAAGATCTTGCAGACTTTGATGCAAAAGCTTATTGTGCTGCTGCATCTAAGTTGGCCGAGTATGCAAAAAGTCTGAAATCATTGTTCGCTATTTTAACCGGTGGAGCAAAAGCTGTTTCTTCTTTTTCTTCCTTGAATGTAAATGATACAGCAGCGGCTGGTACTAATTTATTTTCATCACTCACAACCAGTGCTAATACCTTGCTGCGTTTGCTTGCTGCTATTCTTTTAGTGGAAGATTTTCTTGATCATCTTGATGTACTGATTTACAACTGCAAGTGCAGTGCATTATTATCGTTAAAAAATGATTATGCAGAGCGTTATAAAAAACTGACAATGCTTCGCCAGTTTGGATATTTCACAAAACAGCATCCCGGTGTTCAACACAAAGCTGGCGTACCAATGGGTGGAACATTTATCATTGTTTATCACAGTAAAAAAAGAAAAGCAGCACCCATTACAAACCTGTTGCGTACAAATGAATTTATTAAAGCAGGAGCAACAGCAGAAAAAGAATTCAGCTTTGGGCGTAAGGAAACAACAGTGATTGAAAAGGAAACATTGGTTGCGGGTATTGTTGTTGACAGTGAAGGTTCGCCCATTGAAGGGGCACAGGTAAGTGTGGAAGAAACCGTTGAAAGTACAATCACCAGCGCAAAAGGTGTGTTCAGATTTACAGGAAGCATCATTCCTTATACATTGTTGGTTGAAGCTGCCGGTTATGAAGATTACCGTGAATTAAAAACAGATGATGATACAAGAATACGGGTAGTGATGAAAGAAGCCAACAGCAATGTGCTGGATGAGCTTGCTGCAGGAATTGTATTTGCTGATTTTTATTTGCCTTACAGGTGTTGTTCCGATTGCCCACCTGTACAATACGTCATCAATGAAACCGTTTCGGAACCAACTCCTAACCAGGGGCCGAAAGCGGATGCAGGTCCTGACCAGGTAATTACATTGCCTGCTAATACAGTTACATTAAATGGTTCTGCATCAACCGATCCTGATGGAAGTATTACGTTCTTCCAGTGGGCAAAACTTTCAGGAACAAATTCGTCGTTTGTTACACCTAACAGTTCGCAAACGGATGTGAAAGATCTGGAAGAAGGCATTTATATTTTTGAACTAAGTGTAACAGATGATAGAGGCGCTATTGCAAGAGATACGATGCAGGTGACTGTGAACCCGGCACCTCCACCTGAAAATAAACCACCGGTTGCTGATGCAGGAAAAGATCAGTCAATTGTTTTAAACGCCAACGCTTTTGTGATACTTGATGGAAGTAATTCAAAAGATGAAGACGGAACGATTGTCGCATTTAAGTGGGCGCAGGTAAGTGGTGCAGCTGCAACGATTGTTTCGCCTTCATTGGTACAAACAGTAGTGAATGATTTGCAACCAGGAGTGTATGAATTTGAATTAACGGTTACAGATAATAAAGGCGCAACCGGCAGCGATAAGGTTATGATAACAGTTGCACCACCTGCAAATGAACCACCGAAAGCGGATGCAGGACCTGACCAGGTAATCACATTGCCTTCAACAAACAGGGTGATTACGTTGAATGGAAGTAATTCTGTTGATCCGGAAGGAAGTGCTTTAAGTTTCCAGTGGAATGTTGAAGGCGGACCTAACACTCCTTCAATTACTGACGCAACAAAAGCCATTACAACAGTAACTGGTGTAACATCGGGCGAATACAAGTTTTCATTGAAGGTGACAGATGATAAAGGTGCAAGTGATGTTGATACAGTTGTGGTGAGTGTAAAAGTAACAGAACAACCTCCGCAAAAAGTTTGCGGACCGGTAACAGATATCATCGGGTTGTTTAAAAAACTGGAAGGAGTTGATGCGCAACGTTTCCCAACATTTATTAATGCAGATGGTTTTGCATCGTATGGAAATGTGAAAGAGTTCTTTGCAAAGCTGGAAAGCATCGCTAATGAACCTGTTGCTGTTCAGCTCGACTTCTTCTCAAACTTTGCACCTGAAACTATTGTAAAATGGCTGAGCGAATTACAGAAGCTCATTCCAAACCGGAAAGATATCCGCTTGCTTGCATTGGCGATGTATCGCATACTTACACAAGTATCGATGTACATAGTTTGCATTCAGCCCGAAGATTTTGATGTTGCCAAAGTGCCGATGAACAGGGTGTTCAGTTTGATCAATTCACATGTGAAGCAGTGGACAGATCTTGCTGCAACTGGAGTACTCACCGCAGCTGAAAAGAAAATGATCCAATTAATAGGTGATGATATTGAAAAAGAAATAAGTCGTGTAGAAGCTAACGGTGAAGCAGCTGCCAAACCAAAATATCTTAAAACATTAAAAACAATTCTTGGAATCATCCGGACGATTGTATAATGAACGGAGCTTCAAAACATATCATCAAAGAAGCAGTGCTTGATTTTCGTTATAACGGGAATACGGATGGTTTTGCTTTTCAACGGGAAGTTAAAGAATGGTTTGATGAGTTTTATCCAACACTTGAGCAAATGCTGAGCAGGCTGTCTGCAGAAGATGAAGTGATTACTGTTGATGAACTTGAAATTGAAGTTGAATTAAATGCATCAGACTGGAGAGAACAGGCAGCACAAAAAATTACACAACAATTACAGGATAAACTTGAATTACTTAATCATGGAATTGTACAGTCACAAAGTTTTCAACGGAAAAAACAGGATCAGCAATTTAAGGACTTGTTCCTGTATTATTTAATGAATGGTTATCTGTCGTGGGAGGTTTCAGGGATTTCTTCATCACAATGGAATGAAGAAATGCAAAACATGGGTACTGTTGCAGATAAGGAATATGTTACAAAGCTGAAGGATATACTGCTCGCTTCATCACAGGCTGCACAACGATTTTCTCAAATCATTCCGTTTCAATCGGCCGTTCATTTGTTTTCATTGTTGCGGAAAAATAATTCTGTTCCGCAGCAGCAACTGTTACATGATTTGCAGTTGCTGATGAAATATTCTGTAGTGAATCATCTCAATAAATTAAAGCAGATGGTTTACCATGTGTTTTTGCAAAGTGTAATAAATGAAACTGAATTGTCGAAAGCAAAAGATGAAGTGTTGCAGTTACTAAAAAAGAAAGCTGTTGCTAATCCGCAGCTGAATTTAGTTGAAACATTTACATCTTTTGATTTTCAGTCCGACTTGTTCAAACAAATACAAACAGAAGTTCCGGATGTTGTTCAGAATAAATTAAAACGTGGAAGAAAACCAAAATCAGAATTGCCTGTCATTGGTAAAACAAACAGTGAATTGTTTACTGCCGAAAAAATCATTGCAGATGAAATTTATATTTCTGATGCAGGTCTTGTGTTGATTGCTGCTTTCCTTCCGGCACTTTTTGAAAAAACAGCATTAAGTGAAAATAATCAAATTGGTGATTTTAATAAAGCAGTCTGCATGATTCATTTTCTTGCAACCGGTTCGGAGCGTATGCATGAATATGAATTACCTCTTTCAAAAATTTTATGTGGAGTTGATCTTGAAACAGCAATTGATGCTGAAAATTTTCACCTGAATGCTGTAATGAAAACAGAAGCCGACGCTGTGCTGTCGTCTGTTATTGAGTACTGGAGCATTTTGCAGAATACATCTGTTGCAGGTTTGCGTGAATCATTTCTGAAACGTAATGGCAAGCTGAGCTTTGATGGTAAGGACTGGCTGCTGCAGGTGGAACAGCAATCGTATGACATGTTAATTCAGCATTTGCCCTGGAATTTTTCCATGATCAGATTACCATGGATGAATTGTTTGCTGAAGACCGAATGGATTTATTAAACCAAAATCATACATGTATGAAATATCCAAACAGGTTAATTAAAGAAGGCGAAAGCAACACAACCATTGTAAAAGCCATTCAGAAACGACTGATGGAATTAAACATTGGTGATCTTACCGGAACCGGTGTGTTTGGTGCAAAAACAAAAACAGCCATTAAAATTTTCCAGGCAACACATCGTGATCAGATGGGTAACCCGCTGGAAATTGATGGCCAGGTTGGTTCATTAACATGGGCTGCATTGTTTGGTACAGAAAATGTTGTTGTGTCGGATGATGCACCGAATAATTTGCTGGCAGAAGTTCTGAAAGTTGCATCAACACAAGTAGGTGTGATGGAAGATCCTCCGGGAAGCAACAAAGGCCCTGAAGTGGATCAATATCTTGCAAGTGTTGGATTACCTCCGGGTAATTTCTGGTGTGCAGCATTTGTGTACTGGTGCTTTAATAATGCATGTACGCAGCTTGGCAGAAATAATCCTGTTTATAAAACCGGTCATGTGATGACACACTGGAATAAAACAGCTGGAAAGAAAATTGTAACTGTTGATGCAGTTGATAAACCATCACTCATCAAGCCCGGGCATATTTTTATTTTGAATACAGGTGGCAGTTCCGGTCATACAGGTTTGGTTGAAAAAGTGGAAGGTGGATTTATTCATACAATTGAAGGCAACAGTAATGATGGAGGAAGCAGGAACGGAATTGGCGTTTTTAGACTGCAACGTAAGATTGCAAAAATCAACCGGGGATTTATTGAATACAAGTGATGAGTGAATAACTATGAACTAAAAACAATAAACCAGAAACCAACGTGTTTTCATCTGCAGAAAAAACAAAGAATGTAAATGTGCAGCGGCAGCAACAGCAGCCGGGCAATACCTTCTTTCGTAAAGCAGGTGAAGAAAGTTTTTTTGGATCAACAGAAACCCCCTCGTTTTTTTCTCCGGCCATACAGGCAAAGCTTTCTGTAAGCAGTCCCGATGACCCGCAGGAAAAAGAAGCCGATGCAGTAGCCGAACAGGTGATGCGTATGCCTGAGCCTGTTGCATCTCCTCAATCTAAAGAAGAAGAGAAACTTCAAAAGAAAGAAGATGAACAGGAAATGGTTCAGGCGAAACATGAATCGCCTTTTATAACTGTTCAGCGAAAATGCGAAGCATGTGAAAAAGAAGAAAAAGCCCAGGCTAAACTTTTCCGCATGATTCAGCGAAGCGAAGATGTTTCTTCGTCATTTACTGATGATGCATCTGCAGAAACAACTTCAGGTTACAATATCAACCGCAAAGAACTTTCCATCTATCATTCCGATGTTATTCAGCGCAGTGGCAGGGGCCCGCCTGCAGGCCACATGCAAGGAACGTTTGAGCAAAATCTTTCTTCTTCCAAAGGGGCAGGAAGTCCTTTGCCATCAACTACAAAACAATTTATGGAAAGCCGCTTCAATGCAGATTTCAGCGGTGTACGGATTCATACAGGCAGCTATGCCGAAAGTTTGAGCAACAGTATTCATGCACAGGCTTTCACACATGGCAATGATATTTATTTCAATTCCGGCAAATATTCTCCCCATACCGGGGCCGGCGGAACTTTGCTTGCACATGAGTTAACACATACCATTCAGCAAGGTGCATCAGATACAATTCAAAGAAAAGTAACACCAACTCAAACTACTCAGCCTCCCGTAGAAATAACTTCCCTTACTACAGGTGTTTTCAATCCATCCAACCTTGTGTCGAAATATATAGAAGAGGGAGGTAACTCAGGAAAATCTGTTAATGTTTCATTTGGAAATTATGCAGCAGGTACAATCAAAGTAAGAAAAGCAAAAGATGTGTTCAAAACTACAGAAGGAACACAGGGTATTCCTTTGCAATTATCGTTTCTTCAACCTTTGGTGAATACGGGTATTCAGCCAATGCTGGCAATAAAAATTACTGATAGTAAAATCAGCGGGTATCTCACTGTAGCTATTGGCAAATCACAACAACAAGTAGGCAGTCCGGCAAGTCTATTTGAATGGATAAAGAAGAATCCGATATTAATGAAGTGGAGTGGGCTGGAAAATCTTGCCGCAAATAAAAATAACATCATCAACGAAATAAACGATGATAAAATACATTTCGAAGTAAAGGATATTAAAGTGAAACTTGGTGGATTTGTCAATGGCAGTTTTAATATAGGATTATTCAATTCGGATGTGGTTGTAGAAGGTAATGCAGTTGTTTCAGTAAAAAGTCTGGCGAACGGTTCTCTTTATTTTAAAAGAGATGAGATAGGAGATCTGAAAGGCAACTTTGAAATGCAGGCTCAGGTAAAAAATTTTACTGGTGCAGTAAAAGGTGAATTTCTTAATGGCATTTTTGATATTCATGGGAAGCTGCATTATAATACAGAAAAACTGGATGGAGAAGTCGATATCATTGTTACTGATCATAAACAGGCGAAGACATTAGTGCTGCAACAATTAGAACCACAACAGATAAGTAAAGAGGCTGAAGAAAGGGCAGGAGTTAATGATCCTGTTACCGGGCCGCAGCCAGGCCCAAGAGCTATTGCAGGTTGGGGTACTTTGAATTTTGCATTTAATAAATGGCTCACAGGCATGGCGAAGGTGATTGTTGATGCGGATGGATACATAACAGTACATGGAGAAATTACTCCACCAGCCGAAGTAAGATTGTTCGAATCCAAGCCTTATCGTTCACCCAATTTCATAGATATTCATCCAACATTAAGATGGGGTATTCCTTATGTTGCAGATCTTCATGTGGGACTTGATTTTTTACTTTATGCCGAAGCCCAGGTTGGGCCTGCATTTTTGCGTAACATAAAAATCATCGGAAACTATTCAACTGACCCACTTTTGTATAATGATTTCAGGGTGCAGGGCACTTTCAACCTAATGGGATATGCTGGTCTTGTATTTACTTTCGGCGCACATGCAGGTGTGGGCATACTCGGTTTTGATATTGACCTTAACGGTACTTTGTCTGCCACTGCTGGTATTAAAGGATATGTTGAAGCAACACCTGTTATAGGATATCGGGAGGTTGCAGATCCCGTTGCAGGAAAGAAAGGTGAATTTTTCATAAGTGGACAGGCCGAATTGGCGGCACAACCATTCTTAGGATTAAAAGGTTCTATTGGACTTGCAGTAGATAGCCCCTGGCCAATACCCAACTTTGGAAGATCGTGGCCGATGTTTGAAAAAGAATATCCATTGCCCGGACAATTTGGAATTGGGTTAACGTTTGGAGAATACATTCTTGGTTCAGGCGAATGGCCAGATGTAAATTTTAATAAAGTAAATTTTGATCCTGATAAATTCAAAGATGATCTCATTGAAAAGAATATTCCTCCAAAACAGGCGAGGAGTGATGAGAAAAAAACCGGGTTTGCTGATAAGATGCAGGGGCAAGAGCCTGCACCTCCGTCACCTGCTCCGGCCCTTGCACATCAGAAGCCATCATCAAAACCTGAAAAACCTGTAACAAAAGAAGTGCTTGAAAGATGGGGTAATGGTATGAAAGCGATAAGGGCTTTGAAAGATAAAAGAGATGAGAAACCTGTTCCCAAAGAAGCACTGCTTGCTGATTTGAATGCAGTGAGAAGGAAATTCCGATTTACTATTCTTGCGGCTGATCCTGCAGGACAAAACTGGGCTGTTTATGCTGAGATGCCGGGAATCAACAACGCAAATGCCCCAATAGGAATGAAAGGCATACCCGAAGAAAAGAAGGAAGAAAAACAAACAGAGAAAAAAGAGTCGGCCGCACCTGAATCTGAAGCTCAGATCTCACTTGATTCGGCCATTGCAGAAGTTGAATTACTGTTGGCAAAAGAAGAGGTGAGTGAAGAAAACCTGATTTCAAAACTTCCAGAAATAAAGAAGCAACATAAGCTGGCTGAATTAAAGTTGGTGATAGACTCTACTGGAACTGAAGAGGATTTAGTACATGTTCATGGAGAAATAAATCCAAAGAAAGATACCGGCAAAGTCAAAAAGAAAAAAAGGAGTTCTTTAGAGAAAGTGAAACCAGAAGGTGCTGTTATACCAAATATGGTTGTAAACCCGTCATTCTCTTCAGCAAAAACAACAGGGACAATGACAGTGCAGTATTTGTATAATGAACCGGGCAATCATCCAAAAGGAACGCCTACAAATGGTCGTGAAAGTTTGGATGGAGCTTTTGAAGCAATACAAAGTGCCGGGCTTAGTGCTTATTGGAGTAGAGGACATATCTTAAACAAAGACTTTGGTGGAATGGCAGTTACATCTAATCTTATTCCAATTGATCAGTCAACCAATTTACGGCAAATTGCTTTTGATAATTCTATAAGATCGGTATATGCTGTAAAAGATGCACCGATTCATATGTTATTTAATATTCAACGGCATAGTGATAATGATAAGTTTGTAAGTAGTTACTCCGGTCATGCAAAAAAGATGAAAGCATCTGGTAGTACATGGACAGAAACAGGTGGAGATGAAATCGCTACATTCAGCAGTGGTACTATTAAAAAACCTGGGAGTGGTGCACGAATGTCAATTAAATCATTAAATAGTACCAGTACTACGGCACAATACAGGGAGGTTGGAAGAGCCAATAATTTATCGGTTAGTTTATTACAGGATATTGTAGCATCAGGTCAAACAATGAATAATGCAAATGATTTGAGAAGTTTTATCAATGCTAATTATACAGGTCCCAGGGTTCAACGATATATAAATAGAGTAAATGCAGCAGAAAGTGCAGGTATGCTGGATTTTAGTTAGTTAGATGATGTTAAAGGCGCCTGATTCCCATTGCTCACCTTTTGTAAGATGTGCAATATCATGATTGTCTTTAACAGTAATAATCACATCAGCTTTAGGAAGATTGGCCGGATTGGAAAAAAAATGTAGAAATTCTTCATCAGTCAATTTTTCCAAGACAGGAGGAAAAGGAAAGTTAATAATATTTGAGAGCTCGACTTTTTTAATAATCTCATTGGCTTTCTTTTTTAGAAAAGAAAGGTTGATTTTTTTTATTTCATCCAATGGGATTTTTTTTAAAATAGGAGCATCATTTGAAATTGTATTGTAAAAGGGATCAATTAATAACAATAAAGCAAAACTCTTTGTGTTATAAAAGCTTTTTTGATCAGGGTTTATAATCGTTAATTGAAGGGTTGCTCTTGATTTGTCAAGATCAACAAGTAAAATTTCAACATTAAAAAGAGCAGACATTTTTTATTAAAATTACTAAATTTCATATAGTATGAAACCTTTCATCTACCGCCGCATGCGCCGCAGCACGGCTTCACACGAAGCTACAAATACAAACAAAGAATCCAGGCAGGAGCAATCTTTTTTTGGAGAAGCTTCGCATGAAACTTTTTTCCAGCCTTCACCAGTTGTTCAACGAAAATGTGATAAGTGCGAGGAAGAGGACAAAAAGGTACAACGGCAACAAGACAAGAAAGAAGAAGACAAAAAACTTCAGCGTGCAACTGATAAAAAAGAAGAAGAAAAGCTTCAGAAAAAAGAATCAGCTGATTCTCCGGGTTCATCCGTGGGAGTAAATAATTATGTTGCTTCGCTGAACGGGAAAGGCCAGTCACTTTCAGCTGATGCCAATCAATATTTTTCTTCAAGAATGGGATATGATTTTTCTGATGTAAAAATCCATTCCGATAAAGATGCAGCTCAATCTGCCAAAGATGTAAACGCAAAAGCGTATACGGTTGGTGAACATGTTGTGTTTAATGAAGGTCAATATAATACCGAATCTGAAGAAGGAAAGAAATTAATGGCGCATGAGTTAACGCATGTTATGCAGCAAAACAATCAATCACGGTTGCAAAAGAAGGAGGATGATTCAGCGCCTTCAGACAAAAAAGAAAATCCAGGTGAGGAATTTAACGTTCACGAAGCTGAAGCAAATAAAAATGAAGAAGAGATAACTGCACCTGTTTCATTACCGGATATTACAACTTATGGACGTCCTGTATCTGAATCAGCTTATGGTAAATCGGTTCGCTTTGATGGTAAGACTGATGCTGATTTTGATGGTGGTGTCGGGCAAACAAAAAATTTAAAAGCAATTCCGGCAAAAGATTGCAAAGATTGTTCTGCATCAGAATGCATGACTGTTACCGGGTCGTTTGAAATTACGTACACCGTTACAACAAATGTTACGTTGCCTGATATGCCGGAAGGTTTAACTCCATGCCAGCAAAAAAGAGTGAAAGATGCAATTGATGGCGTGCTTGCTCCTCATGAGCAAAAGCATGTAAAAGCATTTGAAACGTATAATGGAAAAGTGACGCTGCCAATAACTTATACTGGTTGTAAAGATGGGTTACAGCAATATTTGCAGGATTTAAATGATGCTGATGGTATTAAACGAAAGGCTGCTGCAAAAGCAAAAAGTGATGCACTTGATCCGTTTTTTGTTAATGTGGATTTAGATTGCGTAGAACCTGCGCCTCCCAAAAAATAATTTGTAACTTACTGTATGCTTTACGCCTTACACCAACATATTGCACCTTCGTCATCTCTTGAATCGGCATTAACAGATTTAAAGAAAATTATTTCGCACCGTATTCAAACACATTTCGATGAGCAGTATGTTCATTTTCATCAATGGCTTAATGAACATTTCAATGGCAATCTTGTAAAGCAGGATGTACTTGATAAAATACCTCAGCTGCAGCATCCCGATGAATGGATTATTTTAATGCTGGCGTTAGTTCCGCATATCAGCCCCAACTTTTTTGAAAGTATCATGCATGAACATTTGCCAAAAGGTGGTGACTTTGCTGAGTTTGGCGGTGTGAAGGGAACCAATCACCGCAGCATGCTGCCAACAGGTGAAACGGTTCAGTTTATTCTTGCAGGAACAAATATTGAAGAGCGTTTGAATGTACACAGGTATTTTGCAGAAGATCATTTCTTCTTTAAACAAAATATTCTCTGGCTTGAACCGGTGAAAGAAGGAGAACCGTTAATGAGCGGCCGCATTATTCTTGCAGAAGATGCAGTAGATAAAATTCTGCTCAATAAAGAAACCACTCCACGTTTTGGTTTGGATTTTCCTGCCAAACGCATCAGCACCGAAATGAACTGGGATGATGCTGTGCTGAATGTGCAAACAGCACAGCAGGTAAAGGATATCAGCACATGGTTGCAGCATCATCATTATTTGTTTGAAGATGAAAACCTGAAACGGAAAGTGAAGCCGGGCTATCGTGTATTGTTTTATGGTCCATCTGGTACAGGTAAAACATTAACTGCAGCTTTGCTTGGAAAAGAATTTCAGAAAGAAGTTTACCGTATTGATCTTTCACAAATTGTTTCCAAATACATTGGCGAAACAGAAAAAAATCTTGAATCTGTTTTTCGCCGTGCTGAATCAAAGAACTGGATTTTGTTTTTTGATGAAGCTGATGCGTTGTTTGGCAAGCGCACCAACGTACAATCATCGCATGATAAATATGCCAACCAGGAAGTAAGTTATTTGCTGCAGCGAGTGGAAGATTATCCCGGGCTGCTCATTCTTGCATCTAACTTTAAAACAAATCTTGATGAGGCATTCATCCGTCGCTTTCATGCAGTGATTCATTTCCCTATGCCCAATGCTGCGGAGCGTTTGCTGTTATGGCAAAAAGCCCTGCCGGCATCACTTCCTCCTGATGAAACGGTTAACCTCCAGGAACTGGCAAAGCAATATGAAATGAGCGGTGCTGCTATTCTCAATGCTGTTCAATTTGCCACACTCAGCGCTTATGCAGCAAAGCAAACGCATCTTTCCAAAGCCTTTCTTATTGAAGGAATCCGCAAAGAATTCATTAAAGAAGAAAAGTCAATTTAACCTCCGCTCATCATTTAAGTTTTTGTAAAACTTATTTTTAAAGATATTTACAGCTTTAAATGAATCAGCATGTACAGAAGTTTCTCTTTAGCATTCATATTGGTTGTTGTGATGTTTTCGTCTTATGCCCAGCCATCACGCTGGCAGCAACGGGTGAAATATGTAATGGATATTAATATGGATGTAACTACAAACCGTTACTCAGGAAAACAAAAACTGGAATACACCAATAATTCTCCCGACACATTAGATAAACTTTTTTATCATCTGTACTGGAATGCATTTCAGCCAAACAGCATGATGGATGTGCGCAGCAGGGAACTGGGCAAAAAAGTAATTAATAATAAACCCGACTGGGACGGAAGGGTGAGGGATCGCATTTATAATCTCAATGAAAATGAAATTGGCTATGAAAAAGTAAAGTGGCTCAAGATGAATGGTGTGCTGCAAACAACCATTGAACATGAAACTATTCTTGAAGTGAAACTGACTAAACCTATTCTTCCCAAGCAAAAAGTGTTACTTGAAATGGAATGGGATGCACAGGTTCCGTTGCAAATCAGAAGAAGCGGAAGAGATGCTGCAAACGGCACAAAATATTCCATGAGTCAGTGGTATCCCAAACTTTGCGAATATGATAATGATGGCTGGAATCCCAATCCTTATATTGCCCGTGAGTTCTACGGAGTGTGGGGCGATTATGATGTAAACATCAGTATCGATAAAAGTTTTATTCTTGGTGGTACAGGTTATTTGACAAATGCCAATCAGATTGGTTATGGTTATGAAGCTGCAGGAGTAAAAGTTGTTCGCCCGGCAGGAGAAAAACTCACCTGGAAATTCACAGCTCAAAATGTTCATGATTTTGTTTGGGCTGCAGATCCTGATTTCAAACACATTGTTCAGCCAATGAAGAATGGCCCTACTATTCATGTGTTGTACAATGATAATCCTGCTGATAAAACAAATGATGATAAATGGAAAAAAGTTGCAGAAGCAGCTGAACTTGTTTATCCATTTATGAAGCAGAATTTCGGCGAGTATCCTTACAAGCAATATTCATTTATTCAAGGTGGAGATGGTGGAATGGAATACCCAATGGCTACTTTAATCAACGGCCCCGGGCTTGGTACAGTTTTTCATGAGTGGCTGCATTCATGGTACCAGGGTATGATGGGTACAAATGAAAGTTTATATGCCTGGATGGATGAAGGCTTTACTGAATACGCAACAGATCTTGTTGAAAATTTCTATTATACAGAAATGGCGAAGAAGAACGGAACAACTTATGTCAGCAAAGGATTGCCGCTTTATCATGCAGGAAATTACAATGGTTATTTTATGTTGGTAAAAAGCAGGATCGAAGAACCTTTAAGCACACATGCCGATCATTTCAATACCAATTTTGCTTACAGTCTTGCATCTTATTCAAAAGGATGTGTATTTCTTGAACAGCTTGGTTATATAACTGGGGCACAGGTGCGGGATAAAATTTTACTGGAGTATTATAAACAATGGCGGTTCAAACATCCGAATGTAAATGATTTCGTTCGTGTGGCTGAAAAAGTAAGTGGTATGCAGCTTGATTGGTATAAAGAATATTTTGTGAACACAACCAAAACCATTGATTACGCTATTGACAGTTTGTGGGAAGAAGGAGGAAAATCAAAAATCAGGTTAAAGCGTATTGGTGAAATGCCAATGCCAATAGATGTTGTAATTACTTTCAGGGATGGAACACAGCAGCAACATTATGTACCGATGTATTTAATGTTTGGCCAGAAGCCTGCTGAAGATACCATGCAGCGAATTGTTTATCCTGAATGGAAATGGACACACCCAACTTATGTGATTGAATTCGACAAACGTTTGAAAGATTTAACAACAGTTGAAATTGATCCCACCCAGCGGATGGCCGATGTAGACCGAAAGAATAATAAACTGGAATTAAAATGGTAAACTGATTTGACTATAAAAATAAAACCGGCTGAGAACAGCCGGTTTTTTATTTACCAATTTGAGAGACTATCGACCAAAGTATTTGTTAACTGCTTCAACACGGTTGTTTACATGCAGCTTTTCGTAAATGTGATACACATGCTTACGCACAGTTTCGGCACTGATGAATAATTCCTTGCCGATTTCTTTATAGATTTTGCCTTGCGCAAGCCATTCCAGAATTTCTTTTTCCCTGCGGGTTAATATTGCCGGGTCATTTCCTTCAGCCTGTACAAAAGGTAAGGGTGCTGTGGCAACTGATTCCTGTACAGGAAGATCTTTAAACACATTTACTACTTTCATCGCTATCTGGCTGCTCATGGGAGCACCTCCATCAACCAGTTCATTGATTGCTTCCAGTAGTTTTGAAGGCGATGATTTTTTGAGAATATATCCGCTTGCCCCGGCACGAAGAGCGTTGAAAATTTTTTCATCTTCTTCATACACCGTACACATCATGTAAAGGATGTTGGGGTTTTGAGGCTTCAGTTCTTTTACTAGGTCAATGCCGTTTGTAGAACCAAGCCCGATATCCATCAGCACAACCTTTGGCTTTAATTGGGGAATCTTTACAAGTGCTTCCTCACCAGATGAAAACGAACCGGCTAAAACGCAATTGTCACTTAATTCAATAATTTGCTCCAATGCCTGCCGGATATCAGTCACATCTTCAACAATACAAACAGGTATTTGATTCATAATGCAAAATTGGGAGTTAATATTTACTTGAAAAATACCACAAAGTGGTATAAAAGTGGTAGTATTTATAAAAAAACGAATATCAGCGTTTTACAGCCAGCACATATTTCTCTTTAAAGTATTCTTCACTGAAAATCTGCTCAATTTCCCATGCAAAAGGATGCAGGCCGCTTTCTTTTATTTCTTCGGTAAGGTCGCCACCTTTGAGGCAAATCAATCCTCCATAAAATTTTTCTTCACCTGCCAAAGCAAACTGTCCCTGTCCTTTGGCTTTAAGAATTGGCAGACTCCATTTCCACAGGTCTTTTAGTGGTGCTACAGCACGGCTCACAACGAAGTCGAATTTGCGATCCTTGATTTCTTCGGTACGGGTATGTTGTGTGGTTACATTCTTCAAACCAATAGCAGATGCTACTTCGTTTACCACCTTTAATTTTTTGTTGATGCTGTCGGTTAAATGAAACTGCACTTCGGGATAAAAAATAGCCAGTGGAATGCCGGGAAAACCACCGCCGGTTCCAAGATCGCAGATTTGAGTACCTGGTTGAAATTCGAAAATAGCTGCAATAGCCAGTGAATGCAGCACATGTTTTTCATAGAGGCTTTCAATGTCTTTTCTTGAAATGACGTTGATTTTATCATTCCATTCTTTATAAACAATTTCGAGCTTTTGCAGTTGCTGAGCCTGGTGCTCTGTAAATTCAGAAAAATATTTTCGTACTATTTCCAATTGTTCCCGGGTTTTTTGAATAATGTATTGGCGAATAAAAGATAATAAAACCACTGCCAAATATCAAGAAATGGATAAAGCCAGAATAAATCCTGCTCATCAAGAAGTTTCATGCTGCGGTAATAAACAATGCCCTGCAACAGCAATCTCAATCCAAAAACACATAAACTGATCCACCAGTTAAAAAAGAGAATGCTCAATACAAGCAGCGGATAAAAGATAAAATGCGAAAATGAAAACAAGCCCAGTAAAAACTTATGTGATGATTTATAGAATTTACTGGTTGTGTAATGTCTTGTTTTTTGACTGCGCCAGGTGCTCCAGCTTGTTTTTGGTTCAGATAAAGTAAAAGCGTCTTTATCCAAAACCACAGCAGTATTTTCTTTGGTTGCCACCCTGTTGATAAACAAATCATCATCACCGCCGGGCAATTGATTGTGCGATGAAAAACCTTTGTTACGGAAGAAAAGCTCTTTTCGGTAAGCAAGATTTCTTCCCACACCCATATAAGGCTTGCCGGCCAACGCATAGCTGAAATATTGCAGCGCTGAAATAAATGTTTCGAAGCGGATGATTTTATTAAGTAAGCCGGGCTTTTTGTAATAAGCGCCATAGCCTAACGCAATTTCCTTACCGTTTACAAATGCAGCCTGCATCAGTTCAATCCATCTGCGGCTTGAAGGTTTACAATCAGCATCGGTTAATAAAAGCAGTTCATGCTTCGACTCTTTAATACCAACTGATAAAGGGAATTTTTTTCCCTGGATAAACCTTGCTTCCTGCTTTAATTCAACCGGACGAAGGTTACGGAAAGGCTTGGATAAATATTCAAGTACATATTTACTGTCGTCGAAGGAATTATCGTTCACTGCAACCACTTCAAAAGTGGAGCGGTATTCCTGTTGTAACACTTCGGGTAAATTATCTGCAATGTTCTGGGCTTCATCTCTTGCACATACAATAACAGAAACTGCATGCTGCAATGAGCTTTCCTGTTTTGGTTTTTTATAAAAAGCCAAACGCACAAAGAAATACAGGTAATAAAACACTTGTACTGCTGTCGCCAAACAAAAGACAGCAAAAATGATTTCGGGCCAATACACATTCATAAGAAGCTGCGAAAATATTGCATCTGCAGGAAACGGTTGCTACAATGTTTATACGGTGTGTGGATAAATGCCGGACGCCTGCGATTAAATGCAAAAAGGTTAAAAGATTTATCTTGCACCCCTTATGGCGGCATTACAGTTTCAATTACAGTATAACGATCCTCATTCAAAGGCAAGGGCAGGGGAGATTACAACCGATCATGGTACTATTCAAACCCCCATTTTTATGCCGGTGGGAACAGTTGGCAGTGTAAAAGCACTTACAGTTGATCAACTGAAAAAAGAAGTGAAAGCTCAGATTATTCTCGGCAATACGTACCACCTGTATTTGCGCCCGGGTACTGATGTGCTGGAAGCTGCAGGAGGCTTACATAAGTTCAACGGTTGGGATCGGCCGATTTTGACTGACAGTGGCGGCTACCAGGTTTTTTCGCTTTCGGGTACAAGAAAGATTAAAGAAGAAGGTGTAACGTTTCAAAGCCATATTGATGGAAGTAAACACCTGTTTTCGCCTGAACGTGTCATGGAAATTCAGCGTAGCATTGGTGCTGATATTGTGATGGCTTTTGATGAATGCCCTCCTTATCCCAGCGATTATAAGTATGCTAAAAATTCAATGGAGTTAACGCATCGCTGGCTGCAAAGATGTATCAGCCATTTTAATGAAACACCCGATAAATACGGTTACACCCAAAACCTGTTCCCGATTGTACAGGGTGGAACATATAAAGATTTAAGAACAGCATCATCTCAATTTATCGCATCAACCAACTTAACCGGTTGTGCAATTGGCGGGCTTAGTGTAGGCGAACCGGAAGAAATGATGTATGAGTTTACTGAACTCTGTTGTGATGAATTGCCTGTAAACAAGCCACGCTATTTGATGGGAGTTGGTACGCCCTGGAATATTCTTGAAGGAATTGCATTGGGTGTTGATATGTTTGATTGTGTGATGCCGACACGTAATGGGCGCAATGCAATGCTCTTTACCAGCAAAGGAGTTATTAATATCGATAATAAGAAATGGGAAAAAGATTTTTCGCCTATTGATGATGGTATTGATTGTGAACTGAGTAATTATTACAGCAAATCCTACTTGCGCCATCTCATTAAAGCAAAAGAAATAACCGGACTTACAATAGCAAGTACCCACAATCTTGCTTTTTATCTGTGGCTGGTGAAAGAAGCAAGGAAACATATTATTGCCGGCGATTTTGCAAGTTGGAAGAAAGAAATGGTTGAAGTGTTTAAAACAAGATTGTAAATAAAATAATCAACCACTTAAACTTTATTTGTGTTTTGTTTGTTTTGTAAAACATAATCCGGTTAATTTTAGATTGGATTTCTTGCCGGTATGTTGAATTCAGAACAAATACAATCATTATTACAACAGATTGCTTTGCACGACAGCCAGTTGGCTTACCGGCAACTCTTTATTGGTTTACACAAACCTCTTATCCGCTTTGCTTACGGCATTCTTAAATCAACTGATGATGCAGAGGAAGTAGTTTCAGATGTATTTATGATCATCTGGCAAAACAGGGTTAAAATGGCAGCTCTTGAATCTCCGCTCTTATATATTTACAGCTCTGTGAAAAACCGTGCAATCAACGTTCTTACAAAACAAAAAAGACAGGATGCGGTCGATGCTGCTCAATGGCTCGTTCCGTTAAACAGTGTTTCGTTTAACCCCGAACAGTTATTGATTTCGCAGGAAACGGTACAGCGTATCCGTAAAGCCATTGATGAACTTCCTGCCCGTTGCCGGCTTATTTTTATTTTGATAAAAGAAGACGGACTCCGTTACAAAGAAGTGGCAGATTTGCTGAATATCTCAATAAAAACGGTAGAAGCGCAAATGGCTATTGCCATGCGCCGTATGGCTCAATGTATGCAGCTTCAGCTTCCGGCAAACGAACCGGTGAACTTTCTTAAAAAATAATTTTACAAGGCTTAGGGGTAAATGATGTGTTCTGTTGTTATTATATACAGAAACCTTTCCCAAATACATGAGCCAGGAACAATTTTGGATTTTATTGTCGAAGAAAATTGCAGGTGAAGCCAATGAACAGGAACTGGCAGAGCTGGAGCTGTTAATGCAACAACATCCCGAGTGGCAATATGCTGCCCAGAATCTTTCTGATATCTGGACATCATCCCGGAATACCCCACAAGACATTACTGTTGATGAAGAAGATGCTTACCTGCTTCACATACAGCGCATGAAGGAAAAGGATGTTGTGTTTAACGATAATGTTTTATATAAATATCCTGCAGAAGAAAATCATCTTTCCCATTTCAGAAGTTACCGTAACTGGTACATAGGTTTGGCCGTTGCTGCCTCATTGATTTTTGCAGTGGTTTTATTCCCTTCTCTTTACAACAAAAAACAGCCTGTAATTGCTTCAGCTGAAAGAAATGAAATAAGCACTGGCAATGGTTCCAGGACTAAAGTGCAGCTACCCGATGGATCGCTTGTATGGCTTAATGCAGGAAGTAAACTGCATTACGATAAAAGTTTTGGTATTACAAGCCGCCACGTAACATTGAGTGGTGAAGCTTTTTTTGATGTAACAAAAAATAAAGAGAAGCCCTTTATTATTCAAACCTCCAGTATTGATATTAAAGTAGTGGGTACTGCTTTTAATGTAAAAGCATATCCCGGCGACCGCACTACTGAAACAAGTCTTATACGTGGTATAATTGAAGTAACAATCAGGAACCGTCCTAATGATAAAATCATTCTTTCTCCCAATGAAAAATTAATTGTTGAAAACAACCCTGTTGAAAAAAACAGGCTGACATCAACCGGCAGAGCCGAACCCGTTGTTTCCATTAATCCAATACAGCCAAGTAAAAAAGACAGTACCATTACTGAAATTCAATGGGTGCAGAACAGGCTTGTTTTTGACGATGAGCGACTGCAGGAAATTGCTTTGAAAATGGAACGTTGGTACAATGTGAAAATTGAAATTAAATCGGAGAAGCTGTTTGATAAACGTATTTCCGGTTCCTTCATCAATGAAAATATTGACCAGGCGATGGAGGCTCTCAGCATCACCGGAAAATTTCATTATAAGCGGTTAAACGATACAATTATTATAAACCCATAATACCAAAACTGAATGCTTAGCCAAAATACTTCCTGAAGTAAAAACAAAAAAGCGGAGAACTGCTGCAACAGAACCCCGCTGGTTAAAAAAGATTAAAAAAGTCTCCCGGGCGGAAGACATTTTACTCACCTTTCAATTGAAAATTATGAAAAAAAACGGAGCAAGTCCTGTTTTTTATACGGGATTGCTGTCACTAAAGCTTATTCGGATTATGAAATTGACGATGCTTTTGTTAACGGTTGCCTTTCTGCAAGTATCAGCACATGGTTATTCACAGGAAAAAATTACACTTAAAGTGAAAACCGTTGAGCTGAAAAAAGCTTTTCAGGCTATTGAAAAATCAAGCGATTACCGCTTCATTTTTGATGAAGGATTATTAAAAGGAAAACCCAAAGTAACACTCAGTGTTGAGAATGCAGATATTAACGAAGTAATGATGCTTATTCTCAACAATACAGGAATCAGTTACCAGATATTAAGTACAAAGCTTGTTGTGCTGAAAGAATCATCAGGTACAAATTCTGCAGCAACAATTAATGTTGTACAGGTTACAGGTAAAGTAACATCAGCTTCAGGCGAAGCATTGCCGGGTGTTTCTGTTACAATTAAAAACAGTACTGTTGGTACAACAACTGACGCAAAAGGAACTTACAGTATTTCTGTGCCTGAAGAAGCAATACTTGTATTCAGTTCTGTTGGTTTTATAACAGTTGAAGAAAAATTAAATGGACGTTCAGTGATTAATGTAATACTTCAACCTGCTGCTCAAAGCATGAATGAAGTTGTGGTTGTTGGTTATGGTACACAAAAGAAAAGAGATTTAACAGGTTCTGTTTCTTCTGTAAAAGGTGATGAGCTTTCAAAGATGTCAGCAACGAATCCTATTTCATCTTTACAGGGAAAAGTTCCCGGATTAACCATTTCCACTGTAGGCCGTGCAGGTGCTGCACCGGTTGTGCGTATACGTGGTATAAACAGTACAAACAGTGCAAGTCCTGTATATGTTGTTGATGGTGTATTACATGATAATATTGATTTCCTGAACCCGGCCGATATTGAATCAATCGACATTCTTCGTGATCCTTCTTCGATTGCTATTTATGGCTTACGTGGTGCAAATGGTGTAATTGCCATTACATCAAAAAAAGCAGCCCGTGGTCAAACACGTATCAATCTGCAAAGTTCTGTTGGCATACAAACTGTACAGAACAAAATTGCATTAACTGATGCTGCAGGTTTCAGAAAATTATACACTGCCCAGCTTGCAAACCTGAATGCGGCTCCGTTTGATTATTCAAACTATACTGCAAACACAAACTGGCAGGATATGATTCTGCAGGATGCTGTTATAACATCACACAACTTAAGTGTTTCAAATAATTCTGATAAAACAACAACGTATCTCAACATTGGTTATACCAACCAGGAAGGAGTGTTGAAGTATGATCAGTTTGAACGTTATCTTGTTCGTTTAAATGAAGAAATCCGCATCAGCAAAAACATAAAAGTTGGTGGCGATATCAGCGGTTATCATTATAAAAGTAACCCGCCGGCTGCTTCTATTACAAATGCATTATGGGCAGCGCCGATTGTACCTGTTCAGTACGATGCAAAAACGTATTTCAGTATGCCATCGTTCCAGCGTGCACAGGTAGGTAATCCTATTGCTGCATTAAACAGGAACAATGGTAACACACTTGAAAACGGTTATCGTGTAATTGGTAGCTTATTTGCAGAAATAAAATTCCTGCAAAACTTTACATGGAAATCCGTTGTGTATACCGATCTTGGTTTCTTTAGTGGAAGAAGTTATGGACAACTTCCTTACTCCTTTATTAATCTTGGCGAAGGAACTACTCCCACAACAACAACGTATGATAATTCTGTTCGCACAACTGTAACACAGGAACAAAGCGAATCAAGAAGATATCAGCAGGATCATACATTGAGTTTTGATAAGCGTATTGGCAGATCTCATACAATTAATGCGGTTGCCGGTTTTACAACTATTTATACACGCAGTTCTTATGTAAATGGTACACGTAAGGATACATCAGTTAATGTTCCTGATGATCCTAACTTCTGGTATCTTGATGTAATTAATGTAAACAATCCTATTTCAAACGGAGGCGGTGGAAGTGAAAGTGCTATTGCTGGTGGTTTTGCACGAGTAAGCTATTCTTATCAAGGAAAGTACCTGCTTAACGCAACCATCCGCAGAGATGGAAGTTCAAAGTTTGCTCCTGAAAACCGTTGGGGTACTTTTGGAAGTGTTGGTGCAGGTTGGGTAATCAGTGATGAAGCATTCTTTAAAAAAGTAAAAGGAATCGACTTCCTGAAATTAAGAGGTGCATGGGGACTTACCGGTAATGCCAACGGCTTTGCTGATAATCTTTATAAGCCCGGTATTCAGAATGCATCGACAGCAATTTTTGGAGATAATATTTATACATCTATACAGGCTGCTTACATTCCTGATCCAAATCTCCGTTGGGAAACAGTTCGTGGTCTGGATATTGGTATTGATGTACGTGCACTCAGAAACCGTTTAAATGCTGAGTTTACATATTATGACCGTACAACAACAGATATTCTTACTGCTGTAACATTACCAAACGAAACACGCAGCTACTTCACCAATCTTGGAAAAATCACCAACAAAGGTGTGGAAGTGAATGTAGGATGGACTGATAAGATTGGAAGAGATTTAACCTACAATGTATCAGCCAACTTCAGTTATAACGATAACGTTGTAAACTCAATTGGTGATAATTTCAATTTCGCCATTATTGGTAACGGTGGTGCTAACTTAACAACATCAGGTAAGTCAATCGGCTATTTTTATGGTTATACACAAACAGGTATTTACCAATCAACTGCTGATCTTGCCAAGCAACCTGCGTTTGTAACTTCTCTTCCGGGTGATATTTCTTACCTGGACAGAAATGGTGATGGACAGCTTACTGCTGATGATCGTGGTTACATTGGTACTCCATTCCCTCCATATAGTTATGGTGGTAGTGTTTCATTGGGCTATAAAGGGTTTGATCTGCAGGTTGATGCACAGGGATCAGCTGGTCATAAAATTTATACACAACGTCGTACATCAACATTTGCTGTATTGAATTATGAAGCCAACCGTTTAAATGCATGGACTACTCCGGGTTCAACCAACATTGAACCAATACTTGACAATACAAGAGGAAACAACTTCCTGATGAGTACTTATTATCTTGAACCAGGCGATTACCTGCGCATAAGATTGCTGCAGGTTGGTTACACATTTGAGCAAAAAGCTTTTTCAAAAATTGGTATTAAAAAAGCAAGAGTATATCTCAGCGGACAAAATATAAAAACATGGAGTAAGGTTACAGGTTACTCACCTGAACCATTAATTGGCAGTATTCTTGGTGGTGGTGCTGATAATGGTGCTTACCCTGTACCTGCTGTTTACTCTGTTGGTATTAATGTTACTTTTTAAACGACTCTAAAAATTTTTGAAATATGAAATCATTCACACAACTTACACGCAAAGCACAATTAGCACTGGTGGCAGTGTTGATCCTGCTTTCTACAGCCGGTTGTAAAAAGTTCCTGGATACGCAACGCCAGGGAGGGTATGATGATACAAACTATCCTTACCCCGGCGGATCAGGTCCTTATGATCAGTTTATTTTTGGTGCATACAATGAACTGCGCAGTTTTAATTTGCACAGCCAGTCATTCATAACAGCAACCAGCATCCGCAGCGATGATGCTGATAAAGGAAGTACAGCTGCTGATGGTGGATCAAATGCAATTACGATGGATAACTTCCCTGTACTTGCAAGTAACGGTTTTTGTAACACACTCTGGTTGGGCAATTATTCACTTATTACCAAGTGTAACAGTACCATTAAAGAAGTAAATACAAATACAACCATTGTTGCATCAGAAGCAATCAAACAGCAAACTTTGGGCGAAGCCCGTTTCCTGCGTGCTTATGCATACTTCAATCTTGTACGTTTATTTGGACGTGTACCTTTAATTGATACATTGTTCAGCGATCCGGCTGCACAAAACAACGTAGCTCAAAGTTCTGCTGCACAGATTTATGCATTCATTGAAGGCGACCTCACATTTGCAGCATCTGTTTTACCACTTAACTGGGATGCACGTTTTGTTGGCCGTGCCACAAAAGGTGCTGCCAATGGGTTACTGGCGAAAGTTTATCTCACACAACAAAAATGGGCACAGGCAATGACTGCTGCCAATGCTGTAATGACGTCTGGTCAATACGATCTGTCAACTTCTTATGATAAAATTTTCAGGGAAGAAGGAGAGAACAGTAAAGAATCAGTATTTGAAGTACAGGCAACAGCATCATCAGCTATACCAACAGCAAATGGCGTTCAGTATGCGCAAATACAAGGTGTGCGTGGTTCAGGTATCTGGGATCAGGGCTGGGGCTGGAACACACCAAGCGATCAGTTAGTTGCTGCTTATGAAGCAAATGATCCACGTAAAGCAAGAACAATTTTGTTTACCAGTACATCAACTGTTCCGGGCTTAACGATTTATGGTGAAACAACGCCTGTTGGCTTGCCGAACCCCCGTTACAATAATAAAATATATACAAACCCTGCATTGCGTACTTCAATTGGTAACCGATTTGGTTACTGGATGAACATCCGCATCTTACGTTATGCTGATGTGGTGTTAATGTATGCTGAAGCAGCTAATGAAGTTGGAGGAGATGCAAACATTACTGCTGCACGTACTGCGCTTAACTCTGTAAGAGCCAGGGCAAGACAAGGTGCACCAGCAGGTACATTACCTGATGTTACAACAACAGATCAGGCTACATTACGTACTGCTATCCGCCAGGAACGTCGTGTTGAACTGGCAATGGAGCACGATCGTTTCTTTGATATTGTTCGTTGGGGTATAGCCCAGGATGTACTGCAGGCTGCAGGAAAAACAAACTTTGCTAACAGCCGTGATGTGTTGCTGCCAATTCCGCAAACACAGATCGACTTAAGTGCAGGTAAGCTTACTCAAAACCCGGGTTATTAATTTGTTGATCTAAAAAAATTAAGAAATGAAATTATCTCATATAAAAAATAAAGTTGCAGGTGTATTGTTGCTGAGTGCTGCAATAGCTGCTTGCAAACCCGATGGCAATCCAAATAAACTTCCGTCAGTTAATCCGGCTGATTATGCAGGTAAGATTGATGGTTTCAGCAGCTCAGATGAAGTGTTACCTGAAAGCCTGATTGCTTACTGGAGTTTTGATGATACAAAGAATGAACTCAAAACAGGAACAGCACCAGGCTCGTCTGCAGGTGATAGTTATGTTACTGATGCAGTGCGTGGAAAATCGTTAAGTCTTACTGCAGGTTATGTTTATTTTCCAACACAGTTCCAGAAGTTTAAAACAGATACATTGAAGAGCTGGAGTATCAGCACATGGATTAAAATCAAAAACAACGGTTCAAAACGAACCATGTTATTCCAACTGGCACGCCCGGGAATATTTACAGGAAATATCAACTTTGCTTTAAATACAAACGGTTATCCTGCTACCAACGATTCTATCTTACGTATTCAGCCAACCTTTATCACTATTGGTGGCGGTACACAGGATAATGTAAACAGTTTAAATGGACTGGATAAAGTAAGTCTCAATAACTGGGTACATATCATTCTTACGTATGAATATACAACAGGTATTTTCAATATCTGGATGAATGGGGTAAAAGTTGGTGGTTATCCAAGCCGTGGCACAGGAAATAACCTGTATAAATCTTATGAGCCAAGTGAAGTGATTATTGGTTCAAACTACAACGGTATTCCCGGTAAATCGGTTAGTACTGATGTGACATTTGCGCCAATGACAGGTCAGATTGATGAGATGAGAATATTCAACAGATCATTACCTGATGCTTTCATACGGGCCTTATATAATTTAGGTAAGGCAAATAAATAATTCTTCTTTTAAAAGACGCATGATGTTTGCACAAAACATTGTGCGTCTTTTTTATTTGTATCATTCAATATTCAGTGCATGACTATGCGTATCATTTTTTCAATTCTGTTGTTTGCGTCTTTGTTCGCCTGTTCTCAGACAAAAAAAATACCTGCACCGCAAAACGTTTTTTCAGACAAAGAAGATGAGGCCATTTTTACAGATGTACAACGTGCAACTTTTCAATATTTCTGGAACGGAGCAGAACCAAACAGTGGTCTTGCACGTGAACGGGTGCATACAGATAATATGTATCCCGAAAATGATCAGAATGTGGTTACAAGCGGCGGAAGTGGTTTTGGACTGATGGCCATTCTTGTTGGTATTGAACGTGGTTTTATTACGAAAGAAGAAGGACTGCAACGATTTGAAAAGATTGTTCACTTTCTTGAAACCGCCGACAGGTTTCATGGAGCCTGGCCGCATTGGTGGAATGGCGAAACAGGAAAAGTAAAACCATTTGGCCGTTATGATGATGGAGGTGATTTGGTGGAAACTTCGTTTATGATACAGGGATTACTTTGTGTACGTCAGTATTATCAAAATGGTTCTGCAACTGAAAAGGCATTGGCAGCAAGGATTGACAAACTCTGGAAAGAAGTGGAGTTTGACTGGTACCGTAATGGTAAAAATGTTTTGTACTGGCACTGGAGTCCAAACTATGAATGGAAGAAGGATTTTGCAGTGCATGGTTATAATGAATGTTTGATTATGTATATCCTTGCAGCTTCATCTCCAACACATGGCGTACCTGCTGAAGTATATCATGAAGGCTGGGCTGAAAATGGAAAGATCAATGAACATCCGGCTTATTATGAAGATATCAAACTGCAAATGAACCACCGCAACGAAACCGGAACCTGCGGACCTTTATTCTGGGCTCATTATTCTTACCTGGGGCTTGATCCGCATGGATTAAAAGATAAGTATGCCGATTACTGGCAACACAATGTTGGCCATGCAATGATTCATTACCGTTGGTGTGTAAATAATCCAAAAGGATATAAAGGTTATGGACCGGATAGCTGGGGATTAACCTCCAGTTATTCAATCAAGGGGTATGCAGGTCATGCTCCATCTGATAAAAGAGACCTGGGTGTAATATCTCCAACAGCTGCACTTTCATCATTTCCATATACACCAAACGAGTCGATGGCTGCCATGAAAAACTGGTACATCAACAAAAAAGAAAAACTGTTTGGTGTTTACGGATTTTATGATGCATTCAGTGAAACAGCCAATTGGTATACGCCACGCTATCTTGCAATTGACCAGGGCCCCATAGTAGTGATGATGGAAAATTACAGAAGTGGTTTGCTCTGGAAATTGTTTATGAGTTGCCCGGAAGTTCAGCAAGGTTTAAAAAAGCTTGGCTTTGAAAGTCCTTATTTACAAAACAAATAGGGCGAACCCAATCATTTTCTATTCAGGTATAAAGGCTTCTTAATGTTGTGAAAGTAAATGGCAGCATTAGTAAATTCTGCTTTACTTTGCAGCTCTGATGAAAATTCTCGACCGCTACATATTATCGGCTTTCTTGAAAACCTTCTTTTTCCTGCTGTTGATATTCACCGTTATTACGGTGGCAATTGATGCCAGTGAAAAAAGTGAAGATTTTGTAAGAAGCGGGCTTGGTCTAAGCGATGTTATAACAAAGTATTATTCAGGTTTCGTCCCATATATCACAGGCTTGTTATTCCCTGTTTTTGTATTAATATCTGTTGTGTTTTTTACTTCAAAACTGGCAGGCCGTAGTGAAATTGTTGCCATGTTAAGTACAGGTATGAGCCTCCGTCGCTTTCTTGTGCCATACTGGATTGGAGGGGTGTTTCTTGCACTGATGTTAGGCTTGTCGAATCATTTTGTTATTCCTGCAGCCAACGTCATCCGTACTGATTTTGAGAATCATTATGTGGATATGGGAAATATCCAGAAGCAACAGCGGCAATACCTCAGCAACCTGCATTTCAGGGTAGATACATTTACGTATGCAGGTATGCGTAATTATGATACAACCACTAAAACCGGGAATGGATTTTACCTGGAAAGAGTAAAAAATAACCAGGTGGTTTATAACCTGCGTGCAGAAATGATTCAGTGGGATACCGCCAAAAAGCAATGGCGACTTGAAACTGCAGTTGAGCGTAAAATCGACGGGATGAAAGAAGAAGTGAAAACGCTGTCGGGTTATTACCTCAAACTTGGTTACCGTCCATCTGATTTATCGGAAGACGAGTTTAAAAAAGATAAATTAAAAACACCACAGCTTAACCGTTTTATCCGCCAGGAAGAAATCAGGGGTTCTGAAACCATCAGTGCGGTTAAGTTTGAACGTTACAGAAGAGATTCAAGTGCAGTAACAGTAATCATCATGACGATGATTGCCGGTATTCTTGCCTGCAGGAAAATAAGGGGAGGAAGCGGGCTGCATCTTGCACTGGCTTTTATCATTGGCGTTAGCTATATTATCTGCGATAAATTTGCAATGGTTTTTTCAACCAAGGGTAACCTGCACCCGCTGATTGCTGCATGGATACCGAATGTTTGTTTTGCAGCAATTGCCTTCTGGCTATACAAAAAAGCTCCTAAATAATAAGATTTTTAGCAACTTTTCATTCCCAAGTTCATCAGCGAAGCACTTGTTTAAGTAACTTTGGCCATCTACCACAAAAAATTGTATAACAACTATGGGAATAATGAAGAACCGCTTTATGGCAAAAGTGAATGCTGCAAATGCGGAAATCAAGGATATAATCAAAGAACATGGAAATAAAGTAATCGGCGAAGTTACTCTCTCTCAGGTTTACCAAGGTATGCGTGGAATGACGGGACTTGTTACAGAAACTTCTTTACTTGATGCGCAGGAAGGTATTCGTTTTCGTGGTTATTCTATTCCCGAATTAATTGAAAAATTACCCAAAGACCATAAAGGCAATCAACCTTTACCCGAAGGTTTGTTTTATTTAATGCTTGTTGGTGAGTTTCCCGATGATGAAATGGCCGAACACGTAACGGATGTATGGCAAAGAAGAAGCCATGTGCCGAATCATGTGTTTGCGGCTATTGATGCATTGCCCATCAATACACACCCGATGACGATGTTTGTGGTAGGTGTTATGGCATTACAAACCGAAAGCTATTTTGCAAAGCAATATGCAGAAGGCATCAGCAAAAAAGATTACTGGGAACCTACGTTTGACGATGCAATGATTTTGATTGCACGTTTACCACGTATTGCAGCATATATCTATCGCCGTAAATATAAAAATGGCGATCATATTCATCCCAATGGTATGCTCGACTGGGCTGGTAACCTTGCCCACATGCTTGGTTATGAAGACAAAGAATTTATGGAACTGATGCGTTTGTACATGACCATTCATGCCGATCATGAAGGTGGTAACGTTTCAGCACATACAACACACCTGGTAGGTTCTGCATTAAGTGATCCATATCTTGCTTACGCAGCTGGTATGAACGGCCTTGCCGGTCCTTTACACGGTTTGGCAAACCAGGAAGTAATCAGGTGGATTTTTGAAATGCAGGAATCGCTTAATACAGATTCTCCAACCAAGGAAGAAATTGCAGAATATGTGAAAAAGACATTAAGCGAAGGAAAGGTAGTGCCGGGCTACGGCCACGCTGTACTGCGTAAAACAGATCCCCGCTTTACTGCACAAATGGAATTTGGTAAACGATATACACCAGACGATAAACTCATCAATACAGTTTGGAATATTTATGAAGTTGTTCCGCCAATTCTCCAGTCAATGGGCAAAATCAAAAACCCCTGGCCTAACGTAGATGCGCACAGCGGTGCATTGCTGGTGCATTACGGAATGGTTGAATACGAATTCTATACTGTACTCTTTGCTGTAAGCCGTGCATTAGGTGTAATGGCCAGCTTGATCTGGGACAGAGCCCTTGGTTTACCAATTGAACGTCCGAAGTCAGTAACTACTGAACTGGTGAAAGCTTGGTTAGATGGAAAAGATAATATCTGGGGCGAGTAAGCTCCTGAATGATAAAAGAAAAAGCCACGATGTTTTCATCGTGGCTTTTTCTTTTAAATATGTGTTCTCTTCATCATGTTGTTGTGTGCAAGAAACAAAACACCAACAAGAATAAAAGGAATAGTGATTGATGCAATAATTCCCAAACTAATCCATACAGAATGTGTTCTGTCGTAGTTAAGGTTATACACCATTATACTGAATACAATGCCGATAATAATAAACAGGATACCACCGGCAAATTCTTTTTTCCATGCAAATACTAAAATGGCTGTTAACAAAAAAGATGGAATAAGATGAATTAAAAATGCCAGTATCTGTTTGTACAAAGCTGTACCGGGAGAAAATGCATCCATGGCAAAGATGCTTACAAATAAAATGGCTGCAATGCAAACGAGGCGGGGCGTCCAGTAAAGGACTTTTTCAACAGATTTCATTTTGATGAAATTTAGATGTCATCAAATCCGAATGTCACAGTAAAGTTAACCTGTTTTCATCCTGTGTATCACAAAATAAGCCAATATAACCAGGAGGAGGATAATAAACGTAGCCATTATCGTCAGGGTTTGGCTGGGGATTTCTCTCAGCTTTTTATGACGGCGCTGGTGCAGTTGCTTTGCAAGCCTGCGGTTAATATCAGCCACAACAATAGGAACTTCCTCTTTGTTTTTTAACTGGCTCAGTCCTTCTTCGGCATCACTCATCATTTCTGAAGAAGCCATTCGTTTCTCCAGTTCATGACGTTCTTCCGGCGAAAGTTTTCCTTCCAGGTATTTGAGTAATTCCTGTTCGCTGATATCATCATCATCTTTCAATATGTCGAGCAAATTATCGCTCATGTTTCATTTGTTTGAGCAAAAGCATTTTTAAGTTACGCTTTCCGTTCTGTATATAACTTTTCACCTGCATCATGGTAAAGCCGGTTGCTTCTGCAATGTCAAGATAACTTTTTTTCTGCAGGTAAAACTGTTCAATGCAAATCCGCTGTTCGGGTGCCAGTTCCTGTAATGAACCGTTCAGCTTTTCCAGTAATTCGTCTTTCTGCAGTAATTCGGTGCGGTCGCTTTCCTCAGCTGGTGTTGCCATCATCCGTTCTGTTATTTCTTTTGGAATCTTGCCCTTATCCCTCAGTTTCATGAGGCAATGGTTTTTGGCAATCATATAAATCCAGCTCTTGAAGTATTCAACTTTATATTTATCCAGTTCCTTAATGGCTTTTTCAAAAACCTGCTGCACTGCATCTTTCGCTTCGTCCTCATTTTTAAGATATTTCATGCATACACCATACAAAAGCAGGGTGTAACGCTGAAGCAAAAGGCCAAGCCATTTGCTGTTGCCATCGTTATAGTAATGGTTAAGTAATTCGCTGTCGGGTATGGTTGACTGTGAGGACTGCACGAATAGTGTTTACCTGAACAAGGTAGTTATTTTTATATTAGAGATGCATAACAAAACAAAATTCCATATATTCATTGCAAAGAATTATGAATGAATAATGCTGTTTGTATAGTTCCGGTAGCACCAATAAGAAGAGATCGCAGGCATGAGGCGGAAATTACTTCGCAGTTATTGTTTGGCGAGGCTGTTGAATTGATTTCATCGCATGAAGATTGGGTGGAAGTGATGTGTGTGTATGATGGATACACCGGCTTTTGTATGCGCAATCAACTGGCCGAAGTAGAGGAAGAAATTGCCATGCAGCCACAAGTGCCGTTGGTGAATACATGGAGTGGTGTGATGATGGTGAATGAAGTACCCATGCATGTTCCGTTTGGCAGTGCAGTTCCGGGTTTATTAAATGGAGAATCAACCTGGGGTAATAACCGAATCAGGAGCAGCAGCAAACTGGTGATGGAAGGCGCTTATGTTTTTGATGAAGAAAGTATCCGGCAGGTGGCGTTTACTTTTTTAAATACAGCTTATTTGTGGGGTGGCAGAAGTGTATTTGGAATTGATTGCAGCGGCTTTGTGCAATTAGTGATGCGGTTTTTTGGAAAGAAATTACCAAGAGATGCATCGAACCAGGCAATGATGGGAGAGGATATTGGTTTTTTACAGGAGGTACGTTGTGGTGATCTTGCATTTTTTGGCGAAGCTGACGGTGCAATTACACATACCGGGATTTTGCTGAACGATCATGAAATTATTCATGCTGCCGGAAAAGTGCGCATTGATAGTATTGATAATGCCGGTATTTTAAGTAAGGAAACAGGATTACGATCGCATAAACTGCGTTCTATAAAACGAATCTGAAAATCAACTGTACAATTTTAATCGTGTATAACCATTACAGGCACTTCGCTGTGAAAGAGTAATTCTTTTGTATGGCTTCCTGTAAATATTTTTTCCAGCAGATTGTGTTTGTGCGGAATGACAATTAATAATTCAATCCCGAACTTCTCTGCATATTCATTCAGTCCCTGAATTATATCGGGGTTTTCAATAAAATGATAATGCGGGTGATACTGCTGAAACATGGTTTCAATCAATCCGCTCTGGAACGGAGTGTCATTTGTCCAGTGAAGATTATTGAAATCAACATTCAATACATGCAGTTTGGCTCCTGTTTGATCAACAATTCTTTTTACTTTTTTCTCCGGGATTGTTTCAACAACTTCCCTGAAATCAGTTGTCAGTCCAATATCATTCACTTGTGTGTAAACTGCATTTTCAGGAATAATCAGAACGGGGACTGTAATATGTTTTGCAACAAGCAGTGTATTGCTTCCAATTAACTTTTCTTCCAGTTTTCCTTTGCCGGTTAATCCCATGATCACAATTGAAATTGGAATCGACTCAAGAACCTTGTTTATCGATTCTTCGAGATGACCTTCCAGCAGAATGTATTCCACTTTTACTAATGGTTCTTTTTCTGCCAGCTGTGCTGCCAGCAGCTTGAGTTCTTTTTTATTGATTTCACGCAGACCTTCAGGGCTGATTTCCGCACCTTGATAAACAGGGTACATTGCAGGAGCTTCATATGCGTGAAGCAAGATGATTTTTTCGCCGGTTTGCTTAGCATAGCTTAAAGCATATGCAGCCGCATTCATGGAGGTTGCTGAGAAGTCAACCGGAACAAGAATGGCTTCCATAGTAAAAGTTTTCACTAAAGCTAATTATACATTACAGCAAACGTAATGATGATAATCAGAGCAGTGGCAATCTCTTATCATGGGAAGGGGTGAGCAGTATCAGAGCAAACCTTTGGTTGAAGGGAGATAATTACTGAGCGGATCTCTCTTCACAGCCATGCGTATTGCCTTGGCAAATGCTTTAAAAATGGCTTCAATTTTATGATGTTCATTGTCGCCATGGCATTCAATATTGAGATTGCACTTCGATGCGTCGCTGAATGATTTGAAGAAATGGAAGAACATTTCTGTTGGCATCTCGCCAATCTTTTCACGGGTAAAAGTTGCATTCCATACAATCCAGTTACGGCCACCAAAATCAATCAGCACTTTTGCTTCAGCTTCATCCATCGGTAATGCGAAACCGTAACGTTCCATACCACGTTTATCAGCAAGCGCTTTTGCAAATGCTTCGCCCAATGCAATGCCGGTATCTTCAATGGTATGATGCTCATCAATGTGCAGATCGCCTTTTGTTGTAATGTTCAAATCCATTTTTCCATGGCGTGCAATCTGGTCGAGCATGTGATCAAAAAATCCAAGCCCAGTGCTGATGTTGGCTTTTCCGCTTCCGTCTAAATTCAGTTCAACATGAATTTTTGTTTCATTGGTATTGCGTTCATGCACAACTGTGCGTAAACCAAGTTTCAGGAATTCATAAATTTCTTTCCAGTGAATGGTTTCAAGAACAATGGTTGATGCACGCAGTTCAGCAACCTGGTCTTTTATTTCAGCAGCACCAAGATTTGCATCGTTGTTTATCCAGATGGCTTTACAGCCGAGGTTTTTTGCCAGTTGTACATCAGTGATACGATCGCCGATTACAAATGAATTGGCTAAATCATATGCAGGATTATTGATGTATTGTGTAAACATGCCAATGCCCGGTTTTCTTGTGGGAGCATTTTCATGAGGGAATGTGCGGTCGATTAAAACGTTACTGAAATGAACGCCTTCGTTTTCAAAACTCTTTAAAACAAAATTGTGAACAGGCCAGAACGTTTCTTCAGGAAAAGATGTTGTGCCTAATCCATCCTGGTTGGTAGGCATCACCAATTCGTAATCAAGTTCAGCAGCAATTCTGCGCAGGTAACAAAACACATCAGGATAAAAACTGAGTTTATCAAACGAATCTAATTGATACGTTGGAGGAGCTTCATTAATTAATGTTCCGTCCCTGTCAATAAACAATACTCTTTTCATCAATTTGTTTTAAGGTAGTTGTGATTTATTTCAGTTTTGCCCTGATTGCTTTTACTTCTGCAACTGTAACATAGCTGGCTTTGTTACCAAAGCTTCTTCTTACATACGTTAACACATCTGCTATTTCCTGGTTGGTGAGTTGCGGCTGTGCAGGCATTGGATTAGAATAATACTCTCCGTTAATTTCCACTTCTTCATTAAATCCTTTTACCAGTATCTGCACCAGCTTTTGTTTTGGTCCTAATGTTATTTTTGTTTTGATCAACGGTGGGTTCATCCTCGGTACACCACTACCATCAGGCTGGTGACAAACGATACAGATTTTATCGTACACTTTTTTGCCCCTTGCCATTGCAGCTTTTACATCATACTGCTGTTGTGCCGGCATAAAAGCCTGGATTAAATATGCTCCGCAAATCAATAGTGCTGAAGCTGCAAAAATTTTCATTTGTTTACTTTTCTCCTGTGTAAATAATTTTCCAAACTGTTCCGCCCTGATCATCTGAAATATACATTGATCCATCTGTTCCCATTGCTAAACCGCAGGGACGATGTTTTGCTTTTGATGGTGAAAGGTTTTCTTTTCCGCCTACAAAATTATCTGCAAAGATTTCATAATCTCCAGCAGGCTTTCCATCTTTCATTGGAAGAAACACAACGTTGAAACCTGCCTGTTCTAGTGGAGCCCTGTTCCAACTGCCGTGAAATGCAATGAAGGCTCCGTTTTTATATTTAGCTGCAAACTGGTTGCCGGTATAAAACAATAACGCATTAGGTGCCCAATGTGCAGGAAATGCATACAATGGCTTTTCTTTTGTACCACAGAGACCTTCTGTTTTTCCATCACCACCATATTCAGGTGCAAGTAATTTCTTTTTCTGAATAGGATCGTAATAACAATAAGGCCAGCCAAAATCCATTCCTTTTTTTACAATGAAAAATTCTTCAGCAGGTACTTCAGCATTTTGCTCATTGCTGTAATTGTCGGGATATAACTGGCTCAGCTGATCTCTTCCATGCTGCATTACAAATAATTCATTAACGGAAGTATTCCAGTCAAGACCAACTACATTTCTTAAGCCTGTTGCATAACGCACACCTTCTGCATACGATTGATTGAGCTTATCTGCCCTGAACTGCCAGATGCCACCAGCTGTTTCAAGAATGGGGCAGGGCATTTGACCTTTTGATCCTGCAGTACGATCTGCTTCCTGGCAGGAGTTGGAAGGCGCACCAATATTTACATAAATAAATCCATTATTGTCAAGCGCAATTGATTTGGATGAATGCTGGCGTTTGTTTACAAGACCTGTAATAATTATTTCAGGTTTGTCAGGATTTTCAATTTCATTTTTATCGTTGAATTTATAACGATACACATTGTCATCGGATGATGCATAGAGATAGCCATTTTTGATGGCAATACCTGTGCCGCCAAAATTGCCGAATGCAAATTTTTCATCGGCAACACCATCACCGTTTGTATCTCTTAAGCGAATAATTCCTTTGCCGTCTTTTAAACGTTCAAGTTTAACATAAACGTCGCCGTTACTGTTTACAACAATATGACGTGCATTACCTAATTTATCAGCAACAACAATTGCTTTAAACCCTGCAGGCAGTTTAATATCGCCGGGTGCAGTGTTTACGGGATCCCCTGCACAGGCAGAAAATGCAGATGCGATGATAAGAATGAATGAAGAAAAAAGTTTACTCATGATGCAATGATTTGATTGGTTAAAGTTAATCTTAAACAATAAATTTCAGCAAAGCGTTCAGTAATTCATCATTCTCTTTTGCCGTTCCTACAGTTATCCGTAATGATTCGCCGCAGAGAACAACTTTACTTCTGTCTCTTACTACAATCTGGTTAGCAAGCAGGTACTCATAGATGGCTTTTGCGTCCACCACTTTTACTAATAGAAAGTTGGCATCAGAAGGATAAACCTGTACAACCACTTTCAGCTTTGGCAGTTCTTCTTCCATGCGTTTTCTTTCTTTCACCAGTTCCTTAATCATTTCATTTACTTCCTCCACATTGTCCAGTGCTTTTAGTACCAGTTCCTGTACCGCTTCGCTGATATTATAAGGAGGTTTAATTTTATTATAAATGCTGATGATTTCTTCACTTGCAAAAGCCATACCCAAACGCAAACCTGCAAGTCCCCATGCTTTGCTTAGCGTTTGCATAACAACGAGATTCGGGTATTCTTTCAACAGTGTAATACAAGAACGCTGGCGGGAGAAATTGATATAAGCTTCATCCACCACTACAATTCCATCAAAATTATTGAGTACCATTTCGATGTCTTCAAAATGAATGCTGTTGCCGGTTGGATTGTTGGGCGAGCAGATCCAGATGATTTTTGTGTTTTCATCCACCAGGTTTTCAAGATGAACAAGATCAAGCTGGTAATTTTCCAGCAGCTGTGCTTTCCTGATCTCCACATCATTAATATTGGCACTTACTTCATACATACCATAGGTAGGCGGACAAATGATCACATTGTCTTTCCCCGGGTTGCAGAATGCACGGTAGAGCAGATCAATACATTCATCACTACCATTGCCAATAAAAATCTGTTTGGGTGAAACAGCTTTGATGGCTGACAATTTTTCTTTGATCTTTTGCTGATAAGGATCGGGATAGCGGTTGTACCATTTGATTAATGGGGAACCAATACTGTTTTCATTAGCATCAAGAAAAATCTTTGCCTCACCGTGAAACTCATCACGTGCTGAAGAGTAGGGGGTTAGTGCTTTGATGTTGGAACGAAGTAGATTATTTAAATTTAAAGACATATAAAGAAGTTAGAATTTAGAAGAAAGAATTTTATTTGTGTAAGACTCTGTCATTTTTGAAACTTCATCTAAAAGATTTTGTAATTCAGAAGTATTTCCAAATTCAAGATCAGAAGCCAGAATTAAATAATATTGGCATTCTTCAATTGATCCTTGAGAGATATTAAAAAAGCGTGCTTTATCTGCTTTGCCTTTTTTCTTATAGCCTTCTGCAATGTTTGCAGCTATAGAAATTGCAGCACGTCTGAACTGTGATGTTAATCCATATAGTTCAGACTTTGGAAAAGATTCGGTGAACTTGTAAACAAGAAGTACAAACTGATGGGCTTTTTGCCAAACGATCAATTCCTGGAAAGTTTTTGTAGCCATAGTTATTCTGTATTCTTAATTCTTCCTTCTAAATTCTATTTTCCTGCATCCTCTTCCTCACCGCTTCTGCATGCGCTCTCAGTCCTTCTGCTTCAGCCATTGTTTCAACTGCTTTGCCGATTTGCTGCAAGCCTTCTTTGCTGAGTTTCTGGTAAGTAATCTTTTTCACAAAGCTGTCAACACTTACGCCACTGTATGCTTTGGCATAACCATTGGTTGGCAATGTGTGATTGGTGCCGCTTGCATAATCGCCCACACTTTCAGGTGAATAATTGCCAAGAAAAACAGAACCAGCATTAAAAATCTGTTCAGCAATTGCTTCTTCATTTTTGCAGCTGATGATTAAATGCTCGGCAGCATATTGATTTGCCAGCTCAATCATTTCTTTTTCTGATTTCAGTAAAATGGCTTTACTGTTCTCTAAAGCTTTTGCTGCAAATTCTTTTCGGGGAAGAACATCGAGCTGCTTTTCCGTTTCTATAAGCACTTCGTTAATCAGTTGCTCAGATGTACTTACAAGCAATACCTGCGAATCAACACCATGTTCGGCCTGCGATAATAAATCAGCAGCAACAAATGATGCATTAGCTGTTTCATCAGCCATTACACAAACTTCGCTTGGTCCTGCCGGCATATCAATTGCCACACCATCTTTCTGTACTAACTGTTTGGCACAGGTTACATACTGGTTACCCGGTCCGAAAATTTTATACACTTGCGGAATACTTGCTGTACCATAAGCCATTGATGCAATTGCCTGCGCTCCGCCTGTTTTGAAAATCTTTGTTATACCAGCCAGTTTAGCTGTATATAAAATAGCAGCATTTACTTCGCCGTTTTTACCGGGAGGTGTGCAAAGAATAATTTCTTTACAGCCTGCAATCTTTGCCGGAACAGCCAGCATTAAAATTGTTGAAAATAACGGGGCTGTACCACCGGGAATATATAATCCAACTTTTTCAATCGCTACAGCTTTACGCCAGCAAAGAACACCAGGCATTGTTTCAATTTTTTCAACAGCACTGATTTGCTTTTTATGAAACAGTTCGATGTTTTGTTTAGCTATGCTGATGGCTTCCTTCAGCTCATCACTTACTTTTTTTTCAGCCTCCGCTATTTCAGCTTCTGAAACCAGTAACTCATCAACAGTTACCTTATCGTAAATCGTAGAGAAACGTTTCAGTGCTTCATCACCATTTTCTTTCACCTGCTTCAGGATATTGCTTACACTGGCTTCCAGCGAAGAAGAATCCAGTGCTGGTCGCTTCAGCAATTTGCTCCAATCATTTTTTTTTGGCTGTTTAATTACCTGCATCTCATTTCATTTTCAAATTTTCAAATCGCCTCATTTTCCATTACATCACCATCTTCTCAATTGGTACAACTAATATACCTTCAGCACCTGCTGCTTTCAGCTGTTCAATTTTTTCCCAGAATTCATCTTCGCTCAACACACTGTGAACGCTGCTCCATCCTGTTTCTGCCAATGGTAATACAGTGGGGCTTTTCATGCCGGGTAAAATAGCAATGATGCTGCTGAGTTTATCGTTGGGTGCATTCAGCAAAACATATTTGTTGCGTTTTGCTTTTTTAACTGCTTTAATGCGGAATACTAATTTATCCAGTAACAGTTGCTGCTCGTTGGTGAGTTTATCGTTTTTGATTAAAACTGATTGTGATTGAAGAATTGTTTCCACTTCTTTTAATCCATTCATGAAAAGGGTAGAGCCACTGCTTACAAGATCAACCACCACATCGGATAAACCAATACCGGGAGCAATTTCAACTGAACCACTGATTTCGTGTACTTCAGCTGTGATATTATTTTTCTTCAGAAATTCAGCAACAAGAAAAGGATAACTTGTTGCGATGCGTTTACCATCCAGTGTTTGTGCACCAAGGTATTCCTGGCTTTTTGGAATGGCCAGGCTTAAACGGCATTTACCAAAACCAAGCTTTTCAACAATCTCTGCTTTCTTGTTTTTTTCAAACAACACATTTTCGCCAACAATACCAATATCGGCAACGCCATCTTCCACGTATTGCGGAATATCATCATCTCTTAAAAAGAAAACCTCCAGCGGAAATGTATCGGCTTCTGTTTTTAAACGGTCTTTTACATTGCGTAATTCAATACCGCAATCTTTGAGCAGCTTTACTGAATCTTCATAAAGCCTTCCGCTTTTCTGAATAGCAATCCTGAGTTTGGCTGGTTTTTCTGCACTGCCTCCGCTGAGTTCGCTGAGCGGAGTGAATTTTTTTTCCTGCATTATTTTAATTTTAATTTCTGTAAAATAAAAAAGGCCTACTTGCGTAAGCCTTTCACTATTGTAAATACACAAAGCAACATCGGCTTACCGGTTGGGGCAAGTATGATGATGGTGCGTATGTGTGTTTGAAATCATGGCGCAAAAGTAAGGCGCAAACATCAAACGGCAAAGAATTTATTTGGTTTAAACAAACACTCATTCGTAAAGTTGTTTATTTCCTGATAAGCCCTATCCGAAGCAAAAGCGGAAATTTAACTGTGCGGATTTCATGTAACGGCCAATGCTCTAATAACTCTTCACTGAATGGCAGGGTTGGATTAAATCCATTTGCTTTCGTAAAATGTTTTACTGCCGACCACGTGTTGATGTAGCCCAGTAAATGTTCTGCATCCCAATTGAACGAAAGATTAAAAGCAGGTGTGTTAATTTCTTCAAATGGAAAAGGAATGCTGCGGTATTTTTCATCAATATGTTTTCGTTCCTTATCCCAGTAACTGCCAATGATGTTTGTATAAAAATTCTGCAATAAAAAATCAGCTTCACCTTCTAACTCCACCCGGCCGTAACCAATAATGATAAACCATGCATTGTTCTTTGCTGTTCTGTTTACTTCAGTATAAAATTCATTGAACTGAAACCAATGAATCGCCTGCCCGACAATAATGAGATCAAAAAAGTTGTCTGTAAAGTTTACATTCTCTGCCGGCTGAACAGTGTAATGAATGTTTGGTTTTTTAATGGCATGAGTGATCTGCTGTTCGCTGATATCAGTTGCATATACCTGTTGAAAGAAGGAAGAAAGTTCAGCTGCAATCTGACCATTACCTGTTCCACAATCCCATGCCTTTTCACAGGCAGGCAAATGTTGCTTTAAATACAAATAAAATTCCGCCGGGTAAACCGGGCGGAATTTTGCATATTTATCTGAATCAGTTGAGAAGTTATCTTTCATTTTTAATAAACTGACAATGAAATTACTTTATCAGAATGAAATTTTCAGTTGCAGGTAGATATTTCTTCCGGGTCTTGGTATGTTTCCCCAATCAAGATGCTCATGGTATTTTTTATCGAATATATTTTCAACACCGGTTTGTATGGAAAAATTGTTGTTGAGCAAAGTTGTGTTGTAACCAAGGCGTGCATTGAGTAAAAAATATCCTGGAGTTTCATCTTCACCGGATTTTATGTTGATCCGTGTTTGCGTTGCAGCAGCTTCAGTTTCAAGTTGAACAGAAAAGCGGTTAGGTTGATAACGTACAGAAGTAACATTTTTCAGCGGCGCAATCAACGGTAATGGTTGATGCTGATCATCATTCGCATACGTATAACGTAATGTAGAAACAAAATCAACAGATGGTGCCGGTTTTAATAATACACTTGCTTCAACACCGGTCATTATACCAAAGGGAATATTGATGAATGTCTTTACACCGTTTGCTCCAATCGTCATTGTACTGAACGATGGTTCTTTTATACCAGTGATGTAATTAAAGATTTTTGAATAGAAATAATTCAGCTGAATCCTGTTTTTATTCCAGTTGTAGGAAACAGAAGCATCGGCTGCAAAAGCATATTCGCATTTCAGCTTAGGGTTACCAACGTAATCGTAATTATCGTTGCTGTTGAATAAATAAAAACCATAGAGTTCACTTGCACTTGCCATGCGTTCAGCATAGGATAGATTGATATTTGCTTTTATTCCTGGCCTGAAATCTTTTGTAACAGAAGCAGAAATGTTTTTCAGTAAATCGTTCCTGTTTGCATTTGCATAGCCTAAAATGCTGATCTGATCTTTTGCTTCCTGCGAAACAAGATTGCTCAGAATGTAATCTGCTCTTGAATTGAGCTGAAGTTTTGTTGTACTGTCAACCTGGTAAAGCCATGAAACCGAAATGCCGTTTTGAATTTTACGGTTGTCGGGCCATGTGAGCATATACATGGGTAATTGCCCCGTTTCATACATCGTCATCGATGCTTTTAAATAAGTTGAAGAAGCATCAGCCCTGAACAATAAACGTTGTTTTTTATTCAGCATCATTTCAGCTTCGCCATAAAAGCCTGCAGTTTTGCTGTAGCCCGGCATGTCCATGTGCATGGCTATGTTTGGACGATGTGTATCATCCATATAATGCCTGATATTGTTAGCATAAATCTTCAACTGCCATTGACTGATTTTTTTACTGGCCTGCTGATGATGTACACTAAGCGATGCAATTTTTGCTGTGGCATATCCAACATCCATCGGCAGGGCAGGGTAGCCAATATTCCAGCCATCATCTGCGATAATATCAGCTTTGTAATACGTGTATTTGTTTTGTTGAAATTTTGCAGAAAGCGAATAGTTGATTTTTTCATATTGCGAAAACGGAATCACTTCGCCTCCACCACTGCGGTAATTGCTGCTTTTGCGGTATGTTGCACTTGCCCTGAAAGCCCAACGTTCTTTTGCATAATTCAGCTTTGCTGATTCATAAAAACTTTTTGCTGCAGTCTGGTATCCACTGCTGATTGTTCCGCTGAATGGATGTGCAGTATTAAAATCAGGTTCTGCAATTTTCATGTTGATTGTACCGCCAACAGATGAGCCGGATAAAAATCCTTTACCTGCTGTTTGCACCTGCAGGTTATCAAGATTTAATGGTTCAATATAAATTGTTGCAGGGTCCATCCTGTCGGTACATGCACCATGTATGCGCATGCCATCAACCAATACATTTACCTGGCTGCTGCTGAAGGAACGGATGGATGCTTCCATACCGTAAGCACCTCTGCGCATCAATGATAATTCAGGTACACGTTCCATAATTTCTTCCAAGGTTGATGATTGATTGGAACGAAAGAAATTAACAAGATGCTGCTGATCAGTTTTCTTATTTCCATTCACAACAACTTCATTTAACTGAACAACTTTACTACTGTCAGTTTCGTTTAAAGTGATTTGTGCATTAAGCTGTAAACTCATCAAACAAAAAAGAACAACCGGGAAAATCTTTTGCATATAGAAAATATAAAGCAGGGAGACTGGCTCCCTGCATATTGATAGATTAAAATTCAACATCAAAATATTGAGTACTGTCGGCAACAGCTCCACCCGATGTAAAGTCAAGATTCAATCTCCACAAACCAGTCATGGTAAAGTTTACTTTTCCTTTATAATGACCATTGCCTATATGAACCGGATTTACATTGTTGGGTGAACCATGTCCCATGCTTGGCATTTCAGGTGTAAGCACAACAGAAAGACTGCTGTCGGCAGGCCAGCTCATCATCGATACTTTTTTGTAGACGGCAATTTCCATATCGTTGATGCCAACTTTTGGAGAAGAAGGTTCAATCAATGAAATGAAATATTTATTTCCATCATGCAGGGCAGTAAATGATTTCTGTCTTGATTTTGTTGGTTCGTTTACCGTAACAGGAAACGTAAAGCTTCCTTCTTTGCCGTTACTGTGGTTGTGCACAGTTGTTGTAACAGTCCATGATCCTCCCATAGACGACATCACAAATGTTACACTGCCGGTGAACAGATGATTCACAGCTTCTTCCGATGCGGGATTTTCAAAAGGAGCTGCATGTTTCATTGTGCCCATGTCCATTAATGGTGCTAAATGAATATGTGCATCATCAATACGTTTACCCGAAACAGAATCGTACAATGCAAAATAAAATTTTGTGTAGCCTGAAGTGATGGTTGTTTCTTTTGTATAAATCTCCACTTTGGCAGCTGCACCTGCAACATATCCTTCTGTGAGTTTGGTTAAACCTTTCACAGGATCAATATTTATGTCGTTGTTTTTTGTACAGGAACTTATAAGCACAAGAGCAGTTATGATGCTGCATGAAAACAGCAAAGTCAATTTTTTCATTTCAAATATTTTTAGGGGCATGATGCGGCAATGCAATTATGACATAACATGTCAATGCATTAGTCATCAGCTCTCAAATCATGATTAAAAGCAATAAGAATACAGGCTTTGCTTAATGCAAAGTGTTAAACAGAATGTTTATGCAACTGCTGCTGATGGTGGATGGAAAATTTCCTGCAGAAAGAGGTAAGAGTACTGGCAACTGAATTCAGGATTATAGCTGGAAACAATTGCTATTGAATGAATGGTATAACTGTAGGAATGAACAATACAGGGCGAAGTTTCTTTGATTTGTTTTTCCTGGATGGGTGTTTGCTGGTTTTGCTTTTCTTCGGCTTCACGGAGTTTACGTTTAAAAAAGCAACGTCCTTTACATCCAAGTTCGGGCCTGTTTTTGTTGATACAAAGTTTTTGGCTGATGTAGGCTCTGTTGGCATAAAACCAAATCGTCAGACCTGCAACATAAAATACCTGCAGGAATAACGTACAAAGCAATATAACAGCAATAACTTTTTTCACAGGGCAAATTTAAGTAAAGCAAAAGGTTAAAATATGCGTAGAATCATGTTTTTGAAAAAAAAGTGCTGCTTAAAATTTACTAACAATAGTTTTATTGAATAGAAATAGAAAATGGCCACGAATGCAGAATAATTATCCATGCATTCGTGGCCATAATATTAAATTCCTGGATAAGCGTTTAGTCTGTTTGTTTTCTTACTGCATATATCAGTTCATCAAGGAATTCGCCGTTTTTAAAAATATTTTTTTCAATTCTTGCTTCGAGTTTGAACCCCGCTTTTTCCAATACACGCTGTGAAGCTGCATTTGTTCCGTAAGGTCTTGCATAAATTCTTGTAATATCAAATATGCTGAAGCCAATTGGAACAATTTGTTTGATTGCTTCAGTAATGATTCCTTTTCCCCAATAGGGTTCTGCCAGCCAGTAACCCAGCTCGGCATTTTTGCACATGATATCTTTTTGCGGGTGAAGACCAATTGCACCAACAGCTTCACCATTTACATCAATGGCAAATATGTGAACAGGATCGTCCTGTGTAGCCATTGCAATAAAAGCTTTTGCATGGTCAACAGTATATGGATGCGGAAATGCGTCTGTAAGAAATTTTGCAATCTTGAAATTGTTGGCATGATGAACAAGACTGTCAACATCACTTACTTGAAAAGGCCGTAAAATGAAATTCATTTTATGAAGATTGATCAGTTAATAAATTAAAAGATGTTACCAGCTGCCACCGCCGCCGCCGCCAAAACCTCCACCTGAAAAACCGCCGCTGCCAAAGCTTCCGCCACTGCTGCCGCTGCTGCTGGGTGCGCTGTAAAATGTTTTGCTCATTTCATTCATTGAATGATCGAGGCTGTTTAAAAACATGTATGTGTTGAAGGTTGTGTAGTTGCCCGAATACCATGATGGAGGAGGAACATCCAATCCTTTCAGTTTGTCTTTCCATGTATCGGCCATATCAAATACAATTGCAAACGGCAGCACTTTATCAAAATAATGTTCATCTTCTTTCAGGAAAGTTGCCAGTCTGTCTTTCTCAACCGATTTAATAAATTCTTTAAAGCCTGCCAGTTTTTTATAGAGGTCATTTCCTTTCTCAGTTTTCTTCGACATTAATCCTCCAAAGACAACAATGATGATTCCGCTTATAATCAATGCAAGTGCAAACCAGAAAGGATCGCCCCAGAATTTGATCAATTGAAAAATACCAATGCCGGAAAATATCAGCCCAAGAAAAACAAAGAAGTAACCAAAGCCTCTTGAATATTTTACATAATAATCTGAACGATCGACTTCAGCTTCCAGTTCACTCTTTGCAGCATTCATTGTTTTGTACAATTTGTCTTTAAGGCTGCTTAATGCGACTGTTGAACCGCTCTCAAATATGCCATTAAATAATGTGCGTTCAAAAGTCATTGCCGAAGGAAGAAGATCTTTTACTTTGATGAATTCATATTCCTTGTTCTTCACCAATCCAAGCATTGCTTTTGTTTCCGTTTCCTTTACCTGCATGTAACCGCCTGCACCCCAGTAAGGAATTAATGCAGTAAGATCTCTTTTATCCAATCGCTCATCAATTACATAACCTGCTATACTTGGACTGACGTTACCGGGGGGATAAAATTCAGTTGTGATAGTGAGCTGTTCATCTTTTCCCCACCTGTTCCATATATAAAACATCAGGAAGAAAATAAGTATGGGCATGATGAGCCACATTAATCCACGCATCATGTAATTCTGCTTAATCAAAAATCCCTGTGGAAGAACAATGCCAATTGTTACAGCTTCATTTGATTGCAGCTGTGCAGTTGTATGCCCTGCAAATACCTGGTTGTTTACCCATGATGAAACGGTATTGTTTTCCTGCGAACCATACCTGCCTGTTGCAACAAAAAACGACGTGGTGTTTTTTAATGAATCATAAAGACGAACGGTGAAATTCACCGAATCAATCGTTGTTTCCCATTTATCGCCGATGACATTAAAATAAAGTTCAGACCGGTCTTTAAAAAAGTTGATGGCATTTAATAAACGGTAATGAATAATGTATTCCTGGTCGCCTTCAACATAGCGATCCTTATTGCCGATTTTAATTTCTTTATAATCGCCCTGGTTTGAAACAGAATAATCCCAGCCTTTTACACTGATATCTTCAATAATGGTTTTTGCATAACCATTTGATTCAAGCTGACGATCGGCTTTTTCTGTTCCTGCAGGCAGAGGTGCAAGAGCATATTTATAGGGGATGCTTCTGAAAAGTCCGTGGTGACTTTCAAAGAAATTAACATGAATGTCTTCCGTAATATCCAGCGATGCATCTTTGTTCACCTGAACATTTACATCGTACTGTTTAATGGTAAAACCTCCCTGAGCATTGGCAGCAAAGCTGATGGCAATGCAACAGAGAAGTTGCAGGCAGAATGTTTTCACTGATGGTGTTTTTAAAACTTAACTTCTACATTTTTTGCTTCTTCTTTGTTTTCCAGTTCAAAAAACTCACGGGCTTTAAAGCCGGTCATGTTTGCAACAAGCACACCGGGAAACTGTTGAATAGAAGTATTGAAATCACGCACAGTGGCGTTGTAATACCTGCGTGCACTACTGAGATCGGTTTCAATGTTTTGTAAAGCTGTTTGCAGTTCCAGGAATTGAGCATTGGCTTTCAGATCGGGGTAACTTTCTGCAATTGCCAATAAACCTCTTAAAGCACCGCCTAATTGCTGGTTGGCAGCAGCCATTCCTGCAACATCACCTGGAGCAACGGCAACGGCTGCATTACGTGCCTGAACAACTTTTTCCAATGTCTGGCTTTCATGTGCAGCATATCCTTTTACCGTATTCACAAGGTTGGGAATAAGATCAAAACGTTTTTTAAGGAACACACTGATATCGCTCCAGGCGTTATCAATTTTAATTTTTGCTTTTACCATTCCATTGTACATGCCAATGAACCATAAAACAAGCAATACAATGATACCGAGGATAATGAGGAGTGCCATTTTTATAAGTTTTATTCCGAAAGTTAGTGAACCTGCAGAGAAATATGATAATTATTTATGCTGTAAAAATATCAACCATTGTAATGTTGCATTGATGTTACATCCCTCAGGCGAGGTCGTCAGACGGAGCTTATTCCAAATAAACAGGCCTGCTGTTATAAACAGCAGGCCTTTCATATCTTAATAATCCAATAAATCTTATAAATCCCGGTTCAGACGATTAAATATCAATTGCTTCACCGTAAGCAGCTGCAGTTGCTTCCTTCACTGCTTCGCTCATTGTCGGGTGGGGGTGAACTGCATTTAAGATTTCATGATAAGTTGTTTCAAGTTTTCTTGCAACAACCACTTCAGCAATCATATCAGTAACGCCAACACCAATCATGTGTGCACCGAGGAACTCACCATACTTTGCATCGAAGATTACTTTTACAAAACCTTCAGTTGATCCTGCAGCACTTGCTTTACCACTCGCCATGAACGGAAACTTACCAATCTTCACTTCATAACCTGCATCTTTCGCTGCTTTTTCGGTGTAACCAACGCTGGCAATTTCAGGAGTGCAATAAGTACAACCGGGAATGTTGTTGTAATCCATTGCTTCAGGTGTGTGATGGTATTTCTTTTCGAGGTAACCAATATGTTCTGCAGCATTGATTCCTTCTTTACCTGCAACGTGTGCAAGAGCCTGGCCGGGAGAGCAATCACCAATAGCATAAATACCTGGAACATTTGTTTGCTGGTATTTATCAACAACAATTTTTCCTTTTTCGGTTTTAATACCATTTTCTTCCAGTCCAATATTTTCAATATTGGCAACAACACCTGCAGCACTTAACAGGATGTCTGCTTCCAGTGTTATTTCGCCTGTTTGTGTTTTTACTTTTGCTTTTACACCGGCACCACTTGTATCAACGCTTGTAACTTCAGCATTGGTCATAATGGTAATGCCTTTTTTTCTGAATTGCTTGTCCAGTTCTTTTGAAATTTCTTCATCTTCAACCGGTACAACTCTCGGCATAAATTCAACAATCGTGATTTTAGTACCCATGCTGTTGTAGAAATCAGCAAACTCAACACCAATTGCACCACTACCTACAACAATCATTGATTTAGGTTGCTCAGGAAGAACCATTGCTTCACGATAGCCAATGATTTTCTTTCCATCCTGCGGCATGGAAGGCAACTGACGGCTGCGGCCACCTGTTGCAATCACAATGTATTTACCTTCAACAATGCTTTTTGTTCCATCAGCAGCAGTTACTTCCAGTTTGCCTTTGCCGGCAATTTTTCCGTAACCCATAATCACATCAATCTTGTTCTTCTTCATCAGGAACTGAACACCCTTGCTCATTTTATCGGCAACACCACGGCTGCGTTTTACCACTGCACCAAAATCGTGCTGTACACCTGTTGCAGTAATACCGTAGTTGTTACTGTGTTTTAAATATTCGTACACCTGTGCACTTTTCAATAATGCTTTGGTGGGAATACAACCCCAGTTTAAACAAACACCGCCAAGACTTTCTTTTTCTACAATTGCTACTTTAAAGCCGAGTTGTGATGCACGGATAGCAGCAGGATAACCACCAGGTCCGCTACCGAGAACAATTACATCGTATGCCATATGATTTAATTGAAAATTTAGTATTGATAATTGATTATTGCCGGCTGCGAAGGTAGTTGATGTGGGGGAAACGGCAAAAAAGCCACCTGCTGCAGGTGTATGTAATTACTTCATCGTTTGCGTTGTTACAACATGAATGTTTATTTTCACATAATATGAGAAAAATAGTTCTGTTCAGCTGTTTATTCATGCTGAGTATTGAGTGCTTTGCACAGGCCGATAATGAAATACAGGTGTATGCATCGCCAACCATTCCAAAAAAGCAAACAATAGTTGAGTTGCACAGCAACTACACGTTCAGCGGAATGAAAAACCTGCCTGATCCAAAATCGGCACGATGGACAAACGAAACACTTGAAATAACCACTGGTCTTGCGGCCAATATTGAACTGGGCTTTTACACATTCACCGGTTTCAATCCTTCGGGGCAGTACCAATATCTCGGTAGCCAGGTAAGGCCAAGAATTACAGTTCCGCAAAAATGGGGTTGGAAAGTAGGGACGAGTTTATCGGCTGAGTTTGGCTTCTTCAGACCGGATATTGCAAGTCCGTTTAACTGGCAGGGTGAAATACGGCCGATTTTTGATAAAACCATCAACAACTTTTATCTCTCCTTTAATCCCAACGTTGAATTTGTTTTAACGGGCGATGATAAGCACTGGGGCTTAACGCCACAGTTAAAAGCTGTTTATACCATCAAACAAAAAGTTGGTGTTGGGCTTGAATATTATGCAGCACCGGGAACGTTCAGGAAAATGGAACCGATCAGTCAGCAGGAACATTTGCTGGGGCCAATGCTTGATTTGTACATAAATCCCAAATGGGAAGTGAATACCGGTTTTCTTTTTGGATTAACCGAAGGTTCAAACCAGCGTATATTTAAACTGTTGCTGGGACGAAGGTTTGGTAAATAAATGCACGACTTTTGCATAGCTATAACATTTCTGTTTTGTAATCGTTAAAGCTTGGATTGATATTTGAAAAAGAAAATAAACAATTGCTGCAACCGTTAATTGCACAGCAAGATTTACATTTGTTTAAAACCACCGTATAAACATGGATTTATTTCTTCTCCAGGTTCAGAACGCAGTTGATACACTGAACAAAGCCGCAACCACACAACCCGTTGCTCCCAAAGAGATGCATATTATTGATATGATGATCAAGGCAGGATGGATCATGATTCCACTGGCGATCCTCAGTATTGCAACCATCTATGTGTTTGTTGAACGCTGGCTGGCGATTAAAAAGGCAACAGAAGTTGATGGGAATTTCATGAACATCATCCGTGATAACATCATTAGCGGCAACGTTACTGCTGCAAGAAATTTTGCACGTAACACAGCTAATCCTGTTGGCCGTATGATTGATAAAGGTTTGCAGCGTATTGGAAAACCCATCGATTATATTGAAAGCAACATGGAAAATGTGGCCCAGCTTGAAATGTATAAACTGGAACGCAACGTAAACGTACTGGCTGTAATTTCCAAGATTGCACCCATTTTTGGTTTCGTTGGTACGCTGGTGGGTTTGATGCAGCTGTTCTTTAACATCAATGCAACCGGTGAATATGAACTGAGTACCATTGCCGGCGGTATCTATACAAAACTGATTACATCCATCAGCGGTTTGTTGATTGGTTTAATTGCCTACCTGTGTCATAATATCCTGCACACACAGGTTGAAAAAGCTGCCAACAAAATGGAAGCAGCCGCTGCCGATTTCTTAGATGTGTTACAGGAACCAACCCGTTAAACCGAACAGGAATGAATCTCAGAAAAACAAGAGCTGAATCATCCGAAGTGTTTACAGATGCGTTGAACGACATCCTGTTCATTCTTTTGATGTTCTTTTTGATCGTATCCACACTGGCCAATCCCAATGTGCGCAAAGCATCATTGCCAAAAGCCAAAAGCAATACAAGAAGCAAGCAAACGGTGGTGGTTACTATTGATGCAACCAATCATTTTTATGTTGGATCGCAGCCAATAGAACCAATTATGATGGATAGTACTTTGTCACAAATCATCCGCAGCAAACGTACAAGCGGTGAAGAAGTAAGTATTGTGATCAATGCCGACCGCAGTGCTACAATTGAAAGTTTTGCAGCTGTTCTTCGTGCTGCCGACAGGCTTGGCGTAAAAGCAGTGATGAGCGTGGATAAGAAGGGAGTGCAGTAAAACAGTCGATAGTAATAAGTAGATAGTTGTTAGTAGTGAAACGGCTATCGGCTAAGAGCTAACGGCTAATGACTTGCCTTTATCATCCGCTCATTTCCACTCATATCTTTTTTTAATTCAACATTAAATCCTTTCTGTTCAAATAAAGCTGCAGTTTCTTTTCCCAGCAATTGGTTGATTTCAACAAACACAGCTCCATTCTTATTTAAATGCTGCAAAGCAAAGTCTGCTATTTTGCGGTAGAATAACAAGCCATCTTCATCCGGCACAAACAATGCCGTATGTGGTTCGTGTTCCAGCACATTCTTGTGAATTGTATCAGCTTCGCTTGATTTGATATAAGGAGGATTGCTGATGATGAAATCGTAATTGCCCAGTTGTTTCCAGTTGTCTTCACTCAGAAAATCAACAGTCTGGAACTTAACTTCAACTTCATTCAGTTTTGCATTTGCTGCTGCTGTTTGTAATGCTTCACTGCTTACATCAATTGCTGAAACATCTGCATGAGGTAATTTCTTTTTGATGGTAATAGGAATACAACCACTGCCGGTTCCGATGTCGAGAATGGTGAATGGTGAATGGTCAATGGTGAATGCATGGTTTTCTTCAGACGGGGGCGTCAGACGAGGCTTGTTTTGTTCGCTTACTGCTGTACTTCTTACATCGTACATCTTACTCCGTACATCTTTCAACACCCAATCAACCAACTCTTCTGTTTCAGGTCTCGGTATCAGTACCGATTCATTTACTTCAAACTTCAGATCGTAAAACCATGCTTCGTTCAACACATATTGTACAGGCCGGTGCTGTAACAGTTCCGTTGTCATCTCTTTCAGCTTTGCTTCATCATCCAGTAATTGATTGACTGCATCTGCACGTTGCTTCCTGTTTAAACCGCTGAGTTTTTCCAGTACAAGTTCTGTAATAGCAGCAGCTTCATTTTTATCGTAAATGGTTTGTAACTGATCAACCAGGAATTGATATGCTTGCTGTAAAGTCATGCTTCGAAATTACGTTAATTACGAATCAGTTATTTTTGCAGGCTCGCATGACTTTAGACGAACGATATATGCACCGTTGTATTGAACTTGCACAAAAGGGCAGGGGCTTTGTTGCACCTAACCCGATGGTAGGTTCGGTACTTGTTTATAAGGATGAAATTATTGCTGAAGGCTGGCACCGGCAATACGGTGAAGCACATGCTGAAGTGAATTGCATCAATGAAGCAATTGCAAAAGGTTATGCCGACAAGTTTCCCCAATCAACATTGTATGTATCGCTGGAGCCTTGTGCCCATTTTGGTAAAACTCCACCATGCAGTAATCTCATTATTGAAAAGAAAATTCCAAAGGTGGTGATTGGTTGCAGGGATCCGTTTCCGGAAGTGAATGGAAAGGGAATAGAAAAGCTGCATGCTGCAGGAGTTGAAACAATTGTTGATGTGCTGAAAAAAGAATGTGTGGAGCTGAATAAACGCTTCTTTACATTTCACCAGCAACATCGTCCATACATTCTGCTTAAATGGGCACAAACCTCCGATCAGAAGATGGCTGGTAGTTCAACCGACCGTTTATTCATCAGCAATGAATTTTCCAACAGGCTTGTTCATCAGTGGCGCAGCGAAGAAGCTGCCATACTTGTTGGTACCAATACTGCTTTGCTGGATGATCCGCAACTTACTAACCGTTACTGGCAGGGAAAACAACCAATGCGTTTGGTATTGGATAAAACATTACGTTTGCCGCAATCATTGAAACTGTTTAACAGTGAAGCTTCAACCATTGTATTCAATTTGCTGAAAACGGAAGATGCCGGACAGGTGAAATACCATCAGCTGAAAAATGAAAAAAATCTGTTGCAGGAAATGATGGATGCTTTGTATGAACTGAACATTCAGAGTGTGCTGGTGGAAGGCGGGGCAACATTGTTGCAGCATTTCATTGATGCGGATTTGTGGGATGAGGCAAGGGTTATTCAGAATGAGCAGTTGCAAATTGGTGAAGGACTTTCAGTACCTGTGCTGAAGAATCAGCTGCTCCTGGAAAAAGAACAGCTTCAGGCAGATACTATTTATTATTACGTTAACCAAAACTGATATTGTGATCTTTTTAATTCTTTCAATTGTTCTTACTTCATGGCTTACTCTTTCGTTTAAGATTGTTGAACGGTTTCGTATTAATACATTTCAATCGGTTGTATTTAATTATGTGGCTTGCGTTGTTACTGGTTCATTTGTAAACGGATCATTTCCTGTTTCATCTTCATCCGTAAACGAAAGTTGGTTTAAGTGGTCGCTCATTATGGGGCTTACATTTATTACCTTGTTTAATCTTATTGGATTTACAACACAAAAACTTGGCGTTGCAGTTGTATCGGTTGCAAATAAACTGTCGCTGGTAGTGCCGTTTATCTTTTCTATTTACCTGTACAATGAGCAGACAACCTGGTTAAAAATTGTTGGTATCGTCATTGCACTTGCTGCTGTATTGTTTACCTGTTGGCCGGCACCACATACTGGCGATGAAGCAAAAGGAAAAAGAAACCTGTTGCTGCTGTTATTACCGGTTGTGATTTTCTTTGGCAGTGGGTTGCTCGATACAATGATTAAATATGTACAAAACAGTTTTCTTGATGAGCATAATAAAGACACTTATCTCATTACTTCCTTCAGCGTGGCAGCATTACTCGGACTGATTGCAATGATTGTGATGATTGCAAGAGGAAAGATGAAGTTTGAACCAAAAGCCATTGCAGCAGGTTTTATGATTGGTGTACCCAATTATTTTTCCATCTGGTGTCTTGTGCGTGTGTTGAAAGATTATACTGGCAACAGTTCGGCAATCATTCCAATTAACAATATGGGTGTGGTACTGTTCAGTACAGTTGCTGCATGGATTTTATTCAAAGAACAATTAACCAAAACAAACTGGCTGGGTATTGCACTTTCAGTAGCAGCCATTGCTTTAATCGCATTCGGGTAACCGAAACAATAACATGAGCCAGGAATTTTATAATACCATTTCACAGCCGGTAGTGGCGGAGTTTAAAGACAGGGGCAGCCGTTTCCTCGCTTATGCTTATCCGCTTGCTTCGGTGGAGGAGTTTAAGGAAAAGCTGAAAGAGTTAAAAGAAGAACATCACAAAGCTGTTCATCATTGTTTTGCTTACAGGCTGGGAACGGATGGTAACTTTTTTCGTGTAAGTGATGATGGAGAACCATCAGGCAGTGCAGGTAAACCAATCCTCGGGCAGATTGACAGTAAAGAATTAACGGATGTGCTTGTTATTGTTGTGCGTTATTTTGGCGGAACATTACTTGGTGTTCCCGGTTTAATCAACGCATACAAAACAGCAACTTCGCTTGCGTTGCAAACAACTCCCATCATTCAGAAGCAGGTGGAGGTGACGTATAAACTTCATTTCGATTATACAAAGATGAATGATGTGATGATGATCCTGAAACAGTACAACTGCACTATTCTTAAACAGGAATCAAACCTGTTTTGCGATATTGAAGCAGGTATTCCTAAAAGCAGGCTGGAAGAAGTGCTGTACAGGTTTAAAGATCTGCACACAGTTGAAATCAGGAAAGCTTCCTGAATATTAAGCTTTGCCGGTTAATTTATACACCAGCAACCCAACAACTTCTTTTAAATAAATATCCCAGTTGTAAAACGAAGAAGTGGAAGGCGTAATTACTCCGGGGAAATCCTGCGGATTATTAATCACATTATAATTACAGGGATAAGCAATCGTTTCAAGTCCGGCTTTGGTAAACACCTGCTGCGAACGTTTCATATGCATGGCTGAAGTAATCAGCAGGTAGGGGCCTTTTATCTGCAACGAATCAAGTAGCTTTTTTGTATTGGTTGCATTTTCATACGTATTCCTGCTCTGGTTTTCGCTGAGGATATCAGCAACCGGAATACCCATTTCCTGCAGCTGCTCTTTTACAAAATCAGCTTCTTTATATTCCTGCCGTTTAATACTGCCGCTGCCGCCCGTGATCAGAATTTTTTTAATACGTCCTGTTTTGTACAAACGTACGGCCTGTATAAACCTGTCGCTGGCTGCACCATAAAATCCCTCTTTGCTTTTAAATTCAAATCCAACAAATCCTGCAAGTAAAATGCCAGTTGGGTATTGTTCGTTAACGGTAAATGTTTTTTGCGGTGTCTGCCAATGCAGCATCAGTTTGTAAATGATGTAAGGATTGGAAAAAAACAAAAACCAGCAGGTGGTGAAAATGATCCATCTTCTCTTTTTCTGCTGATCTTTCCGTATGAAACAGATAAGCACAAAAACCAGCAGCCAGTTAAATGGCGAAAGAAGAAAATTCAAAACTTTTGACAGGATGAAAAACATGGGATGAAGATAAATATTTATGCAAACTGTTGTGCTGAGTTTTTTAGTTGAATTTTTAGCAGGAAATTTGCTGTGAAATCTGGAAGAAAAACAAATTGAAATGAAACATACTCTCCTTGCGGCCATATTTGTGTTTAGTTTAGTGTGCAACCTGGATGCCCAGTTAAAAGCAAAGGCAGACTGTGGTTTAATGACTGTGGATGTTTTTAAAGGATGGATTAACCAGGCAAAGCCGGATGATGATCCTGAGCAGATCAAAGTAAAACTGCCTTGTTTTTCTTCGGTTGATAAAGAAGGAAATGAATCAAAATGCGGTGGTGGTGTTTATTATGCCGATAAAGGACTTACTTTTTTTACACAGCGTGATTACCTGGTGATTGATGAAAAGTTTAAAGGGAAAATGAATGCTGCTGTGATGGGAGCGAAGTCGGATGCGTTGTTTTCAATATTGGGAAATCCAAAAGTGAAAGATGCAAACTGGGAAGCATACCAGATGGCTTACGGAACAATGATTGTTTATTACAACACAAAGGGACTTGTAAATAAAATTATCATCAGTACAAAAACAACTGATGAGATACAATTGTGCGATCAGTAACAGCTGATTGATATTTCACTTTCACATCTTTAAGAATAATTGTAAATTTGCGCATCATTGTGCAGCGAATCCTGCTATTCCATGTGTAGATATATCCATTCACAACTCTGCTGAACCCCGGAATCTATTTACATGTAATGCTCTATCTCCGCATACTTTTTTTGTTTTTACAATTGAACTGAACTGATCATGAGTACAACATCCGTATTGCGTCCCAAGCTATTTCACACATTGAAAACCTACGACCGGCAGCAATTTGCAAGAGATGCCATGTCGGGAGTAATTGTAGGTATTGTGGCTATTCCGCTTGCTATTGCATTTGCCATTGCTTCAGGTGTTTCGCCCGATAAAGGTTTGTTTACTGCTGTTATTGCCGGTTTCATGATTTCTCTGTTAGGAGGAAGCCGTGTGCAGATTGGTGGACCAACAGGTGCATTTATTGTTATTGTTTACGGCATTGTTCAACAATATGGAATCAGCGGATTAATCATTGCAACGTTTATTGCAGGTGTTATGCTTATCCTGATGGGACTTGCACGGCTTGGTGCAGTAATCAAGTTCATTCCTCATCCGTTGATTGTTGGTTTTACAAGTGGTATTGCATTAATTATATTTTCATCGCAGGTAAAAGATTTTCTTGGATTGAAAATGGGAGCAGTGCCTGCTGAGTTCACTGATAAATGGGTGAGCTTTGCGCAGAATATTGAAACGGTAAATCTTTATGCAGTCGGAATTGCTGTAGCAACTGTGCTGATTATTATGCTGTGGCCAAAGATCACACATAAAATTCCCGGGTCACTTATTGCCATCATTCTTACAACCGTTGCTGTTTACTTTTTGAAATTTCCTGTTGAAACTATTGGCAGCAAGTTTGGCGAAATACCATCTTCATTACCAAGCCCGGTTGTACCAAAGATTGATTTTGCAACCATCCGTAAATTAATTCAACCTGCATTTACCATTGCATTGCTTGGTGGTATTGAATCGTTACTATCATGTGTTGTGGCTGATGGTATGATTGGTAGTAAAACTCGCAACAATATGGAACTGATAGCGCAGGGTGTTGCCAATATTTTCTCTTCCATGTTTGGCGGAATACCTGCAACCGGTGCCATTGCACGTACTGTAACCAATGTAAAAAATGGAGGCAGAACTCCTGTTGCCGGAATAATTCATGCTATTACATTATTGTTCATCATGCTGTTCTTTGGTAAATGGGCAACTTATATTCCTATGCCAACGCTGGCAGGTGTGCTTGTTGTTGTGGCATATAACATGAGTGAATGGGAAAATTTCCGTTCAGTTTTAAAGGGGCCAAGAAATGACAGTATTATTCTTCTCACTACTTTTTTCCTGACGGTGTTTATTGATCTGACTGTTGCTATTGAAATCGGAATGGTTTTGGCAGCCTTCCTGTTTATGCGTAAAATGATCCAGTCGAGTGAAGTAAGTATTCTTTCTGAGCAGGTGAATGAAGATGATGATAACGAAGAAGAACTGCTGCTCATCAGTTCTAAGATTCCCAAAGATGTAGAAGTGTTTGAAATTACCGGTCCGTTGTTTTTTGGCGCAGCACACAAGTTTACCGATGCAATCAAGTTTATTGAAAAGAAACCGAAAGTGCTCATCATACGCATGCGTTATGTGCCCATGATTGATCAAACGGGTATTCATGCACTGGAAGAAGTGTTTAAGGAAGTGAAACAAAGAGGCATTAAAGTGATCTTGTCTGAAGTGAACAGTGAAATGCTGAAGAAAGAATTACAGGACGCAAGATTACTCTTTGCCATTGGTAAAGCCAATGTAACGGATACATTTGATAAAGCATTGGAGCGTTGCACAATACTGCTGGAAGAAATCAAACAATCAAAAAACCACACGGTTTAATGTTTGTTTTACAACAGTCCTTTATCAGGGAAATCCTGGTAACCCCATTCGTCTTCACCTAATTCTTTGCCATTGTACGTTCCGTACCTGATGACTGTTATTGCAAGCCAAACAAGCATGGCTGGCGATAAGACAAAAAGTATGGCTGAAACATCTGCAAAAAAATCAGATTGCAGAAAAACAAGGTAAGCCAGCAAGTACACTGTTGCTCCAATTGCTGCAAAAGAAGATTTGCTGATCATAACTTCACATTTACTTACTTATAACAAATGCCGGGCCGTGTTTGTTGCGGAAAAATCAACTATGATTTCTTTTGTGAGCTTTTTAAGAGAATCCGGATTAACAGTAAAATAAAACCAGTTATCAGCAGCAGGAAAGAAATACCTGTAAATATCCATTTGGCAGAAGATGCTGCAGAACCAATTGATGCATTTTGTGCAGTAATTGAAGGGTAGTGCCGCAGCATGTATAATGTGTTGAAATTCTCGGTAAAATCTGCAAGCATGATAATGAACGGCAGTAATAAAAATAACTGCCAGCGTTTACTCTGCAGTTCAAGCTTGCGTATAAGAAATGTAAATAACAACAGTAACAGCAACGTATAAATAATGGGGTAGATGCTGTCGATTATGCTAATTCCTTTGTAATAAGCCGATCGTCCATCGCTGCCCATGTCATCAAAGAGATTTTTTACCTCAGTTTGTGAATAGTGCATACGCAAGTCAAGCGGCTTTAATTCCTGCCCGTCTTTTTTTACTGCCGCAGATGGAAACAAAACAAGGTTAAAAAACAAAACTGCTGCCATTAATGTAATAACTACATACCCGTTTGCCAGTTGATGAAGGATTCTTTTCATTTCTTTCTCTTGTTCTGAAAAATTAAATTATTTTAGATATTAATGCTATAAAATTTTTAAAACATGAAAAAACCACTTTCGATTGACGAATACATTGCTCAGTTCCCGGCTGATATCCAGGAACTGCTTCAGCAGGTGCGTACAGCAGTCCAGCAAGCGGCTCCTTCCGCAAAGGAAGTGATCAGTTATGGCATGCCTGCTTTTAAACAAAACAGTGTACTCGTATTTTTTGCCGCTAACAAAAACCATATCGGTTTTTATCCAACAGGTGCAGGAATTGAAGCCTTTAAAGATCAACTGGGTGCTTACCAGTTTTCAAAAGGAGCAATCCAGTTTCCTCTTGATAAAAAAATGCCGTTGGCATTGATTAAAAAGATTGTGAAGTTCAGGGTGAAACAGGATGCTGAAATGGCATCGCTGAAGAAAAAGAAATAATCCTCCCATTCATTTTTGCTTTCTGAATTGAAATTTTGCTGCAATGATTTCAGGCAATACCTTTATTGCTATCTGAAAATCTTTCTGTTTACGTTCAAAAAATAATGTTCATGAAAGCGCTTGCTGTATTAAAACTTGTCCTTCTTCTTCTTTTTTTTCAAACTGTCCAGGCAAAGGAATATGAATTAAAAAGTCCGTCAGGAAATAATGTTGTAAAAATAAATTGCGACGGAAAAATTGCTGTAAAACTTTTTAACCGCCAGGCAGAGGTGTTGAATATCAGCGATATTTCGTTGCAGGTAACAGGTATGGGATGGTTAAATGAAAATGCAACAGTTACAAAAGCAGTCAACACATCCGGCAACAATATTATTACTCCTGATGTGCCTGTAAAATTTAAAACAATCAAAGATCAGTACAATCAGCTGGAGCTTGTGTTTAAAAACAAATACAGCATCATCTTCCGTTTGTATGATAATGGTTTTGCGTATCGTTTCGTTACACGTTTTTCAACACCTGATATAATTGTTGAAAATGAAAAGCTGCAATTCAATGTTACTGATGGAAAGAATAGCTGGTGGCCTTACGAATACAGTGATAAACGAAGTCCTTTTCAATCGCACTATGAATATTGCTTCAAAGACATTGCTTACAATAATATCAGCGATACGATTGTAGGATTGCCAGTTCCATTTACTTCAGTGAACGGTGCTAAGATTGTGTTTACAGAATCGGATTTGTTTGATTATCCCAATTTGTTTGTACAAAAACAGGGAACAATCAATGCTGTATTTCCTCATCCCATTGCTGAACAGGAACTGGTAGGTGATCGTTCAGTTCGGATTAAAAAAGAAGCAGAGTATATCGCATCAACAACCGGGCAAAGAACCTTCCCCTGGCGTTTGTGGATGATTAATGATGATGATGCTGGATTGTTTACCAACACATTGGTATATCAGCTGGCAACTCCATCTAAACTTACTGATGCAAGCTGGATTAAACCCGGTAAAGTTGCATGGGATTGGTGGAACGATAATAATATTTTCGGTGTGTCTTTTAAATCAGGGATTAACAACAATACGTACAAGTATTATATCGACTTCGCAGCAAAATACGGACTTGATTATATTCTGCTTGATGAAGGATGGACAAAAACAACACTTGATCTGCTTCATCCAAATCCCGAAATTAATGTGCCGGAACTTGTTGCTTACGGTAAAGAAAAAAATGTAGGCGTTATTTTATGGGTATTGTGGAATCCATTAAATGATAAGATGGATGAAATACTTGATCTCTATCAAAACTGGGGCGTAAAAGGTATTAAGGTTGATTTTATGGCCCGTGGAGAACAATACATGGTAAACTTTTACAGCCGCACTGCTGAAGCTTGTGCCAAGCGCAAACTGATGGTTGATTTTCATGGTGCGTACAAGCCAACAGGTCTGCACCGTACTTACCCGAATGTAATTTCATTTGAAGGTGTGCATGGAATGGAAAACAGTAAATGGGAAGCCACTATTACACCTGAGCATAATACCGTATTGCCATTTACAAGAATGATGGCTGGCCCCATGGATTATACACCGGGTGCAATGCGTAATGCAAACAAAGAAAATTTCAGGGATGTATTTTCTCAACCAATGAGTATGGGTACCCGTGCACACCAGGCTGCCTTGTATGCAATCTTTGAAAGTCCGTTGCAGATGCTGGCTGATAATCCTTCCAATTATTTAAGAGAGCCCGAATACACAAAGTTTCTTTCAGCATTTCCAACAACATGGGATGATACAAAAGTGTTGTATGCCGAAGCAGGAAAGATTGTGGTTGTTGCACGTAAGCATGGCGATAGCTGGTATATTGGCGGCATCACCAATTGGTCGGCTGTTACAAAAAATATCAAACTTGATTTCTTGGGTGAAGGAAGATATATCATGCAATTGCTGCAGGATGGAGTAAATGCTGATAGAATGGCTGAAGATCATACATTAACTGAACGAAACGTTACGGCAAAAGATGCTTTTGATGTTGTAATGAGTTCAGGTGGAGGATTTGCTGCTGTATTAACCCCGGTAAAATAAATCAGGCTCAATCAAAATAAAAAAGCCCCTGTAAAACAGGGGCTTTTTATTTTGGCGGAGAGAGAGGGATTCGAACCCCCGGACCTGTGACAGTCAACGGTTTTCAAGACCGCCGCATTCGACCGCTCTGCCATCTCTCCGCGGCAAAAGTAAGGTTACAGATTTTATCTCCCAAATTCTTATAAAAAAGAAAAAAGAAGGGCGGCTGAAACAGCCGCCCACAAAGGATTTCAGCGAAAAAAAATTTTATTATTTTGACTCGTTTTCTTCTATTTTATCCACCACAACCACCAGATCTTTCAGACTTACAGTAATCGGGATCGTACCTAATTGCACCACCGCATTCTTGCCCCTGATTTCTTTTACAATACCTACCTGGCGGTTACGGGTCATTTTTACTTTAACCCCGGGAACAATATCCCCGCCAACTTCAGTAAACTTTTCGTTGAGCTTTTTATCTTTCTTTTCAGCCACTTGTTTTTGTCGCTGATCAAAGAGCAGGGCATTAATCTGCTTCATTACCTCGGTTTTGTTATCGCTGCGTTTCCATTCCTGTACAATGGCTTTCAGCTTGCGGTCCATATCCTTGAGGTAGGCAAGACGGTCTTCGGTAATTTTATTCTGTTGTTTTAATAATTCAACCTGCTGCTGATGCTTTTCTTTGTTCAGCACCTGTTCCATTTCCTTCTTCAGCCGTTCGTTTTCTTTCAGCAGGCGATGCAAATCTTTTTCTTTCTTTTCAATCTGCCGCAGATCGCTTTCAGCCGAGTTCAACAGTTTGTCTAAACGGAAATGATCTTCATCCACCAGCTTTCTTGCACGGTCAATTAATTGTTTGCTCAAACCAATCCGTTCAGCAATAGCGAAGGTGTATGAACTTCCAGGTTTACCAAGAATAAGTTTATAAAGTGGCTGCAGACTTTTTTCATCAAAACTCATTGCACCGTTAATAATACCCGGTGTATGATTAGCCATTACCTTCAGGTTGAGGTAATGCGTTGTAACAATTCCCAGCGAATGTTTTTTTACCAGCTCCTGCAGAATCACTTCGGCAAAAGCACCACCAAGATTAGGGTCACTTCCGCTACCCAGTTCATCAATGAAAAACAAAGTGCGGCCATTGGCTGTTTCCATGAAATGTTTCATGTGCAGCAAGTGACTGCTGTAAGTGCTGAGATCATATTCAATACTCTGCGTATCGCCGATATGAATCATGATTTGTTTGAAAATGCCAAACTCACTATCAGGATGTACCGGCACAAGCAAACCGCTTTGCACCATCAACTGCATCAGTCCAACGGTTTTCATTGTTACCGTTTTACCACCGGCGTTAGGGCCAGAGATCACCAGTATTCTGCTTTTTTCATCAAGACGGATATTGGTGGGAATGGTTTCTTTCTGATTTTTCCTGTTATACAATAACAGTAATGGGTGATATGCATTACGCAGCTGAATAATGGCTTTATCCGTAAGCATGGGATAATTGGCCTGCATATCAACACCCAGCTTTGCCTTAGCACGGATGAAATCATATTCACCCAGAATGGTATGATAAGTTGTGAGCAGTGAAGCATACACCGAAAGCTTTTGTGTTAATTCACGCAGGATGCGGTACACTTCACGCTTTTCATCATTTTCCAGGCTGAAGATATCGTTGTTCAGTTCAATGGTTTCTTCCGGCTCAATAAAAACGGTTCTTCTTGTTTCGCTTTCGCCATGAAGAATACCTTTCACCTGTCGTTTCTGTTCAGCATAAAGGGCAACAACCCTTCTGCCGCTCAGGAACGATTCTTCAATATCTGCCACATATCCCTGCTTCTGCAATTTCTTCAATACCTTTTCAAATTCACGGCGAAGTTCATTGCGCTTCCGGTATAAATTCATGCGGATGTTGCTTAACTCTTCGCTTGCATCATCCTTTACAATTCCTGTTGAATCGAGCACATCATCAATCAGCTCAAGAATTACTTTTTCAAAATATGTTCCTTCAATTACATTGGTTAAAGCAGGGTAGGCGCTTCTCCTGTCTGCATCAAACCAGCGGAAAATGCTTTGTGTGTTTTCTGCCAGCTTGCGGATCTGCATCAACTGTTCCTCTGTAAGCACCGCACCAGGAATAGACAACAGCTTTAATTCACGGGAAAGATTGAGAATATAATCGGTAGGAAAATATTGCCCCTGCTGCTGCAGCAACATCATTTCATAACTCTGCTGCAGTTCCAGTTGAATGTATTCTTTACGGGTATGGATACGCAGGTTCTGAGCTTTGTCTTTGGCATATTCAGTTTTACAATGCTCGTATAACAAAGCCTTTACTTTATCAAATTCCAGCTGCACAAGTGCAGAATCGGGGAAAAATTTAATCACCTGCTCAATCCTTTTTTGTTGCCGGCAAAGGTAATTCTTTTGAGCAAAGCCGGTAGCTATTAGCCGATAGCCGATAGCCAGTAGTGAATATGCAGTTGCTAAGCACTACCCACTAACTACTACCGGCTTCTTCAACATTCGTTAAAGCAATTTTAAAACGCTTTGCTAAAACTTCAACAAACTGGTTATGGCGTAATTTTCGCCGTATATTGCAAGTTGCCAAAAAACAAACGATATGTGGAGTAAATTCTTAATGAGTATTTCAGTAGCTATCGGCTCGTTTTATTTTTTTGCGTGTACAACAGGTGAAAGTAAAAACAGGATTATGAACGACGATACAAGTACGAATGCATTTACTGATACTGCTACTTTTGGTGGCGGTTGTTTCTGGTGTACGGAAGCTGTTTTTCAGCAGGTGGATGGTGTGCTGAAAGTAAGCAGCGGTTATTGTGGCGGACATGTAAAGAATCCGACTTACGAGCAGGTGAGCAGCAAAACCACCGGTCATGCAGAAGTAACACAGATCATTTTTGATCCGGCAAAAGTATCATTTGATGAGTTGCTGGAAATCTTCTGGAAAACACATGATCCCACAACCTTAAACAGACAAGGCAATGATGTTGGCCCGCAGTACAGGAGTGTGATTTTTTACCACAATGCCCAGCAAAAAGAAAAAGCTGAAAAGTATAAAACTGAACTGGATAAAAGTGGTGCATTTGATAAGCCCATTGTAACTTCCATTGAGCCTTATCATAATTATTACGAAGCGGAGGATTATCACCAGAATTATTACAACCTCAACAAGAATTCAAATCCTTATTGTTACTACGTGATTAAACCCAAGCTGGAAAAGTTTGAAAAAGTGTTTAAAAACAAAATGAAAAAGAATTAACCTGGTTGTTTCAATAAAAGAAAGGGCGTGCCGAAGGCACGCCCTTTCTTTATTTTAAAACTTTATCAAAGCATCTCTACAATTTTTGTTTCGGGCATTTGTGCATTACGCATGGAAATGCTTCTTACAGCAGCAGCTGTAAAATCTTCAAATGCTTTTTTGGTAATTTCTTCATCACCAGCCATAACAGGTTTGCCGTTATCGCCACCTTCACGGATGCTTTGTACAATCGGAATCTGTCCGAGGAAATTCAGTTCAAATTCATCTGCCAGTTTTTTACCACCTTCCTTACCAAAGATGTAGTACTTGTTATTCGGTAATTCAGCAGGAGTGAAGTAAGCCATGTTTTCAACCAGGCCAATAATCGGCACTTTAATCTGCGCCTGGCCAAACATTGCAACTGCTTTCTTGGCATCAGCCAATGCAATATCCTGCGGTGTGGTAACAACAATTGCACCAGTAACAGGTACAGTTTGTACAAGTGTTAAGTGAATATCGCCGGTGCCGGGAGGCATATCAATCACCAGGTAATCCAGTTCTCCCCAAAGTACATCAGTCACAAATTGCCTGATGGCGCTGCTGGCCATTGGGCCTCTCCAAACAATCGCATCTTTTTCATTTACCAGTAAACCAATACTCATGAATTTGATGCCATATTTCTCCATGGGAACAATCATTCCCTTTCCATCAACATCCGTCATTTTCGGACGTTCACCTCTTACACCAAACATCATAGGTACACTTGGTCCGTAAATATCAGCATCCATCAAACCAACCTTTGCACCATTCTTTGCAAGTGCAAGAGCAAGGTTGGCACTAACGGTGCTTTTACCTACACCACCTTTACCACTTACAACAGCAATAATATTTTTAACCTGTGGTAAAACAGATTGTGCGTCTTTACGGTTGCTGGTTGTATTGGAAGCAAAATTGATCATCACCACCGCATCCTTATTCACCAGCAGGTGAATGGCATTTGTAGCAGCATGGCCCATCATATCTTTCATGGGGCAGGCCGGTGTGGTTAGTACAATCGTGAATGTAACTTTATTACCATCTATTTCAAGATCCCTGATCATATTGAGTGTTACAAGGTCTTTTCCCAAATCAGGTTCCTGTACATTGCTCAATGCTTGCAGCACTTGTTCCTTAGTCATATTTTGAATACTATTTGTTAAAAAAAGATTGAAGAGTGCAAAATTAACTGATATGCTCTTTCATTTCATGAGTGAAATCATGTTTTCCTCTTATTTTTGGAGCCCATGAAGAAATTTCTACTGTTAGCTGTTATTGTATCATTTCTTGCACCCGTTGTGGCCAAAGCCCAGTTTGAATCCATGAAGGATTCAGTGGTTCAGTTGTATGGTGTTGTGATGACTGCAGATAGTCTTCGTGGTATTCCTTCCGTTACAGTAAAGCTCCGCAACCAGAACAGGGGAACCTATACAAATGAACAGGGTGTGTTCAGCCTTGTTGTTTTAAAAGGCGATATTATCGATTTTACCAGCGTTGGTTTTAAACCCAAGGCTGTTTCCATACCTGCCAACCTTGAAGGAAATTCATTCAGTATTATTCAATTGATGGTGGTTGATACAGTTTATCTTCCTGCAACTATTATTAAGGCAAGACCAAGAAGAGAACAGTTTGAACGGGAATTTATTGCTACCAATGTTCCGGATGATAAAATTGAAATAGCCCGGCAGAATACCAAAACTGCACAATCAAGAATGCTGATGCAGTCGCTGCCAAGAGATGGAAGGGAAAGTTCATCGTATGTACAACGGCAGTCAGCCCAGCAGCAATACTACAGCGGACAATTCCGGCCGCAGAACATCTTTAACCCTGTTGCTTGGAAAGAATTTATTGATGCATGGAAACGGGGCGACTTTAAAAAGAAAGACTAACCCTTACTGTTAGTCAAAAAAACTCAGCGCAAACTTTACCTTTCTTCAGATAAAATTTCATTTGCATATTTCAAATGATTTGTGTTATTGTATTATCTGACATATATCCGTTCATTTCAATATTTCTCTTTTGTTATATTGCAGTAATTAAAAGCATAAGAAATGAAACAGATTGCTGTTATAGGTGCAGGTACTATGGGAAATGGTATTGCACATGTATTTGCCCAGGCAGGATTTAATGTAAATCTTATTGATGTAAATCCAAGTCAGTTAGACAAGGCCGTAAGCACCATCGCCAAAAATCTTGACCGCCAGTTATCCAAGCAATTAATTACAGAAGAACAGAAGCAGGCTACACTGAAAAACATTAAAGCAACAGCCGATCTTGTTGAAGGAATTAAAAATGCAGAACTGGTTGTGGAAGCAGCAACAGAAGATATTGAACTGAAGCTGGATATTTTTGAAGAGATAGATAAAACAGCACCTGCAGGTTGTATTCTTGCTACCAATACTTCTTCCATCTCCATCACAAAAATTGCTGCTGTTACCAACAGGGCTGATATGGTGATAGGCATGCACTTCATGAATCCTGTTCCGGTAATGAAGCTGGTTGAAATCATCAACGGTTATGCAACTAAAAAAGAAGTAACCGATACTATTGTTGAACTTACAAAGCAGCTGGATAAAGTTCCCTGTGTGGTGAATGATTATCCGGGCTTTATTGCCAACCGCATCTTAATGCCCATGATCAACGAAGCTGTTTACAGTTTGTACGAAGGTGTGGCTGGTGTGGAAGAAATTGATACCGTAATGAAGTTAGGTATGGCTCACCCGATGGGTCCATTGCAATTGGCAGATTTTATTGGGCTGGATGTTTGTCTTGCAATTTTAAAAGTACTGAATGATGGATTTGGTAATCCTAAATATGCACCATGTCCGTTATTGGTAAACATGGTTACTGCAGGTAAACTTGGAGTGAAGAGTGGGGAAGGGTTTTATTCCTATTCATCGGGAAGCAAGGAGTTGGTAGTAAGCAATCGGTTCAAGCAGTAATTTAATTCAGGAGTAAGCAGAAGCTCTTTCAATGTTTAAAACTAAAACCTGTAAATGCCAGATCAATTTCGTTTACAGGTTTTTTTATATAGAAAATAATGATGACCAAAGTAAATGCAGAAATCTACCAGATGATGCTGGTATTAGAGCAGTATAGTTCGCTGCGGGAGGAAGTCAGGGAATTGTTGATGGAGAATGTAACTCCTTTGAAATTGCAGAAAGGAGAGTTGCTGATGAAAAGCGGCGATGCCCCCAGCGCAGTATATTTTGTACGCAGAGGTGCATTGCGTGGCTTTATTGATGATGAAGGAAAAGATATTACTACCTGGATAACGGCCGAAAATGAATTTGTTGCTTCCATATCAGGGCTTGATGGTTCAACATCTGCAGTACAAACCATTGAAGCTATTGAAGATTGTGATCTGGTACAGATGCCGCTTCTGTTGATGGAAAAGATATATGAGCTGTATCCCGAAACAAACCGCATTGGCCGCATTTTATTTCAGCAATATTACATGGATGCAGAACGCCGTGCTTTAATTGTTCGTTATGCAAAGGCGGAACAACGATATAAATTATTCCTTGAACAATACGGTCACCTGAGCAACAGGATTCCCCTTAAGTTTATTGCTTCTTTTCTTGGTATAACTATTGAAACACTGAGCAGGGTAAGGCGTAAAATTTTACATTGAGTTTATTGAGTCGATTAAGTTGATACACTTATCTTTTTATAGGTGTAATATTTTTTCCTTTGACATAAGTCAAGAAAAAATATGATATATACTGTTTGCTTTCATGTGCGCATTTTGCCTGTTTAGCTTTGAGAAAAATAACCTGGTTCTCAAAACACGAAGTTCAATATCATGAAAAAAGAGACGTATAGCAAAACAGCAACAGTTCAATACACCGATATCTCATCTCATTTGTCCGTTTTTCCAAACCCGGTAAGCAATGGCAGGTTAAGTGTGAAAGTAAATAAATGGTCATCAGTCATGGTGGTCAATAATGTTGGAATCATTGTTAAGGAGCAGCAGATGCGTGCCGGAATTAATCAGCTCGACCTTGAGAATTTACCGAAAGGGATTTATCGCTTAAAATCTGGTTTAGAAGTGGTTTCATTTGTTATTCAATGATTCTAAAGTGATATTAAAAAGCAAAGCCGGTATAGTATCTATACCGGCTTCCCTTTTATATGAGTTAATCAATGCGTCTTTTTCGTTGAGCTCTTTATCTTAATGCACTGTCAACAATCTGCTTCAGCTCTTTATACTTTTCATTGCGTCCTTTGTTCTGTACGTTGAACACAAATAAAAACGCACAATATTTCTGTTCATTCTCCACCCATGGAAAACTGCCAAACAATCCCGGACTTGTAACTGCAGCACTTCTTTTTGAATCAGGCATTGCATCTTTTTTATCAGCAATTGCCAGTGGTGTATCCATTACCCATTCACCAAAACCATAACCCCAGCTGCCAGCTTCAGTGGGCGACTGCATAATAACCACATCTCTTCCAACCCTGTTCTTCTGCATTTCATTAATCAATGCTTTGCTGATGATGCGTTTGCCGTTAAACTCACCTTCATTCATAATCATGATTAAGAAATTCATATAGTCTCTTGCTGTACTAAACGCACCACCTGCAGCAAGAGGCACACCATTCTTTCCAAAATCTGTATTCTTCATGTCAAGGGGTTTGGCAATACGTTCCTGGAAAGCAGTTTCAAAATCTGTTTTGCCAACCTTTTCAATAATGCCTGCAACAATCTGCAAACCTGTATTGCTGTAATGGAATGTTTTACCGGGGATACCTTCCATTTGCGACATCGCAATTTTTTCCATCGCCTCATCCATTGATTTTACATCACGCATTCCCTGCAGCATATCCTGCAAGCCACCGGCTTTAATACCCGTTAAATGACTAAGGCATTGCCACACACGAATTCCTCCTTTTCCATACTTTGTCATAATGGGAAGGAACTTACCAATAGAATCATTGAGCCGCACTTTGTTTTCATCAATATACGTCATCAGCAATGCAGCACTCAGCCACTTGCTGCAGCTTGCAATACGTTCACGGGTGGTATCGGTATAATCCTGCATCAGTGTTTCAGCATCGGCGCCCGAAATCTTAGCCCTTATCTTGGTACGATTTTGTTGTTGTTTGGTAAGGTTGTTGAAGCTTTGATTATATACAAACTTTCCATCTTTGTAAATCATGAGCACAGCTCTGCCGCCAAGCATAGGTAGATTGTAGTTCACCCATTCATCCACTTTTGTAAAATTCTGCTGGGCAAAACCAACCTGTAATAATAACAGGAAAAGCAATGTGGTACTGACTTTGGGTCGGATATTCAAGTGTTTATCTGCCATTGTTTCTGGGATTTTTATGTTGGATTGTGATTTGACGATTCTTTTTTACTTCTGTTTAATCAAACGCAGAAAACCGAAATTACTTATTTCAGTGTAAGCTAAATGCTAAAAGCGTAAAGCTAAAGGCAATGGCTGACCGCTAAAAATTAAAAATATGAACTTAGGAAATTTTACCATCAAAGCAGCCGAAGTTGTGCAGCAGGCACAACAACTGGCCTTTAATGCACAGAATACAAATATTGAAACCGAGCATATCCTGAAAGCATTGCTTGAACAGGAGGATAGCCCGGTTGATTATTTGCTGAAGAAAAACAACGTAACCATAAACCTCGTTGAAACAAAACTCGATGAAGCCATTCAGCGTTTGCCCAAAACATCGGGCGAAGCTGCACAGATGATTGGTCGTGAAGCCAACAATGTAGTTCTCCGTGCAGGAGCATCTTTAAAAAACTTTGGTGATGAGTTTGTAACACCGGAGCATTTGTTGTTAGCCATTGTACAGGGAAATGATTCAACCGCCAAGCTGCTGAAAGATGCAGGCTTAACAGAAAAAGGATTGATTACCGCCATCAAAGACCTGCGCAAAGGCGATACTGTAAAAAGCCAGACACAAGAAACACAGTTCAATGCATTAAACAAGTATGCAAAGAATTTAAACGAACTGGCACGCCAGGGCAAACTTGATCCCGTTATTGGTCGTGATGAAGAAATACGGCGCACACTGCACATCCTTTCACGCCGCAGTAAAAACAATCCCATCCTTGTAGGCGAACCCGGTGTGGGTAAAACAGCCATTGCTGAAGGATTGGCTATGCGTATTATGAATGGTGATGTGCCTGAAAACCTCAAATCAAAAATCATTTATGCACTGGATATGGGTCAGTTGATTGCCGGTGCAAAATATAAAGGTGAGTTTGAAGAACGCCTGAAAGGTGTGGTGAAAGAAGTAGCTACCAGCGAAGGAGAAATTATTCTCTTTATTGATGAAATACACACACTCGTAGGTGCAGGTGGTGGCGAAGGTGCAATGGATGCAGCCAATATTTTAAAACCTGCCTTGGCAAGAGGAGAGTTAAGAGCAATAGGTGCCACCACATTAAATGAGTACCAGAAATACTTTGAAAAAGATAAAGCACTGGAACGTCGTTTCCAGAAAGTAATGATTGATGAACCAAGTGTGGAAGATGCCATATCTATCCTGCGTGGTTTAAAAGACCGTTACGAAACACACCACCATGTGCGTATTAAAGACGAAGCAATTATTGCAGCTGTTGAATTAAGTACAAGATATATCACCGACAGGTTTTTGCCCGATAAAGCTATTGACCTGATTGATGAAAGTGCTGCCAAGCTTCGCCTTGAAATGAACAGCATGCCCGAGGAGTTGGATAAACTGGAACGTCAGATACGCCAGCTGGAAATTGAGCGTGAAGCAATCAAACGTGAAAACGATGAACTGAAGTTAAAAGAACTCAACACTGAAATTGCTAATCTTTCAGTTGACAGAGATACATTAAAAGCAAAGTGGAAGGAAGAAAAGGAACTGGTTGAACAAATTCAAAATTCAAAAGTAAAAATTGAAAACCTGAAACTGGAAGCTGAGCGGGCAGAGCGGAATGGTGATTATGGTAAAGTGGCAGAGATACGCTACGGGAAAATTAAAGAAGAAGAAAAAGCAGTTGAAACACTTAACCAGCAGCTTGCAGCCAGTAACGAGAAACGTTTGTTAAAAGAAGAAGTGGATGCAGAAGACATAGCCGAGAACGTTGCAAAAATGACCGGCATACCTGTATCGAAAATGATGCAGGGCGAACGGGAGAAACTGCTTCACCTGGAAGATGAACTGCACAACCGTGTGGTAGGACAGGAAGAAGCCATTACTGCCGTTGCCGATGCCATCCGCCGCAGCAGGGCAGGGCTCAGCGATCCACGCAAACCCATCGGCTCCTTTATTTTCCTTGGTACAACAGGTGTGGGTAAAACAGAGCTGGCAAAAGCACTGGCCGAGTACCTGTTTGATGATGAAAGCATGATGACGAGGATTGATATGAGTGAGTACCAGGAAAAACATACCGTTTCACGCCTTGTGGGGGCGCCTCCGGGGTATGTGGGCTACGATGAAGGTGGCCAGCTTACCGAAGCAGTGCGCCGTAAACCTTACAGTGTGGTGCTGCTCGATGAAATTGAAAAAGCCCATCCCGATGTATGGAATGTACTCCTGCAGGTGCTGGATGATGGCCGCCTCACCGATAACAAAGGCAGGGTGGTGAACTTTAAGAACACCATCATCATCATGACCAGCAATATCGGCAGTCATTTAATCAGTGAGGCGTTTGAAGGCGTATCTACTGAAAATGAGATACTTGCAGCAACAGAAAAGGCAAAACTGGATGTTTTGACATTGCTTAGACAAACTATTCGCCCCGAATTCTTGAATAGGGTGGATGAAATCATTATGTTTGCACCACTGCTGCTTAAAGAAATCAAATCCATCATCCGCATTCAGTTGAGCAATCTTCAGAAACTGGTGGCCGAAAGTGGGATAAAACTGGAGTTCACCGATTATGCTCTTGATTTTCTTGCTGAGAACGGGTTCGACCCGCAGTTTGGAGCAAGACCATTAAAGCGACTGATCCAGAAGGAAATTGTGAATGCATTGAGCAAACGGATACTTGCCGGAGACATAGATAAGAACAAACCTGTTGTAGTAGATGTGTTTGACGGGGTTGTGGTTTTCAGGAATGAAGCCACCATTTCGCCCAAAGAAAAAAAGAAAAACAGCAACAACCTGGCAAGTTAGTTGTTACTAATAATAGAACTGAAAGAAACAATAACCATAAAAAGGAAACTATGGCACAAAGTAAAGCAAACGAAATAGAGATAATCCCAACCAAAGATATATGGGTGGGAAACACAAAGGCACCCGTAAAACTGGTGATGTATGGTGATTATGAAAGTGAAGCATGTGCCAAGGCAAACGAAGTGGTAAACCTGTTGATGGAAAAATATGAAGACAATCTTCAGTTTAACTTCCGTCACTTTCCGCTTACACGTATTCACCAGCGTGCACAAAAAGCTGCCGAAGCTTCTATTGGTGCTGCGCAGGAAGGTAAGTTCTGGGATATGCACAATATCCTGTTTGCACACCGCCGTAATCTTGGAACCATCAGCTTAAAAGGCTATGCAAAAGAAATTGGCGTAACAGATAAGAACTTCCTTACCAAACTGGTTGATTCAGTTTATGGATGGAGTGTACGTGCCGATTTGCTGGAAGGAGCCAACAAAGGAATTAAAGATGTTCCTTTCTTTTACATCAATGGCGAAGTGTACAAAGGTGCTGTAAACCTTGCAGCCTTCAGTAAAGCAATTGATGAAGTGCTTAAAAGCTCAAAGAGTACTGTAAAAGTTGCCGCTAAAAAGCGGGCTTAAATAAAAAAGAGGCTGTTCCTTACGAACAGCCTCTTTTGTTTTAATGCAGTAACGGTCTTACTGTGGTAAGGCTATGCACCAAACTGCCGCAGGTGATGATCGTTATGCTTGTAAATAAACTGCCCTAACTGTTCCCTGCTCATTTCTCCAAAAAACCAGTGTACAAACGAGTCGTTGCTGTAATGTTCATACTCTTTTACAAGATCGGCCCATTTACGCTGTTCTATTTGCAGATCAGCCGTTGCACCGGTAACCACAAACTGTTTTGAAGTAGGAGCATTTTGTTTAAGTGGAGTATCATCTTTCAGCATTTGTTTCAAGGCCGTTTTACCAAAAAAGCGGCCGAGGAATGAGCGTTTTACATGTACCGTTCCGTTATAAAGTTCTTCGCACAAAACGCAGTGCCTGGCCATTTGCTGCACATTCATTTTTCCCCATTGTGCCTGGCTGTCGGCAGTTAGCGAATAAATTCTGTTGATGATTTCATTCCGGTCGGCCTGGTTGAAAATCGATTTCATTATAGTGTGTTTTTTACAGGAAAGCAAGATAGCAAGAATATGGCCAAATGTAAAAGCTGTTTTCATTTAATATACTGGTGGTCGCAATGATGTTTATTCAGCAAACCGCCATTGCGGGGGTAAGCGGGTTATGTGTGTTGGCCTGGTGCCGAAGCCTGCCCGACAATTAAGCCGGGCAATCTGCCTTTTCTCACTTTTTCATTCCTCATTTCTTATTCTTTATTTCTCATTCTCCAGTTTCATCTTTCCATTTTCAATGAGTACCAAATACCAAAACCCTGTTTCATCCGTTATTTACAGGCTTCAAGTCCGGTACAAGTCCGGTAAATAGCGGACTTGCAGCGCACCTGTAACAAGTAAAAGCATAACCAGGTAACACTTAAACAATAACCATAAAACACTTTCAGCATGGCCAGGCAAAGCGCAACCTATCTCAGTGGCAAAATCAGGAATCTTATTTTTTATACACGTAACGGAGGCAATTTTGCAAAGCAAGCCCCGGTAACTGTTCATCAAACCGATGCAACCAAAGCCAGTGCCCGCAGTTTTGGAAAATCATCCACGCTGGGTAAAAACTTCCGCAGGCTGTTACAGCCCGTTATACCTTTTCCGCAAGACAGGGAAATGCAGGGCCGTTTTGCGGGAGCCTTTACCAAATGGCTTACGCTCAACAATAATAATCCGCAACCACCACAAACCAATTTGCCTTTTATAACAGGTTTTTCGTTTAATCCCGCCACCAGCATTGCAGAGCGTTGTAAACTGCCCTTTACCGTAAGTAACCCGTTGCCAAACCTAACCGAAGTCCAGTTGCCCGGTTTTATACCCGCCAATATATTTACTGCACCGGCACATACAGCAGCAATACAGTTAACCGTTACCGTTGCAGCCTGCAGTTTGCACAATGCAGAAGCAGTTGCTGCTGATACCAAACAACTGCATATTGATTATAATAACAATTTAGTGCCTGCACAAACCCTGCAGTTTAATGTAGCCACAAATGCAGGCACGTTGTTACTCACTGCTGTGCAGATTGTTTATTTGTTACAGAATGGGAAAACAGAAGAACGCAATGTGTTTATGCCTGCGGGAGTGGTGGATGGGAGGTGTGTTTAAAAGAGAATTTTGAATGTTCAGTAACGGTTGTAAACCAATGTATCGAAGTTGTATTTTCGAAAATTTGGGGGTTGAAAACTTTTGTATATTTAAGTGTTGTGTGCAATTGTTAAGACCACCCAGATATTTTAACCATTTTTAAGCGTATGACAAAGCTTGAAGAAAAGTATCTATTTCAAAAGTTTCAGGAACACTATAAAAATATGCCTTCCGGCTCAGCTGTTTTTGACGATAAACCGGATGTTGTATTTACCACCTCAACTGGAGAACTTATTGGTATTGAACTTACAGAATGTATATACAATGAAGACTTAATGAAGGAAAGTGAATACCAAATTAGATTTAATGAGAGAGTAATCGAAAAGCTTGAAGACCAAATGTCTTTCAAATTCCATTTGGACGTTGATCTAGACAATAAAATGCCACTAAGGCGAAATCAAGTTGAATCAACAATAAATGAAATAATCGAGGTCTGTGTTCGTGAATTTGGCGACCTAAACCAATATGAATCAAAAAGTGTTGAGCAATTGGACGTCGATTGGGATGAAGCGCCTCTTCACATTCAACAACATTTTCTAGATCGAGGCTACAGAAAATTACCAAAAGGTATTTCACGCATTCAAATGAGTAGACATGATATTCTTGAAAAATCGAGACATCCAGAATCAAAGGGGGGAGTAGTTCCAGATTTCACCGACGATATTTTAGAATTTATTTTAAAGAAAAAGAATAAGGCCTTAGTGAATTATAAGGATTGCGACCAACATTGGCTAGTTATTGGCGAAGGTGCCGATTTTTATAGCTACATGAACAATATCAGGATTGAAAGAGAGTTCGAAACGAAATATGATAAAATATTCATGTACAGAAGATGGAATTCCGATGTTATTGTCATTAAATAGCCTCTATGAATATAACTGCACATAACATTCTCTTATCGGTTTCTCTTATCGGTTCGTGTGGACAATAACCGATAAACAAAATAAAATTCATTTTAAACTTCTTGAGCAACGACAAACATATTTCCTTGGAAAGACACATTATTCGCCGTTCGGGGATAAGGCTTTTCTATTTTATATTATTTTCTGGCACTGTATCATTTCTATTTCTTAAAATGGCATATGATGAACCTGGTAAAAACAATATTCTGCCCATTATTATTTCAATCGTATGTTTTTTATCTTTCGTTTTATTCCTGACAGAGTTGATAATACGAGAACCTGAAATAATTTTGACTAAAGAAGGTCTTGAATTGCGACATATAGGCTTTTTTACTTGGGATATGATTGAGAGCTACTCGACATTTCGTGATCGACGCAGTGAAAATCTTACCGAATATTTGGCCTTACATTTTAAGGATAATGCAGATGTGACATTTGAAATTGAAGAGCTTGAAATTGATAAAAATGAGCTGGTAGATTTGATTACGAAATTTAAAGGCTCTGCGAATATTTATTTCGCAGGGCACAATTTGAAATAAGTGAACACACAAAAGAGGGTTTACTACTATGGCGAAGTGACAGTTAAAACCTCTCTTATCGGTTGGTGTCCTCTCCAACCGATAAATAAAACGATGAAATGTAATTTATGCTTAACCTTAAATTTCTTCCTCTTCGACAGAAAATACTTATTGGTCTTACAATTATAGGCGGACTGTTTTTATATGCGTGTTCCGCTTTCAGTTTAATAGAACAGGACACTATAAACGAACTGATTTTTTTGTATAGTATCGGAGTTCCTCTTTTTCTGCTGATGCTTGATACAGTCATTGACCTGAACGACAATAAAGTGTTTGCAATTTGGTTAGGAATTGCGATAGTGATTTTTGCTATTAGTCTTACAACTTATGGTAACGACAAGTTCATCATTCAGCGTAGCAGCAGCTTCAATCCTGATTCCGGTATAAATGGGTTGATGAGTGAATATTCAACATCATCACTAAAAGCTCTCTTGCTTTTTCTAATTGCCTATTGGCCGTTGAATAAGCTATTAAACAAAAACGGATTCTTTTTAGTAAATACATTTCACCAAATAAACTGGGAGCACCCCGAAGCACAAAGAAGGATAACTGCACCCGATATTGTGATAAATGTTATTTTGTATGCAGTAATTATAATTGCAAGTTTGTTTGGGCCTTAAACAACCCTCGCCTTGGTTCGTGTCTTCACGAACCATTTCTATTAATCTCCTCTCTTGTCCTAAAATAGGGTTACAGAAATTAGTAAAAGAGGTTAAACGAAACTGGCTTTGTCCGGAAAAACTATTTCACTTTTACAACAACCTTGCCTTTGCTTCGGCCTGTTTCAACATAGGACATCGCTTCGTTGGTTTGCTCAAACAGAAATACTCTATCAATTATTGGACGGATTTTTCCTGCTTCAATCAAAGAAGTAATTTCATTTAACTGTTTGCCCTCTGCCCTCATAAACAAAAATTTAAAATTGACGTTCAGTTTTTTGGCTTTTCGTCTTACAGACATACTCAACAAATTCATCAGTAGTTGTAAATGCCGGCCTAAGCCTATTTTTTTGGCAAATTCGGGTGTTGGTGGTCCTGTAAGTGAAACAAGTGTACCACCCGGTTTCAAAATCTTTAAGGAATTTTCAAGCACTTTTGTATCCCTGTTACTATGCAACACAACATCGTAATCTTTTAAAATTGCAGAAAAATCTTCCTTTTTATAGTCTATCACTAAATCAGCACCGAGACTTTTCACCAAAGCAGTATTGGCCGAACTTGTTGTAGTGGCTACAAATGCACCAATATGTTTTGCCAATTGAATGGCGAATGTGCCAACGCCACCGGAGCCTGCCTGTATAAAAACTTTTTGCCCTTTTTGCAGCTTCGCAATTTCTACAAGTGCCTGCCAGGAAGTAAGCCCAACTAATGGAATAGAAGCGGCTTCTTCCATCGATATATTTTTAGGTTTTAACGCTAAGTCATTTTCATTTACAGCAATATACTCGGCAAAAGTTCCTGTTTTAAAATCAGCTGGTCTTGCATACACTTCATCACCAACTTTAAATTTAGAAACCTTGGATCCTGCTCTTGTTATAACACCAGCCATATCGTGTCCATTAATAAAAGGTGTTTTGTAAGGCAGAAATAGTTTGAAGTCGCCATTTTTGATGAGAGTGTCTAACAGGTTTATAGCAGTTGCGTTGATCTGAACCAGTACTTCATTTTCATTGATAGTTGGTTCTGCAACTTCTGTAAGATGCAATTTTTCTTTTTTGCCGTAGCGTTTTACGATGAATGCTTTCACTTTCTTAATTTTTAAACTTGTTGATATTTTTGATGATTGAATTCTCAAATGTTTTGTAAGCGAAATGTTGTATAGCCAGAAACAAGGATGCTCCTTTACCAACAGGATGACTGAATTTTACATTTTTGTCTTCCACCAATTTTATGATGGTATTTATTACAGGCGTTGGTTCAGGTGCATTTTCAAATAAATTTTTTGCGAAAGCATTAATCTTGCTTCGGTAATTATCATAATCGCTTATCCTCTTTTCTGCCACCAGCGAACTATCAAGAAGATTGGTTTTAAAACCCATTGGCTCAACCATAGCTACTTCAATATTAAACTCAGTCAACTCAAATCGTAATGACTTAAAATATCCTTCTAAAGCATGTTTAGAAGCTCCATAGTAAGCAGCATTTGGAAAATTTAATAAACCCATTATTGAGCCGACAGTAATGATTTTTCCAAACTTTTGCTTTCTGAAATACGGTAACAATTCATTGGTAAGCTTAATTGTTCCCCAAAAATTAGTGTCAAATTGTTGTTGGCCTTGTTCAATAGTTGTTTCTTCCGCAAGACCTGATAAATAAAAACCTGCATTATTGATCAAAACATCTAATTGGGAAATGTGTTTGAACAACTCATTGCCAAAGGATTGAATGGATTTATCATCCGCTATATCCAGCGCCAGCAATTTAAACGGCACTTTCATTTTAGCCGGGTTGCGGCTTGTGCCAATAACATTATAACCACTTTCGTGTAGCCTGGTTGCCACTATTAAACCAAATCCCGAAGAAGCACCGGTAATTAAAATTGTTTGTTTCATTTTATAATTTGATTGTTTATATGTAAATTTGCTTGCATTTTGCAAGTGCAAATATATAAACTACTTTCAAAATGCAAGTAATTATTTAAATTATTTCAGAATTTTTATACCTGGGCAAATGGAAACAATAAAAAAAAGGTCGGAATGTCCCATCAGTTGTTCGTTAGATATCTTTGGCGACAAATGGTCGTTATTGATAATCAGGGATATGATGTTCTTTAATAAATCAACTTATGGCGACTTTTTAAAATCGGCAGAAGGCATAGCCACAAATATTTTAGCTTCACGGCTGCAAGCCCTGGAAGAAAATAAATTGATTGAAAAGCTGGTACACCCCGAGAGTAAAGCAAAGGTTTTATATAAGCTAACCCAAAAGGCAATTGACCTGCTTCCGGTAATTGTAGAAATTCATTTGTGGGCGGAGAAATATTTTGATATCCCAACTGAAGTAAAGATTCTGCTAAAAGATGCCAAAAAAGGAAAAGACGAATTTATAAAGACAACAACACGACAATTAAAGAAACAGATTGCATCCTGAATTGGGCTAACGGGAAACAGTTCATTTTTTTCTTATCGGATGGTCTCCTCACTAACCGAAACACTAAATCTATGATATGAATATCTTTCATGCACGGCAGGGTCAAATGGAAACATCGTTTTGTTATTTTTACACCGACACGATTTATGGATTTAAGCACCTGCTTGCTGATGAGAGTAATTGTTTCTCTTATCGCTTGGTGCCTTCGCCAGCCGGTAAACAATGTCGGGGAGTCCTAATTCTATTCGGCATTAATTGTTACCTTCAACATCATTTTTTCAATTGGCTTCAGTTGCCGGGCAATATTTATAAAACATCAACCCAACTGCAACATCTGAACACTGCATTCAAATTTAAAATGTGACAAGAACATCAACCTGTATACTCATCATGATTTTGACAAGCTGTTGTTTAGAAAAAAACGCATTGCCACATGAAAAGTATTATGATTTTTATTATAGTGCAACCTATTCTTACAATAAGGATACATTAAAAATCCAGGTAAAAAATCCTCTTAATTGTCCTTTGCGATTTTCAATTTCTTCCCCGCAAAAGTCTATAGCTGAAATAGTAACTAAGTTTGGTACACTTACCCTGAAAGAAAAAAGTGATACAATTTTAAATTATTATGTAAAAGCCAATGGAAAAATTAGTTTAGCGTTTCATACGCTGTACGGCGACTTAAATAAAGCGATAAGAAAGGAGAAAATGAGTTTGCCTTTTCCAAATAACAAAGTGTATAAAGTAATACAAGGCTACAATGGGTCATACTCGCATAATACTTCCAATTCACGTTATGCGATTGATTTTGCTTTAAATATCAATGATACAATTTGCAGTGCAGATGATGGCTATGTTGTGGGAGTAATAAAAGACTACAACAGGTCGGGGAAAACTGAAGAATGGTTTGACTATGGTAATTATATAACAGTTTATCATTCCAAAAGCGGGCTGTTTACACAGTACGTTCATTTAATCCAAAATGGTTCATTTGTAAAAGTGGGAGATACTGTGAGAAAGGGACAACCAATAGGATTAAGCGGTATGACAGGTTATACAACAATTCCTCATTTGCATTTTAATGTGAAAAGGCCCGATGAAAAAGAAGGATTAATATCAACAGACATTGAGTTTGAAGAAGGGTATAAAGGGGCAGAATTAACTGAAAATACAATCGTCAAAAAATAAAATCTGTAAACAACATGCCCTTCGCAGGCGGAAGCTTCTCATTTCGGTTGGTGAGGACACCAACCGATAAGAGAAAAGAGTGCTGGCTTCTTTTTCCTGAAGAGTGTAATTTTAATTGGTGGTTAGAATAACTGATAAACAAACGCATAAATAATTTAGCATCATGAGAAAATATTTCACTACTCTTTCGCTGGCTGTTTTAACTGTTATTCTCTTTTCTTGTAACAATAAAAATTCAAAAGAGAATAATACTCAAACGCCTGTTGAGAGTTCAGGCAACCTTGCATCAAAAGTGCTTTCTGCTAACGAGTTAGATAGCATTGTCAGTTTAATTATTGATATTTCCGCTAAAGATTTTTATAAGAATCAACAACCAGCTCCGGTTAACTTTAGTGATGTTAAACTTAAGTATATAAAAAAGCAAAACGGAGAAGAGCTGTATATTTTATGTGGCCGATTTATTACCATTGATAAACAAGAGACCCCTTTCGCCACAGTAAAAAATATTGATTATGAACAATGGGTTGGTACAAGTGCATTAACATACTGCCAGGATTCTAAAGAAATACTGTATACAAAAAGTGATCTGTCTTCTGCATTGAAGACTAAATTTGAGTCTCTAAAAAAATAAACAGGTAAGTTGTTACATCGATAGTGTAAGAATAAGCTCGTTGATTACTGGCGTAATAATGAGGCTGGGCAAAATAGGACAGGCTTCTTGTGCCTGAAGAGGGAAGTTTCATTTCGGTTGGTAAAGACACCAACCGATAAGTTAAATCCTGCGCCGGATTTACTGATTTTTTATAGCTGTACTATTCATGTTGAACATTGCAACTTATACCTGAATCAATAACCTTTCCGCCAATATAATCAGCTGCACATTGCCGTGCATCACCATGCAAACCACGGTAAACAGTGATGCCGTGATGGAGCAACACATTCATTGCCCCGTTGCCCATATTGCCCGCAAGCATTACTGTTACATTTTTTTTCTGAAGAATAGCTGCTACATTGCTTTTACACCCGCAAACTGATGAAGCTGGTATAAAATCAACCTCCTCTTTTATTATTGCATTTTCTGCAGTAAATACAAGGTAACCCTGGCACATACCGAAATGCTGTTCAACCATATTATCTTTTGCAGGTACAGCTATTCTCATACTATGCTTTTTTAAATTTCCGGATAAAATTTTCAATCACCTCTTCCTGTTTGGGTATAACCATCTGCACCTGTTTTGAGCGAAACAGTTCTGTAACCTTTGATCCAAACCTGCCGGCAACAGCTATTTTAATTTCTTTTTCTGCCAGCATTTCAGCTGCATCACATCCTGCAGCTTCTTTGTTGTAGCGTTTTGGATTTTCAATAAATTCATAGTTGTCAGTATCTGTATCATAAAGTAAAAACCAATCGCTTCTGCCAAAATGTGGGTTAATGATTGACTTCAGATGGTTTTCGTGTGATGCTATTGCTATTTTCATTTCCAAGTTTGTTTATATTAATTGATTCCGACTGGCACACAGGGCATATTTTAGTTTCCTTATCTCTAAGTGTAAACGTAATATCACAGGCAGTACATTCATACCAGTCGGTAATGTCAGCATGCCCTTTGTCAAAATGGATACATCCTCCTTCAATAAAAGCAGTTGCTATTTTACGGCGTACACTCTCATAGATGCGTGTAAAAGTGGGCCGAGATATATTCATCAGTTTGGCGGCTTCGGCCTGTGTGAGTAATTCATAATCACAAAGGTTCAGTGCCTCATATTCCTCAAAGCTGATGCTTACCTCAGCCCCGGAATTACACTGAACACCCTGTGGTTTAAAGCCCTCAAAATGCGGAGCTCTTTGTATCAGTCTGCTCTTTTTTGTACGTGCCATACATGTTGTTTAGACAAATATAATGAACAAATGTTCAGTATGCTCAATAATTATGAACTTTTGTTCATAATTTTATTAAATAATGAAATGATATGTATAAGAAACTGCATAGAAGTGAGCAAAGCATTACCCGGCATTTTAAAGCCATTTTTCCTGATACATTAAATGCAAATGAAACTTTATTTGGGGGCAAAACACTGATGTGGATGGATGAAGTGGCTTTTATTACTGCAACAAGGTTTACGCATCAGAAAATGTATACGGTTAAAACAGAAGATATTGTGTTTTCTCATTCTGTTTGCCCAGGATCCATTATTGAAATAGTAGGAACTGTTGTGAGTATGGGAGCTGTTAAGCTTAAAGTAAATGTAGAAGTCTTTGCTGAAGAAATGTATGGTACAGGAAGGGAAAAGGCTGCAGAAGGGGTGTTTGTTTTTGCAGCGTTAAACGAAAACAGAAAACCCGAGCGGATTAATTATGAAAACGTTTTACAGGAGTAGTGCAGGTTAATTTTTGCCCTTGTTGATCCGTGAAAAAAATTGCACGGCGAGTTTGTATTGCCTGGGCAACCGCTTAAATTAAAGTACAAAGTTTGTTTCGCTTGTAATCAAATCAAGCATGCTGTAAGATGTGCAGTTTGACAAGATTATTGGTCTGCGTCGCAATAACAGCGGGCAGTTTATTCTTTCTTCAGCTTTTTATATAATTTCAGGGAATTATAACAACAACAAAAAATTAAATCTATATGCGGAAAATAATTTCATTTATGCACATATCGCTCGATGGTTTTGTAGCAGGACCAAATGGAGAGATGAACTGGATTAAGGTTGATGAAGAAATATTTGATCATGTGGGTAAGCGTATCAGCAAAACCGATACGGCATTATATGGCAGGGTAACCTATGATATGATGGAAGGGTACTGGCCAACTGCTGCCGACAAGCCTAACGCAAGCAAACATGATATTGAACATTCAAAGTGGTACAAGGATGTTCACAGAATCGTTTTATCCAAAACGTTGAATGCAGATGGTTTGACGAATACAACTGTTATCAGCGGGCAGCTTGCCGACAGAATCAATGAAATTAAACAACAGGGCAGCGGGGAGATATTGCTGTTCGGCAGTCCTTCAGCAACACATGCGCTTATACAGGAAAATTTAATTGATGGTTACTGGCTGTTTGTAAACCCGGTTATTCTTGGGCAGGGTATTCCATTGTTTGTTGATATTAAAGGCAAGGTTAAATTAAAACTACTCGCTGCACAGCAATTTACTTCAGGTGTTGTTGGGCTGGATTATGTGGTTGATGCAGAATGAAAATACTTCGGATAAAAATACTATTAGGACTTTTTACATTATTTAGTCTTGCAGATTGTTTGGGCCAATCAGATACTTCTTCCCGGGGAGTTATCTTCTTTGAGGATTTTTTAAATAATAACAATAACTGGACAGTAGCAGAGAATAAGAACGTAAGCTCAAGAATTGAGAACGGGTTTTATTATTTGAAAGCAGTTGGTCATGCATATGGTGAGGCGCAGGAAGTTAAAATTGATACACGAAAAGATTTTGAAATAGAAACACGAATAAAGATAGAGAGTGGTAGCGCCGAACATAAAGATTATTACAGCATGATTTTTTGGGGGCGTGCAGCGATGACCGGTTATTACTTTACGTTTGCCGGCGATGGTTTTGCATCTGTGGAATTCTGTGATGGAAAGAATCAACGGGATTGTATTGTAAAGAGTAATTCGTTACAGCAAACCAATCTTAATCCGGTTGGATTTAATATTTATACGATTAAAAAAATCGGCAAGACGTATTCTTTTTTTATAAATGGCAATCAGTTTTATACCATGCCTTTTGCTCCGTTTTATGGAACCCTCGTTGGATTTGGCGCCGGCAGAAAAGTAAGTTTGGTAATTGATTATTTTAAAATCAGTTATTTGTAGTTTTCTATCCAAATGACAGAAAGAGCAATCGGTGAAAAAGAAAATTTACCGCTTTGAGTAATTTTATTTGATTAATGAATATTGACGAGTTTATACATGTTTATAAACAGGAGATGGAGTCAAACCTATTTTCTTCCTTCATTGCTTGGGGTTACACGCATCAGTGCACAGGAAGTGGGGGATGGGTTATACATGATCTTTCGTATAACAGCCAGTCAGATCAGTTGATCATGCAGTTTAATGATAAATCAAAACTGCTGATTGAAGCACCCGCCGACATAAGTATAAATGAAGATGGTATTGAAATGAAAGCCGCCAAAAGAATAACCTTCGAGTGGGTTGATCTTTTATCTTCCGGCTTAAAGTCGAAGAAGTATTATCTTGATTTTATAAATGATGGTGTAAAAGTTATTGGCAAAAATAATGTGCACTGGAGCTTTATTGATGCAAAGGATCTTTCAATTAAGCAACCTGCATTAATCATGTCAGGAAAATAAGGATTGTTTTCATAAGTTAATCGCAAACAAGTATTCTGTGCCCATCGCAGTCTTCAAATACAAATTCCCTGTTACCATAACTTCGTTTAACAATGTGCTCAACAATCCTTACATCGTTTGCTTTCAGTTCATTAAAAAATAAATCGATTTCCGGTACCCAGATAATAAAATCATGACTGATGGAACGATAGTCTTTGTTGGTTTTAATTGTTCCTGAATCACTTTTTGCAAAATGCACCTGGAAACCATCCCGCTCAACCATTGCGTAAACAGGTGGTTCCTGTACAAAACCAATAATGTTGAAGCCGAGTTTAGTTCTGTAAAATTCTGCAGTCTGTTTTACGTTGTTTACTACAAGTTGGGGAGCGCTGCCTATAAGTTTTGCTTTGTTCATTTTAGTCTGCATTTATTTCCTGCCCAAACTGCAGCAGGTATCCATTGTTATCATACACTGCAAATTCACGCATGCCCCATTCAAAGGTTTCAGGTTCGTAGCAGATAGTTGCTATGTCTTTCAGTTTTGCCCAGAGTTCATCCACATTGTTAGTGGTAAAATAAAAACTGCCGGTAAATGCTGGTTGCTCAAACGGTATATGCTCATTTGGTTGGGCAATCATGATTTCAACTGCATCTTTTTGCAGCGATGCCCAGCTCCATTCATCATTTCGTGCAACAAGAGTAAAGTTTAATACATCAACATAAAAGCTGATGGTTTCATTAAACCTGTTTGTGCGGAGTATGGGCCGCAGCGCCTGTAGTTTCATACGATGGTTTAAGTATGGTCTTATGTTAACATCACTGTAGGCAGTGGAGTTTTGTTGCCGTTGAGTAAGGCAATGCTGTTCATGGTTACCTGTGCAATTTCAGCAATAGCTTCTTCGGTAAAGAAAGCCTGGTGAGCAGTAATCAGCACATTGGGAAAACTCATCAGCCGTTGTATGTTATCATCTTCAATAATGCTTGCTGATAGATCACGGAAAAACAGTTTCTCTTCCTGTTCGTACACATCAATACATAATGCACCTACCTGCCGTGTTTTAAGTGCATGAATGATATCTGCGGTATTAATCAATCCGCCACGACTGGTATTAATGATGGTAACGCCTGGTTTCATCTGCTTAATTGTTTCCTTATTGAGCAGGTAATGATTTTCGGGTGTTAACGGGCAATGCAGGGAAATAATATCGCTTTGCAGCAACAGGTTGTTAAACGGTACATAGGTTACTCCTTTCTCAACAAGACTTTTATCCTCATATAAATCGTAAGCAATAACGTTACAGCCAAAGCCCAGCATAATGTTGCAGAATGCCTTGCCTATTTTTCCTGTACCAACAACACCAATTGTTTTACCATGCAGGTTATAGCCAAGTAAACCGTTTAATGCAAAGTTCTGTTCACGTACACGGTTGTATGCTTTGTGTGTTTTGCGGTTAATAGTGAGCAGCATGGCAACTGCATGTTCGGCCACTGCTTCAGGAGAGTAGGCGGGCACACGGCAAACAGATAAGCCAAGACGTTTCGCTGTTTCAAGATCAACATTATTAAATCCGGCACAACGAAGCGCAATGATCTTTACTCCTTTTGCCGCCAGTATCTCCAGTACTTCCGCATTCAGTTTATCATTTACAAATACACAAACTGCTTCTGCATCTTCCACCACATTTACAATATGCGGACCGAGATGTGTTTCATAATATTCAATTTCAAAACCATATTGCTGGTTGGCTTTATCGAAAAATAACTTGTCGTATGGCTTTGCCGAAAAGAAAACAATTTTCATACAGTAAAGATGCGGCTTAATGCCGGGATATAAAAACCGTATATAACAAACTGTAATAACTGTTTACACATGATGCATTTTTTTACAGCAACAAATGACAGAAAATAAACGGTTTCTCCAATGAAAACTGCTTGCATTTGGTTTGCAATGTTTGTACTTTTCTTTAAACAACTGAAGGTTATGAAAAAGTATTTACTACTGCTATGCGGCATGCTTTTTCTGCTGCACACTATTCATGCACAGCAAACCAATTACAAAGTGGTGTTTGATCTTTCCAGTAAAGATTCAGTAAATCAACAGTCGGTGGTGCGTGAAATTTACCTGATTAAAGAAGGAAATCCTGATGCACAGCTTGAAGTGGTGGTGTATGGGCAGGGGCTCAATTTTGTACTGAAAGATAAATCGCCGCAGGCAGATGCCATCAGGAAAATAACTGCAATGAAAGGCATTTCAGTTAATGTATGTGCAATTACCATGAAGCGTATGAATGCCACTAAAGCTGATTTAATTGAAGGCGTAGGTGTGGTGCCCGATGGTATTTATGAAATTATTTCACGCCAGAGAGATGGCTTTGGTTATATCAAAGTTGCTCATTAGCTTATTGAACAGCGTTTTCTCTTAATGTTTTTCATAAAACAAACGGGGAGGTAATGAAGAAAAAATTCACACAATACCTTGCTGTGATTTTCTTTTTATGTGCGGTTATAATTGTAACCGTATTATGGTATACGTGCAACGATAATGTTGAGTCCCATCAACAGGAAAAAAAACAAGTCATTGCATCAACAGAATCTGAACTTATACAATATGGCAAAGATTTACTGGTGCATACGTCAAAATACCTTGGCCCAAAAGGAACGGTTGCGCAAATCAGTAATGGAATGAATTGCCAGAACTGTCATCTCGAAGCGGGTACAAGACTTAATGGCAATTGTCTTGCTGCAGTTGCATCAACTTATCCAAAATATCGTGAACGGAGCGGCAGGGTTGAGTCTATCGCTTTTCGCATTAATGAATGTATGCTGCGAAGTCTTAACGGAAAAGAATTAGACAGTAATGGAAAGGAAGTGCAAGCTATTACTGCATATTTGCTGTGGTTGGGCAAAGATGTAAAAAAAGTGCAACAAATGAAGAACAGTAATTCATCAACATTGATGTTTCTTAACCGTGCTGCCGATACAATGCATGGACGGATTGTTTTCATGAATAACTGTCAGCGTTGCCATGGAAGTAATGGTGCAGGTCAGCTGCAGGAAGATTCAGTTGCCTATTTATTTCCCCCATTATGGGGAAGTAACAGTTATAATGTAAGTGCAGGAATGTACAGGTTAAGCAGACTTGCAACCTTTGTAAAGTACAACATGCCTTATACACCTGTGCCTGTTGCACCTCAACTTACAGATGAAGAAGCATGGGATGTTGCTGCATTTATTGTATCAAAAGAACGACCTCAGAAGTTTTTCAGTTACGATTGGCCAAAGCTTACAACCAAACCTTTTGATTATCCGTTTGGTCCTTTTGCTGATACATTCTCTGCAATGCAGCATAAATATGGTCCGTTTAAAATGATTGCTGCTTTTAAACAAAACAGCCGCTAATAAATAACGGCTGTTCAATCATCATTAACCGGCTACAAAACAATAGGAGCATTGATGTTCCTGTGCACGGCCTACTGCCCACACTCCTGAAGGAACAGGTTGTATTCCCGGAAGCAGGCTGGCCATCCATTCGCTTTTTACTTCTGCAGGATCTTTTTTCATTGCTTCAGCAGCGCCAGCAGAGAAAACTGTCATGGCTGCATCGCATACACAAAACATTACACCATCGTTCTGGAGTTCATTAATACCGATGGATATTTCGCCAAAGCCCGGCACTTTAAATGCCCCTTTGGCCGGTTGCCAGAAAGGGTTGCGTACCGAAGGCATTTTGGTTGCAGGATCATTTACTTTAAACATTTCGCCAAACTTATATTTCTCCCAAAGTTTGCTTTCAAATGCAAAAGGAATTGCACTATGGCGAAGTACAACCACCACACCACAATCGCTTGAAGAGCTTCCTGTTTTTTGATTGGTTAACAAAAACACCCTGGGCCATGCAAAGGGAAATATTTCGGCAGGATGTGTGGCATCAAATACAATTCTGTGTTTGCCTTTTATTTTATTAAACCATTCATCGGGTGAACCGGGATCGGTTGCTTCAGTTGTTAATTCAGATATGTTTCCTGCTTTTAATGCTGCAGTTGGTAATGCAGAAAGACCAAGTGCAGCTGCGCCTGCAGCAATAGTGCCAAGGAAACCACGGCGGTGCGTTGGTTTGATAAGGTTTTCTTGTTTCATTTTAAAAATTTTGGTTGTTATTGAATAACGGGCACTGGTTAATAAAAAAAGTTGAAAAAAATATCAGGGTGGGAGACCGGCAATTAAAAGTGGCGGGGAAATAATTATTGCGGATGCAATTTGCATACGAACACAAGGATTCATTTTGGTTGATTTAGTTATTGCAGAAAAATGAAACCCGGTATAGTTCGTAAGTCTTATCTAAATTAAATAATAGTTTGTTGAGATGCAACAGTCGCAGAAGTTTGATACAATGAAAAAGGGTGATGTTGTCATCACCCTTGCAAATCTTATGATTGTATATATTAAAAATGTGTAATCGGCATTTCAATAATGAGTGTAAATCCTTTTCCTTTAGCTGAATCAATGGTTGCTGATCCGTTAACAACTGTTAAACGGTGACGGATATTTCTCAAACCAATTCCTTCCTCAATCTTTTCCTTCTTCATTCCTATACCGTTATCTGAAATACGAAGCCTGAACAGATTATTGCTGATGGAAAAACGAAATACAACACTGCCTGCATTTGCATGTTTCAGAATATTGGTGCATTGTTCCTGTACAATACGGTACACTGTAAGTTTCTGTTCTTCGGTAAGTAACTCCTCGTTAAAATCCTGCTGGATAATCTTTGTCTTGATTCCTGTATCATTAAACATTGTTTTGGCAACACGCCTCACTTGTTGCAATAATGTTTCTGTTACACGATTCGGGATTACAAGCTCATGAGCAATACGCCTGTTTTCGTTTACAGCAAAGCGGATGTTTTCGATACATTTTGGCAACAGTTCATTCATTAATGCAGGGTTTGCTTCGATCATTGAAAGAAGCATATTGCTGCTTACGAGTATCTGGTTTACATTGTCGTGCAGTTCAATACCAATAGCATTACGTTCTTTTTCCTGCCCCTGCACCATTGCTTCAGTAATCTTTCGTTGTTCTTCTGTTTTGCTTTTCAGTCGTTCATCTTCCAGTCGTTTGATTTCTGTAATATCAATATGCATTACTACAGCTCCAAGAAAGCCTTTCCCTTTCAGCTGAGTGGTAATCATCCTGAACCATTTTTTTGATTTAACGGATGAACAGCAATATTCAAATACAAATTCTTTTGATCTTCCTGATAGAACAGAGCGGATGCCTTTGATTGCTTTCTGCGCATTTTTTTTATCGGCAATTTCTGTTGTTGGAGAAACTTGCAGATAACAGTCGCCTTTTTTATAACCGTAAATAAGGAAATTGGTTTTGTTTTTTACATGCTTCCATTCGTCGTTTGAATCCTGTATAATACCCTTTCTGTCAATGAGAGCAATATCAGCAGGTAACGTATTCAGTATAGCAGAGAAACGTTCTTTCAGCAACCGGTTTTCCTGGTAACGTTTCTGCAATTCATCATCGGCTATTTTTCTTGAGGTAATATCGTGTTTTGATCCAAGCAATTTTAAAGGGTTGCCTTCTTTATCACGAATGATAAAAAACATTTCCCTTACAACGGCATAGCTTCCATCTGCTTTCCGGAACCGGTATTCAGCACTGCCCTTTACTTTATGCTTGTTAGCCAGTACTGCATTCATTTCCCTGATTACTTTTTCTTTTTCATCCGGGTGCAGTTTGTCTTCCCAGAAACCCTCTTCGGCATAATCGTTTACGATTGGGTAGCCGAAAAGATATTTATAACCTGTGCCTAATATAAAGCCCCTTCTTGTTTTGAAATCGAAATCCCAAATGGCATCACTGGTTGCTTTTGCCACTGCTTTATAACGTTCATTGGAGATTTTGCTTTCGTTTTCTGAGTTTTTGCGTTCAGTAATATCAATATGAAAACCATCCCACACAATCATTCCGTCATGTTGTTTCCTGGGTGTTGATATAATATTTAACCAGCGGATTTCATTATTGATATTTCTGAATCTGACTTCAACATTAAAGACCGTAAGGAGTTTTGCCGTCTTTTCTTCTTCTTTAATCAAATTAGGCACATCCTCTTCATGAATTCTGCTGTAAATAATCATGGGGTCTTTCATTACTTCAGCAGGGGTGTGGCCTGTTATTCGTTCCACTTCATCACTGATATATGTAAATTTCCGCTCTTCCCAGCTTTTACCAGCCAGTTGGAAAATCATTAATCCAGGGAGATTGTTACTCAGGTTTTGCAAACGTGCATTCTGTGCTGCGAGATTTTCTTCTGATTTTCTTCTTTCAGTTACGTCAATCACAACGCCATGCCATGTAATACTTCCATCCGGTTCTTTTACAGGAATATCACTTACTTCGTGCCACACAGGGCCTTTTACCGGGTGATTGTATTTGTACTCAAGCTGAAGTTTTGAAAGTTTGTTTGCGGAATCGTAAACAGCATTTAAAACATTCTCCCTGTCATCAACATCAATCATATCAACAAACTGCTCAAAATTTTCTTTGAGAGTTTCGTAACTCAACCCATAAATATTTTCTGATGCAGAGTTGGCATAGTAAAGTGTAAAGTTGTTGTTTACATCCATATGGAATGAGTGAATGACTCCGGGGGATGCAGCAGCCAGTTGGTCCAGTTTATTTTTTTCTTCTTTAAGCGCCTGGGTTGCTTTTACTTTTTCCGTTATATCAACCGACAGTATAAAAATGCCATAAGTCGTAGGCTGAATACTTAACTGAAACCATTTTTCAGTTGAGTCGGGTAATATAAATCTATTTTCAATCTGCAGGGGAGTGTTTTTCTCAAGACAATGTTCGGCAATTTCATAAATCCTGTTTCCTTTCATTTCCGGAATAACCTCCATTATATGTTTGCCTATGAGGTCTTCTTTCTTATGGCCTGCCTGTTTGGCGAATGCTTCGTTTACATAAATATATTTTTCATCGAAACCAATAATCTGTACGCCCTCAATCATATTGTCGAGTGTGTTGCGGTAGCGTTCTTCGGTTTGTTTGAATTTTTCTTCAGCTAAAATGCGTTCAGTTACATCTCTGTAGTTGAATATAATTGCCTTTACATATTCATCGTGCAGAAGATTTGTTGCCAAGCCTTCCATCCAGATATAGGTTCCGTTTTTTGCCATATAACGGAATAGCGTTTTTTCTGTATTACCTGGTGATTGCATCAGGCGTTTGATACCTTCTGTAATCGACTGCCTGTCGTCGGGATGTATATTTGACAATGAAGTTTGTCCGATTGTTTCCTCATCAGTTCTTCCTGTAATACGCACTGCAGATGGACTTCTGTAGATGATTTTAAATTCTGCATCCAGGAGGTTAATGATGTCGTAGCTGTTTTCGATAAGGGCACGAAAGCGATTTTCACTTTCAATTAATTTGTTTTCGCTTTTTATTTTTTCTGTTACATCGGTTATGAGTACAAGCCGGGCTTTTTTGCGGTTAAATTCTATTGGCTGACCAATGACTTCCACCTGCATTAATGTGCCATCTTTTTTAAAATGTCTCCAAATGTTTTTCCTGTTTTCCGGATGAAAGTGTGTTGCAAATTCAACTTCTAAGAAACGTTTTTTCTCTTCATCAGGCCTGATGTCCATAATCGTCATTGATAAAAACTCCTGACGGTTATATCCATACGTCTGCAATGCCATTTGATTAACATCCAGGAACTGCAGTGTTTCTGCATCAAATATCCACATCGGCATTGGATTATTCTCAAAGAGATACCTGTACTGCAATTCACGCAAGGCAATTTCTTCTGTACGTACTCTTACCTTTTCTTCCAGTTGCTCATTGTGTAGCTGCAGCTGGTGGGTGAGATCCTCTAACTTCTTTTTCTCATTTGTTTTTTCAGTGATGTCTCTAACCGTAACAACTATAAACGAACCTTCATCTGTATATGCAGGGATAAGTGCAATATCTGCAGGGAAAGTTGTGCCGTTCTTACGCAAACCTGAAAGAGCCAGGCCAGAATGCATGAATCTCTTCTTTTTGTCATCAACAAAATCCTTGCGGTATCCGATATGTTTTTTACGGCTTCCCGATGGTATTAATTCCTCAATTAGTTTGCCGTTTATTTCATCAGGCTCGTATCCAAAAACTGATTCAGCCTCTTTGTTAATATATTCGATTATCCCATTTTCATTTGTGATGATAATAGCATCGGCAGTACAATTGAGAAGCTGTGTACATTTTGGCGTTGTTTGCCCGCTGGCAGGTATCAGTTCTATATAAAGCAGGATATATGTTGTTTCTTCCTGTTCATTTAAAACAGGTCTGCATTCCAGCTTAAATTTTTCAGGGCTGCTGTTATTCTCTTGCTGATGTGAGGCTAAAATTGTATCGCTTTGTTTTGTTGTGGCTGCTTTTTTTAGTGAGGTGTGCAGCAGATTATTTTCTTGATCATTCAGCGACAGTATCTCAAAAACAGATTTTCCAATAAGTAGATCAGCTTCTTTATTCAATAACTTCAGGCAATCTTTACTTAAAGAAATAATCAATCCTTCTTTCGTAAGCATGAGAAAGCTACCAGGTAAGGCATTGATTAATTGTTTAAATTCCAACATGTTTGATTTTTAATTCATTTATCACAAACCGGTGGTATCTCTTCAGGTAGTTTTCTTTCGTAAAAAAGATAGTGCTTTCATAGGTAATTACTGATTTCTCAAAGGTATTTATCAAACACAATCCGCAAGCATGATTCAAGTCATTAGTTACATTGATTTTTTTCGAATAGATATTTACACTTAGCCCTGTTAATATTCTTTTGGATTTCAAATGATTTATATATGGCAATTATTCGGGTTGCATCGATAAATTAATCACTAATCCAAATGAACAACTGCAGCTTTTTATTACTAAAATGTGCTTGCAGTGATGCATAATTTACTGCGTTTTGTAAATTTCAACAGTGGCATGACAGTTGTTCACTGGTGATTTATTGACAAGTGTTTGTGAAATAAATATTTTAATCCTACTAGTTTTGTAGGGTAGTTGTATTTCCCTATTTTTGTTATCTAAAATTGAAACGATGACCAATCAAATAGTTTGTCCAACAGACTTTATTACTATTAATGAAAACCGTGTAAGAGTAACAGCAGGTTTTGTTTTTATTTTATCGGTTACTTACCTCTTAACAGGATTCTGGCCAATCGTTTTATTTCTTGTTTATGATTTTACTGTAAGGGCATTTAATTATGGCAATTACAGTTTACTGAATATTATCAGTGGTGTGCTGGTAAAACAGCTTGGTTTACGCCACAAACCCGTTGACCGTGCTCCCAAACGCTTTGCTGCAAGAATAGGTTTGATTATGAATGCTGCAATTCTTATTGCACATTTATCCGGCTTTACTAAGCTGGCTTTTATTTTTTCTGCAATTATTGTACTGTTCTCGTTTCTTGAATCAGTATTTGCGTTTTGTGCAGGCTGTTATGTGTATACAATTTGGAAGCAAATACAGTCAAAAACTGCTTCTGCTGCGTAGATTCAGTTTTTTATCAGCGGTTAAACACTCCGTCTATATTTAATTACTTTTGCATCGTTTAACAACAATGGTCATGTTTTGCATGACCTTTATTCATTTATAATTATGGCGGAAAATAAGAAAGCAGCAATCGGTTTTATTTTTATTACACTGTTAATCGATGTTATTGGATTTGGAATCATTATCCCGGTAATGCCTTCACTGATTGAGCAGTTAGGGCATGCATCCATTAGCCAAGCTTCTAAAATAGGGGGGTGGTTATTACTTTCTTTTGCGGCTACGCAATTTGTGTTTTCCCCAATGGTAGGTAATCTCAGCGACAGGTTTGGCCGCCGCCCTGTATTGCTGGCATCCTTGTTTGCATTCTCCATTGACTATCTCATCCTTGCTTTTGCCCCAACCCTCGGGTGGTTGTTTGCCGGCAGAATCATTGCTGGTATTACAGGGGCAAGTTTTACAACGGCATCAGCTTATATTGCCGATATCAGTACAAATGAAGACAGGGCAAAGAATTTTGGGATGATCGGTGCCGCATTTGGTTTGGGCTTTGTCATTGGACCAATGATTGGGGGATTGCTTGGCCATTTTGGTCCAAGGGTTCCTTTTATGGTGGCCGCTGCTTTGTGTATGCTGAATTTTCTTTATGGTCTGTTCATTTTGCCTGAATCATTAAAACCTGAAAACAGGAGAAAGTTTGATTTGAAAAGATGTATTCCCGGTGTAAGCTTATTTAACCTGCGCAAATATCCTGCATTAACAGGGTTAATCGTTGCACTTGTACTTGTATATATCGGCGGACATGCAGTTCAAAGTAACTGGAGCTTCTTTACGATTGAAAAATTTAAATGGTCGCCAAGAATGATTGGTTTATCAATGGCCACTGTTGGTTTGCTGGTAGGAGCTGTGCAGGGTGGATTAGTACGGGTTGTTAATCCGAAACTCGGCAATGAAAAGAGCATTTATATCGGCTTGTTTTTTTATGCAGTGGGAATGTTTCTTTTTGCATTTGCATCTCAAAGCTGGATGATGTTTGTCTTCCTCATTCCTTATTGTTTAGGCGGTATTTGCGGACCAGCATTGCAATCAATCATGGCTGGACATGTTCCTGCTAATGAACAAGGTGAACTGCAGGGGTCGCTCGCTGGATTAATGAGTGCCACAACAATTATCGGTCCGCCGTTAATGACCAATACATTCGCTTATTTCACAGATAAATCGCATGCAGTTTATTTCCCGGGAGCATCGTTTTTTCTCGGGGCTATCTTTATGCTTGCAAGTGCAATTATTGCTTATTATGCACTTCATAGCGGCAGCTTACGAACATCCAAGCTCTGATTTTATTTTTCTGTCATCATCAGCCTGTAATAGAAAACCATCCGTTTCAGATCTGAAATGGGAATTCGTTCATTAATACCATGAAATCCTTTTGCATCAGTCATTGGTGCAAAGTTGAGCACAGCACTGCTGAAAGGACGGAAATACCTTGAATCAGTTGCGCCAATCATCAGGTAAGGTGAAACAATTGCAGCAGGAACTGTTTTGTATGTGATATCTTCCATGCGTTTAAACATTGGATGATCAGATGATGTCATTGCTGATGGCTCCATCAATGAAATGGTTTGCTTTTTCACTGTTACCCTTTCATCGTTGATGGCTTTGATTACAAAGTTTACAACATCATCACTTGATTCGCCGGGAAGAATACGGCTGTTGAATGTTGCTTTGGCAACTGAAGGAATAACGTTGTCTTTAATTCCTGCTTTTACAATTGTAGGTACAAGTGTTGTGTGAATCAAAGCATTGGTTTCTTTTGTTTTTTCCAGTTGTGCAATCAACATTCCCTTAAACAACCATTGATTGCTTAATGCCATCCTGTTTATAAAACTTCCACCAGGGCCAATACGTGTAAATAATTCCTGGATAGGTGCGGGTATGTTTGCAGGTATCTGGTGTTCACGGATATGCATAATTGCTTTGTTCAAAATATCAATGGCGGTTTCCTGTTGGGGCATGGATGAATGACCACCGGGTTTTTCAACTGTAAGATCAATGTTTACATAACCTTTTTCGCCAACACCAATCACTGCAACAGGTCGTTTTAATTCTTTGAAATGTTCAGTATCAACCTGTCCTCCTTCATCCACTACCAATTCCGGTTCTATCTTTTGTTCTTTAAACCATGCAGATATTTTTGCTGCACCTCTTTTGCCTGCAATTTCTTCATCATGACCAAAGCATAAATAGATTGTTCGTTCCGGTTGAAAATTTTCTTTCAGTAATTGTTCTGCTGCTTCAAGGATTGCAATAACAGATGCTTTATCATCAACTGCACCACGCCCCCAGATTGTATCATCTTTAATCATTCCGCTGAACGATGGAACCAGCCAGTTCTTTTCAGCCACAGGTTCAACGGGAACAACATCCATATGTCCCATAATAACATAAGGTTTCAACGTTGTGTCTTTTCCTTTCCATGTAAATACGTAGCTGAATTCGCTGAATACCTGGCGCTGTAATTTCTGGTGAACAGTTGGATAAGTTGTTTCAAGAAAAGCTTTGAATTTCCGGAACTCAACTGTATCAACAGGTAGTGTATCTCCAAACGAAACTGTTTTAATCTGGATGGCGCTGCTTAAATGCAAGGCTGCAGAATCGCTGATGCCTGTTAACGGCAGGGACTGACGAACAGGTATCTTTCCGCTGAAACGAAATGTATTAAATAATACCACTGCAGCAAGGCCAATTATGGCAATGAGAATAAGATAAATGATGCGTTTAAACATGTCAATTGATTGTTTTCGGAAGATACAACAGAAAATGTTTCGCATTACCACGTAATGTGTTGCTGATAACAGAAATATAATTTGTACGACCCGGAATAATACAGTGTAAATTTTGTACATTAGGTGTCCTTCTTCACAATTAAAACTTACAACTATGGATGAAAACAAAAACACCCAGGCTGCCGGTAACGAACAGCAGAACTGGTCAGACAAAGCTGAAGATAAGATCCAGGAATTGAAAGGCAAAGCAAGTGAATGGGCCGATAAAGCGGAAGATAAACTGGAGGAACTGAAAGATAAGGCAGAGGATAAATATGAAGAGCTGCGTGACAAGGCTGAAGAAAAGTTTGGAGGCCTGAAAGACAAAGCAGAAGATGTAATTGATGATTTAAAAGGAAAAGCTTCCGGCTTGTGGGATAAACTGAAAGATAAATTTGATGGAGATGATGAACCTCCAAAACAGGATCCGGTAAAATAAATTATCTTGAAGGCTGCATTAAGCAGCCTTTTTTATGATCACAGCCGAACAGATTATTCAGCAATACAACCTGCTTCCACATCCGGAAGGAGGTTATTACAAACAAACATATATCAGCGAAGAAACAATTCCTGCAGCCGGGTTGCCGGAACGCTTTCCATCGGCAAGACATTTTTCAACAGCTATTTATTTTTTATTGGGCGGAAACGATTATTCTGCTTTTCACCGCATTAAAAGTGATGAGCTTTGGCATTTTTATGCAGGTGAAGGTTTGCATATTTATGTCATACATCCCGATGGAGAAGCAGAATTGCTGAAGTTGGGAAATGATCTTATTAATGGGTATTCATTTCAGCATGTGGTGAAGGCAGGATGCTGGTTTGCATCGCAACCGGTAACTCAAAATGGTTTTTCGCTGGTAGGTTGTACCGTTTCACCCGGCTTTGATTTTGCTGATTTTGAAATGGGCGAAAAAAATCAGCTGCTTGAAACATTTCCTCAGCATAAGGAATGGATCAGCAGGTTATGCAGGTAAGAAAAACGGCAGCCGAAGCTGCCGTATAATCAGTTAAATTGAAATAACACTGTTGGTTCCGCCAAATTCGTTTGCATGTTCTGCATCGGCTTCGGTTTCATTTACCCAATCAGTACCATTTACTAAATATTTGAATTCGTGTTTTGATTCTTTGGGGAGATTGATTTCTGCAGTAAAACTGCCATCTTTTTTCTTCTTCATTACAACGGGATTATTCCAATCGCCGTTTAGTCCAAGAATTTCAATTGTGTTGATGTTTTCACCGTTAACTGTAAACTTTACTTTGCTGTAGTCTTTTGTTTTGTAGTAAGTCTTTTGTACCATGTTAGTTTTTTTAATGTGAAGGGCTCAGGATGTGTAATGAACAAAACGGCAGAAAGCAATACTGCCGGGCCCTGAAATGTGTTCCCATCCGAATGTTAATGCGAAGATACGCCGAAAAGTAACCCTGGCAAGCGTTACAGATTATTAACACTAACAGCTGTTATGTTGAAAAAATCAGAGAAAATCATTCTTTTGGGCTTTCTGCGCCCTGATCATTTCTGCATAACCCCATTTTTTTGCCAGTGCATTTACGGCCTGTACAATTCTTTTTGTGCGGGTGGGTTCTGTTTTAGCACTTTCAATCCATTTGCTGAAATAATTGCGGTGTGAGCCGGGAAGTGAGTTGAAATGCTCAAATGCAGTTGGTTCATCTTCAAGACAGGCTAAGAAATCTGCGGCAATTTCATATGCTTTTTTCTGAAATGCTAATTGTACATTCAGTTCATCGCCTGCTTTCTTTTTAATGGCTTTTCTTACATCTGCTTTTAACGCAATAATAAAATTGCCTTCACCCATTGGTAACATACTCATTCCATCAAAACTGTATTGATCAAATTTTCCTTTTACACGATATGATTTTTTGTAGCCGGGATTTAATTGTTCAGCAATTGCAGCAGAAACTTCAATATAAGTCCAGCCTGTTTTTTCACCTTGTTCTTTAAATTTTTTGATCACTGTTTTAAATGTAATCATGGTTGATTTATTCAGTTGAATGAAATACAAAATCTAAAATAATAAAATTCTGCTGGCATGGTTCTTGTTTTATGAACCATATTCATACCCGTCGAAAAAATTTCCCTTTTCCTTATTGTAACTAAACATGTACACAGTGTACTTCACGCACTGAACAGGAAATGTTCTGCCTGTTGCTCTGTGTTGTTATAACTGATCATTGGTTTTGATCAATATCAAGTTGTGTAATAAATAATAAACAATAATTAATCAACAAAAATTAATGACAATGAAAAAACTATTCTTTTCTTTTTCAGCTACTGCATTCTTGATGATAGCTTCTATTGTAACAGTTCGTGCGCAGTCAAATGTGGTTGATGTGGCAATGGGTTCTGGTGATTGCAGTAAGCTTAGCGAAGCCATTAAAAATTCAGGGCTTTCAGATAAATTAAGTACAGGCGGACCATATACTGTTTTTGCTCCAAACAATGCAGCCTTTGAACGTATGCCGGCCGACGAAATGAACCGCTTAATGAAAAACAAAAATGCAATGAGCAAATTACTTGCCTGTCATATAGTAGGTGGAACATGGAATGCAGCGTTGCTGATGGAAGCCATTAAACAAAACAACGGGTCAGTTCAGTTACCAACAATGGGCGGAGAAAAACTTACGGCAACTGTTGAAGAAGGAAAAGTAAAACTCACTGACGAAAATGGCAATTCAGCTTACGTTATCAATTCCGATATCACTGCAAGCAACGGCATTATTCATGTAATTGATGGAGTAGTGCAGCCGATGCAGCAGACCGTTACAAAACGAAACTGATTTTTTTTCATAGGTGTAGGAGAAGCAGGCCCTTCCGGTTCCCGGCGGGGCTTTTTTATTTTCATTCATATTTCTGCTACATTTATGTAATGACGGTTCTTGTAAAAAATATAAAACTGCTTGTTGGTGTACGGTCTGAAAACAGTTTGTTGCGTGGAAAAGATTTAGCCATTTTGCCTTGCATGGATAATGCTTATTTAATTGTGAAAGATGGATTAATTGCTGAGTATGGTTTAATGGATGAATTATGGGAAGGGGATGATTATGATGATGTGGTTGATGCAACCGGTCAGTTTGTATTGCCCTGCTGGTGCGATAGTCATACTCATCTGGTTTTTGCTGAAAGCAGGGAAGAAGAGTTTGTTGATAAAATTAACGGGCTGAGTTATGCTGATATTGCTGCAAAAGGTGGAGGTATATTAAACTCAGCAAAAAAACTGGCTGATAAAACGGAACTTGAATTACTACGTACTGCATTGAATCGTTTGCAGGAACTGATTAAACTGGGAACAGGTGCTGTTGAAATAAAAAGCGGCTACGGTTTATCGGTTGAAGCTGAATTAAAAATGCTTCGTGTAATTAAACGGTTGAAGGAAACTTCGCCCATACCCGTTAAAGCAACTTTTCTTGCTGCACATACCTTTCCTTCAGCTTATAAAAACAATCACCAGGGGTATATTGATCTTATCATCAATGAAATGTTGCCTGTAATTGCTGAAGAAGGACTTGCAGATTATATTGATGTGTTTTGTGAAAGCGGTTTCTTTTCTCCCGAAGAAATGGAAACTATCTGCAAAGCTGGTTTGAAGTTTGGTTTAAAACCAAAGCTGCACGTAAATCAACTCAACAGCATTGGAGGCTTGCAGAAAGCAGTTGAATTAAATGCATTGACTGTTGATCATCTTGAAACAATGACTGCTGATGATATACATTGTTTAGCTGCATCATCAACTATTGGTACATTGTTACCTTCTGCTGCATTCTTCCTCAACATGCCATATCAGCCTGCCCGTGCATTAATTGATGCAGGCGCAGCAATAGCTCTTGCAAGTGATTTTAACCCCGGGTCATCTCCTTCAGGAAATATGAATCTTGTTCTTTCGCTCAGTTGCATCGGAATGAAAATGCTTCCTGAGGAAGCGATTAATGCTGCTACCATCAATGCAGCTTATGCCATGGAAATGGAACAGGAACTGGGAAGTATTACAGTTGGAAAAAGAGCAAGCCTCATTTTTACACGTCCTGTTTCTTCGCTTGCTTATCTGCCTTATGCTTTTGGCAGTAACCTTATTGAACGTGTAATGATTAATGGCGAATTCTTTTCCTGATTGAATGAAAAAAAATTATCTTACCAGAAATTAAAACTGCAGCATGGATCGGTTTCGTTTTTATAACAAAGAGGATATACTCACTTTAACCAAACTGAGAAGGTTTGAAACAAAGCTTGGTGAACATGTGCAACTGGTGAATTCAAAAGAAGAATTTGAAGAGAAGTTTGAACAGTCGAATGCAAAATATGTTGTATTTGGTATTCCGGAAGATATTGGTGTAAAAGCAAACATGGGTGTTGGTGGTGCTGATACAGCATGGTTTCCTTTCCTGAATGCTTTTCTTAATATACAGAGTAATGATTTTTTGCAGGGCGATGAAATTATGTTGCTTGGTCATTTCGATTTTTCTGATCTGGAAACTGTGATTGAAGAAAATGCACATGGCCATGAAGAAAAAGTGGATGCATACCGGCATGCAGTAAATATGATTGATGATGATGTGGAACGTTTAGTAAAATACATTACATCAAAAGGAAAAATTCCTATTGCAATAGGAGGTGGACATAACAATGCTTATCCAATGATTAAAGGCTCAGCAAAGGGATTAAACAAAGCAGGTGTTATTCAGCTGGCGCAGATCAACTGCATTAATCTTGATGCACATACTGATTACAGACCGGCCGAAGGAAGACATAGCGGCAATGCTTTCAGGTATGCAGAAGATGATGGTTACCTGCAGAAGTATTGTGTGGTTGGTGTGCATGAAAATTATATTCCGCAGAATGTGTGGATTGATATCGTCAACAATCCCTTCTTTGATTTTATTACTTACGAAGATATTTTCATTCACGAAAAAAGAAACTTCATCCAGGCTGTAGCGCATGCAACAGGATTTACCGACGATACATATACAGGAATAGAAATTGATCTCGATTGTATTGCTAATACATTAAGCAGTGCGGCCACTCCCAGCGGAATAACAGAACTCCATGCAAGAAGGTATGTAAACTTTGCGGCAGCCGATTGTAAAGTGGCATACCTGCATATTTGTGAAGGGGCAACATTCTTAACTGATGGCCGTAGGAGTGAATCAACCGGAAAACTCATCAGTTATCTTGTGAGCGATTTTATTAAATCGAAAAATGAAATCATTTAATTGCTGAAACCAGTTTCTGATTTCAGTTGTTCCACTACATTAAAAATAATCGGGCAACGGCTGTAATGCATCATTACAGTAAATAATCTTTTTGTGAAAGAGGGCAGATGCAGTGCAGGGAATTCCCGGCATCCTTCAAAGCGGTCTTCATAAATTGTACACTTATTGTTTTCCAGGAAATGGCAGGGAATAGCATTAATCAACATCATGCCATGACTTCCTTTCTCAAGATATTTTTCATCAAACTCATCTCTGTTTAACTGAAGCCTTGCTGCTGCACGTGAAGCTTCGCTTTCAGTAACATTTATCATCAGTGTTTTGCAACAGTTGCCGCAAGCTGTACAGTCAATTTCTTTTTCAATAACAGTATTGAGACGATGAACTTTTTCATCAACCTCTAGTTCGTTTTGCTGTTTAAGAAAACCGGCAAAGCGGATATTTTCATCTTCCTTTTCTGCAGCAGCTTGTTGAATGAATTGTAAAGAAGTGTGTAGTTGCAATACTTTGTTTTTGTAAAGATAGGCTGGTGAGTGGGTAATTAAAAAAGGCTTTCGATTGAAAGCCTTTTTAGTATTGTTCTGTTTGATATTAGTAATCCAGTTTCATTTCAACTCTTCTGTTCTGTGCTCTCCCTTTCTCTGTTTTATTGTCAGCAATTGGTTGTGTGTCACCATAACCTTTGAAACTGATCCTGTCGGCACTAATGCCTTTGCTGATGAAATAATCTGCAACAGCCTTGGCTCTTTTTTCACTCCACATCATATTACGTTCAGGAGTACCACGGTTATCAGCATGTGCACTGATGGTTAATTTAATCTGCGGATTTTCCTGCAGAATTTTCACCACTTCATCAAGCGGTTTATATGATTTCTTCAGGATAACATCGCTTGCAAATGCAAAGAAGATATTCTTGGCAGCAAATTCAACTTTTGCTTTTACTTCCTGTTTTATTTCAGGACATCCGCCATTTGCTGCTGTGCCGCTTACATCCGGGCATTTATCTTCTTCATCATTGATTCCATCATGGTCGGTATCTGGTACAGGGCATCCTTTGTATTTAGCTAAACCAGCAACATCTTTACATGCATCATCCTTATCAGCAACACCATCGTTATCACTGTCAGGGCAGCCATTCACTGTTCCTTTTTCATCAGGACACTGATCGTCTTTATCAGCAACTCCATCGCCATCCCTGTCGGGACAACCATGCACTGTTCCTTTAATATTCGGACATTGATCATCTTTATCAGGTACACCATCTCTGTCAGTATCAGGACAACCTTTCACTGTTCCCCAAACATTCGGGCACTGATCATTTGCATCATCAAAGCCATCTCCATCTTTATCAGGAGCAGGTGGAGGAGTAACAGGTTTAGCTACATCAACTATGGTTTCATGTTTTTTCTTTCCAAAAGGATTGCTTTGCATAAAGCCAACACTGTAGAAAAGATAGTTGTTCGTGATGCCCGAACTTAATTTATTACGCCATTGTGCCTGCAGGGTTAAATAAGAACCTTCTGTAAAACGAAAATGCAGTCCAGCACCAACAGGAGCATACACTGCAAATTGACCAGGGAAATATCCTGCACCTAATCCTGCTGTCAAAAACGGATTAACTGCTGCTTTATCAGAAAATGCATTTAAATGCAGTAATGCATCGAACTGAGTACTGAACTTTGCTTGTCCAACAGTATCATCTTTCACGAAATATGCAGGGAAATTGGCAAAGGTTCCGGTAAGTGTTCCGGAGAAATCAATTTTTTTGGCAAGGCCTTTCCAATAGCTGATGCCAATGCCAAATGATTTGCTTCCGGGTTTATACCATTCGCCTTTCTTCAAAGCATCACTTACAGAAGTTGCTTTAATATCGGCTGGAAGCTGGTAATCAGAAAGGCTGACATTGAACGAATATAAACTCTTGTTTTTTGCAGGAGTTTGCTGAGCCTGGAGGGCCAGGATATTCATCAGGGCCAATGCAGTTAGTAAACGGGTTGGTTTCATAGACAAAACTTATGTTGATTAAACGCAGAACCGGGGCAAATTTGTATAAAAGCACCCATTTCTTTTTTTATTAAAAATCTTTTCCAGAATCAGTTGATTTACTGACGGGAATCATTCAAAGCTATTGATATTTTAGTCACTTTGGATATACAGAAAATCATTTTCCGTTGATCAAAAGATTTTGCGAAAGTGAAAAACTGTTCTTAAATTTAGTTAGTTCTTTGATGCAACCATATTTACTCACAATTTAAACTGCTTTGCCATGGTTTCCTTAGATGCCGCACAGCTTAATATGGAATGCAACTCCTGGAGGGAGACATTGCGTTCCTACAGAAATGAAATGGGTCAATTAAGAGAAAAATTGCAACAATTGGCCAATGGACAAAAAGACAAAGAAATTTTAACCGAAGTTGAACACTACCACAATCAATTCTACATTCAGCAGATCAACATTCATGATCTGAAACAGGCCATCAAACTCCACGACCGAAAACTGAGTGCCGAAGTTTCTTCCCCAGGAAACAATCTCTCCGAAGACACATTAAACGAACACGAAGATCTGCATACCCAATACGAGGTATTAGAGCATACGTTGAGTGAACTCCGAAGCGAATTCCAGCATTTTTTAGCAAAAGCATAAAGCTGGTATTACCTGCCCGATTGAAACAACTAAGCCACCCATTCAATTCCATCGTTATCATGTAAAGATGCCCTTTGCATGAACGAGATTTCTTGACCATTTAAAAAAGAATGTTATGGCAGATTTTGATACCTCACATGTAAAAAATATTGTCTTACTGGGCCATGCAGGTTCAGGTAAGACAACCTTAGCGGAGTGCATGCTTTTTGAAGCTGGAATAATTACACGCCGTGGCACTGTAGCCGAAAAAAATACAGTTGGTGATTACCATGAATTGGAACAGGAAAGAGGTAACACCATTTTCTCTAAATTATTACACACGAAGTGGCAGGGATATAAGATCAATATTATTGATACTCCCGGCTATGATGATTTTTCAGGCGAAGTTATCAGTGCTTTGCGTGTTGCTGATACAGGTGTAATGTTACTCAATGGCACACGTGGTGTGGAAGTGGGTACAGATATCATCTGGGAATACACAGAGCAATTTAAAACGCCTATGCTGTTTGCAGTAAATAAACTTGATGATGATACTGCAGACTTTGATAAAACAGTAAATGAAGCCAAAGCACATTTTGGTGGCAAAATTACTGTTGTACAATACCCGCTTAACCAGGGAGCTGGCTTTGATGCCATTGTTGATGTACTGAAAATGACGATGTACAAATTCCCTGCAACCGGTGGTAAACCTCAAAAACTTCCCATCCCCGACAGTGAAAAAGCAAAAGCCGACGAACTGCACCGTATTTTGGTTGAAGCCGTTGCATCAAATGACGAAACATTAATGGAGCACTATTTCGAAAAAGGTGAACTGGATGAAGATGAAATGAAAATTGGTTTGAAAAAATCACTCATCAATCACGATTTGTTCCCTGTTTTCTGTTTAAGTGCTGCAAAAGATATGGGCAGTGGCCGCATTATGGGCTTTATTGATAACGTTTGCCCAAGCGCCAATGAAATGCCTCCTCAAAAAACAAAGGCTGGCGAAACACTTCCATGTGATCCAAACGGACCTGCCTGCATTTTCATTTATAAAACTGTTACTGAACCGCACGTTGGTGAACTTTCTTATTTTAAGGTTTACAGCGGTACAGTTAAAGCAGGTGCAGAACTGGTAAATGAATCAACCGGCGTGTCTGAAAAAATTAACCAGTTATTTGTTGTTGAAGGAAACAAGCGCACACCTGTAAATGAATTAACAGCAGGCGATATTGGTGCTACGCTCAAACTCAGGAACACACATGTAAACAATACCCTTCATGAAAAAGGAAAGAATATTGAACTTGTAAATATTGAATTTCCTGTTTCAAACCTTACAATGGCAATTGAAAGTACCAAGAAAGGTGAAGAAGAAAAACTGGCAACTGCTTTACATGAACTTAAAAATGAAGACCCGACAATTAAAGTTGAAGTTTCGCCCGAACTGAAACAAACTTTGATACACTGCCAGGGCGATATGCACCTTGCAGTTGCCAAATGGAAGATTGAACACCAGCAAAAGATTGAAGTGAAATTTACCAAACCACGTATTGCTTACAGGGAAACTATTCGCCGCAGTGCTGATAGTATGTACCGTCACAAAAAACAAAGTGGTGGCAGCGGACAGTTTGGAGAAGTTCATTTACGTATTGAACCATGGTACGAAGGCCTGGCCGATCCTGCTGACCTGAACGTACGTGGTAAAGAAGTATTTGATCTTGCATGGGGAGGAAAGCTTGTTTATTACAACTGTATTGTAGGTGGTGCTATTGATCAGCGTTTTCTTCCATCAATTCTTAAAGGTGTGATGGAAAAAATGCAGGAAGGTCCGCTTACAGGTTCTTACGTTCGTGATGTACGTGTATGCGTATATGATGGAAAAATGCACCCGGTCGATAGTAATGATATATCATTCAAGATTGCAGGTTTGCAGGCATTCCGCCAGGCATTTCAGCAGGCCGATCCACAAATTCTGGAACCCATCTATCATGTAGAAGTTCTTTGTCCTGAAGATTTAACCGGTGCTGTTATTGGTGATCTGCAGACAAGAAGAGCAATGGTGGAAGGAATGGATACTGAAGGACATTTTACCAAAGTAATAGCTAAAGCACCTCTTGCAGAAATGCAGGATTACAGTGGTAATCTCCGTTCATTTACACAAGGCCGTGCAAAATTCAGAATGAGTTTTTCTGATTACGAAGCAGTGCCATTTGAAATTCAACGCAAACTTGCTGATGATTACAGTAAGGTGGCGAAAGAAGAAGTGGTTGCTTAAAAGCTTTCGGCTTATAAATAAAAATCCTGCTTTTATAAAAGCAGGATTTTTTTATTGAAAGAAGCTTAGTAAATCAGCTGAACAAAGCTTTTAATTCAACCGCATCATCCGGTTTCATTTTGCCTCCAAGAATTAAACGCAGTTGCCTGCGGCGCAATGCCCCTTCGTAAAGTGTTTTTTCTTCTTCTGTTTCAGGAATTAATTCAGGAACCTTTACGGGTTTCCTGTTTTCATCCAATGCCACAAACGTAAAATAAGCTTCGTTGCTTTTGTACTTGTTTTTGTGTGCAAAATCTTCACTCCACACCTGCATGTGCACTTCCATTGAAGTTGTAAAAGCTCTTGTAACCTTTGCTTCAATGTGAACAATATTTCCAAGTTTAATTGGATTCTGGAACGAAATATTATCAACGCTTGCAGTTACAACATGCGAATTACAATGTTTGCCTGCAGCCAGTGCAGAAGCAATATCCATCCAGTACATTAAACGTCCGCCCATCAGGTTCCCAAAAAAATTGGTGTCGTTTGGCAGAACGAGTTCGGTCATAACGATCAGCGACTCTTTTGCAGTTTTATTCATATAGCTCAATTGTTCGTTAAAAAAATCCCTCTCGGTGAGGAGAGGGATTCTGAAAATTAGATAACCAGCATCGCATCTCCGTAGCTGAAGAAACGATACTTGTCTTTTATTGCTTTTTTGTAAGCTTCCATTGTAAGATCATAACCGGCAAAAGCACAAGTCATAATCAGCAAGCTTGTTTTAGGCAGGTGAAAGTTGGTAACAAGCGCATCAGCAATATTAAAGCTGTAAGGTGGATGAATAAAAATGTTTGTCCATCCTTCGCTTGGTTTTAATAACTGTTGTGCAGTAAATGAAGTTTCCAGTGCACGCATTGTTGTGGTACCTACAGAGCAAATGCGGTGTTTACCTTCTTTTGCTTTATTCACCACTTTGCAGGCAAACTCATCAATCTTATAATATTCAGCATCCATTTTGTGCTTGCTCAGGTCTTCCACTTCAATTGGGCGGAAAGTTCCCAAACCAGTATGCAATGTAATTTCAGCAAAACGAACACCTTTGATTTCAAGACGCTTAATCAGTTCCTGGCTGAAGTGCATACCTGCAGTAGGAGCCGCAACAGCACCTTCGTGTTTTGCAAATACAGTCTGGTAACGTTCACGATCTTCTTCATCGGGCTTACGCTTAATGTATTTAGGAAGCGGAGTTTCGCCCATGTTGTACAAAACTGTACGGAACTCTTCATCAGTACCATCAAACAGGAAACGGATGGTACGGCCACGTGAAGTAGTATTATCAATTACTTCTGCAACCAGGTCTTCTGTATCTCCAAAATATAATTTGTTACCTACACGAATCTTTCTTGCGGGATCAACAATCACATCCCACAAACGGTTTTGTTTGTTTAATTCACGGAGAAGGAATACTTCAATTTTAGCACCTGTTTTTTCCTTGCGGCCATACATACGGGCAGGGAACACTTTTGTGTTGTTTACAACAAACGAATCTTTGTCGTCGAAATATTCAATAATGTCACGGAAAGTGCGGTTCTCAATCTGACCGGTTTTGCGATGCACTACCATCAAACGGCTGTCTTCACGTTTTTTTGTAGGATTTTGAGCGATGAGATTGAGGGGAAGATCGAACGTAAACTGAGATAATTTCATACTGCGTACTTATTTTGAACAGATGCAAACGCAGCGATGGGGGCGAATTTGAGAGAACCCTTCCAAACCCCGTCTTACGGCACCGGGTTTGAACCTGTTACTTTTTTAATGCGTGCAAAGGTAAGCTAAAACGGGAAAATTAAAAGAACTTTTTCAACGGATGCCCGCCTGAAGCGATATTCCGGGAATTGCTGCCAGTAACTGCTTTGTGTATTCCTGTTGTGGATGGAAATAGATTTCGTCGGCCAGGCCCGATTCCTCAATACACCCTTTGTTCATTACTATGATCCGGTCGGAAATATAGCGAACAACCGACAAGTCGTGCGAAATAAAGATAGATGTAAAGCCAAATTCCTTTTTCAGATCGTTCAGCAAATTGAGTACCTGCGCCTGCACACTTACATCAAGTGCTGAAACAGATTCATCCCAAACAATGAAAGAGGGGTGAAGTGCAAGTGCCCGGGCTATAACAATACGCTGTCGTTGTCCGCCACTGAACTCATGCGGATAACGGGAAAAATGCGATGCATTAAGATTTACTTTTTCCAGCAGTTCAATTACTTTTTCTTTTGCCTGTTTTTGATTAGCTGATAATCCGTGAACAAGCATTGGCTCAGCAATTGCCTTGCCGATAGATATACGTGGATTAAGTGAAGAGTAGGGGTCCTGGAAAACAATCTGCAGGTCTTTTCGTTGTGGTTTGAATTGTTTTGAACTGTTGCTAAGAATATTTTCTCCGTTGAGAAGAATGCTGCCTGATGTTGCATCAACCAATCTCAATAATGCCCTTCCCAATGTAGTTTTGCCGCACCCACTTTCGCCAACAAGTCCTAATGTTTCTCCCGGGAAAACCTCAAAACTTACATCGTTTACTGCTTTAATAAATGATTTTGGTTTGCCAAACAAACTGTGTTTTTCCGGAAACCATACGTTAAGATTTTGAATGCTAAGTAAAGGTTGGTTGTTGGCAGTTGATGGTTGACCGGAATGCAGATGATCATTTTCGCCCAACTGCCAACCGTCATCTGTCATTTTCTTTTCTTCCAGAAAATCGCTTATAACAGGCAATCTTTTTCCTTTTGGCTGTAACGCCGGTCTGCAGGCAAGCAATGCTTTTGTATAAGGGTGTTTTGGTTGTTGAAAAATATCTTCAACCGAGCCCTGCTCAACAATACTTCCTTTGTACATCACCACAACTTTATCAGCAATATCATGCACAACACCAAGATCATGCGTAATAAACAAAACGCTCATCCCGTTTTCCTGCTGCAATTCTTTTATCAGTTGAAGAATTGTTTTTTGTACGGTTACATCCAGTGCTGTTGTAGGTTCATCAGCAATTAGTAACGATGGATTGCAACTCATTGCCATTGCAATCATTACCCGTTGCTTTTGTCCGCCACTGAGCTGGTGCGGATAACGTTGAACGATTGCCTGTGGGTTAGGAAGTTTTACTTTTTCAAATAACTCAATTGTTTTCTTTTCCGCTTCAGCCTTGCTGCATTTCTGGTGCAGCTGAATAACTTCTGTTACCTGTGAGCCGCAAGTGAAAACAGGATTGAGCGAAGTCATCGGTTCCTGGAAAATCATTGCAATTTCATTACCCCGGATCGTTTGCAGTTGCTGTTGCGTTGCTTTCAGTAAATCAACTTCAGCTCCGTTTTTCAGTGTAAAGCTGATATTGCCCAGCGGGTATTTTGTTACTGATGCGGGTAATAGTTGTAATGCCGAAAGTGCTGTAATTGATTTGCCTGAGCCGGACTCACCCACAACTGCAACTGTTTCGCCTTTTGCAATGCTGAACGAAACATCATGCAATGCCTTTATAAAACCATCTTCTGTTTTAAATTCAATTTCGAGGTTGGTGATATTGAGCAGTGCTGCCATTATTCTTCAAAACGCAGATGTTTAACTGTATGTCCGTTATTGATGAGTTGTTTCAATGAGTCAATTCCAATTTTAATATGTGTTTCTACAAACTGGCTGGTTACTTTTTTATCACTTTCTTCTGTTTTAACACCTTCAGGTGTCATCGGACTATCACTGACCAAAAGCAACGCACCTGTTGGAATATGATTGGCAAAACCAACAGTAAAAATGGTAGCTGTTTCCATATCAACTGCCATCGCTCTTATTTTTTCGAGGTACGATTTAAAATCTTCATCGTGTTCCCAAACCCTGCGGTTGGTTGTATAAACTGTACCTGTCCAATAATCATTGTCGTAATCACGAATTGTTGTTGATACCGCTTTCTGCATAGCAAACGCAGGTAATGCAGGTACTTCAGGAGGAAAGTAATCGTTGCTTGTACCATCGCCTCTTATTGCAGCAATAGGAAGAATTAAATCGCCGATTTTATTTTTTGGTTTTAATCCACCGCATTTTCCTAAAAACAAAACTGCTTTTGGATGAATAGCCGATAAAAGATCCATAACGGTTGCAGCTGTTGCACTACCCATACCAAAGTTGATGATGGTAATACCTTCGGCAGTTGCACATTCCATTGGTTTATCCTGTCCGGTAACTTCAACGCCATTCCAGTCTGCAAACATCTGCACATAATTGCTGAAGTTGGTTAACAGAATATATTCACCAAATTCATCCAATTGTTTTCCTGTGTAACGGGGCAGCCAGTTCTTTACGATTTCTTCTTTTGTCTTCATCTTTTGAAAATTAAATTCTGCAAATTTACGCATTTAAGTTAACGGTTATTAGTAACTGTGCAAAGAATTTTAATCCTGTACACAACTGCTCAGCACTTAATCTTAAAATCACATTACATTTGAACGATGATAAAAATTGAATTTCCTCAACCCTCTTTCAGAATAAAAGAAGAAGATGGGAAGGAATTGATATTTGATGAGCTTCGGAAAAAATGGATAAAACTTACTCCTGAAGAGTGGGTAAGGCAAAATTTTGTACAATACCTTGTACAGGTTAAAAAATACAATGCTGCTTTTATTGGTATTGAAAAAGAAATTAACCTGGGTGAGTTAAAGAAACGGTTTGATTTACTGTTGTTCAACAACAATCATCAGCCATGGATGATGATTGAATGCAAAGCAATGGATGTAGACTTAACAGAAAATGTTCTTGCTCAGATTTTACGCTATAACATTTCAGTGCCTGTTCAATTTCTTGTTGTTACAAACGGGCAATATACTTATGCATGGCAAAAAAGCGGCGATCAACTTATAAGTATTGATGAGTTACCTACAGATTACTGATCTTCTTCAATACGCATAGGCATTTCAATGTGTAATTCAAAACCGTTGCCGGGAGATGTAATTACTTTTGATGTGCCGTTGAAAATGCTGAGCCTGCTGTTAATATTCTTAAGACCAATGCCATCGGGTTTTTTGTTAATGCTCATGCCAACACCATCGTCTTTAATTACGAAATGGATGTTGTCTTTTTTCTTTTCTATGTCAATTACAACTTCGGTAGCATTTGCATATTTCAGAATATTGGAACACTGTTCCTGTGCAATACGGTAAAAAGTAATTTTCTGATTTGTATCAAGTGTTTTTTCATCAAAATCACAGAGATTGATGGTAACGTTTATATCCTGCAGATTAAACATTTCACTTGTAAGATTTTTCAGCAGTGCAGTCAGTTCCTGGTTCTTCACATCAGGAGTTACCATTTCATGTGCAATCTTCCTGTTTTCATTAATTGCATCGCCGAGGTTATCAATGCACCTGTCGAGAAAATCTTTGTGCGTTTCGTAGTTTGATTTAATCAGCTGCAACATCATTTTTGTACTTGCTAAAATCTGGTTGATGTTATCATGCAGTTCCTGGCCAATGATATTGCGTTCTTTTTCCTGTGCCTGTATTGCAGTGAACGTAATTTCCAGCGAGGCTGCTTTTTGCTGGGCTCTTAATTTCTTCTCCAGGTTTTTCCTTTCGGATATATCCCTGATAAACGCACAGAAGAATTCAGTATCTGCCGTTTTAATTGGAATCATGAAAAATTCTATCGGGAACTCTTTGCCGTTACGGTTAAGCGCACTCATTTCTTTCATAATGCCGGATATTTTCTTTTCGCCGGTTTCAATGTAGCGCTGCATGCCTTTTTCGTGCCTTCCTTTGTATTTTGAAGGAATAATACTTTCACTGATTATTTTTCCTTTCATTTCTTCAAAACTCCAGCCAAACATAGTTTCTGCACGACTGTTCCAGAAAATGACTTTGTTGTTTTTGTCAACGCAAACAATTGCATCAAGCGCAGACCCCATGATAAGGTTCCGTACTTCTTCGCTCTGTTTGGCTGCCAGTTCATTTCTTTTTTGCTCAGATATATTCCTGATAAAAAATGATAATCCATTATCTGATGGATAGATATGATTTTCCTGCCAAAGGTCAAGAGGAGCATAGTAGTCAACATTACTTACATAAACCTGTTCGTTCATCGCTTTCATAAAAGCATTGTAAGTACTGCTGCCAACAGCATCGGGAAAAACTTCCCACATATTTTTTCCAATCAGTTCTTCCGGGTTCTTATTAATCAGTTCGCCGGCCTGTTTATTCAAAAAGAGATAATTGAAATTTTTGTCGATTGAAATAAATGCATCAGTAATACGCTCAACCATCTGGCGGTATTGCTCCTGGCTTTTTATATAAGCTAACTCTGCTTTTTTTGCTTCTGTAATATCTCTGAAAACAATAACAATCCCTTCTGGTGAAGGGTATGCATTTACCTCTCCCCATATATCAAAATAATCTGAATAATCTTCTATGTGAATTTCCTTCTGATGCTGCATTGCATCATGGTATATATTATAAAACTTGCCATTCTTTAAACCCGGAAAAGTGTCCCATAAATTTTTGCCAACAATTTCATCAGGATCACATTTAAATAAATCAGCCACAACCTTGTTCATGTACAGCACATTCCAGTTACGATCGAGTGCATAAATGCCGGCCGATATATGTTCAATTAAAAAGCGGTACTTGGCTTCACTCTTTTTCAATTCCTGCTGAACCAGTTCCTTTTGCTTTTCATCTTCTCTTGCTTTCAGTACCGAACGTATTGCGGAGGGTAATCGGCTTAGCCTGTCTTTCAGAATGTAATCATCAATACCGAGCCTCATAATGCTGATAATGAATTCTTCGTTAACAGTACCGGTAACAAGAATAAACGGCATGTTCCTGAAACGTTCACGTACTATGATGATGGCTTCGGTTGCGTTAAATTGCGGAAGTGAATTATCTGAAAGAATAAGATCAAATTTGTTTTCTTCAAGGGCACGAAGAAAATCATTCCTGTTGTCGACAACAATACTCTCAAATTCAATTTCATCTTTTCTGAGTGTTCGCCTGATCAGTTCTGCATCAACAGGGTTGTCTTCAATAATTAATATTTTTAACGATAAGGACATCTTATTTGTTTGGCAGTTCATTTATCAGTAACCAATAGTATCGGATGCTGCTGATTACGGTTGTAAAGTCTTCAAAGTTTACAGGTTTTACAATATAGCTGTTTGCTCCAAGTTCGTAACATCTCTTGATATCAGGATCTTCTTTTGAAGAGGTGAGCATAACTACAGGAATTGTTTTTGTTAGTTCATTTGACTTGATAATTTCAAGTACTTCAATGCCATCCATTTTGGGCATTTTTATATCAAGCAAAATTAATTTTGGACGGTGAGCCAAATCTTGTTTTTCGCTGTACTTGCCAGTGCCAAAAATAAAGTCCAGTGCTTCTTCACCGTCCTGAACATGATATAATTCGTTGGCAAGATTATTCTTTTTTAATTCCCTGATTGTAAGTTCTGCATCATTGAGATTATCTTCTACCAGCAGAATTTCTACAGTTTTCGAATGCATAAGTTGAATTTATAACAATGTAAAATAAAAACTTGCTCCTTTGTTTATATCACCTTCGGCCCAAATGTTTCCTCCATGTCGTGTAATTATTTTGTCTGAAAGAGCAAGCCCGATTCCTGTACCTTCAAATTCATTTTCGCTGTGCAATCGCTGAAATACCCGAAACAGTTTGTCTTTGTATTTAGGATCAAATCCCACGCCATTGTCTTTTATGAAATAGACCTTCTTGTTGTCTTTTTCAAAGCTGCCGATTTCAATTTTTGGATGTTCTGTTTTACTGCTGTATTTAACCGCATTACCAATAAGATTATTCCAAACCTGCTTAATTGTGCTGTAATCGGCTACGGCAGGTGGTAATGGGTTTAAAATCCATTCAATTTTACCTGCAAGTTTTTGGTCCACTTCGTTTACTGTTTCTTTAACTATTGCCTCCATATCAACATCAGTTCTTGTCAACTCTTTTCGGCCTAGGCGTGAAAATGCAAGCAGGTCGTCAATAAGGTTACCCATTTTCTGGGTGTTATTTTTAATGATCGTAAAAAGCCGCTTCTCTTCCTGTTCCATTTTGCTCCCGTAATCTTCTTCAATGATGTTGGCAAAGCCGATAATACCCCGTAGCGGTGCTCTTAAATCATGTGAAACACTGTATGAAAATGCTTCCATTTCTTTATTGGCCTTTTCAAGTTGTGCAGTTCTTTCCAGCACTTTTCTTTCCAGCGTTTCATTCAGGGCCTTTAATTCTTCTTCGTTCTTTATGAGCTCCCTGGTTTTTTCAAACACCCTTTCCTCCAGTTCCCGGTTATAGTTCGCAATAATTTCCTGCTGTTTTTTAAGATCAGTAATATCAATGTATGAACCAATAATCCAGTGGTGGTTTTGGATATCAACTTTATCAAGATTTATTGAAATCCATTTCAGTTCGCCTCTTTGTGTTTTAAACTGGGATTCTACATTTCTTATAGATCCATTAATCGCAAATTTTTCTAAAACCTGTTCACGCAAAGGAGAGGGGATAAGTATTCCGGCTTCACTGGTGGTTTTCCCAATTAAATCTTCTTTGGAGTAGCCGAAAAAAGAACAAAAACTTTCGTTAACATCCAGAATCCTGATTTCTGAAGGTTCAAATATTAATTTCATTACAGCACTCTTGTAAAACAAAGTTGAAAATACCTCTTTGCCTTTTTTTAACTCTGCTTCTGTTTCTTTTTGCCTGTTAGCAAATCGTATAATTTCTCTGAAATTAACGATTGAAAGAATAAAAATAAATCCAAGTGTGATGTATAAAAATAAGTTTAACCTGTAAATTGATTGTTCGTTGATCTTTCTTTGATCATTCAGAATTCCCGTTCTGATATCATTCATTTTTTCACTGATTCTTCTTAGCTCATCTGTATAATGCTTTCCTTCTCCTCCAACTACAAGTGTTCTTACTTTGTCTTCATTGTTCTCTTTGCGAAGACTTACCATTTGCCTGGAAAACTCAATGCGTTTATCAATCAGTGGACTGAGAGAATCTTTTAATAAACCTGCTAATACTGGATTGATTGTTTTAATACTTAGTTCTTTTCTGAATTTTAATAATGAAAGTTCAGAGTTTTTTAAGGGCTGCAGAAATTCTTCTTTGCCTGTAATAACATAACCACGGGCACCGGTTTCGTTATCCAGAACAGATAGTAACAATTGCTGCATTAAATAGCGGTTTTCTTCATTCCGGGTAATGATGCTGTTTGTTTCACGTATTTCCCGGAACTGTAATATGCTGATAAATATTACTGAAAGAACAGCAATAATGAGGAGGGTAACGGCAACCGTCATTGATCTGTTAATAAAGCTGTTCATTTGTTTTTTTTACCCGGTGAAACAACCTTTCTGCTTTTAGAAAGAAGGTTCGAAATGCTGAAGCAGTCATGCCTTTTAACAACGAACTAATTTACAGTAAAAATTTAATAATCATATTGCTGCAATTAATAAAAACCCTTAGTAACCAAAAATAATTTGTTGCATTTTTTGCAATGATATTACGACAAGACAATACACATAATCTTTGCTTTTTTAATACGCAATAATCCGTGTTTCAATAGAAATGAATTCAGCAACGAGCAGCTAAACTTTAATCATTTGCAGATAGTTTTGATTTTCGTCAATACATGTCATAATTCCTGTCATTGGAATAAGCTTTTTTCAGCAGTAACTTGAATACTGAAAATGCAGAATAACATTTCTAATGCAGTAAAAGGGAATTAAGATGCAGTGATGCAGAGAGTAAAGCAAGGTAGTAGGCTTACTACCTGTTAAAAGAATGAGCCCCGTTTTGGGGCTCATTCTTTTATATTTAGAAAAATTAGTTATCCTCCTGTTTGGCCGGTTCGTACTTTTATTTTTTTCTTGCCATTGTTTTTCTTTTCATAATCCATCACCTCTTTGGGCTTGGGTTTGGTCTTTGTTTCTTCTTTTTTTTCAGTTCCGTTATTTACTTCACTGTTATCATCCTTTTTTATAATTCCATTTCCTGTTCCGGAGCCATCGTCGATCTTACCCAAAATGTAGTTTTCTTTTTTGATCACTTTGCCGGTTTCGGGTTCATAAAAAAGCCACAACCCATGCGGCACAGTTGAAGCTTCCATTTTTACTTCAACCAGGTACACTTTCTTTGGATCATTTATGTCGAATACTTCAACAGTTTCCGTTGGATGATCGGGGTTTTGCGAAAGCCAGCTTTCTTCCCGAATTATATCGCCCATGGCATTAAAGTACTGTTGTTTGCCATGCTTATTTCCCCAACGGTAGTTTTCTACTGCAAGTAAATCGCCCTGCAGATTATACTTACGCCATACACCTTCTTTCTTTCCAGCCCTGTATTCGCCTTCTTCTTCATAGCCGGGTTCACCTCTTATTTCATCAACATGGTTCACCCATTTACCCTGCCGTAGCCCTTTTATATCGGTACAGTTTAATGTATCGCCTTTAACGCCTATTGTGTAATCCTTACATTGCGCTGAACCGCTTATACAAAAAAGAATAAGCACCGCTGCACTTAACAACAACCTTCGTAAGTTTGAAATAACTATTCTGCTTTTCATAATATGAGATTAAAATCAACTCAAATGCCTCAATTTAAAACGGCTGCAATTGGTAAAAATTGCCTTATCAAAATTACCGCTGTTCTGTCTTTCGTACTTTTTTCTTTTTTCAGTGTTGCACAAATTAAGCCAACAACTGCTGATGAACGGGATAAGGGAATACAAATGCGGAAAGAACTTGAAAAAAAATCATTGTTAAAAGATGCGAAGTTCCGCAACATTGGTCCGTCGATTATGAGCGGAAGGGTGACTGATATCGAAGCAAATCCGGAAGACCCAACTGAGTTTTATGTAGCTTATGCCAGTGGTGGTTTATGGTACACAAAAAACAATGGTCAGTCATTTGTACCCATTTTCGATAACCAGCGTGTAATGACTATTGGAGATATTGCTGTGAAATGGTATGGAAGCCGGGTTCTTTGGGTAGGTACAGGCGAGGTGAACAGCAGCCGGTCTTCGTATGCAGGTGATGGTGTTTACAAAAGCACTGATAATGGAAAAACATGGGAATATCTTGGTTTGGGTGAAACACAGCATATCGGAAAAATTCAGTTGCACCCAACTGATCCTAATACAGCATGGGTTGCTGCACTCGGACATCTTTATTCACCCAATAAAGAAAGAGGAATTTTTAAAACAACCGATGGCGGAAAAACATGGAAGCAAACCTTGTTTGTGGATGAAAATACAGGTGCAGTTGAAATGGACATTAATCCCAACAACCCTACTGAGTTGTATGCTGCTGTATGGTATCGTACAAGGCGTGCATGGAAGTTTGAAGAAAGTGGTGCAACAAGCGGCATTTACAAAAGTAATGATGGCGGTAATACATGGAAACTCATCAGCGGGGCAGGAAGTGGTTTTGCTGAAGGAAAGAAACTGGGCAGAATCGGGCTAACTGTATTTCCTCAAAACCCCAATATTGTTTATGCAATAATTGATAATAACGAAGCTGTTCCTGATACATCATCTAAAAAAAATGCTGACACAGTTTTGCAGTTGAAAGATTTTAAAACGATGAGTAAAGAACAATTTCTTGCACTTGATGATAAAAAGCTGGAATCGTTTTTACGTAAACAGCGTTATCCGTCAAAGTACACGGCTGCCGTTGTGAAAGAGATGATTACTGCTGGCAAAATTCAGCCAGTTGCATTATGGGATTATTTTGATGCCGGTGATGATGGCTTTAGTAATAATGGCATCAAAGGTTGTGAAGTTTACCGCAGCGATAATGCCGGTCAATCGTGGAAAAAAGTGAATGAAAAGCCTTTGACATTATTCAGCACATATGGTTATTATTTCGCCAAAGTGTTTACATCTCACTCAAATCCAGATAAAGTTTTTATTCTTGGTTACAATGCCATGTTAAGTACAGATGGAGGCAAAAATTTTAAAGTGATTGATAAGGGAAACGTACATGCAGATCATCATGCATTGTGGGTTGATCCCAAAAAAGATTCACATATCATCAATGGAAATGACGGAGGTGTAAATATATCTTACGATGATGGCGATACCTGGTTTAAAGCCAATGCTCCGGCAGTTGGCCAGTTTTATGCAGTAACTGTTGATGATGCAAAGCCCTACAACGTATACGGAGGTTTGCAGGATAATGGCACATGGTACGGCCCTTCAAACAACAAAGAAAGTAACGATTGGCAGGATGATGGAAGCTATGCGTTCAAAGCAATAAATGGTGGTGATGGTATGCAGGTGCAGGTTGATACAAGAGATAATACAACTGTATATACAGGATACCAGTTTGGTGCATATTCAAGAGTTGATAAAACCAAACCCTATGTTGTAAGAGCAAATGTGCGGCCAGCGCATGAATTAGGCGAGAAGCCTTTGCGTTTTAACTGGCAAACGCCGATACTTTTATCGAAACACAACCAGGATGTTTTTTATTATGGCAGCAACCGTTTTCACAGAAGTTTCAATAAGGGTGAAAATTTAGTCAATCTCAGTGCCGATTTAACCGGTGGTAAAAAAGAAGGAAATGTTCCCTTTGGTACATTGGTAACAATAAGTGAATCACCCATAAGGTTTGGCTTAATCTATGTTGGTAGCGACGACGGACTTATTCATGTTACAAAAGATGGTGGCTATAGCTGGACACCCATTTATGCAAAGCTTCCCAAGAATGTTCAGGGTTTGTATGTGAGCCGGGTTACAGCATCAAAGTTTAAAGAGGGCAGGGTATACGTTTCCTTAAATGGTTACCGCAACGATCATTTCAATTCTTATGTATTTATGAGTGATGATTATGGCGCAACATGGAAGCAAATATGTTTGGATCTGCCGGTTGAACCTGTTAATGTGGTGAAAGAAGATCCCAAAGCTGAAAATGTACTTTATATAGGAACTGATCATGGATTGTATGTGTCAGTTGATGGTGGCGTAAGTTGTATGGCATGGAGTGCTGGCTTACCCGGCGTTGCAGTTCATGATATTGCTTTTCAGGAACGGGAAAATGAAATTGTACTGGGTACGCATGGAAGAAGTATCTATATCGCATCGCTGAGCGAAGTACAGAAACTGGCAACTGATAAAACTTATTTTGAAAAGAAAACAGCTGAGCAGAAATAGTACAACATGTAAGGTTGTAAAAATGGAAGTGTTTTAATACTTTGGAATAAATTTCAGCAAGCATGCAGCTAAAGGCATAGTTTATGCGACTGATAAATGTTATTGTTAACGATTAAAAAAAATACACATGAAACAATTACTGGCTTTAATGACTGTGGTCTCGCTTTTAATTACAGTTAATGCCTGTGCGCAGAATGATAAAAGTAAACGTCCGAGCCCTCCTGAATCTACTGAGTTTAAGGTTGGTACTGCTACAATTAAAATAAGTTACAGCGCACCTTCAGTAAAGGGCCGTGAAATCTGGGGTAAATTAGTTCCATATGGTGAAGTATGGCGTACCGGTGCAAATGAAGCAACTGTTTTTGAAACTGACCAGGATGTAAAAGTTGAAGGAAAGGCTTTACCTAAAGGTAAGTATGCGTTGTTTACCATTCCCGGAAAGGATGAGTGGGTTATCATCTTCAGCAAAAATGCAAACCAGTGGGGAGCATTTAAATACAACCAGGCTGATGATGCATTACGTGTTACAGTTCGTCCCGGTTTTGCGAGTGCATTTACCGAGCAATTGAAAATTGAAGGTAAAGTAGATGGAAGTGTTTCCATTATGTGGGAAAAACTTGAAGTCATCTTTACGGTAAGTCAATAAAATGTTTATTCAATAACTCCAGATCCCCCGCATGCCGGGGGATTTTCATTTCACAGCTTTTCCACAAACCTTAACAGAGGTCACAGCCACAACATTTTAATGATTAGTTTGCAGCCGAATGAAAGACGGTAAAACCATATTGTTGTTAATTGTTTCACTCTGCCTTGTAGCAACATGGGGTTACTATATTTATGATAAAAGCCGTTATTCATCTGATAAAACTTTGGTTAAGAAAGACAGCGTCAACCAGCAGGCAGTGAATGATTCACTGCAGCGTAACTATGCCAGTGCTTTAATCCGCTTGGGAACAGTACAGGTTGATAAAGATTCGCTGAACACTGAACTGAATCAAAAGATAGGGGAGATAGATAGTCTCCGATCTGAAATAGGTATTATCCTCAACGTAAGTAACATAACAAAAGAAGATTTGAAGAAAGCAGAAGATAAAATTCTGGCGCTGGAGCAAAAGATAAACCAGGTTAATAAAGGACAAAAGGTAAAAACTGATCAGCCAAAACAAAATAATAAGAATACTGCAACTGAACAGGCCTTATCTGCTCCAATAAAAAATACAGCTGCTGAAAAGGAAAATGTTTCGGATAAGCTATCGGCATCAAATACAACGATTAAAGCAATCGCATCGGGTTCAAATAATTCAACCACAAAGGCTGATGAAACAGATTATTTAACTGTTGCCTGTTCTTTGCAAAACAATACATCATCATTCAGCGATGCAGAAATTTATATTGTTGTTACGGCTCCCGGTGGGCGTGTAATACAAGACGATCAATGGCAGGCAGGTATGTTTGCTGCAGCTAATGGTGTACGTATTCCTTACACCCGGAAAAGCACATTAAATTACAGCAAAGGAGAGCCGAAACGCATTTCACTCACAATCAAACCCGGCGATATTGAAGCAGGTTTGTATTCTGTTCAGGTTTATCATAACGGTCAGCGAATAGGAAGAGCCGATCTCCGGCTTAATTAGCAATTTGTACTTAATCACATTTTTTTCACAGTTATCACCATCTCTGCCTGGTATTGTTTCATCTTCAGGAGTTTAAGTATTTTTACTGATAATTCATTAAGTAAAAACAGCTAAAATATGACTAAAAGGCTTGCGATGTTGTCTGTGGTTTTGTGTGTCATCGTTTCAATAACGTTTGGGCAAACAAGCAATAAATCCAAATACAGTGCCCCCAGTATTTATGCAGGTATTGAAGTTGGTTCGAAAGGAGTTAAGATGAGTATTATTGAGTTAAAAAAGAATGCCGAGAAGGGAAATACATTCAACATTCTGAAAGATACTTCCGTTAACACCGACTTTATTTCTTTTAATAAACAAACTTATGATGCGACATTAGCAGGTCTTTCCTCTTTATTTAATGTTGCTCTTTCTAATTATGCAATCCCTTCAAAACGCATTTTTACTGTAGTAAGCAGTGGCGTTAAAATTCAGGCCGATAAAGAAAATAAGGGCGAATGGATCAACAATTTTATCAAAGAGTTTAAGCAGAAGATAAATGAACCTGAACGAAACGTGGAAGTTGTATCAGTAATGCAGGAAGCAAAACTTTCTCACCTGGGAATTGTACCTGTATCAAAACGATATAACACTTTCCTGATCGATATCGGAAGCGGTAATACAAAAGGTGGATTTTTTCCTTATGGTAATGACAGTGAGTTTTACCTGTTTCAACTTTCATGGGGCACAAAAAGTACAGCTAATGCTGCTGAGAAAATGTGTGCTGATGATAAATCGCTTGCTAATTACAGCCGTGTTTTACAACGTGTAGCTGCGGGTGCAGAAAATACTGAAATTATTTATGCAGTTAATTCAAGTGGCAGCTATCCGGTAAGCGATCATATTGCATTCAGCGGTGGTATTGCATGGGCAACAGCAACGCTTATTTATCCTGAATTAAACAGCAATTCAATTGTGCCGGTTACTTATGAAGATGTTGAACGTTTTTACAAACGTCTTTCTGAAAATTATTCTTCTTTATCTGATTCATACCTGCTCAATAAAATGGACGATGCTCAATGGAATAAGAAATTAATTGGAAATGAAATTAAACGTGTGCATACAGTTTTTGATCAACGCTCATTAATGGCAGGTACAGCATTGTTACTTCGTATTATGCGACAGTTTAAATCGGTTAATGAAGCCAAACAATTTTACCTGGTGAAAAATGGTCAAGTAGGATGGGTTTCCGCTTATGTCGATCAGATTGTTGATTAAATAAAAAAGTCCGGCTATTGAAGCCGGACTTTTTTACATTGGTAATACGCTCGAAAAAAATAAGAATATTCTTTTTGGCATAGTGTTTGAAAATTATGCTGGAAAATATTTTTATGAAATTAAAACTCTTATCATTTCTTTTTTTTGTTGCAGTTGCAGCAGGAGTTAATGCCCAGAATTCAGCAGTGTTTCTCAAAGCAGGTTTAAACCTTGCAAATGTTTCCATATCAGATAATGGTACAGTTGATGATGCGAAGATGCTTCCCAGTTTTCATGCCGGATTGCAGGGCGATTTCACGCTTGTAAAAAATGTGTTGTCTTTACAGCCCGGTCTGTTTTTTACCGGTAAAGGATCTAAAACACAGGCAGGAAATACAACTGATGCAAATTATTACAGGGCAACATCCAATCCAATGTATATTGAAGTTCCTGTAAATGTTGTGTTGAAACTTCCACTTTCAGATAAAACATCAAAGTTTTTTGTTGGTGCCGGCCCTTATGCTGCAATGGGTGTTGCCGGTAAAAACAAAGCCGAAGGAAAAATATTTGGTGTTGCTTTCAGCAGCAATAAAAAAATTCAGTTCTCCAATGATGATCCAAGTACATCGCAGGAAGAAGGTGCAGGTTTCGGAATCATGCGCCGTTTTGATTATGGTTTAAATGGTACAGTTGGTTTTGAAGGAGAATCAATGATGTTTTCTGTTAACTATGGTCTCGGGCTTGCAAAATTACAATCGGGTGCGAACAGCAGTGCAGACAATAACAATAAACACAGAGTTCTGAGTTTTACAGTTGGGTTCCGTTTGTAATCTGCAAACAGGTGCGCTTCAAATTGCGCACCTGTTCTCCAGTATCATCAAATGAAATTTTATTGAAAAATATTTTCGATGGGTTCTCTGGTTTTCTTTTTAAAAAAAATCCTGCGGCTGCAGGATTTTTTATTTTTTGTTCTATTTGCCAAATTTCTTCTTTAATGCTGCAAGTGCATCATTAACACTAAGATTGCTTAAGTCTTCTTCTTTTTTCTGAAAACGCTGATTGTTGTTGTTCCTGTTTTTTGATCCTCTTGCCGGTGCTTCTTCTGTTTGTTTAATGGATAAGGCAATACGTTTACGAACCAAATCAACTTCAACAACTTTCACCATCACTTTATCGTTGAGTTTTAATTTCTCTGCAGGATCAGTAATGTAGTCGTGTGAAATTTCTGAAACATGCACAAGTCCGTCCTGTTTTACACCAATGTCAACAAACGCACCAAACCGTGTAAGATTGGTTACAATGCCTGGAATAACCATGCCGGGTATTACTTCTTCAATGCTGAAAATATTGGCATATTCAAACACCTGCACTTCACTGCGGGGATCAAGACCCGGTTTAACCAGTTCCTTCAGAATATCATTAATGGTTAATTCACCAAACTGTTCGGTGATATATTTTTTAGAAGCGATCTGCTTAATGTTATTTTCATTGCCAATTAAATCTTCCACTTTTAACTGAAGATCGCCAGCCATCTTTTCAACTAATGCATAAGCTTCAGGATGCACTGCACTTTTATCCAATGCATTTTCTCCATCCGGAATACGAAGAAACCCTGCACATTGTTCAAATGCTTTTTCACCAAGTCTTGGAACTTTTAATAACTGGTTACGGCTTTTAAATCGTCCGATTTCGTTCCTGTATTTCACAATGTTTTCTGCAATGCCGCTGTTAATACCACTTACATAGCTCAGCAAATGCTTACTGGCTGTGTTAAGATTTACACCCACCTGGTTTACACAGCTTACAACAGTCTGGTCAAGACGTTCTTTTAAACGCACCTGGTTTACATCGTGCTGGTATTGTCCAACACCAATACTTTTAGGATCAATTTTTACCAGCTCAGCCAGCGGATCCATTAACCTTCTTCCAATACTTACTGCACCACGAACAGTTACATCTTTATCAGGGAATTCTTCACGGGCTACTTCACTTGCACTGTAAACCGATGCACCATCTTCATTTACCAAAAAGATAGGCAGACCAAGATTTAATTTTTTAATGAATTGCTCGGTTTCTCTTCCTGCAGTACCATCGCCAATGGCAAACACTTCTGTATTATAAGTATTCACCAAATGCCTAATGGTATGTTCAGAAGAAAATAATTTTCCAGGCTCATGAATATAGATGAGATCAGTTGTTTGCAGTTCGCCTTTTTCATCAAGACAAACAATTTTACAACCGGTTCTGTAACCTGGGTCAATTGCAAGAATACGTTTACTTCCCAGCGGACTGCTCAGTAATAACTGCCGAAGATTTTCAGCAAATACATTGATGGCTTCTTCATCACCTTTCTGTTTCAGCTGTGAGCGGAATTCTGTTTCAAGGCTTGGTTGAAGTAAACGCTTATACGCATCTTTAACGGCTTTTTTTACCTGTGCAGTTGAATCGCTGATTCCTTTTACATACAGTGCATCAATTAACTCAATTGCCAGTTCTTCTTCAGGTTCAATACTCATCTTCAGAATGCCTTCAGTAAAGCCACGCAGAATTGCAAGAATACGGTGCGATGGGATTTTATGTACAGGTTCACTGAAATCGAAATAGTCTTTGAATTTAGCACCTTCTGTTTCCTTATCCTTCATCACCGAACTTTTCACCAAAGCCTCATCTTCAAAAAACTTACGCAGCTTGGCACGTACAACTGCATCTTCATTCACCATTTCAGAAATAATATCTCTTGCGCCCTGTAAAGCTTCGTCTGCTGTTTTTACTTTATCATTAATAAAAGCAGCGGCTTCATCGTTAATGTTGATTTCCTTTTGTTCAAGCAACAGCAGTGCAAGTGGTTCCAGACCGTTTTCTTTTGCAGTTTGTGCTTTTGTTTTTCGCTTGGGTTTGTACGGCAGGTAAATATCTTCCAGTTCATTAAGTGTAGTGGCTGCATCAATTTTTTGTTGCAGTTGCTCTGTCATCTTCCCTTGCTCAGTTATTGTTTTCTCAATAAACGCTTTGCGTTCAGTAAACTCTTTTAAAAATTTCTGCTGATCCTGTATCTGTTGAATCTGCACCTCATCCAGGTTGCCGGTTTTATCTTTACGGTAACGGGCAATGAAAGGGATGGTGGCACCTTCGGCAAGCAATTCAATTACTGCATCAACCTGAGGAATACGCAAATTCAGCAAGCCTGCAATCTTCGATGAAAACTCTGTCATGAACTATTGTTTTTCGTTATTTTTTTAAAGAGGGGTGCGAATATAAGCCCCTCAATTCAGAAAAAAAACTTGAAAAAAAGCTGCAGTTTTCATCCCATATTCCTATACTAAATCATGCTCAAACCCAGTGCCTGAACTATTCAGCAGAAGCTGTATGGCTTTCGTGGTTTGTTTCAGCAATCATAATCTCCTCAATTTTTTCATGCAGTTCATGAACAGCTGCTGTAATCCAGAAGGGGAGGTCTGGCGTGGCTATTTTCCAAAAGCCTTCTTCCTTTTCCATTTTAAATAAAATGCGGTTACCACGGTCATCCGCCACATCAACGCTGAATATTCCTTCGTTGAGGCCATTCATTTTCCTGAAATTAAATTCGCACAAACGCCCATTTGCTTTAATCAGTCTTGAAAACTGAATGTTTTTTGTTACTTGTAATTTCATCAGTAATTTTTTAGTTGTGTTATAAATGTTTACTGATGCGGATATTGGGAGTAGAAACAAATCAAATCCCGTGCAGAAATGAAGTATTGTGGAAAACTTATAAAGAAAAATTAATTGGTTAAGATTTTTGCTTCTTTAATCATATCCAGGCCGGGAAAACGTTTTTGCATCCAGGCATTTCCCTTGAAGTAAATCGTGTCAGCTGCCTTCATTGTATCATTTCCATATTCAGAAAAAAACTGTCGCACAATATCCATTCCGCTTATGATTTTTGCAAACGGAACAAATCCTTTTACGCCTGCTGCTGTTAATGTATCGTACGTAAGATTGTTTCTGAGGTTAATGAACACAGATGTTTTGCGGGTATTAGGGGCACCTCTTGAAAAACACAATGTGCTATCGGTGTTTGATGCAACAACAGGTTCGTCTTTCAGGTTCTTGCCCTGCCAGAAAATATTCTTCTGCATGTCTTCCGATACACCAAACTGTACAAGATAATCTTTTACCACACGAAAGATGATTGTGTTATTGTAATAACCCGTACGTATGAGTTGATAAAACCGGTCGGCTCCCAATGGCGACCAGTTCCTGTATACTTCAACAGTAAAGTTTCCCTTTGTAGTAATAAACTCAGCTTTAAATGTTTCAGGCGCTTTTAGTTTTAATATGGACGCATCCGTTTTTAACTGTTGTGCGTTTGTTCCTGTTGCTGTAAGTAAAAGGGAAAGGAGTAATTTAATTGTCTTCATGACAAGTATTTAAAATTAAATATATGTGGAAATTAATTATGAGAAAATAAGTCCAGCTATTTGTTTTTTCAATATTTTTAATCTTTCGATTTAGCCAAAGCCATTTAATTCACCTTGACTGCTTTACTTTCGTTAAACATTTCAAATTTACCAAATAAGAAGCCTCAGTAAAGTTCGTATTGGCATTTGCCAATAAAAAAAATTCGTTACTCATAAAACAACAACGATGAGGTTTGTCTTTACTTTCTTATTTTTTTGTTCTTTTGGTTTCGCATCTGCGCAATTATCTACTGAATTTGGCGGAGGAATTAATAGTAAATCTATTCCTGCCATTAATGTTGAAATGTCTTACCGTTTTCCCAAACTGAATGTGGGAGCCGGTTATATTGTCCCTCTTACTGATAAGGTTTGTGAACCAGATATCTTTTTTGCACGGTTAGGCAAAACGATCGCAATAACTTCCAAGTCCGTGATTGATCTTGGTGGAGGTTTTTCAGTACACACCACGAAGAAATTAACTGTAAGTAAGCTGGATGATCAATATACGTTTTACAAGAGATCCACTGATACAAGGCTTCTTTTATATGCTGATTACCGGAAAAAGATTTTACGGGATGGTGAGATCTTTACCCGTGCCGTTTATACCGGGCAAACGTTTTTCCTTGGTGTGGGTGTTGCTTACATCTTTATAAAGAAAAAATGTTAATTGCTTCAGGCTCTACCTGAATTTTGCTGATAAGGTGTAACAGACTTTATCATTTATACGCCAGAAAATTTCATTATTTACTTTTCTAAGCCGGCGGAGATTGCGTTTATCCAGCAATCTTCCTTCAGCATCGTAATACTGTGGCTGTTCATAAATTGTAAGAATGAAATATTTCTTTGGTGAAAAAGGAATGTCAAGTGCTTTGTGCCTGATGGAAAGAAAAGTGAGTAATCGTTTATTTCCGTCGACATAATAATCAAGTGTATTAATCCATGTACACCTGATTTCTTTCATGTCTTTTACCAACTGTAAAACGGCTGTTGTATCATATCCAAACTTGTACAAAGTATCACGAAGATGTGGATCGCTGACCAGGAATTCAAAGATGTAACGTAATGAATCAGTTTTTAATTCAAACGAAACGGATTCAAATCTTTTATCATTGAATTCGGCCGCAAATGGTTTTTGTAAATAGAGTGTTTGATAGTGATAGTTAATGGCATGAATTTTTTCTTCGTTTTCCTTGTAATAATTTACCGGAAAATTTCTTGGTGGAGAGCAGGAAGCTCCCAATAAACCGGACAACAGGATGATATGTAAAATTAATTTCGTCAAGGTTGTGTTTTGTTTACACTCCATGAAATGCCATAGAGAATCCAGCGGAGTGTGTGCATGTTAATTGTTTTTCTTGTTTTATAGCCGGCGTCCCAGAAAGTAATTGTTGCTGTATTATTCTGTTCAGTTATACCCAGTAAAACAACGTAATGTGTTGGAATACGTTTTTTTGTTTTATGATGAAATTTGCGGTGAAGCACTGTGTTGTTTAGATAAAGAAACACATTGCCATGGCTTAATTTATCGTTAAGGAATGCTGTAAGATCAGATATTTTGGGACGGGCAAGATCTGCACCGGTTGAATGGATTTCTGTCTTAAACATTGCACGAAGCATCCTGTTGAATTTTGATAAATTGGTTGATGCCCACATGGTTTGTTCATCGCCGGGGTTGTAATGGCGGTTCAATACATTGAGATAGCCTTTAAAATGATCGGCCAGTGTAAAAAATAAAACCTGGTCGGCTTCATTCCTGTCCAGTTCGCCTTCATAAAAAATCTGTCCTGCCGTTTCTTTAATTCCTTGCGAGGGTGTAAAGGTTGTATTTCCGTAAACTGCTTTACCGTTCTGGTATAGTTCAGTCATGAATTGTACATATCCCAGCGGATCTTCTTTCAGCAATACATAACCCAATGCGGCATAACTGCAGAAGTTGGTATTTCTTCCTGCATAAAGAAAGTCAGGATCTTCAATATTCCTGCGCAGGTTGCGTAAAAACAAATCGGGGCTGATGTTTTGCCAGTGCTGACTTTTTGTGAGAGGGTCGATGCTCTGTAAAAAATTCAGTGCTTTTTCTTTTTCGGTTAATACAGGCCGTACGTACGACTGCGCTTCGATTTTCTGCAGATGAACAATCATCAACAGAACTGCCAGTATAATGCCTGCATTTTTCATTTACACTATAAAATTATAAAAAGTTGAACAGCCTTTCTTTTCAACTTTGCTGGAATTATTTACTAATCTGTTAAATAAAAAACCCGTTTCAACTGAAACGGGTTTTTGAATAGAAAATCGTTTATTATTAATAACGATAAAGATCAGACTTGAACGGACCGTTCACTGAAATACCAAGGTATTCAGCCTGTGCTGCAGTTAATTCATCCAACTGAGCACCAACTTTTGCAAGGTGAAGACGTGCAACTTTTTCATCGAGATGTTTAGGAAGAACGTATACGTTGTTTTCATAATTCGCATGGTTATTCCACAACTCAACCTGTGCAAGTGTTTGGTTGCTGAAAGAGTTACTCATTACAAATGATGGGTGACCAGTAGCACAACCAAGGTTTACGAGGCGGCCTTCAGCCAGTAAGATGATGTCTTTTCCATCAACATTATAAATATCAACCTGCGGCTTAACAGTATCTTTTGTATTGCCATAGTTTTGATTTAACCAGGCAACATCAATTTCAATATCAAAGTGGCCAATGTTACAAACGATGGTTTTATCTTTCATCAGTTTGAAATGTGCACCAGTGATCAGGTCACGGCAACCTGAAGCAGTAACAACAATATCAGCTTCTTTTACTGCATCAATCATTTTCTTTACTTCAAAGCCATCCATTGCAGCCTGCAAAGCACAGATAGGATCAATTTCAGTAACAATAACACGGCAACCAGCACCTGCTAACGATGCAGCAGAACCTTTACCTACATCACCATAACCACCAACTACTGCTACTTTACCAGCGAGCATTACATCAGTTGCACGACGGATAGAATCAACCAATGATTCTTTACAACCGTATTTGTTATCAAATTTTGATTTTGTTACACTGTCGTTTACGTTGATAGCGGGCATAGGAAGAGTACCTTTCTGTACACGCTCATACAAACGGTGAACACCAGTAGTTGTTTCTTCGCTGATACCTTTAATGCCAGCAATAAGTTCAGTGTAATTATCAAGAACCATATTGGTTAAATCACCACCATCATCCAGAATCATATTCAACGGACGATCGGGTGAACCGAAGAATAATGTTTGTTCAATACACCAATCAGCTTCTTCCTGTGTTTGTCCTTTCCATGCATAAACACCAATACCTGCAGCAGCGATAGCAGCAGCAGCATGATCCTGGGTAGAAAAGATGTTGCATGAACTCCATTTTACTTCAGCACCTAAAGCAACCAGTGTTTCAATCAAAACTGCTGTTTGAATGGTCATGTGCAAACAACCAGCAATACGTGCATCTTTCAGCGGTTGTTTTGCGCCATACTCTGCACGGATAGCCATTAAGCCGGGCATTTCTGCTTCAGCCAAACGGATTTCTTTGCGTCCCCACTCAGCGAGGCTGATATCTTTTACCTTATACTTCAGGTCAAAATCAATTTTGTTTCTTTTTAAAGTTGACATGTTTGTTTTTTTAGAGTGCAAAGTTAAATTTTCAGGATAAAATAATGCGAATGTGAATAAATTCAGGAAATCATTCTAATTTGGTGGTATTCTGAAGAAGAAAATCCTGTTTCCTCATGGCAAAAGCAACAAAAACAGAACAAATCACTAAAGAACCGGTTACATTGGATAAAACCGACCTCAGCATTTTACGTTTGCTGCAGCAAAATGCACGGATGACGGTGAAAGAAATTGCCGACCAGGTGCACCTGAGTACAACACCTGTGCATGAACGTATCAAGTGGCTGGAAAAAGCAGGTGTGATTAAACAATACGCTGCGTTGATTGATCACGCAAAAGTGAAAAAAGGGTTGATGGTGATTTGCTATGTATCGCTGAAACAACACAGCAAAAATGCTGGCATGAAGTTTATTAAACATATTAATGAGCTGGACGAAGTGATTGAATGTTATAACATTTCAGGTGAGTTTGATTTTATGCTGAAAGTGGTTGTTGAAAACATGGATGAATACTATCATTTTCATGTAAACAAATTAAGTCAGAGCGAAAACATAGGCAATGTGCAAAGTGTGTTTGTGATGGGTGTATTAAAGCAAACACATGTAATGGTATAGGAGAGGGATGTCAAGATTATCAATACTAAATTAAAACCTTTCATCATGTTTAATTACGACACAGTAACCGAAGCAATCAACGGGTTAAGGCAAAGAGGCTTTACACTCGATTTTAACCTGCAGGTAAACTCGCTGCAATGTTTTAATCCTGATATTAATCTCAGCCCGGAAGAGTTTGAGATCAAAGAAATCTATCGTTTTGAAGGCGATACCAGTCCTGAAGATGAAGAAGTGGTTTATGCCATTGAATCAAAACAGGGACACAAAGGAGTTTTTGTAAATGGGTATGGTCCTTCAGCCGATGTTGCTGGTGCAGAGATGATGAAGAAACTGGTGGATCATCACAACAAATAACCTTTGTTTTTTAAACATTATTGCTGAACATTTTTTCAGAAGTGTTTACATGCTCTTTTATTGCTTTTCTTGAATAGCGTATGCCAACAATAAATGATGCAACTGCTCCGAGAAAAAGCATTCCTTCACTTACATTTTGTTTTACCCATTCGTTTTCCTGCATGAACAAAAGGAAATCGAATGTGCCATGAAAAAATACTGCCCAGAATAAGCCAAGAAACAAATAGAAATTTCTTTTATCAGGAATGAATTTTGCTTTGCCAACAAAATAGCCCATTAAAACAGCAAAGGTTGCATGTGCCGGTACCGAAAGAAACATTCTTAAAAATGCTGTTCCCATGCCATGTTGCAGTACATAGCCTATATTTTCAACCGTGGCAAAACCCATTCCCACCATTACGCTGTAAACAATTCCATCAAACGGTTCGTCAAAACTTTTTTTAGGAAAAGCATAATAACGTAACATCACATATTTACTGCCTTCCTCACTTATTCCAACAATGATGTATGCGAAAATGGCGGTGAACGCAATTCCGCCTCCCATCAATTGTTCAACAGGTTTTGTTGCGAACAATTGTATTAAAACTGCCGGCAGAATGCTGATGCAGCCAAGTAAAAAACAAACAAACAGGTTGAGTTTGGGTTCTTTATTAAACCGGTCTTTAAGAAAGATGTACAGGCAAATGGCAATGCCCGGTGCAACGGAAAGCGCAAATAACATCATAGTTACTGAGTTCGTTTAAAGATACTTGTTCAGGATGATTTTATTAGCAGAGTTTTTTTAATTTCATTCAATGAGAAGTTTATTCACTCTTGCCCTTTTGCTTTTCCTGGTGCAGGCTGATGCCCAGATGTTTGGAGGCAATCCTCCTTCATTAAAATTTTACCAGTTAAATACAGATTCTGTGCGGGTGATTTTTCCCAAATACCTGGAGAAACAGGCAAGAGAAGTTGCCTGGCTTTCGCAGCAGCTGTTTAAAAATCCACCGGCACAACTGGGTAATCAACTCAGGAAGTTTAATGTGGTGCTGCAACCGCTCACAACACAGTCAAATGCATATGTATCGCCAGCCCCGTGGCGCAGTGAATTTTTTATGATGCCTGATATGAATTACCTGTCACAGACTGCTATACCATGGCATCAGTCGCTGGCAATTCATGAAATGAGGCATGTGCAACAGTTTTCCAACTTCAATCATTCCGTTCAGAAGTTGTTGGGTGTTTTTTTAGGACAGCAGGGACAGGTGCTTGGAATGGGAACTGTGCCTGATTGGTTTTATGAAGGTGATGCTGTGTTCCAGGAAACGATTACATCGAAACAGGGAAGGGGACGAATGCCCGAATTTTTTAATGCCTATCGTTCGCTTTGGCTTGAAAAGAAAAATTATTCTTACCAGCAGTTACGTAACGGATCATACAGGTGGTTTACTCCTGATCATTATGCATTGGGTTACCTGCTTGTAAATTATGGACTTGAAAAATATGGAACAGATTTCTGGAAGAATGTAACGAATGATGCCATCAATTATAAAGGACTAACTTATCCTTTTCAAAAGGCGGTAAAGAAATATTCGGGTGTGAAGTATGATGGGTTTGTGAAAGATGCATTCAACTGGTATAAAGAAAAAATGCGGCTTGATACAGCATCTGCATTTCAGTCGTTGAAACCCATTACAAAAACGCAGCATAATAATGTTGTCAATTACCTGTATCCGTTTGCAAAAGAAGATCAATCGTTGCTGCTGTTAAAAACGAGTTACCGAAAAATACCTGCATGGTTTAGTATTGATGCGGATGGTACCGAACGGAGACTTCGTGTAAAAGATATTTCAGCTGATAATTATTATTCTTACAAAAACGGAAAAGTGGTTTATGCAGCGTACATACCTGATGCACGCTGGGCATGGAAAGATTATTCTGTGCTGCGAATCTGGAACACAGAAACAAATGAAGTGCAAAAGATAAGCAAGCGCTCAAGGTTGTTTATGCCCGATATTTCACCTGACGGTAATACAGTTGTTGCTGTTGAAGTTACTACTGCGCAGGAATGGTCTTTGCAATTGGTGAATACATCCGACAAAAGCAGATCGGCATTGCCCAACCCAAACCGTTACACGTATACTTATCCTAAATTCTCTGCTGATGGTTCATCTGTTATCAGCGCTGTAAGTAATGGAAATGGTGAAATGAGTTTGCTGAAGACAAATCTTTCAAACAAAGAAGAAACATTGCTTTTTCCTTTTGTAAATACTGCAATTGGTTATGTGCAGGTTAAAGGCGATACAGTTTTGTTTACAGCTGCACAAAAGGAAGGTGATGTGTTGTATTTGTATGATATGGGTAATAAAAGTTTATTCAAAGCTGCTCAACTGCCCAATGGGAATTACCAGGCTACCATTGCAGGTGATTCAGTTGTGTGGAATTCATTCAGCACAGGTGGACAAATGTTGCTGAAGCAGGCAATAAAAGATATGTCTTTGCAAAAGACAACTGCAATAGAGCCATTAACTGATTTATATTTTTCTTCAAAACCATACAGTACGCAATCTGCTTTGCTGCAGAATGTACAGCAACAACCCGGCGAAATAAAACGATACCTTTCTGCAAAGGGACTGATCAATATTCACAGCTGGCGACCCACACTCGAAGATCCGGATTACGGCATTACATTTTACAGTGAAAACATACTGAATACATTTGTTGGCGAGTACAGCTACTTCTATAACAGGAACGAAGGTTATAACCAGGTTGCTGCTAGTTTGGTTTATGGTGGAATTTATCCCATGCTTTCTGTTGGTGCAACACAAACATGGAACAGGAATGAAATTGTGAACAACAAACTTGTTACATGGAATACAACAAATATCAATGCAGGCTTTTCTATTCCACTTGATCTTACAAGTGGGTTGTTGTATAAATATCTCACCATTGCTTCTTCCTACAACATGGAGAAGCTGACATTTACAGGCGCATCGAAAAACAGTTACAGGGACGATAACCTGAATTATATCAATTCATCTATTCGCTGGCTGGCGCAATCGTCCAAAGCAAAGCAACAGATTTATCCTTCATTTGCACATAGTCTTGTTGCCACTTACAAACACACAACTGATGGTTTAACCGGAAGCCAGTTTTATCTTGGAAATACAATTTATGTTCCCGGTATTTTCAGGAACAACAGTCTTGTGCTTTCCCTCTCCGTATTTTCAAGAGATACAATTCGTGGAAGCAGGTTCAGTACAAGTTTTCCTTATGCCCGTGGATACAATGCAGTTAATTTTCCAAGAGCATGGAGGTTCAGTGCCAATTATCATTTCCCGATTTGTTATCCTGAGTTTGGTGTAGCTAACATGGTTTACTTTATGCGTATAAGAGGAAACCTGTTTTATGATTATACCGAAAGCAAAAGCTTACGTACTGGAAAAGTTTATCCAGCTCCATCAGTCGGAACGGAGGTTTATTTTGATACAAGAGTTTGGAATTTATTCCCGGCAACATTGGGAATACGGTACAGTTACCTGTTGAGGAAAGATTTGCTGGAGCCTGGAAGAAGTCCTCACCAGTTTGATATTATTCTTCCGACGAATTTATTTTAGAATGATTTTTTAACGGACGCTTCTTTATTGTATCCTGATTTTGATTTCAGGTGCAGTAAAGAAGTTTCCTTTTTTATCCCTGACGATAATATCTGTGATCAGCAGTTCGTCTTCTTTTTTAATTTGTTCATACAAACTCTTCTGCCATACTTCGGGCAGGTAAGCTGCATTGCGTATTGTTGTGGAAATGGGATTGATCCTTGTTTTAAGTTCACCGGTTTTCTCATCTTCATATTTGTCTTTGCTGCGGTACACCACAATGAAATGAGAAATATTATAGCGGATTTTTTTATCATCAATCACCCATACTGAAGAATCAAGAACGCCCAATACAAATTCTAAGGGAAGATTACCACCCTTGGTTGTTCCCCAAAACGAATTGAGTACCGGAGGTTTTAATGTTGGTGCAGGTTTTTGCTGTGCATTTACGGCAACTGAAAAACTCAGCAACAGCATAAGAAAAAAGAATTTAAACGGGTTCTTCATGAATTTCTGTTTGTGCTATAACGCAGCAGCAGTGTTTTCATTGCGGGCAATTGCACTGCTGCTGCTGAATATGTTGTTAAAGTGATTGCAGGCTTTCTTCAATGGCTTTGATCTTGGCTTCTGCATCGGCTTTTTTCTTGCGTTCAACTTCCACCACTTCGGGTTTGGCATTTTGAACAAAGCGTTCGTTGCCCAGTTTCTTTTCAACAGATGCCAGAAATCCTTTGAAGTATTCAAGATCTTTCAGCAATTGTTCTTTCTGTGAAGTAGTATCAATTTCCTTTTCAGTAACAATGTAAAATTTATCTTTCTGAACTACTGCTGAAATACCACCGCTTACTGCAGCTGAAACATATGAAATGCTTTCGGCATTCACCTGCTTTGCAAGAATACTTTCAATTTTCTTATACGAAGATGCATCGCCTGTTTCAATTGAAAGCTGAATGGTTTCCTTTGGTTTGATCTGGTTTTTTACTCTCACGTCACGCAGGGCAGTAATCACTTCTTTTAACTGTACAGCCAGCTGTAAAGATGTTGTATCAACAGTTTTTGCAGCAACCTGCTGTTTAACAGTTAAATCATCTCCAGCTTCCCTTTCCCTGAGTGAATGATAAATTTCTTCAGTAATAAAGGGCATGTACGGATGAAGTAAATGCATCAGCTCTTCAAAAAACTCAACCGTTTTATTGTACACAGCTGCATCAATCGGTTGTTCAAAACCGGGTTTCACCCATTCGAGATACCAGCTGCAGAAATCATCCCATATCAATGAATAAATCGTCTTTAATGCTTCGCTTAACCTAAATTCTTTGAACTGTTGTTCAATTTCTGCTTTTACTTCGTTCAGCCTGTTTTCAAACCATTCAACTGCAAAGCTATCAGCTATTGGCTCATTGCTATTTGCTACTCTTCCTTCCCACATCTTCACCAGTTTCAATGCATTCCAGATTTTGTTGTTGAAGTTGCGGCCTTGTTCATTACTGCTTTCATCCCACAACAAATCATTACCGGCAGGAGAGGAGATCATAATGCCGAAACGAACTGCATCAGCACCGTATTGATCAATGAGTGCAAGCAGATCGGGTGAGTTGCCTAACTGCTTACTCATTTTCCTGCCTTGCTTATCTCTAACCATGCCGGTGAAATAAACATCGTTGAACGGCTGATCTTTTTTGTATTCATATCCCGCCATGATCATACGTGCCACCCAGAAGAAAATAATATCCTGGCCGGTTACAAGTGTTGTGGTTGGATAATAATACTCTACATCTTTATTGCCGGGATTACTGATGCCTTTAAATACTTCCATTGGCCACAGCCAGGAAGAGAACCAGGTATCAAGACAATCTTCATCCTGAACAAGTTTGAGATTTTTGGTTTCAGGTTTCTGGTTGTGCAAATCTTCAAGACTTTTTGCAACGTAAACATTTCCTGCTTCGTCGTACCAGGCAGGTATTTGTTGTCCCCACCAGAGTTGTCTTGAAATACACCAGTCTTTGATATTGTTAAGCCAGTGGCTGTAAGTATTTTTTGTTTTTTCAGGATGAAATTTGATTTTATCATCCATTACAGAGCTAAGTGTTTCAGGATTGCGGTTTAAGAACTCGGTCATATTCATAAACCATTGCAAACTCAACCTTGATTCAATAACGGCACCTGTTCTTTCACTCGTTCCAACCTGGCCTTTGTAATCTTCAATTTTTTCGATTTGATTTAATGCAGCAATGTCCTCAACTATCTTCTTTCTCAATTCAAACCTGTCAACACCATTGTAAGAAAGCACAAGCGCTGAAGGATTTTCTTCCATCAAATCAATAGCTGTGAATTTTCCTTCTTCGTCTAATGTATTTAATGCTTTCAGGTTATGTTTTCTTCCAAGCTCATTATCGTTTTTATCGTGAGCAGGAGTGATTTTTAAAGCACCTGTTCCAAATTCTGCATCAACATACTCATCAGCAATAACAGGAATTTTGCGGTTGATGATCGGCACAATCACTTCTTTTCCAACAAGTGCTTTGTAACGTTCATCAGCAGGGTTTACACAAATAGCCACATCACCCAAAATAGTTTCAGGTCTAGTGGTGGCAACTGTAATAAACTGATTGCTGTTTTCAACCAGCGGATATTTTACATAGTATAGTTTGGAATCAATTTCTTTAAAAATCACTTCTTCATCGCTAAGGGCAGTTTTACTTGCCGGATCCCAGTTCACCATTCGCAAACCACGGTAAATAATTCCCTTTTCATATAAATCAACAAAAACCTTGATAACGCTTTTGTAATATTCGCCATCCATTGTAAAGGAAGTACGTTCCCAATCAAGGCTGCAACCCAGTTTTTTTAATTGCTGAAGAATAATGCCGCCATACTTTTCTTTCCATTCCCATGCATACTTCAGGAATTCTTCTCTGCTGAGCTGGGCTTTCTGAATCCCTTTTTCACGGAGCATGTGAACAACTTTTGCTTCAGTTGCAATCGAAGCATGGTCTGTTCCCGGAACCCAGCAGGCATTTTTTCCCTGCATACGTGCACGGCGCACCAACACATCCTGGATCGTATTGTTCAGGCAATGGCCCATGTGTAATACACCTGTAACATTGGGAGGGGGTATTACCACAGTATAAGGTTCCCGCTCATCGGGCGTGCTGTGGAAATACTTTTTATCGTTCCAGTATCCATACCATTTTTCTTCGGATGCATTGTGCTCAAAATTTTTGCTCAGTTCCATGCAGAATTCTTCTTTTTTTAGTTGGCAAAGGTAAGGAAAGCAGGGGCTGGATAAAGGGGGAGCAGAATGAAATTTAGGCTGCAAGTCAATTCAAAACCAATAAAAAAGCTCCCGTGAGGGAGCTTTAAAGCATTTTGAATAGTTGACGAAAATTCTTGCCGTCTAATGACAGCTTTTAGAGTAAATTTTTAGCCATAGGCATTGTTTAACTAAACATCAATACTGTGATCAAAGCAATTGCGGCGAAAAATACTATTACAAACGTAGTTGTCTTAGCTGATTCGCTCATGTGAAAGGAATTTGATGCCATAAAAAGTAGTTTTAATAGTGACAAAAAACTTCCACAGGAATACGGGATAACCAGATTTTCTGGTTTATACTGAAAAGTTCACTACAGGCATACGGTAAAATCCAATATAAAAGTACCATTGTTTTTAAAATCTGCAAAATATGGGACGAAATTTCTTACGGCTTTAGGTGTAAATACTAATTTCGGGGGTCTATGCTGTATGCAGTTACCGATATTGAAACGACCGGAAGTTATGCTTCGGCCAACGGGATTACTGAAATTGCCGTGTATATTTTTGATGGGCAGGAAATAGTGGATCAGTTTGAAACGCTGGTCAATCCGCACCAGTCAATTCCGGGTTTTGTGCAAACGCTTACGGGCATTACAGATGATATGGTGCAGCTGGCCCCATCGTTTGAAGAAATTGCCCCAAAACTGGCCGAGCTGCTGCAGGGAAAAGTATTCGTTGCACACAATGTCAATTTCGATTATTCATTTATTCATCACCAGCTGCAGAATCATGGGTACGAACTCAACTGTAAAAAGCTTTGTACAGTCAGGTATGCCCGTAAAATTTTCCCCAAATTAGCTTCATACAGCCTGGGGAATTTGTGCCGGCATTTCGATATTCAAATTCAGAACAGGCACAGGGCAGGAGGTGATGCAAGGGCAACCGTGGAACTGTTCCGGCTGCTGAAAGAAAATGATGTAAATAATCACCTGCATACGATGCTGGGCAAGCAATCAAGGGAACAGTTTCTGCCGCTTTATCTGAATAAAGAGGATATTGACAGTTTGCCGCTCACTCCGGGTGTTTATTACTTCCATGATGCAAAGGGCAAGATTGTTTATGTGGGTAAAGCCATACAATTGAAACGAAGGGTGATCAGTCATTTCTCCAATAATAAACCTTCACGCCAGCGGCAGGAGTTTGCAAGAAATGTGCACCGCATTTCTTACCAGCAATGCGGTACCGAACTGATGGCTTATGTACTTGAAACAATTGAAATAAAACGGCTGTGGCCAAAGTACAACCGGGCAATTAAAGGCTATGAAGCCAGTTACGGAATGTATATGTATGAAGATGCAAATGGTTATTTACGGCTGGCTATTGACCGTAAACACAAACATCTTACAGCTGTTCAACATTTTTACAACCGTTATGAAGCAATGGCTGAACTGAAACGGCTTGCGAATGAGTTTTCATTGTGCTATAAGCTTTGTTTTATTGACCGTTCAACTCAGCACAAGTGCAATTCATCTTCCTGCAAAGGTGCCTGTACAAAAGAAGAAGATGCATTGCAATACAATGAACGGGTGATGCAGGCTGTTGACCAGGTAAAAAAAGAATTGCCCAGTTTTGTGATCAGGGAACGGTCATATTTCAACAACCAGGATAGCTGTATTTTAATGGAAGATGGAAAGTTTTACGGAATGGGTTATGTTGAGCAGGATTTTGATCTTTCGTTAAAAGATGAATTGCGTAATAAGCTGCAGGCTTATCCTGAATATGATTTTGTACGAAATATTGTAAAGCGTTACGCTTTGGAACAACCGGATAAAGTGGTGTGGCTGTAGTTGCTGATTACTGCCTTGTCCATACATCAGTGCGTCCAATAAGTGAAATGCCAATATATCCCCGCACATTCAGTTTGTTATTTCCATCCATTGATATTTTGCAGGAATAAGTCTTGCCGTTTTTGGGATCATAGATTTTGCCTCCGGTCCATTCGTTGCTGGAAGTGTATTTAAATCCCCACATATTAACTAATCCCAATAATGGTCTTGAGTGGTTGGCTTCATCGGGGTGATGTTTGTCCAGTTTTGGTTTACCTGTTTCGGGATCAATTGGTTCTTTCAGCCAGGTTATTTTTCCCTGGTATTTATCAGCGTTTTTATAAACCTGTATAATTGCAGTGCCTTCGCCGTTTTTCCATGAACCGATAATGGCATCAGTATTTTGCATTTTTACAGTAAATGCCAGTAAAGCAGTAACGATGAGTATTGCAGATAATAACAGGACTGAACGTTTCATAAATATGATATTGAAAAACAGTTACAAATAAACAATCATTTGTTTTTAAAAGAACAACTTTTTCATTGCATTGAAAAAAAAATTTGATTTTTTAACGATCATCCAACATCTTTGCAACGCAATGAAAAAAGTAAACATTCTTAATCAGTGGTGGTGGCATACAACTCTAACGGGGCTGTAATGCTATTGTCATAATTATGCAATCATATTATAGGAGCCCCGATTTACTCGGGGCTTTTTCTTTTCAGGGCAAACAAAAAAGTGGAATAAAGTTAATACGGTACAAGAGTGCGACGCCAATGCAGATGAACAGAGTTGGAACAGCACGGAACAAAAAATAAAACAGTGATGAAGAAAATTTCGATTCAAACAACTTGTAAAAAATTACTGGCCGATGTGTTTACACCGGTTGGTATTTACCTGCGCCTGCGTGACAGGTTCAGGGATACGATTTTGCTGGAGAGTACAGATTATCATGCGGCAGAAAACAGCTGGTCGTTTATTGGTATTAATGCCATTGCGGGAATGGAAATTACTTCGGCAACAAGTATTGAATTTAAATTACCCGGTCAGAAACCTGAACGTATTGCGATTAAACAACCATCGGAAGTACCGCAGCAGTTGTTTGATTTTATGAATCATTTTGAAGCAGAAGCTGATTGTAAAGAAGCCAGGTTTGCTCATGGATTATATGGTTACACGAGTTATGATGCCGTTCAGTTTTTTGATACAGTAAAGCTGAATGATCAGCGCAATGAGGTAAACGGCATCCCCTTGATGCGTTACCGTTTGTATCAGTACATTATTGCGATCAATCATCATAAAGACGAATTGTTTATTTGTGAAAACAAGATCAAAGGCGTTGAAAGTGATTTGCAGGTTGTTGAAAGTTTAATCAGGAGTAAAGACGTTCCTGTTTATCCGTTCTCGGTAAAAGGCGAAGAAACTTCGAATGTTACCAATGAAGAATATGTAGAGATGGTGAAGAAAGGTATTGCCAGCTGTATGCGTGGTGATGTGTTCCAGATTGTACTGAGCAGAAGATTTCAGCAATCGTTTAATGGAGATGAGTTTAATGTGTACCGTGCATTACGCAGTGTAAACCCTTCGCCTTATTTATTCTTTTTTGATTATGGCGATTACAAGTTGATGGGTTCATCGCCTGAGTCGCAGATCATCATCAATAACGGCAAAGCAATTGTGCACCCGATTGCGGGAACATTCAAACGTTCGGGTGATGATGAAACAGACCAACGTGAAGCAGAACGTTTATTAAAAGATGCAAAGGAAAATGCTGAGCATGTGATGCTGGTTGACTTAGCAAGAAATGATTTGAGCCGTGTGTGTGATGAAGTAAGTGTGGCACATTACAGGCAGGTGCAGTATTACAGTCATGTAATTCATTTGGTGAGTGAAGTAACTGCAAAAGTGCGTAAAGGATCAAACCCGTTTGAACTGCTGGCAAAAACATTTCCTGCAGGAACATTAAGCGGCGCACCAAAGATAAAAGCCATGCAGCTCATTGATGGATATGAACCAACGTCCCGAACCTATTATGGCGGAGCAATTGGCTTTATGGGTTTTGACGGAAGCTGCAATCATGCCATCATGATCAGAACATTTTTAAGTAAGAATAATACACTCATTTACCAGGCAGGTGCAGGCGTTGTTGCGGCAAGCAAACCAGAAAGTGAACTGCAGGAAGTGAATAATAAATTAGGCGCATTAAAAAAGGCAATTGAGTTTGCTGAAAGCATTAGTTAATAGTTAATGGTTGATAGTTCATGGATATATTAACTATGAACTATCAACCATGATCAATGAACCATTCAACATGAAAATATTAGTATTCGATAATTACGACAGCTTTACCTACAATCTTGTGCATTTGGTAGAGAAGATTACACATTCAAAAGTGGATGTGTATCGTAACGACCAGATAGCATTGGAAAAAGTAAAGGACTATGATAAAATTATTTTATCGCCCGGCCCTGGTATTCCTGAAGAAGCAGGTTTGCTGCTGCCGTTAATTAAAGAGTATGCTGCAACAAAATCAATTCTTGGTGTTTGTTTAGGTCACCAGGCAATTGGTGAAGCATTTGGCGGAACGCTGACGAATCTTTCGTCTGTATTTCACGGAGTGGCAACGCCGATAAAAATTAAAAATGAAAAGTCAAAACCCGCAAGTTTTTTATTTGAAGGTTTACCCGAAGAAATAGAAGTTGGCCGATATCACAGCTGGGTGGTTTCGAAAGAACATTTCCCTGCTGAACTTGAAATAACAGCAGAAGATGAAACAGGAATGATCATGGCATTGCAGCATAAAACGTATGATGTGCAGGGAGTGCAATTTCACCCGGAAAGTGTGTTGACGCCGAAGGGAGAAATCATCCTCAGAAATTGGTTGGGAAAGTAATTTGAAAATGATTCAATCTGAAAATTCGAAAATGAAAAAAATACTTCAGTTATTATTTGAACACAAAACACTTTCAAGAGAGCAGGCAAAGGAAGTGCTGATCAATATTGGTAAAGCTGTTTACAATGAACATGAGATAACAGCTTTCATGACGGTGTACCTGATGCGCAGCATTACCATTGAAGAGCTGCAGGGTTTCCGTGAAGCATTGCTTGAACTTTGTGTGCCTGTTGACCTGGATGGCTACAACGTACTTGATATTGTTGGTACAGGTGGCGATGGAAAAAACACATTCAACATTTCAACACTTGCCTGTTTTATTGTTGCCGGTGCCGGACAAAAAGTTGCCAAGCATGGTAACTATGGTGCATCAACCATCAGCGGTGCAAGTAATGTAATGGAGCAGCTGGGTTATAAATTTTCCAACGACAACAGCAAGCTGAAACGTGAAGTGGAAGAAGCGGGTATCTGCTTTATGCATGCGCCATTGTTTCATCCTGCATTAAAAACGGTTGGCCCCATTCGCAGAAACCTTGGCATGCGCACATTTTACAACATGCTCGGACCAATGGTGAATCCGGCAAAACCGGCTTACCAGTTAGTGGGTGTTTACAGTCTTGAAATGGCAAGGGTTTATAATTATTTGCTGCAGCAGTCAACACAGGCATTCACCATTATTCACAGTCTTGATGGATATGATGAAATATCGTTGACAAACGATACCAAGGTTATCACCAACAAAGGTGAATACATTATGACGCCTGAGCAATTGGGCAAACGTTTGGTACAGCAAAACGATATCCTTGGAGGAAACAGTATTGAAGAAGCTGCAAAAATATTTACAAAGATTTTAGGTGGCGATGGCACATGGGCACAAAATGCTGTAGTGCTTGCAAACGCAGCAATGGGTTTGTATTGCACAGGAAACTATAAAGATTATGATGATGCTTATAATGCTGCTGTAGAAAGTTTAGACGGCGGTAAAGCAAACGAAGTGCTGAAGAAATTAATTGAATTGCAATAAAGTGGTAAGTTGTAAGTAATAAGTTTTAAGAAAAACATGAACATTTTAGATAAAATCATCGCAGCAAAACGGATTGAGGTTGAACAACGCAAAGCTGTTACACCGGTTGATGTATTACGTCATTCGGATTTGTATGCAAAGCCACGCTACTCATTAAAACAGTTTTTGCTGGATGAAAGTAAGACAGGGATTATTGCTGAATTCAAACGTCAGTCGCCTTCGAAAGGAATCATCAATGCTGTTGCAGATGTGGTGGAAGTAACTTCAGCTTATACAAAAAACGGTGCGTCCTGTTTAAGTGTATTAACTGACGAACAGTTCTTCGGTGGAAGTACTGCCGATTTAATCAAAGCAAGAGTGAATGAAATTCCAATTCTCCGCAAAGAATTTATTGTGGATGAATACCAGCTTGAAGAAGCAAAGTCAATGGGTGCTGATGTAATTTTGCTCATTGCTGCATGTTTGTCGATTGATGAAGTAAAGCGCCTGGCAGCTTATGCAAAATCACTGGGACTGGAAGTGTTGCTGGAATTGCATGCAGAAGAAGAGCTGGGACATATTTGCGATGAAACAGAAATTGTTGGTATCAACAACCGCAATCTCAAAACATTTGAAGTGGATATTGAACGCAGTTTGCAGATGGCAAAGAAAATTCCTGCTGATAAAATTAAAGTGGCAGAAAGCGGCATCAGCTCGATTGAAAATATTTTATTGTTCAAACAAAACGGGTTTAAAGGTTTTCTTATAGGAGAAAATTTTATGAAAGAAGCTAATCCCGGTTTGGCATTTGAACAATTCACAAAACAATTAAACAATCAAAAATGAATATTAAGGTTTGTGGCATCACCACAGCAAAACAGGTACAACAGTTAGACGGACTGGACATTGATTATGCAGGATTTATTTTCGTTCCGACTTCTCCACGTTACGTAGAAGGAAAACTGGATAAAAAGCAAATCAAGACTGCAGATTTTGATCTGAAAAAGGTTGGTGTGTTTGTGAATCCTTCTTACAGCGATATACTTGATGCAATTGAAGATTATGGTTTGGATGTGGTACAACTGCATGGTGAAGAAACACCTGAATTCTGTTCTGATCTCAATGAAGATATTGAAGTGATCAAAGTATTTCATATTGATGAAACAGTAAAGTCAATTGACAAGCTGGTGGCGCCTTATGATAATGCCTGCGATTATTATCTGTTCGATACAAAGACTTCAGATGCAAAAGGCGGAACCGGCAAACAGTTCGACTGGAGTATCCTGGAAAAAAGTAAAATTGAAAAGCCGTTTTTCCTCAGCGGTGGAATAGGACTTGAAGATATTGCTGCAATCAAGAAATTCAAACATCCTGATTTCTTTGGCGTGGATGTGAATAGTAAATTTGAAACAGAACCCGGTGTGAAAGATATGGCGAAAGTGCTGCAGCTGAAAGTGGGGTTGAAATAATTGAAAGTGGAAAAATTAATAATGGGAAGTGTAGAATGGATAGTTGATTATTGAACGATTGCGTTTGCTTACAAAAATTAAAAGCAAAGCGTATGAGAATTAAAGTCTGTGGTATGACCGATCTGCAGCAGATGCACCAGCTGGGAGAGTTGGGTGTTGAGTTTGCAGGAATGATTTTTTATCATAAAAGTCCAAGGTTTATCCTTCGGTACCTCACAGGCGAAATGGTGAAACGTGCAAAGCTGAAAGTGTATAAAGTGGGTGTGTTTGTCAATGCATCGTATGATGAGATAATGAATCATGTGGAGAATTTTGGGTTGGATATGGTGCAGCTGCATGGCGATGAATCGCCGAGGTTTTGTGAGCAGGTGAGCAGTTATATACAAACCATCAAGGCATTCAGGATTGCGGAGGATGATAACATACAATGGAAAATCAAAGATTATTTCGACAGCTGCGATATGTACATGTTTGATACGATGGGTGCAGGTTATGGTGGTACCGGTAAAAAGTTTGACTGGAATATGCTGAAGGATGTAAACATCGGTAAACCGTTTTTTTTAAGCGGAGGAATTGAACCAACCGATGCAGCAGCTGTTAAAGAGTTTGCAAAAGAACCCGTAGCAAAGGATTTATTTGCACTGGATGTAAACAGCAGGTTTGAGGAAAGCCAGGGTGTGAAGGATATGAAGCTGGTGAAGAAATTTGTTGAAGAGGTGAGAGGCTGAACTTTCAAGCAAAATGGCTAAGAAGGGAGTTAAACGAATATGTCAAGATATAGCTCAAAAGAAATTCAAAAAAGTACAGAAAGAAATCAGATTGCTCAATTCAAAAGTTTGTTTCAGTCTGATAGAAATCTTGATATAAAGATCATTGAAAAGGATCCGCCAGATGCTGAAGTTTTTTTTGAAGGACAGAAAATTGCAATTGAATTGACCGAACTAGTTTGGGATAATGATATTGATGGAGTTAATAAAAAGGCACATGAATCAAATGCTGATATGATTATGGATATGGCAAAAATGGAATATGAGAAATTGTTTTTGCCTCCAGTTCGAGTTAGCGTTCGTTTTAATGACAATTACGGTTTAATCAAGGAAGATGGAAATTTGCAATTGAGTAGTTCAGACAAGAAGCGACTTTCGAATTATATAGTTGATAAGGTTGTCAAGTTTCTGCCACTTCAAGACAATATGAGTGTTGATGTTCCTGAGTATAATAAAAATTGGGAAAGAGTATTAGATCAGAAAATTTCTGCTATTAATATTTATCGCTCTGAATTTTTATTTGAAAATTGCTGGATAACAAGAGAAGGAGGAACCTCACAAAGAATTACAACTGAAAAATTGATAACAAGGATAAGGTCAAAAGAGAGATGTCTCAAAAATTATCAGGATTCTTTTGATAATTTATGGTTGGTTTTGGTAGAAGATTGGAAACATGTTTCAGATTGGTTTGATTTTAAGTATATGGAAGAGATTCAAGCAAAAGGATTTGAATCGATTTTTGACAGGATATTTATTATGAGAAGTAAAAAGAATGAATTGATTGAATTGAATCTTGTTAAGAAGTAATCTAAAAGCACAAGTGTGCGACGCAACAAAAGATAAATAGTAGCACAGGTGGTGGCTACATAAAAAAATAAATATGGCGACAACAACATATCAACAACCTTCATCACAAGGTTATTATGGAAAATTCGGCGGGGCATATATTCCTGAAATGCTGCACCGTAACGTGGAGGAACTGCAGAGCCGTTACCTGGAAATTATGCAGGATGCTTCGTTTCAAAAAGAATTCAGATCGTTACTGAAAGATTATGTGGGCAGGCCAACACCGTTGTATTATGCAAAACGGTTAAGTCAGCAGCATAGTACAAACATCTGGCTGAAGCGTGAAGATTTATGCCATACCGGCGCACATAAAATCAATAATACTGTCGGACAGATTTTATTAGCTGAACGATTGGGTAAGAAACGGATCATTGCAGAAACAGGCGCTGGTCAGCATGGCGTGGCAACTGCAACCGTATGTGCATTGAAAGGTGTGGAATGTATTGTGTACATGGGAGAGAAAGATATTGAGCGGCAGGCCCCCAACGTTGCACGCATGAAAATGCTTGGTGCAAAAGTGGTACCTGCAGTCAGCGGAAGCAAAACATTAAAAGATGCAACCAATGAAGCTATCCGTGACTGGATTAATAATCCCAACGATACACATTACATTATTGGTTCGGTGGTAGGTCCGCATCCTTATCCTGATATGGTGGCAAAGTTTCAGAGTGTGATCAGTGAAGAAATCCGCTGGCAGTTAAAAGAACATATCGGTACAGAATTACCAACGCATGTAATGGCTTGCGTGGGTGGTGGCAGTAATGCAGCCGGAACGTTTTATCATTTCCTCGATGAACTGAGTGTACAGCTGATTGCTGTTGAAGCTGCAGGTTGTGGTGTAAACAGTGGTATGAGTGCTGCAACAACCCAATTGGGTAAGCCGGGTATTCTGCACGGAAGTAAAAGTTTGCTGATGCAGACTGAAGACGGACAGGTTGTGGAACCGCATAGCATTTCAGCAGGGTTGGATTATCCGGGTATTGGTCCGTTACATGCGCATTTGTATGACAGTGGTCGTGGTACTTTTTTAAGTGCTACTGATGAGGAAGCATTGGATGCGGTGTTTCAGTTGTGCAGACTTGAAGGAATTATTCCTGCGCTTGAAAGTGCACATGCACTTGCTGCATTAAACCAGCTGAAGTTTAAAGACACTGACCAGATAGTGCTTTGCTTAAGCGGAAGAGGCGATAAAGACCTTGCAACATATATGAAAGCAATGGAAGAAAGAGGCTAGAAGTTAGAAGATAGAATTTAGTAGTTAGAATATAGAACATATTGTATGAGCAGAATAAAAGAATTGTTTGAACGAAAACAAAACAATGTTTTGAATGTGTATTGTACTGCAGGTTATCCTGAACTGAACAGCACAGTTGAAGTAATGAAAGCATTGCAAGCAAACGGTGCTGATTTAATTGAGTTGGGAATGCCTTACAGTGATCCGTTGGCTGATGGTCCGGTTATTCAGCACAGCAGCACGATTGCTTTAAACAACGGAATGACGATACATGCCTTGTTTAACCAGTTAAAAGATTCCAGGAAAGAAATTTCAGTACCTGTTGTTTTAATGGGCTACATGAATCCTGTTTTGCAATATGGTTTTGAACAGTTTTGCAAAGATGCTGCTGCTGTTGGTGTGGATGGATTGATATTGCCTGATTTGCCGGAGTATGAATTTGAAACAGAGTTTGGTGCTGTTATTAAACAATACGGTCTTGATTTTATTTTTCTTGTTACACCCGAAACAAGTGATGAACGTATTAAAAAACTGGACAGCCTCAGCAGTGGATTTTTATATGCAGTATCATCATCTTCCACAACAGGTAGTGATAAAAACATGACGGATGTAAATGCCTATTTGCAGAAGCTGAAAAGTTTGCAGTTGAAAAATCCTGTACTGGTTGGTTTTGGTATTAAGGATAAACAAACATTTGATGCAGCTTGTGCACATGCAAACGGTGCAATCATCGGAACAGCGTTTATTAAATCTCTGGAAGGAACAACGGATGTTGCATCAACTGTAAAATCGTTTCTTAACGGAGTATTAAACTGAGAGCGGAAAACGGGACTCGAACCCGCCACCTACAGCTTGGGAAGCTGTCGCTCTACCAGATGAGCTATTTCCGCTTAATGCATATGAAAGTTAAGATGAAAAAATTATAAGAGAAAAATATTGTTCAATGAATTTAGCCATCGTAAAATATAATGCAGGAAACATCCAGTCGGTTTTGTTTGCGCTTGAGCGTTTGGGTGTGCAGGCAAAAGTAACGGATGATTTTACTGAACTGCAGCAGGCCGATAAAGTGATTTTTCCCGGTGTGGGTGAAGCACGCAGTGCCATGAACAGTTTGCAGGAAAAAGGACTGGATGCTGTGATTAAAAACCTTAAGCAACCGGTGCTGGGTATTTGTGTGGGAATGCAGTTGCTTTTTGATTATTCAGAAGAGAGCGACACAACATGCCTGGGAATTATACCTGCGAAAGTAAAATTGTTTAAACCTCAATCAGCAGAAGGAAATTTTAAAGTTCCCCAGATTGGCTGGAATGAAATTTATAATTTAAAATCACCTTTGTTTAGCGATGTGGCGGAGCGTAGTTATGTGTATTATGTTCACAGCTATTATGCAGAAATGAATCCCTATTGCATTGCCACATCGGATTATACAGTTGAATATTGTGGTGCTGTACAGAAAGATAATTTTTATGGTGTGCAGTTTCATGCTGAGAAAAGTGCAAAGGTGGGTGAAAAAATACTTGCTAATTTTTTAACGTTGCCCCAGCCCTAAAGGGAGTAATTAACAGTATGAAAGACGACATGTTTTACAAAGCAGGGCCGTTAATTTTTCGAAAAGCAGAAGAATTAAGAAACAAGTGTACAGATACAGAAGAATTACTTTGGAATTATTTACGGCAGAATCAACTTGGTGTGAAATTCAGAATGCAGCATCCGGCTTCAAACTATGTGCTGGATTTTTATGCACACAAAATAAGATTAGCAATTGAGATTGACGGAAGTATTCATGAGATGGAAGAAGTGAAACGTAATGATGAAATACGCCAGAGACATTTAGAATCGGTGGGCATTTCTTTTCTACGATTTTCAAACAGATTGGTTAAAGAAAATTTAGATGTTGTTATAAACACAATAAAGAATAAAGTGTCAGATATGTTGAACAATAATAGTAATGCTAAAAGCACCCCTTCAGGGGCGGGGGGGCTTCAGATTATACCAGCTATTGACATTATTGACGGCAAGTGCGTACGTTTAACCGAAGGGGATTATTCACAAAAGAAAATTTATAACGAAAATCCGCTAGAAGTTGCAAAGGAGTTTGAAGATGCAGGATTAATGCGGCTTCACCTGGTAGATCTTGATGGTGCAAAAGCCGGCGCAGTAAAAAACTGGAAAGTGCTGGAAAGCATTGCAGGTAAAACATCGCTGGTGATTGATTTTGGTGGTGGAATTAAAAAGGAAGAAGACGTAAACATTGTGTTTAATTCAGGTGCAGCGCTTGCAACGGTGGGAAGTATTGCAGTGAAGGAAGAAGAAAAATTTGTAAGCTGGTTAACGCAATATGGTGCAGAAAAGTTTTTACTGGGAGCAGATGTAAAGGATGAAAAAATTGCAGTTGCCGGCTGGCTTGAAACGACTGATATCTGGATTTATGATTTCATAGAGAAATACATTAACCACGGCGTTCAGCAAATATTTTGTACCGATGTAAGCAAGGATGGTCGTCTTGAAGGCCCGTCAACAGAATTATATAAAAATATCCTGGCAAAATTTCCCCAGCTTCATTTTATCGCAAGCGGTGGTGTGAGTTCAATGGATGATCTTATTGCTTTGCAGAACATTGGCTGCACAGGAGCAATTGTTGGTAAAGCTATTTACGAAGGAAGAATTACATTAAGTGAATTAAAACAATTCAATTAGGATTTCTTAAACTTGTTTTTCATCACATGAACCAGTTGCATTGCATCGGGAGTAAGCTTCATTGCAAAAACTCCGGTAACAAACAATACAGTAAACACAGTGCTGCGTAAAATAATTCCAGTCCATCCACTCATGCTTTTAAATAAATAGTAGCTGATGAAATAAGAAGCAGCAGCCAGTAAAAGGCTCAATAATGTTTTGCTGTTGAAAGGTTGCAGGTTGTATCGTTTCCACAAAAATACCCAGCGGATAAAATTGTAAATGGAAAACGAAATTAAGTTGGCATAAGCACTGCCAATAATGCCATAATGTACAACAAGTAAATAGTTTAACGGAAGGATCAGCAGAATCAGCAAAACTCCCGTGATAAAATCAAAACGCCATTGTGTCGAAGTGGCAATTACCTGTCCGTTTACACCTGTGCCTGCATCAATAATTTTTGTTATGCCTAATATGAAAATGACATTAATACCTGTTTGATAATCTCCCTGGATGTTCAGTACCTTAAATGCATCAGTAATATTCAGCCACACACCAATAAAAATAAACAAGCCTGCCAGTAATAAGTTGATGGATGTACGGGAATAAATCCTGCTGATCTCATTCATGTTTTTATTTTTCCATGCCTGCGATAATACAGGAATAGTTATGGCCACAATGCTTCGTTGCGGCACCTGTATAAGATTCGCAATATAAGTTGAGAGGTTGTATACACCTGCATCATGCAAACCTTTTTCGCTTACGCTTGAAATAATGATGGTATCAGACACCTGCGAAAGAATGATGATAAGCGAACCTCCAAACACATAACCGGCCAGAGCAATTATTTTTTTCTTGAACTTATGTGTTACAATGCTTGGCTTGAAAGTAAAGTGTAAATCGGTGTTTAGTTTCAGGTAAATAAATAATGCTGCTGCAAGTAAAAAAAACTGGAATGAAAACAGTTTGATAAACGAATCAAAACTGATGAGTTTTGAAATGAACAGCAGTATCAGTACAAGTGTGAGAAAACGTAAACCGGTTTCACGCAGAAAATTTGTGGTGATGGTTTTCTGGTATGTCCACGAATAAGCTTCAAACAATGAAAACAGGAGAATGCCAAAACCAAACAAAAAATTCCAGTGATAATAATCAACAAAAAGTGCTGAACGACCGGAATATTTTCTGACGATCAACGGCTCAAAAATAATTCCACCTGCAAGTACCAGTAAAAAACCAATTACCACAACCACTAATGTTAATGCATACAGATCGTTTTGTTTTTTATCGAGATGCGAACGGTAATAAGGAAAGAATTTATAAACAACCGGAATTGCACCTAATGCAGCCAAACCATACATGAGCTGACCAACATCAAAAAACAATCTTGTTAAACCATATTGATCGGGAGTAAATGCATGATTGCCGCTACGGATAAAAAACCAGGTATTGACAAAGCCAATAAGAAAACCTATGTAAATAACAATGCTGGATATGATGGCTTGTTTCCTGATTTGTCCCATAACTGGCCGAAGATATTATTTTACCTTTTTATAATTGACATAAAAGTTTTTGTCCATCAGCAAGCCAATGTCTTCACCCTGCCTGAAATTGGTGCGCATTCTCTGCCAGTTCTCTGTAGCCAGCATCAAACCATATTTTGCATTGCTGTTACCCGGCAAAAGAATAGGCATGTTAAATCCTTTGATACAACCCGACCAGCGGTAATACAAAACCTGCGATCCATTTTCTTCAGACAGGTAATATTCCAGCGTTGGTATTTGTGTGGTGCGCAGGTATTGGTCAAATACTTTTGATAAGTTATAGCCGGTTCTTTTTGAAATAAAATCTTCTATCTCAGCCGATGTAACTGTTTTGTACCTGTACTTATCATTCATATCACGCAGCAACATACGGAAGGTGCTTTTATCTCCAATAATCTGCCTGATCATGTGCAGCATGTTGGCGGCTTTGGGATACATATCGCCACTGCCTTCATCGTTTACATTGTATTTACCAATGATAGGTATATCGTTCCTGATGCCACGGCGTATGCCCTGCAAGTAAGCATTGCCGGCATCAGTGCCGTAATAATAATCTGTAAACAATGTTTCGCTGTAGTTCGTGAATCCTTCATGCACCCACATATCAGCAATATCTTTTGAAGTGATGCCGTTGCCAAACCATTCGTGACCACTTTCATGAATAATAATGAAATCCCATTTCAATCCCCAACCTGTACCACTCATGTCCCGGCCACGGTAACCATTTTGATATCCATTTCCATACGCAACAGCACTCTGGTGTTCCATGCCGAGGTAATGGCTTTCAACAAGTTTATATCCATCTTCATAAAAAGGATAGGGGCCAAACCAATATTCAAACGCATGAATCATTGGCTTTGCCTGTTCAAATTGTTTTTTTGCTTTATCAAGATTGTATTCAAGTACATAAAAATCAAGATCAAGTTTTCCGTTTTCACCCATTAATGTATCGCTGAAATGCGCATACTTGCCAACATTCATCGTTATATCATAATTGTTGATGGGGCGGCTAACAAACCATGTCCATGTTTTCATTCCATTTACTGATGCTGAAACATTTCTTAATCGTCCGTTTGAAATATTCATTAATGTGTCGGGCACTGTAATGCTGATAAGTGTACTGTCAGATTCTTCACTCTGATGATCTTTACAAGGCCACCAAACGCTTGCTCCGAGATTCTGGCAGGCAGTGCCAATCCATGGATTGCCGTTCTTATCTTTTTTCCATACAACGCCACCATCCCATGGTGCATTTAAGGCAGGCTTGGGAACACCATGATAATAAAGTTTGAGCTGATGAATTGCTTCATTGCCGCTGATTGATTTCGGTAATTTCTTTCCGGGCATCTGGATAAACCATGCATTGCCGTCACGTTCATATTTTACAGGCACATTGTTGAGGAAAGCACTGTCGATGGTTAACGGTTCCTGCAAGTCAATCTGCATGCGTTTACCGGCTTTCTTTACCAAACGGAAAGAAATGATATTACTTCCGCTGATGGTGAAGTTTTGAAAGTTGGGGGTTACATGGAGATCATACATCACCACATCCCACCATGCACGTTCAGGCGTAATGGTGCCACGCAATGTATCCTGGTGTGTGAATACTTTTGGCTTTGGTACCTGCGCAGATGCAGAAAAAACAGTGAGGCAGGAAAAAATAACCAGAATGCTTTTGAGTCGTGATGTAGTTTTTTTCATACTTATTTCACCGGGTTGATATTTGAGCCTAAATTTAGCAGTAATTCTTTATGCGGATAATTAAAAATACAGTAATGGAAAAAAGCGTTGGCCGATGGCAGCTGATAGCTGACCGGATTTGCCTTTCTTATTTTTCATTTTTCATTTCCTGTTTTTTATTTCTGCTCTTGTCTTCCTGTGGTACTAAGAATAAGAACGAACAGAATTTTTTCCGGTATAATGAAGTAAGTGGTATCAGTTCACTTGATCCGGCATTTGCAAAAAGCCAGTCGGTGATATGGATGGTGCACCAACTCTACAGCACTCTTGTTGAAACAGATGAGCAGTTACACATTGTTCCCTCGCTTGCAAAAAGCTGGGAAGTAAGCGACGACAGGCTGAGCATTGTTTTTCATTTACGCAATGATGTTTTTTTCCAGGATAATGAAGCATTTAAAGATGGAAAAGGAAGAAAACTTGTTGCTGCAGATGTAGTGTATAGTTTTCAACGGCTGATGGATAAAAATACAGCCAGCCCCGGTGCATGGATTTTTAATAACCGTGTTGATGCACAGAAAGGATTTATTGCTATTAATGACAGCACATTTAAAATTCAGTTGCTGAAACCTTTTGTGCAGATATTGGGCGTACTCAGTAACGTGTATTGCTCGGTTGTTCCAAAAGAAGTGGTGGAGAAATATGGAACTGATTTCAGGCGTAACCCCTGCGGCAGTGGTCCGTTTCAATTCAAAGCATGGGAAGAAGGACAGGCATTGATACTGGTGAAAAATCCCCGCTACTTTGAAACAGACAGTGCAGGCAACAGGCTGCCTTATCTTGATGGAATTAAAGTGAGTTTCCTCGATAACAAGGCCACAGAGTTTTTGGAGTTCCGTCAAAAGAGGCTTGATTTTATTAATGATATTGATCCTTCGTTTAAAGATGAAGTGCTGAATAAAAAAGGTGAACTGCGTGATGCATGGAAAAATAAAATTGTGCTGAACAAACATCCTTATCTCAACATTGAATACATAGGTATTCTTGTTGATTCGTCGAAAGATATTGTGAAGCAATCACCGTTGCGGTTAAAGGCAATCAGGCAGGCAATCAATTATGGTTTCGACAGAAGAAAGATGATGCTGTACCTGCGTAACTCCATTGGCACAGCTGCTGAAAGTGGTTTTATTCCAATGGGGCTGCCGAGTTTTGATTCGTCGATAGTGAAGGGATATGCTTACAATCCTGCAAAAGCCGAAGCATTGATTAAACAGGCAGGTTTTAAAAATGCATCCGATCTTCCGCAAATAACATTGCTTACCATTCCAATTTATGCAGATCTCGGAAGTTATATCGCAAGGCAGTTGCAGGATATTGGTCTGAACGTAAAAGTGGAAGCCATGCAGAAAAGTTTATTGCTTACACAAACAGCAAAAAGCGAAGCATTGTTTTTTCGTGGAAGCTGGATTGCCGATTATCCTGATGCAGAAAACTACCTGAGTGTATTTTATGGAAAGAATCCTGCACCACCGAATTATACACGCTACAATAATCCTGCTTTTGATTTGTTATATGAGCAGGCCAACAGGGAACCAAACGATTCTATCCGTTACCAGCTTTACCGGCAAATGGATCAGCTGCTGATGAATGATGCACCCGTTGTTCCGCTTTGGTACGATATGGTGATTCATCTTGTGCAGCCCGATGTAAAAAACTTCAAACCCAATGCACTGAACTGGCTGGAGCTGAGAAGAACAAGGAAATGAGCGATGAATGATGAGTGATGAATGTGGTCTTTAATTCGTGTAATTCGAGAAAATTCGTGTTATCTCTTTATCTCTTTCTTTACCTTCGCCGCATGACAAGAAATCAGCTCATCGAACAAATCTTTCAGAAAAAAACGTATTTGTGTGTTGGACTTGATACGGATATTACCAAGATTCCGGCGCATTTGAAAAATCATCCCGATGCCATCTTTGAATTCAATAAAGCCATCATTGATACAACAAAGGATTATTGTGTGAGTTATAAAATCAATACGGCGTTTTATGAAGCAATGGGTTTGAAAGGTTGGGATGCGATGCAACGTACAGCTGAATATATTCCTTCCACGCATTTTAAAATTGCTGATGCAAAACGTGGCGATATTGGAAATACTTCATCACAATACGCCAAAGCTTTTTTTGAAGCAATGAATTTTGATGCAGTTACTGTTGCGCCGTATATGGGCGAAGACAGTGTGCGTCCTTTTCTTGAATACGAAGGTAAATGGGCAATTGTTCTTGGCTTAACTTCCAACAAAGGAGCAAACGATTTTGAATTGAAGCAATTGGTGAGTGATAATGGTGAAACACATTTGCGCCCACAGTATTTGTATGAAAAAGTGCTGAACACAGTTTCAAAATGGGGATCAACCGATAATCTGATGTTTGTTGTTGGTGCAACACAACCAGAAGAGTTTATAAACATCCGTTCAATTATACCCGATCATTTTCTGCTTGTTCCAGGTGTAGGTGCGCAGGGTGGAAGCTTGAAAGATATTTCTGAGAAAGCAGCCAATAAAGATTGCGGTTTACTGGTTAATGCAAGCCGTGCTGTTATCTATGCAAGTGAAAAAGAAAATTTTGCAGAAGAAGCACAGGCCATTGCAAAAGAATACCAGTTTGAAATGCAGAAGTACATATTATAATTATTTTATGATTTATTTTGATTTTCAGTTAATCAAAATGGATTAATTTGAAAATAAAAAATTGATGAAGTTTATATTCTCATTTCTTTTGTTGCTGACCATTCATGTTAGTTCTGCACAATCAAAAGTTCCCTCTGCTGATTCACTTTTAACAGCGGCGTCCAAACAGGCAAAAGCGTCCGGCAAAAAAATATTCGTGATCTTTCACGCAAGTTGGTGCGGATGGTGTAAAAAGATGGATGTATCAATGAACGATCCTGTTTGTAAAAAGTTTTTCGATGACAATTTTGTTATAGTTCATTTAACTGTAGAAGAAAGCCAGGCAAATAAACATCTTGAAAATCCGGGTGCTGATTTGGTAAAGAAAAAATTTCTCGGTGAAAAAGCTGGCTTGCCATTTTGGTTAATCCTTGATGCAGATCAAAAATTAGCTGCTGATAGTTATATAAGAAAACCAGGAACAGCAGCCGATCAGCCAGGTGATAACATTGGCTGCCCTGCAAGTGAAAATGAAGTCAATGAGTTTGTGAAAATTCTAAAGCGAACAACTTCGCTGAAAGAAACTGAGTTGTCGGTGATAGCAAAACGTTTCAGGCAAAACGAATCTCATTAACTCAAATTAATTTTTCTCTTTTGGTTTTCCAGGAATAAAACTTCCTGTTGGTGCTGTCCACCAAGGATGTATTTCGTATGATAACCGGCCGGAGCTGATCGCCGGATCGGTTTGCAGCAGTTGTTCCACTTCTTCTTTCGTTTTGCAATCGAAAATAAAAATGCCTCGCCAGTTGGTATCATCTCCAAACGGGCCGGCTACTTTTATTTTTCCTTCATTGTACAGGCGGGTAATGTTTGCCATATGTCCCTGCTGCAGTTTTGTAACAGTTGCAGAATCCTGTGTGCGGTTATTTCCTTTTAACAGCATCACAAACCAGTACTGCCTTATTTTTTCTTCAGCAGGTTCTTTTTGTTGCTGTGCAAATGTGCATAATGTTGTTAATGAAAATGACAGGAGCAGAATCAGTTTTATCATACAGCAATTTTTAATGATCAGAAAAATACAATTAATTTTTATCTGCAACTAAATCCCGTTCGTATATTTATTGTCCTGTGATTGCCCGGTGGAATTATCATCGCATCACTTCACTATTGTAAAAAAGTATGAGCCATGCCTGTAAAACAAGACCTCTTTCAAAGTCCTGATTATTTTTTAGTTGATGAGTTATTAACTGAAGAACATCTCATGATCAGGGATGCGGTACGTACGTATGTAAAAAAAGAAATCTCACCCATAATTGAGGAGTATGCACAACGTGCAGAATTTCCACAGCAAATTGTAAAGCAATTAGGGGAGATGGGATGTTTTGGCCCTACCGTTCCTGAACAATATGGTGGCGGCGGTTTAGATTATATCAGCTATGGTTTAATGATGCAGGAACTTGAACGTGGCGATAGTGGTGTTCGTTCAACAGCAAGTGTACAGGGATCATTGGTGATGTTCCCGATTTATGCTTATGGAAATGAAGAGCAACGGAATAAATATCTGCCCAAGCTTGCAAGTGGTGAGTGGCTCGGTTGCTTTGGATTAACTGAGCCCAATCATGGAAGTGATCCTTCAAGTATGTTAACCACCATAAAAGATGCAGGTGATTATGTTGTTCTCAACGGTGCAAAAATGTGGATCAGTAATGCACCGTATGCACAGGTGGCTGTTGTTTGGGCAAAAGATGAAGAAGGCATCGTAAGAGGTGTGATTATTGAACGGGGAATGGAAGGTTTCTCTACTCCAACAACGCATGGCAAATGGAGTTTACGGGCAAGTGCAACCGGCGAACTGGTGTTTGATAATGTAAAAGTGCCGAAGGAAAATATTCTTCCCAATGTTAAAGGAATGAAAGGTCCGTTGAGTTGTTTAACCAAGGCCCGTTATGGTATTGCTTGGGGAGTAATTGGTGCTGCAATGGATTGTTACGATACAGCTTTGCGTTACAGCAAAGAGCGTATTCAGTTTGGAAAAGCAATCGGATCATTTCAATTGCAGCAAAAGAAACTTGCAGAAATGATTACAGAAATCACCAAGGCGCAATTACTTAACTGGCGTTTGGGTGTGTTAATGAATGAAGGAAAAGCAACAGCACAACAGGTGAGTATGGCTAAGCGAAACAGTTGTGAAATAGCAACTAATATTTGTCGTGATGCAAGACAGATGCTGGGCGGCATGGGTATTACAGGTGAGTACCCGGTTATGCGACACATGATGAACCTGGAAAGTGTGATTACTTATGAAGGCACACATGATATTCATTTGCTGATTACGGGACTGGATGTGACAGGATTTAATGCATTCAAATAAAATAAAAAAGCCCGTAACAAACGGGGCTTTTTTATTGAACGAATATTTAGAGTGATGTTAGAGTTTCAAATGAAAACTGATCCAGGTGCTGAAGTTGAATATCAGCAGCCTTCCATTTTGGATTTGCCTGCTCAGCAACTGCAGGAATAACTACGCATTTCATCTTTGCTGCTTTAGCTGCAATCATGCCATTAAACGAATCTTCAAACACAATACATTCCATCGGTCGCACCTGCAAATCACTTGCACAATTCAGAAAAACCATCGGGTGTGGTTTGCCATACGGCAAATGTTCGGCTGAAGTAATGGCATCAAATGCAAAACCGGGATTTAGTTTTTTCACAACTACATCAACCAATGCAAGTGGCGATGATGTTGCAATAGCCATTTTGAATTGTTGCTTCCTGAAAAAATCGAAAATGTAATTCACACCGGGAAATACAATACCACGTTCATCAATTTTTTCAATTGATTTTTTGATGATTGTTGCCGTAGCTTCAGGTGCATGTTCCATCGAAACACCAAAAATGTGAAACCAGTGTTCAATCCATTCTTCCGTTCTTAACCCTGTTGAAGTATGATATTGTTCAATTGTAAGTTCAATGCCGAATTTCCGGAGTGTTTCAATTCCTGCTTCCTGCCACAAAGGTTCACTGTCGATGAGTAAACCATCCATGTCAAAAATTGCTGCTTTAAATTTCATGGATGCAAACTTTCAAAAGAAAGAGCAATTGTCAAAATTTTATTGTAGCGCAAAAATGATGGTGACTGTAAAACGCAACCGCATTTTTTTGAAATTGATTCCTTCGTTGCCGTTACCTTCCACATCTCCATAACCAATTCCATCTTTTCTCGCTACATAATTGGATGTTTTATATTGGGTGCTGGTCTGGTATTGATAATCTTCAGCAGGTTCATCAATTTTTATTGCCTGTCCCAATTTTTCTCCAACTGCTTCTGTTAAATAAATTCCTTTTTCTTTGGCCGCTTTTACTGCCGCAATTTTTAACTGTTTGCGGTATTCAGTCATTTTGCTGTGCCAGGTTCTTACAATTCTGAAATTGGAAGTAGCGTCATCATCAAGCTTTCTGATCAGGTCATCCATTTTTGCCGAAGAACTGAATTTAACCTGGTAAGAAATAGTTGCAAAAAGATCGGGTTCGTTTTTTCTTTTGCGCCACCAGTTGATGGAGTTGATTCCTTCATAAGAAGCTATACTGATAACAGAATCGGGCAAACCTGCTTCTTTACAACTGTTCAGAAAATCAGTTTTGATTGTTTCTAAATCCACTTTGTCGCCACCTCTTTTTTTATATTCCCGCAGGTCAACCTGCACATAAATTTCATCAGGAATAATTTCCATTTCAGAACTGCCAGTAACAGTAATTGTTTTGGGAAATGGATTATTTTGCACTTGTTGAGCGAAAGAAATGTATACACTGAACAGGAACAGCGGGAAGAGCCATAAATGCTTTTTCATAACGGAGGTTTTTGGTTAAAATAAGAAAATGGAAAATTAGCGCTCGATATGTTACCAAATTGTTATCTTGCAAAACTGACTCGAACAGACAATCAACATTATGGCGTCTTTACAAAAACGTATTAAAAATTTTAATATCGTACGGAGGCTTATTTATGCCACTGTTGGTATAGCAACTTATCCGGGTATTGCAATTATTAACAGGCTGAAAGTAAATGGTGCTGAAAAGCTGAAAAATCTTCCTAAGAAGAATGTTTTATTTGTCAGCAATCACCAGACTTACTTCGCTGATGTAATGGCTTTCCTGCATATTTTCTTTGCTGCAAAATGGGGTAAATACAAAGGCATTGGTATTCCTTATTACCTGCTTAACCCCATTACAAAGATTTATTACGTGGCTGCTGCTGAAACAATGAAGGATAACTGGCTTACCCGTTTATTTGCAGCTGCAGGTGCTATTACAGTAAAACGTACATGGCGTGCAGAAGGGCAGGAGGTAAGACGTGGACTTGATCCCGGCGATACACGTAAAATTGCAAGAGCTTTGGATGATAGCTGGGTAATTACTTTCCCGCAGGGAACAACAAAACCGTTTGCACCGGGCCGTAAAGGAACTGCTTACATCATTAAACAAAATCAGCCGATTGTTGTACCAATTGTGATCAGCGGATTTTGGCGTGCATTCAACAAAAAGGGATTGAAATTTAAAAAGAGAGGAAGCATTCTTTCAGTAACCATTAAAGATCCGCTTGAAATAGATTACAATGCACCGGTTGAAGAAATTCTTGAACAGGTAATGGATTCAATTGAGCAGAGTAAGAAATACATGCTCAAGGGCAAGCATCATTTGATGACACTGGTTGATAAATAGAAAATTAACTATAACAAAAAAGGCGAACAGTATTGTTCGCCTTTTTTATTGATTGTTGAAATTATATACCGGTTAAAAACTGCTCACCAATATAATCAACAACGGATTCAAGTTTCTTCTTTTCGTGGTACACATTTAATTGCCTGTCGGCTCCTGTTCCATGTTCCAGTATTTTTGGAATATAGTCAAGTGCATTACGGCAGCCGAGTTCATCCACCACATCATCTACAAAATCCAGCAATTCATGAATTAACGATCTTGTATTAATTTCTTCTTCCTTGCCAAAATCAATTAAATAACCATCAATTCCATACCTGCTTGCACGCCATTTGTTTTCGTTGATCAATGCACGCTGGTACTGAATAAAACCCATATTGTTACAACGGAGTTTATACAATTTTGCAACGATAGCCTGGAACATGGCGGAAAGAGCAATGGTTTCATGAACGGTGAGTGGCACATCGCAGATTCTGAACTCAATTGTATTAAAGAACGGATGTACTCTTAAATCCCACCATATTTTTTTTGCATTGTCAATACAATTTGTTTTGATGAGAAGATTTACAAAGTTGTCATAAGCTTCAATGCTGTCGAAATGTTCCGGGATACCCGTTCTTGGAAATTTATCAAACACTTTTGTGCGGAAGGATTTATAGCCGGTCATACGTCCAACCCAGAAAGGAGAGTTGGTACTTAATGCATATACATGCGGCAGAAAATATCTCGCTGCATTTGCAATGTGAATGGCTGTTTTCCTGTTTTCAACTCCAACATGAACATGCAGACCAAAAATTAAATTACTCCTGGCTGCTTCCTGCAGTTCGTTTACAATCTGGCTGTAACGTACATGATCTGTAATGAGCTGGTCACGCCAGTGACTGAACGGATGTGTACCGCTGGCACCAACAGCAAAGCCCAGATCGTTCGCAATGTCATGAATTGTTTTACGCAATGCCGCAACATCTTTAAACGCTTCATCAACATCATTACAAATGTCAGTTCCAACTTCCACAACTGCCTGGTGCATTTCTGCTTTTACTTTATCCTTAATAACTTTTTGTCCTTCAGTTACAATTTTCTGTTCATGGCTTTTTAGTTCCCTTGTTTCAGGATCATAAACCATATACTCTTCTTCAACACCAAGTGTAAACTGTTTATAGTTGATTGTTGCCATCGCTGATTGATCGTTGTTAAATTAATACAGAGGGGTTTTGTTTACTGAGCGTTTAACATATTCGCCCCATGTTAAATTATCTGCTCCTTCTTTATGATTTTGTGCACATTCAATTGCATAAAGTGCTGCATGTTCCACCACCCATTCAAAGTTTTCTGCACCAACGCTTGCCAGATCAGCATCGGGAGCCGGGTTGCAGAAATCAATTGCATAAGGAACACCATCTCTTAACGCTAATTCAACTGTATTAAAATCATAACCAAGATAATTGTTGATGCGGAGAACGATATCCGTCAGCATTTTCAGTTTCTCTTCTGATGGATTGAAGTCGGCCACGTAACGCAGATGATGCGGATTACGGGGTTCATAACTCATGATACGCACATGCTTACGGCCAATGCAATAGCAACGGTAGTATTCTTCAAAAATAATTTCTTCCTGCAGCAGCATAACCAGCTGACCGGTTTCATTATGCTTTTCAAAAAACTCTTCAGCATTGTTGAGTTTATAAACATGTTTCCAGCCACCGCCTGCAAATGGTTTCATGTAAGCAGGAAAGCCAACGTAATTAAACATTCCTTCCCAGTCTAATGGAAAAGCAAGGTTTGAAAAGGAATCCTGTCCTGTATCTTCAGGTCGCTGGTTGGCAGGAAGGATAACAGTTTTGGGAACAGGTACATTTATTTTTGTTGCAAGACAGTTGTTGAAAAATTTATCATCGGCACTAAACCAGAAAGGATTGTTGATGACAGCAGTTCCTGTTAATGCTTCATTTTTGAGATAGGCCCGGTAGTGCGGCACATCCTGCGAAATACGGTCAACAATAACGGCATATCCGTTGCTTTCGCCCTGCATTACTTTTTCAATGCGCACAGGTTCAGCAATAATGCCATCAATTTTTTTGCTGTTGATTCTTTCTACAAATGCATTTGGAAAAGACCGCTCTTTACCGTGCAGGATGCCGATTTTTTTCATTTGATTACTTTTTTTGAAGTGGAAGAAAACAGTTGTTAAGCATCGTTTTATAGCTTCAATATAACACAGATTTTTAAGATTTAAACATTGTCGTTAAAAAAACAGGCTTGTTGTATAGAGCCGGTTTCATTGCATTCATAAAATCAGATTGCCGGCTTATCCTTATTTTTGGGCTTATGCATATTGAAGAAAAGAGGATTATTCTTGTTGAGGAAAATGAAATCAGCTCTGAACATCTTGGGAGAACCGTAAAGTTTGATTGCTACCTGCCAACTTCAGTTCCTGATCCTGGACAATTGAATCTGCTGTTGATTAATGACGGGCAGGATTTATCCAAAATGCCTTTTGAGGGGATACTGAATAATCTTTATAATAATCATGAAATTGAGCCTTTATTTTGTGTGGGTGTTCATTGCAGTGAAGACAGGAAAATGGAATACGGAATTGCCAGCCAGGCCGATTATATGGGCAGAGGTGCAAAAGCCGGTTTATATACCTCGTTTATCCTGGACGAGTTGATGCCATTTCTTCAGAGCAAATATTATATCTCAGCATTTAAAGAAAAATCATTTGCAGGTTTTTCATTGGGTGCATTAATGGCGCTGGATATTGTCTGGAATCATCCCGATGAATTTTGTAAAGCCGGTGTATTTTCCGGCTCATTGTGGTGGAGGCAAAAATCGTATGAAGATGGATATACTGATGAAGCAGACCGTATCATGCATAACCAGGTGCGAAATGGACATGCAGACCCTTCGTTAAAGTTTTTTTTCCAGGCAGGTTTGCTGGAAGAAAAACTTGACCGCAATAATAACGGCATCATCGATTCAATTGACGATGTGCTTGATTTAATGAAAGAGCTGAAGAAGAAAGGATATACTGATGAGGCTATCCGTTATCTTGAACTTGCTGACGGCACACATGATGTGGCTACATGGGCAAAAGCATTTCCTGAATTTTTGAAATGGGGCTGGGGAAAATAGATTGTTGTTTACAATATCAAACGAAAGAAAATAAAAAAAGGTTGTTTCATTTGAAACAACCTTTTTTACTATTAAAACAACCTGATTAGTTAAACAGATAACGAACACCAATCTGGAACGAATATGTACTTGTTGTTGAAACGTTCTTAATAAAAGTACGATCAACAAACTGTGGTGCAGTTGCTCCTGTTGGAGTGTAAGTAGCAAGCTGGTAAAGAACATTACCAGTAGTTGCATTCTTAGTAGCTCTCAACGGATTGTTTACAATATAGAAATCTCTTGTACCCCAACTTTTGCTTAACAGGTTAAGGAAGTTAAGACAGTCGAAAGTAAGCTGAATAGTATTCTTGCTGTTTCCAACGTTTTTAAATACTTCCTGAACAAATTTCAGATCTACTCTGTGATAGAAAGGATATCTAGCTCCATTTCTTTCAGCAACTTGTCCCATGTGCTTTTTCAGGTATTTATCCTGGGCAAGGAACTTGAAGAATAAATCACTTTGTTGCTGAGCTGTATATGTAACACCGTTAACAGTTACCGGAGTAAATGTAATTTCAGAAGCATTCTTTGGAATATACATTAAGTCCTGGCTGTTACCATCATAGTTAATGTCGGCTGTGTTTGCATATCCTGAAGGAGCAGTACCAGAAGCACTACCATAAATATAACTGAATGTACCTTGAATTGCACCTTCATAGAACAATGAAACTGTAGTAGCAAGGTTCTTCAAGTATTCTTTCCTGTAAGAAAGATTTGCAACCAAACGGTGAGGAACAGAGAAAGAAGATAAAGCCAATTCTTTTGTATTCTGTGTACCTGAAGTCGGGTTGTTCTGCCATGTTGAAGCAGCTTGTGAACCAGGGTTTGAAGTCAGGTCAGAATATAAAGAATAAGTATAGGCAATTGAACCATAGAATCCTTTAGTCATTATTTTAGAAATCTGTGTGGTAATTGAAAAGCCCATTCCAACTTCACTTCTTTTTGCATTTTCAAGTACGATTGCATTTGCATATGCAGTATACAACCTTCTTGATGCAGTTGAGTTTGCAGCAAAACTTGGTCTTGGAACACCACCACCAAGGTTAACAGTGCTTGTTGGTGCAGTTTCATTTGCATTACGCATAACAACAGGGTTCAGATCTTTTGAGAAGATTCCGTCCATGCTGAAATTCCAACCATCACCCATACGTTTTTCAAAGCCAATGTTTGTTCTCCAAACCTGTGGGAATTTGAAATTAGGATCAATTAACACAAAACCACCTGTATTAGGAGTTGGAGTTGGTGCTGTGAAAAGACTTTGCCATTTAGTTGGATCAGCATTGAATGTGATCTGGCTGAGCTGAGTTGCACTTGCCAATGCCTGTACCTGGTACATACCACTGTTTGATGGCATGTTGGTTAAATAAACGAAAGGTAATTTACCGGTGTAAATTCCTGTACCACCTCTTACAATGAGTTTTTCTTCTTCAATATTCCATCTGAAACCGATCCTTGGAGAGAAGTACAAAGTCGATTTAGGCCACATACCTGTAGAGTAGTGTGTAGGTGTACCGTTTCTATCAGGGAATGTAAGAGCCGTAATAGATGGGTTTTCTAAAGGTTGTTCAGGATAAACAGGTTTGTCGATCCTTACACCATAAGTAAGTTTGAATCGTGGGCTTACATTGAATTCATCCTGTGCATATACACTTGCCTGACCAATTTTCATTTCAGCTGAATAAACAGCATCTTTTCCGGGAACTCTTGAGAATGTTAATGCAAATGCAATTGGATGAGATGCAGGATTCATGAATTCTGCCAATGATCCGTAAGTATAATAACTCTGAGAAGCAGGCATGAACATATTTCCAACAAACTGGTGCTCGTAAGAGAGCCCCGCTGTTAAAGTATGCTTACCGGCATAATAAGTGAAGTTATCAGTAACATTCAAAATTTTGTTTTGAACGTCGTTGTTGTAAGAATAAGGTTCATAACCAAAACTCATGTAGTTGTTTCTGCCACCTGATGAATATGGAGTTGGTCCGATGATATCAACAAATGGGAATACCTGGCTTGGTGATGTTCTGGTTGAACTGATTTTTGTATAAGTAGCAATGAACTGGTTTGAGAATTTTCCTCTGAAAATACTGTTCAATTCAAGTGCTGCAGAACGTACCACATCTTCAAATCCGTAGTTAGAATTTGCAAAAGACATAGCGTTTGCACCAAAGCGTGCTTGTGAAGTCCAGGTGTTTGCACCACTTGTAGCGCTGTTAGGCACACTTGTAGAGTTTAACGCAACATCGTTGTTACTTACTAACTCATTATATTTTGCAGTAAGCTTATGCACTTTACTGATGTTCCAGTCAATACGGGCAAGTACTTTGCGGTTTTGAGATTGGAAATTAGGAAAGTTGTCGTAAGCACCTGTTTCGTAATTATAAGTACTCCTGAGGTAGTTTGATAATTTTGCCAGAGAGTCAACTTTTACAGAAGAAATCGTTCCTGTACCAGAACCTCCTGTAGGAGTATAACTCGTACCTGGAGGATTGGTTCTTTTCTCAAATTCAGCATTTACAAAGAAGAACAATTTGTTTTTAATGATTGGTCCGCCAATTGTTCCACCGTAAATTTCTGATTGTGTTTTACTGAGAGCGCTTACTTTATAGTTATTTACATTCGTACCATTAAAATCCTGGTTTCTGAAAAAACCATAAGCACTTCCTTTAAATTTATTGGTACCGCTTTTTGTTACAGCTGCAATATTAGCACCTGTAAAGTTTGACTGACGTACATCGTAAGGAGTAATGTTAATACTTACTTCTTCAATGGCATCTAACGAAATTGGCTGATTACCGCCACCAGGAAGTGGATCAGTTGACAAGCCAAAGTTGTTGTTCAGGTTGGCACCATCTACAGTTAAGTTGTTAAATCTGCCATCTCTACCTGCAAAACTGTTTCCGTTTGCCTGTGGAGTTAACCTTGTAAAATCAGTAATACTTCTAGAAATAGTTGGTAAAGTAGTAATCTGAGCCTGTCCTACGTTGGTAGAAACGCCTGATTTGTCAGATGCTCTTTTACGTGCAAGACCTGTTACAACCACTGTGCTGAGTTCTTTTTGGTCAACACCTAACTCAGCTTCAATATTGTAAGCTTCACCCAATTGCAGGTATACGTTTTCTATCACCTTGGGCTTTTGTCCTACAAATTCAATTTTAATTGTGTAAGGGCCACCAACACGCAGACCGGGAAGATTAAAAATGCCACCTTTCTTAGAAATGGTTGCATAGCTAGTTCCTGAAGGGTTGTGAATAGCTGTAATAGTAGCACCTTCGAGGTAATCTTTGTCGCCAGATTTCACCGTTCCTGTAATAGAACTGGTAGTAACCTGTGCAACTGATGCTAATGACATTAGAACTGTCACTAATACGAGCAGTAGGTTTTTGATTTTTATCATACTTTTATTTTTACGGTTGCAAAGAAACAACAATCTCATCTTCAAAAATCAACGAAATATTAACATTCCGACCTCTTTGCAAGGGCATTTTTTCCTGAAAAGAAATAAGAAACTCATTATGTAGTTAAAACTGCTTTTATTAATCAATCCTGTTTGCAAGGCAGTTTTTTTATGCCCACAGAATCACTTTTTTAATGCAATCTGTAAAAGATTTACAGAATAGTGAGAGACTATTGAAACAAATTGGGAAAAGGGGAAAGTCTATTTACAAAAAAAGGTTGTTTCAAACGAAACAACCTTTTTTAAGTAGTTGAAAAAATCTGATTAGTTAAACAGATAGCGAACGCCAATCTGCATTACCCAACGAGATGCAATTCCTGTGCTGTTGATGAAAGCTTTTGAATAAGGAGTTGTACCTGTTAAATAAGGGAATGAGAAAGATGGCTGATTGCCTGTTGTTAAACCTTCATATTTCAGGAAGTTTGAAACTGCAGGTATTTTAACAATGCCCCAGTTTTTGTTGAGCATGTTACCAACGTTTACGATATCAGCAGAAACACGCAATGTATGTTTGTCTTTTCCTGTTTTGATTGTGAAGTCCTGGGTTACATTCAGGTCAACTTTCAGATAGTAAGGATAAATGTTTGCATTTCTTTCTGCATACTGACCACGATGTTTCCTGAGATAAGGATTTGATTCAATCAATGCATTGACTTGTGTCCAGATTTCTACAGGAGTTCTTGTATCTGTGCTGGCACCAGTTCCATTACCACCAGAACCAACTTTAACGAGGTTAATATCTGTGAAGTTTTTAGGAATATAGATAAGGTCGTTACCGGTATTGCCGTCGCCGTTAAGATCACCATTGTAAACATAACTGCTCACACCATTGTTTGCAACTTCAGCAATTAAACCAATAGAAGTGCTGTGCTGTTTTGCATAATCAATTTTGTAAGAGAGGTTGCCAATTATCCTGTGAGGCTGATAGAAAGCAGCGAAACCTAAATTTGCAGCATTCGGATCCATATTGCTTACTGCTGCAGCGCTCCACAATGAGCTTGCAGTACTTCCAAATTCAGCTGAGTTCATTGATAACGTATAAGTATAAGCAATACCTCCGCTGAGTTTGTTTGTATTCTTCTGAATTCTTGCTGTTGATACAAAACCATATCCTTTATTGGTATTCTTCATGAGAATTGCATTACCAATGTTGGGATTTGCTAAAGTTGTACCATAGTAGTACTTGTTACTGTTGGCAGTTGAAGTTAAATAACGAAGCCTGTTATCAACACCTGTTAAAGCAAACGCATTTGTTTCTTTCAGGTTAATGTTGGAATAATAAACTGCATTGATATCTTTTGAAAGGGTTGCTTCCAAAGTCAAAATCCAGTCGCCGGGAAGTCTTTTGTCAGCTGCAAGGTTTGTTTTAAATACTGTTGGGTATTTAAAGTTCCTGTCAACCAATGCTACACTGTAAGATGTGTTTGATGCACCTGCAGTTGGTCTGTAAGCGTTTGGATCTACGTTAAATGCTCTTGTGTTTGCTGATGAAGTGAATGAACCAAACTGGATACCATTGTTACTAGCCTGGTTGCTGATCCATACAAATGGGGGAGGGCCAGAGAAGATTCCGAAACCACCACGGATTTGTAAAGATTTATCGCCTGTTACATCCCAGTTGAAACCAAGTCTTGGAGAGATAAGAGGCACATTTGTTGGGGCTTTACCAATGTTGTAAGAACCATCTTTGAATTGCAATGCATCAAAATATGGGTTATCAGTAAATTCTTCTTTGTAAATCGTGTAATCAACCCTTAAACCATAAGTAAGGGTGAAGTTTTTAGAAGCACGCCATTTGTCTTGTGCAAAAAATCCGAGTTCAGTTGAACCAGCGTAAGCCCATGGGAAGTCACCACCGGGTAAAGCTGAATATTGCAGGTAATAAGATTTAGCATTTGCCGTACCGTTGTTAACACTGTTGTAGAAATCAGTCAGTGAGTTAAACTGGTATACACCCTGGTAACCTGGAGCAAAAGCGTTTTGATATTTCCTGTAATAATCCTGTGTTCCGAAAGTTAATTCGTGTGATCCTTTGTAGAAACGAACGATATCAGAAAACTGGAATACATCGGTATTGAGTGTATTGTTATACGTATACATTTCGTAACCGAAGGTTGTATAAATGTTACCGTTGTTCAGGATGTCAACAAGTGGGAAAGTAGATGAGCTTGAGTGAGGGGAACGGAAGTCTCTTAAAGCTGTATAACCAACTTGTAATTTATTTGACCATTTATTGCTGAACCTTGTATTTAACTCAGCAATAAAGATGTTGAAGTTGTTATTAATTACGTAACCACTTCCATAAAAAGGCATAGAATAAGTGCCGGGCTGTCCACCTGTAACCTGACCACTACCTGGTCGGCTGGTACTTGCAAACTGATCAGCGAAAGATTTCAGGTAGTTGTATTTAACCGTAAGAATGTTCTTCGCATTAATCGTCCAGTCAATTTTAGCTGTTATCTTCTGGCTTTGTGTAATGAAATTATAATCTCTGAAGGCTCCGGGATCGTAACCGAATTTTGATTTCAGGAAGTTTGATAAAGCTGTAAGAGTATCAGCATTTGCCTGTGATACGTTACCACCGGGCGTATGCGATGCATCAGAAGGAACAACACTTGTTGAGGGCGCAGATTGTTTAACACTTTCAGCACTTACAAAGAAGAATAATTTGTTCTTAATGATTGGGCCACCAAATGATACACCATAGATATTATAGTTAAAGTTGGTTTTTGTAACATTCGTGTTGCCAACTTTATAACCTTGTAAATCCTGGTTCTTTAAATATGTATAAGCCGTTGCTTTTATTGTATTCGATCCGCTTTTTGTAACAGTGTTAATACCTGTACCGGCAAAACCACCCTGTGTTACATCATAAGGAGAAATGTTAACCTGGATCTGTTCAATAGCTTCAAGACTGATTGGCTGAGAGTTGGTTTGTCCACCTAATACAGATGATAAACCAAACGAGTTGTTGAAGTTTGCTCCGTCAACAGTCATATTGTTATACTGGTTACTTCTGCCACCAATATTCATACCGTTTGCACTTGGTTCCAGCTTTACGAAATCCTGGATAGAACGGTTGATGGTGGGAAGTCTTTCAATCTGTGCCCTGCTGATAATTTCCTGGCTACCTGCACGGGAGTTATTGAAAATGCTACTCTGTTTACTGCCTGTTACAACAATTTCAGACAGGGTTTTAGTTTCAGCTACCAACGTAAAGTCAGCTTTGAATTCCTGGCCAAGAACGAGATAAATACCATCGGTCTTTTGTTCTTTAAAACCAACATGTGTAACCGAAATTGAATACGGACCACCAATTTTCAGGTTGGGCAGGTTAAATCTGCCATCCTTACGGGCAGTTGTTACGTATTTTGTACCGGTTGGTTGGTGGATAGCTGTAATCACAGCTCCACTAAGAGGGTTGGTACCGTCAGTAATTGTACCCTGAATGTCAGATGTCGTTTCTTGCGAATAAGAAACCAATGCCACCAGCGACAAAATGGTACTAAGCAGTAAGTTTTTGAGTTTTGTCATAATTTTTGTTTTACCAATGCAAAGAAATGTGAATCAGAACGAATTGCGTTCAACTAAATATTAACAATTCATAAACTTTTCAGACAGAAATCTGGATAAGTTAGCTGCAAGATTCCTTTTAAAATTTTGCACAAGTCCTGTCGCAGCACGCAGGCATTTTCAACTAACTTTGCAGCGCAAATAACAAAATATGCTCAATTCAATAGAAAGTGCGATTGAAGACATCCGTCTGGGGAAAATGGTGATTGTAGTGGATGATGAAGACAGGGAAAACGAAGGAGATTTCATTATTGCGGCAAGATTTGCCACTCCTGAAGCTGTGAATTTTATGGCCAAATATGGGCGGGGCTTGATTTGTGCGGCTCTTACAGAAGAAAGATGTGATGAACTGAAGCTTGAACCAATGGCTTCATCTAATACCTCCATACACGAAACTGCATTTACAATTTCAGTTGATTTAATAGGTCATGGAACTTCTACCGGTATCTCGGCACCAGACCGTTCAAAAACAATCCAGGCGCTGATTGATCCCGAAACAAAGCCGGAAGAGTTAGCCCGCCCCGGACATATTTTTCCACTTCGTGCAAAAAACGGTGGTGTGTTGCGGAGATCGGGTCATACCGAGGCAACCATTGACCTTGCCCGTCTTGCTGGTCTCGAACCAGCTGGTGTGTTGGTTGAAATAATGAACGAAGACGGTACAATGGCAAGGGTGCCTCAACTTGAAATTTTAGCTGAGAAATATGGTGTAAAGATTATATCAATCAAAGATTTAATTGAATACCGTCTGAAAACAGATTCACTGATTGAAGAAATTGTGCGGGTGGATATGCCCACAGCTTACGGCAATTTTAAATTGGCTGCTTTCAGGGAAAAAGAAACCGGGCAGGAGCATATGGCTTTAATCAAAGGCGAATGGACTGCCGATGAACCGATTTTAGTAAGGGTACATTCATCCTGCTTTACAGGCGATATTCTTGGTTCCATGCGCTGCGATTGCGGCGATCAGCTTCACTCAGCCATGCAAATGGTTGAGCAGGCAGGTAAAGGTGTTGTATTGTATATGAACCAGGAGGGAAGGGGAATTGGCCTGTTCAATAAATTAAAAGCATATAAACTGCAGGAGCAGGGACTTGATACAGTTGAAGCCAATCTTCATCTTGGTTTGCCAATGGATGCAAGAGATTATGGAGTTGGAGCTCAAATTCTCCGCACATTAAATATTACCAAGCTCAGGCTTATCAGCAACAACCCTAAAAAACGTGCTGGCTTGTCGGGTTATGGGTTGGAGATTGTTGAAACAGTTCCCATCCGCATTGCGCCCAATGAGCATAACCAAAAATATCTCGAAACAAAACGGGATAAAATGGGGCATGAGATTTTGAAGTAGATGCAGGAGGTCTGATGTATAATGTTAGAAGAAGAATGTTTTTTGTCGAAACTGCATTATTTACTATTGACCATTCACCATTCACAAAATTAGCTGCACAGAATTACCGAACGTACAAGTGAGTGACACAACTGGGCTCAATAGCAGCAATCAGTTTGTTCAATAATATTCTACTTCAGTATTCCTTCCAGGCTTCCGCCTTTTGCAAATAAGTGGTCAATGCTTTTTTCAACTGCAGGGTCTTTTTCAAGCACAGGTGCGTGGTGTGGTTTTAACCTTGCATCAAACACAACCGGACCGTTGCAACCCCAATGTTTAAACTGCGTAAACGAATTTATTCCATACACATCATGCGATGGATTGCAGCGTGTATAAGTTACCCATAAATAGTTTTTAAGATTGGCTGCTACAAACGAACTATCATCACAGATGATAATTTGTGCCACACCATTTAATTGATCGTTGTGCATTGAGCATTGTACATTCAGCATTTCCATTTCTTTCCCGGCTTCTTCATAGTTGCTGAACTTCTTTGTCTGTAATGCAATTACTCCCGGCATGCACAGTTGTGCATGTTCAAACTGCTGTAATGATTTCAGTACTTCAGGAACTTCTCTGCATAATTCTCTTTTCTTATCACCATAGGCAGCCAGCAGTAGTTTACTTCCGCTGTTTAAACCTGTTCCTGAATAATCGAGTGTATCAATGGTTGTATTGGTGAAAAAATGAAGATCTCTGCTTAAATCAATACGTTCAAAAATGTATTGTAAATATTCCTGTATGTTATGCGTATGCAACTGCTTGCTGTCATCAGCAGTTATAAATAAAAACTTTGCAAGACTTAACTGACCGGTGCCTAATACACGATTGGCAATTGTCAAAAGTTCGGCCGGTTGTTTGGCTGGCATGTACGGAGTGTAGCGTTCACTGCCTATAGCCAGTAACAACGGATGTACACCAGCTGCATCAACCGCATGCACTTCTTTTAAGCCGGGTATTTCCTGTGGAATAGCGTTCCCCGTTAGTTCATGAATCAATTCGCCGAAACTGGTATCTTCCTGCGGCGGCCGACCAACAACAGTAAATGGCCAGATGGCATTTTTCTTCGCATACACTTTGTTCACTTTCATTAAAGGAAAAGGATGCGTTAAACTGTAATAGCCAAGATGATCGCCAAACGGGCCTTCCGGTTTTGTTTGATTGGGATATACTTCGCCGGTAATGACAAAATCGGCATCGGTACTAACGGCATTTCCCAGCGCATCATAAGCATAACGGAATCTTCTGCCACCTAATACACCGGCAAACGTCATTTCGCTGATGCCTTCAGGCAAAGGCATTACTGCACTTAATGTGTGTGATGGTGGTCCGCCAACAAAGCAGCTTACTTTCAGCGGCAAACCTTTGGCATTTGCTTTAGTTTGATGAATGCCAATACCACGGTGCAGCTGGTAATGCAATCCTATTTCTTTATTAAGCTCGTACTCGTTGCCGGTTAACTGAATGCGGTACATGCCAAGGTTTGATTGCATGATGCCCGGCTTATCAGCATCTTCGGTATAAACCTGTGGCAGTGTTACAAAAGCACCACCATCCATTTTCCAGTGATGAATCAGCGGCAGATCGCTCACCTTTATTTCATCAAACGAAAAAGAAGATTGTTTTCTGGGCAAGGCTTTCAATGCGGCCACGCCTGTTTGAAAATTACTGATGGGATGCTTGATTGCCTGGATGGGATCGTTTTTCAGTTCAATCAGTTTTTGCACCAGTTCCAATGTATCTCTGAAAATAAATTTACTTCTGTCTAATGTTCCAAAGATGTTACTGGCAGCCCTGAATGCAGAACCTTTCACGTTCTCAAATAACAGAGCAGGTCCCTTTGCTTCATGTACACGCAAATGAATTGCGGCCATTTCAAGATAAGGATCCACTTCTTCTTTAATACGTACAAGATGACCATTCTTTTCAAGGTCAAGTAAACATTCTTCCAGCGAACGATAAGCCATAGATAAAATTCAGGTGTGCAATTTACTAAACAATGTCGGCTCTTTATTGTTTGTTTACTTTTGTAATAATTGACAGATAAAGCGAAATTGGATTTATTATGGTTCAGGCATATAATTTTTTGGCATCATGGCAGCTGTTCCCGGAAAAGTGCAGTTATGAATTTGGTGAAACACCAAAGAGCGGTAACTGTAAAATTGAATCGGTAAAAAACGGAACTGTACTGGCATTAAGCATAAACTGGGTTACACATTTAAATGAAGCATTTTATACTTCATACAATTTTTTGCCTGATGGAGCAATGCATGATTTTGAGAAAACAGAAATTGCTCAGAAGATCAGATCTGAAATACCCAACTCTTCCACAATGGTGATTGAATTAATCACTAACGGGCAGGTGAAGTTTACTGCTACGCATGAAATTCTTCCCAACGGTTTTATGCGTATTACGCAGGAAGGATTTACTCCAGAATACAAGCGGTTTAAAAATGTTGAAATTTATCACAAGCAGATGAGTGTGCTTCCTTATGCTTCAAGTATTGGAGGTGTGGTGATTAAGCCTACAAAAGAGGGAGTAATCCGTCACCAGGCATTGCAGGCAATGGAAGAGCAAACAAATATGCAGCTCGACCAGATTAAACAACAGATTGAATTACTTGCAAGACAGGCGCAGGAAATTGTAAAACGGAAAGAATTATCATTGATGATTTATGAAGCCAAGCTTAATTTTCGTCCGGTAATCGGGCAGGTGTATCATTTGTTTCAACGGCATGATGATACTTATTTACTTTCGATGATCAGTCCGCAGGAGTGGGGCGATAGCAGTCCGTTTAAACAATTTGTTGCTTCTGCAAAATTATTAGCCGATCATACATGGATGGAAGTATAAGGACAATGTAAAAATCAAAAGTTTAGAAAAATGAAATTGAATTTTCCAATAGAAGTGAAGAAAAGTAAAGTGGCGGGCAAGGGTGCATTTGCATTAAAGTTGATTCCTGCAAAAAGAAAGCTGGGAAACATGGCTGGTGAAATCATCAGCTATAAAGAAGCGCAACGAAGAGTAAAACAGCAGCATGCAGGTGAGTTGCTGATGGTTGAGTTTGACAACGATCCTGTTGCGTTGGATGCAAGTGTTAACCGAAATGAGTTATCATACATTAATCACTCCTGCGACCCAAATACATATATGCGCCGGGCATACAGGCAGGTTGAATTTTATTCACTCCGCCCGATAAAAAAAGGTGAAGAGCTTACCTGCGATTATGGTGAAACACATCATGATGGCAAGCTTCCCTGCAAATGCGGAGCAAAGAACTGCAGAGGGTTTATTTAGCGATCCTTTTGTTTCTTATAGCCAAATGCCAGGTAAATAATAATGCTTATTACAGGAGCAAAAACAAGAAACATTGTCCAGAGTATTTTTGCTTCTGTTGAAATATCTGTTCGTCTCCAAACGCTGTACAAATAATGCAAAGGAGCTATAATCAATAAAAAAAGGATCAGAGAAGTTGTGATGTTGTTTAAAACATGATCAGAAATTTGCATTGTGTTTTTCTTATTGTTTTTTGGTTATTTCAGATCCCTGATTTCGGCCAAAAATTAAAAATAAAATAATGCCCAAAAATGGAGCAAAAATGATCAATAACGTCCACAGAAGCTTTGTTGTTTGATCAATGTCTTTTTTATTCCAGATTTTAAAGACCAGGAATAATCCAATAAGTAGTGAAACAATAATAAAAGAAGTCCAAACCAGCAACCCAAGGCCAGGGGTAAGTAAATTCATAAATCAGATTTTAAAATCAAGCATGGTTGTAATTACTTTAAAAGATTATTACACAGCATCTTCCTCTTCTTCCACATCAAAATCACTTCTTCCTCCAAACAAAAAATAACAAAGAATGCCTATAAAAGGTGCAATTACAATAAATATCATCCAAAGTATTTTTGTGCTTTGGTAAAGGTCCTCCCGGTTCCATAAAACTGATAAAGCACGAATGAAGGCTGCTATTAATAATAATCCAAATAGCGTAACAAGAATTATTGAAAGAGGGGGTGTCAGTGAATCCATAGCTCAGGTTTATAAGCTAAAATACAAAACAAAAAAATAATAATATTTCATTAACACAGGAAATGCGTTCAAAAACACAAAGCGTAGTAAAGAACAGCTGTGAACTCAATTAACTGTTGTTTGGTTCTTTGTAACCAAAGGCCATGTAGATAATGATGCTGATCAATGGAGCTATGATCAGGAAAATCATCCACAGTAATTTACTTTCTGTTGAAATGTCCTGTCGTTTCCAGACATTATAAATAAAGTGCATTGGAATTGCCACAATAACGAAAATGATCAGCGATAGTGAAGCAGTGTTTAATAATTCGTTTAGCTTGTTCATAGTTGTTTTTTTAGGTAAATGTTTATCAGGAAGAAACTGTTTGGGTTTCTTTTTCAATAATCAGGTATAATATAATTCCGAGAATAGGTGCAATGATGATTGCTGCTGTCCAGAGAAGTTTTTTTGTTGAATCGATGTTGGATCTTTTCCAGATTCTAAGAACGATGAATAGGCCAATTAACAACGATACCAAACAAAAGGAAGTCCAAAGCAAAAGTCCTAATGAAGGTGTAAGAAAATTCATAGTTTAATAATAAGGCATAAAGTTAAGTAGATTTTGTTAATGGAGAATTGCAAACAGCAATTTCCTTTTCCACACTTTAATTACCTTTGAACCATGACAAAATTATCCGTTAATATCAACAAGTTCGGAACGCTGAGAAATAGTCGTGGGGGAAACAGACCCGATGTATTGAAAGCTGCAATAGATGCACAGCGTTTTGGTGCTGATGGTGTAACTGTTCATCCAAGGCCAGATGAACGCCATATCCGTTATAATGATGTGAGAGACATCAGGAAAATTATTACAACTGAATTTAATATTGAAGGCAACTGCAGGGAACAATCTTTTATTGATCTTGTGCTTGAAGTGAAACCTCAGCAGGTAACTCTGGTACCCGATACATTGGGGCAAATTACCAGCGATCATGGTTGGGATACTTACACGCACAAAGATTATTTAACAAAAATGGTGAAGCTGTTTAAAGATGCAGGCATCCGTACATCCATTTTTGTAAACCCGATGATTGATATGATTGAAGGTGCAGCACAAACCGGTACAGACCGTATTGAATTATATACAGAAGGTTATGCAAGGTTATTTGCAGCTGGTAAAAGAGAACAGGCAATTGAAAACTATTTAGATGCTGCAACAAGAGCTAAAGAACTTGGACTTGGCATAAATGCCGGTCATGATCTTGATCTTGAAAATCTCAACTACTTAATCTCAACCATTCCATGGATTGATGAGGTTAGTATTGGGCATGCACTCATCTGTGATGCTTTGTATCTCGGCTATGAAAATGTTATTCAGCTTTACAAGCGTGAACTTGTAGTGGAATAATTCAGGGTAACAGCATTTCTTTCAATAGCAAAGCGAAGAATCAGTATCATTTTATGAACTGTTTCTTCGCTTTTACTTTTTTAGAAAACTCTATTGATAATTATCTGACACTTTTTTAATCGTTGTCTTCAAAATGCAAATGCTGGTGGTATGCGCTGGCTGCAATGTGCAGTGCAAAGCCAACAATTGCTGTATCCTTCAGAATGTTGATGATTGCCCATTGCCTCATTTCAGGTGCGCCGGCATTAAGGGCATTGGGAACATGAATTGTCAAAATAAAAATGATGAGCAATACAGCAAGCAGGTAACTGGTGATTTTTACAAATTGGTTAAACATAAATGAAAGTCCAACCAATATAAATGCAGCACCAACAAAATAAGCCCAGGTAATGCCACCGGGTAAAAAGTCGGGTACATAAACCAGTAAGTCGTAAGGATACATAAAATGGAAAATTCCGAAAATAATCAGTACGACTGAAAGCATATAAATAGCCAGCCGGGAAACAATATGATAATGTTTCATACAGAAAGTTTTCCAAAAGGTATATCTCTTATCCTTTTAAAAAAATGACGGTGATCATTTCAATAATGTAATTACGTTATGGAATTTCGCTGATAATATGATTTGTTTATTGTTTAAAGTCCAAGTAAGAATTGCATCACATCAACACCATCAGCATAATCCATTAATGAAGGTTGTTGAGCCTGCCCGAAAGGAATGTTGTTATGCCCAACAACAGCTTGTATATCTTCATTTGCTTTCAGTTTGCTGACAGTTTGCTCTGCATCATTATAATAACTGTAATGTATAGTGCCAATGGGAGAGAAAGGCGTTTCATTTTCAATCAGCACTATACAATCATTCGTCATATAAAATTTGCCATTCATGATATAGATGGCCAGTTGGTAATCGTAATTGTTGCGGTATTTATGATGGTCAAACATCCATTTATATTTCTTCAATGCTCCAAGCAGCGGAACAAAATCATAATCAGCAGGCACATAAAGCTGTGTTACGTTTCTGCAGCCAAGTCCAAAGTATAGCATCACATCATCGGCGAGTAAGTCCAGTTCCTCTTTCGTTTCCTTTCCTGTAAGTATTGCAACCGAGGTCCTGTTTTTGCGGATGATCGACGGGTATCTTCCAAAATAGTATTCAAAGTAGCGGGCACTGTTATCACTGCCTGTTGCAATGTAAGCATCACAATCTTTCAGCATGGGGGCAAATTTTACCCGCTCAGCAACAGCCGGGTTCCATGAAATCATTTGCTCAACCAGATGTTTTAGTAACACTTCATCCTTGCTGGAAAGCTTGCATACCTGTTTATGGCCGCAGATAAAAACGGTGAGAAAGTCGTGAAACCCAACAAGGGGAATGTTCCCCGCCATTACAATACCAACTGTTTTCGGGGTAATATTGTCATCGATCCTGTAATGTTCAATCCATTGCTGTAATTTATCCTTTTGCAAAAACTGTTCTGCAATTGACTGCACAGCCAGCTCAATAAATTCGGGCACAAACCAGCTGTTCAGCCTGTAAGCTTTGGCCTTTGCCTCCTCCCATTCAGGAGAGTTGCCGGAGATGTATTCCAGAAGTTGTTCTAAAATTTCTTGTCTTTGTTGTAAATTCATTCAAACTTTCTTTTACATTTGAAGTGCAAAAGTAATTTAATCTAACCCCCAAAAAAATTACAACAGTATGGCAATAAAAATTACCGAAGAATGCATCAACTGCGGTGCTTGCGAACCCGAATGTCCTAACAATGCTATTTATGAAGGTGGAGTAGAATGGGCTATGGCAGATGGAACTGCTGTTTCTGGTTCTTACACTTTAATTGACGGATCAGTTGTTGACGCTGCTGCAAAGCAAGCTCCCGTTAGCATGGATACTTATTACATCGTTCCTAACAAGTGTACAGAATGCCAGGGCTTCCACGAAGAACCCCAGTGTGCATCTGTTTGTCCTGTAGACTGCTGCGTACCTGACGAAGCATATACAGAAACAGTTGAAGCGTTGATGGAACGCAAGACCCGTTTACATGGATAAAAAGATTTTATGATGGATGAATTCCCGTAAGAATGATTCCGGTATACAGCGGGTGATATTTCCCGTTAAAGAAAAGGTGAGGGCTTGAAACGTCTTCACCTTGTTTTTTTTAGAGATGTGAAAATAGTGCGAATTGTGGCAGTGTAACAATAAAATAAACCCCGAAATAGTATCTTGCAGCTATGAAGAAGCTAATTTGTTTTCTTTTGATTTTGACAAGCATAACCGGCTGCAGGTTTGGATTTAAAAAAGCACCTGAACAAAGCGAAAACGGGAAAATAAGCCCGGCCCTGGAAGAAGCGATTAAGAATATGATTGATACGGATAAAGCTTTTTCTGAGATGACTTCAAAATCAGGAATGAAAAAAGCTTTTCTTGAATATGCAGCTGATGAATCTGTTTTATTAAGACCGGGATATTTGCCTATAGTTGATGATGATGTTATCAAATTCATCAATGCACAGGAAGATACATCTTTTACCATGTCGTGGGAACCTAAAGGCGCAGATATTGCAGCTTCACTTGATATGGGTTATACGTATGGTGTTTATGCAGTACAAACCAGGGATACTACATTGCAGGGAACCTATCTTTCCATCTGGCGTAAACAACCCGATGGCAAATGGAAGTTTGTACTGGATACGGGTAACTCCGGAATTTCTGAAACGGTTCAATGATCGGGCTAAACTTAAGTGGCAGGATTATTGAAGAATAACTGAAAACTAAAACAACCTGTTTTATATAAAGATATTATGAGCAACAAACTGAATATTGCACTTGTAACAGGCGGCTACAGCGGAGAAGCTGTTATTTCTTACAAAAGTGCGAAAACTATTTTCAATCATTTAGACAAATCGAAATACGATGTTTTTGTAATTGACATTACAAAAGACGGATGGTTTTATACGGATGAACAAAATCACAAACAAACAGTAAACAAAGAAGATTTTTCAATTTCTGCAGGTGGTAGCAAAGTGAAATTTGATTGTGTGTTTGTTGGCATGCATGGCACACCCGGTGAGGATGGGAAACTGCAGGGGTATTTTGATATGCTTGGTTTGCCTTATACTTCCTGTAATGCGGCAACATCGGCACTTACTTTCAACAAACGTTATACCGTTGCTGTAGCAGCATTTGCCGGAATAAATGTGGCTAAAAGTGTTCACCTGCTCAAGCAATCACCTGTTGATGCTGATTCAATACAGTTGAAGCTTCCGGTATTTGTAAAACCCAATAACGGCGGAAGCAGTATTGGCATGAGTAAAGTGAGTAAGAAAGAAGATCTTTCTGCAGCCATTGAAAAAGCATTTAACGAAGACGACCAGGTGCTGATTGAAGAAATGATTACCGGAAGAGAATTTACAATTGGTGTTTTTAAATCAAAAGGCGAAATCATTGCAATGCCAATGACAGAAGTAAAAGCGCATGATGATGTTGAGTTTTTTGATTTTATAGCAAAATATCATGGCAAGAGTTCGGAAGTTACACCTGCAGAAGCCAGCGAAGAAGTGTATAAAAAAGTAAGTGATGCTGCAAAAAAAGTTTATGCAGTGTTTAATTGCGGAGGTGTGATAAGAATCGATTTTATTTATAATGAAGAAAAGCAGGAGCCTTACATGCTTGAAATAAATACAGTGCCTGGGCAGAGCGATGCAAGCATTGTTCCGCAGCAGGTAAGGGCAATGGGCTGGAAACTGGAAGATTTTTATTCAGCTTTGGTTGAAGAAGCAATTACAGCTCACAGGTCTTAATTTTTTACGATATTCGGTCATCAAACTTATACAAGTGTTTCAATTTATTACAAACCGTTCCTTCTTCTTTAACCTGGTGGTAGCCATTCTTCTGGCATTGTCAGTATTCTTTGTGTTTTTTCAATTGCTTGGAATTATTACCCGCCACGGCGATTATATTAAAGTGCCGGAAGTAAAAGGAAAGAATATAGAAGAAGCTAAAAAAATATTGGAATCGCAGGGGTTTGAAGTGCAGGTACAGGATAGTGTTTATTACGACAGCATTCCCAAACTTTCAGTGGTAAAGCAAACACCTGAACCTGCTGAAATGGTGAAAATTCACCGTACAGTTTATTTAACAATTAACAGGGCACAGGCTCCATTGGTTTCTGTTCCAAACTTTGTTGGGCAAACTTACCGCAGTGTGCAGTTGCAGTTAAATACACTGGGTTTAAAAATTGGTGATACAACATCACGCCCCGATTTTGCGGTGGGCTCTGTTTTGGAACAGCAATACAACGGAAAAACAATTGTTCCCGGAACAGCAATTCCCATGGGCAGCCGCATTGATCTTGTTATAGGAGGTGGTGTTCAAAGACAGGAAATGGCTGTTCCCGATTTGATAGGTATGACATTTGGCGAAGCAAAAGTATTCCTTGAAGGAAACAATTTGTTGCTTGGTTCTGTTGTAACAGATGGTGCAATTAAAGACAGCTCAGCTGCATTTGTATGGAAACAAAATCCACCAAGAAGAGATGACCAGGGAAGACCCTTGCGCATACGTGGTGGACAGTTAATTGATTTGTGGATCAGTACTGACAAATCAAAAGTTGATACAATCAAAACTGATTTGCCTGACAAACCACAACCAGTAAACAACGAATATTAAAACAAGTTTTATATGAAAACAATAACTGCTGATGAATTAAAAGCAAGAATTGATGCAGGTGAGCAACTGAATATTGTTGATGTACGTGAACCTGCTGAACACGAAGAATTCAATATTGGCGGGATTCTTTTTCCTGTTGGAAGATTCCGTGCAATGGATACTGCTGAACTCGATCATCTGAAAGATCAGGAAGTGATTTTCTATTGCCGCAGCGGAAACAGAAGTGGTAATGCATGCCTGTTTGCTGAACAGATGGGCTTTACAAATGTTGTAAACCTTGCAGGTGGAATGATTACCTGGAGAGAAAAATTTGATCAGTAATTATTGACATACTTTTTAAAAAGAAGAGGTGATGCATTGCATCACCTCTTCTTTTATTTACAACTTGATCTGCACTCCGGCGAGGAAATTAGTGCCTGCCATTGGGTAGAGGAAGTTTTCTGTAATTCGTGATCCACCATAGATATAACTGTAAGTATATCCATTGGCTTCGTATTTTTTGTTGAACAGGTTATTCAACTGAAAAGTAAGATTGATTTCCTTAATTTTTTTCAACCTGATACCATAACTCAAACGAAGATCGCTCACAAAAAACGGATCAATACTTCTTGATTCATTACCGGTATTATCCAGGTATTGTCTTGATACATATTTGTTGAGTAAGCTTATTTCAGCATGTTTAACTGGTACAAAGTTGAAGGAGACTCCTGCAATTGTTTTTGGCGATAATGAAAGTGGTGCAGATTTGTACAGCGTTTCTTTTTGTCCGCCGTTATCATAATCATCAACATATTCTGTAAAGTTGAGCACACGGTTTGAGCTGAGTGTTAAGTTGGCTGCTACATTAAACCATTGCTGCACTTTAATTCCACCCTGCAGCTCAATACCTTTTCTGAAACTTTCTGGAGCATTGGTGCGTGTATATTCACCTACGTCGTTAATGCGGCCTGTTAAGATCAGTTGGTTTTTGTATTGCATCCAGTATGCCGTTGCACTCCAGTTATACCAATTGGTCTTGCGTTCAATGTTTAACTCGAAATCGTAAAGTGTTTCAGCTTTAGGCAATTGTGTTGTGCCTGTTTCAAAATCTTCACGGTTGGGTTCTTTATTTCCAATGCTGAATGATGCAAAACCTGCCCATCCTTTTGTATCAGCATACGAAATGCCCAGCTTTGGATTAACGAAGTTGTAATTATTGTTTAATACAATTGATGGATTTTTTCTGAATCCATTAATGTCGTACGATACATGTCGGTATTGTACATCAGCAAACAATTCCCAGTTCAGATTTATGCGATGCTGATATTTTGTATAAACAGACAAGTCTGTTTTGTTTGCAGTATGACGGTACCATTCATAATTTGCAGGAACAGCAGTTGACTGGCTCCAGATAATATTACCGAAATGATTGCCATCATATTTAGTTAATGCACCACCAACGGTAAACTGATCTTTCTCGTTTTTATATTGGAGAGAATAAGTAGTTCCATAAAAATAATTTTTCAACCAAAGCCTCCGGATAAGATCTGAGCTTCCTGCAACAGTTAATCCATAATCACCAAGATCCTGCTGGTATTTGTATTCTTCATAATAACCTTTGCCCGGTGTAAGGAATAACGCAAGATTCAGATTCAGTTTTTTGTTGATCTCATGATTGAAAAACAGCTGGAAATGTTTTTGCCAGTAATTATCAGTCTGATTTTTATACGTAAAATAATTATAGCTGCGGTTATTGTTAGGGTTAAATAGATTCAGTGAATCTTCTTTTGTATTATATAAATAACCAACATTGTTCCAGTAGTGTGCTTCAAGTCCGGCAGCATCGCCTTTTAATTTTGCTTCAGGGATACCATTCCATGCCTGGTAAGTTTTTTCTTTACCAAGAATCACATTCAAACGAATTGATGTCTTTTTTGCATAGTAGGCAGCAGAAAATAAGCCCGACTGCAGATCAGAACTTCCCCTGTCAATAAAGCCACCGCTTTTGATTTGAGAAACTCTTGCATCGATAGTGAAATGATTATTGAGTAAACCTGTGCCGGCTTTAATCGTTTCACGCCATGTAGAAAAACTTCCAGCACCTGTATTTAATTCAGCATACGGTTTATCACGAAACTCATTTGTACTTAAGTTGATGGTTGCGCCAAATGCTCCGGCACCATTGGAAGAAGTACCAACGCCACGTTGAATTTGTACAGAGTTAACTGAAGAAGTAAAATCGGGTATGTCTACAAAATATGAACCCTGACTTTCTGCATCATTAAACGGAATACCATTTAATGTGATGTTGATCCTGGTTGCATCAGTACCACGAATGCGGATGCCTGTATAACCAATGCCATTACCAGCATCTGAATTAATAACCACTGATGGTGTTTGATTGAGCAGGAAGGGGAGGTCTTGCCCCAGGTTTGTTTTTTCAAGTTCGGCTTTGCTCAAATTTGTTTTGGAGAAAGGAGAGCGGCTTCCTGCACGGATAGCTGTTATCTCAATAGGCTTTAAAAACAAGTTGTTTCTGTCTAAAGTAAAATCAAGTTTTGTACTGCTTGCCGAAACCACAATTTTCTGTTCAGTGGTTTTGTAACCTACACTGCTGATTTTGATTTGATAGGTTCCTTTTTTCGACAGGTAAATACTGAATGCACCATCAGTACTTGTTTGGGCAACAGCAACATTGTCAATTTCAACTGTTGCATTTTCTACCGGAGTTTTGTTGACTCCATCATTTACTTTTCCGCTCAGTTTATACTGAGCAACTGAAATTTGTTGTGATAAGATCACCAACATTCCCAGCATCAATTTTTTCATTTCTGATACACTTTAACGGTTTAAAAATTGAAACGGAAATGCTGCGAAACGGAGAGAGGAAAACGGAAGACCTCCATCCCTGCGCAGGCATTACCCTGATCAGGTTCTACGGGTTTAATCTCAGCTCTCCTGTGGTTTACAGGAGTTTAGCACCCCGGGGAATCTGTATCAAAACCGGCTTCGCCGCTTTTTGACAGCGCAAAGATAAATTCTTTTAGTATTTCTGTAACATTCCTTTGCAATAAACCGTATAACTATAAATATTGATCAGCAAAGAGCTGTAAAAATTTTACCGGGCCGACTGGATCATTCAATCGATAAAGTATTTTACCAGTCACGAGGAGAATTTTACGGCGAATAACATCTGACCAAAATAAAAACTAAAAAATATGCAGATGAAAAATTATGTACTGACCTTTCTTTTACTTTCAGTTGCAGTTTTTACAAATGCCCAGGACAAAAAAGTAGAAGACCCAAATGCTGAAAAACGAACAGTAAAACCTTTTCGCTCTATTAAAGTGAGTGATGGAATAGAAGTATACCTTACCCAGTCAAATGAAGATGCCGTTGCTGTAAGTGCTTCAAGAGATGAATACAAATCAAGGTTGAAAACAGAGGTTGAAAATGGTGAACTGAAAATTTATTACGATCGTGAATCATTTTCGGATTGGACAAGTACAGGAAAAAAACTCAAAGCCTATATTTCATTTAAAACCTTAGACAAGATTACAGCTGTTGCAGGAAGTTCTGTAAAAGTGGAAGGCGTAATCAAGGAAGATGTGCTGAGTATTTACACAAAATCCGGTGCGTCTTTTAAAGGCCAGGTTGAAGCCGGGAAATTGGTTGTTGAATCTGAAAGCGGATCAAAAGCTGTGCTGAACGGATCTGCAGGAGTATTTAATGCAAGCGCAAACAGCGGTGCAAGACTTGAAGCCTATGATCTTGCAGCAGGTAAAGCAGACGTCCGCTCAACCTCAGGAGCAAAAATTGAAACAACCGTAAATGAAGAAATGAAACTATATTCTTCCAGCGGTGGCAGTATTCATTATAAAGGCAAAGGAAAAATTACCGAAATTCAAACCAATATTGGATCAATCATCCGCCATGGCGAAAACTAATCATCAATAAACCTTTTATCACATGAAAAAGATTTTCTTTTCAGCAATAGCGCTGTTGTTAACTTCCGGATCACTTGTGAAAGCACAGGAGCTTACAGTCATCAATGATAAAAATGCAGAAGTAAGAACTGTAGGCAGTTTTCACGCTATAAAAGTTTCCAACTCATTTGATGTAATTATCAAACAGGGAAATGAAGAAGCTGTTGTAGTAAGTGCTGACGATGCAAAATACCGTGATCGCATAAAAGTGAAAGTAGAAGGGGATGTGCTGCATATTTATTATGAAAACGAAGGCAAGTGGAAATGGGGAAATGAAGATCATAAACTCAGGGCTTATATTTCAGTAAAGCAACTTGATTTCATTGATGCTTCAGGAGCTTGCGATGTAAAAATCGATGGTGTATTAAAAGGAACAAATCTGAAAGTGCAAATTAGTGGTGCTACCAGTTTTAAAGGTGAAATGAATTTCAATAACCTGCTGATTGAACAAAGCGGAGCAAGCGATTCAAAACTGAGTGGTAAAGTAACTAACCTTAATATACAGGTAAGTGGAGCAAGTGATTTTAAAGGATTTGATCTTGTTGCAGAAAATTGTGTGGCAGCTGCATCCGGCGCATCTGATATTAAAATAACTGTGAATAAACAATTGAAAGTTGATGCAAGCGGAGCGAGTGATGTGGAATACAAAGGCAATGCATCAATAAGCGAATTTAAAACGAGTGGTGCTTCAAGCTTGAAGAAAAGAAGTTCAAAATAAATCAAACTGTAAAAAAGAAAGAGGCAGAACAAAAGTTCTGCCTCTTTCTTTTGGGTGCTATACTATTTACCCTTACCTTTGCACTCCACTTCGCGAAGTAGAGCAGCGGTAGCTCGTCGGGCTCATAACCCGAAGGTCGGGAGTTCGATCCTCCCCTTCGCAACAAAGTCCCGCCAATGGCGGGATTTTCTATTTTGAGGTATTGCATGTAGATTGCATCATTCTTTATGAAAGTTGGATTTGTAAACATATTTGGAAAGCCCAATGCGGGAAAAAGTACATTGCTCAATGCATTGCTGGGCGAAAAGCTGGCAATTGTATCACCCAAAGTACAAACTACCCGTCATCGCATTAAAGGTATTCTTACAACCAGCGATTACCAGCTGATCTTTTCTGATACACCAGGCATTATTGATCCTAAATACAAACTGCAGGAAAAAATGATGCTGGGTGTTAAAAGTGCATTGGAAGATGCAGACGTTGCATTGCTGATGCTTGATATAAAAGATAACTGGGAAGAAAACGACACGCTGTTTTCATCATTGAAACTGAAAGTGCCTAGTATTCTTGTACTTAATAAGATTGATATTGTTGATACGGTTAAGCTGGAAGAAGCAAAAAAGTTTTTTGAAGGCAAGCCTTATGCTAAAAAAATTGTGACTATCTCTGCACAATCAGGTATCAATAAAAAGAATTTTCTCAAATCTGTACTTGAATTCCTGCCCGATGGGGAGCCGTTTTTTGAAGAAGATCAATTAACTGATCTCAGCACAAGATTTTTTGTGGCAGAGATGGTAAGGGAAAAGGTTTTTGAGCTGTTTGCAGATGAAATACCTTATCACACAACTGTTATTGTTACTGCATTCCAGGAAAAGCAAACACTTATTAAAATTTCGGCAGATATTATTGTACAGCGTGAAAGTCAAAAGGCAATTCTCATTGGCAATAAAGGCGAAATGATTAAGAAACTCGGAACCATGGCAAGAGCAGAAATAGAAAAATTTCTTGACTCAAAAGTGTTTCTTGAGTTGTTTATTAAGGTGCGACCCAAATGGCGGGATACCGATTTGTTCCTGAAGGAATATGGTTACTTCTAATGCCCTGAAGCATTGTTTTCACCCCCTTTCTTTATTATTCAGTACTTTTGCCGACTTTATTCAAATTTTATGGCTGGTTTTACTTTAGCAATTGTTGGTCGCCCGAACGTAGGGAAAAGCACATTCTTTAATCGTTTATTACAGGAGCGTAAAGCAATTGTAGATGATGTGAGCGGTGTTACCCGTGATCGCCAGTATGGTGTGGCCGATTGGAATGGCAAAACATTTAATGTAATTGATACCGGAGGTTTTGTTCCCGACAGCACCGATGTTTTTGAAACAGAAATCCGTAAGCAGGTTCGTTTGGCATTAGATGAAGCCAATGCAATCATCTTTATGTGTGATGCTGCTACCGGTGTTACTGATCTTGATGAAGCTATGTGCGATTTGCTGCGTCGTACAACCAAGCCTGTTTTCCTTACAGTAAATAAGGTCGATAATCACGACCGTATGCTGGAAGCGTCTGAATTTTATTCACTCGGGTTTGAGAAAATTTATTTCATCAGCAGTATGACGGGTAGTGGCAGTGGCGATTTGCTGGATGATATTGCTGAGTTAGTACCTGAAGAATCAGAAGATGAAGTTGAATCAGAAGTACCAAAGATTGCCATTATTGGTCAGCCAAATGTTGGTAAATCATCATTGCTCAATGCACTTTTAGGTGAAGAGCGTACCATTGTAAGTGATATTGCAGGTACAACACGAGATACAATTCACACACATTACAAGTTATTCAACAAAGATTTTATCCTGATTGATACAGCAGGTATCAGGCGCAAAACAAAAGTGAACGAAGACCTGGAGTTTTATTCAGTAATCCGTGCCATCCGTGCAATGGATGAAGCCGATGTTTGCTTGCTGCTGATTGATGCTGAAAAAGGAATTTCGCAACAGGATTTAAATATCTATTCACTTGCGGTTAAAAAAGGGAAAGGCATTGTTATGCTTGTGAACAAATGGGATTTGGTGAAGAAAGAAACCAATACTGCAAGAGACTATGAAAAGGAATTAAAAAACAGGTTAGCTCCGTTTAATGATATCCCGATTCTTTTCATTTCTGCATCTGAAAAAACAAGAATCATGCAGGCTATTGAAGCTGCATTGACAGTGGTTGAAAACAGGAAGAGAAAAATCTCCACATCTGAATTAAATGAGGCTGTACAAAAAGCAATTAATGCATTTCATCCTCCAGTTGTAAGAGGTATACCTGTAAGCATCAAATATGTAACACAGTTGCCAACACCTGTTCCTTCGTTTGCATTTTTCTGTAACCACCCGGATGATGTAAGACAGCCGTACAGGAATTACTTGGAAAATCAATTAAGGCAGGCATTTGATTTCAAGGGAGCACCAATCCGTTTATTTTTCAGAAAAAAATAACAAAAGCAATCTTTCCGGATTTGCCGGAATCTTAATTTTATATCATAAAAAATATGCACATGAAAAAGATTTTTCTCGTTTTACTTGCCGCCGCTTTTTTTGTTGCCTGTGATAATGATGCAAATAAGTCGGATAATGAAAAACAAAAATCAGAAGCTACTGAAGCTGCTGATACATCAAATGCAATTGACAAAGCCCAGGAGAAAGTGAATGAGGCAATTGATACATTACAGAGCAAGGGTGGCAAATTAGCTGATACAGTAAAAGAAAAAGTAGTGGAACCGGTTAAGGTTGATCTTAAAAAAGCAAAAGAGAAACTGAAAGAAAAAGTAAAAGAAGTAGAAAAGAAACTGGAAAAATAAGTTGAGAGGGCTGTTCATCAGCCCTTTTTTATTGCATGTTCATTAAAACAAAAAGCCACCCGAAGGCGGCTTTAAAGCTTGTGGAGAATACCGGAGTCGAACCGGTGACCTCTTGCATGCCATGCAAGCGCTCTAGCCAACTGAGCTAATTCCCCTGATGGGTTGCAAATATAATCGTTTTACTATTCAAACTAATTTCAACTTTTATTGTTTTTGTTTCGTTCTTCCGCAATGGTTTGTTTTATTTGTACCAACGATTTGCTCATCTTTAACATGTTGCCATATGGATATTCAATTCAACAAAAACGAGGATGTGATGAAGCTTGCTCTTGCAGGTATGAAGCAAAAGCTGGACAAGATTTATGAAGGCGGAGGTAAAAAATCAATTGAAAAACAAAAAGAGCGAAACAAGCTTACTGCACGTGAACGCATCAGTTACCTGTGTGATAAAGATCGTCCGTTTATTGAAATAGGTGCCTTTGCCGGTTACAACATGTACAAAGAAGAAGGTGGTTGCGCTGCTGGCGGAACTGTTGGAGGAATAGGCTATGTCAGCGGTCGTCAATGCGTGATCGTAGCTAATGATCAGACAGTAAAGGCTGGCGCATGGTTCCCGATAACCGGCAAAAAGAATTTACGCTTACAGGAAATTGCGATGGAGAATCATTTGCCTGTGATTTACCTTGTTGATAGTGCCGGGGTTTATCTTCCCATGCAGGACGAAATTTTTCCCGATAAAGAACATTTCGGACGCATCTTCCGTAACAATGCGAGGATGAGTGCAATGGGAATAACACAAATTGCAGCTGTAATGGGCGCATGTGTTGCAGGCGGTGCTTACCTGCCAATCATGAGCGATGAAACGTTGATGGTTGAAGGGAGCGGCTCAATTTTTTTGGCAGGCCCATATCTTGTTAAAGCTGCTATTGGTGAAGATGTAGACCAGGAAACGCTTGGAGGAGCCGTAACACATACTGAAATAAGTGGCATTGCCGATTACAAGTTTAATACTGAAGAAGAATGCCTGGATGAAATAAAAAAAATCGTCAGCAGGATTGGTGAAAAAAAGAAAGCAGGCTTTGACAGAATTAATTCCATCTTACCCAAAAAAGATCCGCATGAGTTGTATGGAATTTTTCCTGCTGAAGGGAAACCATATGATATGCTGGAAGTAATTGAGCGGATTGTTGATAACAGCGACTTTGATGAGTTTAAAAAGGATTATGGCAAAACAATTTTATGTGGTTATGCAAGAATAGATGGATGGGCTGTAGGGATTGTTGCCAATCAAAGAACTGTTATTAAAAACAGGAAAGGGGAGATGCAGATGGGTGGGGTGATTTATAATGACAGTGCAGATAAGGCAGCCAGATTTATTCTCAACTGTAATCAAAAGAAAATTCCTCTTGTTTTTTTACAGGATGTAACCGGTTTTATGGTTGGTAGCCGAAGTGAGCATAGTGGTATTATTAAAGATGGTGCAAAAATGGTGAATGCAGTAGCCAACAGCGTTGTGCCAAAAATTACAATCATTATTGGTAATTCATTTGGTGCCGGTAATTATGCCATGTGCGGTAAAGCGTATGATCCACGGTTTATTTATGCATGGCCATCAGCAAAGATTGCAGTGATGGGTGGCGAACAGGCTGCAAAAACATTGTTACAAATCCAGGTAGCTGCAATGAAAGCAAAGGGTAAAGAAGTTTCACCTGCAGATGAAAAAAGTTTACTGGAAAATATTAAATCGAAATACGAAGAACAAACAAGTCCGTATTATGCAGCAGCAAGACTTTGGGTAGATGACATTATCGATCCCGTTGAAACAAGAAAGCTGATCAGCGAAGGAATAGCAGCAGCCAATCACAACCCAGAGATTGATGAAATGAAAACAGGAATGTTCCAGGTATGATTGTTTGAATAATTACTTTACCTGATTAATAGGAAGTAACCTCTTTTTACAATGTTACCTGCACATGCACTTTTAGCTTTAATAAAATAGATGTATGTGTCGGCACTTTGATTTATTCCTTTATAGGTGCCATCCCAGCATTGATTCTGGTTGGTTGTAAAAAACACCCGTTGTCCCCAGCGGTTGAATACGCTGAATTCAACATCTGTAAGTATTCCCCATAATTTGATACCATAACAATCATTCAATCCATCATTGTTAGGAGTAAATGCATTTGGCATCAGGTATAATCCCTGGTTAATATTTTTTACATCAACCAAAATGCTGTCTGTTGAACTGCAGCCAAAATTGTTTGTACCTGTTACATTATACATGGTTGGTACTATTGGTGATGCAATTGGGTTTGATATTGATGTATTGTTTAATGATAATGAAGGAGTCCATAAATATGTATTGGCTCCGGAAACATTTAATTGACTGTTGTTTTGAGAACAATCAATATCATTTGATTTGGAAAGTTGCAATACAGGTAAGGGATGAACTGTAATTGTTGTTGAAAGGCTTGTACTGGTATTGCAGGTTGTTTCTGTAATGTTTACCGTATAATTTGTTGTTGTGGTTGGATTGGCAACAGGTGAAGCAATATCAGGATTATTAAGTGTTGAGGAGGGATCCCAATGATAAATATTACCACCAGATGCTGAAAGTATTACTGATTCTTTTTCGCATATTGATTTTGATTCGTTAATACCGAAAACAGGTTTTGCTTTGATCGTTATTTTTACTGAATCTGTATTTGTGCAAAGATGATTATCTGTTACAGCTACAATGTATGTTGTGTTTTGTGTTGGAGTTGCTACCGGGTTGGGAATTGCAGCATTATTTAAAGTGGAAGAAGGAGTCCACAAATAGTTTACACCTCCTCCTGCTAATAATTGTACCGATGTATTGCTGCAAATGGATGTGTCGGCTGTTTTTGTAATTGCTGGTTTTTTATAAACAATAATATTTATTGAATCCTTAGAGTCGCAGCCATTGAGAGTTTTGCCTGATACAACATATTTTGTTGTTGTTGAAGGCGTAGCTACCGGATTTGCTATTGTTGTATTTGAAAGCGTATTTCCGGGCGACCATAAATAAGAGGTACCTCCGGATGCATTCAACTGAACTGTTCCTCCTTCACAAACAGAAGTGTTTCCTGAAACTGATAATTTTTCATTTACTACTTTAACTTGTACACTGTCATATTTCATATAAACCGGTGCAAAAACAATATCATCAATGGCGAATTCATTGCCGTTTGATAACTGATTTTGCGTAACAATGGAAATTACTGCATTAGAACTATCTCCAGAATTCCATAAAATGAAATGTTTGTCCCAAATGCAGGTTGTATTGTTTGCATTGAAAACTGTACCCTGATTTACTCCATTAATAGCAAACTGCAAACTTGAAGGGTTTGTATAGCCCAAACTCTGTACCCATGCTGACAAAACATAAGTGGTGTTTGGCGTTACTGCAACAGTTTGTGACCAAGCCTTCATGTTTTTTCCTGCCGATCCATTAACCATAAGCATATTACCCGAAGAAGTAGTATGATCTTTGCAATTAGACAGACCGGCATTCCATGTTGTACTGCTGTTCCCAACATTATACACCCCCGAATTTATACCTGAAGCAGGAGTATAAATATAAGATGATGTGAAACCTGTATTGCCATTACTGAAATCTCCATTTGTAATGAGATTTATTCCAGTTGTTTGAGCAGTTAGGTAATAAGTAATATTGCCTGGTGAATTTGTTATAGGGTTTTGAGATGTTGGGTTGTCAAGATTTGTTGATGGGCTCCAGCAATAAGATAAGGCCGGTATGCTTTTTAATTGTTTAGTACTTCCTGTGCAAATAGTTGTGTCTTGTGTTTGAATTACCTGGTTGTCATAGATGTTGCCAACAGTTATATCTTTTGTAGCCGTGTCTGAACAAGTACTGAAGTTCTTAATCATTTTAACTTTATACGTTCCGGCTATTGTATATGTATGGTTAGCAACTGAACTTCCAGTAACTGAATTACCATCTCCAAAATCCCATTTAATCGTATTGTAATTAGTTTCATAGGTAGAAAGCTGAAGGGATAGAGGTGAACAAGCATCCTGCTTTATGTCAAAGTCTGTTTTTGCACCGCATTCAATATATCCGCAACTGTCAGCAACAAATTCGCAAAAAGGATTGGTTTGATTTATACTTGCCGAACCAACTAATGATCCGTTGAAAGCAACATTTCCTTGTTTGTTTAACAAATTATCAAACGTATAATACGCTAATAACCCTGTTTGTGTTGCCGGACTTGGTAATAAAGTGTTCATATAAGTCCTGATCTGGCTTTGCGATCTTGCAACATTCCAGATTCTTACTTCATTAATATAACCAATCAGGTTTTCTGTTATTGCACCAATATATAAACCAATCCTTGTAGGGCGATCATTTTGAATAAGATTTCCACTGGCATTTACCTGTGATAATAAAAATCCATTACGATAAAATTTAAGTGTTGTGCCATCATAGACCAGTGCAACATGATAAACTTTATTTAATTCAATCTGGCATACATCGGGAGTGCTGAAAAAACCATTGGTTGTAGTTATATAAGCATGATTTGGCCTCAAGAGATAATTTACATCAGTTGGGTCATAATGCTTGGAAATAATGTCACCTTCATTATCATATCCTTCACCGGCAGTATAAGGTGTGGTTCGCACAAAAACAGCTTCAACTGTAATTTGTGTGCCGGGAATATCAATTTCAGGAACATCAAAATAGGAAGGATAACTCGGCAGTTTTAGCCAGTTATTACAGTTTTGTGCTGAAATGCTTTTGGAAGAAATAAGGATAAAAGAAATGATTACGAATTTCTTTAAGGTGCAATATAACCGGGTTGAGTTCATAGATAAGAAAGCAGCTGTTTACGGGTAAAGTTATCCAAAACATTGATAAAAAAAACAAAAAGCCACGCATTGCGTGGCTTTTCAAATATTCAGAATAAGTTATTAAGCTGTCCTTAATTCTTTTCCTTTCAGCAATGCATAGCTGCCAAAGAAAACTGCGCTGAAAACGATGGTAGAATAAATTCCCATTCCGTAAAAAGGAATACCATCAGCATAAGTTTGCATTAAACCTGCAACAGTTTTTGGGTGATGGTAACCGCCGCCGCCGATCCAGACCATGAAATTGCTGGCAATAAAATAAAGTGTTGGAGCAGTTAATGCACCAAGACCAATCTGCCATACATTTTTTGAATTAACAAAAAAGCCGACAACTGTTAAACCAGCAAAAAGCAGGTAGTTCAATATCTGTCCGCTGTAGAAACCCGGAATAGCTGTTAAGCCTGCAGAAAACAATGCCTGGTAAATTGTATCGCTGATAAGCATGCTCAATAATGGTAAAGCAAATGCATATTTTTTATCCTTTATAATTGAACCGGCAAACAAAGCAATTGCAGTTTGTGGCTCAAAACCAAATGGACGGTTTGGAAGAATGCGGTACATTGCTGCAACAACAGTTAAGGCAAGCAAAGTGAAAACGATATTTTTATTCAACTTCATAAACTATACTTGAAGGACAAAAATAGTTAAAAACCACTCCAAAAAACGCATTTTGTGTCCGATGCTTTTTTCCTCAATATGTGGATAAACATGAAAGAATTATATTCGGCCAGTGGCAAAACATCTTGAAACAGGAAAACAGGGCGAAGAAATGGCTGTGGAATGGCTTTCGCAGCAAGGCTTTACCATTCTGCATCAAAACTGGAAATATTCCTGGTTTGAGCTGGATATAATTGCAGAAAAGGAAGGAATTCTTCATTTTGTTGAAGTAAAAACCCGGACTACAGACAGTTTTGGTCATCCGGAAGAGGGTGTTACTGATAAAAAGCTGCAGCGATTAATGAATGCCGGCGAAGAGTTCCTGCATCAAAATCCAAACTGGAAACGCATTCAATACGATATTCTCAGTATACGCCTGTTTAAACAAAAAGCTCCTGAGTATTTTTTTATTGAAGATGTGAGTTGAAGTTGCCGGTTAATTATTTATCAGCAGCTTTAATAGTTAAGCATCTCAATTATTCTCACTTCTCCATCTTTTTCATCTTCGGTTAAAACAGAAGCTTGTTGTTTGGAAAATCCTGCAATTGTCCATTGCATTATTTTATTTGCCGGAAACAAAGCCGCTTGTTTTTTCAGCCATTCTTCTGCTTTGTTTTTTGAAGATGTTTTTTCAATAGCCCAGGCTGTTACCAGATTGTTCGCCGGTAGAAAATTTCTGACTGTATTATCCACTTTCGGTGTAAATGCTATGATCTTTTCAAGCGACTGCTCTGCTGCTGTTTTGTTACCAAGGTTGGTATAGCATTGATAATTCAACCAATCTTCCAGTCTTTCATCAATATCTTCATCATATGGCTTACCAACACCTAAATTCTGCGGCCACAGTTTTGCACTGGCAATAAACTGCAATGCTTTTTTATACTGTTTGTTTTTCATTGAAATAACAGCCTGCATCAATTTTGCTTCATGATACAATTGTCTTCCTTCAGTTGCTCCTTCAAAGGGAAGAATTTTCAGCTTGGTTAAAAATGCATCTGCAGCAGCAAATTTCTTGTTCAGCAACAGCGTTTTTGCATAAAGCATTCCCATGATATAATTCGCCGGATGGCTTTGGTAAAATGGCTCAGCAACGGACAACGCTTTTGCATACTGCTTTTGTGCAATAAAATGTTCTGCCAGTAATTTTGCAAAACGCCATTCGTTTTTATTCAGTGAAATTGCTTTCAGTAAATCAGCTTCAACCATTTCATTATTTCCTTTCATTAATGCTGCTCTTGCGGCGTAAAATGAAGGATCTGTTGGTTCATTACCACATTGTGTAAAAAGAAGCTTTGCCCTTGAAAGATCATTCCGGTTCCAGAGAATCATAGCCAGATGATATTTCAGCACCCAATGATTATTTGCAGCAATTAATTGCTCAAGTACTGCTGCAGTTTCGGAACGGAAAGGAAAAGTGGTGCCGGGTTGAATATTGCTTAATTCAACTGGTTTGTTTTCCAAAAAAGCTTTCCAATAAATGACTTCAGGATCGGAAGGAGCAATTGAAAAAACAGACAATGCTTCTGCTCTGCAATTCAACTGGTAATACCAGATGCCCAATTCAAGATAAGTCTGAACAGGCATTTCGTTTTGTATATGCGTTGTGAATGCTTCTTTTGTATCGGCAGTTTTGTTTGAATAATAATTTTCAAAAGCAACAAAATGATTTAAGGCATCGGTTTCATTTATCCTGTTTAATAATGCAGTTGCTTTTGCTGTTTCTTTTTGCAACCTGTAAATAACTGCAAGCAGTTGCAGGCTTTCAATATTGTATTGATTGTTCAGTAAACTTTTCTCTGCATATTCAATTGCTTTTGCCACTTCCTTATTACGGAAATAAATTTTTGCCAGCTCAGTATAAGCAGCACTCCGGTATTCAATACTTGCTGCTGCTATATCAAACCCATCTTTGGCATCAGTTATATTTCCCAGTTGCAGATTTGCAATTGCATAATAATAATTTGCAGCGGGATCATACGTGTTAATAGATAAAGCGGTTGATGCTGTTTTTACAGCATCTGTATATTTAAATTGACGGATCTGCAGCATAGCAAGATCGCAGAGAGCAGGGGCGTACAAAGGATCTTTTTGCAAACAGGCTTTCAGTTTTTCTTCTGCTTTTACATAATCCTTAAAGCTGATATAGTTTTTTCCCTGCAGGTATAATCCATAAACAGATTTATGATCAAATGCATTTGGTATTTCCATTGGCCTGTTGATGTTGCCATCAGCAGGATCTGAATTCCAGATAAGTTTGTCTTCGCCCAAAGTGAGTTTCAGTTTAGTTGCATCAACACTAACCTGTATCGAATCAGCAAAAATCACCAATGGTTTTACTGAAATATTTTTTGAATAAATTTTCTTCCCATCTGCAAAAACTTCAAGCGCTTCATTCATTGTTTGTAAGGGTGAAAAATAAATTTTAAGCCAGCCATTTTCAACTTTTACATTCACTGCGCCATAGTTATTGGCCTTTACAAAACCTTTTGTTTGCTTAACCGGGAACCAGTATTCTGTCCAAGCATCCGATTGATAAGGAGAAAAGGAACGATGTTTAAAGGGAGTCAACATACTGTTTTCAGCTGATTGATTAAACAATCGTCCGCTTTGCACTTCCACATATTGACCATCTGTATCAGTGAGAAGTTTTTCCCAGATCATACCCTGTTGTGATAATCCCCATATCCATATTTTCTTTCCCGGTTTATCATCATGGTTCGAAAACCTGCCCATACCAAATTCATTGGTATGCCAGTATGCTCCAAAAAAATCGGTGTACTTGCCAAACACATGATAGGATTTGTATCCACCAAAATTGTTGTTCTCGTAAAAGGAAATGTTTCGTCCGTTTTGTTTGTTGATGGGCCAGTCGCTGTGTTCTCCATCATGTCCAAGATAATTTTTACCCGGATAAATAAATTCAAGATTACCTGCTGCTTTTAATCCTGTATTCATCCATGTATAATATGGTTGTTCAAATGCAGTTGCATTAAACCAGTATGAACTTGTTGTAAAGTAGGCTTTGTCTTTTGGCAAATTAATATCAAGTCGCCATGAAGTACGTGTCAGCAGATCTAACACTCCAATTACACAACTGATACTTCCATCTTCTTTTTTGATAATTGTATAATCAACCGGTGTTGCACAATTAGGTGTATGACCAATAATGCCATAGTTTGCTTCAACACCTCCGCTTGTCCATGGGCCACGCATAGCAATATCCCTGAACTTTATTACATGATTGTTGTAGATAAAATCTTTGCCTGTTGATTTTTCGGTAGCCGACCAGATCTTTCCGCCAACTTCGGGTAAAATCATCAGCTTTATATAATCGTTTTCCAGCTCAACAACTTTCCATTCTTTTTGTACAGGTGCATCGGTAAAACCATCAAAACGATAGTAGGGATATATTTTAGAGTCCGGCTTTGGAACAGGATCAGGATCAGAGAAAGGGTAGGTGGTAAAGATTTTTTTATATTCTCTTACAACTGTATTCTGTTGGGCAAAAACAGTTAAGCTGCAACTGATCAAAAGAATTGAAAAAAACATTTTCATGCCGTATCGTTTTAAAAAATTATTAGCTGGTATTACATCACCCACGTATGTCTGACATTGTTTATTTATTCATCATCATCTTCTTCGTGTTCTTCTGTTTCTAATTTTTTCTCCCGTAAGTTCCAGGGATAATTATTTTTCACTTCAATGTAATCTTTCAGTTCAAACTCACTTTTTCGTCCTTTTGCATCGGTTACAGTTAATTTAACTGAATACTTTCCAGGTTTGCAGGCAGAATAATTTACAATGGGGTTTTCTTCAGTTGAAGTTGCTGGAATTGCCCCGGGAAATTGCCAGCTGAATTTTGCTCCTTTACCCTTGAGTACTGAGTTGTCGTAGAAATATATTTTCATTTGATTGGGATCTTCTTCATCTGCATCTGTTCCTTCAACAGCAAGTATTCTTTTTGAAAGAGCAATGTTTGCTTTGGGTGCAGTTGTTTCATAAAAATCATTTTCCCAAACACCACGGTAAGTTCCCAGTCTTATTTTTTCTTTATCGTAGTTTAAATAAATAAAGTTGATGGGTGTGTGCGGCAAATGTGTACCAACTGTTTTCCATGTTCCTGTACGGTTGCTTTTATAAAACAAGCCGGGATAACAACCAAGATAAACACCTCCATCTGTTCCTCGCTGGTAGGCCATTGTTTGAATTTCATTCTTTGGCAAATCTGCTGAATGATCATCAGCCCATTTTTTTCCTGCATCATTTGATGTAAATACTTTTGCTTCATTCTGAAAGCCACCAACACCGAGATAAATTTTTTGCGGATCAGTATCGCTGATGGCTATATCAGGGAAACCGTATTTTTTTGCAGTTTCATTATCAGGTGTGATGTTGCTCCACGTTTTACCACCATCAGCTGTCATCCAAACCTGTTTCGGATTGTTGCTTCTTCCTTTTCCTGTTAACACATACATGTAATCGGGATTTGAAAAACTTACACGCAGGCGACGGATGTAAAATGTATCAGGGAATGTTTTTACCGTATCAATCGTTCTGAAATTATTGTCTGTTCTGATAATTGAACAATTTGTTATACGCCAGTGGTCACTGTTTTCATCAATCGAATAACTTGTATATACGAGATGGGGATGAAACTCAATATTCCTGTTAGGGATATAACCGAATTTAACAGGTGATTTTTTTGTAACAGGCTCATCTCTTAATGTTGCAGGCAGTTTAATGATGAAGTGATTATACGGAGTAGCATACAGGTAACGGTCATCGAAAGGGTTGAGTGTTGCACTCATTGCATCGCCACCACCATAATGATACCAGTCTTTTCCATACAATTTTTCATTGTAAACCATTGTGCCGCTATGATCAACTCCAACAGCCATTACATCTGATTTAAAGGATGTACTGAATCCCCATAAATCCTGTCCGCTGAAACCTTCAACACGGTGATGTAATCTTGTTTTCATATTTACATACTGAAGACCACCATCATTTGCAAGCCAGATATCATCACCAATAATTTTTGCACACTGAATGTCGCCGTGTATGCCGTATGTTCCCTGCTTGCGCAGTATGTTCCATGTTCTTCCTGCATTGGTGCTGAGAATATTTCCGGAAGCAGCCATCACCATAATGTTTGCATTTGAAGGAGAAATGGCAAATGATGTTGCCCAGCCAACCTGTTGAAATGAAGCCGACCAGAATGAACTGTCTTTCATGTCAAAATCATAATTGCCTTTATCTTCATCTGCACTGTAAGGATGAAACAGTGAATAATAATCATCAATGTACCTGTAGTTATTCGCTTGCGGAACAAGATGAAAACTTTTACCTGCATCGTTGCTTTCAATAAATGTTCCCACCATTTGATTTTTTACTTCCTGTTTAACTGTTGTTTTAACAGCAGCTTCTCCAAATATGGTGATGTACAGTTTATCAGGTGCAGCGGGTGTAACTGCAGCAGTTATATCATGCATGCGCAGCAGTTTGTTTTTATCAGGCATACCAGCGGTTACTTCTTCAAAACTTTCTCCTGTATTTTCTGATCGGTAAATAAAGAATTGATTTCTCTTTTTTCTATAAGCGCCCCCGATGTAAATAATATTTTCTTTTGCCGGGTGAAACTCGATGAACTGTGTATTAAAACCAACAAGCAAAGGTTTCCAGCTTTTACCACCATCTGTTGTTTTAAAAACAGTGTCGGTGTTGGATGCGATAACTACATTTGGATTTAATGGAGATACAGAAATCAATGTGTTGTCATCACTCCATCTTGGTCCGCCTTTGGCTTCGAGCTGGGCAAGCATATTTAAGCTGGTGAAGGCCCATGTTGCACCGTTATCAAGCGATTTTAAAATACCAACTGTAGTAGCTGCATAAACGATATTGTTATTGGATGCTGCTATCTGAATTTTCTTAACGTTTTCAACCGGCAGATCGAGTGTTACATTTTTCCATGTTTTGCCTTTGTCAACTGTACGCCAGATGCCACTGCTCATGCCGCCCATTAAAACCATGTTCGGATTTTTTACAGAAACATCAAGACTTCGCATTACACCAAGACCCGGTGCTTCAACTGAACCTACTGTTTTATGAATGCTGAATGGGCCTAAGGGTCTCCAACTGCCGGGCTGTGCAATAGCCTGCTGCATGATGCATACATACAGTATGCACAATGCAAGTATTTTTTTCATGAATAAACTTTTAATCTGTTATCTGATGATGAGTAACCAGCCCTTATTTTTTTCTACTTTTATTTTATCTGTTGCTGAAAATGTTTTTGCAGGTTGGAAGTTTTTAATTTCCGGTGCAATTAATGTTGCTTTAGATGGGTCGATTCCTAATTTGTTCCAATCAATTTTCAATTCAACTTCAACATCTGCATCAGCCCAGCTTGCAATTGAAATCAATGCAGTGCCGTTCTTTTTATAAACAGTAGCCAGTACATTTTCATTTGAAGTTTTTACCGGGCAGTTTTTACTCCAGTAACCAATCATTTCAGAACCCTTGATGCCGAAGTTGTCCCATACTTTCCAGATAGGGCGGGGGTCTGCATTATCGCTCCAAGGCATGCGGTTTGTCATTCCGTAAATCATACCACGCCATGCGTTGCCGCCATCCTGTAACATTTCGCCCATTAAACCAAACGGAATACCACTTACTTCAGTTAAGAAAAAGTCGGGCTTGTTTTTTTCATAATCAAAGTATTCTCCAAACCATAATTTATTGAGGTAAGGGAAATGTTCCATGTACAAATTGGCACTATTATTAAAGCCATCGCTTTTGTTGTATTGGTTGGCGCTGTGCAGATCAAGAATGCCGGGATGGCCATCCTGTGTTAATACACGTTTGATCCGTTTCATGGTGATCCTGTCGAACGCAACATCATCAAGATAAATACCATCAATGCCTACATTCTGTACAAGCCAGTTCATGCCTTCCACATAATAATTATGCCAGCGGTTCATGCCACTGTTTACAATAGCAGCATCTTTTAATGCAGGTACAAACCACGCAGCAATGTAATCATCACCAATATGTTCCTGCAGCCAGCTGAAACCGCCGCCTTTACCGGAACTGAATATTTCATGATCAAGACTGCGCAGCGCATGTATTTCATAAGCCTTATTGCTCAGCTCACGAATGGTGTTGTAAATTTTTACATTCAATCCTTTACGGTGGGCTTCATCAATATAGTCCTTCATCTTTTTGTATTCAATGAACGGGTAGTTGATGTATGGATTAATAGCAGTTGCATGATGGATGTTTACAGTGGTTGCACCTGCTTCCTTTATTGTATCAATTGGTTTGTAGCTGTGGAAAAAGCGGCTGCTCCATTGAAAATCTGTATTGATAGGGTGGAATGGTGTAATCAGCAGGTTGAAATTATAATACAGCACATCACCTTTTTTCATTTTCCGACTGCCACTGTAAGCATTTACTAAAACAGAACTTCCTTTGCGGAAAACTTCAATTCCTCCTTTGTTATCATTACCCCATGAAGAAGGTAGCAGCAATGGTTTTTGCAAATAGAAATTTGTATTCAGCGGTCTGCTGTATTTTTCATCACGCAAAGAAAACTGAATACCTGCATTTACATCACCAATCCATCCGCCATCCTGGTTTTTATGTGCAACATCCCATTTCCATAAAATAGAATCAGGTCGCTGACCACCTTTTAAACCAAGACCCATAAAATATTTTGCAACATCGGGCTGCATGGGAAAATGGAAATTGATTTCTTTGAAATCCATATCCTGCAAGGCAGTAAACTTAACGGTGTAGTTTAAGAAACCATCAAACTCAAGCCTGGCATTTACATTCATCTGCAAAGCAGAAGATGTGCTTGTGCATTCCCAGCTTACAGTTCCCTGTTCTTTCTTTATGAAATGAATGCCTTCTGATTTCCATTTTAACGGTTGCTTGCCTGCAGTATCATAAAAATGAAAATGAAGAGGTTCGTAAAACAGGTTGTTTGGCTGACTGCCGATTGAAGTCATTTCAGGAGTAAAGAATGTTTGTATCTGTGCAGGGAATCCATCTTTGTTCAGCATCAGTTTTCTTCCCAAAAATGAAATAACAGTATCAGTTACAACCAAAGGAGTATAAGGAGCAATGACGGTATTTTCCTGGGCCATTGTTGAGTTTAACCATTTTAACCTGGTCATGTTTTCAGGTTTGTCGATGCCGCCATTTTTTGTAATACCTGTTCCAACAGTTATATGAAGAAGTATTTCTTTTGTTTCGCCGCCTGTGTGCACAATTGCTTTACCGTTGTACAAACCTGGCTCGGTTGTTTGCGGCACATCAATGCCGCACCACATAGCCTGCACTTTTCCTTTGGCAACATTTACTTTGTTGCTGAAAACAGCAGCATCGTATGCTGTACCATCAGTGTTAATGCAGGTGATATTTTTTGAAGGAATGATTTTGCCGGTTTTGTTTTTGAGATCAGAAAATGTAATGGATACATCCTGCAGATCCTTTAAAGCATATACGCCTAGCTGGAAGGCCAGCCATTCGCCACGCATTGCCTGGTCAGAAAATGAATGATGATCTTTTTTTAAAATCCAGCGTTGCGGCAAATCATTTTTCATCCTGATGGAATAAGTTCTTGATTCAGGAAAAATCAAAAATGCCTGGCCTTGATTTTTATCAATCAGTGCTTTTGTTTCAGCTGCTGTTGCAATTACTTCCATTGGATAGAAGCTGTTAAATGCATTGATGCTTTGAATTTCTTTTACAACACAATTAACAGGAGCGTTTGATGTTGCCGTTTCTGCCCATTTCGCATCAGCAGTGTTTTCAGGTGAGTAATACACACCTTTTGGGTAATATGTTTTTGGCCCTTCATCTTTATAAGGCATGTAATAAACATAATAAGTGCCAATGCCGGATACCGGTTCAAATAAAATTGTTCCGGTTTCCCTGTTGATATCAATCGTTTTTACGTTGAGAATTTTTTTGCCTGTTTTTGCATCCTGTACAATAATCCGTTTCTGATCGGGATGATAATCTCTTCTGCGCCATTCAATCACTGCTTTGGCAACTGTTCCTTTACCCGTAAATTGTACAACTGCACGGTGATTGCCGAGTGAATCGGGGCTCCAGCTGTTATTGCCATTTGTATATTTCACCTGTTGTGCAACGATGAAGTTGCATAAGAATAGTAAGCTGAATGTAATTGTACTGTTTAAAAGGAATTTCGTTTTTGACATGCTTTTGTGTTGAATTGGAAATATTCAATTTTACCGTTTCAGTAATTTATACTGAAGCTTAAATTTTCAGGCGCTAAATATAAAAACAGTTTTACCTCAGTGCCTTAAAAGATTGGCACATGTTATTCATGTTTATTTGTCTTTCTTCTTTTTCTTTTCAAACGGCACTTTCACAATGACTGTTTCGCCACGACCTTTTTCATTTGCAATACTTTGAATAGTCCATAAGTCAAGCAAATTGTCGCCATCAATAACACTGCCGCTGTAATCGCCCCAAGCCACTCCATCAGCAGCTCCTCTGCCTTCACCAACACGAACAATTTCTCTTGTTGTTCCGGGAGCATCTTTCGCCATCCTGTAAGTAAAACGTGGACTGATAAATGAATTTTCATTTACTTCCTGGAAGCCAATCAGCACATCATTGTTTTTATTTACAGCAAGCGTTGTCTGAATATAATTTGTTGTGTCGCTTTCAATCATTCCGGTTTGAACAATTGTTCCGTCATCAGCTTTTAACTGGTGCCATTGAACAGCCGAATGACCATTTTTATTAACGGCCTGCGAAAACCAGATGCATCCATTTTGCAGTACAAGATTTTTAGGATTGCGATCTCCGCTTGAAACTTTTTGCTCCGTTCCTTTTTGTGGTGATTGCGGAGGGTAATTAATGTATTTTAATAAATGCGGCTTTTTTGAAACAAGCTGGCAATAAGGTTGTCCATCGCTTCCTTCTGTTACTTTGCGGATGATAAAGTCGCCATTTTTTATTTCGAAAAAATAAAGATCATCTGTTGCATCCTGTACAAAAACCGGGTGACCTAAACTGCCTTTAAAATGATAAACCGTTGCGGGCTTTCCTGCTTTCGCATCAGCCATGCGTAATACAAACGTATTTTCAGTACCTCCGGGGAACGAATAACCAATCCATTTTCTGCTGTAACCAATGCCACCACCATCAACGCCATTTTGAGCAGGAACAGGGTAGGTGTTCCATGCACCTGTTGGATCGCTTGTTTCAGAAACAGAAATATTAACCGGTTTTACTTTTGGTTTATCATAATACCACCACAGATCAAAAACAAAAACCTGGTTGTGGAAATCAAAAAACATTTTCGGATCAATTCCGTTGTTAAAGCATTTTTGAGGAACACCTTGTACAAACTCGCCTTTCTTATTGTAAATAATGATACCACTGTTTGTGCCATGCAAAACATATCCGCCACCCACTGCAATCTGCGGATCAACCTGCCTGTTCCCATCCATTGATCCGTTAAAAACCTGGTAGCCGTTTATTGTTTGCGGATTACCGCCCTGCTTACGTTCGGCACATAAACTATCGCCGTAAAATTTTGCTTTGTGTAGTGGTGTAATTACTTCTGTGCGTGATGGGTGAACTGTATCAGTTAATTCCTGTGCATTTGCCGTGCTGAAAAAAAGGCAGGCAAGAAATAAAATTCTTTGCATTGCTCTGTGTATGTTTTTTGTAAAAAAAAGCAGTAATAGAAAGCAAAGAACAAAAAATCATTCGTAATAAAATGAAATATTTTGAACAAACGGTTGCGCATCACAACGATGATGATTTAACCTATTTTTAGTTAGGTAATTATTCTGCTTGTCGATATTCAAATAAAAAAAACGATTGCGTATGAAGCAAACATATTTGTTTGTGGATGCTGTTAATATTGAGAAAAGAGGTGCTTTTGATCTGCATTTAATCTTTACTGAAGGGAAGTTATGTGAAAAAGGTTTAACGAACATGATCTCCCAAAAAAAACCTGAAAACTTTTTATACCGCAGTGCTGTGTCCGCTTTGCCGATATTAATTACTGGCAGCATGTTCTGGCCATAACAATTGTTGAGTTTACGAAGAGCAATGGTTTTAAACATTGCTTCAACAGGCATATTCATTTTTAACTATCATTCAAATTTTCGAAATGCAAAAAAGACCAAAACTAAATTGTGCAGGAAACAGAAGCACAAAGAGCCGGCTTTCGATTTTAAAAGTCTGGTGCAAGCCCGAACTTTTCGCCGGGTTATTCCTGTTTGCATGGATGCTGTTACTAAGCAGCAGTGCATACAGTCAAACAAAAACCATTTCCGGAGTTGTTAATGATGAATCGGGAAAACCAATTGTTGGTGCTTCTGTAAAAGTAGTGCAAACCAAAGTTGGTACTACTACAAATGAGAACGGCAGGTTTAAACTTAGTTTACCTGCAGGCAATGCTTCACTTGAAATCAGTTCTGTTGGCTATGAAACAGAGCGGATAAAAATCAGCAGCCAAAGCGAAGTCAGTATTGTTCTGAAAGCTGCCAGCAAAGCAATGGATGAAGTTGTTGTAGTTGGTGTGCAGCGGCAAACAAAACGTAACACTATCTCTGCTATTTCCGGTGTTACGGGAAAATCAATCGAAAACATTCCTGCTCCCAGCGTTGATGGGTTGCTGCAGGGACGTGTTGCCGGTATGAACGTACAGATTACCAGCGGTGAACCGGGTGTTACTCCTACCATTGTTGTAAGAGGTAACTCAAAAGTGAGTACAAACATTGATGAAAATGCTGTTGCACAATCACGTGCATTAAGCAGCCCGTTGTATGTAATTGATGGTATTCCTACAAGTACAGATGATATTGATAATGCCGTTGGTGCAACAGGTACCAATTACCTGGCAGGTATTAATATTAATGATATTGAAGAAGTGGTTCTGCAAAAAGATGCTGCAGCAACAGCTGCATGGGGCTCAAGAGGTGCAAATGGTGTTATCTACATCAAAACAAAAAGAGGACGCAGCGTTACTCCTGAGTTCAGGGTAAATGTTTATGGTGGTGTTTCTGAACGTCCTTTATTGTTGAAAACATTAACCGGACAAGCTGAGCGTAATGCAAAAATGAATCTGCTGTATGACTATTTAACGCCTGCGCAGATTGCCAATTCAATTCCGCAAATGCTTACAGATAGTCTCAATCCATCTTATAATCATGCAACCGACTGGCAGGGATTATTTTACAGGCAGGCAGTTGTAAAAAATGTGGATGGATCTTTTTCTGCAGCAACACAAAACGTCAACTATCGTGTAAGTTTCAACTACTACGATGAACAGGGTATTATTAAAAGTTTTGGATATACCCGTTACAGCATCAGGGGAAATTTTGATTTCAGGATTTCACCCAAATTAAATTCCCAGCTCATTGTTGGTTTATCAAGAGGCGATCGTAAAAGAGGGATGAAGTATGGTAACAGTGATAATAACACACCTGTATCAGGCGCTTCAATACCATCATCTTTTTATGGATTAAATTCACTTGATTCATCGCTGTTTCTTGGGGTTGCTTCACAATTAAGAAATAAGAACATTAATGATCAGCTCACCGCTTCATTAACGGTGAATTATGATATCCTCCCGTCTTTAAAATACAATATCCAGGGTTCTGTAAACATTTCAAACAGCTACAGGGATTACTTCCAGCCATCACGTAACGATGATATCGCTTCTGTTCGTCCGGCAGGTAATCAGTCTTATGCTGAATCATCAAAGGGTGTTTACAGTACGATGTTTTTCCAGCAGGGCTTGAACTATGGCAGAACATTCCTTACTGGAAAACATAATCACAATCTTGTTTTAACTGCCAGTCAGCAGTTTTCAAGAGATGTTACGAACAGTACTTATGTTGCTGGTTACAACATTCCTTCAAACGACATTCAGGTTGTAAGTGGTGTTGCACAATCAGATTTGTATGGTTCATCTTCTTACGCTGCATCTGGTTTGCTTTCTTTGCTTGGCCAGGTTCAGTACGACATGGATAAGAAGTATTTGCTGTATCTCACTTACCGTGGCGATGCTTCTTCACGTTTTGGTGATAATTCAAAATGGGGTTATTTCCCGGCTGTGGGTGCAGGCTGGATTCTTTCTGACGAAAAATTCATGAACTGGTCAAAACCTGTGGTTGATTTCCTGAAAATTCGTTTCAGCTATGGTATCGCAGGTAACCAGTCCTCTGATTTTTACGCACCTTATAACTCTTACCAATACGGTGGTTATTACAGTGGTGTACAATCTATTCAACCCAGTTATACAAATGGTTTAACCAAGAACAATCTTACATGGGCAAAAACAGAACAGAAAAATATTGGACTGGATTTGTACATGTTTAAGAACAGGTTAAACATTTCAGTTGATGCGTATGATAAATTATCAAAAGATGACTATTACAATTTTGGTCTTCCTTTCTTCACAGGTTTTGATAATGTATTATTTAACGCAAAAGATTTATGGGTGAGTAACAGGGGCGTTGATTTAACCATCATGGCTTCTGTATTGCCTTCAAAAAGTAAAGTAAAGTGGAATACACAACTTACATTATCTCACAACAAAAACCTGATTGCAAAACTTCCAAACAATAACAGGACGTTTGTGATTACAGACTATAATGATGTAAGCAGGATTTATTCAGTTGGTCAGCCTATTTATGAAATGTTCCAGTTGAAATACCTGGGTGTTTATAACTATGCAAGTGAAATTCCATTTAACCAACTCACAGGAACAAGGCAAACTTATTTCAAAGGAAACCACGTTGTAATTCCTGGTGATCCTAAGTGGGCCGACATCAACAAAGATGGTGATGTATGGGTTGATGAAGATAATGGTGACCAATATGCTGACCGTGTACCAACCGGTGATCCGAATCCTAAATTTACCGGTGGCTGGGTGAATGATATCACATACAAAAGTTTTTCACTGAGTATCATAAGTGTGTTCACATTTAAAAGAGATGTGTACAATACGTACTTCCAGTCGCAGATTGCAAATATTGTAGGTGGTTATTCTTCTGGCATCAGCAATTTCGCACAAACAAGAATGCCCGTTTTAGATGGTATCGATTACTGGACACCTGCTAAAGCAAATGCAAAAACAGATTACAAAGCCGGATTCCCTTCTATTAATCCTTTAGGAGCAAGTTACTATCAATATATTGCTATCTCTGATCAGTTTGTTACTGATGGAAGCTATTTTAAAGTGAAAACAATTTCATTAGGCTACCAGCTTCCTGAAAATATTATCAAACGGGTAAAAGTGAAGAGAGCAAGAGTTTATACAATGGTTGATAATGTGCTTACGCTTAAAAATTCCAGTATGCCAAATCCTGAACTGGTTGATCAGTTAGGTGTGTACACAGGTGGTTTATACCCTGTGTCTAAAAAAATCACATTAGGATTGGATATAACCTTCTAAAAAAAATATTATGATAAAGACGATATTTAAAAAACCAGGTTTCATCAATATTTATTTATTGCTGTTAACTGTACTTGTTATAACAGGCAGTTCCTGTAAGAAGTTTATTTACGATCCGCCAATTACCACAACTTACGGATCAAAATTCTGGGTGTCTGAAAAAGCTGTTGACCAGGCTGCACTGGCCATGTATGTGCAATTGCGCAGCAGTTTAAAAAGCAGTTCATCGCATTTTGTATTTGGCGATTTAACAACTGATGTGTTTCATTGCTCTTACAATGCAGACTGGACATTGAATGCAGTTAAAGCAAGTAACAATCCTGCATTCTTTTTCTCCTACGTTCCTTATAAGGAAGGTGTGCTGCAAAACTGGAGCAGGTTTTACAAGTTGATTGCGCAGTGTAATTTATTACTGCAGAATGTGCCGACCATGCAGAATTCACTGTTCAATTCTAAAACCAAAAACGAATATGTTGGTGAAGCGTTGTTCATGAGAGCCTACACTTATTTTTATATTACAAGAGTATGGGGCGATCCTGTTTACGTTTCAAAAACATATAATGATGTTGACTATGGAAACATTCCTGCAGTTCCACGCAGTCCTGAAAATGCAGTATTGGACAGTTGCCTGAAAGATTTAAGAGTTGCAGCATCGTACATGGATTATGCAAACGGCGATGTAACATTATCAACAAGAGCAAACAAAGGTTCTGCTTACGCACTCATGGCACACATATTTGCATGGCAACATAAATACGACAGTGTGCATGTATATGCAAGTAAAGTAATTAACGAAGGAAGTTACAGCCTTGAACCAGCTTCTTCTTATACTAATATCTGGGCAGGTCAGCAATCAACCGAAAGCATTTTTGAAATTCCAATGATGGCGAATGATAATTCGATTATTTCTGAAACAGATGTTACCGGTGGTAAACCTGGATTTTTTGGTGTGTTCCTCAAAGGAGACATCATTAACAGGGCAGGAAACAACTGCTGGATAGTGCCAACAAACGGTATGACCGGCGTTCTTTTCTCAGATCAGAATGATTTAAGGTTTAAAACATTACTGCAGCCTGTTGCAGCTTCAAATGGTGATGAAGCAGGTTATATGTTTTTGAAATATTCAAATGTGAAATACAAAAACGAAGCTGATAAAACATCGCCTTACGTAAATAACAATCTTGTTTTACTCCGTCTTTCAGACATTCTGTTGCTGGATGCTGAAGCGCTTGCTTCAACCGGAAATATTGAAGGTGCACGCAACCAGTTAAAACAAACAGAAGACCGTGCTGGCATTTCAGGCTACACAGCACCAACAACTGCATATGATATGCTCGATGAAATTGTAATTGAAAGAGGAAGAGAACTGATGGGTGAAGGTTGCTGGTTTTATGATTTGATCAGGACTGATGCCGCACAGGGATGGCTTAATTATGTTGGTTATCCAACAACACGTATTACCCCGGAGAATAAGGGTTATTACTGGCCGCTTGATATGAATGCGTTGTTTCCTTATGACAATTTATTAACTCAAAATCCCTGGTGGCTGAAGAACAAGTAAACGCTCTTTTTCACACAATACAATTCATTTTATGAATCATAAATTAATAAAACTATTCTCATTCGTCCTCATTGCAACAATGCTGTTTGCTTGTAAGAAGGATTATATCAGCGGAGGCGAGCAGGATGTAACTATTTATAAGAGCAAGACTACTTATGAATTTTTAGAAACCAATCCTGCGTTTGATACACTGGTAAAAGTAATTGATGCTGCAGGTTTAAAAGATGCCATCAATGCGCAGGGAGCAACATTCTTTCCTCCAACCGACTGGACGATTTATAATTACCTGAGTGTTCGTACACAAATTGTACAAAACACCATTAACCAGTATTCAAAGTGGGGGCTTGACTCTTTGCTGTATTATGTAACCAATAATAAAAACAATACCAGGGACTCGTTGAAGATGTACCTGATAGCCCAGTCTTTAACTTATGATAAGTTAACAGAGAATGGAATTAAATATCCAACCGGGCTTACTAATGACAGTGTAAATGTTTCTTATAAACAAGTAACATCTGGCTTAGGATATAACAGTAATTTTTCATCGCCTATTAAAGTGGTGTATTTTACGCATGCCAATAAGCTCAACCCGTCATTAACAACTCCTGTATTGTGCACCACATCTGGTGTGCTTACAAAAAACGGAGTGGTACATGTGCTTTCATCTTCTCATTCACTGTTCTTCAGGCCATGAGTTATTGATGAAAACCCGGAAAGTATTCAGTATGAAAAATGACTTACTGAATTTTCCGGCGGAACAAAATTTTAAACAGATAACATCTGACAAAACAATAAAAATAACACAGATGAAAAGAATAAATTATTCCTTGTTGTTGTTTAGCTTATTGCTTACATCTTTCATCTTTGATGGATGTACAAAAATTGACAAAGGATTTCTCAGCTCAACAATGACTTATTCAGTAAACGAGTTTACTGTTATCAGGGGAAGAGTGAAAGCTTCATACAGCCTTGTAACCGATGGCTCAACAACTCCTGTAAAGGTGAAGTGGATACATGCGTATGATGTAAACGGAAAAATAGTTGATAGTCTCTTCACTAAAAATTATCCCGTTTCAGTATGGACAGCTGCTTACGACAGTAAGGTGGATTTAACCTATGCTGCAATTATGGCTAAACGCAAAGTGGTTGATATGCCTCCGGTAACAGTGAATGAAAGTAACGGTGCATTTGAAGCTAATCCTGCAACTGTTTATCTTCCATTAGGCAGGTACACATTCGACCTTGAAGTAACAAATGTTGTAGGAACACAAACGCTGAGCAAGGCCATGACTTTAAACCTTGTTGATGGTAAGAGTATTGAAACCACTCCTGAAACCGGTAACTATAGTGTAAGCCGTTTAATTGCAAATACAGCAAGCGGTCCAAGTAACGGTACTATCAGTGCATTTAACGGAACAAATAATCCTTTAGTGGTTGAAACTATAACCCGTTTTGCTGACACACCCAATACAGTGATCATTAAAATAACTGACAGAAATGGAGTTGTTTTCAACCCGAAAGCAAATGAGATTATGAAAAGGCCTAACTCCGGTTTAAATCCTAATCCTCCATTTTTACAGAACCTGCAGGATTATGCGCCTGATACTTTTACTGCCACTGATACAGCTTTAACGCTTAAATATCCATTGGTGCCGTTCCCGATTGCAACATTAGGAAATGGATTCAATATGTATTACCGCATACCCACTGCGTTTGTTACGATAGACAGTACCACTGCATGGACTTCAAATACAGCTGGTAATTATTACCAGGGATCAACAGATTCTCATTATAAAGGAGTATTGAAAAATGATCTGTACGATTATTCAATCCGTATTCCATTGCGTGTGCAGGTACCGGGAGCATACTATATAAAACTAAGGTTGTTGAATGCTACACACAGATAGATAATTATTGCAGGCGATAACTAAACTGCAATCAAATAAAAAAAAAGCATCAGTCAAAAACTGATGCTTTTTTTTGTGTATAGAATTTCTGAAAATTAAAACTTTGGATTAATACCTGTGTAGCTAAACGGCGTAACAGCCATCAGTTCTTTTTTAACATCTGCACTCACTTTTAATCCTTTAATAAAATCCTGCATTGTTTTTTTAGTGATGGCAGCATTGCCTCTTGTTAATTCCTTCAATGCTTCGTAAGGGTTTGGATAATTTTCCCTGCGGAGAATTGTTTGAATAGCTTCTGCAACAACTGCCCAGTTATTATCTAAATCCTGCCTGATCTTGTCTTCATTCAGCAACAGTTTGTTCAAACCTTTTTCAATTGATTTAAGGGAAAGAATAGAATGAGCAAACGGAACGCCGAGGTTGCGTAAAACAGTTGAATCAGTCAGGTCACGCTGCAATCTTGAAACCGGCAGCTTGGCTGAAAGATGTTCCCACAGTGCATTTGCAATGCCGAGGTTGCCTTCAGCATTTTCGAAATCAATCGGGTTTACTTTGTGCGGCATAGCACTGCTGCCTACTTCGCCTTTCATTATTTTTTGTTTGAAATAGTCTAATGAAACGTATGTCCAGATATCACGGCAAAGATCAACCAGGATAGTGTTGATGCGTTTAATGCTGTCCATTTGAGCAGCAAGGTTATCGTAGTGTTCAATCTGTGTAGTGAATTGCTGGCGCTGCAAACCCAGTTTTTCTTCAACAAACTGATTGCCGAATTTTATCCAGTCGGTTTTGGGATACGCCACTTTATGAGCATTAAAGTTGCCGGTTGCACCGCCAAATTTTGCGGTGGTTGGTAAGGTGGATAGTTGCTGCAGCTGATTTTCCAGCCGTTCAACAAAAACCATGATTTCTTTACCAAGACGGGTAGGAGATGCCGGTTGTCCGTGTGTGCGGGCAAGCAAAGGAATATCTTTCCAGTCTTTGGCTAAACTTTTCAACTTCAGAATAAGGTTTGAAAGGCCCGGCATCAGTTCATTTTCCAGCGCATCTTTCCATGAAAGCGGGATGGACGTATTATTAATATCCTGCGATGTTAAGCCAAAGTGCACCCATTCTTTCAAATGGTCAAGTTTCAGGGCTTCCAGTTCTCTTTTCAGGAAATATTCCACCGCTTTCACATCATGGTTGGTAATGCTTTCGAGGTTCTTTATTTCCACGGCTTTATCAACCGAAAAATTAGCTGCAACTTCCTTTAAAGCCTGTTGTTGCTGTGCAGAAAGTTTAAAGAATTTCTTTTCGGCAAGAAAAAGGAAATAGTCAATTTCCACCTGGACCCTGTAACGGATAAGTGCAAACTCTGAAAAATAGATATCTAAATGCTGAAGCTGGCTGCGGTAACGGCCGTCGACAGGAGAAATGGCGGTAAGATTTTGAAGTTCCATGAAACGTGTTTGTAAATTTTATGCACGGTAGCCCGGAATGGACAAACCTATCAACATAATTCTTTTCTTTGCAACGCAAAAGTAAATGAATTGAAGAAGATTAAAATTGGCGCAGTAAGTTATTTAAACACAAAGCCCCTGATGTACGGGATGCAGTCGGAAGAATTTCTGAAGGATCATGAATTAATTCCTGATTACCCAGCAAAAGTTGCCGAAATGCTGAAGAACGGAACAGTTGATGTGGGTTTGGTGCCGGTTGCTTTGTTGACTGAACTGCCGGGTTATTACATTGTAAGCGATTATGGAATTGCTGCAGACGAAGATGTAGCATCGGTTTGCCTGTTCAGCGAAGTGCCGGTTGACAAATTGAAAACAGTTTATCTTGACTACCAGAGCCGCACATCTGTGGCATTGTTTAAAGTGCTTACAAAAGAATTATGGGGAATTGAACCGGTACTGATTGATGCAAAAGATGAAAGCTACCTGACCAAAATACATGGAACAACAGGTGCAGTAATTATTGGCGACAGGGCGCTGGAAGCAAGAAGAACATCAACCTATGTTTATGATCTTGCCGGTGAATGGCGCAGCATGACGGGGTTGCCATTTGTATTTGCAGCCTGGGTAAGTTTAAAGCCAATGAGTGAAGAATGGATAAAACAATTTAATGCAGCTAATGCCGAAGGCTTTAAGCACATTGATGAAATTGCGGAGCAGCAGAAATATCCCATTTACGATCTTAAAAAGTATTACACAGTAAATATTAATTACCTGATTGACGATGAAAAAAAGAAAGGATTAAAAAAGTTTCTTGAATTTTTATCAGTGTAAGTTTTAATTTTAAGCATGTCAGTACACCGACTGCTATATGTAACCTGGACCATTTTACTGATTGCTTTATCTGAACCTTATGAAGTAACAGCACAGCAGCTGCGTTATAATTTCAAAAATTATACACCGTCTGAAGGTCTTCCCAGCTCGGAAGTATACCAGGTTTTACAGGATTCCTATCATTACATGTGGTTTGCAACCGATCATGGTATATGCAGGTATAACGGTTATGAATTTAAAGCCTTCAATCTTGCCGATAACTCCATACTTGGTATTTACGAAGATTACAAAAAAAGGGTATGGGCTTACTCCTTTTCAGGCAGGTTGTTTTATTATGAGAATGGTGAGTTTAAGGATTATAAGTGGAATGATTTGCTAGAGAAGGCAATAAAGCCAGCTGTTATAAATGCGATTTATATTGACGAAACGGAAACTGTACACATTTCTGCATCGGGACCAACGTATTTGAAAATATCAGCTAGTGGGAAAATTCAAAGGTTGAATGAATTGACGCCTTCAGCAAAATTGATTTCGATTCAAGATAACAACAGGAATTTCTTTACTGCTATTATTAATTATCCAACCTCATTACTCAAAATACTTTCTAATAGAATAACTAAAACAGAGGTAAATATCAAGTCAAATAAAAGAGACTTTCGTTTTATAATTCCTGTTCTTGTTCAACCTGAGAGATGCAGAACCAAATTAATGTCCAATGGGGATTTGTTTTTTTATTCTAGAAACTGTTATGCCAAGATTAGCGGAGGATCTGTAGTAGAATTTGTGCCAACCGATTATTTTATTGATGATATTGAATTAATTGATTCTTCATTCTTTTTTGCAACCAGTGCCGGGTTAATTGTTAAGGACAAAAATGGGAAAACCCTGAGCAAATATTTCAATGATCTTCGAGTTACTTCAATAGAACAGGATTATGAAGGAGGCGCTTGGTTTTCAACCTTGACCAACGGAGTTTTTTATTTGAATCACACTCGCATAAGCAACCTTGCAAAGGGAGATAATATAATCAATGAGCAGGTAAAATATATCTTAAAATTAAGAGATTCAACAGTTTTGTTTGGGAATTATAAAAACAAAGTATTCCGTTTTAGAGAAAACAAGTTTATTGACGATTATTATTTTAATGTTTCGTATATCGCATCACTATATCAATACAGCAATTCAGAAATAATAGCAGGTGTGGCCAATGGGTTTGATCCTTCTTTTTGGAGCCATTTAAATTTTCAAAAGGCATTTGGGTATAACTTTTTGTTTTTGCCAAATGGATCAAACTTTATCCGTGATGATACTTCTTTGTATAGTGGAGTTACTGATGGTATTATAAAATTTAATTATAATCATCTCAACAAAGAACCTGTAGTGTCAAAAGAATTTTTCCGTGCATCTAAAATTTATTTGACAGAGAAAAAAGAGATAATCGTCGGCAATCAGTTTGGTTTATGGCACTTTAAAAGTGGACGAATTTATCCTTATGACAGCACAAAGCCAATTCTCAAAACACGGATTACTGACATTATTGAATACAAAGGAAAATTGCTTTTTGCAGGAACAAGAGGAAGCGGAGTAATTATTATAATTGGGAAGGATTTGTATGAAATTAATGAATCAAATGGTTTAATCAGTAACAATATCCGCAAAATATTTATTGAGGATAACCGGATCTGGCTCGCAACAAATCGTGGGATTTCTGTTATAAGCATAATTTCAGAAACACCGTTTAAATATGTGGTCAGAAATATATCTGTGCAGGATGGATTACTTTCCAATGAAATAAATGATATCACCGATTATGGTAATGATGTGATTATTGCATCTAACGCAGGAGTTTCATTTTTAGATAAGTCCAAAGTGTTGACGAAAGTGGCTCATCAGTTGCCATTTTATATTACCGGCATTAATGCAAATTCAAAAGTTATTCAGGCTGAAGAATTGAATAATCTCAGTTATAACGAACGAAATATTTCAATAAGTTTTGATGCACTTAGTTATAGTAATCCGGGGAAAAATAATTACCGGTATCGATTGGCTGGATATGATACAAGCTGGATTTATACAGATGACCGTACTATTCAGTTCAATCCTTTGCCTTATGGGAACTTTAAATTGGAGATTCAGGCAAAACGGGAATTTGATTCATGGGATGAAACTGCGGATAAATTCTTTCTAAGTATAAATTGTCGGCCACCTTTCTGGTCAACAATATGGTTTTATGCAATCATGGCTGTGCTTTTTGGCCTGGCTTCTTTTTTATTCTTCAGGCGAAGGGTTTCTATCTTGAAAAAAAGACAAAATGAAAAGGAAAGTCTTCAGCGAAAGATTACGGAAACAGAGCAAATGGCATTAAAATCACAAATGAATCCACATTTCATCTTTAATTGCCTTAATTCTATTCAGCAATATGTAATTGAAAGTGATGTAAAAGGAGCTAACCGGTTTATATCAGGTTTTTCAAAATTAATACGACAGACACTCGATTTTTCTCCAAAAGATAGAATTTCGTTAGAGGAGGAAATCAGTTATTTGTCTAATTATCTCAATCTTGAAAAATACAGAACGGAAGGTCAATTCGATTATGAAGTGAATGTACAATGCCAGCAACCTTTGTCCGAATTGTTTATTCCTCCGTTGTTATTACAACCATATGTTGAAAATGCCATACGACATGGAGTGCGGCATTTAAAAAATAAAGAAGGATTGATTAAATTGTCTTTTGAAGAAACGAGCAAGACACTGGAATGCAGAATAGAAGATAACGGAATTGGCCGGAAACTGGCAATGCAGATAAAATCAAAAAATCCGATTGAATACCAGTCAAAAGGAATGTCGCTTACTGCCGAACGTATTGAATTGCTGAACAAAGCCAGAGAATACCCTATACAGATTAAGATAGAAGATATTGAAAATAATCACCAGGAAATTTCAGGTACAAGAGTAATTTTGATATTTCCTTTATAAAACACTGATATGATTAGAGTATTAACAGTCGATGACGAACCAAAAAATCTGCGTATCATTAAAGAATTATTAAAGAATTATTGTCCACAGGTCGATCATGTTGGGGAGGCTGATAATATTGATAAGGCGATAGAGCTGATTCATTCGCTGCAACCAGAACTGGTATTACTTGATATAGAAATGCCCCACGGAAATGCGTTTGATTTACTGGACAGGATAATGCCTGTTAATTTCGAGATCATTTTTGTTACAGCTTTTGATGCCTATACGTTGAAAGCTTTTAAATACTCCGCTTTGGATTATTTACTGAAGCCTGTTGATATTGAAGAATTAAAAAATGCCATTACAAAAGCTCAGCAACGTGTTGATCAGAAGAATTTTAATATGCAGTTAAGTAATCTTCTGACGAATTTTAAACAACAGGATTCCAATCTTCAGAAGGTTGCTATTTCGTCAGGCAATGGAGCATTCGAATTTGTGTCTTTCGATGAAATAATTTATTGTGAGGCTAACGGCCCTTACACATATGTATTTACAGTTAATGGTCGAAAATTAGTTTCCTCAAAAAGTATTAAAGAGTACGAAGAAACATTGCCGGATAACATGTTTTTCAGATCTCATCATTCTTACCTCATAAATCTCGGGAAAATAAAAAAGTACAACAAAGGCAGGGGAGGGGAAATTGAAATGGAAAACGGGGTGCACCTGGAGATTGCTACAAGGCGAAAAGAGGACTTTCTCAAAAGAATTAATCAATTGTAAGCACAGTTATTTGCAAAACTGCACAGTTGTTAAACAGTTGTTTGCCATCAGCATTTATGGATTAAATTTGCCTTGCTACCATGAAATAAATTATGCCGTTGCTGACCTACGGAAAACATTTATATTTTAGAACAGGCTCTAATCACCGAAACAAACCTCCTTCACCTAATCTTTCCGAAATGAACTGTTATTCAAAGTTCTTGCTCTATTTCATTGCTATAAGTTTATTTGTTGCAGGATGCAAAAAAGAAAAATCGAATACTCCTCCAACTGCAGATGCTGGATTAGCACAAAGCATACAATTACCTGTTACTTTTACTTTGCTATCGGGTAGTGGAAGCGATCCTGATGGTTCTATTATTTCCTATTTATGGGAACAAACAAGCGGTCCTGCCACTTCAAAAATTGAATCGCCAGCTTCAGCTGCCACCAAGGTTTCGGGGCTTATGGCAGGTGTTTACTCTTTTAAATTTACAGTTAAAGATAATAAGGCTGCTACCGCAACTGATACCGTTTCTATTACAGTTATTCCAGGTCAGAATAAAGTGCCTGTTGCAAATGCAGGCTTACCCCAGGTAATCCAACTGCCTGAAAACTATACATACTTGGCAGGAAGCGGAAAAGATGAAGATGGAACAATCAGCTCTTACAAATGGACACAAGCTTCGGGACCTGGAAGTGCAGTTCTCGAGTCGCCCAATGCATCTGTTACAAAAGTTTCTTCATTAGTTGCAGGAGTATATCGTTTTCAACTTCAGGTTACTGATAATAAAGGTGATGTAGGTGCTGATTCTGTTTCTGTAACCGTTTTGCCAGCCCAAAATAAAGTACCTGTAGCAAATGGAGGTGTAAATCAAACAATTGAATTGCCTCTGAATTATGTTACAGTAACAGGAAGTGCAACAGATTCTGACGGTAGTATTAAAGGGTACTTGTGGAGTCAATTATCTGGTCCTTCTGTATCTGTAATTGAAAACCCTGCAGCTGCTTCAACTAAAATTTCCAGTTTAATTGAAGGGACTTATATTTTTCAGTTTATGGCGATTGATGACAAAGGCGCCACAGGTTTGGACACGATGTCTGTTTTCGTGAAATCGAGTCAGACAAAGACACTTACTTTACAACCTGGTCCAACTGAAGGTCAGGATGCAAGGGTTTCTATTTTACATAATTGCAGTTGGGGTAATACAGGTGAGAATAATAATTTTAATTATTTAGAGGATTTGGAAATGTCTGCATGGACTTTTAATAATGATGGATGTTCCACTGGCGAATACAGGTCTTATATTAAGTTTACAGGTTTAAGCGCTATTCCACAGAATGCAACTATTTTATCAGCAAAATTATCTCTCTATGGTGTAACCAGCAGTGTGGGATCACCACAAGGAAATTCTTATTACCTTGGTTCGCCTTATAATTCGTTTGGTTCAAACGAATGCTGGATTAAAAGAGCTGTCGGAAGTTGGGATGAGTCCACTATTACATGGAGTAACCAACCGGGTTTTACTGAATTAAACAAAGTTGCTATACCTGCTTCGCTTTCACAATGGGGGTACAATGTAACAGACGTAGACGTTACCGAGATGGTTAAACCAATGGTAAATACAGCTAATTCCAATTTTGGATTTTGTATAATGTTACAGATTGAGCAATATTACCGATGCGTAAATTTTGGCAGTAGTAATAATTCAGATCCTGCAAGACGCCCGAAACTTGTAATTACTTACAAGTAAATAATTAGCGGAAATATTTTAGAAAAGCTGTTTCTAATAAAGGAACAGCTTTTTTATGTTTGATAATAAGCAAAGTCGTTTTTACTGTTTATTTTCGTTCAAATGTCGGCTGAAATTAAAATTTCCATTTGCATCCCTGCATATAAGAATGAAACTTATTTAAAAAGACTATTGGATTCAATAGCAGATCAATCTTTCCGGGATTTTGAGGTTGTTATTACTGATGACAGCCCGGATAATTCACTGTTTTCAATTGTTGAATTGTATAAAGAACGAATTAAAATAGAATATTTTAAAAATCAGCCAGCCCTGGGTTCCCCGGCTAATTGGAATGCAGGCATTTCAAAAGCTAAAGGCGAATGGGTTAAGATTATGCATGATGATGATTGGTTTGCTGATAATAATTCTTTGGCTGAATTTGCAAAAGCTGCCAAACAGACATCTGCAGATTTTCTATTCAGTGGATTTGCAAATGTTGATCTTAAAAATGGTGATGAAAAACGGTTTGTAATCAACGGATTTCATGAATGGATGCTAAAACGAAATCCTTTATACCTGTTCCGCACAAATTATATCGGGCATCCAAGCACAACTTTAATAAGGAATACAAAGCAGTATTTCTTTGATGAAAAAACAAAATGGGTTGTTGATTTTGATTTTTATATCAGAGTATTGAGAAGTTGTGGCCCTTTTTATGCAATTAAAAAGCCACTCATTAATATTGGGATGGGGGACGAACAAATTACGAAAGCTGTTTTCAGGCAAAGGGAAGTGGAGATTCCTGAAAACTTATATTTATTGAATAAGCTCGGTGAAAGATCATTAAATAACGTTTTTGTTTTTGACTACTATTGGCGATTGATGCGTAATTTAAAAATTACATCTGCTGAAGAATTAAAGGAGTTTCTACATGACAAGCAAGTCCCTGCTATTATTTCCAAAATGATTTGGTTACAACAAAAACTTGGAATTGAACTGATGAAAAAAGTCGGGATTTATTCAAAGTTTTGCATGAGTATGCTTTATGCATCTTATAGAATTGGCTTAGTCAAATAAATTACTTTTTTAAAAAGCAAATTACATTTTCGCCCTGGAAATAAATCTTGCTGAATTTATTGTTTATAGCATTAAAAAAAGCGTTGGCTGTTCCTTCTTTGTATAAGTCGTGAAGTTCAATAACAATAATTCCAACCTTTGAAAGCCAGTTAATATCTCCTTTTTCAAAGATTTCTTTTTCAGCACCTTCAACATCAATTTTTAAGATATCAATATAGTCGATTTGGAAAAGCTCCATCAACTTATCAATTGTATATCCATTTACTTTTTCAGCCGTTTCTTCAGCTGTTTTCAAAACAAGACCGGCACTTAATCCTTCATTCCTGGTAATTTCCAAAGGTTCATTTGTGTACCATACGCCAGCCTGCAACGATTTTATATTGGGGTAATTAATTGTATTCTTACGGATGGCCTGGAAATTATCACTATCAGGTTCAACTGTAAAAATTTTGCATTCAGGGAATAGCCCTGCAAAATAAAGTGATGCCATCCCGATATTTCCCCCGGCATCAAGAATTGTTTTGGGATTCAGGGTCTCTACTCCTGGCCACCTGTATTGCCGTTCTGTAAAAACCTGGTGAAATATGCTTAAGTCAGAATCCTTTTTACGTAAATAGACATTGTTCTTAAATAGCTTTGCCTTCAAAGTAACGACGGACTTAAAACTAAAAACCAGTTGCATCCATATTGAAAACCCATTAATAAATCCGTAATTGCGAATCAATAAAATAAGCTCAATTACACGATAACCAGCCTTTCTGACCATAAAAATTAATATTAGCCGGCCGAAGATAGTAAATTGATATTTGATGAATAAATTTGGGCACTATTTAACTTTATTACGAAAAGAGGACAAGTTATATGATAAGAATGGCAGCAGTAGTGGTGCTTTTTAATCCAGATTTAGATGAGGTGGAAAGAAATGTAAGGTCCTATTTGCACCAGGTTCATCGTTTATATGTGGTTAATAATTCAGAGTCAGAATTAAAAAGGAAGACCTGGTTGAATAATGGCACCGTAAACAAAATAAAGTACATACAAAATTTCAAAAATCTTGGAATTGCGTCAGCTTTGAATATTGCATGCAGAGCAGCAATAGAAGAAGGTTATGATTGGATGTTAACAATGGATCAGGATTCCTTTTTTGATAAGCAAGAAATTGATTTGTATATCCAGCAGATTGAAGAATTTGTTTCTGGCAATGAAAATATTGGAATACTTTGTCCTTCTGAAGTAAAGCAATCTGAGTTGTTGAAATTCACGGAAGCTGCCCATCGGGTTACTTCTGGCAGTTGTATTAGTCTTTTGGCTTATAAAAAAGTAAATGGGTTTGATGATCGATTATTTATCGATGAAGTAGACGAGGATTATGCTTGTAAAGTTGAAATCGCAGGTTTCCGTTTAATTGGTTTTGATAATGTGAAAATGAATCATCAGCTTGGTGTAACAAAAAAAGCCGGATTTCTTGGCGTGTTTGCAAAAAGGGACAGAACAGTACATAGTCCTTTCCGCATATATTACATGGTCAGAAATTATTTGTACATACGTTCGAAATATAAAAGTGATTTTCCTGTTATGTTTGCAAGAAGGGATAAAGAATTCAGAACAATGCTGAAGAATAACCTTATTTACAGCAGCTCGATTTGGAACGCATTTTTACGTGCCCTGAAAGGATACATTGACTTTAAACGAAATAAATTTTAGTGGAAAAGAATTATGATATGGCGGTGGCATGGCGTATTTATCCAGGTGTTTCAAAAACACCCCTTATATTTCCAACGGATAAATTCATGTTAGTTAAAACCTGCCTGAAATCTTTTATTAATTCAACAACGGGATTGAAAGTTAAATATTTTTTTATTTTAGACGGATGCCCTTTTGAATACAAGCAGTTGATTAAATCGATCTTCCCTGTTTCAGATGTTGAGATTATTGAAACAGATAAAATTGGTAATTGGGCAACTTTCAAAAAACAAGTTGAAATACTCCTTGCACAGGTTGACGCTGATCTCGTTTACTTTGCTGAAGATGATTATTTATACCGGGAAGGGGAGTTTCATAAAATGGTCCAATTTCTTAAAGCAAGTAATGATGTGGATTTTGTGAGTGGATATGTACACATGGATACTTTCACACACCCTATTCATCAGCATAAAAAAGAGAAGCGATCAGCTTTTAATCAGGAATGGCGAACAGATAGTTCTACCTGTCTGACTTTTCTCACTAAAAAGAAGGTTTTGGAAGAAACCAAAAACGTGTTTCTTACTTATAGTAAAGGAAATAATGATTGTTCAGTTTGGTTAGTCTTGACAAAGACATTTATCTTAAATCCATTTGCATATTTACGGTTTTTCTTTACAAATAAAGAGAGTTTCAATATCATGAAAATGGCTGTAAAATACAGTTGGAAATACTTTTTTTCTACAAAGAAGTATTCATTATGGATACCATATCCTGCAATAGGCACACATCTTGAAAAAGAATTGGTAAGCCCAAATGTGGACTGGCTTGCAATCAGCGATAAAATTAACTCATGAAACGGATTCCTTACTTGCTTTTGTATGCGTAGATGAGTACATCCTGAAATTTGCCGATTGTATTAAATTGTGTGACGAGGTTATATTCAAATCCTGATCGTTCCAATAAACATAACATTTCAGAAAGGTCTGATTTTTCACCATCAATTTTATGATGGTACTCCATGGTTATTTGATCTAAATGCTTCAGCGCATTTGTTTGTTCAAGCTTTGGAAAAACTTTCTTCTCTGCACCTTCAATATCAATTTTCAATAAAGCTGGTTTTACTTGGTTGATGAATGCTGAAAAATCGATTCCCTTAACAGTAATCCGCTCTTTATCTAGTCTACCTTGCAAAGTACTCATCATAAGAGATGCCTTATTTTCAGGAGAAATAAAGAAGTCGAGTTCGCCTTCCTGAGGCATTGCCGCATTATTATAAAGATTAATGTCCTGTAAATTATTATTCACGATGTTTTTTTGAAGCATGGCAAATGCTGAAGGATCTGGTTCTAATGAATGTATAACTGCATTTGGAAATTTCCATTTCAGGTACAATGTTGCAATTCCAATATTAGCACCACAATCAACAATTACAGGATCATCATTTTTATAATTGAAATATCCATATTCTTCGTGAACAAATATTTCTCTGAAAAGAATACAAATGTTGCCATATCCGTATGCATTTACTTTATAGTGAAGAATATTTACGACTACCGGATCTGATGAATCAGGAAGTACATATGATTTGTATTCGAGAAAAAGTAACGTTTTAATAAGTTGTCTTCTTATGTGGCTACTCAAATGTTTTTTTTGTTTTATTATCTGAATTAGCCCCAGAATTCGCACAATTTTCTTCATAATCCGTTTATTTGCAGGGCAAATATAACTGCCACAAGCAAGTGAGGGTAATTTTTTTATAATAAACTCTGGAAATTGAAAATCGCTGTCAATACAAGATTACTACGCAAAAACAAAATGGATGGTATTGGATGGTTTACCTACAATACGCTGAAATATATTGTTCAGAAAAATCCACAGATTGAATTTCATTTTCTATTTGATTCTGATATTGATGAATCTTTCATCTTTGGCGAAAATATACATCCACATGTTTTGTTTCCCCCGGCAAAACATGCTTTGCTTAACATAATTTGGTTTGAGTGGAGTGTGAAGCGTTTCCTCAAGAAAGAAAAACCTGATCTGTTCTTTTCGCCTGATGGTATTTTATGTCTTGGGTGGAAAGGAAAGCAATTCGGCGTTATTCACGACATCAACTTTCTTCACAAACCAAAGGACCTGAAATTCAGCAACAGGAAATATTACAACTATTTCTTTCCCAAATATGCAAAGAAAGCTGCTGGTATTGCTACTGTTTCAGCGTATAGTAAACAGGATATCTGTTCATCGTATATTATTGATGAAAACAAAGTTGATGTGGTTTATTGTGGTGTTAATTCATTCTATCACCCTGTTGATGCAGCCACTGTTGAATTAACCAGAAGCCAGTTTGCCGATGGTCAGCCGTATTTTGTATTTGTGGGAACATTAAGCCCAAGGAAGAATGTGCTTGGGTTGATGAAAGCATTTGATCTTTATAAAAAAGAATCGGGCGACAAAATGAAGCTCTTGATTGTGGGTTGGAGCATGTATAAAACAAACGAACTGGTTGAACTTAAACAACAACTTCAATTTGGCAATGATATTATTTTCACCGGCCGACTTGGTGATGATGAATTAAACAATGTTCTTGCTTCGGCGCTATGCCTTGTATTTGTTCCGTTCTTTGAAGGCTTCGGAATCCCGGTTGTTGAAGCAATGCAATGTAATGTGCCTGTTATTGCATCAAATGTTACATCTGTTCCTGAAGTGGCAGGCGATGCTGCAATAATGGTTAATCCTGAAAATACAAATGAAATCAAAGACGCTATGATCAGGATGGTGAAAGATCCCGAACTCAGGTTGTCTTTAATTGAAAAAGGTAAACAACGGAAATTGTTGTTTACCTGGGAAAAAACTGCTGAGCTTTTGTGGCAAAGTATCAGCAGGATTCTATAGCAAAAGGTTAGACTTAAAGCATAAATGTCCACGTAACCTTAGAACCATACTTGCCCCAATCTTTCATTGCTTTGTTCAGATCTTTTGAAAAGACTCCCCAAGTGACTGCTTTCCCTTTTTGTTTGGGATTAAGCATTGCTTCTGATGGTTCTTTCAATTCAACTTTTGTAGCAAACCATGTAACCTGCAAACGTGGTACTGCAAGACCAAGAATCATTCCTGGTAATCCGCCAAAACTTTCCGGCCCGCTGCTCACAGCAATTTCATCCGTATAAAATGCGACAATATAAACCGAGTCGCAAATAATGGTAACGGCTTTGCGACATTCAAATCCTGCAATGGTTCTTGTTTCATTGGTGATTTTCCATTGATAATTCTGCATACTGTCTTTTAAAAGGTAGGTCTGTTCAAACACATCACGTTGAATAGAAACTGTATTGTTTTTAAGATCGTGAATGTTCAGATCATTTTCACTTGGTTTTCGTCCCCAAACATATTTGTTGTCGGTATTTTCTTTGGCAAGTTTAAACACTGTTTTGTTTTCTGTAAAATCGAGTGAATAAACATCTGAAACCATTTTAGGAAATACTTTTTTCTGTTCCTGTATCCAGATACTTTCTTCGTCTTCTTTGTCATAAAACGAATACTGGTTCATTCTCTTTTCATATTCAATATGACCAGAGCTGATAAATTTTACTTGTGAAAAAGCAGGTGTGAAAAAACAACTAAGTATAAATAAGATAAGAATTCTGGTCATAATTAAAAGTTTACAGGTTTGCCGTTTTTAGTGAAATTCCAGATAAAGGTTAACAGCCAGTAACGTTTGATATTCTGGAATGTGTTTTCTGAAATGAAGTTACTGCTGATGTTTCGCTGAACTGAAGTGTTCTGATTAAACAGGTCGTTAACAGAAAGTTTCACTTCAAACGCATCATTTTTTGTAAATGTTTTTCGTATTGATGTATTTATAACAGCGAGATTTTGCTGAGTTTTAAAAGTCTCATTTTTCTGATAAATGTTGATATCACCCTCCAGGTCAAAATATAGTTTTTTCTTTTTTAGTTTTATGGAAGCATATGGATAACAGTTCAATGTCCAGTATTTGGTTGTGTTTGGATTGATGCTTGATTTTGAATAATTAAGGGTTGGTTCAAGATTGAAGTTGAAATTAATCCATTTATCACTCCACATTCCCATGCCTATTCCCATACCAATCCTGTAAAAATCGTTCACATTTTTTACTGTATTTACATAGTTGATATAGCGGCTGGTGTTTCCGCTGGCATTAATGTTGAAATTAACCGAAGGCGCAATTTCAAAACCATACATTGCCCAGAAATTTCCATCATAGTTGCCATTCACATTAATTTTCTGAGTCACTGTTTTGCCTGAATCAATTTTGCTTGCATTGGTAATTGCATTGTTTGTGAATCCGTAGTTGCCCGAAAAGTAGAAGTTTTTACTTTTTATAATTTTAAAATCAGTTACCTGCACTGAAAAATTATGCCTGAAAGCTTGCTTTAGATTGGTATTACCAATTGTAATATTAAGCGGATCAATATTGTCAATAATTGGATTGATATCCTGTAACGACGGATTTTGTGTCGAGCCATTATATGACAGTGTAATTGACTTTTGTTTTTTTGGAGTGAACTTGAAATTAGCCCTTGGCAGCAATCTTGTAAAACTTCTGCTGCGGTCGTATCCCTTATTCAATTCCTGCAAACGGTAATTTGTGTGACCTATTAAAGTTCCAATACTAAAAGTATATTTCTTTTGTGTGTAGCGGAAAGATAAACCTCCTGTATGGTCAGTTGCATTGTACACAAAATGATTACTCAACGAATCAACTTTGGAAGTATAGGCAGAAGATGATAAAGGTTTTTCAAGTGTGTTATTGTCGGAATTGTTATTGTTAAAGCTGTTGTTATAACTCAGCTCAAGAAATAATTTCTTTGTTAACGATTCTGTAAACACGAGTTTGTTTTGAAACACTGTATTCCTTGTGTTATTTGTTTTCTTCTGATCAGTTTCCTGTGTTTTAGAAATTTGTTCATTACTGTCGAAGTAATTGGTAGTGGAGTTTAAAAATCCTGTTCCATCTGCAGAATTGTTACTCCAGTTACCTGTATAACTGAATGTTCGTCCTTGCTTTTTAAAACGTTTTTTCCAGCTGAACTCAGAAGTGAAATCTTTGTTTTCGTTATCACTGGTTATGGTTCGGCTGATATTGTTAATGGGCTTGCTTCCTTCGTTTTCAGAAAAACCCGTATAGCTGTTAAACCTGCTGCGGTTGGTGATTGAGCCGACAGCTTTAAATTTAATGGTGTTATTTGAATCAATCTTCCATTCGTAAATACCGTTTAATTTATTTCTGCGGCCAGTGGTATTGAAATTTTCGATGGAACTGTTGCTGTAACTTCCAACAGGTAAAATAGTTTTTGTAAATGTTGTATTGCGGCCATGTACACTCTGATCATTAAACTGGTAGTTGCCGCTGAAGTTATTTTTGTCTTTATTCCATTTGTTTGCATAACCAAGACCTGCAGTAGTGGAAAGCGGAATACCTCTTCCCCATGAAAATTCATCGCCACGACTCCAGATCATCATCCCTCCATCATCACTTACTTCAATGTTCATATTTTCGTCTGAACCATAGTTACGCCGTTCATTCCAGTTCAAACCTTCAAAGCTTGTGTTGTTGTGTGTAATGTAGGCTGCAATTTTTTGTTTTTTCTTGAATGAGTTGATCATGACTTTACCGCTCCGGTATTTGTCAAAGTCAGAGCCAGCTTCAACTTTTCCAAAATATCCTTTCTTTTTATCTTCCTTCAATTCAAGATTAATGGTCTTCTTTTTCTCACCGTCATCCACACCTGTAAATTCAGCCTGCTCACTTTTTTTATCAAACACCTGTACTTTATCTACAATGTCAGCACGCAGGTTTTGTGTAACAACAGCAGGGTCATCACTGAAAAATTCTTCTCCATCAACCAGAACCTTTTCAACTTTCTGGCCTTGTGCAGTTATTTCGCCTTTTGAGTTCACCTGTAAGCCGGGAAGTTTTTTGAGTAACTCCTGAACATTTGCATTTGGGCCAACTTTAAAACTGTCTGCTTTAAATTCAGTTGTATCTCCTTTAATGCGTATGGCTGCTACTTTTTGCTGAATAACGATTTCTTCAAGTAGCTTGGCTTTTGGAATAATGTTAATGAAGTTGAGATTCGTTACATCTCCATCTTTGCTTTCAACAATGTCAGAGAATGTAGCATATCCGGGGTAGGAAACTTCAATGATGTATTTACCAGGTTTAATTTTCTCCAGTAAAAATGTACCGTTGTCAGCCGAGCGGGTATACTTTACCAAAATAGAATCGGTAGGTTTCAGTAAACTGATAACTGCATTCTTCAGCATCTTGTTTTCTGAACTGTCTTTAACCGTTCCCTTGAAACCCGTTTGTGCGAAACTTTGTTGAAATGCAAAAAAGAAAAAAAAGCAGGTGAATAGAATAGCAGGAATAGTTTTTTTCATTCGTTTGTTTTGTAAGTGGCTTTGGTTGAACCACAGTGTTTATAAATTTCTTTCGAAGCCAGTCGATAACGCAAACATCGGGACTTTAGTTTGCCTCTACGAACCGTTCGTAGGTTTTTAAGAATAATTTAAGAATTAAGATTCTGTTTAATGTGTTTTCCACAAAAAAACAATGTTTTTTTCGGGAGAAGATTGATGATGTAAGTGAATATTATTCATCTTTTTTACTTTACTTTTAGTCAAATACTATCCGACATGGCAAATGCAGAACAGGAATCATCGGCAGAAAGCAAACATTATGAAGACTATCATTTTGTTGATACTTCAAAGCCAGTGTGGAATTATTCACGTTTTGAGGGTGATGATATCTCCAATTTCCAGAATGGAACAAACTACCGCTGTTATGAATTGTTTGGTTCGCACCAGATGGAGGTTAATGGAGTAAAGGGGTATTATTTTGCAGTGTGGGCACCTAATGCAACATTCATTTCTGTATTTGGAGATTTTAACGGCTGGAATAAAGAATCACATCCTCTGTTTGTTCGGTTAGACAACTCCGGTATTTGGGAAGGTTTTATCCCAAACATTGAACAAGGTGCTTCTTACAAATATCATATTCATGGTTATGCTGGTCAGAAGTTAGATAAAGGTGATCCCTATGCCAATTACTGGGAGGTAAGACCAAACACAGCATCACGCACATGGGCATTGGATTATAACTGGAATGATGCTGAATGGATGCAGAAACGGAAAGAGCATAATAAACTTGATGCACCGTGGAGTGTGTATGAAGTACACCTTGCCAGTTGGATGCGGCCTGATAAAAACAATGAAGAGGTTTACAACTCATATGATTTCTTTAGCGAAAATCTTGTGCCTTATGTAAAAGAAATGGGCTTTACACATGTTGAGTTGATGCCCATTATGGAACATCCGTTTGATGGAAGCTGGGGTTACCAGGGTACAGGTTATTTTGCAGCAACATCACGCTATGGAAACCCGCAGCAGTTCATGAAACTGGTGGAAGCTTTCCACAACGAAGGAATAGGTGTGATACTTGATTGGGTGCCTTCGCATTTCCCTTATGATTCGCATGGGTTATTCATGTTTGATGGCACACACACGTATGAATATGCAGATATGCGTAAAGGCTATCATCCTGATTGGAACAGTTATATATTCAACTATAAACGTGGCGAAGTAAAATCATTTCTCATCAGCAGTGCCATGTTCTGGCTCAAGAAATATCATGTGGATGGGTTAAGGGTTGATGCAGTTTCATCCATGCTTAAACTCAACTATTCAAGAACAGCAGGGCAGTGGGAACCAAATGAACATGGTGGTGATGGCAACCTTGAGGCTATCGCTTTTATCAAAGATCTGAATGAAACCATTTTCAGGGATTTTCCCGATACACAAACAATAGCTGAAGAGGCAACCGATTGGCCCGGAGTAAGCAAACCAACTTTTTCCGATGGGCTTGGCTTTGGTATGAAATGGATGATGGGATGGATGCATGATACACTGAAGTATTTCAAACAGGACCCGGTGTACAGGCAATACCAGCAGGATCAGTTCACGTTCAGTATGATGTATTACTATGATGAAAATTTTATGCTGCCTTTGAGTCATGACGAAGTGGTGCATGGCAAGAGCCCGATGCTGTATAAAATGCCTGGTGATGACTGGCAGAAATTTGCCAACCTGCGTTTAATGTACAGCTACATGTTCACCCATCCAGGTGGCAAATTGCTGTTTATGGGCAATGAATTTGGTGCAACAAATGAATGGAATTATAAAAGCGAATTGCAATGGGATCTGCTGCAACATGCATCGCACAACGGTATGAAGGAATGTGTAAAAGCCTTGTGCCATTTGCTTAAAACAGAACCGGCTCTTTACGAAAACCAGTTTAACGAGTTTGGCTTTGAGTGGGTTGATCTCAATCACAGGAGCGAATCGGTGATGGTGTACAGGCGTAAGGGTAAAAATGAGGAAGATGATGTGCTGGTGATCCTCAACATGACTCCGATTGTTCGTAACGACTGGAGAGTGCATGTGCAGAACAAACAAAACTGGAAGGAAATTTTCAACAGCAACGATCAGCGGTTCTGGGGTACAGGTGATGTTTATAATCCTGAAATCAAGGTAAATGTGGTTGATGGAATGAACAAGTGGTACGAACTGAGCCTGAATTTGCCGCCATTAGCAGCTGTTTTTCTTAAATAAAATCGGGGTAAACAATTAGAAGCTGTTCATAAAGTAAATCTACGCTTGGCCATGTTAAGAAATTTGTTACTTTTACAGTAATCCAAATTAAAGTCCATGAAAAGCTGTTACATTCTTTCAGCATTAATTTTATTCACTTCATTCAAAGCATTGTCGCAAAACCGTGACAGTTCAAATGCTGTTTTACAAAGAGCCATTGTTGCCAAACAGGAACGCCGCATTCAGCAGGCGATGAATTTGTTTGAAAAAGCCGTTCAATACGATACAACCAACGTTGATGCCATTAAGGCAATGGGCGAGTGGGGTATTGAAAGCCGCAACTTCCGTCAGGCTGTTGATGCCTACACAAGGTGGTACAGGCTTGAACCAAACAATGAAGCCATCTTTCAGCAGTTAGCTACTTTGTATTTCAATCTCGGCCGTCATAAAGACGCATTGGAATTTGTAGAAAAATGGGAAAAACTGCACAAGGATAAACCCATGCACTACGTAGCTGGTATGTGCAATTATTACCTCGAAAATTATCCGCAGGCAATTAACCGTTTACTGTATGCTGCTGAAACCGATACGGCAAATGCAGCAATGTATTATACAATCGGACGTAGCTATCTTGAAATGGAGCGTTATAAACAAGCGATCCCTTACTATCAGAAAGCGGTGAATATAGATCCAAAAAATCCACGCTATCCTTACGAAATGGCAATGGTGTATTATGCTATTCCTGACGATAAGAATGCAATCGTTATGTTTGAAGTGGCAGCACAACGTGGATGGGCACAGAATGCCGATTTCTTTGAAAGCGTTGCCTATTGCTATATGAACCTGGGCAATTTTGACAAAGCATCTGAAATGCTGGAAAAATCATTGGAAAAAAGACCAAGCAGTGTTTCTGTAAGATATTTACTGGGCGAATCGAAATACAAAGGTGGTCATTACCAGGAAGCAATCGACAACTGGGACCAGGTGCTGCAGGTGGATAACAAAAATGCACGAGCTTTGTACATGATTGGTTTGAGCTACCAAAAGATGGGGCAAAAAGACAAGGGTATGGCTCTCTGCGATAAAGCAATTGAGATGGATCCTTCGCTCAACAGCCTCAAACAAAAGAAAATGGATATGGGCATGTAATGCCTCATGAATAAATTGGAAAAAGGGTAGCATCAATGCTGCCCTTTTTTGCGCTTAAAAAACATCAGAGTCCGGGCAGCGAAACGAAATAGCCTGAGCGTCTATTAATAAAAATTAATCACCCTATTCTGATATTGACTGACCACCAACTGATCCATGGCTGCATTAACAACAATGCGCAATGCCAGCAACAGCTCTTTGAGCGGTTTGCAGGTAAGATGCTCACTGTGTGCCTGCGCTATGCCACCGACAGGATGGAGGCAGAAGACATTCTCCAGGATGCATTCATCAAAGTGTACAGGAATATTTCGCAGTTCAAGTTTGAAGGTTCATTTGAAGGATGGATCAGGCGTATTGTGGTGAACACGGCCTTAAAATACTGCCAGAAGAAGAAAATGAAATTTGATGAAGTAAAACCAGAGTCAAATCAGGCAGGAGGTTTAGAGCCTTCGGCTTATAATCATCTGAGTGAAGCTGAACTGATGAAACTGATTCACCAGCTGCCGGATGGTTATAAACTCGTGTTTAACCTTCACATCATTGAAGGTTACAGCCATGAAGAAATAGCAGAAATGCTGAACATAAAAGACAGTACTTCCCGGTCGCAGTTGGTAAAGGCAAGGAGGTATCTGCAAAACGAAATTCTCAAAATGCAAAAAAGCATTGCGGTATGACAGATCAAATGTTTGATGATTTTGTAAAAGGGAAACTGGAGCATTACGACTCCGGTGCACCCATGCACGTATGGGAGCGCATACGTGAAAAAGAAAAAGATGACAGGAAAGGATTTTTCTTTTTCAGGCGTTTTTTATTAGCCGGTATTTTGCTGTTAACGCTTACCGGCATTGGATACTTCACTGCTAAGCAGATGAAGAAAACTGATTCTGCTAATGCTGATCAGCAGTTGCCAGCTCCATCAACTGCATCGCAGCACAATCCAACAAATGATCCCAATCAACAAAACAATCCTGTTGCTCATAACGGCACTCCTGTTAGTAATGCTGCAACAGCAACAAACTCATCAACTGTAAACGATCAGCATACTGCTGTTATTCCCACAACAAACAATAATAATGAATCAACTGTACATAATACCGAATCTGATTTAACAACAAATACTGTCCGAACCAACGAACCTGTTTCATCTAAAAACAAAATCATCAACAAACGTTTATTTAACCGTACTTCAAAACAAAAACCAGGTAAGCAAATAAATCAGCAGTCTGCAAAAGATGATCTTGCTGCAAATAATGATCCTTCTGTAACGAATCAGCAAACACAACCACAATACAAACGTCTTGATTTAGCAACAGCTTTGATAAAATTTGCAGCAGGTAATCTGCACCCCGCATCAATTCCGTATAATGTAAAGCAGCCCGGTTGCCCCACAGTGAATGGCCCGAGAAGAAATGATCTGTACATTGAAGTTTATGGCTCGCCGGATTATACATTGCGTACATTCACCAGTACTTCGCTATACGATAACTATGTAAATGAACGCCGCACAGTTGAAAACAACAGGAATGGTTTTAGTGCTGGTGTGCGTATTGCAAAAAATATTGGTGAGAAAGTGTTGATTAAAGGCGGAGTTAACTACTCACAAATTAATGAGCGGCTTCATTTGATTAATTACAATGAAAAGCAATTAACACAGGTTATTACTATTCGCACTGTAATAAGAGCACCCGGCGATACACTCTTTATCCGTGATACAACTTATTTTGAACAAACAGGAACACGCTACCGCACAACCTACAACCGCTACAGGTTTATTGATATCCCTGTTATTTTTTCTTATGAGTTTGGTAATCCTGAAATATTAAGTTTTTCAGTGAATGCAGGGCCGGTGTTTAACATCACCTCTTTTTATAAAGGTTCTGTGCTTGATACGGCTTATTCACCTGTGCAGATTTCAACATCAAAAGGAAATGGTCCAAACAACTGGCGAAGTAATATTGGTGTTGGAGTATTTGCAAGTTTTTCTATTTACAAACCGGTTGGTAACAACTTGCAATTATTTGCTGAACCTTATTTCAGGTATAACCTGCGGCCGGTAACACAATCATCAAATTTTGTTGTACAACGATATTCTGTTTCAGGTATGCAGTTAGGTCTGCGTTATAATTTTCATAACGGAAGGCAGCGCTACAGGTAAATGTGGAATCTGATTAGTACGGATGTACTTATACTTGAAAAACACCTTTTTAATCTTGAATATGAAAAAATTAATTTATAGCACACTCTTGTTCATCTTCTTTTTTGCATCGTGCAAAAAAGATACAAATGTGTTTGTTCCGGATCCGGGACAACAACTCGATAGTGCCTGGACTTCCAGTGTAACTTCATCGAACCAGGTGCTGATATTATCGAAAGAACTGCAGGGAAATTTTCTTGCAGAAACTTTCAACAGCGGTACTGATACACTGCTTTCAACAAATGCAGGACTGCAGTTTACTTTTCCTAAAAACAGTTTAACTGTAAGCGGTACTGCAACTACCGGTTCCGTAAAAGTTGAATACATACTTGTACAGAAAAAAGGTGATTATATCCGTTATGGTATTCCAACTGTTTCCAACCGGATGCCACTTGAATCAGGCGGTGCATTAAATATTAAACTTTCATCAAACACGCAGACTGTTACACTTGCCGATTATAAAAAGATTATTGTAAAGTATAAAGACAGTGAACCAAAAAGCAATATGCGTGTGTTTTATGGAAACACATCTTCAATAACAAACTCTCTTGATTTTAACTGGTTACTGGCCACTGATCAGTCTTTAGTTAAAGTGTGGGATTCATCTACAGTAAAAGGCTATGCTGTTGAAACATATAAAACCGGCTGGATAAATGTAGACAGGCCTTTGTTAGACTCAATAAATGCACGTGTGGAAGTAAAAGCTTATTTGCCCAATCTGTTTTCCAATGCAAATACTGCAGTATATGTTGTGTTTAATAATTACAGGACTGTGGTGCAGCTGAGTGGTAATTCAACCGGCAGGTATTTTTCATTCCCTAATATTCCTCCGGGACCAGATGTGAAATTTATAAGCATTTCAAAAGTAGGAGGCTCTTATTACCTTGGTGTAAAGGCAGAAAAAATTTCACCAACAACTGCAGTATTCATCAAACCGGAGCTTACAACCCTGCAGAACATCCAGGCATTCTTATATACACTGTAACAAAGAAAAATTTTTCTGCGCTTACCTTGTTTTCACAATTGTGAAAACGAAAGATGCGTCTTGTAAAGGCAATTTTCAATATTTTTGCCGCCATGCGCAGTGTGAATACGAAACAAATACGTGTAGCAATACTTGATTTGTACGAGGGGGCTCCCAACCAGGGTATGCGTTGTCTTCGTGAAATTCTTAACCAGTTTGCTGATGAACATTCTCTCAATCTCGAATGGGATGAATTTGATGTGCGTTTAAAAAACGAAGTACCCGAACTTTCAGTTTATGATATTTTCATTTCATCAGGTGGTCCCGGAAGTCCGTTGGAAAGTGAAGGAACAGCGTGGGAAAAAATTTACTTTGACTGGGTTGCTTCTGTAAAAGCATGGAATGATAATCCGCTTAACGGGCAAAAGAAAAATGTTTTCTTCATCTGTCATTCTTACCAGCTTGCCTGCCGCTTTTTTGAAATAGGTAATGTGTGCAAACGAAAGTCAACAGCCTTTGGCGTTTTTCCTGTGCACTTAATTTCCGGTTCGGGTGATGAAGCCATTCTCAATAATCTAAAAGATCCGTTTTATGCAGTTGACAGCCGGGATTACCAGGTTATTCAACCCGATCATAAACGGCTGAAAGAACTTGGTGCAAGATTGTTGTGTATTGAAAAAGAACGTCCGCATGTGGCACTTGAAAGAGCTGTAATGGCAATCCGCTTTAATGATTATATGATCGGCACACAATTCCATCCGGAAGCTGATGCATTGGGTATGAGTATGTACCTGCAAACAGAAGACAGGAAAAAAACTGTTATTGAAAACTACGGTTTTGAAAAATGGCAGAGCATGATTGAACACCTGGAAGACCCGGATAAAATTCTGTACACCTATTCGCACATATTGCCCAACTTCCTGTACAATGCTGTTTTTTCAACGGCAACAGTTAGTGTGTTATAGCCGGTAAGTCGCAAAGAACGGTTTTATTCTTTCCTTCCCGTCTTCCCGGCAATAAAGACTTTGTGTTCTTTGTGATTCAAAAAACCAAATTTCATTTGTCCCCGAAAACAGATATTTTTAGAAAGAAAATTTTCTATATGGTTCCATCTCTCCGCAAAGCATTTAACCAGCAGTTTACAAAAGAAAAGTATGATGCATTTTTAAATGAACTGCATAGTTATCATCCCGGCGATATTGAATTCAAGGTTTGTGAAACACCAGTGTTTGCCGATAAACAGTTCAGGGATAAACTGCTTGATGTATGCGAATCAATTATTGATGTGATCTGTGCACCTGAATTTATAAAACTTACCGACAGGGCAATACCTGCAGGCGAAAAAGTGCCCAATGAAAATGATCATGCACACATGATTGCGTTTGATTTTGGTGTTTGCATCAATGACAAAGGCGAACTGGAACCACAACTCATCGAAATGCAGGGCTTCCCAACCTTATTTGGTTTCCAGGCTTATTACCCCGAAATTATTGAGCGGCATTTTTCCATTCCTGAAAATTATTCGCAGTATCTCAACGGTTATACCAAACAAACCTACATTGACATGCTGCGTAAACTCATTGTGGGACATCATGCAACAGAAAATGTAATTCTGCTTGAAATAAAACCTGAAGAACAAAAAACAAGAATTGATTTTTCCTGCACAAAAGATTATACCGGTATTGAAGTGGTGTGCATAACCAAACTGATACGTGAAGGAAGAAAACTCTTTTACATGCGTAACGGTGTACAAACAGAAATTAAACGTATTTATAACCGTGTGATTTTTGATGACCTCAATGCACAGAAAGATTCTCTGGGCGATATTGTTGATATCACTGCTGATCTTGATGTAGAGTGGTTGCCACATCCCAACTGGTTTTACCGCATCAGCAAGTTTACACTTCCGTTTATTCAGCATCCTTATGTACCGGAAACATTTTTCTTAAATGAAGTAAAGCAACTGCCCGATGGGTTGGAAAACTATGTGCTGAAGCCTTTGTTTTCATTTGCCGGACAGGGAGTGCTGATTGATGTAACACAGCAGGATATTGATGCGATTGCTGATCCTGAAAATTATATTCTGCAACGCAAAGTAAAGTATGCCGATGTGGTGGAAACGCCGGATGTGCCTGCCAAAGTTGAAATACGCATGATGTATGTGTGGCCTGATGGCGATGCACGCCCACATGCCGCCATTAACCTTGCACGCTTAAGCAAAGGAAAAATGATTGGCGTGCGTTACAATAAAGACAAAGAGTGGGTGGGAGGTTCAGTTACGTATTTTGAAAAAGATGTGTGAACAGGATTGAGATAGAAACACAGATTAAACGGATGCTACAGATTTGCACTGATTTTTTTCTTCTTTGCTATAATTGTTCATTGGCGCAGGTCTTCTGACCTGATGCCAAACGTTACTTAAGTTTTCCCAGAACATAAGATGCTGGTACTAGCCCAATATATCTTGAATCAATTGCATCCTGAACATTATCACCAATAACAAAAAAAAGTTCTTCCTGCTCTAAATCCTGAGCCCATTTTCCTTTATGCAATACAATAATTGAATCTGAATTAGTGATTTTTTCAGGCAGATGTACAGGTCCAAAAAAGTCGTGATTTTGACAGCATTTGAATTTTATGAATGAATCCTCAACAAACTTGTCTAATGCATATTCTTTCAACATGATTGTTTTTTCCAGTTTCTTCTTTTCATCAAATGATAAGTTCAGGATGGTACTATCCTTAGTTCTGTAAATAACCTGGAGGTTTGTTACTTCAATATTCAAAAGATCTTTTGATTGAGCTAAATAAAAACGTTTGCTGGTTTTGGGAAGAATAACCTGGATGTTATTTACATACGGGATTCCATTCTTAAACTGAATTGTATTTCCCTTTTTTGCAATGATTCTGAAAATTGATATTTTTTCAACTTTATCTATGAAGTCGATATTTCTTATAGCAACGATATTACCAATTTTATAATCTTTTTCTTTTTGAAAAATGTATTCATGTCCTTTCATGAGCGTATTTTCCATGTTGCCGCTTTTGACTGAAATTGTTAGATTGTTTTTATTCCTGCAGGCGACCAGAATAAGGATAATAATGATGTGGTATATGAATAATTGTCTTGAAAGGTGCTTTAGCATATCGTCTTTGTTATTATAAATTATCTTGAATAATTTTTTCAGAAAGTTACTGATTCGTTTGTTGAGACTATGATAAGTTTTCAGTTCTTGTTAAATAGAATTACCAAACGTACAAGAGTGCGATGGCGCTTTTATCGCCACAGGCGCAACAACAGCTTAATAGGAGCACAAACTTCTGCAACATAAAAACCCCGGCATGCAAAGCACGCCGGGGTTTTTTATTCGTGATCAAAAACACCTGAAGGTTTTGGAAACCTTCAGGGTTTAGTTATACCGTTTCTTCTGCATAACTGCTAACGGGTTCGCAGGTGCAGATTAAATTTCTGTCGCCGTAGGTATTGTTAATGCGGCTTACACTTGGCCAGAATTTATTGGCTGCAACATAACTCAGCGGGTATGCTGCCTGCTGCCTGCTGTATGCATGTTTCCAATCATCGGCAGTAACAACAAACTGTGTATGCGGTGCATGTTTGAGCGGGTTATCGGCTTTATCGGCTTTGCCTTCTTCAATTGCTCTTATTTCTTCTCTTATGCTCAGTAATGCATCGCAGAAACGGTCGAGCTCAGCTTTGTCTTCGCTTTCTGTTGGCTCAATCATAATGGTGCCGGGCACAGGGAAACTCATGGTAGGAGCGTGGAAGCCATAATCCATTAAACGCTTGGCCACATCTTCGGCTTCAATGCCTGCTGTGTTTTTAAACGGACGAAGCTCTACAATAAATTCATGTGCACATGTACCGTTAGAACCGGTGTAAAGAATATCGAAATCTTTTTCCAGTCTTGCCTTCATATAGTTGGCATTGAGAATGGCGTATTCAGTAGCTTTTCTTAAACCGGTTGGCCCAAGTAAGCGGATATATGCATAACTGATGAGCAGGATAGACGCTGAACCGAAGGGAGCGGCTGATACTGCACCATGTGAAGCAAAATCTGCAGTTGCTTCGACTGACGTATGTCCTGGTAAATGTTTTGCAAGATGTGCTTTAACACAAATTGGTCCCATGCCAGGGCCACCACCGCCATGTGGAATTGCAAATGTTTTATGCAGGTTGAGGTGACAAACATCGGCACCAATTAAACCGGGTGATGTTAAGCCTACCTGTGCATTCATGTTTGCACCATCCATGTACACTTGTCCGCCGTGCTGGTGAACAATTGCACAAATTTCTTTTACGCTTTCTTCAAAGATGCCATACGTACTTGGGTAAGTAATCATGGTACCTGCAAGTGTAGCGCTGTATTGCTCTGCTTTCGCTTTAAAATCGGCCACATCAATATAACCGCTTTCCAATGCTTTTACCACCACCACTTTCATACCTGCCATTACTGCACTTGCAGGGTTAGTGCCATGTGCTGAAATTGGAATGAGGATGACGTTGCGGTGAGGGTTACCGTTAGCAAGGTGATAATTGCGGATAGTGAGCAAACCGGCATACTCGCCCTGAGCACCACTGTTAGGTTGCATGCTGCAGGCATCAAAGCCGGTGATTTCGCAGAGGTATTGTGAAAGCTCATCAACAATCTGTCCGTAACCTGTTACCTGGTCGGCAGGTGCAAAAGGATGCAGCCTGTTCCAGTGTGCCCAGCTTAAAGGAATCATTTGCGTTGCTGCATTCAGTTTCATGGTGCAGCTTCCCAATGAAATCATGGACGTGTTGAGCGAAAGATCTTTGTTTTCGAGTTGCTTGATGTAACGCATCATCTGGCTCTCGCTGTGATAGCTGTTGAAGTTGGGGTGCGTTAAATAGCTGCTCTCTCTTTTTAATGCAGCAGGAATATGTTCCAATGCTGCTTCTTCATCAACAGTGAAATCAACAGGATCAATATCGTTTACAAAACAGTTGATGAGATCAAACAGATCGGTTGTGCATGTTGTTTCATCGAGCGAAATGGTAACAACATTGCTGATATAACGAAGATTGATTTGCTGGCGTTCGGCTTTTGCTTTAACCGCAGCAACATCATTTACTTTAACTGAAATGGTATCGAAATAAAAATCACTTACCAGTTCAAAACCTCTTTGCTTTAAAGCTTCAGCAACAGTTTGTGCAAGTAATGCTACTCTTGAAGCGATTGCTTTGATTCCATCAGGACCATGATATACGGCATACATTGCAGCCATATTAGCCAGCAATGCCTGTGCAGTACAGATATTTGAAGTTGCTTTTTCACGTTTGATGTGCTGCTCTCTTGTTTGCAGCGCCATACGTAATGCACGGTTGTTTTGTGCATCCACACTTACACCAATAATACGACCGGGGATGGTGCGTTTAAATTCATCTTTTGTGCTGAAGAATGCAGCATGCGGTCCGCCATAACCAAGCGGTACTCCAAAACGCTGTGCTGAACCAAAAGCAGCATCAGCACCCAGTTCGCCGGGAGGAGTTAACAATGCAAGTGCCAGCAAATCGGTTGCCATGGCAACATATGCGCCGGCTGCATGTACTTGATCGATAAATGCACGGTAATCTTCAACAGCACCAACATTGTTGGGGTATTGAATAAGAGCTCCAAAATAGGTTGAATCGATGGCTGCAGTTTTATAATCACCAAATACCACTTCAATTCCCAGCGGTTGTGCACGGGTTACAACCACATCTTTTGTTTGAGGAAATACTTCTTCATCAACAAAAAACTTAGGAGCATTGATGGTATCGCTTTTATTTACTGTGTGGAAGAACATGTTCATGGCTTCGGCAGCAGCAGTTGCTTCATCCAGCAAAGAAGCGTTGGCGATGGGTAAAGCTGTAAGATCAGCAACCATTGTCTGGAAGTTGAGTAAACTTTCCAAACGTCCCTGCGAAATTTCTGCCTGGTAAGGTGTGTACTGTGTGTACCAACCCGGGTTTTCGAAAATATTACGGAGAATAACACTGGGAGTAATGGTATCATAATATCCCTGGCCAATATAGTTTTTGAAGAGTTTGTTCTGCAGTGAAATTTCTTTCAGGTGTGCAAGCAGGCTGGCTTCGTCCATTGCTGCAGGTAAATGCAGCGGCTCTGCTTTACGGATAGAAGAGGGAACTGTTTTATCAACCAGTTCATCCACACTGTTTAGTTTCATAGCACCGAGCATAGCTTCTTCGCTTCCAATTGTTCCGATGTGCCTTTTTACAAATTCGTTCTGTTGAGTTTCAAAAAGATTCATATTATTTTCTTTATTCGGGATCATTCAGGAGTTCTTTTGTGAATAAAAGAACAGGTAAAATAAAAGCGCTGCAAAGTTACGTTTGTAACCTATTCAAATAAACACGTGTTAGCTGCATGGGGATAGGTTGTGCAAACGGTTTCACAGGAAAATTCAGTTTCTTTGCTTAATGGGTGATTCTTTGTTACAAAACTGGGAGAAAAAATCGGGTGAGCGGCAAAAGGAATACAGCCGTCTTTTGAAACGTGCTGATAAAAACAAAGTGCTGAAACTATTGCCCGAACTGCATGAAGAGGCCTTTGAAAAAGTGGATTGCCTGCAATGTGCCAACTGCTGTAAAAATTATTCGCCCCGCTTTAAAACGCCCGATATTAAACGTATCAGCAAGCATTTACGGATGAAGGAAGGGGATTTTATTGAACAATACCTTTTGCTGGATGAAGATGGTGATTATGTGGTGAAGACGAAGCCCTGTCCTTTCCTTGGCTCAGATAATTATTGCTCCATTTATGATGTTCGTCCATCTGATTGTGAGCGCTTTCCTTACACAGATGAAGATGTGATCTTGAAAAGACCCCATCTTACACAGAAAAATTCAACATTTTGCCCCATAACCTACTTTGTGCTGGAAAAATTGCTGGAGAAAAAGCCATTTTAGCCATATGTAAATATTTTTCACCCGTTTTCATTTAATGGTTAAATTCATTTACTAAAAGATTGGCTTGTAAGTTGCAATGTTCAGTCATTCATTATATTCAAATGCTACCGCAATGAAATCTGTTTATTCTTTTATGATGTTGGTTTTCCTGTTTGCAGGATTAAATTCATGTACGCCTAAATTTTTCTTTGATGGGAAAAAGGCAACACCGGTAACCGTTACCGATCTCGGTGAAATGTATTCAACATACAATCTCAGTAAATCAGAGAAAGAAGAAATTCTTGGACAGCTGAATAACAAGGCGTTGCTGGATGAAATTATCCGCTATTCAAAAGAAAGCACCTGGCCTGATGCTGTTAACTCACTTGATGAGCGTATTGCAGTACGTACCACCATGCTCAAATATCATTTTTATAAAGTAGCCACTTTTGGAAATAAAACCATTGTGTCAGTACCCAAAGAAAAAAATACACATATGCCTGCAGGCTTTATACCCACAGGTCCTATGTATATCATTTTTGTAAGCACGGTTGTTAAAGGGAAATAAGTTTATTTTCTCTTTGCTTTAAACGAAACGTTTACACCGATTACGTGGAAGGTTCTGTTGTAGCTCTTGGCAAAATCAGGGCGATAGATATAATACACTTCAACTTTTTTGTTTTTAGCGTATTCGTATTTCAATCCTAATGTATTGCGGATATTGTCTATCGGGTATTCGCCTGTTTCAAAGGTAAAATAGGGTTCAACAGAGGCATACATGTTGAGCTTGTAACAACCCGTTTTTGCAACATTGAATCTTTAGGAAGGTTGCAAAGTGGAATAATATCAAATAAACCGGTAACGGCAATTGACGGATGAATCATTGATGCAAGTATGCTCTGTTTATGGAATTGGTTAACGATGTCTTTGCTTATATAATCAGCATATAGAAAGGCACCTGTTTTATTGATGTGTACTTTAAAAAAAAGGTTGGGTAATCAGGAATTAGACAGGGAGGGGCAAAAAAAAGCCCCAACTTGAAAAAGCTGGGGCGGCTAATCAGTTACCATTAACCATTAAACCTTATCATCGATGCAAAGAGATGAATTTGTACGATTGAAGGTTGCATACTTTGATCAGGGAAAATGATGATTTTAGGCAGCTTTTTTTGGAAGACAATTCGGTGCGGGCATAAAAAAACCTCTTCCGGAAAAGAAGAGGTTGCTAATCAGTTACCATTAACCATTAAACCTTATCATCGCCCCAAAATAATTATTTTTTTTAAATCATAATTGTTTTTTTACCAATTGGATTTAAATTTTTTTGAGTATTCGTCAAACGGAACCGTGCCATACTTATTTTCTCCAAAATATTTTGTGAGCACTTCCATTTCTTTTACTTCAAGATAACCTGCAACGGGTTGCGGTTCGAAAACGTTTGCGGGAATAAAAACAGTGGTGGGATAGGCCAGTTCGCCTTTGGTTAATGTTAAAGCAATATCGTTTGTTTTGTATTTCGGATTGAAATTATAGGTCTTGCCATGCCAGGTAATTTCTTTTTTAGTTTCAGCATTTAATTTAACGGCATAATATTTCTCGTTCACGTAACGGATGAGCGATTTGTTGCTGTAAGTTTTCTTTTCCATCACTTTACACCAGCCGCACCAGTCGGTGTACAGATCAATCAGGATGGGCCGGGGTTCCTGTTTAAACTTCGCTTCGGCTTCTTCCAGGGTTATCCACTGAATGGTTTCTTTCGGGGCTTTTTGCTGGAAAGATGAAAAAGCAGAAGAGATAAACAGGATAAAGAATAAAATAAAAACCTTTTGCATGTTATTTTTGTTACTCATACAAAATTAAACGTTCGGGCATGCATAAAATTGTTATTTCTGTTACTGGGGCAAGTGGGTCGGTGTATGCCAAAATCCTGCTGGAAAAGCTGTTAACTGTTAAAAATCAGTTGAGTGATGTGGCGCTGGTGATGACCGAAAATGCAAAAGAAGTTTGGCGCACAGAGTTAGGCAATGAAGATTACAGGCAGCTTCCGTTTAAAACTTATTCCACAACTGATTTTCATGCACCTTTTGCATCAGGTTCCGGGCAATACGATACTATGATCGTCATTCCCTGTTCAATGGGTACACTTGGGCGTATTGCAAGCGGGGTTTCAAACGACCTGATTACCCGTGCTGCCGATGTGGTGCTGAAAGAAAGAAGAAAACTCATTTGTGTGGTGAGGGAAACGCCTTACAACCTAATTCACATCCGCAATATGGAAACGGTTACTCTGGCTGGTGGTATTATTTGCCCGGCCACACCATCATTTTACAGTAAACCTCAAACAATAGAAGCCGCTGCGGCAACAGTTGTTGACCGTGTGCTGGATCTTGCAGGAATCAATATCAGCACTTACCGCTGGGGAAATGAGGAGTGATTACTTAGCTGTCAGTTCTTCCCATGCTGCAGTTAAAGGTCGTTGCAAACCTTCTCCTTTCCATTGTGTATCGAAGGGGAGAACTGTTGTTTTCAGAAACTCTTCTTTTGTTTTACCTGCTTTAATTTCTGATTCGGTAAAGTTTAATACACTGCCAATGTATTCGCCAAAAGCTTTCAGATCGGCAGCAGTTCCTGTTACTTCATATCCATCGCCGGAGTGACCAAAAACGAACTTTGTTTTTTTGCTGAATTTCTTTTGTGCTGTATCAAGTACAGTCATCCAGTTTTTCATATTAGCACCTGCACTGCGGTCAACATAAGGATGACGGCGGTTGAATACCAGGTCGCCCATGTGCACAATATCGGCTTGCTCAAAATGAATTAATGCATCGCCATTTGTATGTCCAGCACCGTAGTAATAAAGTGTGATTTTTTCCTTACCAAACTTTTCACTCCAGGTTTTAGAAAACGTCTGATCGGGGTAAAGCTGTTTATCTTCTGTTTTTGATTTTTTGGCAACTGCCTGTTGATTGATTTTTGAATTTTCATGTGCCAGTACATGATCAACCAGTCCTTTGAATGAAATATTGCCGCTTGTATGATCGCCGTGATGATGTGTGTTGATGAGCAGCTTAAACGGATTTGCCGTTTTCTTTTTCAACTCTTCAATTAAATGATTGCTCTGATCGGGAAACTGTGAATCAACCACAACAATTCCATCCTTACTTAAATAAAAAAGAATCGTTCCTCCACGTTCGGTAAAAATGCCAATATCATCAGTAAGCATATTGATTTTCCATGCCGGTTGCTGAAAAACAGCTGCCAGTAATTCTTTTTGTATGGCTAATGCACCTGCTGTAAGTACTGCTGTGTGAAGAAAGGTTCTGCGTTTCATTCTTATTTTAATTTATTGTTTCAAACAATCAAGTTAAAAGTAAAAAATGAAAAGTCAAAAACTGTACAATATGAATGACAGTAAAATGAAGTTTGTTTAATATTCCAGCTCTTTCAGCTTTGGTGCTTTAAACCATGTTGTAATGGCAACGGCAACAGTTACACATCCACCAAAAATGACGGATGGAACAACTCCCAGCAGCCTTGCTGCCACACCACTTTCAAACATGCCGAGTTCATTACTGCTGTTGATAAACATACTGTTTACGCTCATCACTCTTCCTCTTAAATCATCAGGTGTTTTTAACTGCAGGATGGTACCACGAACAACCATACTTATTCCATCTAACATGCCACCGGCAAACAGTGCAATAAATGAAAGCCAGAACCATTTGGAAAGTCCAAACAAAATAATGGTTAAACCAAATCCGGCAACAACAAACAATAACAGTTTTCCTTGCCTTCTCTGCAACGGAAATACAGTAACAAGAATGATAATAAGAATAGCGCCAAAATCAGTTGCAGCATTGAGCCAGCCATAACCAATCGATCCCACATGCAAAATGTCTTTTGCAAAAACAGGAACCAATGCTACTGTTCCGCCAAATAAAACAGCAAACAGGTCTAGTGTGAGTGCTCCCAATACTTCTTTTGTTTTAAACACAAAACGCAAACCTTCTTTCACACTTTCCCATGTTTTTTTCTCTGCCTGTGGTGGAGCCGGTTTATGATCAATTGTTTTGAAAATGAAAAACGAAAGAATAATGAATGAAATAATAATGCTGAGCGTACCTGTAACTCCAAGCAGGGCAATTAAAAATCCGCCCAGTGCATGACCGGTTACAGATGCCGAAAGCCAGCTGCCCTGGCTCCATGTAACAGCGTTTGGCAAAATTTCTTTTGGAACAAGTTGTGAAATGATGGCACCAAATGATGGTCCGCTGAAAGCACGGATTACACCTGTACAGAAAATGATGACATACACCAGTGCAACCACACTTGTTTTGCCAAACTGGTGGATGAAAAATGTTGATGAAATAAGCAGCAGCAATATCACACAGCTTCCATACGCTACAACCGAACGGAGAATGAGATTTCTCCTGTCACTCAGATCAACCACATGCCCTGCATACAATGCCATTGAAACCGCAGGGATTACTTCGGCTAAACCAATTAAACCAAGTGCCAGCGGATCATTGGTTAATTCATACATCCACCAGCCAACAAGGGTTCCCATCATGCGTAAACCCATGATGAATAAAAACCTGGCTATAAAATAATTTCTGAATTCTGTTACCTGTATGGAAACAAACGGATTGCTCGTATTCTGATTTGACACAGGGCAAAGGTAGGAAGTAGGAAGTTGTTAGTAGTAAGTAATAAGTGATAAGTGATAAGTGGAAGTATTGGTAGATCCAGGATGTTCCTTATTCACCATTCACGACTGCCGTTTGCCAATTCACGATTTACATCTATGGCAGCGTAAGATAATGCTGTCCGGGTTCGTATTCTTTTTCCAATGCTTCAAGAATAGCTTGTATATGTTTTTCATTGCCCAGGAAATCGGCATTGCTGGTATCAACAAACAATGTTTTGATGTTGTGTTGTTTGATGTACTGTGTATAAGTTTCCTGCAGGTTCATCAGGTAATCATCCGGTATATTCTGTTCGTAACTGCGGTTGCGTTTGCGGATATTCTGCTGAAGTTTACTTACCGGCGAGTGCAGGTAAATGAGCAGATCGGGTTGAATGAGCTGCTGGTGAATAATATCAAACAGGTTCTGATACAAACGGAATTCATCAACAGGCAGATTCACTTTTGCAAACAGCAGGCATTTGGTAAACAGGTAATCCGAAATGGTGAGCGAATTGAATAAATCCTGTGTATGCAGTAATTCCTTCAGCTGTTTGTAGCGCTCAGCCATAAAAAACAATTCCAGCGGAAAAGCAAACTGCTGCGGGTTTTCATAAAACTTGGGCAGAAAAGGATTGTCGGCAAATTCCTCCAATATCAATCTTGCATTATAATGCTTGCTCAGCAAGTGTGCCAGTGTAGTTTTCCCAGCGCCAATATTTCCCTCTATCGTAATAAAATGATAATTCATTAGTGTGAATAGTCGGTGGTGAACAGTGAATGAATAAATCACCTATCACATGATCAAATTCAGGCGGCAAATTAAAGCAAGCTGTGAAATACAAAAATCAATTTGTACAGTTTGTGGAAAAGTAAGTTTATATTTTTTTTACTTCCAGCTGATCGGCACATTCGTTCAAAAGCGTTGTGATTGTTTTCCGGTAAACGGGATGAACTTTATCAGGGCTTATTTCCTGCAATGGAATCAACACAAAACGCCTGTCCTGAATAGCAGGGTGGGGAAGTGTTACGATGGATGAATGATAAACCAGGTCATCATAAAATAAAATATCCAGGTCAATGGTTCTTGGTCCGTATTTCTCTGTTCTTACCCTTCCCAATGCAGCTTCAATCTCTAAAAGAGTTGACATCAGTTCATCCGGACGGAGAGTTGTACTGATCACAAGCACCTGGTTCAGGAAAGCCTCCTGCCGGGTATTGCCCCATGCTGCTGTTTCGTAAAGAGATGATTCGCTGCTGATGGAACCACATTGCTCATCAATCTGCAGCCTTGCTTTTTGCAGGAATTCTTTGCGCTGGCCCTGGTTACTTCCGAGTAGAATAAATGCTTTGTGCAACGACATGCTGTAAAAGTAGGTGTAAAAAGTTTTTTCGGACAACCCGTAATCAAATAGATTTGCCGGATGAATCAACCATACAGTCAGTGGAAAGCAATGCTGGCTATTTCAAGGGCAAGTTTAAAGGCAATCTTCAGAAACCCAAGTACAGTCGTTTTCAGTTTTGGATTTCCGTTGGTGTTTATTCTCGTATTTGGATTTATTGGCGGCAGTAGTCCCACCGTTCGTGTTGGATTTTCAGCAACAACTGATACTTCTGCCAACAATGCCGTGTATCAGCTGCTTACGAAATATAAAACCATCAAGGTTGCAGATAAAAGCCAGGAAGAATTAAAGAATGATTTACTGAAGGGAAGGGTAACGGCTATTCTTGATATACAGCCTACTAACTCAGGTCATCTGCCTGCTTATAAAATCAGTATTCAAACTTCAACTGCAAGCGTTGATAAGCTGGCTATTTTACAAGCATCATTGAAAGATATTATTGTCAATATCGACCGGCAGAAAGTGCCCGATGCACCAACTTATGCAAGTATTGATCTGCCAGCACCTATGCCCGGACGTATTTACAGGATGATTGATTTTATCCTTCCCGGACAGTTAGGTTTTTCATTGTTAAGTGCAGCTGTATTTGGTGTGGCATTTCTCTTCTTTAATTTACGCCAGGCACTTGTACTGAAACGTTTTTTTGCAACACCCATCAAGCGTAGCTATATTTTGTTTGGCGAAGGAATCAGTCGTGTTCTGTTTTCACTCATTACAGCTGTGGTGATTATTCTTGTAGGGCATTTTGCATTTAAGTTTACACTGGTACATGGGTTTCTTACATTCATTGAACTGATGGTATTAAGTCTTGTAGGCTTAATCGTGTTTATGGGAATGGGATTTATTGTTAGTGGAATTGCAAAAACAGAAAGCACCATTCCGCCATTGGCCAACATGATTACATTGCCGCAGTTTTTATTGGCAGGAACTTTCTTTCCTGTTGATACATTTCCTAAATGGCTGCAGCCTTTCTGCAATATTTTACCGTTGACACATTTAAACGATGCCATGCGCAGCATTGCGTTTGAAGGAAACCATTTGATAGATTGTGGTAAGCAACTGGGAATACTTGCTGTTTGGACTGTTGTGGTGTATGCTGTGGCAATAAAAGTATTTAAGTGGGAGTAAGTAAGAAGTAAAAAATCAAAAGGCAAAAATCAAAACACTAACCTTAAACGAAAAACGATAAACTATAAATTGATTCCTCCATGCGTTTAATAAAAATGTTCCTGTTTGTGCTTGTTGGATTGTTTGCTGTGCTTACAATCATAGGGCTGTTTATACCTTCTTCTGTAAAAATTTCAAGGGGAATTGTCATTGATGCAGATACTGCCAAACTGCAGCGAATAGTGGGTAATGTACAAACATGGGGACATTGGTTTCCCTGGATTAAGGCCGATAGTGGTTCATTGGTGCAGGTTTCGCCTGAACCTGATCAGCCCGGTTCTTTTTTCAAATGGAAAAGTCTGAATTATAAAAGCGATGGTATCATCACCATCAAAGCCATTCAGCCAAATCTTGTAACAGTATCATACCACATGAAAGATATGAATGATGCTGAAGGAGGTTTCCGTCTTCGCCCCGTAAGTGCAGGGCAAACAGAAGTGCAATGGTTTATGGAATATAAACTCAAATGGTATCCATGGGAAAGGTTTTATGGTATTTTCCTCGATAAAATCATTGGTCCTTCCTTTGAACAGGGATTACAGAATTTAAAAGAACTCACGGAAAAGCAGCAACCGCAGAATACATAAAAAATCTCCAATAATTTTTCGTTTGAAAGCAACGGTTTAATTTGTGCAGTTGTCAACCCAATGACAAACTGAATGACAAATCATCATCAACTGATTAAAGACTGCCTCAAGGGAAAACCTGCAGCACAAAAAGAATTGTACGACACTTTTGCCGGTACAATGCTTGGCGTATGTTACAGGTATACCAAATCGATGGATGATGCGGAAGATGTGTTACAGGAATCGTTTGTAAAAGTGTTCATCAACCTGAAACAGTATAAAGATGAAGGTCCGCTTGGAGCATGGATCAGGAAAATTGTGGTGAACACTGCACTCAATTACTTAAAACGATCCCGTAAATATCAATCCGATCTTGTTTTTCATGATGAGGGAATGCATCCTGTTACTGATGATGATCCTGAAGTAAAACTATCAGCAAAGGAACTGGCTTCACTCATCAGGCAGTTGCCAACAGGTTATCAAACCATTTTTAACCTGCATGCAGTGGAAGGTTACACACACGTTGAGATTGGACAAATGCTTGGAATAAGAGATGCCACTTCCCGTTCGCAATACCTGCGTGCAAGATCGTTGCTGGTTGACTGGATTGAGCAGGCAGAATCTGTTAACCCTAAACCCGGTAAGTATGCACAATAACGAGTTTGAAAAGAAGGTGGAGCTGCGGCTGGAGGAACTCAGTTTTACTCCATCTGATGCTGTGTGGCAGAAGGTTGAGCTGCAGATCAGGCAACGCAAACGCAGGAGAAGGTTTTTCTTCTGGTGGTTGCCGGTTGGTTTATTATGCATGGGTACCGCCAGTTGGTTTTTATATTATTCAACTTCTTCAGCACCTGTGCAACAACACCTGGCCGTTGTTCATCATTTACAAAACACTGACGCATCATCTTCTGCTCAACCTGTAACCTCAACCAAAAAAGAACAGGTTGTTGCTGAGGGTGAAACAAACAAAAAAGAAAGTATAGCCAAAAATGTAAATGAAAAGCCAACTGTTAAGAATGCAAAGCAACAGGAAGTTCCGGTTGCTGTTCAGCAGGTAAATAACAGCAAAACAAAAGCAGGTAAGCAAACAGTTTTGACTGAAATAAAACAACCTGCAGCAGTTGTGTTTAAACCAACGGTTCAGCACAAAGAATCCATTGTAAAAAAAGAAAGTAGTACAACGCCACTTCAACCTGCTGTTAAAAAAGAGGAAGAAGTAGTGAAACACGATGCAGTTGTTACAAATAAGAAGGAAGAAATAAAAACAAGTGAACCTGTTGTTACCAGTAAAAAAGAAGAAGTGAAGCCTGAACCTGCACCTGTTGTACCTCAACCTGAAGTAAAAGCAACGGATGTTGCAGTGGCAACAAGCCCACAGGAAAAAATTGTTGCAGACAGCAGCACAACAACTTCCAATGTTAAACCTGCAGCACAAAAGCCAGCATCGCCCACTAAGAAAAAAGTGGAATGGTTTGCAAGGCTGGGTACAGGTGTTTCAGATATGAGCGAATTTTCCTCTGTGGTGTTTGCGCCTTTTGCAGCTGATGCTTATTCATCAGCTTCGCAATCTTCAGCTGGTAGCGGAACGGTGTATAACCGTCAGTCGCCGGTTAAACCGGGCACAGGTTTTTCAGCAGGAATAGAATTAAGAACAATTGCAAAAAAACGTTCATCCTTTTCTGTTGGTTTCAATTATGCTTATTATTCAACCTCGTTGAAAACAGGCAGCATGGTTTATGCCAATACTCTGTTTAATGTAAGCAATTACAACAGCTACGTAAACAATTACATGCGTGCAGGCGATAGTACAACCTTTCATAATCATTACAACTATTTTGAACTGCCGCTTTTGTATCACCTGCGGATATCAAAACAACAAAAAAGGCCGCTGAGTTTAAACACAGGTCTTTCTTACAATTATATGTTTGCATCCAATGCAAATTATTATTCAAGATCATCAGGTGCTTATTATTACGATAAAAGCCTGTTTAACCATTCACAACTTCATTTTAAGTTAGGCTTATCATCTTCCTTTATAAAGAAAGAGGATTATCCATTACAGATTGGGTTGCAATACCAGTTTGGAATGACAGGTATATGGAAACAATCGCTCACACTTAACCAGCATCTTTCTTATACCGGCATCGAAGTTCTGTGGAGGTTGCGTAAATAAAGTTGCAGGTACATGCAACGCTAGTTCTTTAATCATTGTTACAATTAGTAAACTGCTTTTATGAAAAATAAACTGACTTTATTCGCTGCGTTAATTACACTTGTTCTTGCAGGCTGTACAAAAGACATGGTGTCGGAAAAATATACTTTCTTCCGGCCAATATATAAAACCAAAGCTGAGGTTAAAGCAAATATCAAAAGTGCGGCAGCAGTTAATGTTGCAACTCCGGGCAAATTATTTGTGAAAGGTAATTATGCTTATCTCAACGAAATCAACAAAGGCATTCATATCATCGACTTCAGTAATCCTTCATCACCAAAGAATGTTGCGTTCATTACTATTCCCGGCTGCGAGGATATGGCTGTGCGTGGTAATTATCTCTATGCTGATTGTTATACTGATCTTGTTACAATGGATATTTCTGATCCGTTGAATATTGTGGTAAAGCAATTTATTGAAGGAGTGTTTCCTCACAGAATTTATGCAGGAGGTTTTGTAGCCGATACCAACAGGGTAATTACAGAATGGGTACGTGTTGATACTGTGATTACACACCGTATGGAAAAGAAACAGCAATGGATTGTAATGAATGATGTGCTGATGTCGTTTGCAAGCACAAGCTCAAACTATTCTTCTTCAAGCAGTGCGGTAACAAACGGAACAGGCGGATCAATGGCACGCTTTGGATTAATGGGCGAACGTTTATATACCATCAGTTGGAATGACCTGAAAGTGTTCAACACTTCAGATGCATCAAAACCGGTGTATGTAAAAACCATTACCATGAACCAGGGAAATATTGAAACAATTTTCCCTTACAAGGATAAACTGTTTATTGGTTCACAAAGCGGCATGTTTATTTACAATGCATCTGATCCTGATAATCCGGTTAAACAGGGACTGTTTGCACATGCAAGACTTTGCGATCCTGTTATTGCTGATGATCATTATGCATACGTAACCTTGCACGGTGGAACAATTTGTGGAGGTTTCAGCAACCAGCTTGATGTGGTTGATATCAGCAATCTTTCTGCACCAACGCTTATAAAATCATATACGCTTACTTCACCACTTGGTCTTTCAAAAGATGGAAATACATTGCTGATCTGTGATGGAAAAGATGGATTGAAAGTATTTAATGCAGCCATTGCTTCAAACGTAACACAAACAGGAACGATTGCTGGCATTGAAACTTACGATGTGATTGCGTTGAACGGAATTGCATTAACAGTTGCAAAAGATGGTTTGTATTTCATCAACTATTCAAATCCTTCTGCTCCTGTTATTACAGGAAAAGTGACCATTACTCACGAATAATTTTACCGGCAATGAATATAAAGTATGGATTGGTTTTGCTGTTGATGTTTTGCGGATTGATAGTATCAGCACAAAAGAAAGTTTCAAAAGGAAGTTTTATTGTAAATGCACAGCTTTCATTACTCAATGGCGATGATCAGACGGAAGGACAGATAGCCCTTACAACAGGTTATGGTTTTCTTAACTGGGTTGTTGGTGCAGGCGCAGGTTTTGATTATTATAAATACAGAACAGTTCCGGTGTTTGCTGATGTAAGAAGATATTTTGGAACAGGCAACAGACGGCCTTTTGTGTATGGTAATATTGGTGTTGATGTTCCCTGGCCAACATCCGATCAGAAAAAGAGTAATGGCTGGTGGGGTACAACTGAAAGCAGGTTCAAAAATGGTATTTATTCCGATGTTGGGTTTGGATATACGCTGTTCAGTAATAAAAACCGTGGCTTCTTTACAGCACTGGGTTTCAGTACAAAAATGCTGACGGAAATGTATAATGAAACAATCTGGAACGGATCGACTTCTTTTGTTGCAGAAAGAAGTTATGAGTATACCATGAACCGTTTTCTTTTAAAGTTTGGTTATAAGTTTTAGCACTTGCTCTGATTAAAAAATAACACATGAAAAAGTTATTTCTTTTATTGACGGTATCTGCCATCTTATTTGTTGCCTGTGTAAAAAAAGCGCCAATGGGCGACAGGTTTATAACACTTTCATACAAGCAAACATTCTGCGCTGACCCCTGGACAACTAATCTCTCCAATGATAGCTTAACATTGGTTCATGTGTCAGATTACCTGAAAGCAAAGAATATATTCTTTGAAAGCTTAACAATAAAACAGGAAAGGGCACCTGATGATTGTTACGCCTGTTCATGTAAGTCGGGTAAAGTGATTTATGTAAGCACGTTCGATAACGACAGTTGTAAAGTGCAGTTTGGACGGATTGGATTTAAATGATTTCTTTCAGTAATTAAGCCTGACTGGCTGAACTGATAAACTTGAGGTTTCTTTTTATACCGGAGAACTTTGTGCGCTTTAACGGCGAATGCCTGAACAGTTGTTTAAATGTTTCTTCTGTCATTTCTTCCCATTGTGCAAAGCTTAAGTTGAGTATTTCAGGAATGGGAGTGAAGCTGATTTCATTGCCCGGTTTGCTGAACCTGTTCCATGGGCATACATCCTGGCAGGTATCGCAACCAAACATCCAGTTATCAAACTTTCCCTTCATGCTTTCATCAATCAATGCATCTTTCAGTTCAATGGTGTAATAGGAAATGCATTTGCTGCCATCAATAATTTTTCCGGGAAGAATCGCATCAGTAGGACAATGATCAATGCATTTTGTACAACTGCCGCAATAATCGCCAGCAAAAGGCGAATCGTATTCCAGTTCAAGATCACAGATAATGGTGGACAGAAAAAAGAATGAACCGTTTTGTTTGCTGATAAGATTTCCATTCTTTCCAACCCAGCCTAAACCACTCCTGTTTGCCCATGATCGTTCAAGTACAGGAGCACTGTCAACAAACCCCCTGCCGTTGATTTCACCAATTTCCTGCTGAATGAAATGAATCAGCTCTTTCAGTTTTTCACGGATCACTTCATGATAATCTTTACCATAAGCATACTTGGAAATTTTAGGTGCATCTTCCTTTTGTTTTTCTGCAGGAAAGTAATTCATCATTAACGTAATTACACTCTTTGCACCGGGAACTAACCTGGAAGGATCAATACGCAGCTCAAAATAATTTTCCATGTACTGCATGCTGCCGTTCATTCCTTTGCTGAGCCATGTTTCCAGGCGGCGTGCATCATCCTCTAACTTTTCAGCACGGGCAATACCACAAAACGAAAAACCGAGTTGCTGTGCTTTTTGCTTGATAAGGGCAGTATGTTGATCTTTATTCAGAATAAAAAAGGATGGAATGTAAAGTTATGCTTTACTGTTTTTCGAATTGAAAATAACGGTGAATGGTCAATGGTGAATTGTGAATGGAAGCAGTACTATCAACTGCCTGCTACCGGCTATCCACTCTTAACTGCCTACTTCTCCTCCACATGCAAACGGTGGAAGATGCGGTGAACTGCAGGTGCAAGAATTAAACCAATGTTGGTGATGAATACCACTCCGCTGAACAAAGCATACATTGACGAAAACCATTTTCCTGAAACGGTATCAATAGTTACAACAGGCCCCATACCACTTAAGATCATGGATGCATTGTGCAATGAATCGAGCCAGGAAATATTAGCCGTGTAATGATAACCGAGGATGCCAATCATTAAACACACAAACAAAATCAGCAGGGCAAGAAAGAGATTCCATGCAAGACGCCTGTAAAATATTTTCTTTGAAGCAAGTGGCTGCCGCTTATGCTCGTACATAGTGTGCCGTTTTATTTTTACGATAAAAGAATTTATGAAATGAGCCATAAAAAATATTCATTTTTATCCAACCGGGAATGAATATTTTTTTGGCGAATACCATGTGGCTAAAAACAACTAAAAATAAACACATGAAATTACTTGCAACCCGAACCAAGTTCGCTTTCTACAGCTTCTTTCAGTTGTGTATATAATTCTCTTTTCTGAATATCCTGTTCTTTCTTTGAAATGATGATGGCTGCATAACCACGGCAGTAATCAATCCATACAAACGGACTGTTTTGTGAAACACAGTTCACCACTTTGCCATCTTTTGTTTCAACCCATGTGCCAAGACCATAATTAAAACCTGTCATGAAAGGAGGGGTGTATTTGTTAATGGCACTGCCTGTTTGAATTTTTATGAGTTCGTTTACCGATGCTTCGCTGAGAATTTGCTTGCCGTTAAACTTTCCTTTGTTCAGCAACATGCTTAAAAAGTTCATGTACTCCAGTGCAGTTGATTTTGCACCATCAAACGGACTGATGGCTGAGGTATAATTGCTGAACGTGGTGAAACGCATGTTCAGCGGACGTAATAATTTCTCCTGTATTAAACGGTCGAATTTCTTTTTAGTAATCACTTCCATTACACGGCCTGCAATATTTGGTCCCATCTGGTTGTAATGAAACCATACACCGGGGTTATTGGCAATATCTCTTTTCTCTGCATAGTAATCCACTTCTTCTTCCAGCGTGGCAAAGCTCTTACGCTGAAACATTTTTCCTGCACCTGTTTTATCAGGCTCAATACCTGTTGTATGATCTAAACACTGCCTGATGGTGATATATCCCTTCAGCCATTTGGGGAAGATGGGTAAGAACTTCGAGAGGTTATCATCTAACGAAATTTTTCCTTCATCAACCAATATCATCACCAATGCTGCAGTTAACCACTGGCTGCTTTCACCAATAGGCGCCTGCACATTCGGACGAAAATCGCCAATCACTTTCTGGTGAATAATCTTTCCATCCTTATAAATCAGGAAAGCAAGATCATCGCCCAGTTGCTTCTGGTTGTTCAGCATTACCTGGTCGGCCTGTGTAAAGCTTTGTGCAAACAGGGAAGATGTTGCAAAGAAAGCAAGAAGAAAAAATAAGGCTTGTTTCATCTGGTATGTTTATAGTTTATTGTTGATAGAAACACTGATAACACTGATCAAACAGATTTTATTTATCATTCAATGGTTGTCACTTATCACGCCCTGTCCGTCAGACGTGGGTGTCAGACGGGATACACTCATTCACCATTGCCCATTCACCATTCACGATTCACTTCTCCTGGTTCCCGCATACAGTTCATACTCCAGCAAACGGCAGTCTATAGTACTGTTGTAAAATTCAATCCTTCGGTTGGCTTTCAACCCGATTTTTTTTGCAAGATCCATATTGCCCGTAAACACATAACCAAAATAACCCCTGCACTTTTGTTTCATAAAATCACCAATACGTGCATAGGTTGCTTCCAGTTCTTTTAATTCACCCAAACGTTCGCCATATTCGGGGTTCACCATCATTACACCTGCTTCGTCTTGCGGCACATTGGTTAATGCAAAATCACAAACAGCAAATTCAATCAGTTTGTTTACTCCTGCAGCAATGGCATTCTTTTTTGCGTTATCAATTGCCTTTGGACTGTAGTCGGTAGCAATGATACGCAAACCGGGCACATCTTTAATCTGTTCTTCCAGCAGCGCATCTTCTTTTAAGTAAACTTTATCATCATACCCCTGCACATGCATAAAGGCATAGTTGGTGCGGAACAAACCCGGCCTCCTGTTAGTAGCAATGAGTGCTGCTTCAATAGCCAATGTTCCCGATCCGCACATAGGATTAATAAACGGCGAATGCCTGTTCCACTTTGATGCAAGAATGGTTGCTGCAGCCAAACCTTCCAGCATGGGTGCAAGACCGGGAATCTTCCTGTAACCATGTCTTGCCAGTGAATCGCCCGATGTATCAATAAACAGTTCCGCATCTTCATTTTTCCAGAACAGGTGTATAACGGTGCCGGTTAACTCAGCTCCAGTTGAAGGACGTTCGCCACGTTTTTCCCTGATGCGATCAACCACCGCATCTTTTACACGCAGGTTGGCAAACATGCTGTTGTTGATGGTGGGATTACTCACATTACTTGTAACGGAAAAATAACCGGGATGGGGTAATATGTTTTCCCAGGGATAGTCTTTTACATACGAATAAACATCATCTGCATTCACCGCCCTGAACGTACGCAAACTGTACAATACCTGGCTGGCACAACGCAGGTTGAGGTTTAGTTTGATGCAGTCATTAATTGTTCCCTTCAGTTTAACACCGGTAACAAATGCTTCTTCAATTTCAAATCCCAGCTCCAGCACTTCCTTTTCCAGATAAGGAGCAATGCGTTTATGACAGGTAATGATGATGGAAGAAGGAGTGGTAAAGAGATTCATTTGAGTTGTAAGTTATAAGTTGTAAGTCGTAGGTGGTAAGTTTTAAGTTAAAAGTGAAAAGTAAAAAATCAAAAGTAAGAAGCAAGAACAGCAGCCAATACTTACAACTTATTACCTATTACTTACAACTTACCACTTACCACTTCCTCTACTTCGCTACTGCAATTTTTACTTTTTTGTTCTTGATCTTTTCGTCTTTGATGAGATGAAGTGTATGATTTGCTTTGATTTTCTTCACCGCCACAAACGAAAAGAAATCCTTCACCTCAATTAAACCAATATCTTCTTTTTTCAATTGTCCTTTGTTGCTCAGGAAACCAACAATATCAATCTTGTTCACTTTGTCTTTTTTACCTGCTGCAATAAACAAAGTTGTCCATTTGGGTTTATCAGGTATCTCTGCTTTTTCCGGCAATGTAATCACCTCCGCATCTGCAGGAATATATTCGGGTATTTTTTCTTCGGGCCCAATGATCACAATGGCAGTACCGCTTGCTTCCATACGTGCAGTACGTCCGTTGCGGTGTGTAAACGTATCTTCATTATGCGGCAGGTGGTAATGAATAATGTAACGGATGTTGGCAATATCCAGTCCACGGGCAGCAAGATCAGTTGTTACCAAAACGTTTGATGTGCCGTTACGGAATTTGCATAAAGCCGCATCCCGTTCACGTTGCTCCATTGCACCATGATAAAACACATTTACAATATCACGCTCTTTCAGCAACTCACTGGTACGTTCCACTGCTTCACGGTGATTGCAGAACACAATAGTTGAACGGTTGCCCAGCATGCAGATGAGGCGGAACAATGTTTCAATTTTATCTTTCTCTTCGCTTTGCAGTGTTTTAATGGCAAGACCGGTATCAATATCTTCCTTGCCCGAAAGAAAATCAAGTGTAACAGGTTCTTTCAATCCAACAAAAGCAGGAATTTCTTCCATTTGTGTGGCAGAAGTAAGCATGCGTTCGCTGATGTTGGGTAAGGAGCCAATGATGAACGACATTTCTTCCTGGAAACCCAGTTCAAGCGATTTATCAAACTCATCCAGCACCAGTGTTTCAATGGTAGCAGTACTGATGCTTCCCCTTCTTATATGATCGGCCAGGCGACCCGGTGTACCAATAAGCAGGGCAGGAGCCTGTTTTAAATTGTTTTCTTCAATCTCCCGTTTATGACCACCATAACAGCAGGTAACTTTTAAATTCAGCTGCAGACTTTTAAACACAGTCTCAATCTGCATGGCCAGTTCACGTGAGGGCACAATGATGATGGCCTTTGTTTCAGCAGGGCTTTTTCTTAACTGTTCCACCAATGGCAATAAAAAAGCCAGTGTTTTGCCACTGCCTGTGGCCGATAGTAAAATAAGGTCTTTATGTTTGGCTGTGGCTTTCAATGCCGCTTCCTGCATTTCGTTGAGCGCTTTGATATTCAGGTTGCTGAGCGCATCTTTCAGCCAGCCGGGTTGTTGTTGCATAGCGGCGAAGGTAACTAATTGTATGCACTGGGGAAGGGGGAGGTGGGTAGTGAAAAATGAATAATAACAAATGACAAATGAGAAATGAATGGTTGCACAACGTCTGATGCCCTCGTTTGACGGGTAGAGAACGGAGAACAGTGAATAATGAACAATGAATGCGTACACAACTTCAAACGCTCCCATCGGATGCACATGGGTTGCCGTATTAAAAGTGATTTTATTTCACTAAAACCTACCCGGATGCAAAGCAAACAAACGAAGCCAGTGCCAGAAAACAGTATTGGAATTGTGCAGCAGGCCCGCCTGGCATAAAAGGTGGCAATCTGCCTTTTCTTACTTTTTCATTCCTCATTTCTTATTCTTTATTGCTCATTCTCCTTTCATTCAGATACCAAAACCCTGTTTCATCCGTTATAAATCCATCATCAGTGCGTTATCCCTGCGCTACCGGTGCGCTGATCAGCGCACCGGTAGCGCAGAAAACAGGGATTTGACCCGGCTGAGATATATCTTAACCTGAACGCTAAAACACAGTAACTATGGCTACCTACAATGGACCCAGCTTCAATGGCAAAATTGAAAACCTCGTTTTTTACACCCGTAACGGTAAACAGGTTGTACGCACAGTGCCCGATAAAGTAAGGCAAACGGCTGCAACAAAAATCCGCAGCCACAATTTTGGTAAAGCCTCATCGGCATGTAAAACCCTGCGCCGCTTACTGCTGCCCGTACTGTTTAACCCCACCGACCGTGACATGCAAAACCGTTTTTCGGGTGCAGTTGCCCGTTGGCTTGCGCTCAACAATACAGAAACCCTGGCACCGCAGCAACAAATCCCTTTTGTAACCGGTTTTTCATTTAATAAAGAAACCTCCGTGGCGGAGCGTTGCAGGCTGCCGTTTACCGTTAGTAACCCTGTGGCAGAACAAACACTTGTGCAATTGCCTGCTTTTATACCAATTGCTGCTATTGCAGCACCTGCACATACAACCATGGTACAGCTAACCATTACCGTTGCTGCCTGTCATTTAATCAACGCACAGGCAGCAGGGAGTGAAACAAAGCAGTTGCTGCTGCCGTATAACAATACGCCTGTTGCAGCACAGGATATTGAATTTAATGTGGCAGCAGAAACGGGTGTATTGCTTATTACTGCTGTACAGATACTTTACCGCTTGCAGAATGGGAATACAGATATGCGGGATGAGTTTATGCCTGCTTCGGTTGTGGATGGGAGGTATGGGTGAAAAATGATCAATGAGATTGTGTGTATAAATGTTTGGAAACATTTACACACGAATGCGCAAAAAATGTATTGGCGTAATTAGAAAATGTGAAAACAAGAAATTAATAAATTGAAAACCAAATGTTATAGTGTTTTATTAATATGTGATAGTTGCGTATATTTATGAGTTAGCGGTCATGCTACAGCGACATTCCAAAGAACAATAACTCATCATCTAATGCCTAAGAGTAGAGGTCGGAAAAAGAAAAAACCTAAACAAAAAGCCAGAAATAAGGAAGTAGTAAATCTTCCTGGAATGCAGATTATTCGTAAGGGTAAAAATCTCTTCTGGAAAAATACTATGACTGAAGATGAGCATGCCGCTTATCTTAAACAGCTACAGGAAAATCGTCCAAAAGTATATGACGAAATAAAAGAAATGATTCGGCAGACCGCTGAGAAAATAAATTCTTACGATAAAATTCTAGTGTTAGGTGGAATTGCATCATACGGTTACATGAAGATGCTAACCGATGAATCTGACGATGGGATGTCTGAAACAACAATAGAATACTGTCAAAGTATAGCTACAGCAACACTCAATATTAACAAAGGTAAAGTTCCAACCCCTGAGGTATTAAATGAGATATATGAAGGATTAGTAACAATCAGAAGACATTTTTCTGCCTATTATGCAGTTGAACATGTCACTGGAAAACACTCGAAAATAGAGTCTGACCTTCGACATCATATGATATCCGAAACTTTGTTTATACGAGGTGAGGGTTATCTTATCCATCTTCGCCAACTATTTATTGAGATGTTTACACCTCATGATGCCCTACTTGAAAAGCATTATGGTTTTAAATCAAAAGACTTATTAGACACATTTGATAAACTTGAGGAATCATACGGCTGCAGATTGTTAATGCCTAATGGTAGACCACATCCCGTTCAAACTATCAAGCTTCATAAGTGGATGGAGAAAAACAAAGGCAAGGTCACAAGAAACATGATTGAAACTGGAGAATATTTAAACGAATTTTCTAAAGAACACCCCGAAGTAATTGTACATAATAATGGAGTCATCTTGTATCCATTAAATCAAATTAACACATACGAAGGACTGTATAAAATACGTCACTTTAATGATTCACAGAAAAAGGTTGCGACAGCACTTGCTCTAAAATTTGGAGGCAATAAGGTATTTTCTGAGCCAGAGAAATTCAAATATGAGATTTTGAACAAAAGTGAAATTTACACAAGCCCTATTGTAGAAGGTGACGACAACCAACTGTATTTATTTTCAATGAATTTAGCAGCAAGAAATTACTTCCTTATCGCCCAATCTTTAATTCAAAAAGCTGACCCTCACTATTATCAACATTCTTTTCTAGGAAATAGAATACAAATAGCGAAAGATGAATTTATAGAGCAAAAGACATTTTCTTTATTTAAAAAGATGTTACCCAAAGCAGAATTTTACAAAGGGGTACATTACACTTTTAAAGACCCTAATCTTAAATTGAAATGTGCTAATGCAGAAGACGGAAGATATGAATTGGATATTTTAGGGATTAGCAAGGAGGCGACTTACTTAATAGAAGTAAAAGCTGGATTGGTAAGTGATGGAGCCAAACGTGGGGCACTTTCGAGCATTAAGACTGACTTATCAGGTATCATAGGGGATGCAATCTGCCAAAGTTATAGAGCCTCGCTTTATATAAATGAAAGTTTAAACCCAAGCTTTGAAACCTCCGACGGGAAAATTGTCACCCCAATCAACAAGGATAAAGTTTTTCGTATATCTATTAGTTTTTCTTATGTTGGAAGCCTTATTTCATCATTAACCAAGTTGCAAGAGTTTGGGGTAATTGAGAAGAATTCAAGCTTTGCGTGGACGGTAAATATTTTTGATCTAATCCCGTTCACTGAATTGATGAGTTCTGAGGAAATGTTTATTGATTATTTAAGCAAACGCTTGCAACTTTACAATGACAAACGACTAGTTAACATTGATGAGATGGATATGCTCGGGCTTTACTTTGACAACGACCTTAAGATTGATAAAGCTTTTAAAAATGCAGACACAGTGCAACTTAATCAATACAAAAAAGACATTGACAACTATTTTGACCGAGGAGGAAAAAAGCCGTCAAAAAAATAAGCACGAACCGCTAACAGTGCATTGGCAATATGGCGGGGCAACGAATATATTCTCACCTTTTTTTCGCTTCTCAGCTTCAGTTCCAGCCGACGAATAAGGCCGAGCTACAGAATAAACAATGGGCTTTTGTATCTTTAATCCCAGCTATCCTTAGTGTTCTAATAAATAAACCTGGCAGTAGTAAAAGACGAGCAAAGAAAAGAAAGCTGAATGCTGTCTGTAGTTTGCAACTACAGACAAGTTAACCAATGTTACAAAAGCAATAAATCAAAGTATATTTATTCATAAAATGAGCGACAGCTGGTTAGATAATCACAAAATAGACGACCGATTACTGGTTAGCGAAACTTCACTGGCGTATATACCAAGGGATAAGTTTCATGTTAATTCCTGGACAATATTTGACGAATTCATGGTTTATGCAACAGACGTTTTTGCAGCGACTTTAGCAAACCTTATTGAAGTTGGTTATATACGGATTTTGGAAAAAGAAGTAAAAAGCTTCAAACCCTTAGGTATAACTATTTCGACAAACACTAATTATTTAATTCAACTGACAAAAAAGCCATCAAAAGAACTTATTGTCGGCTCGTTAGAGGAAAAGATAATTGAACAGTTTAAGTATTCTACAAATATCTATCTTGACAAATTAATAAACAGTACTTTAAGCGAAATATTTGACAATAACTACAACCTTACTAACCCTGGTAAAGTTTTAGTTTTAGAAATCATACGCAATCAAAAACTAAATCTTTACGAGTTTAACCACACGAAAAACTGGATTTCAAATAATGTTACATTGTGGTATAACAAAAATTCAGACAGTCAATTGAATCCCAGAATATATAAGATTGAGGACTTCGTTCTAAGTGAAATTGAAATTAGTATTCTTAAGAAAATAGTTAGCTCTCAGCTTAGAAAATTTCAGAACTTAGACTAAGTACTCCACACAACATTGGTTTTTTGCAAGTGGGCATGACTATCGCCTTGCTTCATGTCTTCACGAACCATTTTAAGAGGTATGTACAAAAGGCTGCTTTGAGAAGCAGAACACAAATGTTGCTGGCTGTATTTGCGAAATTTTGTGTGAGTAAAACCTTCGTATATTGATGCGTTAATGCTCATTGTAAGACGACTGCAACCGACATACTTACTTACAATCACCATTCGGTTCACAAAACTGACCATCCTGAATTTTTAACGCATCAGGATTCTCCTTTTGCCATTCGGCAAACGCTCTTTCAAGTGTGTTTAATAGTTCGTTTGGTTGTTGAGCGCCTGCAATTCCATATTTACGATTTACAACAAAAAACGGAACACCTCTTGCACCTAACGTTTGTGCTTCATTTGCTTCGTTTGCCACTTTTTGAGCATATATAGAATTTGAGAGTGCTTCCTTTACATCAGCTTCGGTTAGACCAATTTCTGTACCCAACTGAACCAACGTTGCGTCATCGCTCAAGTTTTTGCCTTGCGTGAAATAGGCGTAAAACAAACGTTCTTCGGCCTTTTCGGCAAAACCTTTGGTTTTTGCAAACTGTATTAACCGATGGGCTTTAAGCGAATTTGTAACAAGTGCTTTATCAAAATTGTATTCAAGACCTGCACTTTTTGCATATTGAACTAAATCCTGGTGCATTTTCTTTGACTGTTCGTAACTGAAACCTTTGCGGTCAGCAACAAACATATACATATCGTCCTGGTATTTTGGAACATCGGGCATTGTCGGATCAAGTTGAAAACTTTTCCATTCTACTTCAACCAAATCTTTGTTTGCAAATTGCGATAATGCCGTTTCAAAATTTCGTTTTCCGATATAACAAAACGGACACATGATATCTGACCAAATTTCAACTTTCATTTTATTTTCGGTTTTCATATTTATTGTTTTAATTCTTTTTTGTTGTTAGATTTTCTGTCTGCAAGCCGTTAAACAACACATAGCAAGAATTGAAATTAAAATCTTACTTCGGATAATTCAGTTTTCTGAAATAATAATACGACACCGACAAAATAACGAATGGAACAAGCGGTGCAACACCTTTTACGATTCCATCTGCAAGCCAGTGTGCTAAACTTGCGGATAACAAAAGTATTCCGAAGCCTACATACGACCATTCTTTAAACATGGCAGGAATTGCAGGAATAAGAATAATCACTGCACCAACAACTTTCAGAATATCTAATTCTAATCCAAAATAACCTGGAAATTCCATTCTGTGAATGGTTGCAATTAAGTATTCACGAGGTGCGAAATACGAGGGTAACACAATTAAAGCCATTGCAATAATGGTAATTGTCCAATAGATTTTTTTGTCTTTCTTGATTTTCATTTATTTACTTGTTTGACGATGCAAAACTATTTACATTTACTAACTGTTGGTAAGTACTAACCTGAGAGTTAGCGCTTACTTTTGGGTTAGTAATGTAATTTTATCTGACTATGGCAAAGACAATCAAATGTGATCCGGACGGTATTCGTGCTATAAAAGATGCAATGGAAACATTGAACGGTAATTGGAAACTTCCGATTTTGTTTTCGTTATCGGGCGGTCCAAAACGTTTCAAAGAAATTGCAAGAGAAGTGGAAGGAATCAGCGACAAAATGCTGTCAAAAGAACTGAAAGACTTAGAGGCAAATCATCTTGTCAATCGTAACGTTTATGACACATTTCCACCTACAGTTGAGTACGAAGTAACTGAACACGCAGGGACTTTATATGAAGTAATGAAAGCGTTGCGTGACTGGGGACAAAACCACAGAAAGAAAATAATTGGAAAATAAAATGCCAATAACAATGTACCGCTATCGCCTTGGTTTGCTTCTTCAAGAATCATTTTAATTATTCCCAGGCTCGTTTTTGGTACACAAAACAAAATACTTTTCTTACCTGCTGGTATCTTTGCCAACAGGGATATAACAAGCTTCATTTCGTTTTAAGAATTTCTTCGATAAAGCAATTAAACAATATTTAATGGACATTTTAGAAAAAAACAAAGCAATTGTAAGGCAGTTCAACAGGGAAGTTATTGAACAATGTAACAAGGAAACCTTCAATGCAATTATGGACAATGATTTCATTAATCATACTGCACCCCCAACTTCTAATAAAGCAGATGGAATGTGGAATACCTTCAATAACATTCTGAAACCTGCATTTCCGGATTTGAAAGTGGAAATCTATGACCAGGTTGCAGAGAACGATAAAGTAACAACACGAAAAGCAATTGTTGGAACACACACAGGTGTGCTGATGGGAATAGAACCTACTGGCAAACAAATTAAAATTGATGTAATTGACATCGTACGACTGAAAGACGGGAAATACATTGAGCATTGGGGTATTAACAGTTTACAGTCTGTTATTAGTGAACTCAAAAAAGGTTGATCAAACAAAATCTGACCCTGACACGGTAATGAGGCTTGGCAAAGTATGTATACTTCATTTCTCTGAATATCGGGCTGATTAAATCTTTTGCCTGCCGGTTGTTATCTTTATCACCCGGAGCACAACAAGTTTAATTGCTTATTGTGCAACACTAACCCATAAAAAATCTATACGAATGAAATCTTTAGTATTAATTTTTTCTGCAATTTTTTTTCTTGCATTCAATATACAGGGACAGGATACCTCCACGTTGAAGAGAAAGCCTTACCGTTTAATTATTCCATTTAATAAGGACAATGATTACATAGAAGAACTACAGGAAACAGCATACGTTTTTCCCGATAATGCCGTACAGATTTATCCCGGTGAAACAGTTTATATTGAGGTAACACTGGAAAACGGAAATATTGTTTCATTTAAAGCAGTTCCGGAAAATAAAAATCCGGACAAAACAATCATATTGTCATTTAGTCAAACACTTAAAAAAGGAGTTCATCAATCAATGATGCTGAAAGTGAAAAATCCATTTCCCAAACAATTAACCTATAAAGCGCAGATCTATTTATTTAAACAACAAAAATGGGCTGACACAGATGTTTATCCTGTTGAGCCTGGAATATTTGGGATCGAGATATGGCAGGATTTCATCATTTCAATAACATTAAGAGACTGGTCGTTTAAGAAGGATTAAGTATTCTCCCCAGCTTTTTCTGCCTTTGTTGGTCAGAGACGCATCAACGGCGGGCAGTTTGTTCATTGTTCAGCTTTTATTGTAATTGCAGGGAATGAATACCAGCAAGAGCAAAAAAGAAGAAATGTTGCTTGTTATCAACTGCAGGAGTGATTGCTATCATTTTAAATCTGCCTGATAACAGTTTACTTTCAGTTATACAACCTGCATATATGTTCCGCAAATCAATTTCAGGAATTGTTATTTTAAACATCCTGTTTACTTCAGTTGTTTTTTCTCAAACACAAGGTGATCTGCCTCCTCAAATACTTAAACTATTGCCGGAAGGGACAGAATTAATTTCCAGGAATTTTACAAGTAGTCCAACAATTGCCGTTGCAGAATTTGTTGCCGAAAAAAAGATCGCTATTGACCGTACAGTTGAATATCATTTGCTGATCCGGGCTTTTGACAACAGTTCGCCCACCTGGAAAATGCGTAGTATGGCATATCGCAAACAGATGGATGACCGTATCGGGAAAAGTCGCTCAGGTCTTGCTCCTGAATCTGCTGATCCGGCATTGATCACTGTTGATCCGGTAACAGAAACTAAATATGGCTGGGGGTCAGCTTTAACTCAGCGCCTTTTAAATCATCCGCCAAATGCAAGCGAATATGTTACTTATGATTGTGCATATTTTGGAATGACAGGAGGAATTGTATTTGAGTTATATGTTCATAACATTCCGGATAATCCTGGTGCAGCAAACAAGTGGGCAAAAGATGTAGCAGATGTTGTTGCCCGGCTTACAATTTCAAACATCGGGAATTAACTATTTCTTTCCTGCACCTTGTAATGCAGCATTGCCTGTAATTGTTAATATAAATTTGATAAGAGGCAGAGTTCCGCATTTAATTACTAAGTATATTCGCAGGTCACTAAAACTATGACTATGAAATTACTTTTACCTACAGTTTTGCTACTTATGAATGTATCATTAAAAGCCCAGGGTACACTCACCACATCACCTTATACATAAAATTTCGAAAATCTTACTGTATCAGCGGGGGGCGATATGCATGAATGCCGGAGTTGTTGTTACTTGTATTACATTACACTAAACATACTAAACCTGGCAATTACATCTGCCTTAATTTTAACTAAAACCATAATTATATTGATTAACTTTTAACTTAAACCTTTTATGAAAAAAATATTTACTCTGTTAGTTGTTTTAGCTGTTCAATCTTTTTTGGTTGAAGCATTTGCCCAAGGGTCAGTAATGGTAGTAAAGGTGGGTGATGGAAGTGCTGCACTCTCCAACGCTTCAACCAGTACCTACCTGCTTGAATATAAAACAGACGGAACGCTTTTGAACACTTACGCCATGCCAACAGCTGTGGCAGGTGCCAATCGTATTCTTACCCTTTCAGGTACTGCTACTTCAGAAGGGTTAATTACCCGTTCGGATGACAAGCGATACATTTTAATAACCGGATACGATGCAGCTCCCGGCACTGCAACTGTAAATACTACAACCTCCGCTGCAGTAAACAGGGTAGTAGGCAGGCTGGATGCAAGTGGCAATCTTGATGTAACTACGGCACTGAATGATTATGCAAGCGCTGGTAACCCACGTTCAGTAGTATCAACAGATGGGTCTGCTTTCTGGCTTAGTGGTTCAAACGTAGGTGTCAGGTATGCAACCTTTGGAGCAACTACATCGACTCAAATAGAAAGTAGTGTTGCGAACACAAGGTATCTCAATATTTTCGGTGGACAGCTTTATACCACTTCAGGTTCTTCTGGTATAAGGATTGCAACGGTAGGGACTGGTCTTCCTACAAGTACCGGTCAAACTGTTACTAATCTTAACGGCATTCCCACTGCCACAGGAAGTCCTTATGGTTTTTTCTTTGCCGACCTGTCTCCAAGCGTTGCAGGATATGATGTATTGTATATTGCCAATGATGATGCAACAGGTTTACAAAAATACTCTTTCGATGGTACTGCCTGGGTCAGCAATGGTTTTATTTCAGGCTCTGTTAGAGGATTAACGGGTTCTGTAACGGGAACAACTGTTACATTGTTTGCCACCACAAACACAGCAAGTGCCAATTCACTAATTACAATTACCGATGCAAGCGGTTATAATGCTACTATTACCGGCACTCCGGTTACCATTGCCACCGCACCGGCTAATACTGCTTTTCGTGGTGTAGCTCTTGCTCCTGAAACAGTAGTCACTGGAATCAACACACCGAATAAGGCAAAAGAAATTTCTATTTATCCCAATCCGGCTCGTTCCTTTTTTACTATTTCACTTCCAGACGAAATCTCTAATTACCAATCTCAAATTTCTGTTTATGATGTAATGGGAAGAGTGCAGTTTACGGATAAAATTGTAAATAGCAACTTGTACACCGTAAATCAAATGCTTTCACCAGGGGTTTATTTTGTAAAGGTTATTGCTGGTCGTAACGTGTATCAGCAAAAGTTGGTAGTGCAGTAGTTTGACTCGTCTTTTAAAAATTGCTGTACAGTAAATAGTCAATCACGATCTTTAATGATCTCCGATAAAAGAAAGCCCTTGCCAAAGCAAGGGCTTTCTTATTTGAATGAAAACTTACTTAACTTTCAACTGCAGTGCATGTGTTGTTGGTCGGGCGACACAACAACGGCAGAATAGCTGCAATAATAACTGATCCCTAAGTTTATGAAATACCTATTCTTAATATTATTCTTCAGCATTTTTTTATTTTCAGTAATAAGCTCTTCCGCACAAAAATTGGAAGGCTATTATGTAATTCTTAAACGAGAACCTCAAGTTGGTCCAAAGGAATTGTTTCATTTTATTAATGATAGCAACTTTAGATATCAAGCTCACTCAGAAGGACTAATACTGATAGGCGAAGGAGTATTTCGTAAACAAAGCGATACGTTAGTTCTTTATTTTCGAAATTGTCAGACTTGTCGTGTTGATACAAACACGGTTCTGAAGCGATCGACCGCTCCCAAGAATTGGATTTATTTGAAGAAACAAATGCCTTGGGGAATTGATGTTTGGGGAGTTCAAGATGAAGTAATAACGTATACGATACATCAGGGAAAAAATAACCAAGTGATTTTCAGAGATAAAAATTCCGTAACAACATATCGCCGGTTGACTGGAAAAGATATTGATACTTATAAACTGGGATTCGATAAGTACTTTATAGAATAACAGGGTTTTCTTACCGGTTGGTATCCTTACCAACCGGAATATGAAGGTTAAATTTCGGTTGGTGAGACAGCAACCGATAAAAATACTGATGAATGATCTTTAAAGATATTGTTCAAACAAGAAAGCCCTTGCTGTAAATAGTAAGGGCTTTCTTGTTTTCTTAACGGTCGTGTCCTTGCTAAATGGAAGGCATACTTTTATCGTTTCTGCCTTTATATCTTTCCTTTAATCCCGTTGATATATTTGCCTTACAATTTTCCTCTTTTTATCAAAAAAAATATAGAGTGTACAATCATCAGTAGTCAAATCTTTCATTTCTATTTGGCAGATAAATTTTAAATATGTGCCATTTTCGTCTTTTGGTGTAGCATCGTTTTGCAGCCATTCTGGCTTTGGCAAAAATTTCAAATAATTAGTTAGATTTAGTTTTGTCTTTACACTATCATAATTGTTTCTGGTTTTCTTTAAGAAGATTGCCCAATCCGGAGGTAGCTTGAGTGTTTCTTTTTTAAAAAGAGGTTTGCACCTGCCATTGTTTAAAACTTGAAAACAGTAGTTGTCAATATTGTCGCCTTTGATTAAGAAATTATTACTGTCTGTGCTATAATGTAGCAAAGAATATGAAACAGGTATTTTGTAAGTTTCAGAATTAATACTTACATGTATTACAGCAACAGGAAAAATATTGTCTGAGTTTTTAAACTCTGGAATAATAAAGGTGTTTAGTTCAGGAAAACTTTCAATTTTGCTTTGTCCTGATACCTCAACTGTAACAAAGATCAAAATGAAGTAAAATAAGTTTCGTTTCATTTTTTCAGTCATTGATAATAATGCTGCTATATAAATAATGTTGCCCGTAAATAATTTGTTTATTTCATGGGATCCATTTTTTTATGATCGGCTAATAGTTTGCTGCTTTTTTTCTGTATTTCAGCAGGTAGTTTCTTCCAGTTGCTATCGTATTCAATATGATAAACATCTTCTTCTTCAACCGGGTAAAATGCTGTGGTTTTTGCTTTTAAAAAACTGCTGTCTGTATTTGTAAACGTGTATATAATCTGTTTGAATGGTTTGGGGTCAAGACCATCGCTGTTGCCCATATAGGATAAATAAAATTCAGGAATGCCATCTTTATTTTCATCAGAAACAGAGCAAAAAGGATAATCAAATTCAGGCCAGTATACCTGGTTTCCAAAATCCTGGAACTTTATCTTTTCCTGTACTGTTCCCTGGTCATGCAATAAAACAAATGCATAAAGCTCATGTTCGCTCATAATAATTGTATCCAGTGGTTTGCCTTTCATTTCATTGTATTTGTGTGTATCCTCATCATAGTCCCATTTCTTTGTTTTAATGTTATATGTTTCCCCAACGGCACCGTTTTGGAATTCAACGATTCTGCTGAGCTTTAATATCTTTTTCTTAAACACAAAATCAAAGGTTCCGTATGCGCTTTGGCAATGAATAATCATTGTCGTTTTTCCATACTGCTCCTTTTGATAGTTGTAATCAACTTCGCCAACCTCAGTGCGAAACAGCAAGCTGTTTTTTGGATAATATTTTTTTGTTTGAAAGTTGTTTGTTTGCGCAAAAAGGCTGCACTGTATCGAAAAATACAGGAAGAAAAATATTGATAAACTTCGTTTCATATTGTTTGCATGTTGAAGTTCTTTCACGGTTATAATAACCCCGTGAAGTTAAAGCAAAAAAATCCCGGATATTCAAACAATACCCGGGATGAGATGCCTTAATAAACTTTAAAACGCCCTGTTCTCTAAATGCTCCGGCAGTTTTAAACGGTCCATTCCGTTTTTCAACCAGTCGGGGGCTTCTTTTCCTTTTAAGTAATAATCAAAAAACTCCATCATACGCACACTGTAATCCTTGCGGTTTTCCAGTTTGGCCAAACCATGATTTTCTCCTTTATACTGTATCATCACTACCGGTTTTTTCAAACGGCGTAATGCGTTGAAGTATTCAATACCCTGTGTAAAATCAACAGCACCATCTTTATCGTTGTGCAACATCAGTAACGGCGTGTTTACTTTCTTTACATTATAAATAGGGGAGTTGCGTAAATACGAATCCCAGTTTTCCCATGGTGCACCACGGAAACGTCCTTGTGATGATTCAAAGATGGCCATATTACCACCGCCACTGTTCCAGTAAATCAGATCGTACATACTGATCATGTTGGTAAGTGGGGCACCTGCTGCCGCAGCTTTAAACATATTGGTTTGTGTAATAAGAAAAGCTGTTTGGTAACCACCCCAGCTGTGACCATGAATACCAATTTTATTTTCATCAACCACACCGGTACTGATTGCTGCTTTCACTGCAGGTAATACACACCATACAGTACTCATACCCGGGTCATCCATTTTGTAAACAATATCCGGAATAAATACAGCATAGCCATTGCTGGTGTACATGGTAGGATTCCATCCTGTGCCGCTGAAACCGGGGTTGTTGTAGTTGTGTAATGTTTGTGATAATTTTTCGTAGTAGTACACAATTGTTGGATATTTCTTTCCTTTTTCATAACCTGCTGGAAGGAATAATGCACCTTGCAGTGTATCGCCTTTATCTGAAACATAGTTGACGAGTTGTGTACCTGTACTCCATGTGTATTTTGAATAATCGGGAGCGTTCTTTGTAAACTGCACAGGGTTATTCAGCTTTTCATTTGTGTTGTAAAACTCTGTAGGCTTGTTGAAATCTTCTTTTGAAAAAACAAAGCTGTTGGCATTTTTTGCTTTCAGTAAAGTTCCTACCGATACATCTTCCCATACCAATACAGTTACACCTGGTTTTAATCCGTTGCTGCCGGGATCAAGTGTGGCAATACCACTTTTCTTTGTCCACTCGCCATACATGCGGAAATAGTTTTTCTTTTTCAGATCAAATCCTTTCTCTTCTTCATCAAGCGTATATCGGCCGCCATAACGTATCTGTTCTTTCTTTCCGTTGAGTGTGAGATTAACAGCACTGCTTCCGTTTGCTGCCACCTGCCAGATATCCCAGAGGTCACGGATGAGAATGTATTTACTATCGCTGCTCCATCCAATAACCGGTGTAAGCGGTTTGGTTACATTGTGATCATCTTCTGTATTGATAAATGATGTCGGGATTTTTTCTGTAATGTTGAGCGATTTGTTTGTTACAAGATCGTACACATAATATTGTCCATCTTCACCATACACAAACTTTAATCCATCAGGTGAAGGACGTGGTGTGGATGAATAAGATGGGCGATAGAACCGTTCTTTGAATTTTGTTTTTTCACCTGTCTTCAGGTTGATGATGTACAGGTCAGCATAATTCTGTCCGTCAAGATTCTGATCCAGTTCATACGCATCAATATCTTCAGCAATGGCATAGAGTTCTTTTGGCATAATGCTCAATGAACGTACAGTGCCATTATTCAGCTGTGTAAACTTATTGCTGGTTACATCAACCATTGCAACAAACGAAAAATTCTTATCCTGCATTTCCATTACCTGCTGACGGCTTTGCAAACGCTTATCCTGCCAATGCCAGATGGTCATATCAGGTTTTGTTGCATCGTTGGCGGGTTTTACTTCAGGCTTTCCTTTCGCTTCTGCTTTTTCCACTGCACGTTTTAAATCAGCAACTGATTTAATACTTGTATCTGCTTTAATGCGCACAAGCACTAATGAATCGGGTTCTTTTACTGCAGCCGGTTTTGTTTTGGCTGTGGTATCTTCTTTCTTTACAGGTTCCAGTTCTGCAATGCCAAAAAACAAACGGGTTAAATCTTCACTCCAGTAAGGATGGCGCATACCGCTGATGGTCATTTTTGCAGGGAAGTGCAGTGAATCTTTTTCCGGATCATACGTAAACAATACCGGAGTCTGCAACAGGTTCTTTGCTCCTAATACAATTCCTTTATCTGTTTTATACTTTTCATCTTTTTTCATTTTCAATACGGCCACTGCATCTTTCTCTTCCTCCCAGTTGAGGTATTTATAACTTACTTTATCATTATCAAGCACTGTTGTTTGTCTTGTGTTGATGTTGTAGAGATATAAACCATTGCCCGATTTATTTCCTGCATCAATGGTATAGGCCAGCAGGTTACCTGCTTTATTAAAACTGAATTCACCCACATTGCCAATGTTCAGTGCTTTACCTGTTGAAAGTTCAATGATTAACAGGTCGCCACCTTGTCCGTCATCAGGTTTGGCAGCAGGGTTACGTTCTTTTACAATTTTAATTGCAAGATGAGTAGATGCTTTGCCGTTGAAATCAAAATTGCCTGCACGTTCAAACTCTGTCTTTTTATTTGTTGCCAGGTCGAGCAGGTACAGTTTATCAAATAACTGTTTGCCCGGTGCTTTTTCATTTGCTTTTACTTCTTTGAACTTGGCTGATTCTTTAAACACCAGCCATTTCCCATCTTCTGAAAAACTGAACTGCGGAAAGCTGCTGAACCCAACAGGGAAGCGCCGTTCAATTGTATCGTTTAATTTTTTTACCACCAGTTCGGCATCTGCTTCTATAGCTGTGATGGGATAAGCGGCCCAAACACCATCGGGTGAAATGGTTAACTGGTAAGTGCTGATGGAACGCCAGCCGGGAACATCTTTCCAGCTCATGGGCTTTGACTGACTGAATACTGTTACAACCGGTAACAGGAACAAGAATACGATGAGTTTCCTGAACATACGTTTTGGTTAATTAGGTGAAAGAAGATAAGTAAGGTAATTACTTTTAGCAGAACAACAGCAGTTTGCTGTACGAACTTGAAGGGTGGTTGGTAAAGGTGAAATGTAAGCGAAAGAAGAGGATGGGAGACAAGAGAAGGAATGATAGAGTGGATTGGTGTTGGAACAAAAAACAGGATGTCAGCTAAGTGAGCCCGTGATAAACATTAACTTTAGACATTTGTTCTTAACTTCAAGTAAACAAAATTATCGGCAATGTTTCGGGCCGACAGATGGAAAATGCCATGTCAGCGTAAACTTTGCTAGTTATACGACAATAAATGACAGTATTTGAAAAAATAAAGGAGCAGATTAAGCACCCTGAATCCTACAGCGCATTCTATATTGAACATGAAGAATCTATTCAAGAATTAATTTCAACTTTACCTGGTGTCAAAACAGATTTGTTTATTGATGCGCTGAAAGATGATTTAGATTTTATTCGATTCTGCAGTATTTTTTCAGATTTAGTAAACATTTACCCTCAACCAGGCAACGGAGAAATTGAGTTAATTGTTCCAACCAAAGGCCAGAAAAAAGTGACGCTTACAAAAAGTATTTTTAACTCGGTCATTCACAATGAAGGTAATCCTATATTGTTGCCAGCGTATTTTGCTAGAGGAGGAGATGAAATGACAATTTTCTTTCGTGAAATTGAACCTCTAATCGAAAGAGAATTGGCAATAGTTCATAATGCAAGGATGGTAATGGGTTTGACTGAAACGATCAATTCTGAGCAACCGAGAAATTGGCAAATGTTTAATGTTTCTCCGAATAGTCCAACTGGTAACTGGTTGGTAATGGAGGATTCAAGCAAAAAGGAATCATTACCTATATCTTTTCATCCCTCTACAAATTCAGATAAGAAAGAACTTTTCGATATAACAATTCCATATTTGAAAGGAATATCTTTTAAAGAGTTATCAAAAATACTGTTAGATAATTCTGATCTTTTAAGTTCATTTCGTAAAGGGTTAAAAGAATTAATTGAGCAAAGCAAAAAAGATGGAAAGCATTTAGAAGAAATAAAAAATGACATCATAAAGCCCAATGTTGATAAAATCTCGTTTGAATTTAATAGGATTCAGAACATACATAAACTTAAGGTTAGCGGGACGGTAGTGAGTATGATAACACTTGGCCTTGTCTCTTTTGCGACAGCAGGAATTGGACAAATAGTTGCATCATTTCTTGGAACAGGTGGTTTAGGTTTATTGGTTAAGAATGAAGTGGAATATCAAGAAGCTATTTCCAAACTCACTAACAATCCACTTTATTTAATGTGGGAATTAAAAAGGAAACGTGTTATATAAAATTGGATATTGGGAAATTGACGGTAACGATCAAATATATGTTCATCAATAACATCAGTGTTTAAACACACCTCAAATATTCCCCTTCTTCAATTCTTTCACTGCATAATCGCAGGCCCTTGCAGTAAGTGCCATGTAGGTAAGTGAGGGGTTCTGGCAGGGCGATGATACCATACATGAGCCATCGGTAACAAAGAGGTTTTTTATATCATGCGACTGGTTCCATTTATTGAGCACAGAGGTTTTAGGATCGTTGCCCATACGTGCAGTACCCATTTCATGTATCACACTTCCCGGCATCATTCCATAATCAAAGGGCCGCACCCAATCAAGTTCTGCAGCCTGCAGCATTTCAACAGCTGTATCCTGCATATCCTTACGCATCTTTTTTTCATTGTCGCCATACTCCATTGAAATAACCGGAAGCGGTAACCCCCATTTATCTTTTTTATCTGTACTCAGGCTTACCGTGTTTTTATAATCAGGTAATGTTTCACCATACGCTTCAAAGTAAGCATGCCAGTCGCCGGGTTTGCATAAATTCTCTTTCCAATCTGCACCAATGCCTGCTTCATAAAATCCACGTGTCCAGTCGTTGCGGCCGGTGTAGTTTTCAAACCCAAAGCCACGCAGGTAAGGCTGATCATTTTTTGTTAGGTTACGGAAGCGTGGCACATACACACTCGCAGGCCGCTGTCCATAATAAAAACTATTCTTTAATCCGCTGTAACCACCTGTTGCACCAATGGCTGCATGATGATCCATGAGGTAATGACCAAGCGCACCGCTGCTGTTGGCAAGTCCGTTGGGAAATTCATTTGTTTTTGACTGCAGCAGTATTTGTGTACTGCCAATGGTTGATGCGTTGAGAAAAACAAGCTTTGCAAAAAACTCCATGCTTTGTTTTGTTTCTGTATCAATGATCCGTACACCTTTGAGCTTTCTTGTTTTGTTATCGTAAATGAGGTTTTCAACAATGGAGTAGGGGCGGATGCTGAGCTTGCCGGTTTTAGCAGCATCGGGTAATGCACCTGCATTGCTTGAATACGGTGCACCATAAGGGCAACCCCTGTGACAAAGATTGCGGCTGTGGCAACGGTAACGGCCGTTATGGTCTGCCGTTAGTATGGCCATGCGGCCGATGATTAAATCTCGTTCGGTAAATTTCTTTTTCAGCCGTTCACGGATGTGTTTTTCAAAACTGTTCATTTCAAACGGCGGAAGATAGTTGCCATCGGGAAGATTGGATATTCCATCTTTATTGCCGCTGATGCCTACATACGATTCAATATAATCGTACCACGGAGCAATATCTTTATAACGGATGGGCCAATCAATACCAATGCCTTCTTTCATGTTGGCTTCAAAATCAAGATCGCTTAAACGGTAACAATGTTTCGACCATAATAATGAACGACCACCAACATGGTAACCACGATACCATGTAAACGGTTTATCCTGCACGTAAGGATGATGACTGTCTTTTACAAGAAAATGTTTGCTGTCTTGCCCAAAGAGGTATAATGTTTTTTGAATCTCGTAGTCTTTTTCTTCTTCCATGCTCACCATGTTTCGCAGGGGAAGTTCCCAGGGATCAAGCATGGCAGTTGGATAATCTTTCAAGTGTACAACCATGCGCCCCCGTTCAAGCACCAGTACTTTCAAACCTTTTTGTGTGAGTTCTTTTGCAGCAATACCGCCTGTGATTCCTGAACCGATGACGATGGCATCGTATGTATTTTCTTTTATGCCTTTACCTGAAATTGAAACGTTTTCCATAATACTGAATTAGAAATGGAGATTGGTTTTTCCGTAGTTAAGTGTGTTACTGTCCATGGGTATTTCGCCTTTGTAACCATCCGGGACTTTTACGTAGTTGCTGGCTTTTGTTGTTCCTTCTTTTGAAGTAAAGAAACCAATCATTGTAAAACGTTTCAGTGTTTTAAACCATGCATAGTTTTTGTCTTTACTGAATGCATTATGGTCAACTTCAGTTACAAATTGTGTTTTATCCTTTGCTTCGTTAAAGTCTTTGCTGATTTGTAAAAGTCCCTCATGAATTATTTGCTGTTGATCAGCAGTCATACACTGGCTGAACACCTGGTCGAGAAAAACCTGTGTGTTTACCTGCGATGCAGAAGCTGTTTTTGTTGCAGGAATAATAATGTCGATGAGTTCTGTAACAAGTTTGTATTCTTCTTTGCTGAAAAAAACAGGATTGTAACTGCTCATGTCTTTGTTGGTCCAGCTGCTTAAAAAACTGGCAAGCACGGAAGGAAAGAGTACATGGCCTGATACAAGCCCGAGCGATTTAACTGCGTCACGCCGGTTCATAATTGTGTAAAGGTGATGGTTAAAAAAATCAGTGCATTAAGGTAGGAGAATCAGGAACAGGAAAAAAATAATATGTGGGCTGTGGTGCTGGCTCTTTACCTGTGGCAGCAGGCGTTGAGTTTTGACTCAAGCAACGCTTCAAGTATTGCTGATGCTGTGCAAACAAATTTTTATATGTGAAAAAAAAGTAATTACTTTTAAAAGAAAAAATGGCAAAACAGTTTGGTGAAACCGTTAATGGTTATTCAATTCCTGTACTGAACGAACGTGAAATAAGAGCTGCTGCTGGCATCTTGTTCCTGTTTACATTCCTTTCACTTATGTTTATTTTGTTCAAAGGAGATTTTCTGCTGATCAAATATGTGATTACTGTTTTCTTCGTTGATTTTCTTATACGTGTATTTGTATCGCCACGTTATGCACCTACACTGGTGATTGCCCGCTTGATTGTGCGCAGGCAGACTCCTGAATATGTTGGTGCTGCACAGAAAAAGTTTGCATGGATTATTGGTGTGGTGCTTTCTGCCTCCATGTTTGTGCTGATGGTGCTGGTTAATTCGTACAGCGTTATTACCGGGCTGATTTGCCTGGTATGTTTAATCTTTTTGTTTTTTGAATCAGTATTTGGTATCTGCCTTGGTTGCATTTTTTATAACATGCTGTATAAAGAAAAAGCACAGCATTGTCCCGGTGAAATCTGTGAAATAAAAGACAGGCATGAAATTCAGAAAGTGAATACAATGCAGTTGCTTGTTGTGCTGGCGGTGATTGTATTGGTTGTACTGATGGCCTTTTTAGTAAATGATTTTTTCAGTGTTAAACCACATAATTTGTTTGGATAATCTTTCAATTAAAACAGCATGTGCTATGTGAAGAGTCGTTTGCCGTTATTGATATTGCTGAGTTTTGTTTTGCTACTTATTACCGGGTGCAGCAATCAAAAGCCTGTTGATGTATATGATGGATTTGAAACGAAATCATTGAGCGGTATATGGAGTACCGACAGGATGGAGATGCATTCGCTGGAGTTTCAGCAGGAGATTGTTCACAGTGGTCAATCTGCTGCAAAGATTACACTGCGCACAGGTGATGTTATTGAAGCTGGTAACGACAGCAGCAAAGCGTCTGAACGGGATGAGTTGAGAGAAGCAGATCATCTCATGTCGAAAGAAGGAGCAACGTACCGTTTCCAGTTCAGTATGTTTTTACCGGATAGTTTTCCCACCGTTTCAACAAGATTGGTGATTGCACAATGGAAACAGGAGTGCCCTGCTGATCAATGTTCGGACGATAGTCCTGTGCTTGCAGTAAGATATGTTTCAGGTAAACTGTTTGTAACGTTAAACACAGATACGGGTCGAACTGTTCTGTATGAATTAAAAGATGAAGTAAGAAACAAATGGCTGAACTTCAGATTTGATATCCGTTTTTCACAACGGGCAGATGGAGAAGTTCAGGCTTACTTAAACAATCAGCAAATTATCAATTACCATGGCCTTACAAGCTATACTAGTAACCGTGGCTATAAAACAACTGCTAATAAATACTATTTCAAGATGGGTCTTTACCGTGACAGGATGCCTGAGCCTATGACGATTTATATTGATGATTATACAAAGAAAGAACTGGTTGTTGAAGCAAAATAAAAGAATCTTTTTTTATGGTGAGAGTTCGCTTGTATGTAAAAAAATAGAGTAGGTTAAATTCTTAATTTTAGAGTACAAAAGGTAATAGCAGTATGAAATCACTTTTTTATTTAATTCTTATTCCTGCTTTTTTTATTTCCTGTTCAGTCGGTGTAAATAAAACTTCAGCAACAAATAATAAGTTTGATTCAATTGCATTGCCAGCTGACAGTTCTGTTTTTTATTTTAAAATAAAGGGTATCTGGCATGATTCTGTTCCTGATGCTGTAGATAGTTTTCGCAATCAGTGGTATTCAAAAATGCTCTTTGCACTGAAAGAGCCGTTACTGCATAATTATAAGGGAGAAAAAGAAGTTGTCAGGTTTACATGGTTAAGAACATTTCATCACCCGGTTGCAATCAGAATTGAAAAACAGAATGAAATAATCAAGCTGTTTACAAAAGTATGTATTGGTGCTGGTGGATATGAGCCAGGTAATCTCATTTTTGATAGATCTATAAGTCTTACTTCTAACGAATACAAATTGATAAATGACAGACTAGATAAGATGAATTATTGGACTATGCCGACTGAAGAAAGAAATAATTTTGGGATGGATGGAGCAGAATGGCTTTTTGAAGTTGTAAAATATAACCGTTATCATTTTGTACGAAGATGGACTCCTGAAAAAATGGATAAAGAAGCTGTAAGAGATTTTGGCGAATTACTGATTTCGCTTTCCAGACTTCCAAAAAAGGAACTAAGGCATATTTATTAAAAAATGATGGGCAGGATGACTGATAAATTTTATATTTAATCAGTAAAACCTTGCATCAAGCATGAAACAATCAACCCTTAGCCGACTCACTTTTTATGCCAGCATTCTTGTTCTGCTTTATGTTATTGCAGGAACATTGTTTGATGTGTATTCCTATAAGTTTACCGGGGCGGTATTTGAATTGCTCTGGCTTCCTGTAATGATTTTGTTAGTTGCCTGTCCTGTTTTATCGCTGATTTACTGGTTTAAAGAAAAGTTCAGCTTGCGGTCGCTTTACCTCTATTCTTTTTTTATTTCACTTGCTGCGTTTGCATTGCTTTGGTTCAGGATGAGTTCAATGGAATGATCTGCAGATCGTATTAATTAACATTTCGTGCTTCGAAAGTTTCAGCGACTGAATTAAATTTACATCGGTTCAATTCTCTGCTTAAACATCAACCTTCCAACATGAAATCAACTTCTCTTCTTATCATCGTTTTGTTTGTACTATTTGGGTGCAAACAAAAATTTGTCAGTTCATCTACACTTCAAAACAGGATCGATAGTTTACAGAGTGTGATCAATCATTCATACAAACCGGGCTTTGGTGAATTTATGAGCAGCATACAGGTGCATCATAACAAACTCTGGTTTGCCGGCGTAAATGAAAACTGGCGACTGGCCGATTTTGAAATACATGAAATGATGGAAGCGATTGATAATATAAAAAAATACCAACAGGAGCGGACGGAAAGTAAAAAGGTGGATATGATTCTTCCTGCATTTGACAGTGTGAATGCTGCCATTGAACAGAAGAGTGCAGTAAAGTTTAAAAGCAGTTATGTTTTATTGACCAATACCTGCAATGAATGTCATGTTGCCGTTGATTTTGGTTTTAATGTTGTAAAGATTCCGGTTGCGCCACCATTCAGCAACCAGGAGTTTAAGCAGAAATAAAAATTATTAGAAGGAAGAAATTCTTACCAGTTGTCATCGTTTTTCTGAAGTAGTGATTTTTCAAATCCATCGATCAGTTTATCTTCTGCACAATAAAACATCTGCATGTATCCTTTGTAAAGATGTCCTTTTATTGCTCCGCCATCTGTGCGCCACCTGTTTACATAATCTTCCATGTTCGACTCCAGTTTCTGAATCATCTTGTCGTTAAAAATAAATCCCTTTTCATAGTGATGTGTAAAATCGGTGACTGTGATTTTACATTTCCCATCTTTTACCCTGATAGAGATACTGTATGTGATCCAGGTAGTAAACACAGGAGAATTATATGGCTGAAAGGTACTTGTTTCATCCTGAACCCTTGCAATTGATAACAAGCCATTTTCCTTATCTTCAACAAGCGCCCTGCTGATACCATCGCCGGTAAGTTTATAAGTTGATATCAGAAAGCTGCGGGCACTGTTGTACAATTGTTCTTTTGTTTTCCCGGGCACTTCGATGATTTTTGTAAACTCAATTTTTCCTTTTTCGTTGTATGAAAGCGGGCGTGCATGCCATGGTATTATGCGCACTGATTTTACACTGAATGCTTTTATGTCACTGAAATTTTCAGTTTCTTTTTTGCCAGCTAAAGTTTGATAAGTTATATGAAGGTCTTCATACTTTTTGTTGATCTTTTCATTGTACACATTCGGAAAGAGATCCGGTTTAACAGGATAGCCTGTAATGGTTATATTACTGATGGAGTCGCCGGTAATTGTTACAATGTAATCCGTTTGTGCAAACAATTGCCTGGTTGCCGGAAATAAAATCAACAGCAGGAAAAGGATAAAAAACTTTTTCATTTTGCAGATTTTGGAAATTTTCATTTGCCCGGGTACAACACACTATACAAGTGTAAATTAAAACACGATTATAAATAAGGATGTTCATCAGCAGCAGGGCTAATTGTAGTTGGTATAAAAAAATGTTGCATGAGTATCTTAATATTTTGTTGTTGCATTTTAAACGGCTTATTCAACCAAATTAGTTTCAGCTGCTGTAAGTATTCAGTTGTACTTTTAAAGCCGTTTTATACTCATCATTCTTTTATTGTTTTCCAAATAGTAACTCTTTAAACTTTGCTGCAGCCATGTGTACCTGCACAGTCCAGTCTTCAGCAGCACTGTCATCTGCACCATCAGAAATATATTTCAGGCAGAGGAAAGGAATATTTTCTTTCATTGCAATCAGGGCAAGGGGATAGGCTTCCATTTCAACCACATTATAAACAGTTGCTGAATGGTTCATTTCAAAATTATCACCGGTGCCGCAAACAGCTTCAGGTAAATCTTTAAACTGTAAACCATATTCCAGTACAGGATCAATATTTGATAAGGGCGTTTCATATAATTGAAAACCAAGTCCCCGCACATCCATATCACGCTGGATGAATTTTGTACAGCAAACAACATCTCCTTTTTTGAAGTGACTGCTCCCTGCTGAGCCAAGGTTTACAATCAGCTTTGGTTTTTCTTTTGCAATCTGGCGGGTAAGCATATAAGCTGCATTTACTTTCCCTATTCCGGTAAACAAGTGATGGTAGTCTGCAAATTCAGTCGACGCTTCTGATTCAAGTGCGAAAACAAAAAGAGCTTCTTTTAATAGCGATTCTGTAAGTTCTGTGTTCATACTCATGCTGCAATATAAAAATTACAGACCAATTGCAGCAGCACATTAAACGGAGAATGAACACATGAATGAAATACATTTAATTGATTAAAGTTTAAACAATGAACTACTGTTGAATAAATATTTCTGTAAAATTTACTTCTGGTAAGTTGAAATTATTTGCATTTTAAAAGCTGTTTCGTGTTTTGCACATGTTCTATCCGTATATTTACTATACAATTTACGATTGAGAAACGAGCTGCCGATATGAAAACGAATACCCTGCCTGTTACGCATTTTATCAGTGAAAAAGAGCTGCCATATACTTTATATAGTGTTCTTACTTCCATTTTTTTGTTGTTTTATGTACCAATAAGCTTACTCCCTTCTGTTTCGGATTATTTAACAACAGTGATTTTGATTTCAGGAGTAGTATTAATGCTCACAGGAATTTTATTCTTTCATCGTCAATGGCATTTTTTGTCGATGGTGATTGTGATTATTGTTCAGAATTTTGCGATTTTCTGGGGCTCTTACCGTTACGGGCGATCAATGGGTGTGATGCTGTATTATTTTCCCTGCATTACGGCCTACTTATACGTTTACCTGTATAATCCAGGCCGACTTAAAATTGCCATAAAGGTTAGTATTATCTCGTTATCATTCCTCGCTTCTTCTTTTTTTACTGAATTAAAATCAGAAAAGTATCCTGTGTTTACAGAAACGTTTACTGAAAGAATTTATACCATCAATCTGATTTTTTCTGTAATCGCTACATTGTCCATTCTTATTTCACTTTATTATCATTTTGTACGGCTGCATGAAAAAATGATTACCGAGCAACACAAACAACATCAGACAGAGTTGCGTGAAATAGATTTAAAACATGAACGTGACGAATATTTGCTTTTACTTTCTTTACGTGATGATATTGCACAAACACTTGTAACGAGCAGGATGTTTTTACAAATGATTCCTGATAAACAGGAACTTTTGGAAAAGGCAGATGAAGGTGTGAAGAATGCAATTAACGGGCTGAATAATATATCTGTTGAACTGAGCCCTGCAATGTTGATTGATCTTGGTTTTGAAAATGGTATTTCTGTTTATGCAGATCTTCTGAGTAAGAAATTCAATTTGCCCATTGATATTAAACTTGAGAAAACTTCCTATGATCTGCCGGAAATTGACCGGCTTTCACTGTTCCGTATCATCCGGCAATGCATTGAAATAATTGCTGTAGAAGGTTCGGCAACATATCTTAATATATCACTTCATTGTGGCAGCAAAATCAGAATTTCTTTCAATCATGATTCTGAGGTGCAAAATTTTGCTGAAAGATTTACACAGAAAAAAAGGCAGGATCTTTCAAAACGACTCAATTATTACGAAGCTGTTATTAAAGAGCAAAACGGACAAGTAATTATGTTGCTTGATATCGGGTGTTATTGTCAAGAAAAGATTGTATAAAGGTTATTTTGCTTCCTGTAAATTGGTTTAAATGCTGCTGCAAATTGCAATGATGTTATTCTTAACCTGGTTGCCTTTGCACATACGCTTTTATTTCTCTTAGCAAATCTTCTCCAATCACATTGATCACAGCTCCTTCGTCAACCTCTGCCTGGCTTACAAGATTTTTTAAAAGAGTTGTTAAGTCAAATTCAGATTCTCCATTTAATACACGGTGAATAACAACTCCTATCAGACTTTCTGAAGGTGTCTTTCTTAGTAAGTCTTCAATTTTACTTTTCAGTAAAAGATCGTATTCTGTTTCTTGTCTTTTCGACATGATTTTTACGAAAGATGAATTAATGGGTTTATATATCAGCTAGCTAGACGATATTAATCTGAAAATAGTTTTCAGTAAAATGACATATTTTATTTTTATATGCGATGTTGCTGTAAACCTGTGTTTTTATTTTGCTCTTTATATCAAATAGGATAAAGCGAATACTCTCTGCATTCAACTGAATGTCTGTTGCGTCATGAATTTTATAAGTCATTTTGCAAATCAACCGCAACCTGAACATGTGTACCTTCTCCCGGTTCGCTATGAATGGAAAAATGTCCGCCAATCATACCTGCACGTTCACGCATGCCAATAACACCTAACGATTTTCTTTTCTTCAAATCAGCAATATTGAAACCTTTGCCATTATCGCTCACCGAAAGTACCAGGTCATTTTCATCCAGGTCAAGCGAAGCATTTACAACACTTGCTTCAGCGTAGCGGGCCACATTTGTTAAACTCTCCTGGTAAATTCTGTAAAGAGCTGTTGATGTACTGAACGAAACTTCCAGTGTATCAATTTCAGTAAAGAAGTTAACAGTAATGCCAGTTTGGGTTTGAAACTCCTTTGAATAAAGTTTTAAAGCTTCAGCTATACCAAGGTCTTCAATTATCTGTGGCCGCAGGTTATAAGCAATTTTGCGGATTGTATTAATCGTGTTTTCAGACAGGGATAACATCTTGCTGATTCTCTGGTTGCGTTCTTCTTCGCTCACTATATCGTTAGACTGAAGCCATGCTATGTTCATTTTTAATACAGTGAGCTGCTGACCGAGTTCATCATGAATTTCCCGTGCAATATGAATACGTTCATTCTCTCTCAGGTTATCGATATGCTTTGTCAGCTGACGTAACTGCATATTTACAAGTTCCACTTCATGCTCTGCAGCTTTACGTTCTGATATGTCAACAGCAGTACTGACAATGCAATCTTTACCTTCATATTCGATTGGTACCGATTTAAAGAAATACGGAACCGGATTTCCTGATTTATCAAGAATATCTGCTTCAATGGTGGACATACCTTTTTCGCTCACTTCATTAAAATATGTGAGCATTTTTTGTTGCTGATCCGCCGGAAAGAAATCTTTTATATCTTTTTGAACTTCTGTATTTGTGCAACCTGTAAGTTCTTCCATCTGCCTGTTTATTCGCAGCAATTTTTTGTTTTCATTAAACAGGAAGAATACTCCCGGTAAGCTTTCGAGAATACTCTCTGAAAGCTCTTTTTGTTTTTTGATTTCTTCTTCGGCTTTATTTAAAGTAATGGTAGAATATCTTGTTGTAAAAACCAATATCAGGATAAAAAACAATGCCATTAGTACTGTTCCAAAATTATGCAGGAAAAGACCATGCAGTTCTCCCTGCAAACGTAACCACGCAAACAAAAAAGTAACAACAATGCTGATAATTAGAATGCGCCTGTTTACTCTTGCAGCAGTTGTTTGCTTGGTAAAAGGAGCTATTACACCATATTGGGAGCTGTTAAAAAAAACAGCACTCGATATCATAAACATGGTTATAACAGCAATGGGGGAAACAAGTGAATACCCGGGGAATGGTTGCTTTTGTGATGATTGAAAAACATAGCCAATAAGCACAAGAAAGGATGATGCCCAAAGAGGGATGACCAAAATGTCGTTGATGATATGTTCTTTTTTGTACCGGAAACTGATTAGAATAACGGACAATAAGAGTAAATGAAGTGCAGCTCCAAACGTCATGCGGCCGGGGTGATTACCCGGTGCTGTTAAATAGTCTTTTACCAGCAACTCATCAATGCCTGCATTCCAGTGAAAAATGTGCTGGGAAATCGTTATACCGCTGAGAAGCAAAACAAAGATTGAGATAATTAAAGCTGCTGTTTTTCTTTTTTTAATCTCCAGCAGGTAAAAAGCGATGGCAGAAAGAAGGTAACCAATTCCTGTGTTGAATTTTGTAACAATATACTCCGGTCCAAAAATGATTATTGATTGTATATCCAGAATCCAGGCGAGAATAATGGACAACGACAGAACAAAGCCTATTGTTAAACAGAACAGAACAATATGCCGGGATTTAATTTTATTTAAAAACATTGGTTGGAAGAATAGATAAATTTTTTTAACAGGCATGCTGCTTAAAAAAGTTTAAATATTGATGATAAAATTTTTAATATATAAAATTAAATCTGTTTTTACTTTCAGCAATAAATGACAAATACAGTTTCTGTCAATGAAACTTGAAATTTGATGGAAATAAGTGCAATTACTTACAGACCCACTGAAAGAAAAAAACTGTTCTTAAGTATAAATCATATTCGAATGAATACTGCTGAAATTAAACTCAACTGTTTTTGGTTCCGGGAATTTCATGAATCAGATGTTTGCCATAACATCCTGCCGGTGTTTGATAGCCTGCTTTGAAATTACCAGCTAAAATTTTCTGTGCAATCGTAAGTATTCCCCATGCAGTTACACTGTAACCATCAGCACAACTAAACTGGTGAGTGAGCCCTTTTCCTCCGGCATTTGTTACTTTACCCCAAATGATTGTGCTGGCATTGGCCCGTTGTTCATCAGTTGGTCCGGAGGGGCCTTTATCAATTTTTCGCTGAATATAATTCCGCATGAACTGTGTACGCAGAAGCCAGTTAAATAAGAACTGGAATTTCAGTATCCGGTAAACCGTTGGTTTCATTCCCGTAAACACTTCAACATTGGGTATGCCTGTGGTATGGTAAGCTGTTGAAATATCTCCCCACTGCAAACTCATCACAAACCGTTGCTGACTGTTTACGTTTAACCACATGCCTTTATATCCCAAAGGCTTTTTTACAAACTGACCATTTTCCCTGATGACAGCTTTTTCACCAATCCTTGTTGCCATTGTGGTTGCAGTACCATGACTGGTTTGAGAACGGGAAGGAATAAAAGCCAGTTGAAGATGTGTTGCATCGGGCATTTGCTCTTTGAGATGAAGTGCACAACAATCGGTCGGGATGACATCAAATCCGGCGCCGGGCATGAGCATCACTCCGGCTTGTTGAGCTGCAGCATGATATGTTTTGATTTGTTCAAAAACCGGTATGTCGCCATTTATATCAATATAGTGTGTGCCGGTTGCAATACAGGCTTCCACCATTTGTTTTGCAGTATTGGCAAAGGGTCCGGCTGCATGAATGACTAATTGAACATCCTGCAGTTGCTTTTCAATAACAGTTGAATCATCTAATGCAAATATCCTGTACTCGTAGTTCAGTTCTTTTGAAAGTGCTGATATGATTGCTTCGTTTCTTCCTGCAAGAACAGGGGAGAGGTTATACTCTTTTGCATAACGGGCAATGAGCTTTGCGGTGTAGCCATTTGCTCCGTAAAGCAGCAGTTTTGTTTTTTGCATGATTAAAATTCAATGAGTGAGATGATTTCTTCCAGAAAACGTTGATCTGTTTCATCAAATGTATTTAAATCAATACTGTCGACATCCAGAACAGCTAAGACTTCATTGTTTCGGATAACCGGCACTACAATTTCGGATTTGCTTAAGCTACTGCAGGCAATATGACCGGGAAACTTTTCTACATCAGGAACGATCATCGTTTTTGCTTCTGCCCACGCAGTGCCGCAAACTCCTTTTCCTTTTCGTATGCGGGTGCAGGCTACCGGTCCCTGGAAAGGACCAAGTACAAGTTCATTGCTTTTGACTATATAAAAACCAACCCAAAGCCAGCCAAACTGCTCTTTCAGCGCTGCACAAACATTAGCAAGGTTGGCAACCAGATCGGGTTCTCCTTCAAGTAAACCTTTGATTTGAGGAATCAGCTCTTTGTATTGCTCTTCTTTTGTTCCTTGTATAATATGTAAATCTTCAGCCATTGCAATAATTTGGGCAAAGGTAGGCAGCAAGCTCCTGATTCTGAATTAAGATGCCGGCTATGTATGCTTATTTGGGATTGCTGGCTAGCAAGAAGTTGCACATTTTGTACAAAACACGGGCACCGGTATTTTCATCGCCTTCGGTTGTGCTCATGCCAACTTCAACCAGGTCAAAACCGATGACTCTGCGTCCGCTCTGTATAATTTTACGTATGAGGTAAAAGACCTGTTCTGTTTCAAAGCCACCCATAACAGGTGTGCCGGTATTGCGGCAAAGTTTAGGATCCAAGCCATCAATATCAAAACTGATATGGATTGTTTGAGGAAGCTGCTCGACAATTTCATTCACCACCATTTGCCAGGTCTTTCCTTCGTACATGCTTTCCCGCATGTCTTTATAAAAGAAACAAACAACCCTTCCTTCCGAATCATTTACAACGTTAAGTTCATTGTCGCCATAATCTCTAACACCAATCTGAACAAGCTTTTTTATTTGAGGTATTTCTTTTAACGCATTGAACATCACAGATGCATGCGAATAAGTAAAACCTTCGTACGATTCTCTTAAATCAAGGTGAGCGTCAATTTGAAGGATACCAAAATCGCCATGCTTTTCTGCAAGGGCTTTGTAATAGCCAAGAGGTGTGCTATGATCTCCGCCAAGTAAACCAACCAGCTTTCCCTGGTCGAGAAGAGCTTTTGTTTGTTCATAGACCCAGTTATTCAGGAATACACTTCCTTCATTTACTTCCCTCAAAGTTTTGCACATGAACTTGTTATCGTTCACATTTTCGTCCTGGGCTATATAGTTAATGTAGAGTTCAGCTTCTTTACGCAGATAGTCGCTTTTCAAAAGAATCTTCCTGTCGGTATCGAGCATATAAATACCTCTCCGCCATGCGTCGTTCGTATCATTATCGTAAAGCTCTACCTGGAAACTTGCTTTGAAAATATGCTCCGGAGCCCTTGCTGTACCTGCTCTGTAGCTCACTGTTGCTTCCCACGGAACAGGTAATATAATAAGGTCTGCATCTTCTTCTGTAAAAGGAAGACCAAAGATGTTGTTGTTAGGGTTGGCAGCATCATTGTGATCGAACTGCGACAAATCTGTCATATAATGGAGTTTGAGAAAACTTTGCAAAGTTATAAGACATCAGAACACAAACTAAAGGTTGCAAAAGAAGTTTTGCACAGCAATGGTTGAATCTCGAATAAATACTTTGGAAAATTGATTTTCCCGTTTGTCAAATTTTGGTAGCTAAACCAAAAGGGAGGAGATTTTGGGCTAACTTTGCGCAGTTATAAAAACAGCTGAGAAAAATGAAGACAGTACACATCGTAATTCTTGTAGTAATAGCAGTTGCAATCGGGATTCTGATCAGTTCAATCGGGGACTTATCAACCTATGATACAATCAATTCTGCCAAGGCCAAGCCGGGAAAATTTCTGCATATCATTGCCAAACTTGACACCACCCAAGGAAAGAAAATTGAGTACGATGCATTAAAAAATCCAAACTATTTAAGCTTTCATATTGTTGATTCTTTAGGCGGAAAAGCAAAGGTTGTATACCTGAAAGGACAGCCGCCAACAGATATGGTGAAGAGCGAACGAATGGTGTTGAAAGGAAAAATGACGGACAGTGCTTTTCTTTGTGATGATATCCTGATTAAATGTCCAAGCAAATACACCGACAGCAAAGCTAAAATCAGCACAGCTTCCAAATAACATACTGCCTTAAACTGTTTGCTGCTGCCAGCCAGTGAAAGGTTTTCAATAATTATTATCTATGCCATCATACACAGGTGAACATTTACTGCCCGGACAGATTGGAAATTTTCTGACCGTTCTTTCTTTGGTTTCTTCCTTATTTGCCACGATTGCCTATTTCAAATCGGTAAAAGCAAAAACGCAAATTGATCAGCAAAGCTGGAAACGAATTGCCCGTTCTGCATTTGTAACCGAAATTGTATCTGTTGTCGGTATTTTCATTACGCTTTATTATATTATTTATAACCACCAGTTTGAGTATGCGTATGCCTGGAAGCATAGCAATCTCGAACTTGAAACCAAGTATATTTTAAGTTGTTTCTGGGAAGGGCAGGAAGGTAGTTTTCTGCTCTGGAGTTTCTGGCATTGTGTACTTGGAGGTATTATTATTCTGAGAGAAAAGGAGTGGGAAGCACCTGTAATGGTTACAATAAGCTTTGCTCAGTTCGCTTTGGCAACCATGGTTTTAGGTGTATTCTTCTTTAATTTTAAAATAGGAAGTAATCCATTTGTTTTGATGCGGAATGAAGGGATGCTCAGCGCTGATCAATTCCCCATAGGTTTTGAAAATGGAGTTTTAAAGACTGACTATTTAAGTTTTATCCCTGATGGAAATGGTCTTAATCCATTACTTCAAAACTACTGGATGGTGGTACATCCACCGGTTCTCTTCCTCGGATTTGCCGCCACTATTGTTCCATTTGCATTTGCAATAGCTGCATTATGGAAAAAGGATTACACCGGCTGGATTCCGGCTGTTCGTCCATGGGCCATTTTTGCAGCTGCTGTACTTGGTTTAGGTATTATGATGGGTGGTGCATGGGCTTACGAAAGCTTAACTTTCGGTGGTTACTGGGCATGGGACCCGGTTGAAAATGCTTCGCTTGTTCCCTGGATCATTGGCATCAGCGGTATTCATACTTTAATTGCCTATAAGCATTCAGGTCAGTCGTTAAGGTCTACTTTTTTATTCTTTATACTCCAGTTCCTGCTTATTAACTATTCTACCTTTTTAACACGAAGTGGAATTTTAGGCGATACCAGCGTACATGCCTTTACGGATCTTGGAATGAATGGCCAACTGCTGGCTTTTCTAGCTGTCTTTGTAGTTCCGTCGCTGTTTTTGTTTGGCTGGAATTACAGGAAAATTCCTGTGGTGGCAAAAGAAGAGGCAATTGATTCAAGGGAGTTCTGGTTGTTTGTTGGCGCATTGCTTTTATTTATATCTGCGATCTTCATTATCGGCAAAACTTCTTTGCCGGTTGGCAATAAACTGTTCGGCAGCAAGTTTGCTCCTCCTCAGGAAATTGAATATTCATACAACAAGGTGCTGATTCTTTTCTCCTTCATTATTGGCATTCTTACAGCCATCAGTCAGTACCTCAAATACAAGCAAACAAGCAGGTCTGCATTTGTAAAAAGCATCTGGTTGCCAACCTTAATTGCAGCAGTCATATCATTCTCTATCAGTGTTTTTGGAAATATTAATTACAATAAATTTGGCATAGGTTTTCTTGCTGCTATTCATTTCAGTATCTTCTCTTCTGTATATTCAGCCGTGGCAAATTTCATGTACCTGTTTACAGGTATTAAAGGAAAGATGATTAAGGCAGGAGCTTCTCTTGCACACTTTGGTTTTGGATTAGTGCTGGTTGGCGTGCTCATTTCATCTTCCAAAAAAGAAGTGATCAGTTGGAACAGGAGCGGCATCATGGTCAATTTTGGTGAAGGAAGTACAGAAAACCCGGCCGAAAATCTGACCCTTGTGAAAGGTGTTGCGACCGATATGGGCAAGTACATGGTGACTTATTTTGGTGATTCTACCAATCCGCCTGACCCCAAGCATTATTTTAAAGTAAAATTTGAGGATAAGAAATCCGGCGAAAGTTTCATTCTTTTCCCTGATGCATTTGTGAATTTCAGGGGAAATGGCCAGTTAATGGCAAACCCTGATAGCAAGCACTATCTCCACAAAGATGTATTTACTTACATCACATCATTACCCAATCCCGACAAAAACAAGGATACAGCTTCCTTTATTCCACATTTAATGAAACCGGGTGATACTGCTTTTTACAGCCATGGTTATTATGTGCTGGAAGGTTTAAGCAGGAATGTTACAAGGAAGAATATTGTCGCCAATCCAACCGATTCTGTTTTTGCAGTAAACATCACTGTTGTTTCGAAAGACAGCAGCAAGTATAGTGCTGAGCCTGTACTAATCCTGAGCGGTAACCAGGCAAGGGCGGTTGCTGATACTGTTATTGCTCAAAACCTTGTGTTTGCATTTACGGGTGCTGATAAAGACGGATTAAAGATTGGTGTTAAGGAAAGTGATGCAGTTCTGCAGTACGTTACTCTTAAAGCATATGTGTTCCCGGCTATTAATGTTCTTTGGCTGGGTATTCTTATTATGACGTTTGGTTCTTTACTGGCAATGTATAATCATATTCAGAAAAACAGGAAGGCGGCACTGAAAAAAGTCTGAACAAGGGCCTAAGAAAAGTAAGTTTTACAAACAATACCCGTAAGTCGTTATAACATTTAATGATTTGGCATCCTTTATTTCTTTGTGTGGAAAAGAATGCCCTCCAGCACACCTGTTGAAAGCGGGTTTTTGGTGAAATAAATCATCTTGTTGTTTTTAAGCGGCTCAAGTTCGGGGCTGTAATTTGCAACTACGATTCCTTTTGATTTTCCTGTGAGCATATCCTTGTCATTGCCACTGTTACCTGCTGTGATAATTTTTTGTAAAGGGACCCGCCATTTATAGCTGAGATATTGAACGGCTTTTCCCTTGCTGGCACGCAACGGCAGCAAATCAAGATATTTATTTTCGGTTAAAAGAATGCTTGCTTTTAGTTTACGTTCGTCCAGGTACCGGTAAAGGTTTGCCATCTGGTCATTGTCAAAAGATCCGGTTACATAATAACTAAGCTTAAACCGCCACTGGGCTTCTTTTTCCTGTAACTGGAGACCGGGGAATTTTTCAAGAGCACGCTGAAGTTCATCCCTTTTCCACTGATAATTGATATGGCTTTCCCATCCTTTGTCGGGTATGAATTTGTCGGTATAATAGATTTCAGAACCTGCTGAACAGATCAATATATCCGGATCAGGTAACTCGTATTTTTCAAATGCATCTTTTGTGATGAGCCTGTTTCTGCCGCTGGCTATTCCAAAAATAACTTTGTCTTTGTTTTCATTGATCCACCTCGAAAATTCTTTGAGTCCCTGGGTATTTGTTCCCTCCACCAATGTTCCATCTAGATCAGAAATTACAAACAGCTCAGCAGTTGAAAGTTTTTTACCATAGGCTGTTTTCTGAACAAAGGAATAGGTGTCGTCATTTTTCTGGAGAAACAGATCGTTGAGCAATTTTACATAATGATCAGCATAAGTGGGCCATGAATAAAACTGGTTGGACGCAAGAATGCCATTGGTTGAATATTTTTCCCAACGGGCTGCATCGGCAATGATTTTTTTAATAGCCGCAGCAATTTTTTCAGGGCTTTCAACATCCACCAGTAACCCGTTTTCACATTTTGTGAGAATTTCCTTTGGACCTCCTGTTGGGGAGGCAATAACGGGTAGTCCGCAGGCAGCTGCTTCTATAATGGTGAGGCCGAAGTTTTCGCCGGGAGTAGCGTTCACAAATACACCTTTCTTATGTGCTGCAATCCGGTATATTTCAGGAACCTCAATTTTTGGATCATTCTTTTTGGGGATGGCCATTTTGCCGTAGAGATCATATTTGTCGAGTAAGAGCAGCAGATTGGTTAAAATATCCTGTTCATCCTGCGGCATTTTGGTGATATCTTTCCTCACACCTGCAAAAATGGCGAGATTAGCCATTGTTTGTAATTCTTTATCCTGGCCATAAGCCTGTATAATAGTTTCAAAATTCTTTCGCTTATCTGCTCTGCCAATGGAGAGAATAAGTGGCTTTGATGGTTGAAATAAAAAACGGTCAATTTCGGAATTGATCCTGTAAAATGCCTGCTCCTGTTCAATTGACATTTTAAAGGAAGGCAGATCCATCCTGTAAAACGGATAATAAATATCCTGATTTACGCCCGGTGGGATTACTTTAAACCTACCCGAAGCTGCATTGTTATATAAAGAGTACTGTGAATCGATGATGTGCTGGGTGCTTACAATAACTGCATCAGCTGTTTGTAAAAGCCCTTCTTCCACATCGATGCGACGCTGCATATTAAATTTCTCTTCTATCTTTTCAGGTGTTAATCCTTGCTGCAGCAGAATGTTTTTTTTGTTGAGGCCAAGGGAATGGCCGGTAGCAAGAAATGGTATGCCAAAGATTTCGCTAATCTGACCAGCAAGATAATTTCCATCAGCATAGTGCCCGTGAACAACATCAGGGAAATCGCCTTCTTCATCAATGAAGCGCAGGGTTTTATCAACAAATTCATCTAGGTAATCCCACAGTGTTTCTTTTGGCCGGTAGGTATTACCGCCACAGGTAATCCGCACAATCCTAGCTTTGTCATTTACCTGTTCAATTTCTTTTTCGTAAGAAGCTGAAACCCTTTTTTCATTTATTCTGCGAGTGAATAGATCGACTTTTCGTACTTCAGGGTGTTTGGAGAGGCTTTCTAATTGTTCAAGGACGTATTTCACCTGCCCACCGGTATCCTTATCTCTTCCGATTTCGGGGTTATTAAACCGTATCAGGCCATGCGGACTGAATAACTGTATATAATATCCCTTTTCCATTTTTTTTATTTACAGGTGAAAAGAAGCAAAGGTAGTAATTCTGATTTAGGAACGGGATTTGGTAGATTTGAAGTATAAAGCATAGTATCAATGTACTCTGGATCAGGTTTTAGTGATTGGGAAATTGGTGATATTACTGTTATCGTTCATAACGGTATCTATCATTTGTTTCACCTGATCATACCAAACCATGACTACATTGCTCATGCAGTTTCAAGGGATGGAATATCTTGGAAAAGAGTGAAGAATGCGCTTTTTGTTGGAAATCCAGGTGAATGGGACGATGATATGTTATGGACAATGCATGTATGCCACGTTAACGACCGGTTTGAAATGTATTATACAGGATTGCAGCGCAGAGACAGGGGAGGAGTTTCGAGAATAGGGTTGGCATTTTCTGAAAATTTACTTGATTGGGAAAAAAGCAAAAAAGCAATTTTCCCGATTGAACCCAAAGGTGTTTTTTACGAAGACCTCAGTCACAGTCCACGGAAATGGATAAGTTTTCGTGATCCATTCAGAGTTGAGTATGAGGATGAAATATATTTGCTGATTTGTGCACGTACAATAAGCGGCCCCGTTAGTCGCAGGGGTTGTGTTGGATTGGTTAAAATCACTAATGATATAGTTGAACGTATGCCACCATTGTTATATCCAATGGTATATGATGATATTGAATGCCCCTGTATATTTCAATTAAAAAACCGGTTTTACATCATAGGGTCAATACGTGAAGATATTAAAGTCAGATACTGGCATTCCAATGATTTTTTTGGAGAATATCATTCGTTTGATCTCGATATACTACTGCCTCAAGGAAATTATGCAGCACGTATTTCCGAAGATGATGGCCATTTACTCATTTATAATTTTTTCTATCCGTATGGGAAAATTAATACGTTCAGGGTATTGCCGCCTCCAAAAGAAGTAGATACTGATGAAGATGGGAAACTCATTTTAAAAAGTTATTACCGTTGGGATGAAATGGTAATCAAAACAATTGAGCAGAACGAATCTGCATCATTCAAACAACTTTTTTCAAACCCAACTGCTTTTTGCAACAATAACTCTGGGCAATGGATATTTGGTTCTGGCAGTGGGTATGAATTATTCTGTTTTAAAAAACCATCCAACAGTTATATATGGGAAGGGCAGCTTGCCATTGAAGGTTTGGGCAAATTGGGTTTGCTCTGCGAAATGGATGAAGAGGGGAATGGCTATTTTATTTCACTTGATTTTTCACATGGGTTGGTTGAGTTCAGAACATGGGGTTTTAACCCGCAAAACAACAAGGAGAACTTTATTTTTGAAAGTATTCAGTCGGGTTTTTTCAATGGCTATGAGAAAGATTCCATTCATTTCAGACTGATCCATTATGGTCACTATTTTGAACTTTCTGTGAATGAAACTATCATACTTACATTGATGGATTATACTTACAACGGTGAATATGTTGGTTTTTACTCAGCTTCATCAATTATTTCACTGCAACATTCACTGATGAAAATTTTGCCGGATCCCGAGGATGAGTATGCAAGTAATAAAGAACCTGAATAGATTTTATAATTGCAAATAATCGGATTTATTGATAACAATTTATTCTTTAAAGCCAGCCCGATCTTCTGAAAATATAGTAAAGCGATGAACAGGCAAGTACTGTTCCCAGCAGAACAATATAAAATCCATAATGCATTTCTGACTGTGGTATAAAACGGAAGTTCATACCATAAAAACCGGCTACCATTGTTGGTACCGCAAATATGGCTGCCCAGCCGGCAAATTTCTTTGATACATCGCTTTGCGAAATAGAAATGAGTGAGAAATTGGCTTCCAGCGCAGTGTTGAGTAACTCTCTAGTATTATCCACCATTTCATTAATGCGCATCACATGGTCGTAAATATCACGGAAATACGCCTGTATTTCTGGAGATATTGATTTCATTTCAAAACGCATTAAGCGGTTGCAAACATCAATCAGGGGAGAAACAGCTCTTTTCACTTCCAGCAAATCCCGTTTGAGTTGATAAATCTGTTCGGTTGTTTCCCTGCTAGGTTTTTCTTTGAAAACTTTGGCTTCAATTTCTTCCAGTTGCTGTTCCAGTTCATCAACTACAGGAAAGTAACGGTCAACAATAAAATCCATGACAGAATACAACACATATCCCTGGCCTTTTCCCATCATTTCAGGCATTGTTTCGCAACGGGATCGTACTTCTGTATAAGGAACATTTGAGCCATGACGTACAATTACAATGAAATTGGGTCCAACGAAAAAATGGGTTTCACCAAATTCCGTATTTCCTGATAAGCCTCTTTGTACTGTGCGCAGAACAATGAAAATTGAATCACCATAAACTTCCAGTTTGGGTCGTTGGTGAGCTTTATGTGCATCTTCAATAGCAAGATCGTGCAAACAAAATTCCAACTGCACTTTATCCAGTATTTCTTCTGAGGGTTCAAATAACCCCATCCAGACAAACTGGTCAGGATTTTTTAATACTTCATGCACATCTTCTAACTGAATATCTCTAATACGGCGGCCATCAGAATAGGCCGCACAATTGACGATTTCGTTCATACAATTCTTTTATTAGCAGCAAACTTGGTTCGTGAAAGGTCGGGAAAAAGATGAAAAAATGAACAGGGTAGTAGAAATGTTTTTAAACAGATGATGCTCTATTTTTTATTTATGAATAGTAACTGAGCGGTAACCAGTGCTGCAATAATCTGGATAATTCCCATGGTAATAAACAAAGCTTCAAATGATACAAAGTGTGTAATCAGCCCTCCAATTCCAAACGCAATACCTGTTACAATCTGCGACTGACCAGTTGAAAGTCCCCATGCATACGCATCCATTTCATCACTTAAATTGTTGGCATAAAGAGCATCCCAGGCGGGTGTGCCAATGGCTTCTGAAATGCCAAGTCCGGCCTGTACAAGAAATAACTGAAACGGATTTTGAACCAGCAAATAACCAAATGTAAAAACTGCATTGAGCAGGTAACCTGCCAGCATTACTTTGGTTTTGTATTCTTTCTTATTTAATAAACGCCCAACCAAAATATAAAGCAAGCCGGTAACAACAAGGTAGGTTGCCCATGCCCAGGTAATATCAAGAATATCTCCACCAACTTTTTCAGCAAATACTGCGAATAAAGGCCCCATCATGCCTTCGCCGAAATACCAGATGTTTGCACCAAGCAGTAATATTCTTGTGGTTTTGGTTAACGTCATGGAACGGGTATAATGTAAAATCTAATTTACATTGATTACTGTTTAAAAAATAATCGTGTAAGAATAAATTATTGACCAAACATGTTCGATGCTTTTTTTTACAGGCTGTAATTGCTTAGTTTAAAATACTCTGCATGGTTGGTAATCCAGAGGTTGTACATATTTAAAATACTCAAAAAATTAATTCTTCTTTTGGTAAATGGTGACGCTGGCTGATGCTGAACATTTGCAGAAATTTCACAAGGCAGCGTTGGTTACATTTTGCCTGTCTGTTGTATTAACTACAGATTGATTAATTTACATCCTGATGAGTGGAAGGAAAAGCACATATCTTTTTATTGGTTTTGCGGTTGCAGGGTTGCTGAGCGTTTTACATGTCAAAGCACAGGAGCAACCATTGCCACCTCCCGATACAGCCACCATCATCAAAGTTGCAAAGGCCAATTACGGTCCCAACGATACAGTTTTTGTAAAAGCACAGATCATTAACGGCGAACTGCTTGGCGGAAAAGATCTTGAAGAAATTTTTGTCTGGGGGGGAGATCCCAAAGAAGCAGCGAAGTACTGGGCCAACTGGACCAGGTTGCGTAATGCTGTTTATGTTACATACCCAATGGCAAGATCAGCCGGTTTTGTAATGATTGATGTAAACAAACACCTCGAAAACGTTAGCGGCCGCAGCGAACGGAAAGATTACATTAAATCACGGGAAAAAGAATTAAGAGCTGCATTCGGCGATAAGGTATCCGATCTTTCCATTTACCAGGGAAAGGTGCTGATGAAACTGATCAACCGCCAGACCGGGAATAACTGTTATGAAATTATCAGGGAAATGAAAGGCGGCTTTACTGCAGGTTTTTATCAAACACTTATGTTTTTTGCAGGCACAAGTTTAAAGCAGGCCTGGAGTCCTTCTGAAGATAAATTTGATAAACAAATTGAAGAAATTGTCCTGGAAATTGACCGTATGTATTACGGCGCACCTGGTTATTCATCTCCCGCAGCTGCACGATAGTGTGCGCTCAGTTTTTATGCTTAATTTCACGCCCAAAATTCACCGTTCATGAAGTTAGATATACTTGCAATTGGCGTTCATCCTGATGATGTGGAACTGGCTTGTGCCGGAACCTTAATGATTGAAATTGCAAACGGAAAAAAGGTTGGAATTATTGATTTAACCCGTGGAGAACTGGGCACAAGAGGAACTGCTGAAACAAGAAAAACAGAAGCGGAAACTGCTGCAAAAATTATTGGTGTGCATGTACGTGAAAACCTTGGTATGCGTGATGGCTTTTTCAGAAATGATGAAGAACATCAGTTGCAGGTAATTCAAAAGATAAGACAGTACCAACCTGAGATTGTTATATGTAATGCAGTGGAAGACCGCCATCCTGATCATGGCCGTTCTTCAAAGCTGGTTTCAGATGCATGCTTTTATTCGGGTTTACGGAAAATAGAAACATCCTTTGATGGCACTGAACAAACAGCATGGCGTCCTAAATATGTTTTTCATTACATACAGGACAGGTATCTTGAACCTGATTTTATTTTTGATGTTTCATCAGTGTTTGATAAAAAACTGGAAAGCATCAATGCCTATGCAACTCAGTTCAATAGTGAAGGAGATAATGAACCTCAAACATATATTTCCACTCCAACTTATTTTGAAACAATTATAGCACGCCACCGCATGTTTGGCAAACGTATTGGAGTTGAATACGGCGAAGGATATATGACTGAAAAATTAATAGGTATTAAATCATTTGATGCATTTATACAGGTCACAACCTGATAACCAGCAGCATTTAAATTTTCCGAAAAGATTTGTTAAAGTGCCTTTATTTGGCAAAAAGCTATTTATTACTGCCTGTTTGCCTTTAAAGAAATGCCTTTTTCGGAATGGCTTCATGGCTCAATAGTTTTAACTTTGCAGGAATTTTTTATTTCTATATGAGTAATCCAAAATTTCCCCAAAGCAAAACTCAATCTTTTCATAGTGAGTTGAAAAGGAGAGTGAACGCTTATTTCCAGGAGACGGGTAAAGACCAGACTGGTAATTTCAAACTGTTTTCAAAAGCAATGTTTCTTGGGCTTGCTTTTGTTGCACTTTATGTTCATTTGGTTTTCTTCACACCCGGAATTATTTTAGGTGTTATTGAATCAATCCTCTTTGGCGGTGTTGTTGCTGCTATTGGTTTTAATGTGATGCACGATGGTGCACATGGCAGCTTCAGTAAATACAAATCGGTAAACCTGCTGGCAGCATTTTCTTTAAATGTTCTTGGCGGCAGCAGTTTTATGTGGAATGTTAAACATAACATCATTCACCATGCTTATACAAATGTTGATGGAGTAGATGATGATATTGACATTCAGCCATGGATGCGTATGAGCAGTACACAAAAGAAATACAAGCTGCATAAATATCAGCACCGTTATTTCTGGTTTCTTTATTCATTGCTTTATATCCTCTGGATTTTTGTACTTGATTACCAGAAATATTTCAAAAACAAAATCGGCACAATGCAACTGAAGAAAATGCATATTGCCGATCATGTTATTTTCTGGTTGTTTAAAGCAGTAAACCTGTTCATCTTTATTGCATTACCCATCTGGATGGCTGGCTTCTTACCTTGGTTGCTTGGTTTTCTTGTAGCTACATTATTTGCCGGTTTTGTATTGAGTACTGTATTTCAACTGGCACATACAGTTGAGCATACTGCATTCCCAATGCCTGATGAAGCTGATGGACGTTTACAGGATGAATGGGCAATTCACCAGTTAAAAACAACCGCCAACTTTGCTACTAAAAACAAAATTATTTCAGCGTTGGTTGGAGGTTTGAACTTCCAGGTTGAACATCACCTGTTCCCTAAAATTTCGCATATTCATTATCCTGCAATCAGTAAGATCATCAAACAAACATGCAGTGAGTTTAATATTCCTTATATCGAATATCCAAAGATGAGGATGGCTTTTGCATCGCATGTAGCTTACCTGAAAGAAATGGGAAGAAAATAAAATAGTTTGTATCGTTATAAAAAAAATCCCGGCTGTATCAGCCGGGATTTTTTTGTTATTGTACTGCTTTAAAGTAGAAGATATCGTAGTAGTTTGAGTTGAGCCATGGCTTTTGTTTGCCACCTGATTTCTCTTTCACTTCACGACCGGTTAATTTAAATACGTTTTCAATTTGTGTATTGGGCACTGATATGTATTTCACCAATGAACCGGTGTATAAACCATTTGTTCCTGCAACACCATCGCTTGCAACAGAACCGGGATCGGTAGCAAATGAAATCACTGTATTATCAGGAGGAGAAATAGGAGCAAGGCCACCTTCATCATTATCACCAAACGATCCTCGCTGGAATGGATTGTTACGGCATGCATCAAGAATAACAATGTTCAACTTTGTATTTGCATCTTCCATACGTGCCAGTACCTGCGATACAGATGGGCAATCTTCTCTTACATCTGTTTTAGAACGAAGGTTTGCATCAACAGGAATAATATAGTTCTGATCATCAATCTGTATACCATGACCTGAGTAATAAAACAATCCAACCTGATAAGAAGCAAGTTTGTAACCAAACTCTTTTATAGCTGCTCTCAATTGGGCTGCATCACCATCAATGACTTCAATAACTTCAAATCCGCAATCACGCAACACCTGTGCCATTGATTTTGCATCGTTCTTAGGATTCTTTAACGGTGTAGTAAAACGGTAACCCTGGTTACCGATAACCAATGCAAGTTTCTTTTTATAGTTACCTGTATTTAAACCTGCAGTATTATTGGTTGTAACAATAGTTGTATTGTTAGGCTTTGTGTTTGTATTCGTGCCGGGATTTGTGTTGTTATTATTGGGTTTTGTATTTGTATTCCCGGCATTGGAATTATTGTTATTTGGTTTGGTATTTACATTAGGTTTATTTGTATTACTGTTTGTTGTTGGTGGGTTGTTTGCAGGTGGTTTTGAATTATTAACTGCAACAGGATTGTCGGAGTTATCGTAATTACTTTTTACCCAGGCATCGTAACCTGTGGGTGGTGTTTTTTCAATGAATTTTCCCTGGTTCCAATAACCTTCATCGGGCAAACCATCAAAATGGAAAAGCTGACCGTATCCATGATAGCGCTGATCTTTCCATTCACCGTAATAACGCTCACCATTGGTATAATAATAAGTTCCTTTTCCATTAAACTTGTTATCAGCAAAATTTCCGATGTAATAATCTCCTATATCAAAAAAGTACTGTCCTTCCCCGTTACGGTAGCCGTTTTTAAAGTTGCCTTCATAGTAACCATTGTTATAAACATATTTACCATAACCATTCTTACAATCACCACTGATACATCCTGTAGTTCCTTCTTTTAATAAACTGCTTTTTGGAGTAACCAGGTTGTTGTCTTTCCAGTAGCCAATCTTTTTTACACCGGTGTTGGGATCGTAGTTAATACCCCAGCCGTTTCGCTTACTGTCAACAAAAAAACCAACATATTTTTCACCTGTTGTAAAGAAATAAGTGCCATAACCGGTCAGCAGGTTTTCTTTAAACTGTCCAACCCAGCGGGTACCATCGTCCCAATAATATGCACCATAGCCATCCCGTTTGCCATCTTTAAAATATCCGAAAAAACGATCTTTAAAATCGTAATACTTCATGCCATATCCTTCATCACAAGAGCCTTTTAAGCATCCAACTGTACCAACAGGTTTGTTGTAATACGAAATGAGGCCGAGATATTTTCCTTTGCCAAACAATCCTTTTTGAACCGTTCCGTTTGAAAAGGTTTTTTCTCCTTCACCATCAAACTCACCATCTTTAAAATCACCAATGTATTTTGTTCCATCTGTAAATTCCATCACGCCAAATCCGGCAAATACATTTCCTAAGCTTTCGCCCATAAATTTTTCTCCGGATTTCCATGTGTATACACCAAAACCTTCACGCTTATCATCATAAAACTCTCCTTCATACACATCTCCGTTTGCGTATTGAAATTTACCGTAGCCGGAACTGCAGTTCCCGCTTAAACATGTTTGGGAAAATGAACTGGTAATAACAGAAAAGAATAAAAAAAGCGATAGTCCTAATGCTTTCATTTTGGGTGTAATTTGACGTAAGATACTTAGGATTCAACATTTTATCAATACCGTCTTTACGGTATTAACAATTGTAAGTTTTTTTCTTTTGTCAGTGGCTTACTCCCTTATCTTTGTTGCAAACAATACACTTGCCACATGCATTTTCAATTTACTGAAGAGCAGCTGATGATACAGCAGGCTGCAAGAGATTTTGCCCGTACAGAATGTTTACCCGGAGTTATTGAGCGTGATGAACATCAAAAGTTCGCCAGGGAACAGGTGAGCAAACTTGCCGATCTTGGTTTTATGGGAATGATGGTAAAACCTGAATATGGCGGTTCAGGAATGGATACTATCAGTTATGTACTTGCCATGGAAGAGATCAGTAAGATTGATGCCAGTGTTAGTGTGTGTATGAGTGTAAACAACAGTCTTGTATGTTATGGTCTGCAGGAGTTTTGTACCGAAGAACAGAAACAAAAATATCTTGTACCGCTTGCACAGGGAAAGAAAGACGGTGAGTTATACATTGGTGCTTTTTTATTGAGTGAACCCGAAGCTGGCAGTGATGCTACATCGCAACGAACAACTGCTGAAGATAAAGGTGATCATTATGTGCTGAACGGAATCAAAAACTGGATCACTAACGGATCATCCGCTTCAGTTTACCTGGTTGTTGCACAAACCGATGCTGGCAAGGGAAGTAAAGGAATCAATGCATTTATTGTTGAGAAAAACTGGCCCGGTGTAACAGTTGGTGCCAAAGAAAATAAAATGGGCATTCGTGGAAGTGATACACACAGCATTTCTTTCCAGGATGTGATTGTTCCCAAAGAAAACAGGATAGGTGAGGATGGTTTTGGATTCACCTTCGCCATGAAAACTTTAGCTGGCGGACGTATTGGTATTGCATCGCAGGCGTTGGGAATTGCAAGTGGCGCTTATGAACTGGCGTTGAAATATTCAAAAGAGCGCAAGGCATTTGGTAAAGAAATCATGCATCACCAGGCCATACAGTTTAAACTGGCTGATATGGCTACAAAAATTGAAGCAGCCCGTATGCTTTGTTTAAAAGCTGCATGGGATAAAGATCAGCACATCGATTATACACTCAGCTCATCCATGGCAAAAGTATTTGCCAGTGAAACAGCTATGTGGACGACAACAGAAGCTGTGCAGATACATGGTGGTTATGGTTATGTAAAAGAATTTCATGTAGAGCGTTTGATGCGTGATGCCAAGATTACACAGATTTATGAAGGTACAAGTGAAGTGCAGCGGATTGTGATTGGAAGAAGTATTCTGAAATAAACTCCATTTGAAAATTTGCATATGTGCTGACCTGAAAATGGTCAGCACATTTTTATTTTGATACATTTGCTCATGGCTGTAAATAAAGAAGCATATAAAGAAATTAAAACCTTCCTTGATTCAAAAGCTGTAACTCTTGTTGCTGTTTCAAAAACAAAACCCGCAGAAGATATACTGGAGCTGTATGAACTCGGTCAACGGGATTTTGGTGAAAACTATGTGCAGGAGTTAGTAGAGAAAGCAGAGAAACTTCCCAATGATATACGCTGGCATTTTATTGGTCACCTGCAAAGTAATAAGGTGAAATACATTGCGCCGTTTGTTCACCTGATTCATGGTGTTGATAGTTTTAAACTGCTGAAAGAAATTAACAAAGAAGCCATTAAGAAAAACCGAAGCATTGATATATTACTGCAGGCATACATTGCGCAGGAAGAAACAAAATTCGGGATGGATGAAGAAGAGTTGCAAGCAGCTATTACCGGGTTTGAACAACTGGAAAACAAACAGGTGAACATTTGCGGCTTAATGGGCATGGCAAGTTTTACGGATGATATGGATAAAGTAAGATCAGAATTTAAGCAATTGAAAAAAACGTTTGAAGAGCTTAAAAAATATCAAATCTCTAACTTCAGCCTGCAAACTCTATCCATGGGTATGAGTGCAGATTATTCTGTTGCCATTGAGGAAGGAAGCACAATGGTGCGTATAGGAAGTCTGTTGTTTGGTGCAAGAAATTACAATCAATAACATCCCGGTTATTGATTGTAAACTATTCTTATTTTTTCTTTCTGAATAAAAAATAAACCAACAATATAACTGCTGCCATTAAAAGAAGCGGCATGATGTATACTGAAAATGTATGTTCTCTTGCAATTTGCTTTCGCTCCGACATGCTGATTTTATTTACTCTTACTTCATTCTTTGAATTGTATTCCATTACAAAGAAATCGCCGTTGGGTGCAATTAAACAAGCTGAAGGTTTCCAGTCGCCGGCTGATTTATAAATCGTCAGCACAGCTTTTTTCTTATCCACCTGTTTAATTACATTGCCTGTTGCGATGTAAAGATTGCCATCTTTATCAGAGTAAATACTCATGATGGAATGACTGTTTCCTCCTGTACTGTCGTTTGGATCTTTTTCTCCAATATCTTTTAAAAACAACTGTACGCTGTCGGCTTTTTGCAGAATGTAAACATCAGTTTTGTTAGGGAAGTACAGTACACCTTTGCTGCTGAAATGCAAACGGCCAATATCTGAAAGTGATTTTGTACCGATGATTGTTTTCTTACCCGTAGAATCAATTTGCCAGAAATAGGAGGGAATACCTTTTTCAACATAATACATGTAACCAAGATCATCTCTTGTAAAACTGTACCATTCCGGAAAGCCCTGCGTACTGTCTTTTACTTTTACAATTGTTCCATCGGGTTTGCGGCACCAGAGATAATATCCCCATGTATTTAACTGTTCACCATTATACCAGAGATGTTCGCCAAACAGTTGCCCGTTCCTGTCAAGATACAGTTCATGAGTATGAACATTCGGAACAGCTACAACTTTACTACCGTCGGGCTTCATCATCCATACCTGCGAAAGATCTGTATAAAACAGGTTGCCATTTTTATCCATTACAATTCCAACACCGGGATCAGCAAAAGCAAAACTTGTAATAAAAAAAAAGATACAGGTGAAGAGTTGTTTGCGCATGGATAAAACGTTTTGTCAAAAATAAAAAAGAGCTGTTCAAAATCTGAACAGCTCTTTCAAAAGTAAGCACAATTATTTTTTCAGCTTTGCATAATCAAATACAAGATTGCAAAATGCTTTCACGCCCACATCCAGCATGCTGTCGTCAATATAAAAATCGGCTGTGTGATGCCCAGTTGGTTTTCCTCCTTTCGGCATTCCGCCGAGGTTAAAAAAGAATGCAGGAGCTTTTTCGCCATAATAAGAAAAGTCTTCTGCACCTGTTGTCCAGTTACCGGGATTTGCATTTTCTTTTCCTGCAGCTGTTTGCAACGAAGGAATCATCATGCTGACCAATTCAGGGTTATTGTAAGTCACCAATGTTTTTGTTTCAATGGTTACTTCAGCAGTCGCTCCAAAAGCTTCCGCAATATTCATGGCTGTGCGGCGTATTTTTTCATGCACATCTTTTTGCATATTCACATCAAGTGTGCGGATGGTTCCGCTGAAACTTACTTCTTCAGGAATAATGTTTTCTCTTACACCGCCGTTGAATTTACCAACAGTAATTACAACAGGAGCTCTGGTTAAATCTTCCGAGCGGCTAACAATTGTCTGAAGACCGCTAATAATTTGAGATGAAACCATAATAGGATCAATGCCTGCCCATGGTGAAGATCCATGTGCACCTTTACCTTTTACTTTAATCACAAACCAATCGCTTGCAGCCATGAATGAACCGCTTTTGTACCTGATCTTACCAATTTCCAAACCGGCAGCAATATGCAAACCAAAAATTGCATCTACTTTGGGGTTATCCATCACACCTTCTTTAACCATCAATGCAGCTCCTCCTTCTTCATCGCCGGGAGGGCCTTCTTCTGCTGGCTGAAAAATAAATTTTACTGTGCCTGCAATGTCTTTTTTCATTGATGCAAGCACTTCGGCAGTACCCATTAAAATAGATGTATGTGTGTCATGGCCACAGGCATGCATAACCGGAACCTGCTGACCAAGATAATCGGCCATTACAGTTGATTTGTAAGGAACGTCCACCCGTTCTTTTATCGGCAACGCATCAATATCAGCACGCAAAGCAACAACGGGTCCGGGCTTGCCACCTTTCAATAAAGCAACTACACCTGTTTTTGCAACACCGGTTTGTACTTCAAGTCCAAGACTTTTTAAATGTGCAGCGATGTACTCCATTGTTTTGAATTCCCTGTTGCCCAGTTCGGGATGTTCGTGAAGATACCTGCGCCATTCAATGAGTTTGGGTAAAATAGCTTTTGCTTTTTGATCAATTAACTGCTGAATATTTTGTGCAGGTAAATTGAACGCAGCAAAGATGAACAGAAATAAAGTGAACAGTTTTCTCATAATTTTTTTACAGTTGATTTAGTTTTCCAATTTAATTTATTTTCTGAAAGATGTACGCATCATATTCCACAAAGTCAGAAGCTTTTATTTCGATATACTTCACTTTGCCATTTTGCAATGTAAACGGAGCTGCAAATTTTCCGTAGCTGGGATGGCTCCATGTTAAAAGGAATGTATTGTTATCCATGTACTCAAGTGTGCCGGTAATGTTGGGGTGATGGCTGAGCAAAACTTTGAGTGTGTTTTTTTCTTTAACAATACGCATGCCGCCATACACATCGTTGTAATAAGTGCCTGTAAATTCATCGGCACTGAATGGCAATGGATTTTTCTTTGCAAGGCGATTTTCCCAGCTGGCCCATAATGCTTCATCATTTTTGCGGCCCTGTTGATAAAACTGCATCAGCAGTTCACTGCGGTTTGTATACGGAACTCCGAGGTAAGCATCGAGAATCTGGTAACGCAATGCTTCAAAGAAACTTTGATTATCGTTATTGGTTAAAATGGTAATGCCCAGGTTTTCTTCCGGAACAAAACATACATTGGTTACAAAACCAAATGCACCGCCAGTATGCCAGTAAACCTGGCGGCCATTATAATCAGTCATGTATTCGCCTAAACCATAAGCACGGAAATGAGTAGGGTAGTAAGGCGATTTTCTTGTGCCGGTTAAAATATTTCCATCTCTTGTTTTTTGTATTGCAGCCCAGGGAATGATTTGTTTTCCGTTGACCTTACCACTGTCTAACTGAAACCTGATCCATTTGCTTAAATCATTTACACAACTTACCATGCTTGTTGCTGGTGCAAGGTTATCAATCTGGTCGTAAGGCAAGCGGCTTAACTGTCCAAATGAATTGGAATAAGGTACTGCAACATTGAGTCGACTGCTTAAGCCTGCTGTATTCATGAATGTATTCGTCATGCCTACAGGCTGCAGGATATTTTCATATACATATTGTTCCCAGCTCATGCCGGTAACTTTGTTGAGTATTTCACCTGCAACAAGAAAAGCTGAATTGCAATAACCATAATCCTGCCTGAACTGGCCCTGTGGTTTCAGTAAACGCATTTTGTAAATGATTGAATCTTTCGGGAGATTACTGTTCCAAAAAGTAAAATCGCCCTGGAATGTTTTGGTGCCGAGGCGATGGCATAACATATCCCTTACTGTAGCCAGTTTTGTTGATGTTGAATCGTACAAACGGAACCACGGAATGTATTTGGTTACTTTATCTTCCAGTGAAAGTTTCTTTTCAACATCAAGCTTTGCAATGGAAGTACCTGTAAATAGTTTGGAGTTTGATGCAATGATGAACAGTGTATTCTCATCTACTTTTTCATTGCTGTTTTTGTCTTTCACACCATAACCTTTCATGAAAACAGTTTTACCATCTTTTACAATGGCAATTGCAAGACCTGGAATGTTCCAGTCGCTCATTCCTTTGTTGATGTAACGATCAATACTGTCGGTTATAAATGATGGCTGCTGTGCAGAAGTTTGGTTGGAAAGAATTGCAACAAAACAAAACAGCAGAAAAAAGTAACGTAAAATATTCTTTTGCATAGTGAAAAGTTGAAACCTGAAAATACTGAAATAAATGCAACTGTTAAGAAGATATTGATGGATTGGATACTGCTTTTATAATTGGCTTGCTCTTTACTTTTACTTAATTTTAATCATGTCAACCTGTTAACCACTAAATTCAGCCAAATGAAAAAGATCTCTTTCTTTCTTGTCTTTTTGATTGTTTCATTTATTTCATTTTCTCAAGATGTTGATCATATTTCCGACAGTATTTTAAATGAAGGAAGGATGCTGTATCAGTCAGAAAGTGCATCCTGGTATGGCACGGATATTTTCTTAAGTAAGTATAAGTATAGAGATAAAGTAGGGGGGTATTTTTCTTACAATGAAAAGGATAAATTTAAGTGCATTTTTTTCTCAAACGATGCAACTCCAAAGGTTATTGGAGAAATTACATTTGATGATAAGTTTGATGTAAATACAGCAGTAGATAATTTAGTTGAGAGAGAATTTACAAAACAAGAAAGCGAATTGTACAGTATACGAATGCTTGCTTTAAAAGTAATTAATTCAGATACGCTGTTCAAGGTTTATGAAAATACTAATCTCAATCTGATCCCGGTAATTTCAAACAGAGAAAAAAGGGTTTATGTTTTGACGGGCCCCTTAAAAAATGGTATTGTTGTTTTTGGCAACGATTACCTTTTGACATTTAATGATGACGGGGAATTAGTAAGTAAAAAAAGGTTGCATAAAAACATCATAACAATTAATTACGGAAATGAAAAAGCAGATTCAGATATTGGGATAACAATGCATTCTCATTTGCCCGAGACAGGTGATTTTATTACTGCTACTGATGTTTGCACCCTTTTACTTTATAGTAAGTTTGCCGGCTGGTCTCAGCATTATGTAGTTTCCAAGAATTATGTTTCTATCTGGGATTGCAAAAAAGAAATTTTAGCTATCCTGACAATGGAAGCATGGGAGAAAATTATAAATGGCAAGGAAAAGAAACAGAAAAACGAATAAGGATTTATGATAAAAGCCGGAAGTTATTCTTCCGGCTTTTCTATCTATTTTATCAGGTTGTGCAGATTTATCTTTCCCACAAAATCTTTTTCCCGAAAACAAGTGTGTTATCAGTGAACTTTACTTTGCTTAGTTCAATTATCCAGATTGTTCCACGAAACAAACCTGCTACAGGAAATTTAGACAAGTAAGCTTTCTTCGCCATATCACCAAAACCACCTTCACCAGCTTTAAAAACTCCGGTGAACTGAATACCCTGGATTTTTGCTTTAATCAGTTTATCAGGTACAATCGTGCCTGCCACTTTGTTATTCTTCAGTGCATCTTCAATATGTTTTGTATCAGTATCTGATTTGAACACCAGCAATTCTTCGCCGGGCATGTATGCATAATAGCAGGAAGCACAATAAGGCTGGTTGTTAACCGATGTTGCGAAATTCATCACAGATTGTTCTTGCAGAAATGCAACAATACGTTCATCCATTTTTACAGAATATTCATTATTTGCTTCAGCCATCGTTTTGGTTTTTATTGTTGTGTAAAATTATTTTATGTTTTGCGTTGCCGGCTGACAATTATCAGCATTGGCAATGATTGTTGTGTTTGGCACTTTATTATTTGTATTCGCCGTAAACAGCCCTGAGTTCATCAGCAATTTCACCCAGTGTACATTTGTTTTCAACAGCTTCAATTACTGCAGGCATCAGGTTCTCTCCGCTTGTTGCAAAATCATTGATGCGTTGCAGGCACTGGTCAACCTTTCCGGGATCCCTGTTTGCTTTAAGGCTGTTCAGTTTTTCTGTTTGCAAGGTTCTGATGCTGTCGTCAATCTTAAATACAGGCGTATCATTTTCTTCTTTCACCTGAAATTTATTTACACCAACAATGATTTTTGTATTGCTTTCAATATTGCGCTGGTATTCGTAAGCACTTCTTGCAATTTCATCCTGTATAAAACCCTGTTCAATTGCACTTACACTTCCTCCCATCACATCAATCTTTTCAATTAAATCCCAGGCTTTCTGTTCAATTTCATCTGTGAGTGCTTCTACATAAAAACTTCCTGCAAGCGGATCAACCGTATCTGTTGCACCACTTTCAAAAGCAACAATCTGTTGTGTGCGTAATGCAATGCGTGCAGCTTCTTCAGTTGGTAAACTCAATGCTTCATCATAACCGTTTGTATGAAGCGATTGTGTGCCACCAAGCACTGCTGCCAATGTTTGTACAGTTACTCTTGAAATATTGTTTAACGGCTGTTGTGCTGTTAATGTACTTCCTCCTGTTTGTGTATGAAAGCGGAGCATCATGGCTTTGGGATCAGTTGCTCCCAGTTCCTTCATCATCTTTGCCCACATTCTTCTTGCAGCACGGAACTTGGCTACTTCTTCAAACAGGTTGTTGTGTGAATTGAAAAAGAACGAAAGACGTTTGCCAAATACATTTATATCTAATCCTTTTTCAAGTGCTGCTTTTACATAAGCCTTACCGTTAGCTAGTGTAAATGCAATTTCCTGCACAGCTGTACTGCCTGCTTCACGGATATGATAACCGCTGATGGAAATGGTATTCCATTTGGGAAGTTCTTTGCTGCACCATTCAAAAATATCGGTAATGATACGCATGCTTGGCTTGGGAGGATAAATGTAGGTTCCTCTTGCTGCGTATTCTTTTAAAATATCGTTCTGTATTGTACCTGCAATTTTTTTCAGATCAGCTCCCTGCTGTTTTGCCAGTGCAACATAAAAGGAGAGAAGAATAAAACCGGTTGCGTTAATGGTCATGGAAGTAGATACATCTTCCAGCTTAATTCCGTTGAAAAGTGTCTTTATGTCTTCAATACTGTCAATGGCAACACCAACTTTTCCCACTTCACCTTCTGCAAGTGCATGATCGCTGTCGTAACCAATTTGTGTAGGAAGATCAAATGCAACGCTGAGCCCCATTACACCCTGGCTTAACAGGTAGTGATAGCGTTTGTTGCTTTCTTCGGCAGTGGAAAAACCGGCATACTGCCGCATGGTCCATAATTTTCCCCTGTACATATCGGGCTGTACTCCACGGGTAAAAGGAAACTGTCCGGGTAATTCATTGATAGCAGATGGCAAATCGGAAGCAGTGTAAAGTGCTTTTACTTCTATTCCGGAATCGGTGTACAGTTTTTTTTCTTCCATACGAAAGAGTTTTTAAAATGATCTTATCCCATCAATTGCTTCGCTTCTTTATTAATTAATGTAGCTACTATATTTTGCAAAGAAACATTTTCATCCTGTGAAAGTAATTCCATGATTTTTACACTCAGATCAGTTCCGCTTGCATTGGCAGGAAGCATGGATACAAGCTGGTTCACAATGAAAATATTCTGATCTTTCAGATTTTTCACCGCATCCCATGCTGCGTTTGAAACATATAACTGCTGGCTTACATTGTATTCAAATTCTGTGCGGATGTTCTGAATCATGGATGCCTGCAATTGCTGAGCAGTCAGCTCACTTACATTACTTCTGCTGATTAAATTGGTAAGCCCGATACGTTCACATAAAATTGCCAGGCGTTCATAAGCCTGTAATTGAAGACGAAGTAATTCAGGGTTTACAGCAGTTGCTTGTTTTACCTGCTGCTGTTGTTGTTGCTGTTGCTGTGCTGCCTGTTTCTGCAACTGTTCCTGTTCTTTCAACATTGCTTTTTTGTTAACCCTGATCAGGTAGATGGCAATAGGAATAAAAATAACCAGGCCACCACCAATGAGATATAATAAAATGTTTGGATCCATAATAAAATATGTAATAGAACAAAAATAGGTGTTTGCTGTTGAAAACCATGTTTGAATGAAAGAATGCAATTATATATTTTGGCGTAAATTTGTGGTTTAACATTTATGTTATGGAAACAATAAACTCAACCCCGGTAAGTTTCAGTGAATCTGCTGTTGCTGAAATCAAGCGTTTATATACTGAGCAGCCCGAAGGTAAATTTCTGCGTGTGGGAACTAAAGGTGGTGGTTGTTCCGGTTTAACGTACGTTCTTGAATTTGATGACAAGAAACCCAATGATGAAGTGTTTGATGTGGAAGGTGTACCATGTGTCATGGATCAGAGTCATGGTATGTACCTGTTTGGAATGTTGATTAATTGGGATAATGATTTGAATAATCGTGGATTTACTTTCTCCAATCCCAACGCCAGTAAGACCTGCGGCTGCGGAACAAGTTTTGCAGTTTAACCGGTTAAACGAAATTTTCAAAGACCCTTTTTTAACGAAAGGGTCTTTTTTTTACCCTCTTAACGGTATTGACTGCTGACGGAATTTTGCTTAACTCGCATTAAATAAACCATCATTCTAAATCATTGTGCGGTTAAAACAAATCAAAAATGAAAAAATTTCTTCTTCCCTTATTGTTGTTTTTATGTTTTACTAATGCAGAAACGTTTGCCCAAAAGAAAAAGGCAGCAGCTGTAAATTCCATTATTATATCATTCCCCGACAAGGATAACAATGGGAACAGCAATGCAGCTGGCAACAAGGATCTGCGTGAGACAAATGCAGAATTTGTGATGCAAATAAAAATTCCTGAAGGTGGTGCTAATGGGGCTTCCGTTGTTTATAACCCCAAGGAAAAACTTTATTATGCAGCACAGGCAGGAAACAAAGTGTTTCCCCTGATCATTTTTGATAAAAGCGGAACAATCGTTTCAAAAGAAGGGCAGGAAACGCTTATTGATGTAAGAGGTTTGTGGTACAATCCAAAAACTAAACGGATTGAAGGAAATGGTTATGACTATGCAGGGTGGTTTTATTACGATCTTGATAAAAGCGGTTTGCCCGAGCAACTTGTAACTACAAAGGAAGGTCTTTATCAGCCCGATAAAAACAGTCCCGGTGTATTAAACACTGATGATGATGAAGTGCTTTTTCTTGACGGAATGAATGTTGTTTGTTACAAAACTGATGGCACTGATAAAAAGAAAGTCATCCAGGTACATTTAGGCGCTACAAGTGCAAGTTCAGGAACCCAGATTTCAGCTTCTGATTTTGATGAGGGCTATAACAGCAGGTCGATTATTTATACCGGGATAAAAGGTGCAGAGATCGGTTTTCTGAATGTTGCAAAAAAGCAGGTGGAACTTTATGATATTAAGAGTGGATATATGAGCCAGGTAATTAAAATACCAGCTTCGTTTACAATTGAAACCTTCTTCAATTTTTCATACAGCAATGGTATTTACTGGCTGTTTGATAAACAAGCAAGAATGTGGATGGGGTATAAGTAAGAAAGAAGAGAGAAGTAAGAAGTGGGAGGTAAGAATGCTCAATAGTTGCAATTGGTTGAACGGAGCGTCGCCATCAGAGCTTAATAGAAGTACCGGCATCTGCTAACATAAAAAAATCAAACAGGATATAATAAAAAAAGAAAACCCCGGCGATTTGCCGGGGTTTCTTTTGTATTAAGCAATTAGTTGATCGAATGCCTTGCTTTTGCAAGTGTTTTATCTTTTTCGGGTTGTCCCAATGGTTTGTCTTTTGCAAAGTCAATAAGGATTGGAGCAGCCACGAATACTGAAGAGTATGTACCTGTTACCACACCAATTAACATTGCGAAGGCGAAACCTCTTGTTACTTCACCGCCAAACATGAAGAGAATAAGCAGTGTTAAGAATACTGTGAGTGATGTCATGATTGTACGAGCCAATGTATCGTTCACAGCTTTATTAATAATTGTTGCTTTATCCTGACCAAACATTGTACGGCTGTATTCACGTACACGGTCAAATACAATTACTGTATCGTTCATCGAGAAACCAATCACCGTTAAGATCGCAGCAATAAAGTGTTGATCGATTTCGAGCGGGAACGGAACAATGTTTCTCAGGAATGAGAACACTGTTAATGTTACCAATACGTCGTGCAGCAACGCAATGATTGTACCCAGTGAATATCTCCAGTCACGGAAACGGATGAAGATGTAAAGCGTAATTGCAAGTAAACCAAGTACAGTAGCCCAGATTGCGCCTTTCTTCAAGTCGTCAGAGATTGTAGGCTGTACAGTTTGCGAACTTTGTTTGTATTGTTTATCAAACTGCTGGTAAGTAGTACCTGCAGGTAAGAATTTAGTCAAACCTTCAAACAATTTGCTTTCCACCATTGAGTCAACATGCTGACCAGGCTGCTCAATCAGGTAGTCTGTTGTAATGTTCAGTTGTTTGTTGTTACCAACTGTTTTGATTACAGGGAATTTGTTGAACACTTTGTTCAGTTCATCAGCCACTTCCTGGTTTTTCATTTCCTTGTCGAACTTCACTGTATAGCTACGTCCGCCACGGAATTCAACACCATAGTCAAAACCATGGAATATTGAACTTACACCAAGGAGTAAAACAACCAACGAAATTGTGTACGCAACTTTTCTGTATTCAATGAATTTGTAAGCTGCATGTTTGAACACACGGCGTGAAATTCCTGTAAAGTATTCGAAGTGACGTTTTTTATTGGTATAAAAATCAGTGATCAATCTTGAAACAAGGATACCGCAGAACAAGCTGAGGAGGATACCAATGATTTGGGTGGTTGCAAAACCTTTTACAGGACCCAGACCAAAGTACAACAGGATGATTGCAGTCAATAATGTTGTTACGTGTGCATCAAGTACAGGTGCCAGGGCATGCTTATAACCATCTTCCACAGCTAACTGGTAGCTCTTTCCTTTGGTCAGCTCTTCCTTGATACGTTCAAATATGATTACGTTGGTATCTACCGCCATACCGATGGTTAATACCAAACCGGCAATACCAGCAGCAGTTAACGTTGCACCAAACGAACTTAATACACCAATTGTAAACAGTAAGTTTAAGATTAAGGCACTGTTTGCAACCCATCCGCCGGTGTTATAATAAACAAGCATCAGCACAAAGATGACAATGAACGAAATGAGGAATGACATTGCACCACCTTTGATCGCTTCACGTCCGAGAGTTGGACCCACAACCTGTTCCTGTACAATTTTCGCAGGAGCAGGGAGTTTACCTGTTCTTAAAATGCTTGCAAGGTCAGTTGCTTCCTGGATAGAGAAGCTACCGCTGATCTGTGAGTTACCACCGGCAATTGCGCCATTGTTAACACCAGGAGCAGAGTAAACATAATTATCAAGAGCAATTGCAATTGCATAATGTTTATTGAAAGCGTCGCCGGTCATTTTTTCCCAGATCTTAGCACCGGTATTATTCATACTCATGCTAACCAGCACTTCGTTATTACGCTGATCAAAGTCTTGTCTTGCATCCGTGATGTATTCACCAGTTAATTTTGGTGCATCAGAACCAGCTACAGTTTTAATTGCATAAACCTGGATCAGGCTTTCACCTTTCTTATTTTTTCCTTCTGGTTTTGCACCATAAAGGAAACGGAGCGTAGCAGGAATAGAAGACTTAACAATATCGAGATTAGCATATTTAGAGAAAATAGCTGTATCAGAAATCCTGATTAAACCAACAGTTGCAGAACTGAAGCCTTTAGGTTGTCCGTCAAGCTGCTGTGCAAATAAAGATGAAACAGGTTGATCTGATGACTGTAATTGTTTTGAAGTATCAACTTTTGCAACAGCACCGGTATCAACTTTTGTTGTATCTGTAACAGCACCGCTCAGGTAAGCTTTCACTTTCTGATCCATGATTGAAAGGCTCTGTAAAACAGTCCTGTCGTTCTGATCATTTACTGTGTAAGTTTCCCAGAACTCAAGATTTGCAGTTGCCTGTAAGAATTTACGAACACGTTCAGGATCGTCAACACCTGCCAGTTCAACTGTAATGATGCCTTTATTTTCATCGTAGCTGATGTTAGGCTGTGCAACACCAAACTGGTCGATACGTGCAGTTAAGCGGTCGTAAGTTCTTTTGATGGCATCTTTAGCTTCAACACGGATAGCATCAATTACAGCACCGTTGCCGGCATCGATCTTGATGTTTTTGTTTTTACCACCTGCAAATAAAGGAGCAAGTTTGCCACCATTTGAAACCTCGTTGTAAGCCTGCTCAAAAAGAGTAACATAGTCAGCATCGCTGTTTGCTTTCTTTTTGGTTGCATTCTCAAGCGCTTTGTTCAGCAAAACGTCTTTAGGATTATTACTCATTGAGCGGATCAGTCCGTCCAGACCAACTTCAAGTGTTACGTTCATACCACCTTGCAAGTCGAGACCAAGATTGAGTTCCTGCTCAGTTGCTTTCTGGTAAGTAATGTTGGGGTAAAGACCCGGTACATTGAAAATTGTTTTTTCTTTCAGACTGTCAATATAACGGCGGTAAACTGCATTCACCGCAGAGTCTTTGGTATCAGCTGAAGCGTTACCGAAGTTCTTTTTTACAAACTGTTCTGCCCTGGCTTTTTGTTTGCTTTCAAAACTGTTTACAATCCAGGTAAAGCTCAATTGATAAATTGAGATCAGGATCAAAGCAATCGCAAAAAACCTTACCAAACCTTTCAGTGCCATAATTAGAGATATTAATTGGGTTCTTTTTAAGGACGGCAAAGATAGGGGATTCATTCTGAAAGCGAACAGCCTGAACGTACTGTTTTCCATCAGTTAAAAGGCGGTTGGGGTTGGGCTTTATGTGTTACTTTTGGGCATGTTCAAAACACTACAGCTTTTTTTCACCCTTCTGGCTGGAATTCTCATTCTCCAGGCCTGTAAAACAGCAAAACCTGTGGTAACAGAAAACGAAAATATTCTCGAAAAGCTACTGGCTTCCAACCCGGCAGCTTTCAGCCAGGTAATTCGTAACAAAGATTCGCTGAAAGTACAGATTATCTATACCCGTATCGACAGGGATAAAAACAACCAGCCCCATTTCACCGACTATTATTTCAACGTCAGCAACAATTATTTTTACCCAGCTTCAACCGTTAAAATGCCGGTGGCTTTCCTCGCATTGGAAAAGCTCAATCAACTGGGCATTCCCCGCAATGCTACGTTTATTACTGAAAAAGGGTACTCCGGTCAAACTGCTGTTTATAACGATCCAACATCGGCCGACGGCAGGCCATCAATTGAGCACTACATCAAAAAAATCTTCCTGGTAAGTGATAATGACGCCAATAACAGGCTGTACGAATTTTTAGGACAGCAATACCTTCATGAGCAGCTGAACAAAAAAGGGTATAGCGATGTGCAGATCGTCCGCCGTCTTTCGATTAATATGACGGAAGATGAACACCGCACAACCAATCCCGTTTCGTTCAGAGATGCTGCAGGCAAAATCATTTATGAGCAACCACTTGTAAAGAGCAACATGCCTTATATTCTTCGTACTGATAAAATCGGGAAGGGGTATATGAGTGACGATGAAGTGCAGATAGATGAACCGATGGACTTCAGCCGTAAAAACAGGATTTACTTAACAGACCTTCACCATATTTTGCGGAGTGTAATTTTTCCCGAAGCAATAAAGCCGGAAGAGCGTTTTAATCTTGCTGAAAGTGATTACCATTTTTTGTACCAGTATATGAGCCAGCTGCCTTCCGAAACAAAGTACCCGGAATATGATACCAGTGAGTTTTACGATTCGTATTGCAAATACCTGATGTTTGGAACTGAAAAGCATAAGTCGTTGCCAAAACAGATCAGGAGTTTTAACAAGCCCGGCTGGTCGTATGGATTTTTAACGGATGTGGCATACATCGTAGATTTTGAGAAGAACGTTGAGTTTATGCTCAGTGCAACAATTTACTGTAACTCGGATGGTATTTTGAATGATGATAAATATGATTATGAAACGGTTGGTTTACCGTTCTTAACACAGCTGGGCAAAACCATTTACGAGTACGAAGTAAAGCGTGAACGGAAGCATCAACCCGATTTGACCAAATTTAAAGTGACTTACGATAAATGATGAAGCAATGTTTTTTTGTGCTGATGTTATCAGCTGTTTTAATTTTTTCCTGCAGTAAAAAAGATCCTGTGCGGAGTACAACTTCAAGCTTCATGGTAGTGAATGCATCACCAAATGCAGGAAGTGTTTCTGTATTACAGAATCTGAAATCGGTTGGTGATTATGCTTATCTCACCGGCTTAACAAAAGCTGCTCAATATGTAACAGTAGATAGTGGCCTTAATAATTATAAGATCAAGAAAGCTGCAACTGAGTACAGCAATATTTTGTTTGCAAACAGCGATCAGCATTTTTCTCTTTTTGTGTATGATACCCTTGTAGCAGGAAAAGTAAAAAGCTTTTTCCTGAAAGATGAAGTTGATTCAACAGGTATGGGAAATACGTCGAAAGTCAGAGTTGTACAGGTTAGTCCTGATGCTGATACGTTGATACTTGTTACTTCAGCTATAAAGGACGGATCTGATTCTGCTTTTAACGGATCTCCTTTTTATGGCAAATATTCAGATGCTGTGATTTACAGCAGTGTTGGGTATGATGGATTTTACACCGGGGTAAGACCAGTTAAAGTGTACAGTACATTAACGAAATCATACATCCGCAGTTACCTGTTCAATTTTGAAAAAGGTGGTATTTATTCCTTTGTTTTTAAGGGGTACCTGGGCAGGGGTGGAGCCGATTCCCTGTCGCTTTCAGTAATTAAACACAACTAACAAGCAATAGCCATTTGTGTAGTAAATTGCGCAGCAATCAAAAATTTAGCAAATAATCTTTCTTAAAAAATGAAACTCTCTTCCCTGTTAGACAGGTTCAGTGAACCCGAAACATTAAAAATGGCAAAGCTCGGCCGTGAATTAAGAGCAAAAGGTGTTGATGTGATTGACCTCAGCCTTGGTGAACCCGATTTCGATACACCACAGCATATTAAAGATTCTGCTAAAAAAGCTGTTGATGATAATTACAGCCACTATACGCCTGTAGCAGGTTATCTTGATCTGCGTGAAGCCGTTTGTGCCAAGTTAAAACGTGATAATAACCTCGACTATAAACCTGAAAACATTGTTGTATCAACCGGTGCCAAGCAAAGCTTAGCCAACGTCATTCTTGCAACAGTTGATAAAGATGATGAGGTGATTATCCCTGCTCCGTTCTGGGTAACTTATTCTGAACTGGTGAAAATTGCAGGTGGTATTCCTGTTATTCTCCCAACAACAAGAGAAAACAAATACAAGATAAGTGCTGCCGAACTGGAAGCTGCAATTACTCCAAAAAGTAAAGTATTCCTGTTTTCTTCACCTTGTAATCCTTCAGGTTCTGTTTACAGCAAAGATGAACTGAAAGCTTTGGCTGATGTGTTTGCAAAGAATCCTGAAATCTTCATCATCTCTGATGAGATTTATGAATACATCAACTTTGTTGGCAAGCATGAAAGCATTGCACAGTTTGATGCCATCAAAGACCAGGTGATTATTGTAAACGGTTTAAGTAAAGGTTATGCCATGACCGGTTACCGTCTTGGATACATTGCAGCTAATACTGATGTGGCAAAAGGTTGTGAAAAACTGCAGGGTCAGTTTACCAGCGGTACAAATGCTGTTACACAACGTGCAGCTATTGATGCGCTGATTGGTGACCAGGCTCCAACTGTAGCCATGACCAAAGAATTTGAACGCAGGAAGAAAAGAGTGATGGAACTCATCAGTGAAGTACCGGGATGGAGTGTAGCTGAACCAGATGGTGCTTTTTATGTTTTCCCACAGGTTGATTCTTACTTCGGAAAATCAAATGGTGATGAGAAAATTCAAAATGCTGATGACCTTTGTATGTACCTGCTCAACACAGCGCATGTATCAACAGTAACAGGTCGTGCATTTGGTACACCTAACTGTATCCGTTTGTCATTTGCAAACAGCCTCGAAAAAATTGAGACTGCCTATGCAAGAATTAAAGATGCATTGGCAAAACTGAAATAAGTGAGATAGAAACATTGATTGTACAGATTAGTGTGGATTTTCACTGATAAATAAAAACAGGATTTACAATTGTAAATCCTGTTTTTATTTATGCTATCTCTAAGCGAATGTTATTTCTTCTTCGCTGCTTTTTTCTTTACTGCAGTTTTTGTGGCGGTTTTTTTAGGAGCTGCTTTCTTTTTGGTTGCAGCTTTCTTTGCAGCAGCTTTTACTTTTTTATCAAAAGCTCCGGGTACTTGAGTTTCAATCATCTTTTTGATGTCTTCAACCGGAAGCATGGCCAATTCATCAGCTGTATATTTTTCACCGTCTTTTTTCTTTTCCACTTTCAGCATTTTTTTGCCAAAGCGGATGAAAGGTCCCCAACGTCCATTTTCAACAGCAATGTTTTCGTCGGGCCAGCGAACAATAAATCGGTTGGCTTCTTTTTCCACTTTTGCTTCAATGAGCTCGGTGATATCGCTTTGTGATAAATGATCGAAATTATAGCGACGTGGTACGTTAATGAACAATCCGTCCCATTTAATAAAAGGACCAAAGCGACCTTTACCTTTTGTTACCGGTTTACCTTCGAAGAAGGCTACAGGTGCGTCTGCTGATTGTTTTTCCCTGATCAGTTCAACTGCACGTTCCATGGTTACTTCCAGCGGTTCTTCACCTTTGGGTATAGAAACAAACTGATCACCGAATTTTACATAAGGACCAAAGCGGCCAATATTCACCGTTACTTCCTGTCCTTCATATTCACCCAAGGAGTGAGGTAATTTAAACAGATCTAATGCTTCTTCTAAACTGATGGTTTCAATACTTTGATTTTTACGGAGAGCAGAAAACTTTGGTTTTTCTTCTTCGCTTGCTTCGCCAATCTGTACCATCGGGCCAAAACGTCCCATACGGGCGACAATCTTTTTGCCGGTGGCAGCATCAACACCCAGTTCCCGTTCGCCTTTAATACGCTCGGCATTTTCAATGGTGTTTTCAACGTCTTTCTTGAAAGGTTTATAAAAATCTTTCAGCATTTTGCTCCACAGTAGTTTGCCTTCAGCCACATCATCAAACTCTTTTTCAATCTTGGCTGTGAAACCATAATCCATGATGTCGTCAAAATACTGCTTCAAAAAGTCGGTAACAACCAGGCCTAGATCGGTCGGGAACAGTTTCGACTTTTCAGCACCAGTATTTTCAAACTCAGTTGCTTTGGTTACTTTGTCATTTTTTAAATGCAGTAAGCGAAATTCCCTTTGTATTCCATCCTTATCTCTTTTTTCAACATAACCTCTTTTAAGAATGGTTGAAATAGTCGGAGCATAAGTTGAAGGACGGCCAATACCCAGCTCTTCCAGTTTTTTCACCAATGAAGCTTCCGTATATCTTGGTGCCGGACGAGTAAAACGTTCAACTGCATTCATTTCTTTGAATGGTAACTGCTGACCCACTTTTAACGGTGGCAGCATACCTTCCTGCTGTTCATCATCTGATACTTCATCTTCATCTTTATCTTCACGGTATACTTTTAAGAAACCATCAAACTTCAGTACTTCGCCTTCAGCTTTCAGTTCTTCTTTATTGGTGGAGATGGAAATAGATGCCGTTGTTCTTTCCAGTTCTGCATCGGCCATCTGGCTTGCCATTGTTCTTTTCCAGATGAGTTCGTACAAACGTTTCAGATCGGCATCATCAACGGTTGTATTTTCCATATAAGTAGGCCTGATCGCTTCGTGAGCTTCCTGCGCACTTTCATTTTTGTTTTTGTATTTGCGGAACTGGTGATAACGATCGCCATACATTCCTTTAATGGTACGTGTTAAATCTCCAAGCGCAGTATCACTCAGGTTCACACTGTCGGTACGCATGTATGTGATCTTACCACTTTCATATAACTTCTGCGCCAGCTGCATGGTACGGCTAACTGAATAACCCAGCTTACGGCTTGCTTCCTGCTGCAGGGTAGAAGTAGTGAATGGAGGAGCAGGCGATTTCTTTCCGGGACGAACCTGGATATCGCTTACTTTATATGTAGCACCTACACAGCTTTTCAAAAACTTTTCTGCATCTTCAGCTGAATCCTGTTTCTTTCCTTCTGCTTTGAAGGTAACGTTACGGTCGCTGAGATCTTTTGCTGTAAAAAATGCTTCGAGTTTAAAAGATGAAACAGGGGTGAAGGCGTTGATCTCCCGTTCACGTTCTGCAATTAAGCGTACAGAAACACTTTGCACACGACCGGCACTGAGGTTGTTACGCATGCTCATCTTGCGCCACAAAACCGGGCTTAACTCAAAACCCACAATACGATCGAGGATGCGGCGTGCCTGCTGGGCATTTACAAGATCCATATTCACTGTACGTGGACTTTGTACAGCTTTCTGGATGGCAGGTTTGGTGATTTCATGAAAAACGATACGTTTTGTTTTAACGGGATCAAGACCCAATACTTCACATAAATGCCAGCTGATGGCTTCTCCTTCACGGTCCTCATCCGTTGCAAGCCAAACCTCATCGGATTTTTTTGCAAGGTTTTTTAAGTCTCTTACCACCCGTTCTTTTTCGTCGGGTATAATATAGCGTGGCTGAAAATTGTTGTTAACATCAATTCCCATTTCGTCTTTTTCCAGGTCACGGATATGGCCATAACAACTCTTTACCTCAAAATCTTTTCCAAGGATTTTTTCGATGGTTTTCGCTTTCGCAGGGCTCTCTACTATTAATAAATTCTTTGGCATTTTTTATACACTACCCCGGTCTTTTTTGTGAAGAACGGGAGCACAATATTATAAAATGCTGCGGAAATGCAAGAAAAGATTGGAAAAAGGGTATTCAATAACCCTGAAACAAAAAAATAAATACAAGCATTCAATAACTGATTTTTTTTCAAAAAGTCAGTTAAAATGTGTCAATTTTCATTTCAAAAAATGCCCGCATTGCGCTTTTATCATTATTGTCTCTTGGTTTATACATACTTAAAATGTAAGTATTGGTATCAACAATGCCAAAAGTTGAAGGGACTACCCTAAAAGACTGAACGTTGTTCGGGAATTCAAGCAATTCCTTATTCCAAATTCCGTCATCAGTAACTCTTATTAATTTAACCCCACGTTTATAATCATTCCCTTCTTTTGCATTATCACTATTAAAACCTAAAAAAAACAAACCATTTCTAAAGAAATAAAAATAATCACCGGTTACAGTTTCATATTCTTTCGATTGATGACTATTGATTTGGTATTGCCACCATTTTACATTACCACTGCTATCAATGAAAGTATAAACAATATTGCCAAAACTATTAAGGTAAGTGTTGAATGCGCCAGTGCTTCCACGTTCTTTAAGAGTAGAACCTAAAGCTTGGTTAATAGCATAAATACCACCATCAGGCCTCACCATAAATTTCGAAAATGAAGGCGGGTATTTTTCGTTTTTTTCTCCAATGCCCAAATACTTCCGGAGTTCTTTTGATTCTTTAAAACTTGCTGTTTGTATTTCTTTTGTTATAGGATTAATTTTTAAGCAATAATTGCCATATTCTTCTCCATCTTGATTTTTATACGAACCAATAATTGTAGGCAGCCCTTTTCTATCAAGCAAAAGATTTGAAGTAAGAATTGAATAATTTTTATCGCTGATTGGAATTGTTGATACAGCATTGAAATTTTTGGCATCTATAATATGTAATTCAAAAAGCTTTGAATATTCATATCTCTTATCTTTTACTTTTACATAGGTTTCTGCAAGAATATAAATATTTCCATTGTTGTCAATTTTATAGTTATATAACGTTGCTGTTTCATTTTTCAATGGAATTGATGCTGAAATATTGTCAATGTGATTTAAGTTCTTATCAAACAACTTGAACATAATGTTCTTATTACTTTTCTTTGCAAGTGAACAAAGCATCAAAAATTTTGATGAATCAGGGGAGATGCGATAGTCGAATTCATCTGCTACAGCAAGTTTATCTCTTCCATTTACTAATAAGCCAGATTGTCCAAAATTGTTGCCGTTATTATGATCCGCTTCTCCTAATTCAATAATTTCTCCTGACGGATTAAAACTATCGTCAAAGAAGCGGCCATAAACAGTGAATGTTCTTCTCGTTGCATTTCCTTTTTTTGTATAGAAGCCAACAATTTTATTGTTCCACCGAAATATAGAGTTAAATATGATTTTATCTTCATCAGTACCAGGCTCAACAATCTTATTTAAGTTTAATGAATTTGTACTGTTTAAAGTACCTAAATCATATTCAACGATTTTTGAAAGAATGTTATTTTTGAAGTCGAATACTTTTCCATAATCTTTTTCGATTATATAGTATTTGTTATTTTGAAATCCAATCTTGTCACTAATAGAAGATGTATATACTTGGAACATCTTTTCAGGTGAACCAGACCTTAATATTTGTGCATAACCAACTAGTGAGACAAAGAAAAATAAAGTAAATAAAAAGAGTGGAGGTAATTTGAATTTCATAAATTATTTTTTTTAAATATATTACAAAAACTCGATGATTGCTTTTCTCACCTTACTGTCACGATAAATTCTCCGGTGCCCCAAACCTTTTGTAACCATGAAACGAAAATTAGGATGAGCATCCTGCTGAATTTTTTCTGCATCGGCCCATGGAGTAATATCATCTTCTTCATCATGAACCCATAAAACTTCGGCGTTGATTTTCTTTGCACATTCACGAACGGATATGTTTTTGATGTTGCGGCCACTATGTTCATATATAATTGTTCTCATCTCTTCCGTTACTTCATCATCCAGTTTCAGAAATTGAGCAAAGCTCTGCAGTGCACTTTCTGTTTCGGTGGCAGGAGCAATCAATACTAATTTTTTGTGCTCCTGGTATTGTTGCTCTTCCATAAAAAGACTTACAGCCAGGCCTCCAAACGAATGTGCAATAAACGAATGAATGGGGCCAAATTTATCATACACAGCATTAAGCATGTCTTTATATAAAAATGCATTCACTGTTTTTCCACTGCTTTCGCCATGAGCAGGGCCATCAAACCCGATTACTTCATAACCTTTCTTCACCAGCGGCATTACGAAGTGATCAAATTTTTTAACTGTTGAAGAAAACCCGTGAATGATGAGTGCTTTTTTGGGCTGCGGATGATTCCACCTGTAACCAACGAGTTTGTAATGGCCAACTTTCAGGTGAAGCTTTTCTGCTTTCTCAAAAACAGCAGGTGTCTTTGTTTTTTTTCCGGGGTAAGGAGTGCAGAATAATTCAAATGCTTTTTCTGCTGCTTTGCGTTTCGACAGTTTGGAAAAAATATTCAGCTTAGCCCTGTAATATCCGATCACCAGTTTTTGAGCGAGTTTCATGTTTTATTATTATTGTAGGTTCTGTTTGTTACAACGTATAGCCAAAGTTTTTGCAAAACCTTCTTTTGAATGGCTATTACATAATATAAATTATCTTGCGGTACTGTAATTTGTCCGATTGCAATTTACTTCATCTGCTTCAATCACCGTTTTGATATTTGATAAATGAAGATTGTACTTATTGGTTCGGGAAACACTGCAACAGTACTTGGAAAAAAAATGTACAGGTCTGGCCACGCAATTTTGCAGGTGTACAGCAGAAATCTGCAACATGCAAAAGAACTTGCTGCAGAACTGAATGCTTCATTTACTGATTCTTTAACTACACTTTCTGCTGATGCAGATTTATATGTAATTGCAGTAAGCGATACAGTTGTGGAAACTGTTGCGGGGCAGTTTACAACAGGCAACAAACCTGTTGTACATACAGCGGGGTCGGTAAGTATGGAAGTGCTGCAGCCTGTTTCATCAAATTACGGCGTGCTGTATCCTTTACAGAGTTTACGAAAGGATATGGAACGCATTCCGGAAATTCCTTTTCTTGTTGATGGATGTACATCAGAAATAAAAGCGCTGCTTTGTGATTTTGCAGCTTCGCTTTCATCTGAAGTAAAAGTTTGTACCGACGATCAGCGTTTAAACATGCATCTTGCAGCAGTAATATCCAGCAACTTTACCAATCACCTGTATGCATTAACCCAGGAGTTCTGCAATCATCATCAACTTTCATTTGATTTACTGTTGCCATTGATTAATGAAGTAGCTTTCAGGCTCAGAGTAGGACAAGCAGCCAATCTGCAAACAGGACCGGCAAGAAGAGGGGATGATGCAACTATTCAGAAGCACCTGCAATTACTCAGTGAAGATGAATCGTTGAAGCAGTTGTATAAATTATTGTCGCAAAGCATTCAAACAATGTATCACAAAAAATAAGAAATGGCATATGAACTTACTGGAACAATTTAAGCAGATCAGGACATTTGTATTCGACATGGATGGCGTGTTAACCGATGGATCGGTGATTATTATCAGTGAAAACGAACACCTGCGCACCATGAATGTGCGTGATGGTTATGCCATACAGCATGCAGTAAAGAAAGGATATGAAGTGGTGATTATTTCAGGTGGTATTTCCAAACCGGCAGCAGGCAGGTTAGAATATTTAGGTGTGAAGAATGTTTACATGAAAGTGAAAGATAAAGCCGATGTGCTTTCCCAGTTTCTTTCATCACACGACTTAAAATGGGAAGAAACACTTTTTATGGGCGATGATATTCCTGATGTTGAAGTGATGAAACTGGTTGGTATAGCTGCTTGTCCAGCTGATGCTACACCCGAAGTAAAAGCCATTTCAAATTACATATCACCTGTTAACGGTGGCAGAGGCTGTGCAAGAGATGTGATTGAAAAAGTACTGAAGCTGAATGGCGACTGGGTAACTGTTTCAGCAGAAACCGCTGCACTATAACAAATCTCAGCCTGTATCAATAGTGAACTGGCAGGCAATGCTTATCTTCACAGCAGAAATTATACAATGAATAAAGTTGCAGGTTTTTTTAAGCTGATACGCTGGCCAAATCTTGTATTTATTGCACTCACGCAAATCCTTTTTTTCTTTTGTGTGATTGAGCCGGTTTTGTATGGCGACACATTTCATATTGAACGGGAGTTAAAGGAATTGTTTTTTATCCTCACTGTTTCATCTGTATTTATTGCAGCTGCCGGTTATGCCATCAACGATTATTTTGATCTGAATATTGATCTTGTAAACAAACCAACAAGACTGGTGGTTGATAAAGCAATCAGCAGGCGTTGGGCCATTTTTCTGCACCTGTTGTTTTCTTTTTCCGGTGTGCTCATGGGATTTTATATTGGTCTGCAAAATGGTAACTGGATTATTGGTTTTGCCAATACAGGAGTCGTGTTCCTGCTGTGGTTTTACAGTACTACTTTTAAAAAGAAATTACTCAGCGGAAATATTATCATTTCATTTTTAACTGCATGGGTTGTGTTCGTCGTGTACCTGCTTACGGTTCATCAGAAAGTTGATCTGCTGCATTTGGTTAACCCGGGTTCGCATCAAAAATTATTACGTCTTGCAATACTTTATTCATCCTTTGCTTTTATCATTACACTGATCCGTGAAGTGGTAAAAGATATTGAAGATATGGAAGGCGATGCCCGTTACGGATGCCGCACCATGCCTATTGCGTGGGGTGTTGAATTTTCAAAAGTGTTTGCCACAATCTGGATGGTTATCCTGTTGGTTTTATTGCTGATCGTTTTATTATATATCCTTCAGTTCAGGATGTGGTTAGGTGCTGCTTATAATCTTGTACTTATTATTGCACCAACGGCTTATTGTTTGTATTTGCTGTTCAATGCCAAACAAACAAAAGATTATGCTGCCTTAAGCAAGTGGATCAAAGCCGTGATGTTTGCCGGTATTCTTTCAATGGTATTTTTTAAATTTTTTGCCTGATGGAGCGGATCATTCTTGCATCAAAATCGCCGAGAAGAAAGCAACTGCTCGAATGGGCAGAAGTGCCGTTTGATGTAATGGTGAAAGATACCAATGAAATGTATCCATCATCTTTATCGCTTGACCAGGTACCTGTTTATATTGCAAGAAACAAAGCATTGGCTGTGAAAGATGAATTGAGTCATGACAGACTTATTCTTGCTGCTGATACAATTGTAGTATTGAAGGATAAAGTGATTGGTAAACCCGTAAGCCGTGCCGATGCCATTAACACTCTCCTTGAACTTTCCGGAAATACACATGTAGTGATTACTGGTGTGGTACTGATGAAAGGCGAGACTGAAATTTCATTTGCAGATATTACAGAAGTTGAGTTTCATCATTTAACGGAAGAACAAATTGCTTACTACGTTGATCATTATCAACCTTACGATAAAGCCGGTGCTTATGCTATCCAGGAATGGATAGGAGTGGTTGGGATAAAAAAAGTAGCCGGTGATTTTTACAATGTAATGGGTTTGCCTGTAAGCAGGGTTATAAGGGCCATTCATGAATTTGAAAATTAAGTCAATTTGAAAATGAAGAAGTCTTGAGTATTGATAATGCCGCAGACTTTGATTAATTTTCAAATTAACCATTTCACAGATTTTCAAATTGCTTTTTATGAATGAACGCCTGCTGCAATTCATCTGGCAACATCTTTACTTCAACAAAGAACATCTTTTTACTATTAGTGGTGAACCGGTTATTATTCTTTCACAGGGTTTATTGAACAATAACCAGGGGCCTGATTTTGTACAGGCAAGGCTCAGCATTGCTCATGTGTTGTGGGCTGGAAATGTGGAGCTGCACCTGCGCACAAGTGATTGGGAAAAACATGGACATACTGGAGATGATCATTACAACAATATTATTCTGCATGTAGTGTGGGAGCATGATGTACATGAAGAGCAGCGCATACCTGTTCTTGAACTGAAAGACAGGGTTGCATCCTCTTTACTGAACCGTTATCATGAACTGATGCAGCAGCATTTTTTTATTCCCTGTTCGCAACTTGCAGAAACGGTACCCGGTATTATCTGGAGCAGCTGGAAAGAACGGATGGTTGCTGAAAGACTGTTTGAGAAAAATGAAAAGATTAATCAACTACTGAAAGCAACCAATTATCATTGGGAAGAAACCTTCTGGCAATTACTTGCACGGAACTTTGGACTGCCTGTTAACGCCGATGCATTTGAAGCGATGGCAAAATCAATACCTGTGAATTTATTAGCCAAACATAAAAACCAGATTCAGCAAATTGAAGCACTGTTGTTTGGTCAGCTGGGTTTGCTGAATGCGGTTTTTAAAGAAGATTATCCGCAACTGCTGAAAAAAGAATATCAATACCTGCAAAAAAAGCATCATTTGCAACAACCATCCTGCCTTGTGAGTTACCTGCGTATGCGGCCATCTAATTTTCCTACTGTGCGGCTGGCTCAGCTATCAATGCTCATATATCAATCACATCACCTGTTTTCCATGATACTTGAAGCAGGAAGTATAGAAGATGTTCAAAAATTATTTTTTGTTACAGCCAACGATTACTGGCATTATCACTATCAATTTGATGAAGAGAATTCTTTCCGTAAAAAGCAAACGGGTAAAGTGATGATTGATAATATTCTTATCAACACTGTTATACCTGTTTTGTTTGCATATGCACAATATCACAATAAAGAAGAGCTGAAACAAAAAGCTTTATTGTGGCTGCAGCAGTTGCCAAAGGAAAGAAATATGATTACACAAAAATGGGAAGAAGCAGGAGTTGATCATAATCATGCATTTGATTCGCAGGCTTTGCTGTACCTGAAAAAACATTATTGTGATGCGAAATTATGTTTGAGTTGTGCTGTGGGAAATAAACTGGTAAAAAAATAAACGGCCGGCAGAAAAACTTCTGCCGACCGTTTAAGATTTATGATGATTTAATCATTGCCAGTTAAACACAACATTCTGTTCAATATCAGTATGCAGGCTTTTTGCAACGGGGCAGGTAAGCGCAGCATTCTGCAGAATAGTTCTTTCCTTTTCGCCCAGTTGAAGTGAAGCAGGAAATGTAAACGTTACATCCACAGCACTGATGCGTCTTGGATCACTTTTCATGTGCTTGAGAATATCCATTTTTACACCTGTAAGATCAATGTTCATGTCTCTTGCTTTAATGCCCATGATCGTGAGCATGCAACTGCCCAGTGCTGTTGCAACAAGATCGGTTGGAGAAAACCGTTGTGCCTTGCCCTGGTTATCCAGCGGAGCATCGGTTTCAATAACTGAACCACTGAAGAGATGTGTTGCTTCAGTACGTAAATCGCCTTTGTATAAGATAGATGATGTCATAAACTTGTGAATTATTATTGAAAGTTCGGGCAGCAAGATAACATAATGCCGCATCTATCGTTTAAATATGTAAATTTACTTTCAAACAATAATACAGGTTTTGTGAAAAAAATTATTTTCAGTTTTTGTTTTTTCGTCATCGCAAACGCCGTAATTGCACAAAAGCAACCTACACGTAAGAATGTTCGTAACGAAAAGAAAGATGCAAGAAAAGAAAAGATCAATACCTTAATCAGGCAGCAGGAAGAAGGTGCAATTGTTTACAACAAGCAATCTGTATTTGGCTTCCGTTTGAATACGGATGGATGGAGTATGCTGTATGAGAAAGGCTACATGAAAAGTGTGAAACTGACGAACCTGTTTGCCCTTGAAGTAGGTGAGAAAAAACACCCCAAAGAACTGAAACTGCAAAGTGCAGGTAATGGTTGGTTTTCTGTTGGTAGTCCTTATGTATATGGTAAACGCAATATTTTTTACCAGGTTAAACCAACTTACGGTCAGCAACGCATGATTGGTGGAAAAGCCAATAAAAATGGAATTGCCGTACATCTTGTATACGCAGGAGGTGTTTCATTAGGATTAGAGCGACCCTATTACATCCGCATTTCTGATGCCAGCAGTCAAAATGGAACAAGAGATTTAAAATATACAACAGCCGACAGTGCTAATTTTCTCAACCCCGGTTATATTTTATCAGGCACTGGTTTAAAGCATGGATGGAATGAAATGAAAATTGTTCCCGGTATACACGCCAAGGCAGCACTCCGTTTTGATTATGGCCGGTTTAACGACATTGTTTCAGCCATTGAAGTAGGTGTAAATGTTGAAGCCTATTCTAAAAAAGTGGAAATTATGCTGATGAATCCTTCAAAGCAGATTTTTTATAACACTTATGTTGCTATTTTGCTGGGAAAACGGAAATAACCCCGCTCATAATTGTACTTTTTGCATGTTCATGATTGTTTGAGCCGTATCAATTAACTTTGTGGTTTAATTACTGAAATTTTATGCAGGAAATTGTTGCGAATGATTCTGCCGCAGAGCAGAAACTCAAAAAGCCCGATTGGTTAAGAGTGCGTTTACCTATCGGAGAGTCTTATCGTCATGTACGTCACCTGGTTGATAAAAATAATCTTCATACAATCTGTGAAAGTGGTAACTGTCCCAATATGGGCGAGTGCTGGGGCGAAGGCACAGCTACGTTCATGATTCTTGGCAATATCTGTACACGCAGCTGCGGTTTTTGTGCAGTTGCCACAGGTAAGCCTGAAGAAGTTGACTGGAACGAACCGCAACGTGTAGCTGAAGCTATTCATTTAATGAAGGTGAAGCATGCGGTTATTACTTCTGTTGACAGAGATGAATTACCTGACGGAGGTAGCACCATCTGGTATAATACTATCCGTGCAGTAAAAGCATTGAATCCTGAAACAACATTGGAAACGCTGATCCCTGATTTTAAAGGTGAGATGGAAAATGTGCATCGTCTTGTTGAAGCACATCCTGAAGTTGTTTCGCACAATATTGAAACAGTCGAACGTTTAACCAAACAAGTACGTATACAAGCGAAATACTGGAGAAGTATGGAAGTACTGCGTTACCTGAAAGATAATGGTATGCGTGTTAAAAGCGGTATCATGCTTGGCCTTGGTGAAACAAAAGAAGAAGTGGTTCAGTCATTGCATGATTTAGCGAATAACGGAGTTGATGTGGTCACCATTGGACAATACCTGCAACCAACACCCAAGCATTTAAAAGTGCAGCGGTTTGTGCACCCGGATGAGTTTGCAGAGTACAGGGAAATTGGATATTCATTGGGGTTGGATTATGTAGAAAGCGGCCCACTTGTACGTTCAAGTTACCGCAGCCAGAATCATGTAATTCCCGGTTATGGTAAAGCCGCCTGGGAACAGGAAAAAGCAAATAAGATATCCTGATACTATGTTTAAAAAATTACTTACAGGAGCAGTGTTATTTTTAAGCACTGCTCCTTTTTGTTTGGGTCAACTGCATTGGAAAAATACAGATTCGTTGTATGGGCCATTGCCCGCATCGGTGCATGTTTATACAACAAACGATTTGCTTGATGGTAAACCCAATATTGCCTTTTATGTTATTGCCGATTTAAAAAGTAAGGCATTGCAGTTTACTACTGATACAACATATCAACGCCGATTAACAGCTGCCGGTTTTTGTGAAAAGAACCAGCAACCACTCGTTGTTGTAAACGGTACATTCTTCGATTTTGGCAGTAACCGTAACCTCAATGCTGTGATCAAGGATGGTAAATTGGTTTCGTACAACGTACACACAGTGCCGTTAAAAGGAAAGGATACGTTTACTTATGTTCATCCATTCCGTGCAGCAATTGGTATTGATAAAAAACGAAACGCAGATATTGCATGGCTTTATACCGATTCATCGGCCAGGTATGCAAAAGCGTTCCAGACGGCACCCAAGCCATTTACCGATTCGTTTATGGTGATTAAAAATAAAGTGCCATACAAGCAACTTGCAAACTGGAAAATGCAAACAGCCATTGCCGGCGGACCAGCATTGATTCAAAACGGGCAGATGAGTATTTCAAATAATGAAGAGCGGATGTTTGGAGGTAAGGCCATTGATGATAAACATCCACGTACTGCAATGGGTTATACGGCCGATGGCAAGCTGGTTATTCTTGTTGTGCAGGGAAGATTTGATGGTATTGCAGAAGGAGCTTCATTAAAACAGCTGGCAAAGATCTTACTTGATCTTGGTTGTGTTGAAGCATTGAACTTAGACGGAGGCGGAAGCAGTTGTTTATTAGTGAACGGAAAAGAAACCATTAAGCCGAGTGATAAAACAGGAGAGCGGCCAGTTCCCGGCGTATTTATCATTCAATTAAAAAAATAAATAAATTAGCTGCTCATTTCGGGATGTAGCGCAGCCCGGTAGCGTGCTTCGTTCGGGACGAAGAGGTCGCTGGTTCGAATCCAGTCATCCCGACTGAATTGGACAAGGTGGCTTTCATGCCACCTTGTTTATTTATATCATCTTCTGAAAGCCCCGCCAGTTCTGCATTTAAAGAAAGAAGTAGATTAACTTTCGTAGTTCGAAATGCCTCGTTTTTCATATCATAGCTTACACCATCAGGAAACAGCAGTTTTTGTATTTGTTCTTTTTGTTTGACATCGCTGGAACTCCATGCCAGAGCTAGTTTGGAAGAAAAGGTAACAGCTTCAGTAATGATTTCATCAAGGTTCGAACTCCCAGAAAAATTTTCTCTGGATAATCCGGCAATTTCAGTCTTTTCTTTTGCGTATTTCGCCAGCAGTTTTTCATAAGTCTCTTGTGACATTACTCCTTCAACAAAAAACTTTTCTTCAATCACATCTATTTTTTTCTGAACATCCTGCATAGATTTATTGACTTCCTGTTGCTGCTGTTTATTTGCTTCATTAATCTTTTCAGTTGAATC